>Ga0101944_10000153_pt1 | contig 233516 bp, 193 predicted proteins | sample DewCreD2012metaG_FD_75245 | JGI IMG/M metagenome (GOLD analysis project Ga0101944, IMG submission 75245) | Hot spring sediment bacterial and archeal communities from British Columbia, Canada, to study Microbial Dark Matter (Phase II) - Dewar... ...
AGAATTGGTTAAGGTCTTCGCTGAATGAAGGTTCTAAAATTTTTAATTCACTTATTCCAAATTTATTACCTGAACTTTTTTTCAATTCTATTAAAGCGTATCTGCATTCTGCATTCAGTAACCTGATATAACTTCTTTCTCCGGAATTTAATTCAACAGAATAAACTTTATTCCACTTGTCATCTCCATCAGAGAGGAATATATCAAACTGCTTTGGATAATTTTCTTTGTCCCAATCAATTACAAAACCGCCTATTTCACGATAACCCTGAAAATCAATTATAATTTTTTCTTCTTCAGATTCAGCACTTAACCATTTGGTATGGGGTTTATTGTCAGAAATATTTATTATCGAATATTCATCGCTAAACTGAGTTGATGATTTAATTAAAGCTTCTGGTTTTGATTGCAGTTCAGAAGGTAATTCCTCAAAATAAAGATCATCAAATTCCACCCAACCTTTCCCGCCGTTATAGGATGCGATTGTAAATTCAATTCTTGAAATTTTCTTCAATGATTTATCTTCAATTGGTCCCCAGGCAAATTCAATATGTCTTTTCTTCACAGTAAACTTGGTCCATTCGGATGGAAAAGAATAATTGCGATTATTCATCCACCAAACATTTTCGCCTGTTGAATCAAGAAATTTAATTTCGAGATTATTGTTTGGCGAATTTGCACGGATATAAAATGAAAATTGAAAATTTTCAGGTAATTCAACTGTTACAACTTTCTGAATACCTCCATAACCAGAACCCTTTGTAAAATCATATTCGAATCTTATGGCATTTCCGGTTCTGCCAGCAACTTGTTTTATGTGAGCTTCAACTCCATCTGATTTATAAACTCTCCATAGTTCTACATTTTCAAAATCATCAATCAATCTTTTCTGACTGTAAGAATTTTGCACTAATCCACTCAAGATGATAATTATTATGAATAAGATATTCCTAAATGATTTTATTGCCATATAAAATTTATTTTAAGTTTATTTAGTAGTTGAATATTCAAAATTTAATTTTTCAAGTCCTTTTTGAATTAAAGGATCTTTCATAAAATATTTCCAAACTAAACCCGTCCGGAAATTTTCAATCATAATTACAATCGGTCCTTGATCGATTCCGATGTATTGATCATTAAACCAGTTTAGTGTTGGATTAAAAGCATCAAGCATTCCATATTTTGACCACAAACCTTTGAAGCTGTATTTATTATGAATGTTGATAAGCGTAGGAATACAAATTTCAGGCGTAAATACAATTGAACCTGCCACAGCAGTTGGTGCAAGAGTTCCATCATCAAAATAGACTAAGTCTGGTCCGCTTGTACCTCTTCCAGCGTATCCAAGAAATTTTTTATCGTTGAAATTATATTTTTCACCAGGACCATCGCAAGCAGTAATTCCCCAACACAACGAATCGTAACCAATCCAATTATTCGGATTTTCAATTGCATACTGTCGTTGAGTATAAGTTGCTCTTCTGGAATTTTCAAAATAGTCAATTCCCTTCTGCTTCATATAGCTGTCGAATAGATTTCTGAAATCAATAAACATATGTGAGTATTGATGTCCGAACATTGGAGGGAAAACTGCGTGAGCATATCCTTTGTAAGGTTCTCGCCAATCATAAGAATTTAACCAAGCCTGATACGATTCAAGCGGATTTTCAAGATTTCCACCTGCAGCTAAAATGTATAACAAGATTGCTTCATTATATCCAATCCAACCCATTTTATGAAACCCGCTTTCAGGATACCAGCCCATACAAATTGAATTATTGTATTGGTCATCAGTTTTCATTCTGAAAAAATTCCAATCAAGTCTATCAATCAATTTAGTTGCAGTTGTACGAATAGATTTTTCAAGTTCATTATCTCTGTCGAAATATTGTCGCGCAAAAATTACTCCGGCAATGAGTAAGCCAGTATCAATAGTTGAAAGTTCTGAATTATAATCTCGTTTTCCTGTTTTCATATTCAGAAAATGATAATAAAAACCTTTGTAGCCGGTTGATGAAGGCTCGGGGCTTTGTTCTGAGTTTAAGAAGAAATTCAATATTGTACTCACAATCTGTGCAGCACTATCACGAGTAATCCAATTTCTTTCAGCAGCAATAGCATAAGAAGGAATAGCAAAACCAACTGCAGCTATACTTGAAGCTGACCAATCCGCTGTTCTATCTTTTACTAACCCATTTTCAGGATTCAATTCACCAAGAAAATAAAGAAATGAATATCTCTGTAATGAATCTAAGAAGTTTTCTTCATCGTTTGTAAGTTGATAATCTATCCTCCCCTGAAAAGGATATTTCTGATTTGATTCTATAGAATGGTTTTGACAACAATTAAATGAAACAAAAACAATAGTAATTATAAATAAATTTTTCAGTTTCATCGAAGCTCCGTTTTTCATTCAAAAAAAATCTGAGCACACAGTTAATTAAATTTTCCGTGTGCTCTATAGTTCCATACACCAAAGGAGTACCGCAAAATTAAAATCCAAGACCAACCGTGATTCTGTGCGCTTCAGTTAGTCTTCCATAATCAGCATAAGCATAATCAAACCGAATATTATATGAACCTGCAATATCTTTTTTAATTCCGCCGCCAAGAACCAATCCGCCTTCAAGATTTGGCAAGAATAAATTCCTGTATCCACCTCTTACTGTAAAATATTCGAGCAAAGAAACTTCAGCACCTAAAGAAATTGATTGACTATTGTCATTCTGATGAATAGCATCTGCAGCAATAAGAACAGAATAGTCGCTTCCAAAATTAAATTTGTATGACAATCCTGCTCTGAAAATTGTAGGCAGTGGGAAAGCATCTGTTCTGAATTCAGCAGGAAGCTGATCATTATCGCCATATTTTCGTGGATCTAAATCATAGTTAAGCCATAAATCTCTTCCATCATAAGAAGCTCTTGCACCAAAATTTGAAACACTTGCACCAAGAGTTAACCCTTTGTCCATAAGTTGATATTGAACACCGAAGTTTAAGCCAACAGTTGTAAGCGAGCTATGCCAAATCATCTCAGTGATGTAATTGATTTGCATTCCAACTGAAACTCTGTCAGTCAGCATTAAACCGTAACCTAAACCGAGTGCAAAATTCTTTACGGAAAATCTTTCGCCAGTTCCTAATGGTTGTTCAACAGTTCTTACATCCATTTCTCCGGAATTAAGCATTGTTCCTATCAGTGCAAATGTTCCGACTCCTTCAATATTAATTCCTGCTGCCATATAGTTGTATGTAATATCTGCAATCCATTTGTTATAAGTGAATTGAACATCATTCATTTCAAGTCTTCCTAAACTTGCAGGATTATAGAATATTGATGAGACTTCGCCATAGAGTGAAGCACCAGCATTACCAATTCCAACAATTCTTGAACTTGGTTCTATCTTCAAAAACTGTCCGATTGTTGTTCCGCTTTTGTTTTGTGTAAAAGCAGGTTGAGCAAAGATTATTATCAGAATTAAGCTGATAATCAAACCAAATGTTAAATTTATATTTTTCATTTTTTCACCTGCTATTTAATAATTGCAAATTTTCCGATGAATGTTCCGACATCACCACCATCAACATGATATATATACAAACCAGGTGCAATTTCTAACTGATCGCTGTTTCGTAAATTCCATTCAATAAATCCCTTATTAATATTTCCATCGTGTTTTAATGTTTGAACAAGCTCACCATTAAGTGTATAAATTCTTATTGTACAATTTGCCGGTAAATTTCTGAATTCGATTTTCCTTTCACCTCGTCCCATAACAGCAAATCGTTGTGGTTCAAAACTCGCTGCAGCTACATAAGGATTAGGAACAACATAAGGTTCTTCTGAAAATTGTTGCTTTGCTAATTCACTATTCAGACTCTGACCTTTTGTTATGAAAGTAAATTTATCTTCCTTTGTGAATGGATAAATTAATCTTATCCTATAAACATCACCTAAAGTTGGTGGAATAACTGACTGTCCATTCAATCCAGTAGTATCTACTTCAAGACGCCAGGTTGGTCTGAGTTGAGTTGGTTGAGAAGCCGGAGCAGTTAAAACCTCGATATAATCCTGATGATTTACAGGTAATCCGAGAGAAGAATTAGTGCTTCGAAAACGGAATTTTAATTTCTGGTCCCCCTGAAGAGTTTTTGCAATTACAGTAAACTTAACAGGTCTTACCGGAGCTCCAACTCCAGCAACTGAAGTATCAATAAATGTATCGCTGAATACAATATCTATATCTTCGGGGAATCCAACTCTTCTATAATTTATGGGATAACTGATTGAATATCTGACTTTGTAAGGGGCGTTACTATTGCCCGCAACTAAACCTGTATTTGCAGAATCAATCTGTACCACGCGATTTGTTTTGATTACTGGTAATAAACCAGCACCAGCAGGACCGCTTCCAATACCTTCGAAATCATCACCAAAATCAAAAAGTGTATCACCGGCAGTTATATCAATCATACGATAATATTCTGCGGCAACACTATCTTCATGTCCATAAAACTGAATACTGAATGTGTGATTATCAGGGACTAATTTTGAATTGAGTACTTCAATATTAACTGTTCCTGTTCCTCGACCTTCCGAATGGACAAGATTTAATGTTTCAGCATTCTGATAACCAACTACAGGCGGATTAGGAATTACCTCAACAACATTCTTTGGAAGAATAACTCCACCTCTTAAAGTCTGTGATACTGAAATTGCATTTTCAGAAGGATAAATCTGAACTGAATCAACACCTCTGTCGTAAGCACAAACAGCATAATAATATTTTTGCCCGTTAACTACATTCGTATCAGTAAAAGTATGCATTAAGCCAGTGTCTTCGCCCAAGAAATAGGCAACTCCTTCAACAGTAGTCTGAGAGAAACCGTATATCTCATTTTTCAAATCGAATTGAGCAATTGGTTTACCATTACCAATTGGTCTTGTACCTGTGCCCGTATAAATAACCTGTGGATCTAAAAATGTCGGATCAGTGCTTCGGTAAATTCTGTAACCTTCAAAGTCATTCTGGTTAGTAATAGGATCAAAAGCTCGTTCAGCTGCATTATCCCAGGTGAGTGTAACAAAACCATCTCCGGAAAATGCCTGAACAGTTGGCATTGGCGGAGGAACAGCAAATTGATAATTAGCTTTGTAAATCTGTTGAACTACTTTTGTGGTTACTCTCAACTCACGAAGGTTTTGTCCAAAACCCATTGCAAGTGAAAATCTTTCCGTCTTACCGGCTTCAAGTATAAATGGACCTGATGCAAACAAAAAACCGATATTGTAATTAAGTGCAACAGGAGTTCCGAATGCGCTGTCAGGATTTGTAAAAATATTTTCGTAAAGTCTTTTAGGCCATTGTTTACCATCGTCAAAGAAAACAATTTGGTCAACTTCAGAGGAAGGATTACCAGCGCCTGCACGAATTCTGTTCATCTTAAATCCGGTTAAACCTATCTGATCGGATTCATCAATATCAGTTTTATCAAAATATGGTTCTCCAAGAGTTGGTTTACCATCTCCTTCACCGGTATCATTTGTACCGAAAACTCCATCAGCACCTGTATCATGAAATTCAGCAATCCAATCAAGATCTTCATCTCCTGTCCACCAAACGCCTGCAAGATAAGCAGGTCTTTTTGTTACATCACCAAGAAGTTCTCTGAATTTATTCAAGTCATAATTTGTGCTGACATAATTTAATATTGCCTGCTGACCAATAATCTCTTGTCCGGGACCTCCATCTCTTCTTTCATCAATAATTCCATCATCATCGTTATCAACTATATCGAAAGGATTTCCCGGAGTTTCAAGATATGAATACCCTAAATATCCTGTCGGGCCTTTAAATCCGTTTCCGTTTTTATCCCAGGTATAAACCAAATTTAATCCTGCTTCTTTATCGAAGAATGCATTATCATCATCAGATTCAGGAATTCCATCTCTTCCGATTGCAGAACCGCCAACACCTGAATCCATATACAAACCAAAGATTACATTGTTGTCATAACTTGTTGTACTTTCATTTGAGATGTCGTAATGAAAGAAGATAACATAACCTGCCTGAGGATTTGCCCATTGAAATCCGCGCTGTTCAACTCTTAAACCTAAGCCTCTTCTTGTATTGTCTCTTGAATCCGGATAATAAGCCCAGGCATCGTAATAATTATCATCATAAACACAGAAGCTTTCCTGATCAGCTTTGGGTGCTTTACCAAAATAACCATTCCACGAACCTCTCCATCCTGGATCATCAGGATCATTCAATTTATCATACCATTCGTCAGGCCAGGTTCTTGGATCATTACTGATTGCAGGTGATCTTCCTTTATTGATTTCAGGATTAATCTGAAAGTAACCGAATCTTGGTTCGAATCTCATCGTTTTATTTGTGATAGGACTTGTTCCCTGTCTTTCTCTGTAACCTGTTAACATAATGTAAGCAGGATTTCCATTTGTTTGAATAACCTTTGAAAGTACAAACGGTGTAGTACCATCACTGTAATTCTCACCAGAACCTTTTGGAATTTCAACTGAGTGGAATATGCTTAAATCAACATTTAATGGGTCAGCGGGATAATCGCCAACCATTCCGAAATTGTAGAAAAGAGTTCTGATCAAATTTGCATCGTGCGTACCTTGTCTCTCTGCATCAATTGTACCTCTCCATTCAGGAGGAACCAATGGTAAAATTGTTTGTCCGAAATTTGATGAAGTGAAGAGTAATAAAATTGCCAAAACATACTTCACCAATAATTTTAGATGGTTTGGAATTTTCTCATTAAAATTTCTTTTCATAATTATTTACTCCTGAATGAAATTCCGAATTCAATTCTTCTTGGTTCATAAAAACGAGATGGATCAAAAAGAGCTGAACGGTTTGCACTTGGTGTTAATGTGTAATCCGGACTTCCGGTAGAATTGAAAACAAAACCATTTACATAATGAGTATTTAGTACATTTAATATTCTTGCGAATAAGCTGAAGTTTAGAAAATCAAAATTGAAATATTTCTCTGCTCTTAAATCCAAAAGAAAATAAGATTCTTTCCTTCCGGAGTTTGTTTCTTGTGAGGCGCCAAATCCTGAACCAATTTCTGGAGTATATGGTTGCCCTGAACCAAATCTGAAAATTGCACTGATTGAGTAATCATCTGGTACAGAATAAATTGCACTGAGATTGAGTGTATGTCTTTGATCCCAATTGAAAGGTAAATCACGCGGTCGTGGATCCTGACCAGAAGCAGCTCTGTTTGCGGTTTCTCTTGGATCACTTGAATTTCCCTGAGCGAACTGTAAAGTATAATCTAAACTTGTATTAAAGTTAGCGAGATTTCTTTGAAAGATGGATAATGTTAACCCATAAACACTTCCAAAATCAACATTAGTAAATCTTGCATAAGAAGCAGCAGTGTAAGTATCTACGAATTCAACGCCGAGTAAATCTCTGATATCTTTATAGAAGAACGAAAGTTGAACACCTAAATATTCAGCTAATGCTTGCTTCAAACCAAATTCATATTGAATAGTTAATTCTGGTTTGAGATCAGGATTTCCCATTACACCATAGCTAATTCCACCAGCTTGTAATTGATCAAGCAAGCTGTAATCAGAATTATCATATAATAAATTAAGCCCGGGAAGCTGATAAAAGTGTCCATAAGAAAAATAAACTGAAGCAGAAGCTGTAAGGGGAAAACTAAATCCAAGCCTGGGAGCCAAAGCAGTTTTAATTTTTGTATCAACAAGTTTTGATTCAGGCGCACCGGGAATTGTATTTGCAGGATTTTGTAAATCGCTTGGAACCTTTGAAGCAGCATCAAAATATTCAAATCTTAATCCAGCTCTAATGATTAAATCACCAAGTTCAATTCTATCCTGCAGATATGAAGCAAATTGTTTTGGATAATAATTTCTTAAGCCAGGCAGTCTTGGAAATTGGTAAACAGGTTTTAATACTTCGACACCATTAACATTGGTTGTCACAAAAAATCCCGGAGGTCCAAAGGTAATTTCTGAGTATTGACCTTCTAAACCAAATTCTACAAGATTGGCATTATCAATTTGCCAAGTGAAATCACCTTTTACAACGCCTGAGTTTGTGCGCTGTCTGAATCTTCCTAAATCAACTCCCTGAACAACTGCTCCATCTTCATAATTCGCATCACCTTTTGGCTGACCAGCTTCTAAATATCTTGGATCAAACAAATCTTCATAAACATAACTTTCATATTTGAAATAGTTTTGTCTGAAATTCAATTTGTAAAACATCAAAGGAGAAATTGTATGAGTGAATGTTAAACCGTGTGAAATAGATGTTGTGTAATTTGTTGGTGTTCCGTCAGGAATTAATCTGAAACCATGATTGTAATACTTTCGTTCTGACTTATTGAATGTTGCCTGATAATTAAACTGAAAATCTTTTAACGATTGGTTAGTCAGTTTTGCTTGTCCACTCCATTCGTAAGAAAAATTCATCGGAATAATTTCATTATCACCTGTCGGATTAAAAATTTTCTTTTCAAAATCGTTCTTGTCAGTTGGGTTGAATTTTCTCGTTCCAAACATCCAGCCATCAGTTAAAAATCTTCTTCCATTTATAAAGAAGGTTGTTTGAGGTAAACCTGCAGGTCCGCTTACTGATATCTGATAATTTTGAATTCCAATTGGGCTAAATTTATCGTTGTTTGGATATCTCTTTGTATCAGTTGTATAATAATCACCGAAATAAGTTTCACCTGAAATTTCAAATTTTTCACTTCCTGTCTTTAAAACTGCGTTAACAACCCCGGACATTGCCTGACCATATTTTGCATCAAAAGTTCCGCTAATAACCTGAACTTCTTCAATCATTGAACGATCAATTTCTAAGATTGAAGAATTATTGTAAGGATTAATTACCGAAACTCCATCTACCTGATATTGAACCTCACCTATTCTTCCTCCGCGAAAATGACCATCAATAACTCCTGCCTGAAGATTGACAATTTCATTTAAACTTTGAACGGGTAAGTTTTTAATATCTTCTTTATTAATTGAAGAGACAGAACTTGTTTGATTAAACTCCACAATTGGTTTTTTAGCAACAACGACAACTTCTTCACCTTGAATTACTTCCGGTTCCAGAACCGCATCAAGTATTTTAGTTTGATCGGCAGAGATTCTTACACCTTCAACTCTTTGCGACTTATAACCAAGATATCCGAATTTCACAGTGTAAGTTCCGGCGCGCACATTTAAAATTGTGTAACGACCATCGAAGTCGGTTGCTGCTCCTAAAGTTGTTCCTTCAATTATTACATTAGCACCAACTAATGGTTCGCCATTATTATCTTTCACAGTTCCGGTTAATTTACCCGACACTTGTCCAAGTAAATGGAAAGAGAATCCAAAAAGTATAATGAAAGATAAAAGCAGGTTTATAAAATATTTTTGCTTCATAGTCTCTCCAAACTATAATCATAATAAAAAAGCGGAGAGCTTTTCTCAACTCTCCGCTTTGTAATTTTATTTCATTAAGATCATCTTTCCAATTCGGCTGGACAAGGAATTTTGTTCTGTTGAATTTCTGTATTCAATTCGATAGAAATAAATGCCACTTGCAAGGTTAGCAGCATTAAATTCATACTCATAAATTCCGGAGGTATTAACATCAAAGTTACGGGAAGAAATCTCCTCACCAAGCGAATTGAAGAATGATAATGAAACTTGACCAGCTGCGGGAACGGAATATCTGATTTTTGTATTTGGGTTAAATGGATTTGGATAGTTTCCATAAAGTTCCAATGTATTCGGAACGATTGCATTTGAAATAGGTTCAACACCAACCGGAGTGTTTGGATCCATTACCATCCAGGCAGTTGCCGGACCCCAATCACTTTCTCTAAACCACCAGGTTCTTGTTCCATAATTAGCAAGTGAATCATCAAATGAATCACCATCCATTACCATCACCCCACCGAATAATAATTTATCTCCAAGATTTGTAGGATAACCAAATTTTGTAAGATCAACCTTAATTTCGACCTGATATCCTTCATCAACATCAGTATTGTTATTAACAGTGGAAGTGCCTTTTAAATGAACTCCGAAAGAAGCATAACCACTATCCACTAATTCAGCAAGATATTCTGATGCAACACCTTGTCCAGATGGATCAAAATTAACTCTTAATTGTCTGAATGTCATAAAATTATCATCATTAATATTATCTCTATCACCAAAAATAAATCTCACTCCATCCATTCTATCAAACTCATTTGTTCCTTGAATTAACTGATCATTTACATCAGCAGCAAGATAAAGGAAATTATTTCTGAAGAACATTCTTATCTTCGCAGAAACCGGATCAATTACAGGAGGCCTTGGATTTCCACCAAGTTCAGGCTGAAATTGACCACTTGAAAGCGGTCCAACAGTAGGATAGGTTGCTCTTAAGGCTGAATCACCGAAAGCAATATCAAAATTGAATCCTCCGCCCCAAACAGGATCATTAAGATTACCATTAATTGTTGGTTCAGCAAAGTTAGAACCATTTGGAATGACTCCATCAGGTGCTATCAAAGGAAGATTCGTTGTATTGATTGTAACATCTGGTCTTCCAAAAACTCTAATAACATTAATTGCATTAGCATTTCCCCAAGGTGATTGAAACCAGGTTCTTGCTGATGCTATCTTAAATGGATCACCAGCCCAAATCCAGTCACCATCCCAGATACTAAAGTTCATAGCCACAACATCTCCATTCGGGTTAGTAACATTATAGCCCATAACATTTAAATCTATTTTCATTTCAACGACCCAGGCCTGATCATTTTCCAAAACACCACCAGTTAAAGTATCCCGACAAGATAAACCACCAACAACCTGATAAGCAGCATCCCATGCATCTCTCTGTTCCTGAGTTCTCGTTGTATCTCCCCAGGTTCCCCAACGACCAATAAATCTTGGAGGCATTCCCGGAACAACCTGAAAATTCGGGTCATTCATACAACAATACCACCAGGTATAAAAATATTCTGATGCTGGAGCAGGTCTTTGATTACTGGCTTTGTCTTTTACTGACATTAAAATTCCATCCCATCTTGCCCAATCACCAATACCACCTACTGAAGAGTCAGGCATATAAAAAGCAAGATAAAGTTTATTGTCAGTTGAGACCAGGAATTTTACAGTAGCATTTGTTTTATCATAGTAAACTTCTTCCTGAAATTCAGGTCTCCATGCACTGGTTGGAAGAGGTCCGGGTTGACCATAAACAACATTAACTGTTGTTGCATTTGCCCACGCCGATTCATTCAAATTTCCATCAAGAGTTATAGTACCGGCAGGAACCATCTTTGCCCAAACAACATCTTCACGATTAGGATACTGAGCAAAGGAATTAGATAGCATTGTTAAGAATGCTATAGAAAGAACAAATAGTGAAAGCAGCATTTTATTCATAGCGCTTCTCCTTTTTGTTTAGTTTATATTGAGTTGGTTTAATTTATTATTATGATAAAAACACTTCAACAGTCACCTCAGTTTTTCTGATTGGTTTAATCAGATTCGATTCAACCTTTTTACCATCAACTATCATATAATCAAATTTTGGATTTCCTTTTGCCTGATTAAAAACTTTGATATTGTAAATCGTGTTTCTGAATAATCTCTTCACTGAATAGTTCTTCCAATCTGAAGGAATACAAGGATCAATCAACAAACCATCTGCAGTTGCTCTAATTCCAAGTATCCAATCAACAATAACTTTTTGAAACCAATTGGCAGAGCCAGTGTACCAAGTCCAACCAGCCATTCCATAGTTTGGTGAATCAGGTCCATCAATGTTTCCGGGCGTTACATAAGGTTCAGCTACATATTCATCTGCATTCATTCCATTATAAACAGGTGAAAGATTCTTGTAAGCTTTGAAAGCTAAATCATTTTCTTTCAAGAGTGCATAAGCCCAGATTGCCCATGTTGCTGCGTGAGTGTAAACTCCACCATTTTCTCTTCTGCCAGGGGCATATCTTGATAAGTAACCGATCATTTCATCGGGTTTTGTATATGCTGGAGTGAGTAATAAACATCCATTCTTTTTCAAGAGATATTTAGTAACTGAATTGATTGCTTTTCTTATCTTATCATCATCTGAAATTTTACTAATAACAGCCCAGGTTTGAGCATTTAAATAAATTTTACCTTCTTTGTTTTTGTTACTTCCGATTTTTTCACCGTTATCTTTAGTTGCTCTAAAAAACCAATTACCGTCCCAAGCATATTTGTCAAATGATTTTTTTAGTTGATCCGCTTTTAATCGATATCTCTTTGCATAATTTGATTTGTTTATTTTATCACAAACTTCAGCAAATCGTATCAAGATTAAATAGAAGAATTCAGCCAGCCAGATAGATTCTCCTTTCATATCCAGGCCAACTGCACTCAATCCATCATTCCAGTCACCGGCTCCAATTAAAGGCAAGCCCCTTTTACTGAATCTTTTTAATACTCTTTCAATTGCAGCAATTGAATGATTGAACAATGAATCACTCTTCTTATTATCATAATAAGGTTCTTTAACATCTAATATTTTATAATTTCCTGTTTCATCTATGTAATTAATAATCAGGAATGGCAGCCAGAGTAAATCATCGGTCATTTTAGTTGGTAAACCTGTTTCAGAAATAGGATGCCACCAATGCAACACAGTTCCGTCCTGGAACTGATGTCGTGCGTGTAATCGAATTTGTTTTTCAGTTAATTGAGGATTAATAGGAAGAAAAACTAAACTATCTTGTAACTGATCACGAAAACCATAAGCTCCACTCTGCTGATAATATGCAGTTCGTGCCCAGAGTCTGCCAGCAATTGCCTGATATCTTAACCATTTATTAACCATTAAATTCATTGCTTCATCAGGTGTATCAATATCTAAAGTCGAGAGCATTTTATTCCAGAATTCTTTAACTTCTTTAAGTGCATTTGAGATAGAAACCGGATTTGAAAATTTTTCAAGTGATTTTTTAATTTGTTTTTTATCCTTCTTTATTCCCATAAAGAAAGAAATCTCTTCGGATGAATTTGCAGGGATTAACAAATCAACTTTTACTGTACCTATAGAATCATTCCACTTCCCAATTTTCTTTGAAAGTTTATCTGAGAAAATTCCAACAGGTTTTTCAAGTGAACCATATTGACCAATAAATGATTCTTTATCACCATCGTAGTCAGTAATTTTTTTATCAGAACCAATAAATCCCAAATAAGGATACTCAATATTCCAATGACCACGATTTCCCAAAGGAATTTCCCAAAGTCTTTTCGTAGCAGTCATAACATTGAGCGTTTCATCAAATCCTGTTTCGATGAAAGTTTTGTGGAATTCACGATGATGATCAGCAGAAGAACCTAGGCACCATTCAAAGTATGAATACAATGAAATATCAAAATTTTCATCTTTATGATTTTCAATTTTGAAATTCCAGATTTCTAACTGTTCATCTAAGGGAATAAATACCGTAAGAATTACCTTAAAGTCTTTATATTCGGAAATAAATTTTGCATATCCAAAACCGTAAATGCAATTGTAAGAAAGTGGTTGTGAGTTTACTGGCATCCAGGTCGGAGAAAAAACTTCACCGGTTTTATTATCTTTTATGTAAAAATATTTTCCCCAATCATCTTTTATTAAATCCTGATGCCATCTGTTTAATCTGTTAAATTCTGAATGTTCAAGCCAACTAAAACCACCGCCAGTTTGAGAAATAACTAAGCCGTAGCTTCCGTTTGTTAAAACATTAATCCAGGGTTTAGGTGTTCGGAATGTTTTTATTATATATTCATTTCCATCTTCGGAGAAATAACCATATTTAGTTTCAAACTTTTTCATAATACAAGAATTTTTATTTAATAATTTTTGTAGAATTTCTAATTACTAACTCAGTTGCAATTTTAATCTTTTTAGGTTGATTATTTACAGAAATTTTCGACTTAATTTTTTCAATAAGAAGTTCAGCAGCTTTTTTGCCTTCATCTTCAATCTGTGCTCTTACAGTTGTTAATGGCGGGTTCAAATATTGTGATACAAAAATGTCATCAAAGCCAACAATAGCTATATCATCAGGGATATTAAGACCTTTTTTGAATGCAGCATCGTAACAACCTAAAGCCATCATATCATTTGCTGCAAAGATTACTTCGGGTTTGTTTTTCAAACTCATTAATTCCATACCTGATTTTACACCTGATTCTCGTGTAAAATCGCCTTCAACAATAAAATTTTTTGGTATTGAAATATTGTTTTCAAGACAAGCATCCTTGAATGCTTTAACACGGATTTTAGCATCATCATTATCAGTCGGTCCTGTTATGTGCGCTATTTTTGTATATCCACATTTTTTAATCAGATAATTAGTCATATCATAAGCACCTTGATAATTATCAACTGAAACAACATCATAATTCGTTGAACTCATTCCACCACTCATTAATACAAAAGGAATTTTTGTTTGTGAAAGAATATTCTTCAAGCTTGCGTTAATATTTGGAACTAAAAGAATCAATCCACCAAGTAAACCATTCCTTAAAACTGAACTCAAAGTACTTTCCAATTGTAAATAACGATGAGAACTGATAACCATTGTAAAATAATTATGCTGATAAGTTACTTCATCAACACCTTTTATTAATTCTGAGAAAAATTCATCGGTTATATCCGGTAGTATTAGCCCGATGATGTTGGAAGTCTTCTTTGCAAAATTTCTTGCGACAATATTAGGTTTATAATTCAACTCGTTTGCAATTTTAAGAATTAATTTTTTTGTATCCTCAGTAACTTTAGGATCATTATTCAATGCCCTTGATACTGTTGCAATTGAAACTTTAGCTTTTTCCGCTATCTTTCTTATAGTTGCCATATAGTTAAGTAAATAATTAAAAGGCAGAGATTAGCTCTGCCTTTTCAGAATGAAAAATTTTTATTTTAAAAAAGTCATTTTCTTAGTTATTGATGTTACAACTCCATTATTATCCTGAGCTTTGAGAGAATAAAGATAAACTCCACCAGCTAAATCAGAAGCATTAAAATCAATTGTGTGTTTTCCGGCATTCATTTTTTGGTTTACCAAAGTAGTAATCTTTTGTCCTAACAAATTGAAAACTTCAATTTGTACATTAGCTTGCTGAGGCAAGTAGAATGAAATTTTTGTAGATGGATTAAAAGGATTAGGATAATTCTGCATCAATTCAAAATTTACTGGATTTGTTTCACCAAGTTCAACAACTTTTGAATATGTATAATGACCATCGAAATCAATTTGTTTTAAGCGGTAAGAGTATGAAGTAGAAGGATCAAGATTTTTATCAACATATACATAGTTTTGAGGAATCGTTGTAGTTCCTTTACCTTCAACAATTCCAATTGTAGAAAACTCAGAGCCGTTTATACTTCTCTGAATTTCAAATAATCTATTATTGGTTTCTGTAGCTGTAGACCACTGAAGGTAAGCAGCAAGTCCATCATATCTTGCTGTAAATGATGTAAGTTCAACGGGAACTGTAACATCTAAAAGATCAAGTGTGCGATAAGTTCCTCCCCATTCACTTCCCCACCATTGTTTTGCATAGTTTCCGTTTGGACCCCAAGGTGGAACACCGAGACTGTAGTTATCCGGATCAAAAATATTTATGAGAAGTGTTACCGAAGATGGCACTGTAGTGAAACCTAATTCATTTAAATGAATTACCATTTCAGCAGTGTAACCATTATCCACATCTGAGCTATCATATATTGTTGTTCCAGCCTTAGGAACTCCCACTCCTGCACCTGAATTTGCCGGACCATTTGTTTCAAAAACAAACTGTGGAACACCACTAACTACACCAACATAGATTTTGTACTCTTTATCATTATTAGCAGCATCCTTTATTTTCATAAACATTCCATCACCTTCCCAATCAAATCTGCAAACCTGTTTATCATTCGAGTTTAGTGAGAAGTATAGGTCCATTCCATTTCTTAAAAATTTTACATAACAAGTTGATGTATCAGTATAAGGAGGTTTTACAATTGCAAAGTTGGTTGGGGTATTGGAATTACCTGATGGAACTCCTCCAATTCTAAACATCAAATGTGGTTTATCAACAGCCCAATCACTCTCATTTAGTAAACCATCTAATGAAATTGGAGCACTTGTTTTGTAAACCGGAAGTGATGCGGGATCGCTTGTAGCTTGCGCATAATTGGCATTGTTACCAATTAGTAAAAAAAGTACTGACAAAAGAACAGAAATGTTAAAGAGACGCATAGCTCCTCCTATTAAGTTATTTTATAAGTGAGTGACTTTATTGTCACTGTAATCTTATTAAGCAAAAAATATCAAAGAATTCCTTAAAGTTGCAATGTAAACGGTTACATTGCACCTCAATAATAGATATTTTAAATATCTTTGTCAATAGTTGAAGAAAAATTTTTAGAAAAAGGTTAGCTTTTGTGAACGGTGAAAAATATTTCAGAATTTGTTAAATAATTAAATTATTATAAAAAGCCGTCAAATTTCTCTGACGGCTTTCTTTTTTCAAATTATATTCTCTCTTTTAATAATCTCTTTCTTGTCCAAAAATATTTAGCAAACCATTTATATGTTTTGTTGGATCGCTTATTACCCAATTACCATTGACTAAATTTACAACTCCAGCATGGCAGGTATTGCAGGAAGTGACATTAGGATGCGTTCCACCTTCGGCAGAAATTTTAGGTAATGGATTGCCAGTAGTTGGATTGCCGTGACAACTTCCGCACTTTGCACCGTTAGAACCAGCAGTGAAACTTACTACATTATCAACATTTCCATTCTTGAAGTAACCGTGACAATAAGTGTTTGAACAACTTTGATTTGTTTTATTATAACCTGGATTTGGTGTAAACAGTGATAGTCCAGAATCATAGTCTTGTGTTGTTGGCTCATTGGTAAAAGTTAATGCCAGTTGACTAAAATTAATTTCTGCACCTTTTATATCATCAATGTGTCCGGGAGAATTAAAATTAGATGGTACCTGATGACAAGCTATACATTCAACCTGCTTCCCAACTGAATTGTTGTATAAATGTTTATAATGCGCGCCTTTGTTTGGAGCAATAATATTAGGATCATTAAACTGTCCATGACAAGTGTTACAAGCTTCTGGTCCTGTTGGTTGGGTATGACAAGTCAAACAATTTGAACCTGTAATACCACCGCTGTAATCAGCAGCATGACAATTCTGGCATTCCTTTAAATTCCAATTGAGATTTTGAATCAATACACCATGAAAATTTGGAGAATTAGGATTTATAATTCCATCTTTATGAACTCCAACTTCCGGTGCAGGAGGAACATCTACTCTCATATCACTGCAGGAAGAGATTATTAAAATTGAGAGTATTGATAGTGTTATATATAAATATTTTGTCTTCATATTAAAGCCCATGACAATAGTTACAAAATCCTGATGTTTTAGGTGAATTAGGTGATGCACTTGTATGACAATTATAACAAATCGAACCAGCACTATCATGCCAATCGCCTTTTTCGTCCTTCATAAACCCTCTAGCATGAGTTTTCGGATTGGTACCTTTGATACCATCACTATCAAGATGACAAGTTATGCAACTTGGGTCGGAACCATTTACATCGTGGCACGAAGTACATCTTTCAATATCACGACGAGCTAAAATTGCATGTTCACCTCCGCCTGTTCCGACACCAATGGTAAAAAAGTTTGGCTTAAGATGACTTGCCGGAATAATTCCACTAACAGCAAAGTCTGTATTTTCAGCAGCATGGCAATTTGCACAGAATGTTTCAACCTGATGACAAGACTGACATTCTGCAGTTTTTCCTTTTGAATCTATTCCGTGAGTAAAGCGATAATTCAAATCGTGTACTCTTCTTATTGCCTGAAGTTTTGTACCGTCAGTGAAGTTACTTGGATAATACGGCTGATAAAAATCATTATTAAGATTTACTTCTGTAATTACATTTGTAGCAACATGACAATCATTACAACTTTGGTTATCGTGACACATAACGCAATTAGCATCAACAGCATTTGCAGTGAATTTATGATATCTGGAAAAGTTTGCTACTTTATGATTCTGTGGTAATAAATTTGCCGTTGATATGTGACAGGATTCGCAAGCGTTTGAAGCAACAGATTTATCATTGTGACAACTATAACAATTTTCCATCGGAGGATTAACTCCAACCGCCTGCCAACTATAATCAACTTCTCTGAACCCTTTGTGGCAGGATTCACAATCCATCTCTGAGCTTTCAAGATGAAATTTATGATTGAAAATTAATTCGGATTTCTTTCGAACCAACGGCTCATAAACATCATTAATATGACAAGTATTACATTCATTATCATTATCAACACTGTGACAGGATGAGCAGTTATCGTGATTTGGGAGTTGAAGTGTTGTAAGTGAAGTACTTTCAACAACAGAATTATGACAAGTCTGACAATCTACTAATTCTGCATGAATAGAATGTGAAAATTTTATTTTTCCTTCATTGGGATTGTCTGATGTAGTCTTTTCGTTTTGGAATGCAGCAATAATAATAAACATCAATGCTGCTAAAGACAGTATGCTGTATGTATATTTAATTTTATTCATAACTTCTCTACAAATTTAAATTAAACCAATGATTTAACTTGAACAGTAATCTGAAATCATCTTTGTAAATTTTATTATCCATATACTGTCCCTGAATATCAAACGAAAGCTTTCTGAAAGGTCTGAAATTTAATCCAACCAGAATAGTCGTCAAAGAATTCTTTTCAGCGTCAGGTGTAAGTTTATATGTTGTGTAAGAAAATCCTGCTGAAGGAGTAATTAGTCCATCAGCCAAAGTATATGCCGAGTAACCAGAGATTGCATCAAGTTCACCTGCATATCCAAAAGTTTTCCTATAATTAAATGTTCCAACACTTGTTGCAAGACCAATTCCAATTCTGGAAGAATTGTCATCTTTATAATTAACAATTCCCAGATTACCAAGTACAGTAAAATTCTTGTTGATTTTTATATCAGTTCCGATTTCGATCTCTTCGGTATTTCCATAATCGAAAACGGAAAAGATTGAGTTATATCTTATCTTAGGTTCGCGATAACTATAATAGAGATTGATACCAGCGTCTTTGATGTGCTCAACGCGAGCATCAAATTCAATTTTGGATGTTTGTTTAAAGTTCAAATCATAATCATATCTGACATCAAAAGAAAATTCACTTGGTAAATAATAGGAAGCTTCACCTGTTACAAACTGAAATTGATTTGATTTGTTCTGAATAAGAACTTCAATCGGATTTAAATCCGGATCTAATCGGAGGGCTTTGTAATCCAGCGGTTTAAAATTTTTGTTCAGGTATCCGACACCCAGCCTAAGATTTTTAATAAGTGTCGTTGTGAGCTTACCACCAGCAATGTAATTATCAGAAAAATTTTCAATTAACTCAAATTTCTGATAAGCCGGAACATTTCCACCGTAAAATCCACTCAACTGAAAATCATATTTACGCAATGAAAGAGAAACACCATCCATCAAACCTCCAACAACACTATTAATAATAGGCTGTCTTCCCAATTTAAGTGTTGCTATATCCAAGATATTTCTTGCCTCAAGATAAAGATTATAAAATCTTAATCTTGGATCGTCTTTAATATCCTGAGCAAAATCATTTTCAAAATTTAAATATGAACGGACAGATACATCACCATAATTCAGATTGAGATTCAGCATTTGATAAGCACGTAAATGATTTTTAGAAACATCTGCTGAATCAACTCTCTCGAAACTGTAGACTGATGATGAAAATCTTCCGTTAATATTCTGCGCTGTAATGACTCCGCTCAAAACAAACAGAAAGAATATCAGAAGTTTTTTCATAAAAATTTTCTTTCTAATTAGTTTTTAGGTACATAATGTTTTATTTGATTCCAGTATTCTTCAAACTCAAATCCAGTGTAGGTAGGACTTTCGGCATTATGACAATTAATGCAAAACTTCTCCAGACTATCGTGTACAATAAGCCCATTCTGAATTGCAAGTGCTCTGTCTTTCATAATTTTCATGTCTTTATATGCTGAGCCGGGACCGTGACAGGTTTCGCATTGAACTCCATCTTCAATTTTAAACTTCTTTCCTAGCATAGCTTTATCAACATTATAACCCGATGCATGACATTTTAAACAATCATTAGTTTCAACTGCAGGAGTAGTGAATCCTTTTTCTTTTGCTATTTGATTTGCTTTTTCAGTCTTTAATGTTTCGTATGCTTTGGAGTGCTTGCTGTTTTGCCAAATGCTTAGCTGACTTCCTTGTTTTTCTGTTTTGTGGCACATTACACATTGTTCCACACCAATATAACTGAAATTATTTTGAGCATTGGAAAATGTGGAATAAAATAGCGCGAGTATAAAAGAAAAGAATATGAGATGTTTCATAGAACCTCCTAAGAAGTTTAATTCTCTGTTTCTAAAATCTAATTTTTTCCAGACAAATAAAAGTGTTTATAGAATAAAATTTTAATTTGAATACAATGAACAATAATTAAACATTGCTAATTTTATACCATATAGTTCTGCATTACTTTAATGAATTTTTTATCAAACATATTTCATAATTAAGAAAAAAAATTTTATCTATTTTCAATTTCAAGAAAATCAAATTGACATTTTTTAACAGTTCATTTGTTTTGTTTAACTTTGTGCTGAAAAATTTTAGTTAAGATTAAAATTATAAACAGGAATGAATGAAGAATAGAGTATGCCTACAAATTATATCTATGACAAAATAATCGTAAAAGATTCCAATGTTCATGGTAAAGGAATTTTTGCTCAGGTATCAATAAGTAAAGATCAGAGAATACTTTTAATTGATGGCGAAGTGATAGATGCTGCAGAATGCATCAGAAGAGAGAATGAAGAAAATAATGTTTACATTTTCTGGAAAGATGACAACACTTACATTGATGCATCATCGACTGAAAAAATCAAATACATAAATCACAGTTGCAATGCTAATTGTTATATTGACGAAGATGAGAATGGTTCCTTAATTCTCGTTGCATCAAGAGATATTCAGCCAGAGGAAGAACTAACGATTGATTATGGTTATGAAGAAATATATGAGGAATGTTCATGTACAAGTTGCGACAATAAACTTGAGTCTGCTGCTTAGCTATGTTATAATTTGTGTATGAAGTGCAATTTCTTCAAGAACAGAAGAAACCCTTAAACATTCAGGCATTGTTCCGCTAAATACAATCGCTTTTCCTTTAACATGCACTTCGAAAGATAAAGCACGCGCCTGTTCATAAGTACAGTTAATCGCTTTAATCAACTGTGCAATCACTTCATCGAATGTATGCCAGTCATCATTATATAATATAACCCGGCTGGCAATATCACTTATCGAATCAATATCTTCTTCTAAAGTTGGTTTCTGTGTTGGTAATTCAGGCATAGTAAATTAGTTATTCTATTTTCTTATACAAATATAAAAAATCCTGAATTATTCTGATTTTTATTTTATCAAAGGATTGATGTTGTGATAGTTGAAAAAATTTTTCTCAGTGACTTAACTAAAACTTAATGAACTGACTACGTTCCTTTCAATTGCATTTATAAGAAGTCATCTTTATATTTTTCACATAAAAAAATAAGATTTTGAAGGAGGATAAATGAAAATAGCAGTATGTATCAGTCAGGTTCCGGACACTGCTACAAGAATAAAAATCGGTGCCGATCACAAATCTATTGACCCGACAGGTGTTACATTTATCATAAATCCTTATGATGAATTTGCAATTGAAGAAGCATTAAAAACAAAAGAAAAAATTGGTGGCGATTCTCTTGTTTATGTACTATCTGTTGGCGATGATTCTGTAAAAGAAACTCTTCGCAAAGCTCTTGCTATGGGTGCTGATGAAGCAATTTTACTGAAGGATTCAAATAAGAAAGATTCCTTTGGAATTGCTAAAGCACTTGCTGATGAAATAAAAAATCTTGGATGCGAACTTGTCTTTATGGGTAAGCAATCGGTTGATTTTGACAGTGGAATTACAGGACAGCTTGTTGCAGAAATGCTTGGTTATAATTGTGTTTCTGTAGTTGTTGACTTTAAACTTGATGGAAATAAAATCATCGCAGAAAGAGAAATTGAAGGTGGACGAGAAGTAGTTGAAACAGAGCTTCCTGCAGTCATTACAGCACAGAAAGGATTGAACGAACCAAGATATGCTTCGCTTAAAGGAATTATGGCTGCAAAGAAAAAAACAATTGCAGAAAAACCTGCAAACGATTTTAATGGTTACACAGAAATTCTCGATATGCATCTTCCACCATCAAAACAACCTGGAAGAATACTCGGAACAGATAAATCTGCTGTTCCGGAATTAGTTAGATTATTAAGAGAAGAAGCAAAAGTAATATAGGAATTATTATGGCAGAAAAAATTTTAGCGGTACTCGAACAAAGAGAAGTTTCACTTAAAAAAGTTTCTTTTGAATCAGCATCTGTAGTAGTTAGTCTTTCAAATCAACTTGGATTATCTGCAGAAGCTGTTGTCGTCGGAAATGAAATAACTAATCTTAATGATTTATCAAAATATGGAATCGGAAAAGTAGCTCATTTTAAGAATGAACAATTAGCTAATTATTCCCCTACTGCATACACAGATGCTATTGCATCATTCGCAAAAGAAACCGGAGCAAAAATTCTTGTATTTCCAAATACCGCAATGGGCGTTGATTTAGCACCTAGAGTTGCTGTCAGACTAAATGCTGGTGTAGTGATGGATTGTATGAAATTAGAAGTTAAAGACAATGATGTTGTTGCAACAAGGCCAGTATATGCAGGCAAAGCTTTGATTGATGTTAAGCTTACAAGCGATATTAAAATTTTTACTATCAGACCAAATGTATTCAAACCACAAAATGTTGATTCAACTTCATTTGAAATTAATGTTCAGCCAGTTGACAATCCAAACCTTAAAACAAGAGTAACTTCATTTAAAAAATCTGAAGGCAAACTTGATGTTGCCGAAGCAGACATAATAGTTTCCGGCGGAAGAGGAATGAAAGGACCTGAGAATTTTCATTTGATTGAAGAACTTGCAGATGTTCTTGGTGCTGCAGTTGGTGCATCGCGTGCTGTTGTTGATGCAGGTTGGAGACCACATCGTGAACAAGTTGGACAAACCGGCAAAACAGTTTCTCCTTCTCTTTATATTGCTTGTGGAATTTCCGGTGCAATTCAACACCTTGCAGGAATGTCTTCATCAAAATACATTGTTGCAATAAATAAAGATAAAGATGCACCAATATTTAATGTTGCAGATTATGGAATAGCTGGTGATGTTTTTGAAATTTTACCTGCACTAACAGAAGAAATTAAAAAGCTTAAATCGTAGAAGGAAATAACTTGGATAAAGTACAGTGTGAAATAGTTGGTTTATCTTCAAGCCCGGCAACCGGCGGAGCTTATGCAATATTGTTAAAAGAAATTGATGGCAATCGCCGGCTTCCGATAATCATCGGACAGTTTGAAGCACAAGCAATCGCTCTTGAAATGGAAGGGATTAAACCTCCTCGTCCACTTACACACGATCTTCTTAAAAGTGTCATTGATAATCTTGGTGGAACTGTAGTAGAAATAATTGTTAATGAATTAAGAGAAAATACTTTTTATGCGAAGATTGTTTTAGATGTAAGTGGATTAACAAATGAAGTAGATGCAAGACCAAGTGATGCAATTGCCTTAGCAGTTCGTGCAGACGCACCAATTTATGTTACTGAGGCAGTTATGGAAGCCGCTTCTTTCATACCTACTGATGAATTGGAGCCGGAAACTCCCTCAACTCTTGATGAAGAATTACCCTCAGCCGAGAGATTACCTAAATCAAAAGAAGCACAAATTGCTGCACTTCAGGAGAAACTGAGAGAAGCTTTGGAAAAAGAAGAGTATGAGAGAGCGGCCAAGATAAGAGATGATATCAAAAAACTTACTCAGAGTAATTAAAGAATATTAAGTACTAAAAACTTTTTTGCCTATTTCGCATTCAAGACAATTTTGTTTGATACAATAATTTCTGAACATTTCTATCATTCCCTGATAATAGACGCTTCTTAATTTTTTATCCGCAATACTTAGGACTTCGCTTACTTCATCAACAAGGTGATTACTTTCCTTCTGAGTAAATTGAATAAAAAGTGTGAGAACTTTTTCCGCAAGTTTTCTTTTATCAAAAATTTCAAAATAAACTGTTAGAATTGGAAAAATAATATTTACAATAGTTTCATCTGCTCTGCCCAAACCTATAAAATATTTAATATCACTTCTGACTTCTTTATTAAAATTAAAATGTTTTGCCCAATATCCTTCGCCTTTTACTATTAAGAAATCTCTCAGCTTTGAAATTAATTTTTGATTATTCTGAATTCCTGTTACTGCAGTTATTATTCGACTGAATAAGTTTTTATTCAATATTCTATCAATAAGTCTGGCTCCGGCAGCTAATCTGACTGTGGGAAAATTCTGTGGTCTTAGTTTAAAGAAATGCCAATTGGTTTTATGAAAAAATACACCATCATAAAAAGGTTTTACTTGTTCCCAGTTTTCATAAAGCGTACGAATGTATTCAGTGGTTTCTTCATTCTCAAGTTTGTTTGGTTCAGGAACTAATCCACTTATGAAGAACAAAGCACTTTCAGCTTTGGAAATAAAATTTTCTTGTGGAATTTTTCTGAAGAAATGAATATCAACAGCGTGACTAAGCTTCATCATAATATCTTTGTTTTTAGAATAACCAAGCGCTTCAAAAATTTCTTCATACAAAACTTGCTGCCAGATTTCTGCATTCTCAAAATCAGTTGAAGTAAAATTCCGTTCAGAAATTTGTTTATGAAAATCATGATTAATTTTCGGTTCACTGATCATCACTTCATTAAGCACAATCAGTTCTTTCAATCTTGCAAGAAATCTATCGCATTTTTTTCGGTAACGCATCAAACCAAGTTCTCTTACAAATTTAAGTTTCAGCTCAGTTGGAGCTTCGTGAGCAACTTCACTGCAAGGCATTTTAATTTCATCTTCACCAATTTTTGAAAGCTCAGTAAGAATAGTTTGTCTTAATGGATTAGATAAATACTTACTTAAATTTAATGTGGGAACATGTCTTCCGCTTTGTGTAACCACATAATTTGATGATTGATTGTCTGCAATAGTAATATGAAGGATAGTTTTATTATATCGTTGATTTAGATGATGACCGTGAGAGCGCCAATCTGAATGGAATGTATCTATTTCAATATCGCCTGTAAAAGTAATATTACCAATTCTTATTCTTGCATTATGAAAATCAGGGCCTCCAAGATTATGATTTCTTGTGCCAGGATCAATTACTTCAATTTCAGTTCCATCGGAAGTTTTTAAAACTTGACTGAATTGTTTTTCCTCCCAGACCTTATAAATAAGTTCTTCTGGAATATGGGAATTTTTCTTCACGGGAACCTCGCTTCTATAAAGCTTGGATAATTAACTAATCAAAAATAAAAGAAATTCTTTTCTAAATCATCACAGAGATTATTTAAAGAAACCTCTTGCAATCTCATTCAAACTGCGAATTTCGTTTTCAGTTCTGCTCAAAAAGTCCTTATCATCTGAAAGATAAATGATTCCCCTGCTAATGTTAATAAGAAAATTTTTTCTCTTATGCTCTGAAAAAATCTTAATCACATCTTGAAAACTTCCACCTTGTACACCAATACCTGGTAACAGAACGCTCAAATCATTAAATGAATTTAGGTTTGTTATTAATTCATCAAGGTTTGTTGCACCGAATACTATTCCACAATTTTTGTTTCTGTTCCAATCATTAACTGACTTTATAACTTTCTGAAAAATGTATGAACCGTCATTCAAAATTTGTTTTTCAAAATCGGTTGAGCCGGGATTGGAGGTCAGAGCAAGTATAAAGTTCAGCTTCCCGGAATATTCAAGAAAAGGTTGAACAGAATCTTTTCCCATATAAGGATGTAGTGTAATTGAGTCGAAGCCGAAATGTTCATAAACTGATTTAGCGTACATCTCAGAAGTATTCCCGATGTCACCTCGCTTTGCATCTGCAATTGTAAGAACATCATCAGGAATAAATGATAAAGTTTTTTCAATCAGTTCGAAACCTCTCGCACCGAATATTTCATAAAATGCGAAGTTTATTTTATAAGCAGCAGCATATTGCTTGGTAGCTTCAATAATACTTTTATTGAATTCAAGAATTGGTTCTTCGGAGGAAAGTAAATGTTTTGGGATTTTCGTCAGGTCGGTATCAAGACCAACACACACAAATTTCAATTCATCATTTTTGTTTAATAGTTTTTCAAGTGCTTTCATTTTTAAGCATAATTTTTTCTTGTTCTGAAAATATTCATAACAATTCCGAGCATAAACATATTAACAACCATCGAACTACCGCCATAACTTACAAAAGGTAAAGGTACTCCAATTATCGGAAGTATTCCAATTACCATTCCAACATTGATAAGAAAGTGAGTAAAGTAAACAGCTAATACTCCGACCACAACTAAACTTAAAAATTCATCTTTGGTTGTTGAAGCAATATTTAATAATCGAAGGAATAGAATCAAGAAAAGTGAAAGGACAATCATTGCACCAATAAAACCAAATTCTTCACCAATTGCACAGTAAATAAAATCTGTCCATTGTTCAGGAATATATTGCAACTGAGTCTGATTTCCTTGAAGAAATCCTTTACCAAAAAATCCACCACTTCCTACAGCAACCATTGCCTGAATTGAGTTATAACCTGTTCCAAGCGGATCACTCATAGGATCAATGAATGATTTTATTCGTGCTTGTTGGTGTGGACTAAGAGCGTTATAAAGATTGTCTGTGAAAAATCCGGCAGCAAGATTTATAGCAAATACAGAACCACTGAAGAATAAATCTTTCTTAAAGAAAAACAATGCAACTAATACAATCAAAAGAGAAGCAACAAATGGAACTGATCCGAATAAAGATGAAACTGCAACTAATCCGGGTGAAAGAACAACGAATAATCCAAGTAAACTTATTCCCTTCCAGAAAAGAATAATCAAAATGAAAGAAATAAATATGAAAGAAGTTCCCATATCAGGTTCGAGTAAGATTAAGCCAATAGGAATAAAGCCAATAGCCAATGCAATCAAAATATCTTTGAATGAATCAATATTGTTATTCAATCTCGTGAGAAAATTTGCAAGCAGAAGTATTGTCCCAATCTTTGCAAATTCCGAAGGTTGAAAGCCGAATGGACCAAATGCAAGCCAGCTTTTAGCTCCTGATATTTTTCTTCCAATAACAAGTACTGTGAGAAGTAAAATAATTGATAACACATATCCTGGTATAGAAATAAATTTTATTGAATTAGTAGGTATAGCATAGGTAAGAAAAAAAACTATGTAAGCAACAATGGTTGCAAATAACTGTTTCTCGAAATTATTTACGGCAGCAGGATTATTCAGAGTTGAGCTATAAACCGCAGCTAAACCAATCAGCACAAGAATTGTTACCGGAATAAAAATTTTAAAGTCAAATTTATCTGATATTTTATAATCAATCCTCAACTTGTGCTCCGGCTATTACTGGTTGAACCGTATTTGTCTTCTGATTTTTCAATTTATCTTTTAATAAATATGCATCCATCATTTTTTTTGCAATTGGTGCTGCGTGTGTACCACCAAATCCAACATTTTCCACAACAACAATAACAGCAATTTTAGGATTTTCGGATGGAGCATAACCGATAAATAATGCATGATCTTTACCGTGAGGATTCTGTGCTGTTCCCGTTTTACCGGAAATATGATAATCAGGATTTCTTAAATGAGTTGCCGTACCAGCACCCTGAACTACAAGATACATTCCTTCTTTTACTATATCGAAAACTTCTTTTCGAATATTCAAATCAATTTTTTCAAATTGATAAGGAATAATTTCTCCACTTTTATTGTCAAGATATCCTTTAACAATATGGGGTTTAAATGTTTTGCCATCGTTCGCAATCAGAGCTACATATTTAGCTAACTGCAGTGGAGTAACACTAACTTCGCCCTGTCCGATACCAAGACTTGCCATAATACTTCTTGGCCAGTTTTCACCATACAATTTTTTATAGTAAGCTTCATCAGGAATAAATCCGGCAGCTTCTTCACCAATGTCAATTCCTGTTTTTTGGTTAAAGCCAAATTTCGTTGCATACTCTTTCCATTTATCTAATCCGATTTTATAAATGAGATTATAGAAAAAAGTATTGCACGATTTTTCAATTGCGTGAATAACATTAGTCGAGCCGTGGGAACCGTGACACTTAAAGAATCTACCAAATGTAAATCCACCACCACAATAAATTGTTGTACTTGGTGTTATGACACCCAAATCTAAAGCTGCAATAGCTGCAAGTATTTTGAATGTTGAACCAGGTGGTTTGAGAGACATTGTGGCGCGGTTAAACAAAGGTTTATCCGGATCAGAATAAAGCTCTTCAAGAAAATCTTTTGATGTGATGTAAGAAAACTGATTCAAATCATATTCAGGTGAACTGACTAAAGCAAGAATTTCTCCGGTTGAAGGTTCAATTGCAACAACAGCACCTTTCTTACCTCTCATTTCTTCTTCTGCAACTTTCTGAACATCTCCATCAATTGATAAAATTAAATCACGACCTTTTATTGATTCTTTATCTTTCTGTCCATCTTTGTATCTGCCAATTTCTCTTCTTCTTGAATCAACAAGCACATAATGAAAACCTTTTTCACCTCGTAAATCTTTTTCATACTGTTTTTCAATTCCGTTATGTCCAACATAGTCACCAGGTTTATAATAATCTTTTTCCTTTTCCAATTGCTGAGCTGAAACTTCCTTTGTGTATCCAAAAAGATGAGAGCCCATCACGCCATAAGGATAACCTCTTTGCATTTCAACTATATAATCAACTCCCGGAAGAAACTCTGAGTTTTCTTCAAGCCAAGAGACAATACTGAAATCAATTCCTCTTCTGACTCTGATTGGGATATACTTTGAATAAATCTGATTTCTTTTAAGAATAGATTGGACAAACCCGGGGTTTACTCCAAGAACTTTATCAAGTACTTTGTTTAAACTCGTATCGTAATAAGCAGGAGTGATGCGAAGCGTATATGCAGGAATGTTATCAACTAAGACATTCATATTTCTGTCATAGAAAACTCCACGAAGAGGAATTTGTTCAATTGGTTTTATACTATTGCCTGCAGATTTTTCATCATAAATTTCATGATTAATAACCTGCATTTGAAATAACCTCACAGAGAAAATAGCAAAAACCAGAACTATAATTCCGTATAAAATTGATTTTCTGTTTACCGATGCAAAATCAACTGCGCTCATAAAATCCTTTTCTTCGGTGCGAAAATTATGATAATCATACTTAATAAAGCAGTATAAAAAGCCGGTAGAAAAGCATTCTGAAAGAAAATCAGAAAAATATTTGATGATATATCAAATGCAGAGAAGAAAGAAAAAATAATCTGATCAACTAATGCTGCCAAAAAAACAATCATTCCGAAATTAAAGAACATCAGATAAATATCAATTTTATTTTCAGATGAAAAGTATCCTGCAACAAACCCAGCCACAGTTTTAGCTATCATCGTACTTCCAAGTAAACTACCTGTAACAAGATCAAAGGCAAATCCATAAACGAATCCCAACACTGTTCCGTAAATCTGTCCTTCTGTAACTGAATAGTAAACTAACAAAATTAAAATTAAATCAGGAATTACCTGACCTATAGAAATCAGTGGAACAACAGTCGTTTGAATAATCAGGACTGGAATGAATAATAAAATCGAAAAGAGATAGCTGGTTTTCATTGAAACTTTTTAAGAAAATTTAATTCGAGTTCATCAATTTCTTTGCTTGCAACGGTCTTCAGAACAAAAACATTTTCTACTTTTGTAAAATCCACAAAAGGAATAACCTGAATTTCATTGAATATACCTGTTTCAACATTATTGCTTCCGGCAGCAACACCAACCGGAATTGGAAAGGGTACCAACGAACTTAATTCAGAGGTAACAATCCTATCGCCTTTTTTGATCTGATAAGTTTTCGGAACATTTATGATAACAAGTTTTTCGCCGTTCCATTTCATCAGACCATTCTCCCGTGTTCTTTCATCTTTAACTGTAATCTTTAAATCAACATTCTGAAGTGTTCTGGCAATTGAATAATTGGAAGAAACTGAATAAATAATTCCGACTAATCCTTTATCAGTAATTACAGGCATTCCTACTTTAACAGAATCTGAGCTTCCAACATTAAGAGTAATTGTTCCCTGTACTCTTGAAAAAGATTTGGAAACTACGCTCGCACTTATTAAAGGAAAACCTGATGAATCTTTTAATGCAAGCATTTCTTTTAATTCATCATTTACTATTGCGGCTTCTCTTAACTTGCTAAGCTGAAGCATTAGCTTAGCATTAGTCTCTCTTAGCTGTTCATTTTCTTTCTTCAGACCTTTTATGTTGAAAATATCACTAACAATCGATGTTACAGATGCAAATGTTCCGAAAGCAATTGCTCTGACTTTCTGAACCGCAGGAGACTGGTTTTGTGATATTATGAACAGACTAAAAATAACGAGGGCTGAAAGAATGATATATTCTTTGAAGTTAAACCAAAACGAGTTTAGAAATCTTAACATTAATATCTTCTGTTACGAATAAGAACTTTCGAATATTGATTCATATTTTCGATAACTTTGCCAGCACCTCTTGCAACTGCAGTTAATGGATCTTCGGCAACATGAACCGGCAGATTAGTTTCCATTCTGATTCTTTCATCAAGACCTTTAAGTAATGCTCCGCCGCCGGTTAGCATTACACCTCTATCAAGAATGTCTGCAGATAATTCAGGAGGAGTTCTTTCCAATGTTTGTCTTACTGCATCAACAATCTGAGTAACAGCTTCATTCAATGCTTCTCTAATTTCAACTGAGCTTACTTCAGTAGTTTTAGGAACACCACCGACTAAATCTCTTCCTTTAACCTGAATAGTAATTTCTTCTTTCAATGGTACTGCAGAACCAACTTCACATTTAATCGCTTCGGCAGTTCTTTCACCAATAAGGATGTTATGATTTTTTTTGAAGAACTGCATTATTGCGTAATTCATTTCATCACCTGCAATGCGGATTGATTCTTCATTTACAATACCTGATAATGCAATTACAGCAATCTCCGTTGTTCCGCCGCCAATGTCAATTATCATATTACCAACAGGAGCTTCTACATCAATTCCAATTCCTATTGCCGCAGCCATTGGTTCAGCAATAAGATGTACTTCTTTTGCACCCGCGTGTTCTGCACTATCTCTTACAGCACGTTTTTCAACTTCTGTTACTCCGCTTGGAACTGCAACTACTACTCTCCGGCTTGCCATTGCACCAGTACCTCGAACTTTTTTGATAAATGCTCGTATCATTCCTTCTGCAATCTCAAAATCGGCAATTACACCATCACGCATTGGTCTGGTAACTTTAATTTCTTTGTGTTCTCTTCCCTGCATTTCCTTGGCTTTATTTCCAAGTGCTATTATTCGTTTTGTATTTTTATCAAAAGCAACAATTGAAGGTTCATTAAGAACTATTCCTTTACCCTTTACATAAATAAGAGTGTTGGCTGTTCCTAAATCTATTGCAATGTCATTTGAAAAAAAGTCAAAGAGTCCCATAATTCCTCTTAGTGTTTAAAATGTCTGATACCTGTGAATATCATTGTAATATTATTTTTATTTGCAGCATCAATTACCTCCTGATCTCTTACTGAACCACCAGGTTGAATCACTGCAGTTGCTCCGCATTTTATTATTTCTAATAGTCCATCTGCAAATGGAAAGAAAGCATCAGAAGCGGCAACTGAATTAGTTAAATCGAGTCCGTGTTCTTTGGCTTTCATAAATGCAATCTTTGCTGAATCAAGTCTGGACATCTGTCCGGCACCAACTCCAAGCGTAGTTTTATCTTTTGCAAAAACAATTGCATTTGACTTTGTATGTTTAGCAACAATCCATGCAAAAGTCAAATCTTCAAGCTCTTTTTCAGTTGGTTTTCTTTCAGTAACAACTTTTAAGTTATCATGATTAAGCGTAATTAAATCCTTATCCTGAACAAGCAATCCTCCGGGAATTGTTCGGGCTGATAACCCGGGTTCGGTTATAGATTTTAATTTGCGAACAAGTCGTCTGTCTTTTTTCTTCTTAAGAATTTGAATTGCATCTTCGCTAAATGAAGGAGCACAAATAATTTCAAGAAAAATTTCGTTAAGCTTTTCAGCGGTTTTAAGATCAACTTCATTAATAAAAGTTACTATTCCACCAAAAGCTGAGACAGGATCGCACTTTAATGCTTTCAGATATGCATCAAGTGGAAATGAACCAACAGCAGCTCCTGCAGCATTGTTATGTTTAATGATTGTGCAGGCATTGTCACCAAGTTCTTCACACAATTCAACTCCGGCAACTAAATCAAGTATATTGTTGTATGAAATTTCTTTACCGTGAAATACATCAAAGTATTCTTCGAAATTACCATAAATACTTGCTGACTGATGTGGATTCTCACCATATCGAAGTTTCTTAGCCAGCTTTTCATTAATTCTTATATGAGTTTTTTCTAACTCAAATCTTTTTTCAAGATAGTTTGCAATGTGAGTATCATAATTTGAAGTATAAGAGAATGCTTCTACTGCAAGTTTTTCTTTTGTTGCCTCTGATATTTCTCCACTTTCCAATTCATGCAGAAAAGAATTGTATTGAACAGGATTAGTAAGGATTGAAACATATTTATAATTTTTTGCCGCCGCTCGCACCAGACTTGGTCCGCCAATATCAATATTCTCAATTACATCTTCTAGTGAAACATTTGACTTTTGTATTGTCTGAACGAAAGGATAAAGATTTACACAAACGATGTCAATTGGAAAAATATCATTCTGGTTTGCCTGAAGTATATCTTCCTTTTTATCTCGTCTGAAAAGAATCCCACCAAAAATTTTCGGATGTAATGTTTTTACTCTACCTTCAAATACTTCTGGAAATCCTGTGAGGTCACTTACTTCTTTAACCGGAACTGAATTCTGTAATAAAAGTTTTGCAGTATTTCCGGTTGCTAAGATTTCATAATCATATTTAATAAGTGATTTTGCAAATTCAATAATACCAGTTTTATCTGAAACACTGATGAGCGCAAACTTTTTCAATTTAAGAGACCTACGATTTAATTATTACTCTGTTATCTTGAATTAATATTCTTCTTTCAGCAAATGCTTTAATTACTTCCGGAAGTATTTGGTGCTCAATTTTCAAAACCCTTTCAGCAATTTCTTCAGGCGATTTAATATCGGAAATATCAACACATCTCTGAGCAATTATCATTCCTTTATCATATTCTGTATTTACGAAATGAACAGTTGCACCACTAACCTTCGCTGATGAATTGAAAACCGCAGTGTGAACATTCATTCCATACATTCCCTTTCCACCAAAAGACGGAAGCAAAGCAGGATGAATATTGATAATACGATTTTCAAATTCTCTTACTACTTCAACCGGAACAAGTTTTAAATAACCTGCTAATACAATCAGATCTAAATTATAATTTCTCAGAACTTCCAGTAAATTTTCATTACTGATTTTATTATCACCTTTTCCAATTACTTTAGTTTCAATCCCATACTTTCGGGCAATTTCAAAAGCGCCACACTCAACTTTATCACTGAAAACAACAACAACTTTGATAAGATTTTCCAGTTCAGAATGCTCGAGAATTGCTTTTAGATTTGAACCTCGGCCTGAAACAAATATAGCTAATCTTAACACAGAAATTTACCTTAATTTGAAGCGAAAATTATGCATTCACTAGTTCATTTTCAATTAAATAAGCCATCAATCCGAAGCTTTTACAATTTTTCTGCGCAAAGTGTAAGCTTTGTTCTTCAGTAAAGTTTGAAAATCGAAATCATCTGTCTGTTCAATTTTCTCTAAGTAATCGATCGCTTCATCTTTACGATTAAGATTTACCAAAGCAAGTGCAGCGTTGTAATAAGAGTTTGCAGCTAATGTATTATCTTTTGAAGAATTTAGTTTTATGCTTTGAAAAGCTTGATCTAAGGCATCTTCGAATTTTTTATTCATCAAATAAATATCACTGAGTAGAAGATAAGATTCGGATTTAACTCTATTAGAAAATTTATTTTCAGTAAAAACATCCTTCAATATTTCTTCTGCATCTTTTAGCTTCTTCTGTTTAATAAGATTTTTAATGTGTAGAATAAACTTTAAATCATCATTGATTGGTTTTGAAGCAAATAGCTTTCCCAACTTTTCCGCATAAATATCTTCATCGAGATCCTTGTTTCCTTCGTCAGACTTTTCATAAAATTTGATTGCCTGATTTCTGTTTCCAAGTAATTCGTAACAGATGCCGGTTCTAATATTCGCTAAGCCTGAGTAATCATTATTAACGCGATTGTCTCTGAATAAATTATAATGAACCATTGCTGAATCATATTGCTCTTTTGCAAAGAAGATATTTGCAAGAAGCAGATGAGAATTAGAGATTACATAAGGAAGAATCTTATCATTTGATGATAAAATACTTCGAAGAATTTTTTCTGAAGAGTTTAAGTCGTTCAATTCATATTTTATCCAGGCAGAAGAATAATTAAACAAAAGATTTTTTGGATAAGTTTTTGTAAGCTTTGATAAAATTTTATCCGCTTCCTGATACTCAATTATAACGCGTGAATAAATTTGTGAAAGATAAAATAGCGCATCTGTTTTAAGAATGCTCCCTTTATCTGCAACTAACTGTAAATATTCCAAACCAAGTTCTTTATCTGAATTGAATCCAACTAAATTCGCAGCCCATTTTAATGCAGCCGGAACTTCTGCAAAAGCAAAATTAGATAAACCGATTGGAAGATATGCATCGTAAAATTCAGGATTCAAACGAATTGCTTCTTCAAGTCTGTTTCGCATATTTTTTAATGACAGAATTGCACTTGCAAAATCATTTGCACGCGCTGATGCGACAGACTTATTATACTCAATCATTCCAAACCAGAACAATTTCTTAATAATTTCCGACTGCTTTTCACTAGTATTCTTCTCTAATATGGTTTTAGCTTTTTCAGAATATAAATCAAAGCTGTCCTTGTAAGCTTCATTGAGTGAACCAAGAAAGAACCATAAATTCATCACTGATTTATAGTAATATCCACGATGATCATTCGGAAATCTTATTGTAAAAGCATCGAGTTCAGAATCAGCTTTCTCAAAATTGAAATTATAAATCTTGCTAACAGTTGATTGAATTTGTTTATCAGGATTTTGAGCAACTATTGAGTTGATTAAAAGTATGAAAATTACCAGAACAAATTTTTTCTGCATCTTATTTTAATTGTCCGTTCTCTTTGCTTTTGAAAATTTTAATGAAGCTTTAACAAATTCCCGGAATAAAGGATGAGCATTTGTTGCTCTTGACTTTAATTCAGGATGAAATTGACAGGCAAGAAACCAGGGATGATTAGAAAGCTCAATAATTTCTACAAGCTCTTTATCAGGCGAAAGTCCACTTAGAATCATTCCGTGTTCAGTAAGAACAGAACGGAATTTATTGTTAACTTCATAACGATGACGATGTCTTTCAGAAATGTATGTTGTTTTATAAGCTTCGAAGGCATTTGTTTTTTCTTTTAATACACAAGGATAAGCACCAAGTCTCATAGTTGCGCCCATATTTTTTATATTCTTCTGCTCGGGCATTAAATCAATCACAGCATATTTAGTGTTTTTAAATTCAGAGCTGTGGGCATTTTTTATTCCGCATACATTTCTTGCAAACTCAATTACAGCACACTGAAGCCCAAGACAAATTCCGAAAAACGGAATTTTATTTTCACGGGCGTATTGTACTGCTCGTATTTTACCTTCAATTCCTCTTTCACCAAATCCTCCAGGGACAAGAATTCCACTTACACCTTCAAAAAGTTTTTCCGGATCTTCCGTTTCAACTTGTTCAGCACTGATTGGTCTGACTACTACTTTACAATTATTTTCTGCTCCAGCGTGAACAAATGACTCCATAATACTTTTGTATGCATCAAGATGTTCAGTATATTTTCCGCATAATGCAATTTCAACTTTCTCTTCCGGATTTTTAATACTATCAACAAAGTTTTCCCATTCATCAAGTTTAATTTTTCTGTCAGGAAGATGCAAACGATTCATAACAATCTGATCAAATCTTTCCTTATACAACACCAAAGGCACTTCATAGATTGATGAACAATCATAAGCAGAAATAACTGCATTAGAATTTATGTTACAGAATAGAGCAATTTTCTCACGAATGTCGCGGGATAACTTCTTTTCAGAACGACAAATTAAAACATCAGGTTGAATTCCGAGTTCTAAAAGATTTTTAACACTGTGCTGAGTTGGTTTAGTTTTAACTTCGCCGGCAGAAGCAATGTAAGGAACGAGAGTAACATGAATACTCATTGTATTTGCTCTTCCAAACTGAAGCATCAATTGTCGCATAGCCTCAATAAATGGAAGAGATTCAATATCGCCAACTGTTCCACCAATTTCCGTTATTATGATATCATACTCACCAAGTTCACTTAGTTTAAGCATTCGCTGCTTAATTTCATCTGTTATATGAGGAATTACCTGAACAGTAGCTCCAAGAAAATCTCCTCTTCTTTCCTTGGTAATAACTTCGTTATAAACTTGTCCGGTAGTTGTGTTATTTGCACGAGTCATATTTACATCAAGGAAGCGTTCATAATGACCCAAATCAAGATCAGTTTCGGCACCATCATCAGTAACATAAACTTCGCCGTGTTGAAAAGGACTCATTGTTCCCGGATCAACATTGATGTAGGGATCAAATTTCTGAATAGTAACTCTGAATCCGCGTTGTTTTAGAAGAAGACCGAGTGAAGAGGCAGTAATTCCCTTTCCCAAAGAGGAAACAACTCCGCCGGTAACAAAAATAAATTTAACTTTTTTTCGTGGTGACATTCTGATTTTTTTTGCTTTCAAATATAGATTAAGTGCATCTGATTATCAATTAAAATGTAAAATCTTTTGAGATTAGTTTTGAATCAAAATTCAGTGATATTCATTCAAAGCTCTATTCTTTACGACCTTACAAATTCACATTAGCAAAAAATAAAACCGCTTACCTCTTCGTATTTTTCTGTTTCAACTTAATTTCATTTTAATTGCACAAATAAATGACACGAATTTTCTACTAAATAATCAAAAGAAAAATTATAAATTTGTAATCAATAACAAAATAATTATCAAAGCTTCAGAACTAAATTTTGATTTCATTCACTAAGAAATACATTTTCATTTTTTTGATTGTATTATTTGCAGCAAATCTATACTCGCAGGATACAACACAAAGTCTGGCTTTCAAGAAAAACCGACCACAAAAAAATAATCCTTATTTCTACAGACCGGATTTATCTTATCAATTACTTCAGCAATTTAAGTTGATACAGGAAGCTAATGCAGGTGATGCGCTCGCTCAACACGAACTTGGTATAAGATTATTACTTGGTGAAGGAGTTGCTGCAGACACTGCACAAGCTGTTAAATGGATAAAATCTGCTGCAGATCTTAATTTGAGTGCCGCTGCATACAATTATGGAATTCTTTTGATTAATGGCTGGGGAGTTGATTGGAATCCTTTTGAAGCCTTTAAATATTTTATCCAGGCTGCATCCAAAGGAATGCCTCAGGCACAATATGTTTCCGGAATTTTGTACACTGATAATCTGATCGTTCCGAGAAATTGGGAAAAAGCTTTTTACTGGATTCATCTTGCTAAACAAAATGGCTATCAGGTTGATGATGATGTTTACAATGAATTACTTACTAAAGTTCGTTCGGGATTTATAGACTCAGTAAAATCAGATAAGATTGCCTTAGAAAAAAATATTTCAAAAGATGATGTAAAAGCGAAATCAGATTTAAATGTGAACAATCAATCTGATGTTGAAAAATCTCTTGGACTTAGTTTTATAAATTTTGATTTACTCGAAGATACAACTTCCCGTGAAATAAAAGATATTGAACTTATAAATGACCTTGAGAGAACGGACATTCCGAATATTCTTGATACTCTCAGATTAAAAAATGCAAAATCGGTAAAAGAAATCATTGGGAATGATCAGATAAAAATTTTGATGGATTTATGTAACAACGGCTCTCCTGAAGCTCTTACCTTAGTCGGAAAACTTTATGAAGAAGGAATTTATTTTAGCAGAGATCTGATCCTTGCTGCTGAATATTATCTTCGAGCTATCAGATATGAATCTTTCCGGGCTCCTTTTCTTTTGTATCAATTAACTCAAAAAGTAGAATTTAATTCATTACTTCAGAAAGAAGCACAAGCGCAGAATTCTGATGCAATGTTTGTATGGTATGGACTATCACGATTTGGTTACAATAATGAGTTAATCAATAGCGAAGCAATCAGAATGCTGCAGAATGCTGCCAATCAAAAACATATTCCTTCTTTGATTGAACTTGGTTTGAATTTTTTTACGGGAGATTATATTCAAAAAAATGAATTGAATGCATTTCAATTATGGAAAGAAGCCGAGCAATCCGGAAGTAATGAAGCAACAATCAGATTAGTGTTAAGCGAAGTATTTAACGAGAATCAGAAAGATAAACATAAAAAACTGGTTTCATCTTTAATTAATTTTGCAGAGAAAGGTTCTGTAATTTCACAATCTGCTTTAGGATATTGTTTTCTAAATGGAGTTGGAGTTGCTAAAAATAAAGGAACCGCTGTTAAATATTTTCGCACAGCTGCTTTCAGAGGAAACAGATTTGCTTATGAACAACTAAAAAAACTTTATGATGAACTAAGACCATCATTAACAGAATTTAAGATAGAATAATAATACAACGGATTTTATTGTGATTGATTCAAAATTAAAAAATATTGGTACGAGCATTTTTGCTGTAATGACTAAACTTGCCAACGAAAAGAATGCATTAAATCTTTCACAGGGATTTCCGGATTTTGACATTTCAAATGAGTTAATTGAATTAGTTACGCATTATATGAAGCACGGCAAAAATCAATATGCACCGATGCCGGGAGTTGTTGAATTAAGGAAAGTTATTGCGCAAAAAATAGAGAAACTTTACAACTGTCATTATGATTATGAAAACGAAATCACAATTACTGCGGGAGCTACTCAGGCACTTTATACAGCAATTTCTGTTTTAATAAATCCTGGTGATGAAGCAATTATTTTCGAACCAGCTTATGACAGTTATGCTCCTTCTGTAATTGCAAATGGCGGTAAACCAGTTTTTATTCCGCTTGAAGCTCCTGAATTTTCTATTCCCTGGAGTAAAGTCAAACAAGCTGTAAGCGGAAAGACAAAGCTTATTATAATCAACTCACCACATAATCCAACCGGTGCAATTATTAATCAAAATGATATGAATGAACTGGAAAAAATTGTCAGGGATAAAAACATTTTCATAATCAGTGATGAAGTTTATGAACATATTGTATTTGATAATCAAAAACATATAAGTATTTGTGAATCTAAGCTGCTGAGAGAAAAAAGTTTTATTATATCTTCTTTCGGAAAAACATTTCATACAACCGGCTGGAAAATAGGTTATTGTGCCGCACCAAAAATTTTAACTGATGAATTCCGAAAACTTCATCAATTTATTGTATTTGCTGTTAATACACCGATTCAATATGCGTATGCTGATTTTCTTAGTGATGATAAAAATTATACAGGCGTTAGTTCATTCTATCAGAAAAAGCGAGATAAATTTCTGGAAGTAATTTCAAACACAAAATTTAAATCGCTTCATTCAAAAGGCACATATTTTCAACTGCTCGATTATTCCAATATTTCTGATAAAGATGATTTTGATTTTTGTATTGAAATGATTGATAGAATTGGCGTTGCTGCAATTCCACTTTCTCCATTTTACTCCAAACCAGGTGAAAACAAAATCATAAGAATTTGTTTTGCAAAACGGGACGAAATTCTTATAGAAGCCGGTAAACGAATGGAAAAATTATGAGTACAAATTCTGCAAATTTTAATATCAATAAACGCGCTGCAATCATATCTATGGCTGTTGGACTTATAATGTTCGCGGCAAAAATTTCAGCTTACATTATCACAGGTTCATCCGCAATATTCTCAGATGCAGCAGAATCTGTTGTTCACATCTTTGCAACAGGAATGGCTTTGTTCAGTATATTTCTCAGCAATAAACCAGCAGATGAATCTCATTTTTATGGTCACGGAAATGTTGAATACTTTTCAGCAGGAATTGAAGGATTCCTGATAATTGTTGCAGCAGTTGTAATTATTTTCGAAAGTGCAAAAGATTTGATACTCGGAGTAGAGCTTCAGAAAATGGATGTAGGTCTTTATGTTATTACTGCTGCCGGAATTATTAATATGATTCTCGGATTATTTTTAATTCGAACCGGAAAGAAAACCGGCTCACTTACGCTTGTTGCTGATGGCAAGCATGTTTTAACTGATTCATACACAAGCATTGGAGTGATGATAGGAATTATTCTCGTTATCATTACAGGAATACAAATTATTGATCCGATATTTGCAATTTTCGTTGCAACAAATATTCTTGTAACAGGATACAAACTTATTCGTCAGTCAATTGGCGGATTGATGAATGAAACCGATATCTCTATTTTAAAAAATATTACTGATAAACTTCTTTCTATCAGAAAAGAGTACTGGATTGATCTTCATCAACTTAGATTCTGGACATCAGGCGATAGAATTTTTATTGACTTCCATCTTATTGTTCCATTTTATTTTACTGTTAAACAATCACACGATGAAGAAGATTTTATAAAAAATGAACTTCAGAAAGAATTTCCCAATGCCGATTTAAAAATACATTTCGATTATTGCTGGGATGAATTGTGTAAGCTCTGCCAGTATCAAGCTTGCACTTATCGGAAAGAATCATTCTCAAGAAAAGTTGATTGGAATAAAGAAAAATTAATTGGTGGAACTGTTATTCCGAAGGTTGAATAATTTTTTCCGGTTCAGGTTCTTTTACCTTGGTAAGAATGAATAAACCTATCAGAAAGAAAAATGCTATTGTGAATATAGCAATCCGTTGACTATCGGACATATAACTTACGAAACCGAAAACTAACGGACCTAAAACAGCCGAGCTTTTGCCAAAGAAGGAATAGAATCCGAAAAATTCAGTCTTCTTATCAGGTGGAGTTAATTTGGACATCAAGCTTCTACTTGTGGATTGACTCGAACCCATTGCTGAACCTGCAAGCAAACCTACAACATAAAATCCCGTCTTATCACGAATCACAATTGCAAGAATAATGGTTAATATCCAAAGTAAAAGCGTAATGATGATAGTTCTTTTCTGTCCGATAGAATCAGCAATAATGCCAAAAATCACAGAACCAATAATTGCTGTAGTCTGAACCGTAATAAAAAAAATCAATAGCTCTGTATCAGTAAATCCAAGAGTAGTACTCGCATAATTTCCTGAAAAATAAATAACAGTATTCACCCCTTCGATATAAAAGAAAAAAGCAAGAAGAAAAGTTGCAAGGTTTTTGTAGTACTTCAAATGTTTAACAGTATTTAAAACTCTTCCAACACCTATTTTAAAGTATGACTCATCCCTTTTAATGTCTTTACGATTGTCCTTTAAAAAAAGAAATAATGGAATTGAAAATATCATAAAGAAAATAGCAGAGACAACAAAAGTCTCTCTGATTTGAGATGAGCTAATAAAAGGATAAACAAGTGCAAGTGTTGCAAGAGAACCTAAATAACCCATTGCAAAACCATAACCACTCACACGACCATAATTTTTTGGTTCAGTGATTTCAGGCAAGAAGGCATCGTAGAAAACAAGTCCGGCTTCAAAACCGATATTTGCAATTACGAAAAGAAAAATTCCCCAGAAGATTGTTCCTTCCTCTACAAAATAGAGCGAAGCAGTTGCAGTGATACAAAGTGCAGTGAAGAATAACAAAAATCTTTTTTTACCTGCAGAGTAATCTGCAATTGCACCGAGTATCGGTGAAATAACTGCAGTAACTACCATTGCAATACTTGTTGCAAATGACCAATACAAATCACCAATTGCTTCGCCGGAAGCCACAGTTTTTTTGAAATACACAGCGTAAAGAAATGTAACTACAATGATTGAAAAAGAAGTGTTAGCGAAATCGAAAAGGGTCCAAACAAATATTTTACCCTTTTTACTCATTCACTTTTCTTATCAGTTTTTTTCTGAATGGATTCATCAAGCAAACCTCTTCCGGTTTTTCTAAGCTCTCCTGATTTTTTCAAATCATTAAGAATTGCATCCAGAACACCGTTAATAAATTTTGCACTACCAGCTGTAGAAAACTTCTTTGAAATCTCAATTACTTCATTGATAGAAACTTTAGGCGGTATATCTTCAAAATACATCAATTCGCAAATTCCCATTCTCATCAAAAGCTTATCAATCAAAGCAATGCGATCCATTTCCCAATTACTTACTTTCGACTTAATCATTTCATCAAAGTTATCACGATTCGCAACAGTTTTAAATATCAGTGAGATTCCAAATTTTTTATCATTATCATCTTCAACATCGCTGAATATCTCATCAATCTGCGATTGAAGGTTATCGTTATTCATTTCGTAAGCGTAAAGTACCTGCAGAACTTTTTCTCTTACTAATCTTCTTTTAAAAACTTTTGACATGAATATTCTTCTCCAAATTTAAATTGCAAAAAACCAGAACACAGTTAATGCTAATGCCTCTCTTATTGTATTATAAAGTTCAGAAAAAAAACTCAGCTTTAGCTCTGACGCAATAGTTTTAATTTTAAGCTTATGAAATTTACTTATTTCTTTTATTCGTACAAGATGAAATGAATCAGAAACAACAATCAAATTTTGTTGTTCTGTTTCACTTAATCTTAATTTTAAAAATTGGATTTGCTCTGTTGTTGATGTCGTATTACTCTCAGTAACAATATCTTCAAATGAAACATTTTTACTCTTTAAATAATTCAGCGCTACTTCTGCCTCACTCAATTCGCCTGGAGCATTACTTCCGGTTAGAAATAATTTTTTGATATTGTGATTTTTCAAAAGCTCAATTGCTTTATCAACTCTTGCTGCTAAAATCGGACTTGGTTTATTTTCAGACCAAACTGCTGCACCTAAAACTACAACAGTGTAAGAAGTTTTACTGTCGAGTGGTTGTAATTTAACTCTTTCTTCTCGAGAAAGAATAAAGAATAATGAATAGATTAAAATCAGAACCATTATTATAACTGAAAACAATATTGACTTAATAAAAATTCTATTTTGATTTTTTCGCATTCCCAAAATCACAGAAAAGATAAACGATAGCAAAACAAGTTGGTATAGTGTATAACACAAACCTGTAAATAATTTATTCCCGAACTGGCCGAAAACATAAATTGAATTGAATGGCAGGTTAATTTTAGTAGAGATGAAGCCAATTAAAAGAAAAAGATAAGAACTAACCAGCAAAGAAGATAATAGTTTAAGATTAATTTTAATCTTTGGGTTCAAAAGAACAATGAGCAACAAAATTTCTGCAATCAGATATATAATCAGATTGAAAAGGTTTCCAGTAATTTCAATATCAATATTCTTAATTGAAAGATTCTGATTTTGATACTTAAAGAAATAGAGCAAAAATAATTGAAGCCCTAGAGCAATAATCAATAGATACAGAACAGATTTGTTTTCGTTATTGGAAGATTTCATTCAGGATTTACTTATAATTTCATTACAAAGTTAAGCAAGCAGAATAGAATTTTCGAATACAAAAATGTGGTTTATATCAACTTAGTTTAGAAGGTTGGAATAAAAAAGGCACCTCGCAAGGTGCCTTAAAAATTTTATTGGAGTTTAAATACGACAGGAATTGATACCTGAACTCTTACAGGCTTTCCTCTCTGTTTACCAGGTTTGAATTTAGTTTTCTTTACTGCTTCAAGAGCTGCTTCATCGCAACCAGCGCCGATTCCTTTAATAATTTTTGCATCTCTTACATCACCATTCTCATCAACAAACGCAAGTACATAAACTTTTCCTTCAACTCCGGCTCTCTTTGCAATTTCAGGATAAACTATTTTCTGTTGTATTGCCTGAATTCCTCCGATTGGTTCAGGCATTTCTTCAACCGCAACGAAATACTGAGGTTCTTCTTCAACTATCTTTTTATCCTCTTTTGGAGGCGGTGGAGGAGCATCAACATTTGCGTTAATATCTATTTCCGTTTCACCAATCTCTATGTCCTCAAGAACTTCATCTGAAGGTGCTTCAATCGGGATAGGAGGTTTTGGTGGTGGAGGAGGACGATTCTCCTGCTTTGTCTGTTGGATATCTTCAACGGTAAATAATTCTTGTGGTCCTTCAACTTTTACTTCCTTTCCACCAAAATCGGGAAAGAATTTAAATGCTACAATCATAAGGACCAAAGCTGCAATTAAACTGATCTCGAAGACCCTTCTGTATTTAGCCATAAGATCAGCTTTTTTCGTTTTTCTAAGCGGCATCTTGTTTTCTCCTCAAATCATAAATTTTGGTTACTAACTTAATTATTGATAAAGGTATTGTCAAATAACTTTTCAGGTATTTTTACTGATTTTTTTCTGGAAAGTTCCAACTAAACCCTGAGAAAATTGTTTAGTGAAACAAAATATCTTCTATAAATAAATTCAGTAAGATAACTACCGGTAATTGCTCCGATAAAATCGGCAACCCAATCTAAAACTTCAGCACTTCTTCCGGGAACGAATAGTTGGTGAAGTTCATCGAGCAAGGCATAGCCTGAAGCAATTATAACAGTAATTAAAATAATATTTTTTTTTAGCTCAGGAAATTTTGTCTGGTATTTCAATGTAAGATTCAAAAAAAATCCTAATATGAAGAATGCGAGGAAATGATTTATCTTATCGCTCACTTCAACAGAGGGAAGTCTGTCTGAAGGCAAACTTGTCAGTATGAAAATTGTAACCCAATGAATAATCAAAGGCAAGTAAATAAATAAAAATACTCTGTTAATTTTTTTCAAAGGACCTCTTGATGAAATTTATTGAAGCAGGAATATTTTTCATTAATTCTGAAGCAACTATTCCGAACTCAGTTTTTTTATTCAATAATAAATCCGCTGTAAGACCGTGAAGATAAACGGCGAGTAAAGCAGCATCGGTTGAGTTTTTAATTTGTGAATAAAATCCTGCAATCATTCCGGTTAAAACATCACCGCTTCCGAATTTTGCTAAACCATTATTGCCTGTCGAGTTAATAAAACAATTGCCATCAGCGCTAAATGTAATTGTCGGAGCACCTTTGAGCACTAATGTTGTTTTATATTTTTGAGCGAAATCTTTTCCAATCGTTAAAATATCTTTATCTAATTCTTCTAAACTTAAAGAAGTTAGTGTGCAGAACTCTCCATAATGCGGAGTGAGAATACATTTTCGCAAATCGGTTTTAGCCAAAATATCTCTAAGAGCAAACAAAGCATCTGCATCAATTACAGCAAAGTTGAAATCTTTTTTCTTTAAAAACTGATGAACAAATTTTTGTGTGTCTTCTTCCCTTCCAATGCCCGGACCTAAGGCTACAACATCAGCCCATTTAATTTTTTGTTCAAGATTTTTATAATCATCCGGAGTTAAATAATTGCTCTGCTCGTCACCATAGGATTGAGTAACAAGTTCAGTAAATTTTTTGAGAATGAATTTTTTAACAGATTTCGGAATAGCTAATACAGAAGCTCCCGCTCCCGAATATAATACTGAACCAGCAGATAAAATTGCAGCTCCGGGATATTGATATGATCCTGCGATTGTAAGAACTTTGCCGGCAGAATATTTATTTATTCTCTTATTTCTTTTTGGTAAAAATTGATAGGCGTCTTCTGGTTCAATCAAAAAAGTATCTGTAAAAACATTATCAAAGTAATCCAAACCAACACCAATTTCACGAAGAACAATTTCGCCGCAAAATTCATAACCCTTATTTACAAATAACCCTTTCTTAAATTCTCCAAGTGTAATAGTCAAATCAGAATTGAAAATTATATTGCCATTTCCTGTATCTGCATTTAAACCAGTTGGAACATCAAGGGCAACTTTAACAGTTTTAAATTTATTCAGCTCATTTATAATGGAAGCAATTGGTTCTTTTAATTCACCGGAAAAGCCACTACCAAGAATAGCATCAATAATTAAATCTGAATTTTGAATAAGTTTTATTTGTTTAATACCAGAGAATTGAGTCAGTTTAAGATTTTTTCTTAACTTAATTAAGTTGCTGCAAATTTCAAAATTAGTTCTGCAATCATCACTCATTGAAAGAGGATCACCCAAATAAATAACCTGAGCATCAATTCCTTTATTAGATAATTGTCTGGCAACCGCAAATCCATCACCGCCGTTATTTCCTCTGCCACAAACAATTCCGACTGAAGATATTTCGGGAAATCTCGACAGAATAATTTCAGCAATTCCTAAAGCTGCATTTTCCATCAAAACAATTCCCGGCACCTGCAATTTATTTATTGCAAATGAATCTAAAGCACGGATTTGTGAATTTGAATATAAAGGAATCATTTTATCAGTTGGAAATTTTTCTGATGCAAAGTTATTAAATATCTGATAACTTTTACAGGTAAGAAGTAATCAGATTAAGAAGTGTTCCAGGTAAGATTCCAAGTAAAACAACCAAAATTGCAGAAATAAATACTGCAAGAAGTCCAGTACTACTTTTTGCAATTTCGAATTCATCAGAGGAATCATAGAAATACATAAGAACAACTAAACGCAAATAGAAGTAAACGCTAATAACGCTTGAAAGAACACCTAAAATAGCTAACCAGGTTAATTTTGCTTCGATGGCTGCGATAAAGATATAGTATTTTCCGAAGAAACCGGCAAAAGGTGGAATACCGGCAAGCGAAAACATAAACAAAGATAAAAGTGCTGCTAATAATGGTTGTCTTGTTCCTAATCCACGATAAGAATTTAGTTCAAGATTGGATTCCTCTTTTCCTTCAACAAGACTAACAATTCCAAAAGCACCAAGATTCATAAATGAATAAGCAGCGAGATAAAATATTATTCCTGCAATTCCTGAAGAATTAGAAGCTGCCAATCCTATTAAAAGATATCCTGCATGCGAAATTGATGAGTAAGCAAGCATTCTCTTAATATTGGTTTGAGCAATTGCAACAATACTTCCGAAGAACATCGAGAGAACTGAAATTACTGATAAGTAAGGTGTAATTATTTTCATTGCTCCGGAAGTGAAAAGAACAAACAGAGAAACAATAATTGCACTGAAAGCAGCAACTTTCCCTGCAGTTGAAAATAATCCTGCAACAGTTGATGGTGCACCTTGATAAACATCCGGCACCCACATATGAAACGGAAACGCTGCAATTTTAAAAGAGAACCCAATTAAGAATAACAATACTCCGGTAAGAAACAACAGGTTTCCTGAAAGCTCAGAAAACTTAGAAGCGATTACATCAAATGATGTACTTTGAGCTGTTCCATAAATAAGAGCAATCCCATACACGACGAAACCTGTAGCAAAGGCACCGAGCAAAAAATATTTTAATGCAGATTCTGTAGCAGTTAATCTTTTTCTATTAATTCCGGCTAAAACATAAAACGAAACTGACATAACCTCTAGTCCAAGGAAAATCATAAATAAATCTTTTGCACCAGCCATAAACATCATTCCAAGAACTGAAGTTTGAAGCAAAATATAATACTCACCAAAGTAAGCATCATACTTTTTCAAATAATCAATTGAAAGGAAGCAGATAATTGCAGCACTAAAAGTAAAAATGAAATAAAAGATATGAACATAACCGCCAGTAGCAAGCATATTTTGTAAAATCACAGAGCGATTATCTAAAGTAAGGAGCGAATAAAATCCGGAACTAAGAAAAACGAGAGTTGAAAACCAGCTTAAATAGTTTTCACTCTTTTTCGAATACATTTCAATTGTTATTGATATAAGTATTCCTGCTGCAATTATTACGAGTGGTATGGTATTATAAAATTCCTGAATGTTATTGTACATATATCAAAAACTCATTTATCTGTTGTTTATAATTTTCTCTGCAGTTTGAACTGGTGTAAAAACCTGATGAATAATCTTCGCAGTGGTTTTTTCGGATACTTTTAAGAAAGTCGAAGGATAAATTCCAATCCAAACAATTAAAATGAAAATAGGAATCATTACAAAAATTTCCCTGGCATTCATATCTTTCAGTCCATTGAGAGAAGGATTCTTTACTTCACCAAAAACAACTCTCTGATACATCCATAACAAATAAACTGCTGCAAAAATAACTCCGGTTGCAGCAAAAGCAGTATACCACCAACTGTTCAACACACCTGATTTAAATGAACCGAGAAGAATCAGGAACTCACCGATAAAACCATTTAGTCCGGGTAAACCAACCGAAGAAAGAGAAGCAAACATTAATGAAAAAGCGAAGAAAGGAACAAGCTTAGCAATTCCGCCATAATCAGCAATTTCACGTGTGTGAGTTCTTTCGTAAATAACTCCAACTAAAAGGAATAATGCGCCAGTTGAAAGTCCATGATTAATCATTTGAATTACTGCACCTTGAACGGATTCCTGAGTCATTGCAAAAATTCCAAGTACAACAAATCCTAAGTGAGATACTGAAGAATACGCAACGAGCTTTTTCATATCAGTTTGAACCATTGCAACTAAAGCACCATAAATTATTCCAATAACAGCAAGAACAGAAAAATATGGTGCGAAATAAAGTGAAGCTTCCGGAAACAATGGAAGGTTAAATCTTAACAAACCATAAGTTCCCATTTTAAGTAAAACACCTGCAAGAATAACTGAGCCGGCAGTTGGTGCCTGAACATGTGCATCAGGTAACCAGGTGTGTAACGGGAATAAGGGAACTTTGATTGCGAAGCTCAATCCAAATGCAAGGAACATCAATAATTGAATATCACGAGCAATCGTTGGTGCAACTTTGTAGAGTTGTGTTATATCAGTTGTAAAATAACCAAGTGACTCTGATGCATAAACAGCAAGCCAAATGATTGCAACCAGCATTAGTAAGCTTCCGAACATTGTATAGAGAAAGAATTTTATCGCTGCATAAATTCTTTCTTTTCCACCCCAAATTCCAATAATGAAATACATTGGAATAAGCATCGCTTCCCAGAAAATATAAAACAGGAATAAATCGAGAGAAACGAAAACACCAATCATTCCTGTTTCAAGCAAAAGCATAAAGAAAGTAAACTCTTTAATTTTATGTTCAATGCTTGACCAGCTTGAAATTAAAGTAAGTGGAGTTAAGAATGTTGTAAGCAATACCAACAAAAGTGATAAACCATCAACTCCGACAAAATAGTAAATGTTTAAGCCGTTTATCCAGGTAAACTTGTGGACAAACTGAAAATTGGATGATGAATGATCAAATCCAAAGTAAACAATCAGTGATACAATAAAAGCAATGATAGAAAAAACTAATCCTGTAATTCTTATTGCAGAAGCTTTTTCTTTATTTATAAAAAGTAAAGCAAAAGCACCTACAAGAGGAAGAAGAATCAGATATGTAAGAAGAAAATTATTTTCCATAGATTAAAAACTTAAAATAATCCATAATAAAGCTACAGCTATTCCAAGCACCATTACTAATGCATAGAGCTGAGCTACTCCAGTTTGAATTTTTCTTATTGAAGCAGAAATCAGATCAACAAGTTTTGCAACACCGTTAACAGTTCCGTCGATAATTTTGTTATCCGCAATTTTCCATAAAACATTTCTGGAAATAGTAACAATTGGGTTGACGATTACTGCATCATAAATTTCATCAACATAATACTTATTCCAAAGAAGATTAAATAATCCTTTGAACCGTGTTGCAGTTCTTGAAGCAATTTCTGGTTTCTTCAGATAAATATATCGCGCTAAAAGAATTGATGCCGATGCACCTGCAACAGAAATAATCATCAATAGAAGTTCTTCAAAATGTGAATGTAACCCAAAATACATAAGTTTTCTGTCAGCATCTTTAAATATCGGTGCTAACCAATTGTGAAATTGATTACCGTGTTCACCGCTGAAGATTTCAGGAATACCAATAAATCCACCTATCACTGAGAGAATTGCAAGTACTATTAAAGGAATGGTCATTACTTTTGGTGATTCGTGAGGATGCTTATCGTGACCAAATCTTTCTTTGCCTTCAAAAGTGAGGATGTATAATCTGAACATATAAAATGCAGTCATCAATGCAGTAATAACTCCAACTAACCAAAGAATAAAACTTCCGTTAGCGAAAGAGTACCAAAGAATTTCATCTTTACTGAAAAATCCTGAAAGAGGTGGAATGCCGGAAATGGCTAAAGCTGCGACTAAAAATGTTAAAGCAGTCTGAGGCATATATTTTTTAAGTCCACCATATCGCTGAATATCCTGTTCCTCATGCATTGCGTGAATAACACTTCCTGCACCAAGAAACAGAAGAGCTTTAAAGAATGCGTGCGTCATAACATGAAAAATCCCTGCACTGAAAGCACCAACACCCATTGCAAGAAACATGTAACCAAGCTGACTTATTGTTGAGTATGCTAAAACTTTTTTAATATCGTTCTGTACAATTCCGATTGTTGCCGCAAAGAAAGCAGTTAGCAATCCGATTACAGCGACAACCATCATAATCTGAGGTGCAGATGCAAAAAGAACAGAGCATCTTGCAACCATATAAACTCCGGCTGTTACCATTGTAGCAGCATGAATCAGTGCTGAAACAGGAGTTGGACCAGCCATTGCATCCGGCAACCAAACATAAAGTGGAATTTGTGCAGACTTTCCTGTTGCACCAATGAATAAGAATAAAGTAATAAATCCATAAATTGAAGCTGAAACAGAAAATGTATTTGCTTTAGAAAAGACTTCGTTAAAATTCAGTGAACCGAAAGTAAGGAAAATCAAAAACATTCCGAGAAGGAAACCAAAGTCGCCTATTCTGTTTACAATGAAAGCTTTTTTTGCTGCATCAGAAGTAGTACTTTTTTCAAATTTTCTATCATACCAGAAACCAATAAGAAGATAAGAACAAAGACCAACACCTTCCCATCCAAGAAACAGAAGAACAAAATTATCAGCGAGAATAAGATTCATCATCGCAAAGATGAATAAATTAAGATATGCAAAGAATCTCCAGAATCCTTTATCACCATGCATATAACCGATTGAATAAACATGAATTACAAATCCTACACCCGTAACTATCAATGCCATAACCAATGAAAGCTGATCAACCTGATAAGCAAAGTTTACATTTAGTCCACCAACATTCAGCCAGGTAAACAGTGTAACAATCAATTGTCGCTGTTCCACCGGAAGTGCTAAAGTTTCGAAAAAGGCACCAAGAGAAATCAGGAAAGATATTCCGATAACCCCACTACCGATTATTCCGATTACTTTTTCATTTTTAATACGGCTTCCGAAAATTCCATTTATCAGAAAACCAATTAACGGAAGCAGTACAGTCAGATAAATTAATTCACGCATAAAATCTAATTACCACTTGAGAATATTTATTTCATCAATATTTACAGTAAGTTTATTTCTGAAAATTGCTATAATGATTGCCAGCCCAACAGCAGCTTCAGCGGCAGCAACTGTCATAACAAAAAACACAAACAACTGACCAACCGAACTTCCCAAATAGGAAGCAAAAGCAATCATTGTAAGGTTGGCAGAATTAAGCATAAGTTCAATACACATAAAAACAACAATTGCATTCCTTCGTGTAAGAACTCCTGCAACGCCAACGAGAAACATAAAAGCACTTAAAATCAGATAGTATTCAATAGTGATTGTCATAGCTATTCAATTTTTTTCTTTGCTAATAGAATTGCACCAATAGTGGCAGCAAGAAGTAAAAATCCGGCTGCTTCAAAAGGCAAAACATAATTTCTGAAAAGTTCGTTACCAATTGATTCTATTGTTCCGGCCTGAACACTTGCATCTAAATTTTTCTGAAGAATGTTTGATGGTGCTGAAAAGAAAATAATATAGATAAGTTGAACAAACACAAAACCGGCAACAACAAATGCGAAAATTTTAATTTTAGGATTTGATTCTAAAAATTTCTTTTCATTTTCTGGTCTTAATAACATTATAACGAAAAGAAATAAAACCATTATAGCACCAGCATAAACGATAACCTGTGCAACAGCAATAAACTGAGCATTAAGTGTTAAGTATAATCCGGCAAGTGAAGCCATATTAAGTATAAGATATAATGCAGCTATCACAGGATTATTTCTGGTTATCATCATAACTGCTGCAACTGCAGCAACAAATCCGAAAATAAAAAATAAAATTACTTCTAAAGACATAATCAGCTATGGTGTATTTCTGTAAATTAATCTTGGGAAAGGAATTGCTTCTCTGAGATGCTCAAGTCCGCAAATCCAGCTTACTGTTCTTTCCAAACCTAAACCAAATCCTGAGTGAGGAACTGAACCGAATCTTCGTAAATCAAGATACCATTCGAAAGCAGATTGAGGAAGATTATGTTCAGCAATTCTTTTTAATAAAATATCAAGATCATCTTCTCTTTGCGAGCCGCCAATAATTTCTCCATAACCTTCAGGTGCAAGAACATCAACAGCTAAGGCAAATCTTTCATCCTGTGGATCTCTTTTCATATAGAATGCTTTAACTTCAGCAGGATAGTGATGTACCATTACAGGTCTATCAAATTGCTCAGATATAATTGTTTCGTCTCCACCACCGAAATCATTTCCCCACTGAAATTCAATGCCATGTTTTTTCAGAATTTCAACAGCTTCATTGTAATGAATTCTTGGAAAAGGTCTTTTAACATTCTGAAGTTTCGTTGTATCTCTTTCAAGTATTTTTAGTTCTTCTTCTTTTTCCTTTAACACTGTTTGAACAATGTATTCTAAAAATTCTTCAGCTAAATCCATATCATCATTTAGGTCAGCGAATGCAACTTCAGGTTCTACCATCCAGAATTCAGTAAGATGTCTTCGTGTTTTGGATTTCTCAGCACGGAATGTTGGACCAAAGGTATAAACTTTACCTAAAGCCATTGCACCGGCTTCAGCATAAAGCTGTCCTGATTGAGTTAAATAGGCACTTCCTAAATCAAAATATTTTGTTTCAAACAATGTAGATGTTCCTTCAACCGCATTAGGAGTCAGAATAGGAGCATCCATCAAAGTAAAACCTTTGCCGTCAAAAAAATCACGGATTGCTTTTACAACACGATGTCTTACTCTCATTATTGCAACTTGTCTTTTAGAACGGAGCCATAAATGTCTGTTATCAAGAAGAAATTCTACTCCGTGTTCTTTTGGTGTGATAGGATAATCGTGAGTTTCATGAATGATCTTCAAATCAGAAGCGTCAATTTCATAACCGCCGGGAGCTTTAGGCTCTTGTTTAACTTTTCCGGTTACGATAATTGCGGATTCCTGACCAATCCGATCTGCAATATCAAAAATATTATCGCTTACATTTCCTTTGAAATAAACACATTGAACATATCCAGTTCCATCGCGTAAGACTAAAAATTTAATTTTACCACTTGATCTTTTATGATAAAGCCATCCGTATAAAGTTACTACCTGTCCGACAAAATTCTTTAATTCACTGATTGTAATTTGCTGCATTTATTAACTATAATTTCTTCAAAAATGATTGCCAAATATATAGAGGCATCAAAAAATATCAAAAGTTTGTAATTGAGTATGATCAATCCTTAGTTAAACTCAACTGAAAAAAATCGCCAGCCAAATTGTATGTTGTTTAGGATCAGTCCATTCAACGCGATGTTTTTGGTGAGCAGGAATTAATAAATAGTCACCTTTGTGTAATGTAATTATTGATTCATCCTCAAACTTAATCATTGCTTTTCCTCCAAGTACCAATAGCCATTCATTCTCGGATTGATCGTACCAGAAATCTTCGGGACTTGATTGCCCTTTCGAAATAATTCTTTCAATTCTGATATTGTTATGAGTGAGGATTGTTTCTAAAATTTCCTCAGAAAGATTATCCGGAATATTAGAAAAGAAATTTTGCTGTTTCATATTTAGTCGTTAATTAAAATTTATGATTTAAATATAAGCAAACAAAAATTATCCAATTTAAAAAAGAAAAGGCTGCCTCTGTTAAAGAGACAGCCAATTCATAGATCAACAATCATACTGAGGGTTATTTCATAACTACTAGCTTTTTGATAGAGACAAATTTTCCTGCAGACATTCTGTAGAAATAAATTCCTGAAGAAAGTCCGCTTGCATTAAATTTAACAGTATAAAAACCAGGATCCTTTGTTTCATTGACTAAGGTAGTAACAACTTCACCAGTAATATTATATATCTGAATGGAAACTTGTTCTTTTGTTGAAACAGTATAGTCAATATTTGTTACTGGATTAAAAGGATTGGGATAGTTTTGACTTAAACTGAATTCTGTCGGTTGAGTGAATACTTCAACTTCTTTAGAGAAAGTTTCTTTTCCGTCAAAATCAATCTGACATAATCTATACTTATATGTTCCAGCAACAGTAATTTTATCAGTATATGAGTATTCAGTTGGAACTGTAGAATTTCCTTTACCTTCTACAAAACCAATCTCTTCCCAATTTGAATTAAGTTTTCTTTCAATCTTAAATCCTTTATTGTTTTTCTCTGTAGCAGTTTTCCATTTCAACTGAACAGTATTCAAATTTACATTAGCATTAAATGAAACTAACTCTACAGGAATAACAACCGGAGAATAAATAAGATGGTAGATTCCTATATCAAGTCCCTGACGAGCGTGATCACTGCCAACATTATCAAATCTTGCAATGCTGAAGTAGTTACCATTATTTAAGTCAGCAACAAAATCATCTGTATTGCCAGTGTTAAGTGCACGCTTCATTTCCAATGTCCAATAACCAGTAGTTTGATTAAACACTGCTTTTGCAATTACATCAGAACGACTGCCTATAATTGGATTTGGAGAATCATTTAATATATAGCCAGGTATCTTATCGCCTGCTACCCATCCGGTATTAACAAATGGAATGGCTGTTGATTGCAATAACCAAGGTGCAAGATTTGAAGGAACATCTGGTCCTTGTGACAATGGTAAAGTTCCAGAAATATTATCAACACCAAAACTACCTGATAATACAGCATCGTTTTTTCTTCCCGTATTATCCCAATATTGATCATCAAGATAACCAATAGGATTTGTTCTTTGAGCTTTCCAATGCCAAACATCCATTCTGTTATTTAGAGTAGCATGAACTGTTTTCTCATTGTGACAGGTTCTGAAACAAGCAGCATTATATCCGTCATTTATCTGCCAGACAAATGATAATCTATCTTCATCACCAGATTGAGTCCAATTGGTTCCATCAAAAGTCCATCGTTTTCTAAATTCACTCTTTGACGGTGGAACTACACCAGTTGGATATTCCCGATGTCCATCCAACCAAGTTGCATAAGCATAGAGTGTAGAATCATCATACAAAAATTTCAATTTAATTCCGGAGACAGTGACTATTGAATCAGCAAAATTCCAAAGTCCTTCCGGATTTCCATCAATTATAATTGGTGTATCTGTCTTTTTAGCTGTAATATTTCCACCAGGATATTTTGTTTCAAGTGCAGCGTGAGTAACTGCAATTGTTTGAAATACTCCAAGACCACCACCAGAATGGCAGTTTGCAGTTGCACAAGATAAACCAGAAGTAGCATACAATGGTATAGCTGTTTGATGTGCGCTTGAAAGGTAAGGAACTTTAACATGACAGGACTGACATACTTCATTAGCATCACTAGTAAATTTATTATGAGAATCATTTAAATGACAAGGTGTACAAGTACCGAGTGATGCGCTATAAGAAGTACTCTTAAAATGTTTAATATGATATAATCTATAAAGAGGTTTACTCATATTATCTGTATGACAAGGCAAGCAATCTTCAACACCTGCGGAACCATGATGTTTGACAGGACCATTTACACCGTGGCAAGTTGCACAAGAACTTCCGGCAATTGCTGATGACATTGGAACAGGATCTACTGTTGTTGTACCTATTTGAAAATCAACTCTATAAGATTTTTCAATAGTAGCACCATAAATTCTTTTGGCTGATATGTAAGCTGTGTAAGTTCCATTGCCAAATTTAGTTAATGAATCAGCAGGTATTATAACTCTTATTGGATTCGAAAAAGCTGTTCCAGATGGTAAACCAGACCATGGAGCAGTTGGATAAGTCTGAACAATATAATTATTAACTATATTCTGAAGTCCCATAATTCTCATATAATCTCTTTTGGGGCCTGATATTACCAACTCAAGTTTTTGAATGCCAAGTGTTTGAGCTTGCGTTTGCCAATCTAAAATTAAACCACTGTCTGAAAGTGTATTAATATTTATCTGTATTGTATCACCTGCAGAAAAGTATCCACTTGTAGGTACATTAGCTACTTGTGCTTGCAGTTGTAAACCTGTGGTATTTTGAGCGGCAAATGCAATAGCAACTGTTTGAGAGTTAAATGTAATAGATGGATTTCTCCAAACAAATCTTAAACTATCCATTCCTGATAATAATGGAAAAGCAAAACCAGCAGGACCATTTTTAAATTTTATCTTCATACTGGTTTCTCCGGCAATAACATATTGCGGATAGTTTAACGAAGAATCATTAGCCCAACCAGTTACACCAAATTTAACTTCATATTCTATTTCGGGAATTTCTCTGAGACCGCCGAAGAATCCTTCAATGGTATAAGTTTTAATTAATGTATCACCAGTGTTTCTTACAGCATATACATCAACATAATAAGTACCAGTGGTATCCATCCAACCTTGTGTAGCTGCTGAACCACCAGTTATTGTCCAGGCAGTAGTTGAACGAACAGCTTTTAAGGATCTGTTTGGAACTTGAAATCTTACAGAATCTGCTCTGATTATTGTTTTTGTCCAAGTTGTATCGAAAACAATTCCATTCCAATTCAAAAGTTTGAAAGGAGAATCTCCACTTGGATCAGTAAACCATTGATATGCTTCAAATGGTAATGGAGCACTTCCACTTTCAGGAATTTTCCATGTACCTTTTAATTCAATGTCTTTTAAGTAAACAGAATCTCCAGCAACAACAGCTATTGATGAAGGTGTTTTAATCATTCCAACATTATGCATTTGTTCAAATTTAAGTTGCATAGCTGAATTTGCTTCTACCGAAGCGTTAATTAGTTGGAATGTTATGAAAAGTGCTGAGAGAGCAACGATCGAAAGGAGTATCTTTTTTTTCATATAACTACCTTTTTATAATTAATTAATGAATTTGCATAGCTTCTTTTTGTAAACGAATTTTGTGCCGTAAGAAAATTTTTATTTATTGATAATTTTTTTGATGAAGAAATTAATTTGGGCTCATTTAGCACAGTATGGTGGGCTATAAAATCTCATTTATTTTTTATTTGCAAAATATTTTTTCTAAATAGAAAATTTCTTAACGGTATATTAGTTGCAAATAATAACTTGATATGATCACTAAATTAAAAAATGATTTTATAGTTCGCTCAACTGTTGGTGCTTTAATTATTGTTATTATTGCATCTATACTGTTTTTTATTGAGCGGTTTTATGAAAATAAAAATTCTGAGAAAATAATTGCACAATCAGAATTTCATGTTAATAATGCGATTGAAAGATTAGCCGGCTCATTTCATAATCTTTATCGAAAGGATTTGCTTCTGATGAACCAGAATCAAATGACAATTGAAGATTTGGATTTGGTTGATTCATTATTAAAAAATATTTCTAAAAATGAATTGAGTTATTTTGTTGGAGTTGAAGGTGGATTTTATTTAAATAGTTCAAAAAAATTTTTAGGGTTTTCTTTTCCAACAAGTCCTCCACCGCAACCTGCTTATGGACCTCCTCCAAGAGAATATGAGATTATCTTAAAACAAATTCAGCAAACAAGTTCACAGAAAAATAACTTGATAAAATTATATGAATTTGAACCTACTGTTTTTATTCTCGCTACAAAACAAATTGAAATTGATGGGCAAAAAGTTGCAACAGCATATTCATTAATGAGAATTGAACAAATCCTTCCTGTATCATTCTATAAAAAATTTTTTCCTATAGTTCTCTTCTTGTCTTTAACAGGAATTAGTTTGGCAATTTATATTTCGTGGTTATTACGCCGAAGAGTTGAACAGATAAAAAATGGACTGAATGCAATAATAGAAAATCCGAATCTTCGGCTGCAGAAGCAAAAAGGTATTCTTGGTATTATTTCAGATTCAATTAACAGTCTTCTTGATGCACGAGACAAAGAGCAGACGGAAAGAATAAGACTTGAAAAAGAATTACAGGTAAAAGAAAAGATGGCATCGCTTGGCAATCTAATAGCCGGAGTAACACATCAGATTAAAACTCCTCTTGCTATTATTAAATCCAAAATACAGCTATGGCAAAAGAAAATTGAAAATGATAAAACAATAAAATTAAATGGAATCATTTCTAAAGAATCAATGCAGGATATTGTAATTGAGATTGATAAATTAGCCGGATTAGTAAACAAACTTCTATTGTTCTTAAAAAATCCGGTTCAGGAATTTTCTGAAAGCAGCATTAACGAGATTATTAATAAAGTTATATTATTATTAAAAACTGAAGCCGAAAGTAAAAACATTAATATTCATTTCATTGAAAACAAAAATATTTCAGCCAGAATTGATCCTTCATCAATTGAACAAGTAATAATAAATCTTCTTGTAAACGCTATTCAGGCAAGTGATAACAATTCAGAAATTATCATTAATACATATCAGATTTCTGCGGATCAGATTGCAATCGAAATAAAAGATTTTGGAGTTGGAATAGATTCACAAATAGTTGATAAAATTTTCGACCCTTTCTTTACAACCAAAAAAGAAGGTTATGGTTTGGGTTTATCAATTGCTTATGAAATAGTTAAATTACATAAGGGTTCAATTTCTGTTTTTACGAATGAACCAAAAGGCACTACTTTCAGGATTATATTACCAATAAGTTAGTTTTAAGTAAAATGTTTTGCAAAAATAAAATACTCGTAGTTGATGATGAAGTAAAAATGCTTTCATCAGTTCGTGAGATACTCGAAAATGAAAACTACATAGTTGATGAAGCAGCTGATGGTTTTGCTGCACTTGAAAAAATTCAAAACAACAGTTATTGCGCAGTTATTTTAGATATAAATTTACCTTATAAAGATGGCTTAGAAGTTCTTAAAGAAATTAAAACCTTCGATAATGATTTACCTGTTATAATGTTTACAGCTTTCGGATCGAACGAAAGAATAATCAATGCAATGAAAATGGGAGCTTTCGATTACATTGACAAACCATTTGAACTTGATGATTTTATTTTCATAGTAAATCGCGCAGTGAAATATACAGCTTTGCTGAGAGAGCTGAAGTCACTTAAACAAAATACATCTTTTTCTTCTCAGCAGCTTAGCTATGATGAAGTTATAGGTTCTTCCTATAAGATGAAACAAATCTATAAACTTATCGGAAGAGCAGCACCTACTGATGTTGCTGTGCTTATCGAAGGTGAAAGCGGCACGGGTAAAGAAATTATTGCAGACACAATTCAAAAGCACTCATTAAGAAATAATAAACCTTACATCAAAATTAATTGTGCTGCGATTCCTGATACTCTATTAGAAAGCGAACTATTCGGTTACGAAAAAGGTGCGTTTACAGATGCATCAGCAAGAAAAATTGGCAGATTTGAATTAGCTGACGGAGGAACTGTTTTTCTTGATGAGATTAATAATATGAGTCTTGCATTGCAAACAAAATTATTAAGATTTCTGCAGCACAAAACTTTTGAAAGAGTTGGTGGTACAGAGACAATCTCAGTTGATGTCAGAATAATTTCAGCTACGAATAAAAATATCGAAGAAGAAGTAAAGCACGGTAACTTTCGTGAAGATTTATTTTATCGTTTAAATGTAATACATATAAAAATCCCGCCTCTGCGTGAGCATAAAGAAGATATTCCTCTGCTGGTAGACCACTTTATTCAAAAACACAGCAACAAAAAAAGTTTAACAATTTCAGATTCTGCTCTTGAATTACTCTTAAACCACCAATGGCAAGGAAATATCAGAGAATTGGAAAATGTAATCCAGCGAGCATTAATAGTATCACAAGGTTCTGTTATCTCGAAAGAAGATATTGCGATTCCTCTTGAGTTAAGCAGCCAAACAAAATCAACTGTCTCTAATTCTTTAGCTGAAACCTTGAACCTGAGAAGTGCAACAATACAGCTTGAGAAGGAATTAATTTTAAAAGCTCTTAAAATTACAGATGGCAATAAATCTAAAGCAGCTGAATTGCTTGGTATTAATCGTCGGCAGCTATTCACTAAACTGCACCAATACGGAATAACATATCCGTCAGTAAAACAATAAATTATTGAAATCAAATTTCTTTTTGATAGATTAAGTAAACTAGTTCTAAAAACTCGGAGTTTATATGAAAAAACTTTTTACCATTATACTTTTTGTTTGCTCATTCCCTTTAATATCTTTTTCTCAGCACCTTCAAACAAAGGATGAAATAAAACCAGATTGGGTTGATGATTTTCCTGAAGGCTGCACTACAATAACAGTCGGCAAACTAGCAAGTTTTGATGGAAGCGTTATGACTTCTCACACTGATGATAGTCACAGAACACGAAGTGAATTTGATATTGTTCCAGCTAAAACGCATAAACCCGGCACAATGAAAACACTATATAAAAGAGTTCCTGATAATTCTAAAAAAATGCCCGCTTACAAATTTGTTGAAACAGGAAAAATTCCTGAAGTTGAAAAAACTTTTGGTTATATAAATACAGCTTATCCTTGCATAAATACAGAACAACTTGCAATTGGTGAATCAACATTTGGTGGAAGACCAGAACTTGTTTCCGACAAAGGATTAATTGATTGTACTCAACTCGTAACATTAATGGTTGAACGATGCTCAACTGCAAGAGATGCAATAAAGATGGCAGGCGAACTACTTGAAAAATATGGCTGGAATGATGAAGGAGAATGTCTTACAATCGCAGATCCAAATGAGGTTTGGATGTTTGAAGTTGTTGGACCAGGTAAAGATAAAATCGGAGCAGTTTGGGTTGCGCAGCGTGTTCCTGATGATCATATATCCGTTAATGCTAATGCAAGCAGAATAAGACAGATAGATACTACAGATTCAAAAAATTTTATGTTTTCAAAAAATGTTTTTGAGGTTGCACTCCAAAACGGTTGGTGGAATCCCAATCAAGGCAGTTTTGAATTCTGCTACGCTTATGCTGATAGAAATTCTTTAGCTGCACGAAGAAGAGAATGGCGCGTATTCGATTTAGTTGCTCCATCTCTTAAACTTGATCCTAATGCTGAAAACTATCCATTCTCTGTAAAGCCAGATTCTTTAGTAACATTAGAAAAAATGGTTCAGATTTTTTCTGATTATTATGAAGGTACCGAATTCGATATGACAAAAAATTTAACAGTAACTGATGACAGCGGAAGGACAATAATTTCTCCTTTGGCTAATCCTCAAATGCCCTATGATATGAACAAACTTCTTAAAATAAATGGTGGTTGGGGCTGGCGCGGTGAAAGAACAATTGCCAGATGGTACACAATGTATGCTACCATTATTCAATGCAGAAGCTGGCTTCCAAATGAAATCGGTGGATTGGTTTGGCTTGCGTGGGATAATGTTGCAACTTCAATCTATACACCACATTATTGCAGCATTACTAAAGTTCCTGAAACATCCTCCACACCTGGCAGAGAAAATGGATTTACAAAAAAATCTGCCTGGTGGGCATTTAATGCGATGAGTTCACTTGCTCATCAGCGTTGGGGCGATATGAGAAAGGATGTTAGAGCAGTTTGGGATCCCTGGCAAAAAGAATTATTCGATAATCAAAAATCTTTTGAGCAAAAAGCTCTTGAGCTTTTAAAGAAAGATCGAAACAGAGCAATTGATTTTATTACTGATTATTGTTTTGATTGGCAGGTAAAAGTTGTTGACAGATGCTGGCTCTTGTTCGAGGAGCTTATGACAAAATATGATGAGCTATACTGATTTACTTACAGCGGCTCTTTTAGTTAAAAATTTATAGGTATAACCAAGTAATTGGATGTAACTAGCTAAAAGATATTTATCTATATAAGTGATTTTATCTGTTTCAATTTTTTCAATTTCGCAATTAGCGAAAAGCAATTTTTTCTGATTTCCATCATTCGATTGTGATGTAATCATTTCTTCATAGTCTGCTATGGTAACACGATCAGACATTATGCCTTTTGCCTGCAATTCATACTTATGTCTTCCCTTCTTAGCAAAACCGGTTACATAGAAAGAAGGTTCTTGTTTTATATCGAGTATTTCAATTTCTTTAAAGCCGATTACATTCAATACAAGCTTAACCATTTCCTTGAATTTAGATAAGTCAGTCTGCTCAATGAATGAAACAAGTTCATTATAAAGTTCTTTATCAGCTTCATCATCAACTGATTTTTGTCCGAAGAATTTCAGCCATTGATAGGAAGGAATCATCTCTGCTAAGACTTCATTCTTTACGAACTCGAAAACATCTCTTTCGAGCAGGCCTTTTGTCTGCAAGAAATATTTAAGGTCTTCTTCAAATGTATTTTTTATGTAATAATCGTAAACAACAATTCTATTATTTCTTTGATTATAAAGCTTCAATTCACTTTCATTTTGCCAATTGATAACCGGATTCCACCATTGATCAAAATTAATAATGTAAGAAATCTTACTTAGGTCTAAATTTAACTTTGATGGTTTAAGATTAGTTACAATTGCACAGATTTCTTTTCTGTTATAAAAATCTTCAACGGACTTTTTAATTTCTTCAATAGTACTTCCATTTTTAATCATTACAAATTTTAACTCGCTTGAAGTAAGCATTTGATCAATTTTCTTAAGTCCGTTTTCATCATACTGCGTGAAGATTATTGCTTTTTTTCTGTTACGAGAAATTGGTACTAATTGCTCAATAAGCAATGTTGCTTTTGGACTTATGTTTCTGAATGATGAGAAGTTAAGAATTTGTTTCAGCTTGTGTATAAGAGTAAAAATATTTGATTGAAACCTGAATGGGTTCATTGTTTCGAGTGTACGAATCATTTCATCTTTAGCGGCATTAACGGCTTCTTCATATTCAAAAACCTGCATTTCATCAAGTTCAAGCCAGAATTCTTCCCGGATGATGTTTGAATCATTTCGGATTTCATCCAGATTTCTGCTCAGAGAACTGAATTTAACCTTATTACCAAAATCAAATTCTGAGATTAAGGTTTCGTTCACATTTTCATTTGTTATTTCAGAAGTTATCCAGAGATAATTCGGCTCTATTTTATTAACTAGTTGATCAATTATTTCTTTTGAAGCAAAGTTCGCGACAATATCATCAATGATTACCAAATCATATTTTCTTATTTTCTTAAACAATTCAAATGAATCAGCAGTAAGTTTATTTACAGGTAAAAAAGTCAAATGAGTTTGACTGTTAAGATGCTCTTGTTCATTGGTAATGATTGAATAATGCAAATCGGGAAATTTTCTCTGCAATATGCTTTCCCATCCAAAAGAATTTTTGAATTTCTTTCCAATTGATGAATCAAATAATTTTTTGTCCTGTGTAAGACACAAAACCGAACTTACATTTCCTGATTTCAAAAGGTATTTTACTGCAGCGAGAAGAGAAGTTTTCTTATCAATACCAAGTTCATCAGAAATTATTGCAAAGTTATGCTCAGTTAAAAACTTCGCAGCTTCAATTTCATGATCTTTTAGAAATTTTAATTGTTCAATTACATCTTCCCACTTCAAATCAATTATTGGAGATAGAATATGTTTAACCTTATCAGCAAGATGATTATGCTCAACCCCAAGTACATCAATAACTTCTGCCCTTGTTTCATACTGTGCAAAATTGATTTTTTGAGTTGATGTTCTGATTAATTCAAATTTGGCTTTAGAGATTTTTGGAATTGAATCAATTGATGTTTTAAAATCATATATAGCAGTAATTTCAAGATCAATAATAGGTATTATCCGAGTTGTAGTTACAGAATTAAAAATGTTTTCTACACCGGGCACTTTGATTTTGTAAATCTTTGGTGTTTTGATTTTATCAACATCAAATTTTTGCCAAAGATTTTTCTGATCAATATCAAAAGCCACAGTTTCCTGATCGAGTAAATCTATCTTTATAATTTCAGGAACCATTTCAGCCAGATAATCTTTAATTACCGGCTGACGAATAAGCATGGGCATTTCCTTAAGCGATGGATTCGGAATAGAAAATTTCTTTTCAATTATTGATGGTGCTTCAGGAATATAAATTTTAGATTTATTTATTACTGTCGTTTCTAACTGAAATTGTATTGTATTTACTTCAGCTTTTTTATTACAAACAAATTCATCGCTTTTATCAAATATCTTTTGCTTAGGAATGGAAAAGAAAACCATAAAGCTTCTTACCTTCTGATTGAGCTCAGGAAATTTTACAGAAGGTAAATCGGGAGTAGTAAAACCAAATTTAAATTTTACAGCGAGAGGTGCACGAAGTTTATCAAACTCAACAAGATATGGATCTTCGAAAGTTCTGACTTTAGGAATTTCTATTTTTTTATTTACAGGCGGACGAAGCCATTTGTTGAATTGAAATTCATCACGAACCTCAATCTTTGAAATTGAGGTTGCTAATTTTTTTCTGGCTTGTCTTACAACCAATTTTAATCACCTGTTCTTTGAGACTGTACCTGTTCACAAGCAAGTTTAAGTCTTTCAAATGGTTCGGAAAGATTTCTTGATTCAGCAATTTTTTCTAACTTTTCTTTAATTGACTGAAGTTCTTCTTCAAACTTCTTTGCACTTTCAAGATATGCTTTTGCACTTCCATTCATTGGTGTATTTAAAGGAACAAGAACAGTATTTGCTTTTGCTTTACTGCTTTCATCGTTAACAATTCTTACTACTCTTATTCCCTGTTTGTTATTTGCACTAAGAAATAGCGGATCTTTAACGAGAATCATATCTACTTGTTCATTAATAGCATTCAATAAAGGTATTGCAATCAACTCAACAAGAACATGCTCAAGTAGCACATCTCCATACAATGTTTTTTGGAAACTTGTAGGTTTTATCGGTGCAGTTACTCTGAATTCTAATGGTTTGGTTTCAGCATCTGTAACTAAAACTGCGCCCATTATTCCTCCGTTATCCGGGAGATTATAGGTTTCAAGGAATGCTAATTTTGCGATATCCATTTTAATCCTCTTATGATAGAATTGTTCAACATTTCTGTTCTTAATTTGCATATTAAATGCCAACTTAATTTAGAGCTATATTTTTTGGATATGAATTCAATCCAACATCATCTTGAAAGTTTATGTAAAGTTTGACTGTCAGAATTGTCGCCATTTTTTTTCAATTCAAATTCTATTCGATTTTTTTTATTCTTTTTTATAAATCTGTAAGGTTTACTTGGTACGAAGATAAAATTTCTATTTCTTTCCTGATCATAAATTATTTACCAGCAATCCAATTTTGTAATGAAGATTTGGAAAAATTTTGTAAGATTTACCGAGCTAAGGAAAGAATCCATCGATAGAGATTTGAGATTGATTTGCGGTTTGACAAGTGATTATTATTACAGAGATGATAAAAAGTTCTTGACTTATATCTAACAGTTGTGTAAGTTTATATAGACTAAATCTAAATAGTTAGGTAAATATTATGAGAACGGCTGCAGAATTAAAACACGGAGAAAAAGCAAGAATTTCTGATATAAATTCAGATAATCCTTCTTACAAAAGATTGATTGAAATCGGATTTACTCCCGGTCAGGAAATAGAATTAGTGAACTCTTCTGTATTTAATGATCCACTTGCTTTTTCTGTAAGAGGAACGCTCATTGCTATAAGAAGAAATGAAGCTGACTGTATTATTTTATCATGACTTTAGATGTTGCTAAGCAAATTCCTCTTATTACACTTGTAGGCCCACCAAATTCAGGCAAGACTACTCTATTCAATTATCTAAGTGGAAAAAACTTTAAAACAGTTAATTATCCGGGTTCAACTGTTGAATATTATACCTGTAAGATGCAGGATAAATTTAATATTGAGGTAAATCTTCTCGATTCACCTGGTATTATCTCATTAAATCCAAATTCTCCAGATGAAGAAGTAACTGTAACTTCTTTGTACAATCATCCTGAATTTGGAGTACCAGATTTAGTTATTGCAACTGCTGATGCGAGCCAACTTTCTCGGCATCTTTTGCTCACCAAACAGCTTCTTGATTCTGGTTTTAATGTTCTGCTTGTTTTAACAATGAAAGATTTGCTTGAGAAAAAAGGACTTAGAGTAAATACTGATAAACTTTCAAAACTGTTAAGATGTGATGTTGCGATTGTAAATGGTAGAACTGGTTCTGGTATTGATGAACTCGTAAAAAAGATTGATAAAAATATTAAGAGTCTAAAACCAACATCGAAACCGTCACCTATTTATAAGTTCAAGGCAACAGACAAGACAAGTTTGTTTTCGCTTTTTGAAGAAATTGAAAACCTAACCAAAGCAGTTATAGAGCCAATTGAGATACCTGACTTAGATAGGGCGAATAAGGAAATTAAAATTTTAAATCCTGTTCTCGAAGAACCGACAATGCAGCCGGATTTATTTACCATAAAACTTGATAGAGTTTTATTACACAAAAGATATGGTTTGTTATTCTTCTTTTTAATAATGACAACAATGTTTACTTCAATCTTCTGGTTGGCAGATCCTTTTATGACTTTGGTTGATGATTTTTTCTCCTATCTTGCTCAAACTTCATCACAGTTATTGGGAAATACCTGGTACTCTCATCTAATCAGTGATGGACTAATTAGTGGTACCGGCTCAGTTCTGGTCTTTCTGCCACAAATACTAATTCTATTTTTAATTCTTGGTTTACTTGAGGATACCGGATATCTTGCCCGCGGAGCTATGATGATTGACAAACCATTATCCAAAATCGGATTGAATGGAAAATCATTTGTACCGATGCTTTCAGGTTTTGCCTGTGCAATTCCAGCTATGCTTGCTGCTAGAACAATATCTAACAGAAGAGAAAGACTCCTTACAATTTTTATAATTCCTTTAATGAGTTGTAGTGCAAGACTTCCTGTATATGTTTTACTAGTAGCATTCTTAACTCCTTCGGATAAACCCTGGCTTGGTGGAATTCTTTTAGCATCAATTTATGTATTTAGTATAATAAGTTCGATTATTGTTGTATCAATCATAAACAAATTCAGTAAAACATTTATTAAAGCAGAAGATAACTCATCTTTTATTTTAGAACTGCCTGCTTACAGAATTCCCAAACTCAAAGTTGTAATAAAAAATTCATACATAAATGCTCTGCACTATATCAAAAAAGCCGGGCCTATAATACTTTTATTATCTCTTATGATTTGGTTTCTTACTTATATGCCTAATCATTCACCCAATATTGATACAGCGGGATTGAATGAAGAAGAAATTATTCAGTTAGAAAAATCTGAAAGGCTTGCCACTTCTTATGCTGCAGGACTTGGAAAATTCATACAGCCGATTATGACTCCATTAGGAATGGATTGGAGAATTGGAGTTTCACTTATTGCAGCATTTGCTGCCAGAGAAGTATTTGTCAGTTCGCTTGCACTGATATTTCGAGTTACTGATGATCAGAATATCCAATCATCACTATTAACAGCGATGCAAACTGCAACAAATCAAAATACTGGTGAACCTTTATTTACAACTTCTACTGTAATTGGATTGATTGTATTTTTTATTTTTGCTTTGCAGTGTATTTCAACAATAGCTGTTTCCAGGAAAGAAACAGGAGGTTGGAGAATTCCGCTTTTGCAGCTGCTGATTTTTACTTCAACCGCCTATCTCTTAACTTTTATTACAGTTAATCTGCTTCATATGATTGGCATTAATTAGTTTGAAGAATTTATCTTGATAAAGGAATTTTACAGTTATATTTTTAAGTGGACTTAAAAAAATAAAAATGAAGAACGAAAAAGCTGAAGAAATTTTCAGAAAATTTCTTAAACAAGGAAAAAACAGAATAACACCCGAGCGTTTTGAGGTACTTGAATACGCGCTTGAGCACGAAGGTCATTTTGGCGCTGATGATCTTTACATCAAAATGAAAAATGCTAAATCAAGGGTTTCAAGAGCTACAGTTTATAATACCCTTGAATTACTCGTCCAGTGTGATTTAATTTCTAAACGAAATTTTGGTGATAACATTACAAGGTACGAAAGCAACTACAAAAGACAAACTCATGATCATCTTATCTGTGTTGATTGCGGAAAAATCGTTGAGTTCTCTGACCCGCGCATCAAAAAACTTCCTGAGCAAATTAGTGACGATCTGGGATTTGAATTCGATAGTTATTCTTTTAATATTTTTGCCCGATGTAAGAACAAAAAGAATTGTAAAAATCTTTAATCACACACTTAAAGTTTTCAAATGAAAAAAACTAAATATCCATTAAGCTGGTCAAAAAAAGATTTTTCTATAAAAATCTTCTGCTCGATTCCTAATATCGCTACAGGAATATTAGTTCGTGCAGGTCAAGCTTATTTTGTCATTGATCCCGGTGACGGAATTCTTCGTGATTTAAATAAAGAATTAAATGTTGAACAAATAAAATCAATTTCAGATTTATTTGTTACACACGGCCATCACGATCATGTTGGCGGCGTTTGGTCTTTGCTCACTTATCTGAGAGTAATGAATAAAAAAACACCTCTTACAATTTACTACCCTAAAGGCTGCATCGAGATAGAACATATTTATAATGCGTTTCTAAAAGTTTATCAGGATTCACTTCCCTATCAGATTAATCTGAAAGAAATTGATGGCAACTCAACTTTAACAAGCAAGAAAGTTAAAATTAAACCTTTCGAGGTTATTCATAAAGAAATTCTTAATGATGGAAGGGGTAAACGACAAGTTCCCGCCTTGGGATACAATTTCATTTACAACAAGATGAAGATTTGTTATGGTGGTGATACAGCTTTTTGTGATACTTTGGTTAAAAGTGCTAAAGGAGCTGACCTTGCCATTATTGAAGCCGGACACGGTGATGAAGAATCTGATGATATGCATATGTCATTCAAAGAAGCTAAATCAATCGGTGAAACTGCAAAAGAATATTTTTTAGTTCATGTTCCAGAATAATCAGGAGAATAAATGATAAAAATAATTTCAATTTCATTAATTTTATTTTTCATCCCGTTTTCATTCGCTCAATCAGAAATTGAGAAATATAAATTTGATGGCGAAAAAAGACTAAAAAATATTAAGATGTTAACTGAAGTTGGTGAAAATGCAGAAGCATATTTTTCTTTCGATGGAAAAAAACTAATATACCAGGCAACTGTTGATACATTAAAATGCGATCAGATTTTTATTATGAATATTGATGGCTCTGATAAACATATGGTTTCAACAGGTAAAGGCAGAACTACTTGTGCTTATTTTTACCCTGATGGAGAGAAAATTCTTTATGCATCAACTCATCATTTTGATGACAACTGTCCGGAACCGCCGGATCGTTCCAAAGGTTATGTCTGGAAACTTTATGATTCATACGATATCTTTATGGCAAATAAAGATGGTTCAGCTTTGGTGCAGTTGACTAATTCAGGCAAGTACGATGCAGAAGCAACAATATCTCCAAAAGGAGATAAAATTGTTTTTACTTCTACAAGAGACGGAGATCCGGAACTTTATCTTATGGACTTGGATGGAAGTAATCAAACAAGACTAACTTTTGAGAGAGGTTATGACGGCGGAGCTTTTTTCTCTTATGACGGAAAGAAAATTGTTTTCAGAGCAAGTAGACCTAAAACTGAAAAGGAATTAGAAGATTATAACGAACTGGTAAATGAGGGTTTGGTCAGGCCAACCAATCTCGAAATTTTTGTGATGGATGCTGATGGCAAAAATATGAAACAGGTTACAAATCTTGGTAAAGCGAGTTTTGCCCCTTTCTTTCATCCGGATGGTAAGCGAATTATATTTTCCTCAAATTATGGAAGTTCAAATGGTCGTGATTTCAATTTGTTTATGATAAACATTGATGGAACCGGTTTAGAGCAGATAACTTTTAATCCCACATTCGATGGTTTTCCTATGTTCTCACCGGATGGAAAATATCTTGTTTTTGGTTCGAATAGATTTAACAAAAATCCAAATGATACAAACATTTTCATTGCAGAGTGGGTAGAAGAGTAAATAAAGGGAATAATATGAAAAAAATAATTTTAATTTTTGTTTTTAGTTTTCAGTTAATTTCATTCACACAATCAATTGATTCGCCTGAAATTACTGCTGCGGAAATTTTTGAACATATAAAATATCTTGCATCAGATGAACTTGAAGGAAGATTAACAGGAACAGAGCAATGTAGGATTGCTGCTGAATACATTGCAAAGGAATTTGAAAAAGCCGGACTCGAACCAGCTTTTAATGGAAGCTATTTTCAGGAATTCCCTTTTATCTCTGACATTCAATTAGGAAAAAATTCTTTCGAGATAATATCAAAAGAAAAATTCTCACTAGAGGTTGAAAAAGATTTTATTCCTCTTCCCTTCAGCGACAATTTATCTGTCGAAGGTAAACTTGTATTTGCAGGTTTTGGTATCTCATCCAAAGAAAATAATTATGATGATTACGAAGGATTAGATGTTAAAGGAAAAATTGTTGTTGTTTTCAGAAATCATCCTGAAATGAATTCACCTCATTCTCCTTTTGATCAATTAGCCGGTTTAAGATTTAAAGCTACAGTTGCAAGAGATAAAGGTGCTGCGGCAATTATCTTTGTAAATACATCTGACAAAAAAGATGACGATAAACTTTACAAACTTGAATACGATGGTGCTGCAAAAATAAAAGGACTTTCAGCCATTCATCTCAAAAGAGATGTGTTACAAAAATTATTTGCGCAAATGAAACTTGATATCGAAGAAATTGAAAAACAAATTGTTGATAATAAGAAGCCTAACTCCTTTGAACTGAATGCTACTGCAAAACTTAATACTGAAGTTAAAGAAATCGAAAGCATGAGCTGGAATGTTGGCGGTTTGCTAAGAGGAACTGATAAAGAGCTTTCGAATGAGTATTTAGTAATTGGCGGTCACTTCGATCATCTTGGTTGGGGGAAACAGAATTCTCTTTATCAGGGTGAACCTATGATACATAACGGAGCCGATGATAATGCTTCAGGCACAACAGGTGTTTTGGAGCTTTCAGAAAAATTTGCTTCAGAAAAAAATAATCTTAAAAGAAGTATTTTGTTTTTTGCATTCAGCGGAGAAGAACTTGGTTTGTTAGGTTCAAATTATCTGGTTAATCACTTCCCCGTTCCGATTGAAAATGTTGTAACAATGATAAATATGGATATGATTGGAAGATTAAAAGACAGCTCATTGATTGTTTACGGAACAGGAACCTCCTCAAACTGGAAACCGCTATTGAACGAGAAAAATTCATATGGTTTCAAATTAACATTTAATGATGATGGATTTGGTCCTAGTGATCATTCATCTTTCTACGGAAAAAAAATTCCAGTACTGTTCTTCTTCACCGGAACACATTCAGATTATCACAGACCAGGTGATGATTATGATAAAATAAATTCCAAAGGTCAGGAAAATATTTTAAAATATATTCATTCTGTTGCAAGTGATATAATCAATAAAGATGTAAAACCAGATTATGTTGCTGTTGAAAGAAAAGATACAGGCAGAATGACTGGTTCAAGAGTCTGGATTGGAACGATACCGGATTTTGCCGGCGATGTTGATGGTTATAAACTTGGAGGAGTTACTGAAGGCAGTCCGGCCGCTTTAGCAGGGCTTAAAGCTGGCGATATAATTACAAAATTCGGTGATAAAAAAATTTCTAACATTTATGATTTTACATATGCAATAGGAAATTATAAACCCGGAGATAAAGTTAAAGTTGTTGTCAAAAGAGCTGAAGAAGAATTAGAAGTTGAACTTGAATTAAAAGCAAGATAAATTTTAAGCGGTAGCAATACCGCTTTTTTTATGATTTACATTCAGAAAGAAATAACACTTAAAAGTCGTTCAAAGGGTATTTACCTGATTACCTCAGAAATCTTATCTGAAATTCCCGAGATAAAATCGATTCGTGTTGGAATTGCAAATATTTTTCTCAAACATACATCAGCTTCCCTTTCTATAAATGAAAACGCAAGTGCAGATGTCAGATATGATATGGAAAAATTTATTGATAGACTAATTCCGAATGAAAAATATTTTGAGCATAATTATGAAGGTGAAGATGATATGCCAGCACACATTAAAACAAGTTTAATAGGCAATTCACTCACAATTCCTGTTACTAATGGAAGATTTAACTTAGGAACCTGGCAAGGAATTTATCTCTGTGAACACAGAGTTCGTCCCCATCAAAGAAAATTAGTAATTACCTTAATTGGAAGTGAATAAATCTTAAAATAAACCAGAACGATTCTATATGATTAAAATTTTATTCGTGTGTATGGGAAATATCTGCCGCTCACCTGCTGCCGAAGGTGTAATGAAAGCACTTTTAGATCAAAATGGAATGAAGAATAAATTCTTTATTGATTCAGCTGGTACAATTGATTATCACGAAGGCGAATTTCCTGATCCAAGAATGATTGAAACGGCTTCTGAAAGAGGTTATAATTTAGATCATAAAGCTCGGCAGATAAGGAAAGCTGATCTTGAAAATTTTGATTACATCATTACGATGGATGATGGAATTCATAAATCTGTGCTAAGACTTGACTCTCTGAAAAAATATCATCACAAAATTTTCAGGATGACAGATTTTCTTACTACAATGGAAGCTGATGAAATTCCAGATCCTTATTATGGTAATAAAAAAGATTTCGAATACACATTAGATTTAATCGAAGATGCTTCTAAAGGATTGTTAAATTTTGTGCAAAAAGATTTATGATCGACCAAATTAAATTTATAATTGAGAAAAAGTTATACTGCAAAATAATTTCTTCAAGAAGTGTTGGAGGCGGTTGTATCAATGATGCAGAAACGATTTTAACAAGTGATAACAGAAGTTTTTTTCTGAAGATAAATTTTTCAACTCCCGATGATATGTTTTTCAAGGAAGCAAATGGATTGAGAGAACTGAGGAAAGCAAATGCAATCAGAGTTCCTGAAGTAATTCTGGTTGACAAAAATTTTATTTTGCTTGAACAGATAAATTCAGGCAGGAAATCAAAAACTTTTGATGAAGATTTTGGAAGAGCATTTGCAAAGCTGCATCAATTTACCGATGAAAGCTTTGGGTTTTACGAGGACAACTACATTGGCTCAACTCCTCAAAAGAATATTCCTTCTTTAGAAGAAAAAAATAATTGGATAAAATTCTATTTCAACAAAAGAATTCTTTTTCAATATAAATTACTTGAATCGAAAGGTTATGCAGATAGTTCATTAAAAAAACGAGTTGTATCACTTGAAAATAAGATTGAGGAAATTTTATCTGGAAGCGAAAATGTTCCTTCACTTCTTCATGGTGATTTATGGTCAGGCAACTATATGGTTGATGAAAAAGGTAATGCCTGTTTAATTGATCCTGCTGTTTACTATGGAAACAGAGAAGCTGATTTAGCAATGACAAAATTGTTTGGTGGATTTAATTCAGCTTTTTACAAATCTTACAATGAAGCTTTCCCTCTTCCTGATGGATACGAATATCGTGAAAATCTATATAAGCTATATCATATAATGAATCACTTGAATTTATTTGGCGGAGGTTACTATCATCAGACAATCTCTCTAATGGATTACTACCTATGAAATTTGTATTTCAATTAATCCTGCTTCTGTCATTATCTCTATTTGCGCAAACAAATTCAGAAAAAATAATTATTGATTCAGACTTAACATTCGAAGAATCATTAGAAGGCATTTCTATTCCTGCGTCAATAAAAAATAATCTTGTTCTGATTGATGTCCAGTATTATTCGTTCGATGAGAAATTACATCAAGGACAATTGCTTGTTCATAAATCTGTTGTGAAGGATTTGAAAGAAATTTTTGAAATTATAAAGGAGATAAAATTTCCTGTTCATAAAGCAGTACCGATAGTAAAATATGGTTGGAACGATGAAGCATCGATGCTTGCGAACAACACAAGTTGCTTTAACTATAGAAAAACAAAAGGCACAAATTTAATTTCTTATCACGCTAAAGGACTTGCTATTGATATCAATCCAATGCTTAATCCTCATATCAAAAATAATAGACCAATCCCCGCCGGAGCTATTTATGATAAAACTAAACCAAGCACATTGACTGAATCATCTCAGGTAGTAAAAGAATTTAAAAAACGCCGATGGCATTGGGGCGGAAGCTGGCGCTCGTCAAAAGATTATCAGCATTTTGAAAAACGTACAAATTAAATTTTATCGAATAAGAATTTAATAAATGTCGGTGCACGCTTTGACCAGGCAATTTCATTATGTTCAGCTTTTTCATCTTTGATCCAAAAAATATCTTCATTCAATTTATAATTTTTATCCTGCAATACCTTAAGCATTTCATCAATACCATTTTGTAGTTCTGCTTCCAATCCGATTCCACCGTTATCAATATAAATTTTTAATGGTTTCTTTTTGCCTTCATATTTTTTAACTAAACTTACATAATCAACATTTCTGATTTTAAATGCAGGCGAAACGCAGATCATTCGGGAGAAAACTTCCGGATATTCCCAGCCAAGCATAAATGATATTAGTCCGCCCATTGATGAACCTCCTACAAAAGTATTATTTCTGTCAGGAAGTGTTTTATACTTTGAATCTATAAATGGTTTTAGTTCGCTGACAATAAACTTCATATAATTTTCACCTTCTTCAGTATTGGAGTATTCATAAAATCTTCTGCCTGAATTATAAATTCCAACTACAATCATAGAAGGAATTTCTCCCAAAGAAATTAAACTGTCAGTGATTTCATCAATTCTCCAATCATATCCAAGTGATGATGTAGCAGGATTAAAAATATTTTGTCCATCGTGCATATAAAGGACAGAAAATCTTTTTGAATCAGATGAATCATAATCAGGTGGAAGCCATATTATAATATCCCTGCTCTGGACAAACTTGGATTCAAAATTTTTTAAATGAATATACTTGCCTGTGATTGAATCAGGAATATTTACTTTGATTTCATCTTTCCAATATTTGATAATAAAATTTAGTGTAGTATCAGATGTAACATTCAAATTATGATTGCCAGGAACAGTTTTATTATCATTCAGTGCTTCTTTACTCCAATCCCCTTTTGTGAATTTGAATTCGATAAATTCACCTTTTTTGAAAGTGAATGTTTTAGTCCAATTAAGTGAATCAATTTTATCAAGCATTATCAATCCTGGATTCCATTCACCCAACTGAGATGAATTTCCGGATATAAAAACTTTTTCATTCTCTTTAACTGAATGTGCCTGAACATTAATTGAAATCTGAACCTGAGCTAAACTCTGATATGAGAGTAATGTTGTAAGTAAAAATGTAAATGTTAATTTTCGCATAGTAATAATATTTTTATTACGAAATATAAATAGAGAAAGCTCAATTAGAATGAGGAATTTATTTGTTTTGATATTCATCATAGTTTTGACTACTTCGTGTGTTGAAAGATTGAATTTTGATGATTCAGGTGGAGCTCCTCCAATTACCGGATTGTTTACTGAAATTGGTGGACGAATTTTCGGTAAGCTCACCAGAGCTGATTCACCTTATCTGATCAAAGATGATTTAACGATTGAGTCAACTGATTCTTTGTTAATTGAACCGGATGTAGAATTATATTTTGATGATGGTAAAAAGATGATTGTTAAAGGAACACTTGTTTCAAAAGGGACAAGATATCGCCCGATTCTTTATACAGCTTATAATAATAATTGGGAAGGAATAAAATTTCTTTATTCATCTAACAATTCAATTATTCAATTTTCTATAATTGAAAAAATTGTATTTGAGAAACAGGATGGAACAGGTTATTCTGCAATTTCTTTTCTTGGTTCCAACGCTGAGTTGAAGAACAATCTGATTACAAATAACAAATCAAAAATTGGCGGAGCAATTGGTCTCCGTAGTTCTCAGGTTACAATTTTTAACAACATCTTCACCAATAACTCTTCGCAATTACAGGGCGGAACTATTTATTCAATCAATTCTAATCTGAAGATTATCAACTCAGTCTTTTATAGAAACTTTAGCTCTCTTGAAGGCTCTGCGATTTATGTTGATGTACCACAAACAACTGAAATCCAGAACAATATTTTTTTCAGGAATAATTCACTGAATGGCAGACATAATTTGTATTTCGCTTTTGATGATTCAACAAATCTCATTGAACAATATAATTTTTTTGGAAGTGAAGATAATGACCCAATGTTCTTGTATGAAGATGATTTCAGACTTTATTATTTATCACCTTGCAAGGATGCCGGAAACCCTGATCCGATTTTCAATGATGTAGATGGTTCGCGAAATGATCAGGGAGCTTATGGCGGTCCTTTAGGAGGATGGTAATATGTTATTGAACTTCTTAAATGATAAATACTCAATACGGGATTTCAATTTTGATGATGTAGAAGCTTTAGTTAAGTATGCAAACAATTATAATATTTTCAAATGGGTAAAGGATAATTTTCCTTATCCATATTCTGAGAGAGATGCCGAGTTATGGATTTCTGTTTCGAGAAATACAAATGATGGACTTAATTATGCAATTGCAAATGAGAAAGAGTTAATTGGTGGAATCGGAGTAAAATTTAAGGAAGATGTTTACCGGTTTTCGTGGGAACTTGGTTATTGGCTTGGTGAACCGTTTTGGAATAAAGGAATTATGACTGAAGCTGTAAAAGTATTCACTAAATATTTATTTGATACTTATAACATCAGGTCAATCATTGCAAATATTTATGAAGGCAATAAAGCGTCAATGAAAGTTCTAAGCAATGCTGGATACAAACTTGATGGCGTAATCAGAAAAGCAGTATTCAAAGAAAAGTTGTTTAAAGATTTATATGTTTATTCAATTCTGAGAGAAGAAGTAAAAATTTAATTACAGATACCTGTCAAGTTTAAATTTCTCACCAAGATAAAGTTTTCTGACTTCCTCATCATTCGCAAGGTCGAGTGCATTACCCTGTTTAAAGATTATTCCGTTTATCAGAATGTACGCATTGTCAACTATGCTCAATGTTTCGTGCACATTGTGATCGGTGATTAAAACTCCTATCCCACGGTTTTTAAGATTTGCTACAATGTTCATAATATCTTCAACAGCAATTGGATCTACGCCAGCGAATGGTTCATCAAGTAAAATAAAACTTGGGTCAGTTGCAAGAGCACGTGCAATTTCAGTTCTTCGTCTTTCACCTCCGCTAAGTTGATATCCCATACTTTTCCTTATGTGTCCTATTGATAATTCTTCCAAAAGTTTTTCACATTTTTCTCTCTGCTCTTTATAAGAGAGATTTGTCATTTCAAGAACAGCTAACAGATTTTCTTCGACAGTTAATCTTCTGAAAATTGATGCTTCCTGTGGAAGATAACCAATTCCCAATCTGGCTCTTTTATACATCGGAATTTTAGTAATCTCTTCATCATCAAGAAAAACTTTTCCTGATTCAGGTTTAATCATTCCGGTAATCATGTAAAAAGTTGTCGTTTTACCTGCTCCATTCGGACCAAGCAGGCCAACGATTTCACCTTTCGAAACTTTAACAGATGCTTTGTTTACCACTGTTCTCTTTTTATAAATCTTAACGAGATTTTCGCTTCTTAATGTAGTTGCCATTTTATCCTGTTTAGTTGATCATACATTTTTTGTTTATCCGGTCTGTCCTTTATAAAAATAAATTTGGGCAGCAGATAAGATTTTTCATTTCCATTAACTTGTTGTTCCGGGTAATATTCACTTCCGGGACTTCCATATAACTTGACTTCGCTTACTTCATTATCTTCAAATAATATTACAGCATCCTTCGAATTAGCTTTCATTAAACCATTTGGTTGTTCTTCTTCGTAAAGATAATAAATCGAATATACATTGCCGAAGAATTCTGCTCTCTGAATTTTATTATCTTCAAAAAACATTTTTATACTTGATGCAGATGATTGATCAAATCTTTGATTAAAATTTTTATTCTGTGAAACCATAAATGCATTTCCATCAACATCAAGTTCACGAATTCTTTTATCCTCGATATAAATTGTAACTGAGTCTCCTGTCAGTTGTGAATTATCGTACCATAAAACAGGTTGATTATGCTCATCACTTATTTTTTGTGTAATAATTTTTTCTTCATCTTTAAGATAAACAGTCAGATCATTTTTGGATGAAAATAAATCACGAATAATTATGACTGAATCAGTTGCAATGAATTTTTGTACCGGCTCACGATAAACTTCCATAGTTTTACACTGGATGAATAATGTATCAAGTCTGATAGTTTCAAATCCTAGTGAATCAACTGATTTGCTGGTATCAACCTGAACAAGCATTGGAAGATTATCAATTATGGTGTACTTATTCTGCCTGTAATCTTCAAGATGTTCACCAAATACAAGCGAATTATTTTCATTATTCTTTATTACGACATTTCCGGAAGCAAAAGTAATCTGTGATTTTCTGAAATGATCGATCGTATCTGCAAAAATTGTATTAACAGAATCAATGATTTTAACATTGTTGGTTGCAATTGCACGATCTTCGTTTCTTAAATAAATAAGCTGCTGGGATGTGAGTGTTGAAGTAGTATCAAACAATTTAACATTTGATTGAAACACAGCTCGGTTCTCATCAAAAAAATATTCGCCTGCATCAGCAGTTAATATTACTTTTTTATCGTCGAGAATAACTCCTGAAGTGCTGGATGTTTTTCTGAGATTACCAAAATAAAATCCTCGTTCAGTTTTAATCGTCAATGTATCCTGCGTTGCAACAACATCGCCAATTAGTTCAGCATCATTTCTTGAAAGATATTGAATTGCTTTTCTGCAAGTAATCCGAACATTACCCTGAGTGAGAATTACATTTCCGCTTACCTCACGAATTGATTCTCCATTTATAACTCTTCCAATCAGACTATCGCCAATAACAACAATCATCTCCTTTTGTTGCGAATAAGAGAGAATTGAAGAAATCAGAAATATCATTAACAAAAATCTAATCACAGAGTATCTCTTCGTGTTATGTATGTGATATTATAGATAACATAATTTTTCAGATTCTGATCAGACTCGAATCCATAACCCTGAATTTTTTCTTTTGGCGAAAGAATTGTAACAAACTTGTCAGATACTATTTTTTTATCTTTATTTCGCCACATCATTTCTTCTGTTGTTATGATAACACTGTCACTTTCAGCAACAACACTATCAATTGCAAAAAGATCATTTGTAAGATCATCAACTCTTCCGCGTTTCGAAGTAAGAGTAGTTGTCTTCCTCTCATTGATGTCATAAAAATCTATTTTGATTGAGCTATCAAGAAGAGTTTCATGTTTTTCAGGATAGATTCTTATATGTCCTGCATAAAGTATAGCACGAATTTTTCCTGAATCAGAAAAAGTAACAACTGAGTTCCAGCTTTCCTGAGCAGGAATATCTTTATCAAGGAAAGATCGGTCAATTGGTGGTTTTACTCTTTCACCTGAGCAACTAATAAAAAAAATTACTAAAGCTATCAGAATGAATTTCATCTTGATTGCAAACCAAGATTTATTAAATCATGAAGATGGATAATTCCAATAGGATGATTTTCATCATCAATTACAATGAGACTTGTAATTTTATAATTTTCCATCTGTTGCAATGCATAGGAAGCAAGAAATTCCTGCTTGATAACTTTTGGATTCTTAGTCATAACATCTACAGCCCGAAGGTTTTTAATCTCCATGGTTTTTTCCAACAATCGTCTCAAATCTCCATCAGTTATGATTCCTGTTAAAATCCCTTCATCATTTACAACACTTGTGGTGCCCAGTCTTTTACTGGTTATTTCAATTATTACATCTTTCAATGATGTATTTTCTTTAACCTTCGGAACTCTTTCACCTGTAATCATTATTTCTTTTATCTTAAGAGATAATCTTTTTCCAAGACTGCCGCCCGGATGAAGCATTGCAAAGTCTTCCTGAGTAAAATTTCTTTTATGTAGAAGAGCTACTGACAGAGCGTCGCCCATTGCAAGTGTAGCCGTTGTTGATGCAGTTGGAGCTAAATCATAAGGACAAGCTTCTTCCTTAACAGCAATGCTTATGTAAATGTCACATTCTTTTGCGAGTCGTGAGTTTCTGTTGCCGCACATTGCAATCAGTTTTACACCAAGCCTTTTGAGCATTGGAATCAGATTTATAATTTCTTCACTCTCACCACTTTTGGAAATCAGAATAACAACATCTTCGCTTCGAACCATTCCTAAATCGCCGTGAAGTGCATCAGTTGGATGAAGATAAATTGAAGCCGTTCCGGTTGAATTGAGTGTTGCAACAATTTTTCTTGCTATTAAACCTGACTTTCCCATTCCGGTTAAAACAACTCTTCCTTTACACTGATACATCGTTTCTACTGCCTGAACAAAGTGTTCATCAATTCCGGTAGCCAGGTTTGCTACTGCTTCCGATTCAATTCTTATAACTTCTTTTCCTCTGCTGATTATTTCGTTGTTACTCAATTTATTTTCTCCTGAAAAAACTAAAAAAAGATTTTTTCCTCTTAGGTTCAGTTAACAATCTGTCAATTAAATAATCAAAATTAAACCTTCTTTTATACTTGCAATACATAAGAAATGCAAGAACAATTTCTGACTCACTAAATGTATCAAGCTCATCAAATAATCTGTTTGGATTCTGATAAAATTCTTTTCTGGTTTCGCGTTTCAATCTTAAAAGTTCATTATAAAAATTACTGACAGGAATCGGATAATTTATTCCACTGCTTTTTTCATAGAGCCATATTTTATGATCAGTTGGTGCGATAGCTAAAATATAATTCATCCCATCAATTGAGAATAATTTTACTTTGCTGCCTTCAGGCGATTTTTTACCAGGAATCCAATCTGATATAGTTACAACTCTTTCGACTTTATAAATTTCATTTTCATCAGGATACGGTGAAATTGAATATTCAATTTTGTTATCCTGAATTTCGTTTATCGAAATTTCGAAAGTTGCTTTGTCTGTTGTTACGATTCCGCTTGTCAGAATAGGTGAAGAGGAAATTTCCAATTCAATTTCATCACCAACATTTCCGAGAAAATAATTTCCTTCACCAAATCTTCCTTCGCCAAGAACAAAAAAATCACGAATCAGTTTGCGGTACTTTGAATAACCTATTTTATTTTCTGGCAGAAGCAGAAAAAGCAAATTCATTTCTGCATCATTAAGTTTTCTCGGAAAATCTTTCAAATTTAATTTTTCAATGATTTTATTACTGAATCAATTTTTTTTATTTCAATAAGAAGTTCTTCAAGCTCAGAAAGTGGTAATTGACTTGCAGCATCACTCAATGCTTTAGAAGGCTCAGGATGAACTTCAAGGAACAAAGCATCAATTCCAACTGCTGCTGCAGCTCTTGCAAGAGGTTTTATGAATTTTGGCTGTCCACCACTTACATTGCTATTGCTCGGAAGTTGAACTGAATGAGTTGCATCCATTACAACCGGAAAACCAAGCTCACGCATAATAACCAGCGATCGCATATCAACAACAAGATTGTGATAACCAAAAGTTGTTCCGCGTTCAGTTAAAAGAATTTTTTTATTGCCCGTTGATGCAATTTTATCCGCAGCGTGTTTCATATCTTCCGGTGCAAGAAATTGTCCTTTTTTAATATTAACAACCAAACCTGATTTCCCCGCTGCAATCAACAATTCTGTTTGTCTGCACAAGAAAGCCGGAATCTGAATTACATCAACCGCATCAATAACCTTTTCGATATCTGATTCAGAATGAATATCAGTCAAAACAGGAATGTTAAATTCATCTCTTACTTTTTTCAGAATAGAGATGGCTTTTTCATCACCAATGCCTGAAAAAGAATTGATATTTGTCCGGTTAGCTTTTTTGAAACTTGATTTAAAGATAAAAGGAATATTATGTCTTCGGGTAATCTCTAAAATTTTCTCTGCTGTTGAAATTATTAATTCTTCACTTTCAACAACACAAGGTCCGGCAATAAGAGCAAAAGGAAGATTATCGCCGACTTTTATGTTTCTGATTTCTACTGCCATTTTTCTTAAATTGTTTTGTGTGAAAATAAAAAAAATGAAGCTGGGAATGAAGTATCAGATCGGGCATTTTGGTTCAATTGAAGCGATTTTGTTTATCAACTTTATCTTGTGTTATTTTTCACAGCAGGATTTTTCAAATTTTCAGAGGTGAGATGAAAAACAACGATCGCAAATTTCAAATCATTAAAGCTGCAGACAAAAGATTTGCCCGACACGGATTTCATAAAACTAATATGGATGAAATTGCCCGCGATATCAGAATTGGAAAACCAACATTATACTATTACTTCGAATCCAAAGATGCTTTGTATATTGAAGTAATCAAGTGGGAATTTGAAAATTATCTTGAAAGTGTAAATCAGATTTTTTCTAATGATGAATTGACTATTACAAAAAGACTCGAAGAATATTTCCTCAGGAAAGACAATGTAAGAAATGACTTCAAATTAATTTTTGAAATTATCGTTCAGTTTATTTCTGAAAGGACTACGGAACCCGAAACAGAATTACTTAAAGAATATCTATCAAAAGAAGAAGAGCTTATTAAAAAAATTCTGAATGCATATTATAAAGACAAAATAAAAGCTGTCAGTAAAGCACTTCCCTATTCATTTGTTATGATTAGCTGGATGATTGTGGTTGGTAAAAAAATGAGCAGCCAATTATCAGTTGATAAGGAATTTTTATCGAATGAAAAAATTCAGCAGCTTATTGAAGCCCTTTTAGATTAATCAGTATCATCTTCAGTTTCTTCTTCACCGAAGATATATTTCTCATATTTATGCTTAATAATTTGTGCCTCAACTATAAAGAAAACATCTTCAGCAATATTAGTTGAATGGTCTGCAACTCTTTCAAGTTCACGGGAAATTACAAGCAATGCTACAGCAGCTTCAATGTTGTCAGGGCTTTCTTTCATTATCGCTTTCAAAATACTATGATTCTCAGCATTTAACTTATCAACCTGATCATCTGAAATTATGACTTTCTTTGCAAGCTCAGCGTTTCCATTTATGTAAGCATCAATTGCATTCTTAAGCATATCCTTTGTGAGAGAAAACATTTCAGGAAGCTTTGTCCGATTGTAAAAATCAGGTTTGTTTTTTATCATTAAAATATTTTCAACGATATTAACCGAAATATCTCCGATTCGTTCAAGGTCTGTATTTAATGTCATCGAAGACATAATCAACCTTAAATCCATTGCGACCGGTTGTGAAAGAGCAAAAATTTTCTGGCAAATTTTTTCAATCTTCAGGTCATACTTATCAACTTTCGCATCTCTTTCAATAACGAGCTTGGCAATCTCAAGATTTTCTTCTTCAACAGCTTTAACTGCAAGCTGAAATTGCTCATCAACCAGGCTGCACATTTTAAGAATTCTTGTTTTTAATTTTTCTAAATGTTCATCTAATAATCTTTGCATTTCTCTCTCCTTGAAAAATAAATTGTAAACTATTAACCAAATCTTCCAGTGATATAATCTTCAGTCTGTTTGTTGGAAGGCTTGGTAAATATCTTAGAAGTTTTATCAAACTCAATCAGACTGCCGAGATAGAAGAATGCAGTAAAATCACTAACTCTGGCTGCCTGCTGAAGATTATGTGTTACGATTACAATTGTATAATCTTTTCTGAGTTGATGAATCAATTCTTCAATTTTCGCAGTTGAAATTGGATCCAGAGCGCTCGCAGGTTCATCCATCAATAATATTTCCGGTTCAATTGCCAAAGCTCGCGCAATACATAGTCTTTGCTGCTGACCTCCGGAAAGACCAAGTGCAGATTCATTCAAACGATCTTTAACCTCATCCCAAAGAGCAGCCTGTTTTAAGCTTCGCTCAATAATTTCATCAAGTTCATTTTTAGATTTCTTACCAAGTCCACCAATGCGAAGACCAAAAGCTACATTTTCATAAATTGATTTTGGAAATGGATTTGACTTCTGAAAAATCATCCCTACTTTTTTGCGAAGTTCAACTACATCAATTCCAGACTTATAAATATCCTGCCCATCAATTATTATTTCACCATCAACACGAACATCATCGATCAAATCGTTCATTCTGTTCAAAGTTCTCAGAAAAGTTGATTTACCGCAACCAGAAGGACCAATAAGTGCGGTTACATTGTTTGAAGGTATTCTCATATTAATCTGTTTAAGTGCAATGACATCACCATAATAAAAGTTAAGATCCTTAACTTCAATTTTGCACTTCCCTGATTGTGATGTTTTTTGCTTTTCTATTTCCTGTGTTGGTTCCACTATATGTTCTTTCATAATATCATATACTAAAATGTTGATGACTTATATTTTTTCCTAAGATTAGCACGAATAATCATTGCAGTAATATTCAAAAGGACTACAATCAAAATTAATAATAAAGTTGTTGTATAAACCATAGGCATTGCTGCTTCAATATTCGGAGATTGAAAACCCACATCATAGATATGAAAACCAAGATGCATAAATTTTCTATCAAGATGGAAGAAAGGGAAATATGAATCGAATGGCAATGATGGCGCAAGTTTAACAACGCCTGTTATCATTAAAGGAGCAACTTCTCCTGCAGCACGAGCCATTGCTAAGATTAATCCTGTTAAAATTCCTGGCGTTGCAGCGGGCAAAATAATTCTTCGCACAACCTGCCATTTAGTTGCACCTAATGCCAAAGCAGCTTCGCGCATTCCTCTTGGAATCTGAGTTAGAGCTTCTTCAGTAGCAACGATAACAACTGGCATAGTCAGCAGAGCTAATGTTAATGATGCCCAAAGAATTCCACCTGTTCCCCAGGTTGGTGTTGGTAACCTTTCCGGAAAGAAAAGCTGGTCAATTGTTCCTCCGACAAAGTATATAAAGAAGCCAAGACCGAAAACTCCAAACACGATTGAAGGAACTCCGGCAAGATTATTCACGGCAATTCTTACTGCTCTGACCAAAGGACCTTGCTTTGCATACTCACGAAGATAAAGTGCAGCAAGAACTCCGAAAGGAACAGTGAAAATGCTCATCAGCAGAACCATCATAACTGTTCCAAAGATTGCAGGAAAAACTCCGCCTTCAGTATTTGACTCACGAGGATCATCAAAAATGAATTCACGAATTTTTGTGAATGTAAAACCGAGCTTGCTTAGGAAAGTCATATTATTCGGTTGATAAACTCTTACGATATTTATCATTGGAATAGTTTTGCCTCTTCCATTAACATCTTCACAATAAACAGCATATCTGTTTGCAATCTGATTTAATGAATCAACTTTAGTTTTTAATAACTCGTACTTTTTATTTTCTTTTGCGATTTCAGCTTCAAGTTTTGAAATATCAGTTTTATTCTTTTCAGAATTTTTATCAAGATATTTAATCTTTTTTATCTCAAGCCGAATATTTTCAATATTATAATTGATTCTTCCTATCTGTGATTTTTCAATATCTTTAATTTCGTCTCTGATTGCTGAAGTGATTTTCAGATATGAATTAATTTTAGCTGAAGTATTGACTTCTCCGCTTACTTCAACATTACCATCAACAAGAATTTCTTTTACAAAGCCATAAAAATTTCCAAACTCCATTCTTTCGATTGTTGAAGCAAACTGTGGAATTTCTTTCTTCAGAATTTCTCTTTCATCAATCCACTGAAAATCAAAACCGTATAAATCACGATTACCGATTTTCATTTGCATTCTAAGCAATCCTTTATTCCATAGAGTGTCTGGCAGATTGAGATTTGGAATCGGTTCTTCTTTAACTACTTCACCAAGTTGTTTACTTCCATCTGTTCTGGTAATCTGCACAAGTTCAGAAGCCCAGAAATAATCTTTACCATTTACAACAATGAGAAGCAAAAGTCCTGAAATCATAATCAGACTTAAGCCAAGTCCCATTCCTGTAAACCAAATAAAAATTTCTCCGGATCTAAAATATTTTTTCATATCTGTAATTAAAGTTCAGCGTATTTTTTTCTTAATCTTTGCCTTACTATCTCAGCAACTGTATTTACGATGAAAGTAAGAATAAATAATAGTGTTGCTGCCAAGAATAAAACTCTGTACAAAGTTCCCTGATAAGGAGCTTCAGGAATTTCAACTGCAATGTTTGCAGATAATGTTCGCATTCCATTAAAAGGGCTGAATGAAAGAATGGGTGTATTACCTGTTGCCATCAACACAATCATCGTTTCGCCAACCGCTCTTCCGAAACCAATCATTATTGCAGAAAATATTCCCGGACTTGCCGAAGGTAATACGATTCTTGTTGCCGTTTCCCATTTGGTTGCACCAAGCGCTAATGAAGCAGATGTCAAACTTGCAGGAACACTTGAAAGCGCATCTTCACAAATAGTAAAGATGATTGGTATTACTGCAAATCCCATTGCAAATCCAACTACGATACTGTTTCTTTGATCATATTGTTCGTTCAGTGTGCTCATAAGCCAGGTTCTGTAATCACCACCTAAAACATAATACTCAAAAATCGGTCCCAGCCACTGAGCTATGTAATATCCGAGAATGATAAGAGGGATGATGAAAAACAATTCGTAGCCCGGTTTAAGTTTATATCTGATTTTTGAAGGAATTCTTTTCCATATAGAAGCACCCGCAGTAATTACGAGTGGCACAGTAAAGAACATCAAAATTACTCCGGGCAAAATTCTTTCCAGCAGCGGAGCTAACCATAATCCGGCAAGAAAACCAATTACAACACTTGGCAACGCCGCCATTACTTCAACTGTTGGTTTTATATAATTACGGATTTTAGGATGAGAAAATTGAGATGTATAAAGTGCACCAAACAATGCAAGCGGAATTGCAAACAACATCGCATAAAAAGTTCCTTTTAATGTTCCGATGATTAAAGGAACTAAGCTGAACTTCGGTTCAAAATCATCTGTTCCGCCTGTTGATTGCCAAACATATTCCGGTTTTGCATAACCTTCATACCAAACTTTTCCGAAAAGAGTTTTTAATGTTATTTCAGGATGGGGACTTTCTATATCGAAAGATACTATTGTTCCATCTTCATATAATACAATTGCACCATCTCCTTTTGGTGAGAATGCAATATCTCTAACAGGAAGTTCTTTTCCACTTAACTCTAATAATGTTCTTTCACTCGTCAGATGTTCAAGAAATATTTTTCCTTTTGAATCCCCTGTTATAAAACTTTTATTCCTTAATGAAGTTGCAACTGCTGTAACTGAGTCCTGATGTGAATCAAATGAGTGAGGATTAACCAGCTTCCAACCGTAATCAGTTTTTTCATCAAGCACACGCATCCACGATGTAACATTACCATCAGCATCTCCGACTATAAGTGACTGATCGCCAATAATAAAACCAAGTGAAGTTATCGCACTTTTACCAGATGGTGTTGGATTGATTTTCTGAATGAGTTGAGGATTGTTTTTATCTTTCAGAGAGATATAATAAAGCCAGCCATTATTTGTTCCTATCATCAGCTTTTCGCAAAAGTTATCCAGTTCAATTGCTGAAATCGGATACTCAATAATGCTTGTCAAATCATTGAAGTAATTCTTTTCTTCTGATTCAGAAAAGAGTGATGATGATTTTTCTGAGCTGAATTGGAAAAGTCTTCTGTCAGATGTTAGTGCAACAAGAGTAAATTCATTATCTGAATTTTTTCTATAAACTAATTTGTTTATTGGCTTTTGAAGTGAATCAATTTTCACTTTTGAGGAAAATAAAAACTCTGGAGTGATTTCTCTTTTATCTTCTTCCACAAAATTTACTTTGAATTTAACCTGACCAAGAATTACATTTCCTTTATTCGTTCCCAGTGCAATTAAATTTCTGAATGGAGATTTTGAAGAAGAAGTAATGACTTCATCAGAGGTTGAATCAACTTTTAATGATTTGATAATTTCTTTTGATTTAAGACTTATAAAATCAACTGTTGCTGAATCAGTAAAAGTGTATAAGATTTCCTGGTACTCATCAACACCAATCAGCAAAGGTTTTTTAGTCTGAAGAATTTCTTTTGCATCAATTTTATCTTTAGTATTTCCCTTAGCACCGAACCATAAAGGTAATGATTCCCATAAAACAAAAACGAGAATTGCAACAACCGATAAGATTGTTGCAATTCCACCAAGATAAATAATTACTTTAGCTGTTTTATCAAAGAATAAAGCTTTCTTATGCGGCTTTGATTCTTTTATAGAATTATTTTTTTTCTCAGCGTTCAGATAAAAACCTTTTTTGTTTATTCAAGCTTCGAAAGTTCTTTTTTAACCAATTCATTAGTAAGTGGTAAATATCCGTCTTTAACAACTACTTCCTGTCCTTCATAACTTAACACAAACTTAAGAAATTCTTTTAACAATGGATCAAGTGGTTTGTTAGGAGCTTTGTTAATATAAATATTTAAGAAACGACTAAGCGGATATTTTCCATTCAAACAATTTTCATAATCAGGTGCGTGAAATTCATCATTTTCAGATTTTGCGAGAGGTAAAGCAATAACACCTGAAGTGCGGTAACCGATTCCTGAATATCCAATTCCATATCTGTCTTCAGTTACGCCTTGCACAACAGAAGCACTTCCCGGTTGTTCTTTAACCTGATCTTTGAAATCACCTTTAAACAATGCGTGTTCCTTAAAGTAACCATAAGTTCCTGAAGCAGAATTTCTTCCATAAAGACTGATGCCTCTGTTTGTCCAGTCACCAGTTAAACCTAAATCACCCCATTTGGCGATGTCAGTTTTGTATCCACCTCTTCTGGTTTTAGAAAATATTGCATCAACCTGAGGAAGAGTTAATCCTTTAAGCGGATTATCTTTATTTACATAAACGGCAAGAGCATCAATTGCTACACGGATTTCGGTTGGTTTGTAACCAAACTTCTTTTCGAATGCATCAATTTCTTCCTGTTTCATATCACGTGACATTGGACCAAGCTGAGCAGTTCCACTAATCAAAGCCGGCGGTGCTGTGCTTGAACCTTTTCCTTCAACCTGAATATTTACATTCGGATAATATTTTTTGAAACCTTCGAGCCAAAGAGTTAAAAGATTGTTCATTGTATCAGAACCAATGCTCGAAAGATTTCCTGATATACCTGCAACTTTGGTATAATGTGAAATATTCGGATCAACTTTTACAGCAGTTGCATCTGCTGATTCGGTCTTCTGAGCTGATTCTATTGCTGATTGTTCTTGTTGTGTGTTCTGTTGTGGAATTGTATCATCTTTTTTCTCACCACAACTGAAAAGCATCAGTGAAGTTGTGATGGATAAAAACAGGACAAAAAACAAATTTTTATAATTAAGCATAATCTCTCCTAAAAAAATTGTTCCCAAAATTATAAAATAAAATCTTCTTATGTGGAATCTTTATGTTAAGTAATTGTTAAATATTTGAAATATTATTCAAAATTCAAGGAATTATTTCATTTTGTGTAAAATATTTATTGTTCATTAAGAGTGCTTTCTATATTTTTTCAGTGTCATTTTATTCAAAAAAATGGTTGAAATATGATTCTTCAGACAGTTTTTCAAACATGGTTGCCATTTATTTATCTATATGGAGTCGGAGGAATTTTCTTTTTCACCGGGATGTATATTATTATTAAAAGCGGCGCGTTAAATACTCAAAGAAAACACCATAGATGGTGGATAAAAGTTTTGTTCGGAGGATATTTTTTCTTCTTGTTCCTTCACGCATTTCTCATAATTTCTGCATTGTACTTATGATAATTAAGTATTCATTTTATAAACCAAAATATCAGTCAATAAAATATGCCATCATTTTATAATACCTGGTTACCTTTTATTTATCTCTATGGAGTTGGAGGAATATTTTTTGTCAGCGGTTTAATCATTGTTAAAAAAGCCGGTGCATATAATCCTTCAATTAAAAGACATCGTTATTGGTGGAAAATAACAATTGCAGGTTTTTTTTATTTCATGTTAATTCACGCTGCACTTATTCTTGCAGCACTATATCTGTAATATAATCTATTAAGGAATATGGAAGTTCATCACAGCTTAGGTACTTCGACTGATTGGATCGTAATGGTAGTTTATTTTATTGCCATTATGGCTTTCGGTGCTTACTTTTCAAAATATAACAGAACTACTACCGACTTTTTCTTCGGAGGAAGAAGATTTGCCTGGTGGCTGATTGCAATGAGTATAGTTGCAACGGGAGTTGGAAGCCATAGTTTTATCAAGTATGCTGCTAAAGGTTTTGAAGCAGGATTTTCTTCAACGATGACTTATATGAACGACTGGTTCTTCGTTCCATTTTTTATTTTTGGCTGGCTTCCGATTATTGTTTATACAAAAATCAGATCAATTCCTGAATATTTTGAAAAAAGATTCAGCGTTCTGACAAGATTTCTCGCAACAGTACTTCTTCTTTTTTATATGATTGGATATGTTGGAATTGGATTTTTGACTATGGGAAAAGCCATTCTGCCATTGCTTCCACCTGAATTTACTTTATTCGGAATGCACTTCGAAATTACTTTAATGGGACTAATTGTAGTAATCGCTTTGATAGTTGGAATTTATATTACTTATGGTGGACAAACAGCTGTTATATTTACAGATCTTGCTCAAGGTTTTATATTAATTTTTTCAGGTATGTTAGTTTTCGTTTTAGGTCTGGATTATTTAGGTGGATTTAAAGTTTTCTGGGATTTATTACCAACAGAATGGAAACTTCCTTTAGCCCATTTTAATCATCCACCAGGATTCAATTTTGTCGGAATATTCTGGCAGGACGGTGTAGCCGGTTCAGTTGGATTTTTATTTATGAATATGGGATTGGTAATGAGGTTTATGGCTTGTAAAAGTGTTGATGAAGGAAGAAAAGCGGCAACTTTTAATATTCTGTTTATGCTTCCTATTTCTGCGATTGTAGTTGGCAACGCTGGTTGGATTGGAAAGGCAATTTCTGTTGCTGATCCATCAGTAATTCCTCCAAGTACAAATCCTGATTCAATTTTTGTTGTGGTTGCAAATGTTATTTCACATCCGGGCGTTTTTGGATTCATTATGGCTGCACTTACTGCTGCGTTAATGTCAACTGTTGACACTTTATTGAATGCTACTGCAGCGGTTTACATTAATGATATCCACAGACCAGTAAAGAAATGGCTGACAAAAAAAATTCAGACTTGGGAAGAAGAAGATAAACAGGAGTTATTATCAGCCAGAATTGCAACTGCAATATTCACTTTTCTTGGTGTACTCACAGTAATTCCGTTCAGTAAGTTTCCAACTGTTTATGAAGCACACGGTTATTTTCACTCAACTTTAACTCCGCCTTTAGTTACTGCAATATTCTTGGGTGTTTTCTGGAAACGCTACACAAACGCTGCCGTAATCGGTACATTAGTAGGTGGAGTAGCTTTGATGATAATGGGTATGTATTATCCAAGACCTTTGATTGAAATTTTCTCACACGGAACTGCTTACGAACCTAACCATCCATACACATACATTGGTGCATTGTATAATTTGTTTGTCTGTGCAATGTTTGCTGTTCTTACAACTCTTACAACTAAACAACAATTACAAATTGTTGAAAAAATTAAGAGCAGTCCAAATCATAAATTGATTATGATTGGTTTCGTAATAGCTTCGATTATCATTTTCTTGCTTATCGCATTTAATGTTTTATCGCTACCGGTGCTATTTATTCTGACATTTATTATGGTTGCAATGGTTGTTATTGCTGCTAATTACTTTATTAAGTACGATGAAGCAGAAAAAACGGATGGGCTTACTGCCTGGTCAATCAGGAAAGCGAAAGAATACTTCAAAGGAAGTAAGTTAAATGAGCGCGAAGGTGAAAAAGTAAAAGTACATTGGAAATTAAAAGATGATAAAGATAACACGATTCATTTTTCTAAAAATGATATGAAACGAATGGCAGCCGAAGTCGGTGACCTTGTGTATATTTCAGATGCACGAAGATATTTGGGAGGTTTAAAATCTGTTCATACTATTTATGGTGAACCACACGATGAAGAAGGAATTGTTTATATTACTTCAGAACATTTGGCTCAAGGTCAGTTTGTTAAAGGCAAATTGCTGATTGCAGAAAAAGAAATGTAGTTACATTAAAAGCGGAAATAAATTATGATTATTGACCATATTGAAAACCGGAATCTATATTCAAACATAAATCCGGATATAAAAAAGGCGCTTGATTATCTTTATGAAACTGATTTCAGCGAAGTTGAAGCCGGCAAATATGAAATTGATGAAAATAATATCTTTGCTTTAGTGAGCGAGTATAAAACAAAAGATTTATCTCAAGGTAAACCAGAATCACATAAAAACTTTATAGATGTTCAATATTTATTTTCAGGCAAGGAATTTATTGGTTATGCACCTTTATCAAATCAAAAAATTGTTGAACCATACAACGAAGCAAATGATATAACTTTCTACGATTGTGAGCAATCACTTTGTCTTATTGATAAAAAAATGTTTGCTATCTTCTTTCCTACTGATATTCATATGCCGGGAATTAGAGTTAATAATTCTATTTTAGTCAAAAAAGTTGTTGTAAAGGTAAAAGTCAGATAACATCAAAAAGGTTGATACATAGAAGTTCAAAATATATTTTTGCAAAGAAAATTTAATTAATCATTAAGGAGATTTATGGGAAAAGGAGACAGAAGAACAAAGCGTGGTAAAATTTTTCAGGGAACAACCGGAAAGTACAGACCAAAGAAAAAGAAAAAAACAACGAAACCCGCTAATGCTGAAAACAAATAATTTTCACTAATAAAAATGGCTGCAAAGTTTAAACTCTGCAGCCAATTTTATTTTAAAGTAATCTCATTTAATCAATACTTCATTATCATTTCTATTGGAATCCGGAATTTTCGGACTGCCGAGAACAATTTTATTAATCTCTTTTATATTTTCAACTGTAATTTTGAAAGTTGAATTACCTGTTTTCCATACATCTGCAGTATAGTAAACTTCTTTAATGGTATTATCATTATTCATCAAACTTATTTTAATCGGAATAGGAATTATTCCTTTTCTTTCAACTTCAACTTTTAGATTTCCACTTTTCAGTTCATAAGATTTAATTGCCAAATCGGGATATCCAAATTCGAAGAACCAAGGTTTCCAAAACCAAAGAAGGTCTTCACCAACTGCCTGATTAAAGGAAAAATAAAAATCCCACGGAATAGGATGTTTACCATTCCATCTTTCCATATAAAGATGAAGCGCCTTAAGGAATTTTTCTTTCCCAAGAAAATCTCTCAGGAAATCATAAGCAAGTCCTGGTCTTGAATAAGCAGAAACCCTGTAAGAATATCCTGTTAAAAGATTTGACGGAACAAGTAATGGCATTTCCATTTCATAGCCGGCAATAAATTCAAAGCCCATAACATTTCTTTCGCGTGGCATAGCACCTTCAGTCATTCTTTCCTGAAAATCAAATGGTAACATTACTGCCCAACCCTCATCCATAAATGCATATTTTCTTTCATTGATTCCCATATAAAAAGGCATATACTGATGTGCAATTTCGTGAGAAGTAACACCAACTGTACCTTCCTTGCTTTGTGAAGAACCATTATTTACAATCATCGGATATTCCATTCCACCTGAACCATTCCAAACAGTACAGCTTGGATAAGGAAATGGAATTGCCGGCAACTCTTCAGAAAAATATTTAATGGTTTCTTTTGCATAGTAAGCTACATCAACAAAATCCTTTGATGATTCTTTATATGCTGCAGCAATGTAAACTCTTTTATTATCCGGAGTAAGATAACTTACAGCGTCCCATAAATAATGATCACTCATTCCAAAAGCAAAATCAGGGACATAATCTGCTTTAAACTTAAATGTGTGAAAGTCACCGCTGCTCTTGTAACGATTTATATTTGATAAATCATCTTTAGTGAATATTCTTACCACTTCATCACTCTGTTTGGCTTGTTCATATTTTTTCAGGAATTCGTTTGATAAAATTTCATCAGGATTTTGCCAAACACCAGTTGCCCAAACATGAAATCCGTTTGGTACAGTAATCTCTACATCAAAATTCGAAAAGTCATTATACATTTCTGTGTAGCCGGTATATTCATTATAATCCCATCCAGCAATATCGTCATAAACAGCAACCTGAGGATACCAATAAGCAATAAAGAAGGATGTTGAATCATAAGTTCCCATACGCGCAAAATTTGTTTTGGGAATTTCGAATGACCAATCAATTTCAATAGAAGTTTTTGATTTTGGATTAATTTTGTCTTTTAACTTTAACCGCAAATTTGTTCCGTTTAGTGAAAAGGTACTTTTATCTTCAACATCAAGTTTGATATTGTTCATTGAAAAAGAGGAAATTTTAACTCCATCAGTAAGCGCATTATCCGGGATATTAAAATCCCTTTTTGATGACGGCTTGGAAATATTCGGATAGAGCCGAATAACAATTTCCTTGAGAGTATCAGGACTGTTGTTGTAATAAACTATACTTTCCGAACCCGTTAACATTTTTGTTTTGGGATCAATCTGTACTTTTATTTTATAGTCCGAAGAATTTTGCCAGTAGTTCTCACCTGGTTTACCATCAAATGACCTTGTTCCCTTCTCATAAGCTTTCAGAACATTTCTGGGAATGTAGTAATTGGTTTGTGAAAATAGTTGGAATGAAAAAAGAAAAATAAAAGCAAAGAAAATTTTTGTTCTCAATGGTTCACCTTTATATGTTGTCGAATAATGAATTAGTTGTACTACCGAATTTATTTCGTCCGAATCTTTTGTAAGCAAGTTGAGTTGCTTCACGACCTCTTGGGGTTCGCTGAATAAAACCTTGCTGAATTAAAAATGGTTCATATACTTCTTCTATTGTTCCGGGATCTTCATTTACTGCTACAGATAATGTATTCAATCCAACAGGTCCACCATTGTATTTATCAATTATAGCAAGGATAATTTCTTTATCCATTTCATCAAGACCATATTCATCAACTTCCAAGGCAGTTAAAGCTTTTTGTGCTATCTGTAAATCAATAGATTTTTTGTTTTCAAAATCAGCAAAGTCCCTTGTTCTTCTTAAAAGACGATTAGCAATTCTCGGTGTTCCTCTTGACCTTTTTGCAATTTCTTTAGCAGCATCTTCATCAATCTTAAGATTAAGAATATTCGCTGAACGCTCAATTATTTTTTTCAGTGTTTCACTTGCGTAATAATCTAAACGAAATTTAATCCCGAATCTGTCACGCAATGGTGAAGTTAACATTCCTGCTCTTGTAGTGGCACCTACTAGAGTGTATTTCGGCAAACTAATTTGCACGGTACGGGCATTTGGACCGCTGTCAATCATTATATCCAGTTTGTAATCTTCCATTGCGCTATAAAGATATTCTTCAACAACCGGACTTAAGCGATGAATTTCATCAATAAAAAGCACAGATCTTTCTTCAAGATTGGTAAGAATACCAGCAAGGTCGCCAGGTTTTTCCAACACAGGACCAGATGTAATTTTTAACTTAACACCAAGTTCATTTGCAATGATATGAGCAAGAGTGGTTTTTCCAAGTCCCGGAGGTCCGGTTAATAAAACATGGTCGAGCGCTTCGCCTCTTTTCTTAGCAGCAGAAATAAAGACATTCAGGTTTTCTGTAATCTTATCCTGACCACCGAAATCACTTAGAAACTGCGGGCGAAGATTCTGTTCAAACTTTTTATCTTCTTCTGTTGGTTCCGGATTTGTATTTAACGATTTACGCATATCAGGTTACTAATTGTTTATTTTTGATTCTTAATTTATTTAGCAAGTAAACCATAATTGTCATTAAAGTAATCATTCCTAATGCAATTAAGATAGTGGTTGATGCAGGTACAGAATTTCCCCAAATCAAGTAAAGTCCAGGATTCCAGGCACTTCCATAAATGATCATCAAATGAACAACATAAATTAAAAGTGTATTTCTTCCAATCAAAATAAATATTCTAGGTATTGAACTTATAGATTGTGAGATGTATGAAACAATTCCCGTAATAATTAATACAAAACCTATTCTGAAAATAATTGTATCATAAGTATAAGAATCACTGTATTGACTAATACTTCTGACTAATCCAGAATATAAAAAAGCTGCAGCTACTAAAATAGATATTAAACCAATTATAAAAAGTCTGATACTAAATTTATTAGTTTTGAAAACCAACGGATTTCTTGCTAGATAGCTTCCCAAAATTCCACCTGATAAAACATAACCTGCCCATGGAAACAACGGAAATAAAGAACCATTCGCTGTATTAAAATAATTTGCAATCGGCTGGGGAAAAATCTTTAGCCAATCAATTTTTGCAAAGAATGGTGAAGGAACAATAAACAGAAGAGCCATTATAATAAATGTAATAGTATCACCCAGCTTAAGTTTCTCAGAAATGTATGCAGAAATCATAAGGAACAATAAACCGAAACCTATTAACTGCAATACATCAACAGCGAAGAATATATCTAATTGCTGTTTTGTAACCTCAGAAAAATCAAAAACTTTATAAGTTGGATAACGCAGCAAGTATCCAAGAAATACAAGAAGCAAAAATCTTTTAATTCCTTTTTTCACACGAGGATTTTTTTCAAACGGTTCATCAACTAATCTGAAAAGATATGTAAATACAGTACCTGAAGTGAACATAAAAATCGGAGCAGTCATTCCTCTCATAAAATTCCAGACTGCATAAACAGGATAATCAAGTGATCTGAACTCAGGTGCTAGCAGTGCATCTACAGTATGACCTTGAACCATCTGTAAAACAGCAAATGCTCTCATCAAATCGATAAAGATGATTCTATGCTTCTTATCTGTTTGCGTCATCTTAATTATATTAAAAAGTGTGTGAAAGATAAGAATAGTGATTATTAAAGAAAAAGCCCCGACAATTTCTGCGGGGCTTTATAAAGATATGATTATAAAGTTTTATTTTTTATCATCATCAACAACTTCGTAGGAAGCATCCTGGACATTATCTTTTCCGTCTCCGGATGGAGCTGAACCAGTTTGCTGTCCGGTTGTTTGCTCATGCGGAGTTTGTGCTCCTGCCTGTGAATAAATCTTCTGAGAAACTTCATTCCAGGCTTTTGTTAATGAATCAGTAGCTGACTTTATCTGCTCGGTATTATTGGATGCAAGTGCATCTTCAACTTTCTTTATTTCAGATTCAATTCTCGATTTCATATCAGGAGTTAATTTATCTTTCAAATCATCGAGATTCTTTTTAGTCTGAAATACTAAAGCATCAGCAGTGTTTCGGGCTTCTGCTGCTTCTCGTTTTCTTTTATCTTCAGCGGCATGTTCCTGTGCTTCACGTTTCATCTTTTCAATATCTTCTTTACTCAAGCCACTTGAAGAAGTTATTCTTATACTCTGTTCTTTACCAGTTGCTTTATCTTTTGCACTAACATGAAGTATTCCGTTTGCATCAATATCAAATGTAACTTCAATCTGAGGAACGCCTCTTGGTGCTGGCGGAATTCCATCAAGATGAAACTTACCGAGTGTTCTGTTATCAGCAGCCATTGGACGTTCACCTTGCAGTACATGAATTTCTACTGAAGGTTGATTATCCGATGCAGTTGAGAATATCTCACTCTTTCTAGTTGGTATTGTTGTATTCGCAGGAATAAGTGTAGTCATTACACCGCCGAGTGTTTCAATTCCAAGTGAAAGCGGAGTAACATCAAGCAACAAAACATCTTTAACATCACCAGCAAGAACGCCGCCTTGAATTGCAGCACCAATAGCTACAACTTCATCAGGGTTAACACCTTTATGTGGTTCTTTACCAAAAATTTTCTTTACAAGTTCCTGAACCATTGGAATTCTTGTTGAACCACCAACAAGTATTACTTCATCAATCTGAGAAGGAGTAACACCGGCATCTTTCATTGCCTGTTCACAAGGTATTTTGGTATTTTCTACTAAATCATGAATTAACTGTTCAAACTTAGAACGGGTTAAAGTTATATTTAGATGTTTAGGACCATCCTGTGTAGCAGTGATAAATGGCAGATTAACATCTGTTTGCATTGAAGATGATAATTCAATCTTTGCTTTTTCAGCAGCTTCTTTCAATCTCTGAAGTGCCATTGGATCTTTTCTTAAATCAATGCCTTCCTGCTTCTTGAATTCATCAGCAAGATAGTCAATTAATCTCTGGTCAAAATCATCACCACCAAGGTGAGTATCACCATTTGTTGATTTAACTTCAAAAACACCTTCACCTAATTGAAGAATTGAAATATCAAAAGTACCACCACCTAAATCGTAAACTGCAACAATCTGATCTTTATGTTTTTTATCAAGACCATAAGCTAATGCAGCAGCAGTAGGTTCATTTATAATTCTTCGAACAGTAAGTCCTGCAATTTCACCAGCATCTTTAGTTGCCTGTCTCTGAGCATCATTAAAATATGCAGGAACGGTTATAACAGCTTCAGTTACTTCCTGACCGAGATAATCCTCAGCCGTCTTTTTCATTTTCTGTAAAATCATCGCAGAAATTTCCGGAGGAGAGTATAATCTATCGCCAATCTTTACTCTGACAGAATTATTCTCACCGCGAACAACTTCGTATGGAACTTCACTTCTCTCTCTACCAACTTCATCATAAAATCTTCCCATAAATCTTTTGATTGAGAAGATTGTATTTTTCGGGTTTGTTATTGCTTGTCGCTTTGCGGGCATTCCGACTAAGCGTTCGCCAGTTTTGGTGAAAGCAACAACAGATGGTGTAGTTCTTCCACCTTCTGAATTTGGTATTACAACCGGCTCATTACCTTCCATTACAGCAACGCAAGAGTTAGTAGTACCTAAATCAATTCCTATTATTTTTCCCATTATTTTTCTCCTTTCTTAAAGAAATTTTATAATTTTCTAAAATAATCCGCTTTTTAATGCCAATCATTGTACCAATAAAAACTGCGAAATTTGCTCAAAATTTTAACTTTTCTGGAAAAAATTTTTTATCAATTTGTCAAAATTGACAAGCAATTCTGAAAATTCGTCAGATTATATTGATTACTGGCAAATATACTGACAGTAATGGAATAAATAGTTATTTTTGAATAATTATTTTGGAGGTTTTGTGTTTGAGATCGAAAATTTTGATATAAGACTTAATACAGATTTTATAGGAAGAAATTTTATCTATGTTGAAGAAATTGATTCAACAAATACTTTTCTTCTCGATAGAAAAAGTGGTGTGAATGTTTCGGGTACAGTTGTTCTTGCAGAAAAACAAACCAAAGGACGAGGAAGAAAAGATCGTGTTTGGTACAGTTCAAAAGAGCAAAATCTTACATTCTCCATTTTGCTTTTCAAAGAATATAAATTATTTGAGCATTTGAACCTTATTAACTTTTCTGCCTCACTGTCTGTAGCTTCATCAATTGAAAATTTATTTCAACTGAAGACTGAATTGAAGTGGCCAAATGATGTTTTGATAAATAAGAAAAAAACCTGTGGAATATTGCTTGAGTCAGCTTCACAAGGAAGTAAGATTGACAGAGTTGTGGTTGGTATAGGTGTTAATGTAAACCAATCAATGTTTCAGGGACAGTTTAATTATCCGCCAACATCTATACGAATTGAACTTGGAAGAGAAGTCGAAAGAGAAAAATTATTAGCTGAGATACTGAATAATTTTGAATTCTATCTTAGCAAAATACTTGACGAACCAGAATACATCACACGCGAATGGAAAGAAAAATGCAGAATGCTCGGTGAGAAAGTTTATATCAAAGAAGGTGAAATAGTTAAGAATGGAATTTTTGAGGATATTGATAAAGAAGGATTCCTCCTCTTAAAAACAAAAGAAGGAATCGAGAAAATTACTATTGGCGATGTAAGTTTAATCTGAGATTCTTTAAGTGAGTAAATCAAGAACACGAATCAGATTATTTCTTAAATCTTTTCTGTGAGATATAAAATCTATAAATCCTTTTTCAAGTAAAAATTCAGAGCGCTGAAAACCTTCAGGCAAATCTTTTCCTATTGTCTGCTTAATAACTCTTGGACCAGCAAAACCAATCAATGCTTTTGGCTCGGCAATATGAATATCACCAAGCATTGCATAACTTGCAGTAGTTCCGCCTGTAGTAGGATCAGTAAGAACTGAAATGTATGGTAGTCCGGCTTCAGCAAGTTTGGTAAGTCTTGCACTAATTTTTGCTAATTGCATTAGTGAGTAAGCACCTTCCATCATTCGTGCGCCGCCGCTTCGTGAGATAATTATCGTTGGAAGTTTATCTTTACAAGCTTTATCAATCAATCGTGAAATCTTTTCACCAACTACAGAGCCCATGCTGCCGCCAATAAATTCAAAATCCATACAGCCAAATGCTACATCTCTTCCTTCAATCTTTCCAGTTCCTGTTCTGACAGCATCATAAAGATCGAGTTTTTTTATGGTTTCATTTATTCTGTCAGAATATTTTTTTGTATCCTTAAAATTAAGTGGATCAGCAGAACGCATTTTCCGATCCATTTCCTTAAAAGAATTTTTATCCAGCAGAAATGAAATATACTCTTTGCTGCCAATCCGCCAATGATAATCACATTTCAGACAAGTCCAGTAATTTAATTCAAGCTGTTTCTTGTGGATTATCTCACCACACTCGGGACATTTTTCCCACAGTCCATCAGGAAGTTCTCTCTTCTGAGAGTCAGGTGCAATATTCTGTTTTGATCTTCTAAACCAAGGCATATTAATTTTTTAAAACCTCTGCATAAATTGTAATAACTTTAGTTGACTGTTCCGAATCATTTGAAACGATAGAAATAGTTCTGCTCATTTTACCTTGTCTTCCCTTTGTATCGAGATCAACTTTTAGGGTTCCTTTTTCGCCAGGTTTAAGAGTTGGACTGCTTACTAATGCAGCAGTGCAGCCGCAGGAAGTTCTTACATCTTTAATTTCAAGTATATCAGAACCTTTATTTACTAATTCAAAAGTATGCGAAACAGTTGTGCCCTCTTTCACCTTTCCGAAATTAAATTGATTTTCTGGAAGGAACAATGAAGCACCAGATGTTTGAGAACTGCTCTGATTAACAAGTATGTTACATCTTATCACAAAGTTAATATCACTTTTTTCGGGATCATTGGTAATAACACGAACGGTTTTTATCTGAGCACCTTTTCTACCTTTTGAATCGAATGTTACTTTGATTGTTGTTGTTTCGCCTGGCTTTAATTCTTTCTTATCTGGTTGAGCTGCGGTACATCCGCAGGAAGCTCTGACATCTATTATCTTTAATACATCGCCGCCATTGTTTGTTATCTTAAAATCATAAGATACCACATCGCCTTGTTTTATATCACCAAAGTTGTGCTCTGTTATCTGTGCGCCGGCTTTTGGTCCGACTAACTGTGCATATACTGCAAATGAAAAAATCACAAGTAATGAAAAGATCTTCTTTATCATTTTTTAACCTCCTTAACTATAAAATCTTTAATGTAGTTTGGCTCAAGAAAATCAAAATCTTTAACTAATTTATTTTTACCAAACTTAATTGCCCAGAAACCTACAAATTCAGGTTCAGGCGAAATCAACTTTTCAGGATTAGCTGAGATATTACCAAATAATAACTCTTGGTCATAAAGTTTAATCTCAGTAATTGGTAATATTTTTAATTCCCCTTCAAATATATAATTATTGTTTTTAACATGAAACTTCGCAAAATATGCTTCATCACGGTTTGCTTTGTTAGCAATAACAAATTTTTGTCCTTCCGGTAGAATTTGTGAAAGCTGAAAGGCAAGTGCTTCGAATGTTGGAACCGGAATAATTGGTATATTCAATCCGGCGGCAATTCCTTTAGCTGCAGCCATTCCGATGCGTAAACCAGTAAAAGAGCCAGGTCCAGATGACACTGCCACAGATTTAATTTCATTCAATTTAATTGATGAACTATCTCTGAGAATTTCAATCAGTTCAAACAATTTTTCGGAGTGAGAATGAGGAAGAAAAATCTTTGCGGAATAATATTCATTTTCATTAAGCAGTAATGAAACACCACAAAGTTTTTCTGAAGTTTCAATAGCAAGTAATGGAAGAATATCAATTGAATTTGAAGAATCGGAATTTTCTTTTTTCATTTTCTATTTCTTCAATTTTTATTTCATATCGTTTTGCTGGCAGCACTTCGGGAAATAATTCTCCCCATTCAATAAAAGTAATTGCATCAGAATCGGTTAAATAATCTTCAAGTCCTATATCGTGTAATTCGTTTACTTTATTAATCCGGTAAAAGTCAAAATGATAAATCTTAGGCTGAGAATCATACTCATTTACAATCGCGAAAGTAGGGCTGTTTGCATTATGAACGCCTAACGATTCAGCAATCTTTTTAATAAAAAAAGTTTTACCTGTACCAAGTTCACCATTCAAAACAACAATATCCCCTGCTTCGAGTTCAGCAAGGAACTCCAAAGCAATATGCTTTGTATCATCTTCAGAGCTACTTATTCTTTCGCAAGGGAAATCCATTTATTTCGGTTCCATTGTGATTACTGGTAATATCATTTCTTCCATCGAAATTCCGCCATGCTGGAAAGTGTCTTTATAATAAGAAAGATATTTGTGATAATCAGTCGGATAAACAAAATAATAATCTTCTTTTGCAATTATATAATTTATAGTAACTCCTCTTTTGGGAAGTTTATAATCGGCAGCATTCTTTACGAATATTGCATGCTTATTATCAACTTTAAGATTTCTTCCGTATTTGAAACGAAGATTAGTTGATGCTTCCCTGTCACCTAAAACTTTAGCACCACGAAGACAGCGTATGCTTCCGTGATCGGTTGTAACAACAAGTTTAACATTGTCCATTTTAGCCAAAGCTTTGAATGATGCAAGTAAAGATGAATGAGTAAACCAGCTATTGGTTAATGAACGATAAGCAGCTTCATCAGGGGCAATTTCTTTTAGTATATCTGAGTCTGATCTTCCGTGAGCAATCATATCAAGGAAGTTAACTACAACTGCAGTGAGATGATTGTTCTTATATGCATAAATATTCTGTTCAAAATTTCTTCCGACTTCGGGATCAATAATCTTTATGTACTTAAATTCATTTTTCAGTTTTATTCTTTTTCTATCGAGCAGCAATTTGAATAAATCTTTTTCATACTTGTTCATACTGTTTTCATCATCATTGCCGCTCATCCATAAATCGGGATAATATTTTTCTATGTCTGATGGAAATAATCCGCTGAACAATGAATTTCGTGCATAAGGAGTTGCAGTTGGCAGAATAGAATAGTAATAATCTTTTTCAATCTTAAAATATTCGGAAAGATGTTGTTCCATTATCATCCATTGATCCATACGCAGGCAATCAATAACTATGTAAAACACAGCTACATTTTCGTCTTTAACAGATTTGAATAGATATTTTTCAGGAATTTCAGGACTTAATGTTGGTGTGTTTTCCTTTCCTATAGTCTGCAGCCAATCGGGATAATTTCGTTCGACAAATTTAGAAAATTCTTTATTTGCCTCTCTGTATAAATCAGATAATGTTTCTTTCAATCCGAGTTCAGGATGTTTATCTAACTCAATTGACCAGTTTACAAGTCTGAGATAAATATCTATCCAATCTTCATAATCCAAACTACCAAGAAGCTGTTGAGAGATGAGATTAAAATCGTGCAGATAATCTTTGGCTGCATACTCTCCGGTGATTTTTTTTGATTCAAGAATTTTCTTGCATACAAGTAAAACCTGACTTGGATTTACCGGCTTAGTAAGATAATCTGAAATCTTCCCACCAATTGCTTCATTCATTAATGATTCTTCTTCGGATTTGGTAATCATTACAACAGGCAAAGATGAATTTATCTCTTTGATTTTACTTAAAGTTTCAAGACCACCCATTCCTGCCATCATCTCATCGAGGAAAATAAGATCATAAGGATTTTCTTTAACCATTGTAAGTGCATCTTCGCCGTTGGTTGCAGTATCAACATCATATCCTTTTTCTGAAAGGAAAATTATATGCGAGCGAAGTAGATCAATTTCATCATCAACCCAAAGAATTTTTTTCTTATCCATTTGTCCTCAGTTTATTGTTATGTTAACATCAATGCCTGCTTCATTTGTCGTGGTAGGAGGAATTCTCGAGGCTCCTTCAGGTGAAACAGAAGATCGTTTATAGAAAATTGAAAGTGTAACTTTTGAGCTAATGGTATATTTAATACGAGGTTCAATTGTTACTCGTGTTGTTCCATCCTGTGGAATTCCTTCTTCAGTAAAATTATTCATTTCAAAACGAACAATAGAATTTTTAGACTGATTATAAGCCAAGCTGAATTCAATATCATTCTTTAATGAAACACCAAACAATGGTAATTCAAATCCGCTTTTTGAATATTGTAAAGTAAAACCAATATCGCGTGAGAATGTTTCATTTATATTGTTTGTAGTAATTCCAAGATCATAACTTGTTCGTGTACCATATTTCAAACTTCCGGATAAATTCCCTTCCCACAACTGACCGAAAGTAAGATTCAAACCAACGAGCGGAGAAAATCCATAATCAATTTTCTGAGTTTGAATTTCTTCTTTACCATCACGACTCAGTTTCCATCCTTCAGTGTAATTTGCTGAGTAACTGTGCTCAAGCGAAACCCGTTTAGCAATTGATTTAAATATTAAAAAGTTTTCCAGTCCATCCCAAGTTATTCGCCAGTTAGGTCTTGGAATATATTTGGTAAACTTACTTAAAAATGGGACTTTAGATAAGAAAGGAAAACTTTCAAATCCTTCCTGAAAAGCACTTGATATGCTTGCAGCAGCATCGCCTGATTGCGGATTATATAATTCGTGAACCCGCTTGATACCGCTGTTCGCAACTGATAAGAACAGCACTGGTGGAAAAGTCAGAAATGATCTTGTCAGTGTTCCGGATGAATTTATTCCCTGAACAAACAGATTGCCGTCATTATCAACTGAAAGAGTCGTGACTTTATTTAATGACCAACCTACTTTCCAGTTTATATCAATCTTTGCACCTTCCCAAAGAGGTCTAGAAGTTTTCAAATCAAGATTGTTCTTCTGAGAGAAGTTATCACTAAGATTTGTTCTTGCTGCAGTAACTCTCTTTCCAACATCGCCGGAAAGGCCTAACATAAATCCTCGGGTTGGTCCTGCATCTTCGTTATAAAATAATCCCCAGAAATTTGAGAATCCTGTTCCTTTTGATTGCAATCCTGATTTTGATAAAGAATTATCATTCGAGAAACTTATTGAGATAGTTTCATAATCAAAGAAAATATTTTTAGCTACCGTTTTAAGAAAAGCAAAAGCTTTAGTTAGGGCTGAAGGTTTATTTTGTTCTTCAGCATTCAGTGAGTCAGGATTATCTGATTTATTGAATACAGTAGTATCACCCATTTCATTTAATCTGATATCAGAAACTTGCTTTTGCTGGTTTATTTGTCGTTGAGTTACATTTTGTTTTGGATCTGTTTTTTCCTCAAACAAAGGAGCGAACAAAGCTTTTAATCGTAATGTTAGTCCAACATTAGATTTGTTGTTGTATCCTGCACTTCTTCCCAATTCTTCCTGCCTTAAATCATAATTCCATTGATAGCCAGCAGTGTAACCGGCAGTGATGGTGAAGAATTTATTCAAATCAAAAAGTGACGGAAGTTTTGGTGCTGTTCTGAAATCAACTGATTGCTGATATCTGAAATCCTTACCAAAGAATTTTCCACTGATAATATCCGACCAGATTTCACTTTCAGATCTTTCATTACCGTAAATATCTGTTTCAAGATTTGCAAGCGTTGATGTTACATTAACATTGTAGCTTGTAGTGAGATTCAGAAATCCACCTTCGGTAACTTTCCAGTTAAATGTCATACCTCTTGTTGTAGAAAAATCTCTAGAAACAACTTCATCAGGCTCGGTGAACTGACCTGTTTGAGGATTGAATGTTGGTCTGCTTTTACTTGAATTTCTGTTTCTCTTTGCTGTTACATTAAGACTAATATTTTGTGGAAGGAAATAGATTTTCAGATTAGAATAGTCCTTGAACAGCTGAATGAATGAACCAAGCAATGGTAAATCAGCAAGAACTATATTGTAGTCAGGACTGAGATTCAATCCGTAATTCATATTTGCATTCCAAACCCACGCAGTAGATTTTTCAATAGTCGGATTTCTGCTGAATGTTTTATTGTAATTAAAGCCAAATGTTATTGAGTTAAATGTATCCCGAATCAACCACCAGGCAGATGGAATTTTTAATTTTATATTTGAAGCTGACCATGTATCAGAAATTGTTTCCGTTTCGGTTTCTTCTCTGATTTGCTGCGGAGTTTTAACTCTTCCCGTTGTATCCTGATCATAAATAGTTTGCTGACGACTAACTGCTTCATCAACTTTCACATCAGTTCCAGGTAAATATAACGGTTTACCTTTTTGCTCAGTGTGTGCATAGTTAATTCGTAAATTACTTTCAGGCAAATTAATTGGTAAAAGCTTCAGCACATTCAAATCTGTTGATACAGACCAGTTAGTATTATCTACTCTTGAACCGAAACGCTCTGAGAGACGATGAAAGTAAGGATCTTTTTTACTGTAAGTAAAGTTAACCGTCATCAAATCTGCAAGTTTAAGTGAAGAGTTGATGCTATAAGCCCAGCCTGGAGAATCATCAGCTCCAACAACACGAAGCTCGTTAACCCACACTTGTCCTGAAAGCGGTCCCGTATTGAAATCATCATTAATATTAAATACACCGACAGACAAAAATTTAACTGATGTTAAAGTCGGATTTCCTTTAAATACATAATAATGTCCTGGTCTTCCTTCAACAGGAACCTTGATAATTTGATTTAATGAATCTCTTACTACCTGCTTAATCGCAGTAATTTTTTCGAAATCAATTGTGATTTCATTCCAATCAGGTAAAACAGGTTGACGATATTCATAATAATTATTTGTATCGCCGCCGAATCTGAAATAAACTTCTGATGAATAGCGATATCTTCCACCGAGTGTATCGTTATATGAAATTGAACCAGGAACATTATTCAAATCGCCGTGAATAAAAAGTTTCATTTGTTTGTAGTTGAAAACATCAAGCGGTCTGAATAAATATTTTACAGCTTCGCGTGATTGACCCTCAGGCAAATCAGTAAGTATTAAACTTAAAGACTGTTCATTTCTTAAAATATTTTCATCAGGTCTTGTTCTGTCTCTTTCCTGAAATACTCCCGGAGGACTTTTGTATTCAGGATTTTCTTCGATACTGACAACAGAGATTGAAAGAACAGAATCATTCTTAACAAGTTTCTGCCACTGACTGCCGACAAGGTTAAACTCAGCAATTCTGAAATGAACTTTGTTATTTACTCCTGTAATGAACATTCTCATAAACTCAACATTCGAAAAACTTGCCTGACCAATATTTTCTTTGAACGCCTGAAGGGGAACTCTGAACAAATACCAGTTAAATTGAGTTAATCCGCCACCAGCAATAAAAGGATTATTTTCAAGAACAGTATCAAGCGGAATTTCATATCTGAAAAATGCAGTTTGATTATCAAGATTACCATTTCGGTTTAAGTCTTCAGTATCCGGAAGTCTTCCGATGTCAGTTAAAACAGCATTCCCTTCAGTTCCATTTATGTTAAAATAATCATAAGGATATGGAGCACTTCCCCGCTGAAAGAAAAAGTTATCACCTGAAGGATCAGCTTTAGTGCTGTTGTATGTTGTTCTTTCTGCCGGATCAAACAGTCCGTCAAGTCCTGTATCTTCTTTTCCCTCAACATCTATTGCATCATTTCTGTCTTTGTCTTCAGTATCAAGAATATTGTTAGGAATAACATCTTCGCTCACTTTACCAAGATCGAGATATAATTTTGCACCTGGTTCTGCATCTACAACCTGAGCCCAGAACTCAATGAACTCAACATTTTCTTCAATTAGATTATTTGCTGTCGAAGTTAAGACTTTCATATTACCGCCCCAAACTTTCTGGCGGTCATTCAGATTTGGTTCCCAATTATATGTTCCCGGTGTATCAGGCAAAAAGACAAAATCCAATACAGTTACCTGTTGGTCGGAGCGGGCAACTTGCTTTTTTTCTCCATAAATCTGTTGAACAGTAAAAGGAGATGGTGTTTCATTGAACCAGAATGCTTTTCCTTTGAAAGGCATTTTGTCTCTTCTGTTAGTGTTTGGTAAAGTTGCTAAAGAGTCCGGCGCACTTAAATCTTTCCAGGATGTGTAAGAAACTCCAACAGGAATTATTCTTTTGGCTCCTTCGAAGTCATCAATATAAGCAATGCTATTACCTTTATCAGATGCGATTGTACTTTTCTTTGTATTAGGGTCAGGACTCATATAAGCAAATTCACCGCTGAAATTGAAAGAAGACATTTCGCGTGTAGAAATTAATTTATCAATTGTCTTTGTAACAAAAGGCAAATCAGCAGAAGTATTGAAGTCAACTCCATAAATAGTATTGCTTAAAGGTTCTTCACCAATTCTAACTTTATCACTTAATGTTTGTTGATTTAGGTTTAGAACAGAGAAACCGAGATTGGTTCTTTTGGAAAATTCATAAACACCGCGAGCACCTAATAAAGTTTTTGATGCAAGCTGAAACAAATCATTTTGTTCATAAGAAATACGAAGATTAGCACCGGGAACTAACGCAGCACTGTTAGTAATAGTTAACTGACCGCTGTTATAATCAACACGATAATCAACTCCTTCTTTCAAAGGTCGCCCATCAAGAATAACTTTAACAGAATTTTCAACAACATTAAAACCTAACTGATAAGTAGCAGAAGCACTACCTGAACTTTTACCAACCAGCAGCCATTTATCTTTTTCTTTCACCTGTTGAGCAAATGTTTTGGTTGTATCATAAATTTCCTGATAAGAATACTGAGCCAAATCAGTCGGAATATTAGTGCCGAACGGCTCCAGTGTAGGAAAAACAATTTCACCTGTTTCAGGAAAGACTGTAATGTTTGGTCTGAAATCAAAAACATTATCAGGATTAGGTTGTTTACTTGCATCAAGAAGATCTAAACCAAAAGCATTCAATAATCGTTTGCCATTTAATTCTCTAACTGGTTCACCACCTTCAATTTCATATTTAATTTCAAATTCAAAACCTTCTTCTTTGATATTTCTTACACCAATCGGATAAATATTTTTTAACTGTAATTTCCAGGCGATCTGAAATGCTGGTTGAAGATTTCTTGGTTTGACAAGTTTTAATACTAATCTTTTCGTGGTGTTAGTATCACCTGGTGCAAGCCATTCACCAAAATATTCATCATCTGCAGTTCCTGGTCCGTTTTCTCTTCCATAAGAAACCGCAATTGCATCATTTTCATTTATTGCAGTCTTAAAAGTGATAAATCCTGTTTCAGCGTGTAAGGTATAATCAACTCCTTCTTGCAGCAATAAAAATCTTCCTGCTTCTTCAATCCCGGCAACAGGATTATCAAGCAACTGTCTGTAAGATTCCGGATATTGCTGACTTCTGCTTATAGGCGGTAAAGTAATGAATGCATTTGCATCTCTTTCACGGGACTTATCAGTTGTAACGGTGTTGATAGATTTCCAAACCTGTATTTCAGTAATCAGATATTGATTATTTACCTGAGGTGTTGGGTTGCCGTAATAATTATTAAAGATGTTAAGGCCTGGATCTGCATAAACTTCATCAACAAAATAGTGATTGGTTGAATAATCATAAGCTCTTTTCTGAAACTCGCTTGCAGTTGTTCCACCTGATACTTCTACTTCTTTGGTTTCACCTTTTTTCTGACTGGCAATAGTAGTGAGTGTAAATGGTCCCATCTTAAAAAGAGCTTTAATTCCAAACAATGCTTCACTGCCGCCAACTAATGGTGCAGTTTGAAGTGAAACATTTCCTGCTTCTATGCTTTGAATTATTTCATCTTCATAGCCGGTATATTTAATCTTCAGTTGATTCTCATATTCGAATGTTCGTTCAGTATTCCAGTCAGCAGAGATATTAAGTTTATCTCCGATTGTTCCGTTAACATTAATTTGTACCTGCTGTTTAAAGTCGGGTTCATTTCTTGTGTTGCCAAGTCGGGATGCAGTAACACCTTCAGTAGTTTCGTTTCTCCATGCACCATGAATCTGAACAGCACCGCCAATTTTCAAACTAATTTTCGGTTCACCGAATATGCTTAGTACACCGACTTTAGGTAATGGTATTTCAAAATCCGTTATACTTTTCATCAGTTCCTGAAGACCAACTTTACCGGATTTAAGTTCATAAGCATAACCTAAATCTTCCCACTTCTTTCGTTCTTCAATTTTTAATCTTTCCTGAATGTATTCCTCAATCGGCATTCTTAACAAAATTTTTGTTTCTTTGCCGGCAATCAGTTCTTTTATTTCAACAAATTTTCCTGTTGAGTCAATCGTAATTTTTCTTTGCTTAAATGTTGGAGATGGTTCAACAAAAAATTTTGATAATCTTTTTTGTCTCAATGTAACATAAAGAACATCTTCTCTTTGATATTTGAAGTACTGAAGTCGTGCAGTTGAATCCTGCGACCATTGATAAAGACGAAGTGAATCTTTATTAACAATAATTTTTGTTGAATCAACAAGTGTTGTTTTACCAGTATCTGTTTGTGTAATGAAAGTGGAATCACCTGAAAGAAGAGTTGAATCTATTTTAGTTTCAAGCCCGGTATCTGGCGGAGCTGTAGTTAAAGGAATTCTTAATTCATTATTATTTGAATTGAAAGCAGAAAGTTCATCCTGATCACCATCAGGATGTAATTCTAATTTATTTTGAAGAGTGATAAGATTAAAACAAATCTCTCTCCAAATTTCTTTATTCATCTGAGTTTTTTCAGATGAACTGAACCCGAGATTTATTCCGGCATAAAAAAGTACTATTGAAGCCAGAACAATCCGGATAAAATCTTTGACGGAATTTTTAAGTGCGCGTTTAATGAGGAACACCTACCAGAATATTAAACAAAACAGTAGAGGTATTTTTCGATATGACTCCTTTTTTTGTATGAAAAAATAAAGGAAACTCATCAACATTTTCAAGAAACCAGTTTTTACACATAGAAAACATAAAACATATTGAAAAAATATTTAGGTCAAATTTTTTGTATCTGAATTAATTCTGTGTAAATCTCTGAATCAACTTTTTATGTTCAGGAAATTGCTTGAGTAATTTATTTCTTTCAGCAAGTTCAAAATCTTTGAAATCAAAGCCTGGTGAAACAGTACATCCAACCAAAGCAAAAGAATTTTTATCAACTAACTCACCGGCAAACCAGGTATTCTTTGGAATAACTAACTGAAAGACTTCACTTTCTTTTCCAAATTTAATTTCCTGAACATTTCCCTTTTCATCAAGCAAATAAAGTATCACATCGCATCCATCGTAGAAGTGCCAAATTTCATCTGACTTTAATCTATGGAACAAAGATTTATCTCTTCCATTCAATAAAAAATAAATTGATGTAGAAATATTTTTCTTGTTTAACTTTTTTGCAGGAATTGTTTCTGTGAAAAACATTTCGCCTGCACGATAAATCTCCCGATAGTATCCGCCTTCAGGATGTTTCTGAAGTCCTAATTTATCAATATAGTATTTTGCTTTAGGATGCATAATATTTTTTTTCTACAAAAGTAAGATAAGAATTTATTCCGATTTTGAATTAACAGCTTAATAACTAATTTTGCTCAAAAATTTTGGAATATAAATGAACAAATTCTTTTTCGTGTTACTTTCATTTTTAATATCAGGCCAATCTTTATTCAGTCAATCTTCTGAAAAAATTGTTCACTACCAAAGCATTGCTGACACTATTGTTAAGACTGCACTCAGAGAAAGAAAAGGATACGAACTTCTCAGAGAGTTGTGTGAAATAGGTCCGCGTTTAAGTGGTTCAGAAAATTCATTAAAGGCAATTTATTGGGCAAAAGAAAAAATGATTGAACTTGGTTTTGATTCTGTTTGGCTGCAACCGGTAATGGTACCGCATTGGGAAAGAGGTGGAAAAGAATTCTGTGCAATTTATAATGAGAATAAATTAGTAAAAGAATTAAATGTACTTGCTCTTGGCGGAAGTGTGGCAACTAATCCTGATGGAATTACTGCGAATGTTATTGAAGTAAAATCTTTCGATGAATTAAAACTGAAATCAAATGAAGTAAAAGGGAAAATTGTTTTTTTCAGTCGTCCACTTGATCAGGGATTGATTAATACTTTTTCAGGTTACGGCAGTGCAGTTGATCAAAGAGTTTACGGAGCAATTGAAGCTGCTAAGTATGGTGCAATCGGAGTTGTAATCAGATCTGTTACAACAAAGTACGATAATGTTCCTCACACAGGTGTGATGATTTATGTTGATAGTTTACCGAAAATTCCGGCAGCTGCAATCGGTTATCTTGATTCAGATTTTTTGAGTGAACAATTAAAAGCTAATCCGGAACTGCAACTAAATCTTAAACTCAACTGCAAATCTTTTGAAGATGCACAATCATATAATGTTATCGGAGAAATTAAAGGCACAGAATTTCCTGATGAAGTAATTGTTGTTGGTGGACATTTCGACAGCTGGGATGTTGGCTGTGGTGCACACGATGATGGAGCCGGATGCATTCAATCAATAGAAGTGCTTGATTTATTTAAAAGACTTTCTATCAATCCGAAAAGAACTGTACGCTGTGTTTTATTTATTAATGAAGAAAATGGTTCACGAGGAGCAATTGAATACGGAAAATTTGCTGCAACTTCTTCAGAGAAACACATAGCTGCTATTGAAGCAGACAGAGGTGCTTACACACCTGTTGGTTTTTATGTAGATGCAGATTCAGGCACAATTAAAAAAATTGCACAATGGTTACCTGTTCTTGAAAAAGCCAGCATTGAATGGGTCAGGAAAGGCGGAAGCGGTGTTGATGTAAGTAAAATTAAAAATGCAAAAGCTTTACTTGGATTTGTTCCTGATGATCAGAGATATATGGATGTCCATCATTCTGCTAACGATGTTTTCGAGGAAGTTCATCCGAGAGAATTTGAACTTGGTTCTGCGGCAATGGCTGTGATGGTTTATTTGCTTAGTGAAGAAGGTTTGTGAGTAGAGGTAAGAGGATATGAGGTATAAGGTATAAGGAATAAGGATATAAGGTGTAAGTTGTTTAAATTCTTCGTGATTCTTTGTGTAGACCTTTGTAAACTTTGTGGTTAATGTCTTACCGCAGAGCCGCAGTGAACGCAGAGAGATTTTTTCACCACAGAGACACAGTGATCACAGAGAGTTTTATTAAACGCAGAGCCGCTCAGGACGCAGAGAGATTTATTTTACCACAGAGTGGAGAGGGTTTGTGAGTGGAGGTAAAAGGATATAAGGGATAAGGTATAAGGATATAAGGTGTAAGTTGTTTAAATTCTTCGTGATTCTTTGACCTTTGAGAAATTTGTGGTAAATGAAGTTAGGACAGTGTTATTCATGAATTATAAATTATTTTTTCTGCTGCAAGTCTTCCACTTTTAACTGCACTTTCAATTGTTGCTGGTAATTTTGTTTCAATCCAATCGCCGGCGAGAAAGAGATTATCAATTCTTGTTTCAGCGAAAGGACGATTCCTCAATGTTTTTTCATCCGGAACAAATGTAGCTCTTTTCTCTTTGATGATTTTATAGTCAGAAATATCATTCCTTGTAATTGAAATAAATTTCCCTAACTCATCTAATACAAAGCTTAAAATTTTTTCTTTCGGCATTTCCATAAATTTATCTGCATTACTTATTACGATGTTCCAGTGAGTCTGTTTGTTAAATAACCAATGCAGTTCAGAATTATTAAAAGCATAAAATTCTTTGTTTATAAAATTAAATTTTTCAGCTGCGTCTTTTGTCAACCAAAGATGAATGTTAAGAATTGATGAGTAATTAAATTCATGTTGAGTTGACAGATAATTTCTATCTAATAATTTCTCCAGTGCAAAAAACGGAACTGCAGATATAACAAAATCAAATTCATCGTAAACATTTTGTTTGGATGAATCAGCAGACACAGTAATCACTTTTTCAATCCGGTTGTTGCTTACTTCAAATGAAACACATTTTTCTGATGACTGAACTTTACAATTATTCTGAATCAGATAGTTGTAAATTGGTTCGATGAAGGATTTCGATAAAGGTAATGAAGGCAGAATGATAAGTGATGATGTTTTATCTTTCCAGAAAATTTCTTTCAGTATATCACAGAATATTTTTGCTGATGCTTTTTCAGTGGATGTGTTAAGTGCACCGATTGAAATAATTTCCCAGAAAGTTTTTATAGCACCGTCACTTTGATTTTCATTCATTAACCATTGATTCACATTCAGATTCCAGAGTTTTTCAGAATCAATAAATTTTATCTTTATAAAAAATTTAATCATTGATAGTTTTTCACTTACGGAGAATGCTTTGAACGAAAGTAAAGCTGAAAGAAGATTGAACGGAAAAGGTAAATCAGACGATTGGAGTTTAAATTCTTTCCCATCTCTGTCCAGATAATTTATTACTAATCTGTTTTGATTTTTCCCGTCTGCTGCAATATGAAAATACTGATAAGCATTAGTCATCTTCAGCAATGCTAAAGTATCAGCATAACATCCCATCAGAATATGCTGACCGTTATCAATTTCAGTATTAGTCTTTTCATCAAGGAAGGAATATACTCTGCCGCCTAATTTTGGAGAAGCTTCAAGAAGAGTAACATCGAATTTATTTTTTGTGAGATAAGCTGCTGCAGAAAGTCCGGCCAAGCCGCCGCCGATAACTAAAACTTTTTTCATTAATAGACTAATTGATATTTAGCCCAAACGCCAAGTGCGATTCCGACTTTTTCTATTTTCTTAACTTTAATTTCATTATTCAACACATCATAATCTGAATGAACAATTCTCTCAAGCATTCTGTAATAGATATGCTGCATTGCTCTTGCAGCAAACATTGTTTTTTTATCATCAAGGTCAAGTGATTGAGTCGCTTTATCAAAATAATTTTTTGCACGCTCTACTTCATATTTCATCAACTGCTTAAAATTTTCATTTGATATTTTCTGATAAAGCTGCGATTCAGAATAATTAAATTTAATAAAATCTTCCTGAGGAAGATAAATTCTTCCCTGCTCAGCGTCTTTACCCAGATCACGAAGAATATTTGTAAGCTGAAGAGCAATACCAAGATTAACGGCAAAATCTTTTGTCGAAGGATTTTTATATCCGAATATTTCAATGCACATCAAACCAACAGTTGATGCAACACGATAGCAATAGACTAACAAATCATCAAAATTCTTATAACGGTTTTTCTGTAAATCCATTTCCATTCCTTTAATCAGTTCAAAGAACGGATCAAGTGGAATATTGAAGTTAGAAATTGTCTTACCAAGCTTATTCAGCAAAGGATATTCGCTTCTTCCAATAAAAGCTCTTTCAAATTCGAGTCGCCATTTTCTTAACTTCTCATACTTGATTTCATAAGGAGTGGATAGATCATCAACGATGTCGTCAGTTTTTCTGCAGAAAGCATATACAGTATTCATCGCATCTCTTTGCTTTTCGGGCAAAAGATTAAAAGCGTAGTAAAAACTGCTTTTGCTTTCTTTTGATATTTGTTTTGCTGAATCTATCATTTAACGAAAATACTTTTTAATAGTATCGAAATAAAATCTGTTTTGTTAAGCTTAGGTCTTTTACCAAAAATCTGATAATCATTCTTCTCTATCTTCGAAAGAATTTTTTCACCACCAGCAACAGTCCATTTAATTTCAAGTTTTAATCTTCCTTCCAGAAACCTGAATAAGTTTTTACCTACAGTGAAAAGATTTCTCGTCCGATTAACACTGTGTTTTAACAATGCTGAAAAATTATGATTATTTTCTTTCATCTCAAACATATTTTCAGTTACTTGAAAGTGATTCATCTCATCCATAGGAAAGTATATTCTTCCTTTAGCATAGTCAATTTCAACATCCTGATAAAAGTTTGTTAGTTGTAATGCTGTACAAATTAAATCGGAGTATCGGTAAGCTTCATCATCAAAGATATTAAATATATTCAGTACAATTCTTCCAACAGGATTAGCTGAGCGTTTACAATAATCAAGTAGTTCATCAAAATTATTATATCTGTTTTTCAACACATCCTGCTTAAATGCCGAGATGAGATCGGTGAAACACTTGGGATTAAGATTATTTCTTACAACAACATCAGACAAAATCTTAAACTTATTATCTGCATATTTATGCTGAAGCGAGTCAATGAAGTTAGTTTCAAATTCATCAAGTGCGGATATTCGTTCATTTGCTGAAAATTGACCTTCATCGGCTAAATCATCGGCTGTTCTTGCGAACCAATAGACAATTGCGATATCATCTCTTTTATTTTTCGGAAGCAGCAATGAAGCAACCGGGAAGTTCTCATAATGCTGTTTTGAAAGCGAAATAAGGTTTTTTATGTCGTTATCCACTAAAATTCAAATTTCTGTTGGTTCAATTTAGTAAATAATTATAAAACGATTATCAAAGTGAGCCAAGCTGGCATAAAAAATATTGGTAATTAAGCGATAATACTATTGGAATAAAAATTGGAGTATTAGAAATGAACTTAAATTTATTTGAGAGTAAAATTTATCAGATACAGGGGATTCAAGAATTAACGAGGGTCAAAATGGAAGATTTCGAAAAAATTGTTATTAAAGATATATTCATCGAGAAGGTTAATCTCACGCGTGCTACTTATAAAGAAGCTGGTGAATTAAAGAAAATTCTTGATGAGGATATTGAAAAGAGATTCAGAAAAGTAATAGTTGATTTAAGTCAATGTGAATTCATTGATTCAACTTTTTTAGGTGTGCTTGTACTTGCGCTTAAGAAAATCTCATTGATAAGCGGCGAGATAAGATTGGTTAAACCTAAATCTGTTGTTCGTGCATTGATGGAAAAATCAGGGACACTTAACATCTTCAATGCTTATGATACACTTGATGAAGCAGTTGAGAGTTTTGATTTCACTCACGCTGGTAATTATTATACCAGAGAGGGATTAACAGCTCAGGCTTAAAAAAGATAAAATGTTCATGGCACCCCCTAAAACACTTCCTTTAACGCGGGAAGTGTTTTTTATTTTAAAGAAATTTTTCACCACAGAGAAACAGAGGCACAGAGAGTTTCTTTAAACGCGGAGGCGCGGTGGACGCTGAGAGTTTTTTTCACCACAGAGAAACAGAGACACAGAGAGTTTCTTTAAACGCGGAGGCGCGGTGAACGCAGAGAGTTTTTTTCACCACAGAGAAACGGAGACACAGAGAGTTTCTGATAAAAACCTTCGAGGTTTTCTGAAATATTTAAGAATTTTTTCTTTTATTTTAACTGCATCTTTAGCCAAACCTCGAAGGTTTAACAGGAGTAATTTTTTTACAACCGAGACACAGAAAGATTAGGAAATAGTTATTAGTCATTGGTCATTGGTCATTAGTCATTGGGGAAAAATGTTGATAGTTAATCGTTAATTCTAAATTCTACATTCTTCATTCTAAATTCTAAATTCTACATTATACATTCTACATTCTACATTCTTAATTCTACATTCTAAATTAACCCTACCACTTTCCTATTTAATGCTTATCAGAATTAACTACAATTATTGAATAAAATAAAAGAAAATATTATGATAATTTTGTAGTAAATAATTTAAAGTAAATTGTTATGGGACATAGAATTTTTCTTCTGATCATACTTTTCTCTTCCCTTTTCATTTCCGTTATTTCAGCACAGGAAGAAGAACCAATCAGATATTTTCAGTTGGAACCACTCGATGATAGCCTGTTTATAAAAATTCAACAGGAGCTTTTTATTGATCCACCCGATCCAAAAGCAGAAATTATCGCTGACCTGAGAGATATCGGAAATCAGACTATTTCTGTTAAAGGTGCATTATATCCTTTTCCTGCTTTATCGGAAGAAACGAGATCAAGAGTAATAACCTATCCGTTTAAGATTAGTCTGGAAGAATCAATCACTTATACATCTGTTTTCACAAGAGTTTTAAATAAACTTCGCTTTGATAAAATCATTAACACTCCGACTGCATATCAGATTTCATCAACATTGGGATATATCAATCCGTTTCTTCAGTTTATGGGAGGAGAAAGGTTTGGTTTCTCTCTTAAGAATGATGTGGGTTTTTCTTTCGGATTAGGAACCCCCTATTCAGGTGTGCTTGAAACAAATTTTTATGAATTAAATTTTCATTTACTCGGTTTAAGAATTGGTTTATTTAGTAATGATGATACTTTCATCGAGCATAAATTTGAGAATAATCATAACAACATTTACTTCAAGCTGGGATATCAGATAAATTATGTTGTTCCTTTCGGTAATTTTTTTGAATTTGGTTATATGAGCAGCACCGAAGAATTTGGAAGAACAAAGATTGAAAAGTACAGACCTCCTGAAAGTGTTGTTGTAAGTAAGGATGGTTCGAAAATTTATGATCCTTATCTGGTTGACGGCACTTTTATTAATTGGGAATTCAGATATCCGATTAAGGTGCTTGAAGGGACGAGAGGTAAAATTTATGTGGCAAAGTATGTGAATGAATATCATATTGGTTTTACAGGGAGAGAGATGAGTCTGGCCGGGAGTGTTTTTGATTTCCGGTTTGATGCGATGCTGGCAAGTAAGGAGCGCGAGCCGCAATATGTAATTGATATTCTTATTCAGAAGATATTCGGTAATTGGGCTTTCTCTGCTGTGGCAATTGGACCAAGTGTTGTTCTTTCAAGAACTAACAAAGATCAGTTTGGGTTTACATCAATTTTTGTTAATGCAAGATTGAAAGCAGGGACATCTTTTTGAGGAAAGATTTTCACCACAGAGAAACAGAGAGTTCTTTTAACGCGGAGGCGCGGTGGACGCAGAGAGATTTTTTCACCACAGAGAAACAGAGACACAGAGAGTTTTTTTAACGTGGAGGCGCGGTGAACGATGAGAGATTTTTTCACCACAGAGAAACAGAGGCACAGAGAGTTTTTTTAAACGCGGAGGCGCAGTGAACGCAGAGAGTTTCTTTTACCACAGAGGAACAGAGACACAGAGAGTTTTTTTAAACGCGGAGGCGCAGTGAACGCAGAGAGTTTCTTTTACCACAGAGGAACAGAGACACAGAGAGTTTTTTAAACAAAGAGAGTTTTATGAACATTCAAAATAAAAATTGGTTCGCACTTTATACAAAAGTTAATCAGGAGTTTAAAGCTGCTGAGCAATTAAATAGGATAGGAATTGAATATTATCTCCCTGTTGTTAACAAAATCAGACAGTGGAGTGATAGAAAAAAGAAAATAAAAGAACCAGTCATAAAAAATTATATTTTTATCTATGCTACAGAATCAGAAAGATTGGAAGCTCTTAATCTTACTTCTGTTGTTAGATGCATTAGTGAAAATGGCAGACCGGCGGTAATACCTGAGTGGCAAATAGAAAATTTAAAGCTGGTAATTGAAAGTAGAGCTGATTTTATTTTGTATGAGGGTCTTGTGCCTGGACAATCAATAGAGATATTAACTGGTCCTTTCAAAGGAGTTAAAGGAATAGTTCATGCCTTTAATGATAAAAATATGAATTTGGCAATATCTATTGATATCCTTAATCGCTCTTTAATAATTCAATTGCCTGAAGGAATCGAGATTAGAAAATGTGAATAATAAAAACCCGGAACTCATTGAGCAGGTAACAAAAATGAGTCCCGGGAAGTATGGCTATTCAGAGTTTATTATCTTACAACACTGATGAGTCAGAGTGTATAGATAATCTTATCTGAATAATTGACGGGAATGCCGGTTTCGCTGAGAGTAATAGCTATGCTATATGACTTTCTGAGTTGATATTCTGAAATAAGCAGCATTTTATCAACATCAGAAAGAGGAAGTACGAAATTCAGCTCTTCATTAAGATTAAGTGTTTTTACACCGGATTCCAGAGAAATAAATGAATACGGAGCGAGTTCAGGATTAATTGGAGAAGTTAAAAAGAATATAGTGAACAATTTGATATTCTTTTCAACAGAAGTATCTATTCCTGAAGAATCCGTAAGACCATTAATTCTCACATTTATTTCCTTTTCCCTCAAATCGAAAGCAGATAATGAAACTATAAAGTTTCTTTCCGGAGTAATCCTGAACATATCAGATACAGATACATCTGATACGAAAGGATAATTTACCTGAACCATATAGCTATGGGTAGTAAGATTTGAAGGGGTTTTCTGAACCCAGGAAATTGCAACATCGCGGGAACCTCTTACGGCTTTGGATAATTTAGCGGCCATACTAAATCTTGCTCTTCTTATAAGAGCCGAGGCGCTATTTGAGATATTCACATTTCTAGGACGCATTGACGCAATGTTAGTGCCTTTATAATCACGGAAGACAATATCTCCCAATGCACCACTAATTTCACCAAATACCTGATTTCTTAATTTAGCCATCTTTTTTCTCCTTTCATTATTTATTAATAAATAAAACCGTTAATTATCAAGAATTAAAATAGTTATGGAGGTGCTCTCAAGTATATTTTATACAAAATAAATGGATTTGTACACGAAAATTCGTCGAAAATTTTTCGTGCACCTCCTCTGCCATTTCTGTTACCACTCAGTAGAGGCCAGGTAGGACTCATGTAGAGAGCAAGTAACATTATAAAACTTATGTAAAGAAATCGTTTAAGCATAAAATTTAATTTTTCCTATAAGAATTACTTAATTAACCGTAAATTTTGTTATAGAAATATTTTTGTCTCATTTTGGTAAAAATGGGTGGAAAGCAAGTAACTATATAATAAAATTGGAGGATAAATATGATCATACCAACTGAAGGATCCTGTTTTAATGAAAATTCTGAAGAGTCATTACCTAGACAGGCAGTTAAGCAAGAATCAGATGAAGCAGTTAATTATGAGTCATTCGCAGACACCGGTGAATTGAAAGACGAGAATGAATTAATAACTGATGAAACAGAAGATAATATTGCTACGGTAGAGGAAGTAAAAGAAGAAATTAAACGAGTTTTTGAAGAAGATAAGAAATTGATGACGAAATTGATAAAATTAGCAGAGGCAAACATTTATGGTTTTACTCAGGAAAGAGAAATTTGTGGCCTTAAGCCAGATGATATTGTGATGAATTCTATTGAGGATATATTAGAAGGCAGAAGAAAATGGAAAAAAGATAAATGTCCAAATATTGTAGTATTAATCATAGGCGCAATAAAAAGTAATGTTAGTAATCTATTGAATAGCAAAGAATATAAATTTAATCAGAAAGTTATTCCCATACAGCAGAATGATGATGAAAATCAGGAAGAAATTAATTTATATGATAATGAGATTGGCAAAAGGTACAGTCCGAATGAAATAAAGAACGACACTGATGAAGAGGAATTTTTTCAGAAAATACTGGATTTATTCAGTGACGATGAAGAAGCATATTGTGTTTTGCATGAAATAATTTATGGTCTTGATTATGATGTAAAAGAGCAGAATCAGCTTTTGGCAAAGAGACTGGGTATTTCAGTAACTGATGTAGAGAACGCCAAAAAAAGAATTAAATACAAACTGCTATTTCTAAAAAAGGGCAGTAAACATAGAGGATGATCAAATACCTAATAAAATTATAATTGCCGAGGGGCAAAATAATTTTTTTAGAAAGGAGAACCACAATGGAGCCGAAGCTATTACGCTTTGCAGAGCTCATATTTGCGGGGGTAGAAGAAAATTATTCTGAGGTAAAAAAAGATCTGGAAGAAAGAGGAATTTTTCCGGATAAATTAACTGAGGAGTTATTAGCTAAATTAGATAATAATAAGAATTACTCCGGGAATGCTGATAACAAAAACACTAATAACGGTTTCGGTAAAATGGATTCTATAAAACAAACCGAGGAGCTGGAAAAGAAAATTTTAGAACTAAAGACTAAGTCATTAGTTTTTTATATTATTAATCTGGCTGGTAAAGAGAAAGAAAAGGAAGAAGAGAAAGAGAAGAAAGATGCTTAATTGATGAGGGAAGCAGAGAGATTTTTTTCACCACAGAGAAACAGAGACACAGAGAGTTTCTTTAAACGCGGAGGCGCGGTGAACGCTGAGAGTTTCTTTTACCACAGAGAAACAGAGACACAGAGAGTTTCTTTAAACGCGGAGGCGCAGTGAACGCTGAGAGTTTCTTTTACCACAGAGAAACAGAGACACAGAGAGTTTTTTTAACGCGGAGGCGCGGTGAACGCTGAGAGAGAATTTTTTTCCACAGAGGCTCTCAGGATTTTATTTTTTTTATTTATTCTTTAATTTTGTTTTGTAAAATAAGGTATGTATGAATGTTTATTATTGTGGGGAACATACTAACTCCATTTATTAACTGCACACGATGTAAATTCCATTTGAAATTAGTTATTTAATTTTTCTGCATTAGCGGAAAATTTTTAATTATTTTAGTTGAGTATGATGATTAAAATTATATTTTTTTTAATCAGATGTGAGTGATGTGGCGAAGCTGTGTTCAAATAACCTGTATGAAGATATTGATTTTCATTTTTCATAGTCAAATAATAAACAGAATTACAATAATTAAAATATTAAGAAATTAAAAGGATAAGAATGAAATTTCTCGTAACAGGGGGCGCTGGATTTATTGGCTCCAACATTGTTGAAGAATTGATAAAACGCGGATATTCAGTAAGAGTGTTAGATAACTTTGCAACGGGCAAACGCGAAAACCTTCAACCATTTGAAAAAGACATTGAAATAATTGAAGGCGATATACGGTCATATCATACTGTCAATCAGGCGGTAAGAGGAATAGATATAATACTTCATCAGGCGGCATTGCCATCTGTTCCACGTTCAATAAATGATCCAATCACAACAAATGATGTAAATGTATTGGGGACACTAAATGTTCTTGATGCGGCTAAAGAGCATAAAGTTAAAAGAATTGTTTTTGCATCATCTTCATCTGTGTACGGTGATAACCCGGAAATGCCCAAACATGAAAGAATGATGCCCAACCCCCTATCCCCTTATGCAGTAAGTAAACTAGCAGGTGAAAAATACTGTCAGGTTTTCGGAAGGTTATACAACATTGAAACAGTTGTGCTAAGATATTTTAATGTTTTTGGACCACGACAGGATCCTAATTCACAATATTCCGCTGTTATACCAAAGTTTATAAAACTAATGACAAATAATCAACAACCTACAATCTATGGTGATGGTACTCAATCCCGTGATTTTACTTTTGTATCTAATGTAGTTGAAGGTAATATATTAGCGGCAACAAAAGATATTGAAACAGGGCTTGTAATGAATTGCGCTTGTCATGGACAGATTACCTTAAATGAGTTGGTAGCTGAACTTAATAAATTGCTTGGTAAAAATTTAGAACCAAAATACAGTGACAGTAAACCCGGAGATATTAAACATTCATTTGCAAGCATTGATTTGATTGGGCAAAAATTAAATTATAAGCCTTTGGTTGATTTTAAGGAGGGATTGAAAAGAACTGTTGAATACTACCTTGCTAAGGCTTAGTTATTCTAAACGCTGTAAAAAGACAAACGGTTGATTAGAGCCAATGAATTTTTTCACCACATAGGTACAGAGAAAAAGAGATCTTTTTAAATGCAGAGACGCAGAGAACGCAGAGGATTTTGTGATTCGTTAATTGCCCTGCCTTTTAGAAAAGTGTTGCAAGCTGTTTTTGTTGATCCTCTACGAGGATCTGTTTTACTTAGCTTATTACTATTTTAAAAAATTGAACATCTACAATGTTATTTATAAGTTTTTGACCTCGTAGAGTTCTGATTATTGTAAAGAAATAAATCTAAAAAAGTATTAATTCCTCGTAGAGGATTTATAAATTTTAGTTCTGGAATTATGCAAAGGAGCCTTAAGGACAGGGATTATTAAATACACTCCAATAAGGGGTATTTTACTTCCATTCTCTCTGCCTTGAAGTATTAAAATTATTACTAAATCATGAAATTATTTAAATGAAATTAACGCTTATTGCCGGTGCCCGACCCAACTTTATTAAAGTAGCGCCAGTTATTCATGCTATTGAAAAATTAGCTAAAGACAAAATTAAATACCGGCTCGTCCACACCGGACAGCATTACGATAACAATATGAGTGATCAGTTCTTCAAAGAGCTTAATATTCCAGAGCCTGATATAAATCTTGGCTGCGGAGGGGGAAGTCAGGCACAACAGACTGCAGCTATTATGATAGCATTTGAAAAAGAGCTTATTAATAATCCTGCTGATCTTGTAATGGTTTTTGGCGATGTAAACAGTACTCTTGCCTGCAGCATTGTTGCAAAAAAATTAAATACAAAGGTTGCACACGTGGAAGCAGGTATTCGATCTTTCGACCTAACTATGCCCGAAGAAATTAATAGAATGGTAACAGACTGCCTTGCCGACTATTTTTTCACCACTTCCCGCCGGGCTGGAGAAAATCTAAAAAAATCAGGTGTAAGCGATGACAGAATATTTTTTGTAGGTAATGTAATGATTGATACGCTTCTTGCTAACAGACATAAATTTAAGAAACCGGAAATTTGGGATGGATTCAGTTTGAGAGAAAAAGAATATATTGTATTAACATTACACAGACCTAATAATGTAGATGAAGGAAATAAATTAAAAAGTTATATTGATGAAATAACCAATAATGTAAACGGTCTTCCTGTTATCTTCCCTATCCACCCCAGAACTGCAAAAAATTTTAATGAACTGGGTATTAAAGCACCTAACTTAATATTAACTGAGCCGATGGGTTATTTTGAATTTAATTACCTTGTTGAACGGGCAAAAGCCGTAATAACAGATTCAGGAGGAATTACGGAAGAAACTACAGTAATGGGTGTGCCTTGTATGACTTTGCGTGATAACACTGAACGACCTGAAACTGTTGAAATTGGAACAAATGAACTTTTAGGAACCAATCCTGATGCAATTAAACCTGCATTAAAAAAATTATTTGCCGGAGAATGGAAAAAAGGTAAAATTCCTGAATTGTGGGATGGAAGAACAGCTTTAAGAATCTTAAATATTTTAAATAGATTTAATCTGAAATAACTAACTATTAAAATAAGATCTAAAATGACGGAAATGAGCTCAAGTAATTTTATATGACATTGGTGGACAAAACAATTTCTGGTTTAACATGGAGTTTTATTGATAATTTTTTAAACAATGGTTTAACATTTATCATTGGAATAATTTTAGCACGATTACTTGAGCCAAAAGAGTTCGGGTTAATCGGTATGATTATGATTTTTATTGCTGTTGCCCAATCTTTCGTAGATAGTGGTTTTAGTCAGGCACTTATAAGGAAAAAAGATTGCACTGAAAAAGACTATAACACTGTTTTCTATTTCAACATTCTGGTTTCTGTTATATTCTACATAATACTTTTCTTTTCTGCAGGATTGATCTCCTCATTTTTTAATCAGGTTGAACTTATTAACATTATTAAAGTGATGGGACTTAGTGTAATCTTAAATGGATTTGGTATTGTGCAGGGCGCGCAGTTAACAAAAGAAATTGATATTAAAACGCAAACTAAAATTTCTGCAATTGCTAATACAGCATCCGGACTTCTTTCAATTTATCTTGCATATATAGGTTTTGGTGTATGGAGTCTTGTATGGCGTTCTATGTCTAACAATCTTATCAGAATCATACTTTTATGGATGTGGCATAAATGGCGACCGAAATTAATTTTCAGTATACAATCCTTTAAAGAATTATTTGGATTCGGCTCAAAACTGCTTGCATCAGGTTTGTTAAATACTATATTTGAAAATTTATATTACCTCGTAATAGGAAAATATTTTTCAGCTCAACAGCTTGGCTATTATACAAGAGCTTTAACTTTCGCAAGTCTGCCATCATTAAATATAAATGGTGTCGTTCAACGGGTCAGCTATCCTGTTTTATCTAAATTGCAAGATGATAACAAATTGCTTCAAACAGGATTTAAGAAATTAATTAAGAATACAATGTTTATAACTTTTATATTAATGATGATAATGGCTGCAGTTGCAAAACCATTAATTTTAACTTTAATTGGACAGAAATGGATTCAAGCAGTAATCTATCTGCAATTGCTATGTTTTTCCTTAATGCTTTACCCTCTTCATTCATTAAATCTTAATGTTCTTAATGTTAAGGGAAGATCTGATTTGTTTTTAAAGTTAGAAATAATTAAGAAAATACTTGTGATACCAGTAATTTTAGTTGGTATTATATGGGGAATTATTCCAATGATATTAGGGATGATAATTCATTCCTTTATCTGCTATTTCTTAAACAGTCGTTATGCAGGATTGATGATTGATTACAGTGTAATTGAACAAATCAAGGATATCACTCCGGGCTTTATATTAGCGGGAACTGTTGCAATTATAATATTTATACCAAGCTTGTTTATTAATACTATACCGATTATTCTATTAACCGGGCAATTACTGCTCGCTGCTTTATTGGTTTTAACTATTTCTGAAATGACAAAACTTGAACCTTACTTAGAAATTAAAGAAATTGTTTTAGAAAAATTTTTAAGAAGATAATTTTAATGATACCAAACAACGAACCAATTTATGTAACCCGTCCAAATCTACCGCCGCTGGAAAAACTTCACCCATATCTTGAACAGATCTGGCAAAATAAAATTCTTACAAACAACGGTCCTTTCCACCAGCAGTTTGAGAAAGAATTAGCAAAATATTTAAATGTTGAACATATTAATTTATTTGCCAATGCCACATTGGCGCTTGTCGTTGGATTACAAGCACTAAGAATAACCGGTGAAGTTATAACAACACCGTTTAGTTTTGTTGCAACCACACACGCATTAAAATGGAACGGTATTACTCCGGTGTTTTGTGATATTGAAGAGAAAACTATGAACATAGACCCGAACAAGATAGAAGCGCTGATTACACCTAAAACCACAGCCATTTTGCCTGTTCATGTATATGGACATCCTTGTGATACTGAGGCAATACAGGATATAGCAGATAAATATGGATTAAAAGTTATTTACGATGCGGCTCATGCTTTTGGTATAAAGATGCAGAATAAAAATTTACTGCTCGAAGGTGATATGTCAGTGCTAAGTTTTCACGGCACAAAATTATTTACAACTTTTGAGGGCGGTGCGATAATTTCAAAGGATGAAAAACTTAAAAAGCGAATTGATTATCTGAAAAACTTTGGTTTTGCAGACGAGCTTACGGTTATTGCCCCCGGTATAAATGCGAAGATGAATGAGTTTCAAAGCGTTATCGGCTTGCTTAGTCTTGAAATAGTAGAAGAAGAAATTGCCAACAGAAAGAAAGCTGCTGAAACATATTTTGAAGTGCTGAAAGAAATAAAAGGCATAAAAGTATTTAATAATTTTGATGGATATGATTATAACTATGCTTACTTCCCTGTTTTAATTGATGAGAATGAATTTGGTGCAACCAGAGAAAAAGTTTATGATGAACTGAAAAAACATAACATTTTTGCCAGAAGATATTTTTATCCTTTGATCAGCAATATGCCAACTTACAGAAGTCTGCCAAGTGCCGCAAAAGAAAATTTACCTGTCGCTAACAGAATTGGTGAGCAGATTTTGTGTTTACCGATTTATGGTTCTTTAGAGGGAAAAATAATAAAAAGAATAGTTGAGATTTTATATGAAAAAAGATAAAGTAAAAATATTGGTATTTCCTTGCGGTTCAGAAATTGGTTTAGAGATTTTTAGAGCATTAGCACTTGAAAAGAATATAGAATTGATTGGCGGAAGTAGCACTAATGATCACGGAAGATTTATTTATAAAAACTATGTTGATAATCTAAAATTTATTTATGATTCAAATTTTATTGACTCTTTGAAAAAGCTTATTGCTGAAAAAAAAATTGATATTATTTATCCAACTATGGATGAGGTGATTTATATCTTAAAAAAAAATGAGGAAAATTTAGGATGCAAAGTCATTGGTTCTGATGTTTATTCATTAGAAATATGCAATAGTAAGAAAAATACCTATGAATATTTTAAGGATTTCATAAAAACACCTAAAATTTATTCTTCGGTTGAAAAGATAGAAGAATTCCCAGTTTTTATCAAACCCGATCGAGGATATGGTTCTAGAAAAACCTTAAAAGCGAATTCAAAAGAAGAATTAATATTTTGGTTGAAAAAAAATATGGACCAAGAAATGTTGATTTTAGAATATCTTGATGGTAAGGAATATACAGTAGATTGCTTTAATAATTATAAAAACGAATTGCTGTTCTGTGGTCCCAGAACTAGAAATAGAATTATGAATGGGATTAGTGTTAATACTAAAAAAGATTTAACACGAATAAAAGAGATTACTCATATTGCAAGGATAATCAACAGTAAATTAAAACTTAGAGGGGCTTGGTTTTTTCAACTAAAAGAAAATAGTAAGGGAGATTTAGTGCTTTTAGAAATCGCATCAAGGCTTGGTGGTTCTTCAGGCTTATTCAGGGCAGAGGGAATTAATTTTGCTTTGCTCACAATATATGATCTACTTGGTCATGATGTAAAAATTTTGAATCAAGATTTTATCATTGAAATGGATAGGGCTTTAGATAATAAATATAAGCTAAGTACTAAATTTGACACAGTTTACTTAGACTTAGATGATTGTTTAATTATCAATGATCTAATAAACACTGAATTGATTAAATTCTTATATCAATGTATAAACAATAAAATAAAAATTATCCTAATCACTAAACATAAAGGAAATCTTGAAGAAACACTTATAGAAAAGAGACTAAAACATTTGTTTGATAAAATTATTCAATTAGATGAAAAAGAAGAGAAATCAAATTATATAAATAATAAAAATTCAATTTTTATTGATGATTCTTTTTCTGAAAGATTTAAAGTTAATAAGAAAATTGGAATACCAACTTTTGGATTGGACGCTATCAGCTGTCTTGTAAATTAGTAACCTAAATATGAGTAAAGAAATATCAGAAGTTGATAAAGCAAATTATATTCTAATTAGAGAAAATGTCTCTAAATTTTTAGCTTATTGTGCTAAATTGTTTGATAAGAATGATGCAATCATATTAGATATTGCACCTCTAATACATCTTGGGGCTCGTGAATACTTTAAATTATCTAATATTAAAACATTAGACATTGATCCAGAAGCAAATACAGATTATATCTTAGATATTTGTAACTGTAATGATAGTATTATTCAAAATGAGGCATTTGATATTATAATCTGCACAGAGGTTCTTGAACATACAGCAAATCCATTTAATGCTATTAAGGAATTGGCTCGTATTCTTAAGAAAGATGGTGCTCTCTGCGTCAGTACACCATTCAATTTTCGAATACATGGCCCGCTTCCTGACTGTTGGAGATTCACAGAGCACGGAATACGTGAACTTATAAGTTACGCAGACCTAAAACTTATAGAATTAAATGTACTTGAATCTCAAGATAGATTTTTAATGCCAATACATTATACATATATCGCAAAAAAAAAGTTATGAATTCAGTCATTGTAAGTATATGCATGATAACCTACAATCATGAGAAGTATATCGCTAAAGCGATAGACAGCGTTATAATGCAAAAAACAAAATTTGACTATGAAATTGTAATTGGAGAGGATTGCTCTACTGATAAAACCAGAGAAATAGTTTTAGAATACAAAGCGAAGTATCCAGATAAAATTAAACTGCTTCTGCAAGAAAAAAATGTTGGGATGATGCAAAATTTTATAGATACACTTAAAGCTTGCAGCGGTAAATATATCGCACTACTCGAAGGAGACGACTACTGGATAGACCCATACAAACTCCAAAAGCAAGTGGATTTTTTAGAGGCAAATGAGGAATATGGATTAGTTCATTCCGATTGTGATTTTTATTATCAGGAAAAAAAAATATGGTTATATAAAGCAAATAAGAACTTAGTAAATCATTTAAAAGAATACACAAGACAAGAGTTATTTAATTACATTATAGATGCCGATTATAAAATTCGTACCGCTACCGTATTATTTAGGAAAAGCTTATTAAGTCATTCAGAAAGAGACTATGTGGTATTTGAAATGGGAGATACACCACTGTGGTTAATTTTTTCACAATTAACAAAATTCAAATATTTTAATGAAGTTTCTGCAGTTTATAGAATTATTCCAAATTCCGTTTCAAGATCAAGAAATAAAATAATACGTTTAAAATTCCAACTTTCAATGGCAGAAATGCGCATTCACTATTCTAAGAGATTTGGCTATCCAATCAAAAAAAGTTTAATGAAAAGGTATAACGAAGCTCTATTGCTATTTAAACTTTATGATCCGGAATACAAGGAAAAATATCCGCTGTTTGAACCTACTAAGTATGAGAATTTCAAATTAAATAAAATGAAGCTTGTGATATTCCGCTATTACTTCATAATTGAATGGCGGATGGTAAACTATATTAACAGATTATTCGAATGGATAAGAAAAAAATATTAATAGTCTGCCGTGGATTTTATCCTATGAACTCCCCTCGTTCATTCAGAGCAACTGAATTAGCAAAAGAATTTGCGAGGCAGGGGCACGATGTTACTGTTCTTACGCCAAAAAATTATGAGGTGCATCCAAAACTTGAAGAAAAATTTGGATTTAAGATTAAAGATCTTGGGCAGCCAAAATTTCCTGATATAAAAATTTCAAAAAATAAATTATTACATTACCCAAGCCGGGCTTTAAATAGATTACTATCTCTGTTTTTTGAATATCCTTCAATTGAACTGATGTGGCTTGTTAAAAAAGCTTTAAAAAATGAAAATGGTTATGATCTTTTAATTTCAATAGCTGTCCCCTACCCAATTCACTGGGGAGTTGCGTGGGCAAGAAACGAAAAACATAAAATTGCAAAAACCTGGGTGGCAGACTGCGGCGATCCGTATTACGGACAGGAAAATGATTCATTTAAGGTACCTTTTTATTTTAAGTATATTGAAAAATGGTTTTGCAGAAAAGCTGATTTTATCACAGTACCTACTGAAGGCGCGGTAAATGGGTATTTTCCGGAATTTCATAACAAAATTAAAATTATACCGCAGGGTTTTAAGTTCGAAGAATATCAGTTCGAAGCAAGTGAACAAAAGAATACAAAACCTACATTTGCTTACGCGGGAATGTTTATTCCAGGACGCAGGGATCCGAAAGAATTCATTGAATATTTACTCAGTATGGATAAAGACTTTGAATTTCATATTTATACAGGCACAAAGCAATTGGTTGAAAAATATATTCCTGATTCAAAAGGTAAAATATTAGTTCATGATGTTATTGCAAGAGATGAAATATTAAAAAAATTAAATCAAATGGATTTTGTTGTTAATTTTGAAAATGTTGGTAATAAACAAACACCAAGTAAATTGATAGATTATGCAATTCTAAAAAAACCTATTCTTTCAATTAAAACAGAACAACTTGATAAGGAGAATGTTCTGAAATTTTTAAATGGTGATTATTCAGGTCAATATATTGTTGAAAATGTGGATCAATACAGAATTGAAAATGTATGCAGTAAATTTCTTGAGTTAGTTTAATGCAAAGAACCCGCGAAAACATAACCGGTCATTGGATAATATTTTTTATCTGGCCCTTCGGTGCATTATTAAGAGCTGTTAAAAATATTAAAACCCGCTGGGCAAAAAATTTAATCTGGGCATTCTGTGCATATTTTGGATTCACAATGGTTACAGCAAGTGAAGGTGCTGATTATACAAGGTATGTACAATGGCTTAAAATTATGAATCAGCAAAGCTTTGATTTCAAAGTATTAGGAAATATGATGTTTGCTGAAACAAATGCATTTGTTGATTTGTTACAGCCATTAGTTACATTTATTGTCGCTCAGTTTACTGATGATGGAAGAATTTTATATGCAATGTTTGGGTTAGTATTCGGATATTTTTATTCAGGAAATATCTTTTATTTGAGCAGACACATAAATTTCCGGAGAACGAATTGGTCCTTATTTCTTTTGATTATTTTTTCGATTATTGTACCTTTCTGGGAAATAAACGGATTCAGATTCTGGACAGCAGCACACATATTTCTATACGGTGCACTTCCCTATCTTTTTGAAAGAAATAAAAGTTCTTTAATTTGGGTGTGGTTGTCATTACTTGTGCATTTTTCATTTTTTCTGCCGGCAGTAATTTTTACTATTAATATATTTTTCGGGAATAGATTAAATATTTATTTTATTTTATTTATAGTTTCATTAACTGTTTCAGAACTTGACTTAAGAGGATTGAGTAATACACTATCATTTTATGCTCCTGAATTTTTATTACCGAAAATTAGAAGTTACCTTAATCCAGATTATGCAGAAAGAATTGCTGAGCAAGTTGCTCAAACAAACTGGTATGTTGGCTGGAGCTTGAAAGGAATGAAATATGCAATTACTATTCTTTTCTTTTATTTATTTCTGTTTCAGAAGAGTATTATCATGAAGAATGAAAAAGTAGTTAGTCTTTTCTCATTTAGTTTGCTATTTACTGCATTTTCAAATATTACAAGTTTAGTACCTTCCGGCGGAAGGTTTGTAACGGTATCTTTTTTATTTAGCATAACTTTTCTTATAATGCTAACAAATCATATTTTAATATTAAAAAGATTAAAACCAATTTTAGTGCTTTGTATTCCCGCATTCATTTTATTTTTTATAGTAAAGATGAGAATGGGGTTTGATTTTATTGGTTTTGCAGCAATTGTAGGAAATCCTTTTATATCAGGTTTATTCAATAACGATATACCACTTATCGATTTAATAAAATGACAATTCTCAATAGATTAAAAAGTAATTTATATAATATTCCCGGCTGGCGAACAAACAGAAAAATTTTGGTAATTGAAAGCGATGATTGGGGAAGTATAAGGATACCCTCTAATGAAACTTATAATAAATTAAAAGCAATGGGAATTGAGCTTGAATCAAACCCTTTTAATCAATACGACAGCCTGGAAACTGAAGAAGATCTTGAAGCACTGTTTCAAATCTTGAAAAATTATCATGATAAAAACGGAAATCATCCTGTCGTTACCGCTAACTTTGCAGTTGCTAATCCTGATTTTAATAAAATTAAAGAATCAAGATTCACTGAATATTTTTATGAACCGATCACTGAAACTTATAAAAGATCTAAAAACTGTAATAATTCATTAGCGCTGATTAAAAAAGGAATTGAAGAAAAAGTGTTCTGTCCGCAGTACCATTGCAGAGAACATCTGAATGTTATTACTTGGCTTAAACTTCTAAGAAATGGCAGAAAAGATTTATTACAGGCATTTGATCTTGAAACTTGCGGAATTGATATAAAGGGTTTACCTGCAAATAGACAAAACCTTATGGCCGCTTATGATTATTCAGATCTACCAGGTTTAGAGTTTGTTTTGAACAGCATTAATGACGGTGTATCAATATTTAAGAAAATATTTGGTTTCGAACCTCATTCAAGTATGGCGCCATCCAATCTATGGGATGATGTAATTGAGAGCTGTCTTGCTGCAAATGGTATTAAATTTATTCAAAGCTATGTTGTTCAAAAATACCCGGTTAACAATTCCAGAATAAAAAGGTATCGATATACTGGTCAGAAAAACAGTTATGGTCAATATTATTTTGTACGGAATTGCTATTTCGAACCATCGACAAATAATAATTATGACTGGTTGAAAGAATGTATGCAGAAAATCAGCACATCCTTTCTTTTCAGAAAACCGGCTATCATTACAACACACAGATTGAATTTTATTGGTACAGTCTTTAAAGAGAATAGAGAGAAAAATCTTTTTCTGTTTGATAAACTGCTGAAACAAATTACAGAAGAATTTCCAGATGTTGAGTTTCTTAATTCAGTTGAACTTGGGAAAATAATACAGGAAATATAAGCTGCTATGTGTGGAATATTTGGAATTATTGATCATTATAAAAATTCGGATGAAAGTGATTTAAAGAGATCAATCAATACTCTATCACATCGTGGTCCTGATGATTTGGGAATAGAATCTTTTAATACAGATGCTGCATATGTGGGACTGGCTCATACACGTTTATCCATACTTGATTTAAGCAGTGCGGGTCATCAGCCAATGAGTTATGAAAATTATATTATTGTGTTGAATGGCGAGATTTATAATTTCAAAGAAATACGAAAACAATTATCAGACGAAGGCTATACATTTATTTCGAATTCTGACACGGAGGTTGTAGTAAAAGCTTTTGCAAAGTGGGGTAAAGAATGCGTCAATCGATTTATTGGGATGTTTTCATTTTGCATTTATGATAAGAAAAGTAATACTATTCATTTGTGCAGAGATCGTGCAGGTGTTAAACCACTGTATTATTATAATAATAATGGCTTATTCCTATTCTCATCAGAAATAAAAGCATTTCATCAAAATCAATTTTTTAATAAAGCAATAGATGAAACTTCTGTTAGCAATTTTATTCAGTTTGGATATATTCCGGGTAGTAATTCAATTTTTAAGTATGTGAAAAAAGTACCGCCAGGTTCCTGGCTTACATATAATATACTTTCAAATGAGATAGATACTGAATTTTACTGGAAGCTAAGTGATTATTTCAAAAAGCCTTTGCTTGACATAAACTACGAAGATGCAAAAAAACAGTTAGAGGAATTACTATACTCTTCCTGCCAGTACAGGATGATTGCAGATGTACCGGTTGGCATATTTCTAAGTGGTGGTTATGACAGCACTTTAGTTACTGCTCTCCTTCAAAAAAACTCAAATGAAAAGTTGAATACATTTACCATAGGATTTCCTGATGGAATTGATGAATCTGAATACGCAAAAAAGGTAGCAAATTATCTCGGCACTAAACATACAAATCTGAATTTCACTAAAAAAGATGCAATCGAAATAATTGAGGAACTGCCCTACTATTACGATGAACCAATGGCTGACATTTCTGCTATCCCTTCAATTCTGGTCAGCAGGTTGGCGCGAGAGAGTGTAAAAGTTGCTTTATCAGCAGATGGAGGTGATGAACTATTTGCAGGCTATAGCTGGTATAAAAATATAACTTATAGATATAATCAAGCGAAAAAAATTCCGGAATTACTCAATCCATTTGTAAAATTTTTACTCAGGTTATCTAAAAGTTTTATACCGGTCAATAAATACCATTTTAAACATCAGATTAATTCCTTTTATGAGATCCTTAACTCAGCGTCTTCACAAAGAATAGCTGAACTTATATATAATACCAAAAGCCTTTCAGATATTTTCAACAAAAAACTTATTATAAATTATAAACCTTCAAAACCTGATATATTCACAGAGTCTTATCTTGATTTTAATGATAAATTAGCACCGATGCTTTATATAGATTATATGATGAATTTAACAGATTGTCTTTTGGTTAAAGTTGACAGAGCTTCGATGTCAACAAGTCTTGAAAGCAGGGAACCTCTAATGGATCACCGTTTAGCTGAATTTGCGGCACAACTTCCTATATGTTTTAAGTATGATGGTACAACACACAAAAAGATATTAAAAGATATTGTTCATAAATATGTGCCGGCAGAAATTATGGACAGACCAAAAGTTGGTTTTGATTTACCTCTAAATAATTATTTAAGAAATGATTTATCCTGGCTCATTGATGATTACTTATCGGTAAACGCAATAGCAGAAACTGGTTTTTTTAACCCTGAATTTGTTCTCAAAATTGTTAACAGATTTAGAGTAAATAAATTAGTTTATTCTCCGGTTATATGGCGCTTGATTGTGTTTCAACAATGGTATAAAAAGTGGTTAAAATAATTTTTATGTCTACGCACACAAAGCCTATTTCCCCTGCCCCGGGTATTGGGATAGGCAAATAAACTGGCACGAAGAAAAATTTAATTCTGCTGAGTGGATGGTTGAGGAATTATTAAAATCTTAAGATGATTAAAAATTCAAAACTACGTTACGGTAAATTTTTTAAGCTGTCCAGGCAGATTGTAAAGCATTTCTTTAGTATGGTGTATCCAATAGTTATTCGGATATGGCCATTACCGAATGTATTGTCAATTGAAGAGACAATTCAGAAGATTATTAATGAAAAATTATCTATAGCTCGTTTCGGTGATGGTGAATTCCTTTATATAATTGATAAACTGAACCTGCCGTTTCAGAAATATGAACCTTACCTGGCTGAAAAACTTAAAGAAATACTAGCAGCTAAAAATGAAAATATACTTGTAGGATTACCCATTGGTTATCATTCGTTGGAAAATTTAAAAAAAGATTCTCTTCTTACTTGGCGAAGCCAGATAACCTGGATTTATCCAAGATTGAAGAAATATTTGAATCTGAATTATATATATGCAAATGCAAGTATGACCAGATTATATATGGATTATGAGGATAAAAGTAAATGTAAATACTATTTTGAATTGATAAAAAAAATATGGGATGGGAAAGAAATTATTTTGATTGAAGGAGAGAAAAGCCGCCTTGGTTTAGGAAATGATCTTTTTAATAATGCCAAGAAAATCGAAAGAATATTGGCACCTTTTCACAATGCATATTCAAGATTTGACGATATATTAAATGAAACACTTAAACATTCAAGAGAGAAATTGATTTTAATTGCATTAGGTCCCACTTCAAAAGCTTTAGTTTATGAATTATCAAAAAATGGATATCAAGCGATAGATATAGGAAATATTGACATTGAATATGAATGGTATTTACGTGGAGCAATAGAAAAAATTAAAATTCCAGGTAAATATACGAGTGAGGCAATTGGCGGCAGAATTGTGGAAGATGTTAATGATGAATTATATAATTCTCAAATAATTGCCAGAATTTATTAAACTAATGAATAAAATATTGATTGTTGCGCCAAGTACAAAAATGGGAGGTGCTGAGCAGGCAAGTGTGAATCTGGCTAACGGATTACAATCTGTTGGCAAGCAAATTACTTATATTTCTTTATTCATGCAGGAAAAGTTTTTTAAGTTAAATTCTGAAATTAAATTCATTGAACCGGAAAATTTTAACATTAAAAAACTAAATTTAATCGAAACTCTTTTATGGTTAAGAAAAATAATAAAAAAAGAAAATCCGGATGCAGTAATTGTTTATCAGAAATTTTATTCTGCAATTGTTTTACTTGCTTTAGCAGGTACAAAATATAGGGTATTCATATCAGAACGCGCCAGTCCCCTATTCAAATGGTCAACTCACGTTTCAATCTTCAATAAAATAGTTTTTTCATTAAGGAAACCCGATGGAGTTATTGCACAAACTTCCATTGCTGCAGAGTACCAGCAGAAATATTATGGAAAAAAGGTTCCTATAAAAGTAATACCTAATATTGTCAGAGAAGTAAAACTCTTTCCTGAAATCAAAAGAGAAAATATTATTCTTGCGGTCGGCAGACTTGGCGATCACCTGAAAGGTTTCGACAGTCTTATAAAAGCAATTTCTATAACAAAAAACAACTGGGAACTGCATATTGCAGGTGGTGATGAGGATGGTGAATACCTGAAACAGATGGCTCGTGATCTCAATGTTCTGAATAGAATAAAATTTCTTGGCAAGGTAAAGAACATGGATGAAGTTTATGCTCGTGCAGGAATTTTTGTAATCCCATCCCGTAGTGAGGGCTTCCCAAATGCATTGCTGGAAGCAATGGCGGCAGGACTCCCCTGCATCGCTTTTGATTTTATAGCCGGTCCAAGAGATATTATTACGGATGGAATAAATGGAATAATTATAGAAGATGGAAACATTGATGCATTGGCGCGGGCTATTGATGAGTTGGTTGCTGATCCGAAGAAAAGATTATCACTTGGTAAAAATGCTCTGAGTGTTAGGGAAAAATTTCATGCTAAAGTAATTACAAATCAGGTATTGAATTTTATTCAAGACTATAAATGAATACAAATTTTAACCCACTAGTTAGTATAATCGTTCCCGTCTATAATGCCGAAGCTTATCTTGAGCAGTGCATAAATAGTTTGGTTAATCAGACTTATAAAAACTTAGAGATAATTTTAGTTAATGATGGATCGACTGATAAATCACAAAATATTATAGAATTATTTGCAAGTCAAGATCAAAGAATAAAAGTCATCTGTAAAAATAATGAGGGGTTATCATTCGCACGTAATAATGGTATTGAGGCAGCAACTGGAAAATATTTAGTTTTTTTAGATTCAGATGATTGGCTAGAGTTAAATACAATTGAGATAGCTCTAAATGATATGATACATCATAGTTGTGATCTTGTTATGTGGCAGATGATTAAGGAATATAAGGATTTCTCAGTAAAAGTTGAAGGTCCTTTTAAAGAAGATAGAATATTTACTAATGAAACGATGAGTGAATTATACAAACGCGCGTTCGGGCCAACTGGTAACCAATTAAAAGAACCTCAATTAATTGATTCTTTTCTCTCCGCCTGGGGTAAACTTTATAATTCAGATCTTATAAATAAATATAATATAAGCTTTATAGATACTAAGAGTATTGGTTCTGAAGATATTCTATTTAATATCCATTATCTGCACTATTGCAAGCGTGTTAAATACTTGCACAAACATCTAATTCACTATAGAAAAACGGAGACTGCATCTATCACAAAATCTCACGGATCAACTCTTTACCCCAGGTTCTTGAATTTATTTGATTATTTGTTTTCTGAAATAAGAATCAAAAAACTCGATGAAAGCTTCTTTATAGCGTTAAATAATAGAATTGCAATATCAATGATGAATATTGGTTTGTCAGAAGTAAGTCCACGTAACACAATTCCTTCAAAAAATAAAATTATAAACATAAAACGGTACTTAAATGATCCATTGTATGTAAATGCATATTCAAAATTAGATTTTAAATACTTCCCTATTCATTGGGCTTTTTTTTTCATTCTATGTAAAAGAAAAAACGCAATAGGCGTATTTCTATTACTTAAAATAATGCGTCTGTTTATAAAGAAATAAATAATATGTGCGGTATTTTAGGAATAATATCTTACCAAAAGCCAATTTCAGAAAAAGAGATAGATTTACTAACTAATACTCTATCACGCAGAGGACCTGATGACCGGGGTATTTTTTCAGATGGCAAAGTTTCATTCGGGCATCGCAGACTTTCTGTAATTGACCTTGTCTCTGGTCACCAGCCAATGAAAAGTAAAGACGGCAAACAAATAATAGTTTATAATGGTGAGATTTATAACTATCTGCAAATTAAAAAACAGCTTACAGTTCTTGGTATAAATTTTAATACAACAAGTGATACAGAAGTAATTCTTGAAGCTTACCGTGCTTTAGGTTTTGAAAAAATGCTAAGTTTTCTTGAAGGAATGTTTGCTTTCGCTCTTTATGATATTGAGAAAAATCTGGTTTATTTAGTTCGGGATAGATTCGGTGAGAAACCCCTATACTATTACAAAAATAATACTAAATTTTATTTTGCATCTGAATTAAAAGCATTAGAGCTAATAATCAGCAACCGTTCAATTAATTTAACTGCATTAAATCTTTTCTTTGCGCTTACTTACATACCTGCTCCATATACTATTTATAACGACGTATATAAATTACAGCAGGGTCATTATCTGAAAATAGGGCTTAATGGTAATACTGAGTTAAAAAACTACTATAATCTTGCTGAAATAATAAATTCAAACGAGTTAATAACGGACTATGAGGAAGCAAAGAGTGAACTAAAAGAATTGCTTTTTGATTCAGTAAAGGCAAGATTGATTTCAGACGTTCCTCTTGGCGCATTTTTAAGCGGTGGAATTGATTCCAGCATTATTTCTTCAATAATGGCACAACACGCAAACAAACCTATTAAAACATTTACAATAGGTTTTAAAGAAAAACAATATGATGAAAGCGAAAGAGCTGCATTAGTTGCAAAACATATCGGTTCAGAACATACAATAAAATTTATAGATCACAATGATATACTGAAAACAATTGATGAAGTTATAGATTACTTTGACGAACCATTTGGGGATTCATCTGCTCTGCCTACTTATTTTGTTTCTAAAATGACAAAGGAATATGTAACCGTTGCATTAACCGGCGATTGTGGTGATGAATTGTTCGGCGGTTATGAAAAATATCTTGCAGCATATTATGTAAATAGGTTTAAGAGATTACCTTCACCATTACAGGGCCTTATTAAATCAACTATTAGTTTAATCCCGCATACGCCTTTTACTAATTCATTCCTAAGAAAAACAAAAAAAGTAATTAACAATGCAGGCTTAACACATTTCGACTTGCATTTCAATCTGATGTCACTCGGTTTTGGTGAAGAAGAAAGAAAAAGTTTGCTAAATAGTGATTATTTTGAAACTGTTAAATCATTTGTACTAAATTATTATGATTCGATCTATAGAAACGAACCGATGGACAAAGGGTTTTACACAGATATTAACGTTGTGCTGGAAGGTGATATGCTTACTAAGGTTGACAGGATGAGCATGATAAATTCACTGGAAACACGAGTTCCATTCCTCGATTCAAAAATTGTTGAATTTTCTCAGCGTCTTCCTCTTGAATTTAAAATATCAGGTACCCAGCAGAAGAAAATACTCAAGGACACATTTGGCTATCTTCTCCCTGAAGAAACTCTGAAGTTCAGTAAAAGAGGATTTGGTATTCCGATAAATTTATGGTTCCGAAACGAATTACGTCCGGAACTGGAAAAAGTTTTAAATCCATCGCTAATAGAAAAACAGGATATTTTCGATTACAACGCGATAAAGAAAATATTTGATGAACATATGTCAGGCAAGGAAAATCACACTTCAAAACTGTGGTGTTTATATGTATTTCAGAAGTGGTATGCAAAACATTTTTAGTTAAATATGAAAATTAAACTTATAAGAATAACTACAAGAGCTGTATCAATGAATATTATTCTCAGAGGACAACTCAAATTTATGAATAATTTTTTTGAAGTTATTGGTATTACTAGTTACGATGAGAAACATTTTGCAGAAATAAGTCTAAGAGAAGGTATAAAAACGCTAGCGGTTGATCTTTCAAGGGACATAAATATATTCAAAGATTTTGCTGCCTTGATTAACTTAGTCTCAATATTTAGAAGGGAGAAACCAACGATTGTTCATACACATACCCCAAAAGCGGGTTTGCTGGGTATGCTAGCAGCCCGATTATTGGATGTACCCATCCGTTTACATACAGTAGGCGGTATGCCACTGGTTGAAGCAAAAGGAATGAAAAGAACTTTATTAAATTTCACTGAAAAAATAACATACAAGTGCAGCCATTCGGTATATCCAAATTCGTTTGGCCTAAGAAATATCATTCTTCAAAATAAACTTTGCCCAGCGAGTAAGTTAAAAGTTATTGCTAACGGTGGGACAAATGGAATTGATGCAGATTATTTCTCTGTTAAATCATTTTCTGATCCTGAAGTTGAAAGAAAAAAATTAAGAGAATCTTTATCCATAAAAGAAGATGAAATTGCATTTTTGTTTGTAGGCCGTATTGCAGTTGAAAAAGGTGTTTACGAGCTGGTTGATGTTTTCGAAGATTTATCAAATAAATACAAAATTAAACTAATATTTATTGGAACTTTTGAAAAGGAATATGGAAGTTTGAATGAAGAGTATATAGAAAAAATTTTAAAAAACGACAGAATATTGTTTTTGGGAAGATTTGATGATGTAAGACCTTATTACCTGTTAAGCGATATTTTTGTACTGCCAAGTTACCGCGAAGGTTTGCCGGGTGCTGTTTTAGAAGCTGGTGCAATGGAATTGCCTTGCATAGTAACAGATATAAATGGCTGTAATGAAATAGTGCAGGATGGTTTTAACGGTTTGCTCATAAAACCGAAGGATAGAGAATCTTTAAAACAAGCAATGCAGAAATTAATTGTAGATCAATCTTTAAGAAATAAATTAGCTGATAATGCGCGCAACGCTGTTATTTCAAAATATGATAGGAATATAATATGGCAAGCCCTTCTTGAAGAATACCACTCACACTTAAAAAGAGCAAATATTAAGTATGAGATTAAATGAAACTATAAAATATAACCTCAAAAACATTCCCGGCTGGAAAACTGATCGAAAGCTGATTGTTTTTGCAGTAGACGATTACGGCAATGTAAGAGTTGATTCAAAAGAAGCGCGTGAAAAGATGGATAAAGCGGGTCTTAAGATATACTCCCGATTTGACGCTTATGATACTCTGGAAACAAGAGAAGACCTGGAAATGCTTTACGAAACATTGAGCGGTGTAAAGGATAAGAATGGAAGAAGCGCTGTTTTCACTCCCCTCGCTTTGCCATGCAACATTAATTTTGAACAGATAGCAGAGGAAGGTTATAGGGAGTACAGATACGAACTGCTGCCAGAAACTTTTAAGAAGATGGATGCATTGCAACCGCTGGCTTATGAAGGTGCATGGGATATGTGGCATAAAGGGATAAGAGATGGATTGATGGCTCCGCAGTTTCATGGAAGAGAACATCTCAACCTAAAAGTATTCAACGAAAAACTTTTTAAAAAAAACTATGAAATATTAAATTGTTTACGGAACAGAAGCTACACAAGCATTTCAGATACTGGTTATAAAACAATAGGATATACCGGGGCATTTCATTTCTGGGACTTTAAAGAGAATATTGGTTTTGGACATATTATTGAAACAGGATTAAAATCATTTAAGGAAGTATTCGGATATAAAGCTGCAGTTTTTAATGCTCCTGCAGGTGGTGAAAGCAGTCATATTTATAGTTTTCTGAAAGAAGGTGGTGTAAATTTTATTGAAGTTCCTTTGATTAAAAAGGAGCATCTTGGATTTGGTAAATATAAACGGGTTTTAAATTTTACTGGGAAGAAAAATCATTTAAGACAAACTTATATTGTCCGAAATTGTGTATTTGAACCAACATCTGATACGAGCATTGACTGGGTATCTTTTACTATTAAGCAAATTGAAGCGGCGTTCAGGTGGAATCGTCCCGCTGTTATTAGCTCACATCGGGTTAATTTCTGCGGACATATTGATCCGGCTAATCGTAAGAAAGGTATAGATGCGCTTAAGGTTCTGTTGATAAAGATTGTGGCAAAATGGGGGGATGTAGAGTTTGTGAATTTGGAAGAGTTGGGTGGAATAGTAAGTGAAGAAAAGTAAAATTATAAACCACAGATAAAACACGGATTAAGCACAGATTAGTTTTGTGAGAATCTGTGTGAGTCTGTGGTAAAAAAGAGGATATAACCACAGACCTGCCTACCGCCCAAGTAAGTTGAACACAGATTATTTAATAATTAAAGTTATGTTAAAAAGAATTTTATATTTAGGATATTACTTAAAGCAGCTTGAAAAGGATAAATATGTTCTTTTTCTTAATTATGCAGCAAATAAAAGTAAAAAATCTAAACTCCGACTTATCCTTGATTCATTTTACAGTGTTTTCAGATATAATATTTCTCTTTTAGAATATTTTCAGTTCAGATTCTTTGAGAAAGACCATAATGAAAGATTGAAATGGGCTGGTACCGGGTTTATGTATGAGTATCAATTGAAGATGAACCCGAAAGATAAAAGAGATATACTCGATGATAAAAGAAAATTTTATAAATACTACGGTAAATTCATAAAACATCTCTCGGCAGATGTACAAAATTTGAAAGATGATGATTACTTAGTAAAACGAATACTTAGCAACCCTTCTGGTAAAATTGTATTTAAAGTTTATGATGGTAAATGCGGTAGAAAAATATTAATTAAGTCCGTCAATGATTTTGATGAGGAATCTCTTATACATTTTATGATAAATAATGAGTACGATTTAGTTGAAGAATATATCATTCAACATCCGGAATTATTAAATCTATCTCCTTCCGCTGTAAATACAATAAGAATATTTACACAGCTAAATAAACAAAATAAAGTTGAAATTCTTGGATGCAGATTACGTATTTCAATAAACAAATCAGTTGATAACATGGCTGCGGGCAACATTGCAGCGCCAATAAATGAAAAAACCGGCATAGTTATAGGACCTGGGGTTTATAGCGATATTACAAAACCTCAGGAAAAAATCCATCCCGTTACTCAAAAACCTATAGAAGGTTTTAAGGTACCTTTCTGGAAAGAGACATTGCAATTAGCAACCGATGCCGCATTGTTATTTAAGCAGAACAGATCCATTGGCTGGGATATTGCTATAACAGAATATGGACCGGATTTAATCGAAGGGAATCATGATTGGTGCAAATTGTTATGGCAGTTGCCTGTAAATAAAGGGATGAAAGATGTTTTAATAAAATATTTAAGTGATTGAAATAATGAAACGGTTTTTTGATTTATTAATCTCATTAATTGCACTTATAATCCTATCCCCTCTTTATTTAATTTTATCTATTTTAATATTAGTTAAATTAGGGTGGCCTGTTTTCTTCACACAGGTGCGTCCTGGCAAAGATGGAAAACCATTCAGACTCATTAAATTCAGGAGTATGACAAATGCCCGCGATGAAGCCGGAAACCTCCTGCCAAATGAACAGCGGCTTACAAAGTTTGGAATGTTTTTGAGATCAACAAGTTTTGACGAATTGCCGGAGCTAATAAATGTACTTAAAGGCGATATGTCCTTTGTCGGACCAAGACCGCTGTTAATGGAGTATGTTCCGCTTTATAATGAATTCCAGAGAAGAAGAATGGAAGTAAAGCCGGGTATAACTGGCTGGGCACAGGTAAACGGACGCAATGCACTAACCTGGGAACAAAAATTCGAACTGGATGTGTGGTATGTGGATAACAGAACTTTCTGCCTGGATATAAAAATTTTATTTTTAACTTTGTATAAAGTAATTAAACGGGAAGGTATCGCGCATCAAAATGATGTGGCAATGCCGAGATTTAAGGGAACAAGAGAAAGTTAACCACAGATTAGCTCAAATTAATTTTCTGTGAGAACTTGCCTGCTGCAAGCAGGTCTGTGACATAATCTGAGAGAATCTGCGGTAAAAAAACATTTGGAAGAATTAAATAAAATAAGTTATGATATAATTGGATGTGCTTATAAAGTGCATTCTAAATTAGGTCCAGGATTGCTGGAATCTACTTATCAGGTTTGCCTTGTGTATGAGCTTCAGAAGATGGGATATTTTGTTGAAGCAGAGAAAGTCCTGCCCGTAGTTTATGATGAAATAAAACTTGATGCCGGTTATCGGATTGATTTGATGGTGAATAAAAGTGTAATTGTCGAGTTGAAATCTGTGGAGGCGATTAATGATGTGCATATTGCACAGGTATTGACGTATTTGAAATTAGCAGATGTTAAACTTGGTCTGTTGATTAATTTTAATGTGAAGGACCTTAAACAAGGAATTAAAAGATTTGTACTTTAAAAAACATTTAACCACAGAGAACACAGATTATCTCAGATTAGTTTTGTGGGCATCTGTGAAAAATAAATCTGTGGGAATCTGTGGTAAAAAAAAGGAAGGAAACCACAGTTAGCACAGATTAACTGAGATTACTTTTATGTGAATCTGTGGTAAAAAAATATTATGAAAAAACTATACATCATCGGTGCGGGAAGTGTTGGCGGCTTCGTTGCTGCCAACTTCTCAGATTTTAATCTAAACTATCAACTCATCGGCTTTCTCGATGACGATGAAAAGAAAATCGGTACACAATTCTGCGGACTTCCGGTAATCGATAAAGTCGATACGGTAATTAATATGAAAGATACCGCGGTTATAATCGGCGTTGCATTCCCGCAGATGAAGAAGAATATTATTGAGAGAATAAGTAAAAATTCAACCCTGCACTTCCCTTCTCTTATTCATCCCGCAGCGTGGATTTCAAAAGACGTTACCATCGGCAAAGGAGTTATTATCTATCCGAATTGTTCAATTAACTACGGTTCTGTTATTGGCGACTTTGTAGTTATGAATATGAACTGCGCATTAGGTCATCATACAACTGTTGAACAATTCTGCAGTTTAGCCCCGGGGGTAAATACAGGTGGTCATACAACATTCAAATCTGGTTGTGAAATTGGTATTGGTGTTTGCACAAAACAAAATATAACTGTTGGTGAAAATTGTATTGTAGGAGGCCAATCAATGTTAATAAAAAATATTGAAAAAGATTCACTTGTTTATGGTGTTCCGGGCAGAATAATTAACCGCTCTTCTTAAACAGAATAAAATAAATAAATTAGACAAAACTTTATCAATAAATTAAAAGATTGAAAGATTACACAATTACAAGATTAGGAAATTGTAAGATTAGAAAATTCAGGATTATTTGTTTAACTACCTCATTATTTTATTATTTAGTACATATTTGTCCAAAATAAATTGAACTCACTCTGCCATAGGAATCACTATGTGATAGTCCCTGCCTGACGGCAAGGCAGGTCTCTCTTTCACACAGTGATGGCTATGCCAAAAAAGAGAGAGACTTACCGTCAATAAAACGACATATTATTATGTTCTGTCAGAAAATTAACATTAAGTCATAGGTTTTAATAAGTCCTTCTCTTTGTAAGAGAAGGGTTGGGATGAGTTCTCAAATTGTCTAAAATCATTAGAATATTTTAATTATTCTAAAGAATTTTTTACTTAATAATTTATTTTGGACACTACTGATTTAGTAATTTAAAATTCAATTTAAAGATAAAAGAATTTTTTTAAGAATATTAAAATTCTTTCATTTTCCGATTAACACCTTTTTCCAACTATTATAGATATAATAAATAACACACAGCTGTCCAAAATAAATTTATGTATGTGGCTAAAGCCAGTTTCTGTTTTTAATTTTTTTTCAGTTCACTGAAGTAAACTGCAATAAATGCTGATTAAATTTGTTTTTTATCTATTGCAGATATTAAGAGACATTAGAATATTATGGGCTTTAGCCACATTTAATTAAAACCTGTTAGTAATAAGTGAGTAAAACTTTTTTATAAGGGATTCAATTAAAAACGATTTTATATTTTTTAATTTTGAACTAAAATCAGAGTTTATTGAGCAGGTTTAATTTTATTTTGGACAACACTGAAATAACAGAAATTTTTAATAATAAATTGTTATTTTTATTGAAAATAATTTTGATTTTCAACTGCGGGTTAAATATAGATGAAAAAAACTAAGATCTGGCTTTCACCTCCTCATATGAGCGGCAACGAAGAAAAATATATTAAAGAAGCTTTTGAAACCAATTGGATAGCTCCTCTTGGTCCTAATGTGGATGGTTTTGAGAATGATTTAAAGAAGTTCATTGGTGTTAAGGATGCAGCAGTATTAGTGTCTGGTACAGCAGCATTACATCTTGCGCTTATACTTATTGGGGTTAAACCTGAAGATGAGGTATTATGTCAGAGTTTTACATTTGCAGCATCAGCAAATCCGATTGTATATCTTGGTGCAAAACCTGTTTTTATTGACAGTGAGCGAGATACGTGGAATATTGATCCTGACTTACTTGAACATGCAATAAAAGAAAGAATAAAACTTGGAAAAAAACCTAAAGCATTAATATATGTACATCTTTATGGTATGCCTGCCAAAGTCAGTGAAATTTTAGAGATTGCACAGAAATATGAAATATCGGTTATAGAAGATGCAGCCGAAGCATTAGGATCAAAGTATAATAATAAATCTGTTGGAATATTTGGCGATATAGGTATTTTATCTTTTAACGGCAACAAAATAATTACAACTTCAGGGGGCGGTGCTTTGATTTCAAATAATGAAAATTATGTCAGAATGGCCAGGTTTTTATCAACTCAGGCAAGGGATAATGCACCACATTATGAGCATTCTGTTATCGGATATAACTATCGAATGAGTAATATTATTGCTGGTATAGGCAGAGGTCAGATGGAGGTACTTAATGACAGGGTTAAAATAAGAAGAAGAAATTATGAATTTTACAAAGCTAACTTTTTAAATTATGATTTTATTATTTTTACAGAAGAGCCAGAGCATAGTTTTTCAAACCGGTGGCTGACAACAATATTAATAGATGAAAAGAAATCGAAGGGTATAACAAGAGAAACTATAAGATTAGCACTTGAATCAGAAAACATTGAATCGAGACCATTATGGAAACCGATGCATCTTCAACCTGTTTACAAAGATGCAATTTTTTACAGCAATGGAGTTTCAGAGCATTTATTTAATTGTGGTCTTTGTCTTCCCTCTGGAAGCAACCTGAAGGCGTCGGATTTCGAAAGAATATTTGAAGTAATTAAAAATTTAACTAACTAAGTGGGGTATTTATGGGGTCAAATAAAAATATTTTGGAATTCATAAATCAGAAAATAGCATTGACAATGACAAGAATAAGGAACAGGTATTTTTTTATATTGGATTTCCTGATTTTTCTTAGCACACCATTCTTAGCTTTCCTTGTAAGATTTGAAGGATTCAATTACAATATATCACTTGAGCATATTGCATATTATGCAATTGTATTTGCGTTTCTGAAGGGCGCAATTCTTTATGCCTTTGGAATTTATAGCAGGTGGTGGAATCAGGCCAGCGTAGATGAATTACTCTCTTTAATGTTCAGCGGATCAGCAATAATTATTTCTCAAATCATATTATTATTTATCTTTCGTTCGATTGAATTGAGCGGATTTCTATCTATTCCTTTCTCCGTTGCGATATTGGACGCACTGTTTGCAATAATAATAATTTCACTTACAAGATTTATCTTTCGGATACAGACCACTATCAGAAGCAGGAAAGAAAATAACAAGAATGGGAAAAAAGAGAATATATTAATATACGGGGCGGGGGCAGCTGGTGTTATGACTCTTGAAGAAATAAGAAGGAATAGAAACAGTGAATTAAATATCGCGGGATTTATTGATGATGAACCAAAGAAAACGGGTTTGTTTGTAAGAGGTATAAAGGTATTAGGAGACAGAAATCAACTGCCGGAAATAGTTAATAATTTAAAGATCAAAAAAGTGATTATTGCTCTACCAAGTGCATCCGGCAAAGAAATCAGAGATATTATTAGTGTATGTAAGAAAGTGAAAGATTTGGAAATTTTAACTGTTCCACCTCTTTATGATATTATAGATGGAAAAGTTGAAATTCAGAAACTTAGAAAAGTTGATATAGATGATCTTTTAAGAAGAGAGCCGATAAAAACAGATATTGATGAAATTTCACATCTGCTAAAGGACAAGAATGTATTAGTTACCGGTGGCGGAGGTTCGATAGGAAAAGAAATTTGCAGGCAGGTTTTACTTTACAAGCCAAAAACTCTTATAATTTTAGGTCACGGAGAAAATTCGGTTTTTGAAACCGAAATGGAATTAAAAAGAATATTTCCTAGTGCAAACATTAAGCCATTTATTACAAATGTTAATGATGAAATAGGTGTTTCAAAATTATTCGAGGAAAATCAAATTGATTTTATTTTCCATGCTGCAGCACATAAACATGTTCCATTGATGGAAAAACATCCTTACGAGGCAATAAGAAATAATGTCTTAGGAACTAAGGTAGTATTGGATGCTGCATTGGCAAACAATGTGAAAAAATTCATAATGTTATCTACAGACAAAGCTGTAAATCCAACAAGTGTGATGGGTACAACCAAACGAATTGCAGAAATGATAGTTATATATTACGCAAAAAAGTATAAGAAGGAATTTTCAGTAGTCAGGTTTGGAAATGTATTAGGCAGCCGGGGCAGTGTTGTTAAAATTTTCAAATCACAAATTGAATCCGGAGGACCAGTAACAGTTACACACCCTGATATAGAGAGATATTTTATGACTATCCCTGAATCTGTTCAATTAGTGATGCAGGCATTCAGTATGGGAAACGGCGGAGATATTTTTGTTTTTGATATGGGTGCACCTGTGAAAATATTTGAATTAGCAAAGAATCTGATCAATTTAAGCGGGCTCAAAGAAAACGAAGATATTGATATTAAAATAACAGGTTTAAGGGCTGGTGAAAAACTCTATGAAGAGCTTTTTAATGGCAATGAAAAGTTTACTAACACAAAAAATGAAAAAATATATATAGCTGAAAATTCAGCAGATATAGTTCCGGATGATTTTGAATATAAGTTAAATGAACTTTTAGATATGCTTAATGATAAAAAAGTTACTGATGAGGAATATAAAGCTAAACTAAAAGAAATAGTTTCTGAGTATTCTTACTTATCTAACTTTCAGAAGTATATTGCTTAGAATTAAGTCAACCCAGATTTTATATTTACTCTGCATTATATTTTTATATCAAATAAATTCTAATGCACAGTATAATATATCTTACAATAATGATGTCGAGGATTTTTTAGATCGATGCGAAGCAATAGGTCTGATAGACATTAATCTACATCAAAGACCTTTCAGCCGCCAAAGAATATACCAATACCTTACCGAAGTGGAGCTAAAAAATGGTTCACTCTCCCCCGTTATGCAGGATGAGTTAAATTTTTATCTTAAGGAATTCCAGGTAAAATCTGAAGAAGAAAATTTTATATTTCTTTCAGATAATAATTCAGGAGGTTTCAGATTTTTTGAATATGCAGAGAGAAATTCAAGGTTTGCACTTTACCCAAATATTGGTACTGGTTTACTTTTTCGTGATTCAAAAAATGATTTGTTGTATTACAATGGATTAAGTATTTACGGGAATTTAGATTCATATTTTTCATTTGATTTTAATTATAAAGATATTTCATTAAAGAGACATTCAGATAATCGCGAATTAACATTTTATAACCGAAGGGGTTGGGATTATCAAAAATATTTTAAGAGCACCTCAACAAATAATTATGACATTACCAGAGGGAATATTTCTCTTTCATTTGATAAATATATTTTTTCGTTATCAAAGGATTATGTTTATTTAGGAACAGGCTATGACGGTAAAATAATTTTATCAGATAAAGCTCCAAGTTTTCCTCATCTTTCAATCAAAATTTTCCCTTGGAATTGGATGGAATTCAGTTATTTCTATGGTTCACTTAATTCAATGTATTATGATAGTACTTCCATAAGATATACATCCGATATACGCCCCCATATTAGTTTGATTGAAAAATATATAGCTGCTCATATGGTGAGTTTAAGATTTAAAAATTTGAATTTTAGTATAGGTGAATCTATAATCATAAGCGACAGGTTTGAGCCAGTTTATCTTATACCAGTACTTTTCTTTCGGGTTGCAGATCATTATTTGAGTAAAACAGATTATAATTCAGGGAACGCACAAATTTTCAGTTCTGTTAGTTACCGACTCCCTTCACTTAAAAGCCGATTCGACTTAACGGTTTTTATTGATGAGATGAATATCACTAATAAAGAAAGTCCAAACGCAGTTGCTTATTCTATTGGTTTGACAAAATATGATATTTTTTTTGAGAATAATGGTGTTCAAATTGAATATACAAGAATTGATCCTTTCGTATATACCCACGCAGATCCGGTCCAATGGTATTCTAACAGAAATTATAATCTTGGTCATTGGCTGGGAAATAATACCGATAGAATTTATTCTAGATTATTTTACTCACCCTTTGCTCGTTTAAAGTTAGGTATTGATTTTCAATATATTAGAAAAGGTGAAGCTGAAATACCCAATAAAACGCGATATCAAAGTGATCAGAAGTTTCTTTATGGTAAAAAGAGTTATTATATAATTTCAAATCTGCAGCTTTCATATCAATTTCTAAATAATTTATATATTTTACTAGATTTAGGTTCAAGCAATGCCTGGGGTGAAAATAATTTATTCAATGTCAATGACTATAAATTTAAAAACTTTTCATTCAGTATTAGTTATGGTTTTGATTAAGTAATTTCTAAAGCAACTCATTTGCTGAAAAAAAAATATTTATTAAGTTATTTTACATAAATTTGATAAAAACCTTCGAGGTTTTCTGAAATATTTAAGAATTTTTATTTTACTTTAACTACATTTTTAGCCAAACCTCGAAGGTTTCACTGATTTGCGTAAGGTGACTTATTAAGTTATTTATAAAACGTAATGTTTTTATTCACCAACAATCAGAGAATAAAATGAAAAACTATTTCCCACTTGCTATGCTGCTCATTTTAATCTCATCTTCATTTGCTCAATACAAACCGGGGAAGATGACAAATCCCCTTTCGTCTAAAACAGCAATTGGTTTTGAAGGGGGCGTTACTTATACTAAATCTGATTTCAGAAATTCAGATATAGATTATTTTATAAGAGGTGTTGGAGATTATTATTTCTCAACTGATGATGAAGCAATTTTCGGAATAACGGTTGCCGGTTCTTACGGTTTTGCCAGAAGCAACGGCAGACCAGCTTACAGAGTTCCTTATCCTCCTTTGGATGAATTCAGAGCACAATTGATTATGCTTTCAGGCGGTTTAAGTTTAACATTAACATCTTTTGAATTTGTTTATCCCTACGCAGCTGCCAGAGCCGGATGGATAAATTTTCAGCCAAGAGATATTGACGGAAATGATCTTGAAAGAAACAAGCAAAATAAATACAGTCCAAATGACTGGTTTGCAACAGGTGAGTTAGGTTTCAAAATTCCTTTAGGCGATTACTTTAGTTTTAATTTGGCCGGATCAATGCACTACATTCCCACAGATAATTTAGATGATTCTCCTAATTCAATTACAGGCGGAACTGACAACGATATATTTTTCTCTTTAACAGGCGGTATTCAATTTTATGTTGGTGGCATTAAAGATACAGATGGAGATGGAGTTCCCGATAAATATGATATGTGTCCTGACACTCCGCCTTCTGTGATGGTAGATAACTTCGGATGCCCATTAGACAGCGATGGTGATGGAGTTCCTGATTATCTGGATAAATGTCCTCACACACCTAAGAATTTAGCTGTAGGCACTGATGGTTGTCCTTTAGATACAGATGGAGATAGAATTCCTGATTATCTGGATTTATGTCCTAACACTCCTGAAGGCGTATTGGTTGATAGTCGCGGCTGTCCTATTGATTCTGATGAAGATGGTGTGCCGGATTATCTGGATTTATGTCCAAATACTCCGATTGGAACTGAAGTAAATAAATTTGGTTGTCCTTTAGAAGAAAAAGTAACTTTGCCGCCAAAGGAGAAAACAGAATTCGTATTAACAGGTGCAATTAATTTTGAAATTGGTAAAGCGAATTTGCTGCCTGGTGCTTATGAAGAGTTAAATAAAATTGTTAAGGTGATGAAGGATTATCCTGAAACTAAATGGAAGATTGAAGGACACACCGACAATACGGGTTCATATCAATTGAATAAAAATTTATCACTGCAAAGAGCGCAAGCAGTTTTTGATTATCTGTTTAAATCGGGAATTAAACCTGAAAGATTATCTGTTTACGGATATGGACCAGATTATCCTGTTGCAGACAACTCAACTGAAACAGGTAGAGCATTAAACAGAAGGGTTACTATTTCACTTGATGAAGGCGTGAAAACTCCAAATACAGTTAAAGAAAAATTACCTTTAAACTATCAGTATAGATTTGAAATTGAAAGAAATGTCGGAGGAATGATTTTTACTGACGGATATAAATATTGTATTCAGGTATCTTCCTGGAGGAATAAAGAAAAAGCTGAATCTGAAGTGAACAAATTAAAACAACAGGGATATAATGCTTTCACAACAGAGGCAAATTTACCTGAACTTGACGGAGTATGGTATAGAGTAAGAATCGGATTTTTTGATTCTCTTGATGAAGCCCGGAAAGTTAAATCACAGTTAATTAGATAGATTGTATTTATTTTTAAGTATATAATTTTGAAAACTGGTAAACTAAAGATTTCTGAATTACACAGGCGTCCAAAATAAATTATGATCAAAATAAAAGTTATGATTTCATTTTATTTTCTAATATTTATAAATAAATTAAAATATAATCCTTTTATATCGTCCTTACAGGACTTTTATTTATGTGGTCGTTTTAATTATCTAAAAATATACTGTCCCTAAAGGGACAAGTCTATAAATCGCTAATTAAAGTCCCGTTAGGGACAACATATTTATAGCTATTTATTTTTCTCAATAGAAAAAGTCCCATCGGGACGAAATCTATTTTTAATATTTTGGACAGATATGCTGAATTACAATAAATAGTCATTTCGAATAATGACCAAACCGGTGAGTAAGATATCTAATCTTGAATGAAGATTTCTCTCACGATCTATCACAGGATGGAAATGACAAATTTTGTTTTTCAAATTTCTCAATTATTGATTTTATCTGAAAGGAGATAATTAACAAATGAATTTAGCGGTTATAGGAACAGGTTATGTAGGATTGGTTTCCGGAACCTGTTTTGCTGAAATGGGAAATAATGTTGTATGTGTAGATAATAATAAAGATAAACTTGCTAAACTGAATAATGGGCAGATTACCATTTATGAACCGGGATTAGAATTGCTCTATCAAAGAAATTTTAATCAAAAGCGATTGAGCTTTACTGATAATCTTAAAGAGGCAGTTGATTTTGCCGAAGCAATTTTTCTCTGTCTTCCTACTCCACAAGGAGAAGATGGTTCAGCAGACCTTACTCATGTAATGGAAATCGCAGGTCAAATAGGTAATTTGCTGAAAGACAGTTCAGAATATAAATTGATTGTTAATAAAAGCACCGTTCCAGTCGGCACAGTAGAAAAAGTGAAAGAAATTTTAACTATCAAGGGTGTTAAAGAATTTGATGTTGCAAGTAATCCGGAATTTTTAAGAGAAGGATTCGCTGTAGATGATTTTATGAAACCTGATCGGATTGTAATTGGCGCCGAATCAGAAAGAGCATTTAAGTTATTAAGAAATTTATACGAGCCGTTCGTAAGACAAGGTAATCCGATAATTGAGATGGATATAAGGAGTGCTGAAGTTACAAAATATGCAGCTAATAGTTACCTTGCCACAAGAATTACATTTATGAATGAATTAGCAAATTTCTGTGAAAAATCCGGAGCAAATGTCGATTTAGTCAGAAAAGGTATGGGAAGCGATACAAGAATCGGAAAAAGATTTCTTTTCCCGGGAATCGGCTATGGTGGTTCCTGTTTCCCTAAAGATGTGAATGCTCTAATAAAAACTTCACTTGATTTTGGCTCTGAATTAAAACTCTTAACTCTTGTAGATAAAATAAATAAAGAGCAGCGTTTGAGATTTTTTACAAAAATACTTAATCATTTTAATGGCGATTTGAAAGGTAAGAAATTTGCTGTTTGGGGACTGGCATTTAAACCCAATACAGACGATATGCGTGAAGCTCCATCAATACCGGTTATAAATCTTCTGCTTGAAAGCGGAGCAAGAGTGAAAGCTTTTGACCCTGCATCAATGGAAAATGCGAAATTCTACTTGAATGATACTATAGAATATGCACAAAATATGTATGATGCTCTTCCTGAATCAGATGCATTGATTATTTTTACTGAATGGAATGAATTCAGAAATCCTGATTTCAAAAAAGTAAAATCCCTGCTGAAAAAACCTGTGATATTTGATGGCAGAAATGTTTATGATCTTGATGATATGGAAGAGAACGGATTTACTTATTACAGCATTGGACGCAAACCTGTTTTTGGAACAAAATAATGAAGACTGCAGTAGTAACCGGAGGAGCCGGATTCCTGGGCTCTCATCTTTGTGATAAATTAATTTCTGAAGGATTTAAAGTTGTTTGTATTGATAATTTTATCACCGGAAGTCCAGATAATATTGCTCATCTTTTTGGCAATGATAATTTTACTTTTATTAAACACGATGTAACAAATTTCATTCATGTACCAGGCAATGTTGATTATATTCTTCATTTTGCTTCACCGGCAAGTCCAATTGACTATCTTAAACTCCCTATTCAGACTTTAAAAGTTGGTTCGCTCGGGACACATAAAGCACTGGGTCTAGCCAAAGAAAAGAAAGCCGTTTTCCTGCTCGCTTCAACTTCTGAGGTTTATGGTGATCCATTGGTACATCCACAGAATGAAGATTATTGGGGAAATGTTAATCCTGTAGGTCCTCGTGGAGTTTATGATGAGGCCAAAAGATTTGCAGAATCATTAACTATGGCTTATCACAGATATCATGGATTGCAAACAAGAATTGTTCGTATATTCAATACTTACGGACCAAGAATGCGTTTGAATGATGGAAGAGTATTGCCGACATTCATTTATCAGGCACTAAAAGGTGAACCGCTTTCAATTTTTGGAGATGGTTCTCAGACCCGCAGCTTCTGCTATGTTGATGATTTAATTGATGGGATTTACAGGTTAATGTTATCAAATGAAGTTCTGCCTGTTAACATAGGTAACCCTGATGAAATTACTATTCAGCAATTTGCTGAAGAAGTTCTGAAATTGACAGGTTCAAAAAGTACAATTGCTTATCATCCCCTTCCCGAAGATGACCCTAAAGTAAGGCAGCCAGATATTTCCAAAGCGAAAGCATTGCTGGGTTGGGAACCGAAAGTTTCAAGAACTGAAGGAATAAAAAGAACGCTAGAGTATTTTAAGAAGATTATAGATAATTAAATTACAAGATTGCAAGATTATAAGATTACAAGATTATAAGATTACAAGATTCAAAGATTGCAGAATTAAATTATTGCAAAATTGATTTTGAAGTAGTGATAAAATCAGACTAAGTTATTTTTTAATGGATAACAGGAAATTTCTTCTAAAGAATATTTTTCAATTCTAAAATATCTGAAATAACTACATTTCCATTAGCTTTAAGTTTTTCTGGTGATTGGTGTCCATTCGAAATAAGAACACATTCAACATTCATAACTTTTGCAACATCAGCATCGTGAAGAGTATCGCCTATAAAAAGTATTTCTTCTTTTCTCAGATTGATTTTCTTTCTCAGTTCCAGACCTAATTTTTCTTTACTGCCTGCATAAATATTATCAAGTCCTGAAACATTATCGAAAAACTTAATGATATCATAATATTGTAAAACCTCAAGCAAAGTATCATGCTTATAGGCACTTAAAACTGACTGCTTCAGTCCTTTATCTTTGGCATATTGAAGAATTTCTCTTGCTCCCTTAAATAAATTCATCTCATATTTTCTTCTTTCGTAATCATCCATGAACATTCGTCCCAATATCTCGAATGATGTTTTATTGAAATCGAAACCAGCTTTTTGATAATATTCATAGACGGGGAAGGTGAAAATATTGCGATATTCTTCATAAGTAAGAGGTTGTAAGTTATTATTTTTTAATAAATTATTAATTATACTTACACCCAGATGAACATCATTAAATAATGTTCCATTCCAATCCCAGATTAAATATTTAATATTACTTTTCATTAATCTTTCTGATCCTGTTTACTAATTCATAGATTAATTCGGCTGTAATTCCCCATATAATTTCATTTTCATACCTGTAAACTAAAACCCGATGCTTCCCTTTTTTCCAGGGATTAGCATATCTTTCAGGAAGTCCTAATTCCCTCACAGGGAGCAAATCAATTTTTTCTCCGTTCTCATCCACAATGTAAGGATGAAGCTGAAGTTGGTTTTCATATTTCTCAGGCTCATTATTAAAAAAGAATTCCAATGGTACTATAAATATCTTATCAACTTCTTTGCTATCATATTTTAATTCATTAAGTGATTCGATTTCCAGTTTTCCGATGTAAGTTTCAACTATAATTCCCATAGGAGTTACCAGGGTTCCGAGTTTTCCAAGAATAGTAATCTTATTTGCTGCAATACCTAATTCTTCAACAGTTTCACGAATTGCTGTATCCATAAAATCCTTGTCTTTGGAGATCTCGAAATGTCCGCCAGGAAAACTTATTTCACCTGGTTGACGAACTTCAGTAGATCTCTTTTCAAACAGAAGGTATTCTCTTTCATTTAGTTGAATCAGTGGGATCAGAACAGCAGAGTTAAGATATCTATCCTTGCCGATAATTGTTGAGTATTCAGAGAATATTTTGGGAATAAGTTCTATAAACATATTGTACGGTCATAAAGTATGTAATTCACTTTTCGCAAATCTGTGAAACCTTCGAGGTTTGGCAAAAAATGTAGTTAAAGTAAAAGAAAAATTCTTAATTATTCCAGAAAACCTCGAAGGTTTTTGTCAAATGTGCGTAACATAACTATGTAAAATAAAAACCTCATCATGTGCGATGAGGTTTATTTAAGTGGGCCCAGATGGACTTGAACCACCGACCCTCTGATTATGAGTCAGATGCTCTAACCAACTGAGCTATGGGCCCAAATTTTAGTGCACAAAAATAATGTTAAATTGCTATCTAATCAAGGAATGGATGTTTATAAAATTAAAAATTGTCTTAAAGTACTGGAATTATTAATACTGATAGGTTTTAAGTAAAACGAATACTAAAATTTAACGACATAAAAAAACCGGACACAAGTCCGGTCTTTTGATTTAATCAAGGTATTAAATTTATTTAAGAAGAATCATTTTCCTAACCTGAATAAATTTACTTCCGTCAACTCCATCAGCAACAAGACGGTAGAAGTAAATACCACTAGTAACATTGGAATTGTTATTGTTATCAGCATTCCAGCTAAAATTGTGTGTTCCTGCTGGTAAATTTGAATTTATAACTTCTTTAACAACTTCACCTAAAAGATTGTAAATCTGCAGCTTTACATTCGAGCTGACAGGAAGTGAGAATTTTATTGTAGTGGATGGATTAAACGGATTTGGATAGTTCTGATATAAAGCAAATTGATCAGGAATCTGAGAAGATTTGTCGTCAACAGAAACAACACCTTTAGTTCTTGCCAGACCAGTTAATCCCTGCAATCCAACTGCCCCAATTAATGTACCTGTGCCGTTAGTCTTATCAATGGAAAAGAAATCTGAAACCTGAGTATTTGTTCCTTTAATTCCATAAAGTTGACCAGCATCATCGAATTCAATTCCAACTGTGTTAACTCCAAAGCCGGTCCTTCCGACATGAGTTGTATCGCCGGTAGTCATATTGATTTTAACAATTCTGTCCTTAACAGTTCCGATAACATTTCTAACACTTGCATACAAATCATTATTAGTTGGATCGAAAGCGAATGACAATAAAGTTGATTGCGCCTTGGTAATATATAATGTATCACCAGAAGGAATATCAATTCTATAGATTTCTCCGGTTTTCTTGATTCCATAAAATGTACCTGAACTATCAAATGCGATTGAGAACAAATCAGGCACAGGAACATTAAAGTAATTATAAGCATCACCTGCCTGAGCGTTGATGCGAACTATGTTCGATTCAAATAAAGTAGGAACTCTTAAACCATAAGCAATATTCGTTTTAGGATCGATGGCAATGTCAATTAAGTCACTAAATTTTGTTGCACCGATATTTGACCCTGCACCATTGGTTTCATTTAACAATACAAGATTTCCATTATTATTTGTACCAGAGACAGCATAAAACTTTCCATCCAGACCGGGATTTATAACATAACCGTTACCTCTGAGTACTAATCCGGTAAAAGAAGTTGAGTTGTTTGTTATGTAATAAAATAAATTTGTATCAGCCCGCACCGTTGGTGTAAACTGAAAACTAATTGTTAACGAATCGAATGTGTTTAATGTTATTGGAAAAGTATGAGAAGAAACTCTGTGAAAATCACCGAGTGAATCAGGCATGCTGTAAATAATTAAAGAGGAGTCACCGTAGTTAGCAAGAACTACATTAAATGTATCACTTGCAAATCCAACTTCAACATCACCGAAATTTACAGTTGTTGACTCAACGAATGGATAAATACCCGGGAAAGGTTTCATTCTTATTTTACCAACGGTTGTTCCCCAAGTGTTTGTAGCAGCAGCATGCTCAGGGAAAAGCCAGAAATTATAAGGATCAGCAGGGTCAGTGTAGATTCCAAAATAGTCACCCCAGCGATTTCTGCCGGAGCCAAAATCCTTTTGATAATTTCCCATTCCGGGAGAAAGCAAATATGCGCCGCTTAATCCTGGCGGATCAGTTGCTCTTCTTGTAATATAAAATGAACCAACATATTCTGTTAAACCAGAACGAGAACAAGTTATTGCAATATTTCCATCAGGGTCAACTGCTAAAGTTGGATAGAAATACCAAAAACCATCTGCACCAAGTTCTGCGCTTTCAACAACCTGCACAGAGTCAGCGAAAATCTTAACATATTTTACACTTGAATATGATGGATAAAGAGAATTTCTGATAGAATGAGCGAAATAAATATAACCATCTCTGAATATTGGAGCAGTTTTAACATGGCTGCCATTCACTTCAATAAGAAGAGTTCCTCCTCCTAATTGATTAGCATTTGGCGCCCCACCATAAAATGGTACTGTGATTCTGAATCCTTCGAGAACGGGCGATGTAAGAACATTACTTAGTCTGTAAAATGAGTAATAATTTCCACCACCTCGTGGAGCATGAATAAAATAGTGATAATTGGATGAAGAATATTGGAATGATGGATGAACTACATCAGCATAAGAAGAAGTTGTTGGAATGGTAATTGCCCATAAATCTGTCCAGCTTAAAGGTCCTCCGTTAGCAGAGTATAATTCTGTTTTCTTAAGAATTCTGATTTTATCATATAATTTACCACCACCGAAAAAGAACTGTCGGGAGTTAATGTAAATTGCTTTATCATCAAAACCGATCTGAGGATAATCGCCCCACGTATTCGTTACTGTATTACCATTAGTTCTGGCATCAAGTTTATAACCGTACCAGTTACCGGTTGGATCGTCATCATCAGAAATGAAAATAATGAAGTAAGCAGTTTGTGTATTATCATTCTGATTATCCCACAGCATAAACCATCTGCCTTCGTAGTGATCATAAATTATTTGTGGATCAAATGCGCCCGGACTCGGAAGCACAGGAGTACACCACGCATCCGCATCAATTGATTTTAAGAGAACTCCTTCCTTGTTCCAAATAGAAAATCTTGAGTTGACACAAGCGACAACATGATTTGGACCTACGGCTATTGTTGGGTCCGGAGGAATAGAGTTAGTCTGAGGAATTCCATTAAATTTTTTAAGAAGCAAAGTGTTATCACCAATTCCATTTAAATTGCCGGTAATGAAAGGATCTTCGACATAAGTTGTTGGGAAAGCAGGATTCATTGCTTCCAGAATCATTGGCTCGGTGTATGGAGATTCAGTATTCCTGTCTTTTATTGGTTTCGGATCTGAAATAACAATAGGAGATTCAGGAAAACTGTTAGTTGATACCAAAACACCAGATGCAACATTACCAATTGCTGGTCCCTGATAAGAAATTTGAGAGAAAATAATTGTATTGAAGAAAGATACAAACAGAAGAATTGTTATTCTTTTCAGCATCTCTATGCCTCTTGAATTTGTTGGTTAGTAAAAATCTTTTTCTAAAATAAGATAAGAAAATTCTTATATCAAGTATAAATAAAATTTCTATTTTTTTAGTCTCTGATATTCTTCCAATAGATATTTTGCAACTGCTTCAGCTTCTGCTGGTTTTAAGCCCGGATTTGGCATCGGTGGATAAGCCGGATCTACTTTAACAGGATTTCTTATAAATGCAACAAGCTGAGCTTCTTTCCCTTCGTATTTTGGTAGGACATCAAAATGAGCTGGTCCGACTAATTTCTGTTCAAATTTATGGCAAGCTCCACATCTTACCTCATATAGTTCTGCAGCATTAATCACTTCACCTTTACCTTCGCCTCTAAGTTCAGCAAGAATTTTATCATATTCGGTGCTTAATACTACTGAATGATACTTAGTAGCATTACTTATAGTGATCTGATCTTTAACTATAAGCGAGAGAACTGAGAACAAAAATGCAAAGAATAAATAAGGTGCATAATTATACTGCTTTTTGTAATAAAGGAGATAAAGAAAATTAAGTGAAAGAAAGAGCAGAATCATTGCAATTAATAGATATGCAAACAATGTTCCGGAAAGATGAGAATCAGGTAACAAACTGATACTAAAGAAAAGCAATATCGGAATTGGTAATGAAAAGTATAACGATAATTTAGCTGAAACAGATACTACAATATTTTTGTAGTCTTCAGAAATTTTTAATTCATCTTTTTTCCAGAATAAGAACAGAAACAATAAGGTTACACCGGTAAGTGAAAAAGCAATACAAATCCAAATAAGAAAGTTTATTAAGACTCTAGCTGAGAATAATGTTGCAAAGAAACTCGCTGGCTTCCAGGCATCAAAATATATTACTGTAGTTAAAGCTCCGATAAAAATCCACATTCCCAAAAACAAAAGAACTATTGCAAACTTTACAGCACTGCCTGAAAGTTTAGATGCATTCTGATAATAGCTGCTGAAGTCATCATTGCTCTCAATAACAGGGTTTTCTTTTTTTACAGAATCAAAAACCAACTTTAATGCAAATGTTAGTCTGTATATATAAACAAACAACAACCCGACTGAAACCAGGAAAAATGAAAGAGCTAAATCATTAATTGTTGGAAAGCCCGATTTGTGAAGAAGCTGGACAAGAATAAGCAAAACAGTTAAGAGCGTCATTACTCCAAGTATTAATCCAACAGAACTATTAACCGGAAGTATTTTAATGGTATCTTTAGCGAATAATAAAAATTCCTTCTTCCCTTCTTTATTAAATTTTCTTTTATATAAATAAGATAGAATGGTTCCTCCGAAAACAACTGAAATAAATGGAATAAAAAGAAACAGTATAAGCGTTAGCATATAATGAAGTAATTCAATATGCTCTGCTGATTGTGGAAGAACTAAATTATCAAGAAACTCCATATTTTATAACTCTCTTTTTAATTATTTACAAAATCAGTTTATCAAATGAAATTATAGAAACGATAAATAGAACAAAGAAGTTGATATTTCTGAAAGCAAACTTAACTGATGGATTATCTTCAGTATATTTTAGCAACTTCAACGAATTAATTGATAAAAGAATTACAGAAAAAACAATTAAGTATTTAACAACTTCGGTTTCAACTAAAGCAACCATTGGTAAGAATAAACTGCTGATAGCGGTAGCCATTATCCAGATAAAAGTTATTCGTGCTAACTGATCCTTTGAAAATAAATTTGTTAATGTTGGCATTCCGGCTTTTTTATAATCTTCATCAAGTACTAAAAGTAATAGCCAGAAATGTGGTATTTGCCAGATGAAAAAGAAAAATGCTATCATAAAAATTTGCGGATGAATTAATTCACCGCCTGCAGCTGTCCAACCAATAACCGGAGGAATTGCACCAACCAACGACCCAGGAATAATTGCGAATGGTGTTTTCTTTTTAAGTGGCGTGTAGATAGCATTATACCAGATTAAATTCAAAATGCCGAATAAAGCACTGATAAAATTTCCAGCAAGCACAATTAAAATTATGCCGCTTAATATCAGAATAACAGAAATTTCGAGTGCGGTTGCTGGACTAATTTTTCCGGAAGGAATGGGACGATCTTTTGTTCTTGTCATTAAAGCATCTGTAGATCTTTCCTGATAATGATTTAATGCAGCACTACCACAGGCAAGAAGCAGAACGCCTAAAAGCAGGAAAATGAAATCAGAATCAAAAGTATCTGTTGCAGCAATGTATCCGAAACCGGTTGTTATCATTACAAAAAAAGTGATTCTGATTTTTGTAAGCTCTGCTAATATTTTAATTTTTTCTTTCACTATTATTTTGCAACTGAATTATTTAAAGTTGTATCAGCAGCCATTACTTCTCCGGGATATTTTGCAGCTGAATTAAGCCAGGCATTAAATTCATTCTCAGGAATAACATGAACTTTATTATACATATATGAATGATTTAATCCACAGTATTCTGCACAAGCTATATCAAAATTTCCGATTTCACTTGCATTAAACCAAGCAGTTCTATTCTGATTCGGATAAACATCTTTTTTAATTCTGAACTTCGGAACATAAAAAGCATGGTTTACATCAATTGATTTTAGATTAAGTACTACATCTTTATTTACAGGAACATACAATGAATCTGTTTCTTTCCCATTCGGATATTTGAAACTCCATTTCCACATTTGAGCAGTTACATCAATAGTTAAAGCGTTCTCAGGAATTTTAGATTGTTCAAGATAACCAGTCCAGCCAAGCCAGAACATTATCAGAACAAGTATAGTGGGTATAACTGTCCAGGTAACTTCAAGCGCAGTATTGTGATGGACATTCGTTGCTTTAGGATTTCTTTTTCTGTTATACTTAATAACAAAATAAATCATTAGTGATGTTATAAGTACGAGAAAGAAAATCGAAACAACGAGCGTAAAGAAAAATGCTAAATCAGTACTTTGAGAAAAATTTGAAACTCCATCAAACATATTTTTAATTCCTTACGATAAAAGAATAATCAGTAAACAATAAAATAAATGATATTAACAAAAACAATAGTGCAACTCCAACAAAAACTCTGAAGATTCTACTTTCACTTCTGAGGTGCATAAATATAGTTAAAACAAGATATGTTTTAATCGTAGCAATGGTCAGAGCAGTTGCAACAGTCAGTTTACCAAAATTTATTCCTGCAACTGCAACTGTAATTCCCGTTAGAGCCATAAGTGCCAGCCAAACGAGAACATATATACCATAGCCGTGACTATGCTGAGTATGTTGTTCTGAATGATTATCCATCTATAAATCCTTAATATCAAGTTATCAAATAAAATAATGGGAAAAGGAAAATCCAGATTATATCAACGAGATGCCAATACAATCCGGCAGCTTCGAGTTTAACATAATTGTCGTGAGTAATTACATCTTTCATAGTAAATGCTGTCATAAACGCAATGATTACAACACCTATAATCACATGCAAACCGTGTAAACCAGTCATAACATAATAAAGACCAAAAAATAAAATTTCACCGGAAGGTTTTGATAACAAAGTATCTGAACCCGGATAAATTCCGTGATGAAATTTTGCTCCCCACTCGAAATATTTATTAACCATAAATCCAAGAGCAAGGACAATAGTAAGCAATTGAAAAATTATAGATAAAGATTTTTGTTTCCTTTGTATAGCTGCAATCGAAAGAGCCATAGTTAAAGAGCTTGTAAGAAGAATTGCTGTATTAAATGTTCCTATTACTGTATTAAGCTCTTTAGCAGCAAGATGAAATTCATTAGGATGAGTAAATCTGTAAACAGAATACAGAATAAACATACCTCCGAACAATAAGAGTTCGGTAAATAAGAACAACCACATTCCCATTCGGGAAGCTACATCATCTCTGTGGATGTGAGCTGCAGCTGAATGTTGAACGCTCACTTTGCCTCCTGAGTTTGTAATACTAATTCATTATCCTTGTACTGATAAGGTGATTCTGTTACAACAGGAATATCAATAAAGTTTTCATGAACCGGCGGAGTAGCAATTTGCCACTCAAGAGTTTCACCGCCCCAAATATTCTTTTCAGTAACTTTAGCACCTTTGAATAAAGCATAAATCAAATTTCCGAACATAAGGAACAGAGCAGGAACGAGAATCCACGAGCCAATTGTTGAAATAACATGATAGATCTGATATTCAGGTAAATAATCATAATATCTTCTTGGCATTCCTAACCAGCCCATAATGAACATCGGGAAATACAAAGTATTAAATCCGACAAACAATGCCCAGAAAACTTTCTTTGCAAGATTAATGTTATACATCTTACCGAACATTTTCGGAAACCAATAATGAAGTGCTGCAAAAAATCCGAATCCGGTTCCGCCAAACATCACATAATGGAAATGTGCAACAATAAAAGAGGTATCGTGAACCTGAATGTCAACTGATAGAACTCCTTGCATAACACCAGTTAAACCACCAATAGAGAATTGAAAAATAAATGCAAGCACATAAAGCATCGGCGGCTGAAGATCAATTGAACCTTTATAAAGGGTAGCAACCCAGTTAAAAACTTTTATAGCACTTGGTATTGCGACAATCATTGTAAGTAATGAAAATATCAACTGACCAGTATCACTCATTCCTGCAGTAAACATATGATGAGCCCAGACCAAAGACCCGAATAAAGCAATTGCAATAGAAGACATTGCGATGAATTTATAGCCAAAAATTGTACGATGTGCAAACACAGGAATAATTTCTGAAACAACTCCCATTGCAGGAAGAATCATAATGTAAACTGCCGGATGAGAATAAATCCAGAATAAGTGTTGATAGAGAACCGGATCACCGCCTAATGCAGGATCAAACAGTCCAACTCCGAAAATTCTTTCAATTCCTACGAGCAGTAAAGTAATACCAATTATGGGAGTAGCCAAAACCTGAACCCACGCAGTTGCATAAAGAGACCAGACAGAAAGCGGCATTTTGAACCAATCCATTCCTGGTGCTCTCATTCTATGCACAGTTGTGACAAAATTTAATCCTGTAAGTATTGATGAGAAGCCAAGTATAAATGCTGCAAACAATGCCGGGATTACATTAGTATTTGTTCTGACGCTATAAGGAATATAAAAAGTCCATCCTGTATCAGCAGGACCGCCAGGGATTAAAATAGAAATGATTGCCAGTATTCCGCCTATTGCATATAAATACCAAGATAAAAGATTTAATCTTGGAAATGCAACATCTCTGGCACCGATTAATATTGGCAAAAAGAAGTTGCCAAATACTGCCGGCAATCCTGGAACAACAAAAAGGAAAATCATTATAACTCCGTGCAAAGTAAAAATGGAGTTATAAGTTTGCGGATCCATTATTGTTCTGCCTGGTGTAAGCAGTTCGAGTCGCATCAGGAAACCGAAAACCACACCAACAATTAAAAATATTGTGAGTGAAATCAGATAGAGCAATCCAATGCGTTTGTGATCGGTGGAAAGCAGCCAACCCCAAATGCCAGTGTGTTTACCCTTGTACTCAAGGTAACTTACATCATTGCCATTATTGCTTAAAATATTTTCATTACTCATATATTAACTACCTTAAATTAGAATTAACTTTCTTAGGTTTGAATTTAATGTATAAAATAAAAATACCGACGAAGAATAATATCAGCACTCCGAAAATTCTTGTAAGATTAAGTACATAAGTTCTGCCTTCAGGTTTATAAGTAAAACAAAACTGTAAAACCTTAGCTACAGTTGGTGAAATTTTACTTTCTGAAGTTTCATAAATTGCCATTTTAAAATCGAATGGCAGAATGCCGAATCCACTTCTTTCAGAGAATGCCGGGAAAAGATAGCGGCAAATTTTTCCTTTGCTATCTACGAAAATAAAAGTACCGGCGTGTCTGAAGTCTTTACCTTCCCGTTTGAAAAAGAAACCTGCTTTGTCGCTAACAGCTCTTATACTTGCTGAATCGCCTGTAAAAAATTTCCAGCTTTCAGGCGGAATATTTTTATCAATAGTTTTTAAGAAAACTTCTTTTCTTTTGAGAGCATTTGCAGGCTTCTCAGTTTCGTCCATACTTATTGTAACAACATTGTAATCAACACCAATTACCAAATCTGTTTTATTTATGATGTCAGCAAGTTCCATCATCAATGGGCTGCAAATACCAGGACATTCATAATAAACAAAAGCTAATACTGTAGGTTTTGTGAATAATTCTCTCAGAGAATATTCTTTTCCATATTCATCAACAAATTTTGTATCAAGTGGAAGATAAGCACCCAGTTGCTCTTCAACTCCGATCTCAAGCTTTTTACCAACACCATTAGAATATGAGACTTGCGTAATAAACAATAAAAGTAAAAATATTTTTGCTAATCTTTTCATTATATAATACTCATTAAAAACCTGTATAGCTCTGACCATTGTTGATCTGATAAGTTGAAAACTCTTCCGTTAAATCCATTTTGATTCACATTATTTAAAACAATTTTTCTAAAATTTTGTTCACTGTTCATACCGTCAAAATTTTTGACCAGAAACATTAATGCAACTCGTTTATCACTAGTAACCTGAGAGAAAAAATTTTTGAAATTTGAATTTTCAATTTTATTAATTGCATTTTCAACACGAGTCAAATATGGTTCATATTCTTTCATCAAAACAGTTTTGGCTAAAGCAACAGGAATTTGTGCAGGTAATTGTTGGCCTGCTGATAAATTATAGGTTGCATCCAATGCATCAAGATCAGATTGAGTATCTTCTGGCGGATTTGGGACGAAATTAGTCCTTATATAATGTGCTAAAGCAAATTTCTGTTCAGGTAAAAGATAATCATAAGACACCATTGAACTTCCGGCAATACCTTCCTGCAAAGTAGTATAAATCTGACTTAACTTTGGCCCATTCTTCCAGCCCTCAAGTGAAGTAAAATTTCTTGGTGCCGGATTAAGTCCTGCTGAAGCTGGTCCACCACCTGCACCAGTTTCACCGTGACAAGAAGCACAGTTAGATTTATAAAGTGTTTCACCTTCACTAAGCAGTTGTGGAGTAGCAGTTTTAATATCAGAAAGATTTACCGGAGGGACCACTTTTGCTTCCCGCATTTGCAAATCCATAACAACAGCAGTTGTATCCTTCATAACCGCTGGTACTTTCTGTCTTGCAATAAATTCAAGCTTAGATATAAAATACAAACCGATCAAAATTCCTATTACAAGGAAATAAGGGAATACTAATCCAAAGATTGTTCCCGGACTATTTTTAATTTCTTCTACTTTTTCTTTTATCTGTTCAAAAAATTCTTTCATTGTTTACCTTCATTAAGAATTATAGATGAAAGTTAATTCCTCTTTTAAGTTTAGGATCACCAACAGGAATTAAGTTTTCTTTCTTAGCAATAAAATTAAAAATTGTTAGAACGACGCCAATACCTAAAATCGGAAACACAAGATCTATCCAACTGAATACATAACCTTTCTTCAGTGGCTGCATATTTGGCATAATCAACCAGAATAAATCGAATAGATGTGCGAACAGTAACCATATCGAAATAAACTTTAATCGTTTCGGGTCCATCTTTGCAGGTTGTGAAAGTAACATTGCATAAGGAACCACAAAGTGAATTACAATTAATAACAATGAAAATATTACCCAACTACCTTCCCATCTTGTAAGGTACCAGAAAGTTTCTTCCGGAAGATCAGCATACCAGATTAACATGAACTGACTGAAAGCGATATAAGCCCAGAAGTTTACAAAAGCAAAAAGTAAAGCCCCAAAACTGTAAAGATGATCATCAGTTATCCAGGGATTGAAATAACCTTTTTCCTTTAATACAACGACAATAAGAGTAACGGCTGCTAAAGCTGCTATTACGGTTCCTGAGAAATAATAAACTCCGAAAATTGTTGAGAACCAATGCGGCTCAAGACTCATCAACCAATCAACTGCTGTAAATGTTATTGTAATTGCAAACAGTGGAATGAATGCAGCAGAGAATCTGATATTTTTCGTTGTTAGAGTCTGATCCTTAGTTGTATCCTGTTTTCTGGAATTTCTTGTGAGAAGGAAATAAAATAAAACCCATATTGCAATGAATACAAGAGTTCTTATAACAAAAAAAGACAAGTTAAGATAAGGAGCTTTGCCTTCAAGAATTTTATCCTGCTTTACTGCTTCTTCATGTGCCCAGTGGAATAAATCGTGATTGAGAAAAAGCAAGGGAATAACCAAAATAAACAGTACAGGTAGAAGTCCTGCAAAAAATTCAGGTATTCTTCTGAATGGTGTACTCCAATCAGCACCAGCGACATATTCTAAAGCAATAAGGAATAATGAGCCAAGTGCAATGCTAACAATCATCATATAAATTACCAGGTAATTAAAAGCTGCTCTTGATTGATCAACAAAGAAAGCAGCAACTGCCAGAATAAGTCCGATTATAAGAAACGCAAAACCGAATTTAGAAAAACCGGCTGGTAAATCTTTTCTTTGATAGTTAAAATCAGTTTGATGCATTGTTTCCGGTCTCCTTGTTAACAACTTGTAAATCAGAGCTTTTTGCGTTTTTAGCTCTCTGTAAAACTCTTATATAATTCACAATTGCCCATCTTTCTTCTCGTGTAATTTGAGAAGCATACGAAGGCATTATATTTTGTCCGTTTGTTATTATGTGATAAATCATTCCGTCACTAAATTCTCTTGCTCTTGATGAATGGAGTGAAGGCGGATTTGGAAATTGTCCACGCAGCCTGCTGTCACCATCACCAAAATTTCCGTGACAAGGACTACAGAAAGTCAGATATTTCGCCTCACCCAATTTTAGATTTTCTTTTGTCGGCAAAAATGGATTCTGTAAAACTTCTGTTGGATTATTTTGACCCATATAAGGATAAGGGAGAAATCCTCTTGCAACAGTTCCCTGAACAGGGGTTCTCATTCCAAAACCATCTGCAAATAAAGTTGATGGCTGCTGTGGATTAAGTTTCGGTTGCTCCATCATCCAGGTGAAAGGTTGCATATAAAGTAATTTATTCAGTGAGAAGTATGTTACTCCGGAAGTAACAAGTGCAACAAGAATCAATAGTGTAACGAACTTCGGTTCAAGAACAGGATAAGTTTCTTTCTCTGAATAATAAATTTCTTCAAGACTAATCGGGTGAAGTGAATTTAAGAATTCACGAACTTTCGATTCATCAAAATGTTTATCACTTGCTTCAATAACCACTCCAAAATGATCCCTTGATACTTTTTTCATGTACTCAGTATCGTGAAGCGGATGATCATTCTCAGGGAATCTGAAAAAGAATGTAATCATTCCTATAACTGTAGCAAGCGTAGCAAGTAAAACAGTTACTTCAAATGTAACCGGAATAAAAGCCGGAAGAGCGAAGAACGGCTTACCACCAATTATCATCGGATAATCAACTGACATTGTCCAATACATAAGAAGCAAAGCTAAAGCTGAACCAGTTAATCCGAATACCAGCGTAATAAATCCAAGCTTTGATGGCTTGAGTTTCATTGCTCTGTCTATTCCATGTACAGGATAAGGAGAGTGAACATCATATTTCTGATAACCGGCTTCTGCAGTTTTCTTAGCTGCTCGAATAATTTCATCAGGAGTTTTGAATAATGCAGCGATACCAAATAATCTCTTATTCATGATGACCTCCGTGATGAGTTGGCTGTGCGCCTTCTGCAACTGCTTTAACTTCTGAGATTGAAACTACTGGCAATGATTTGGTGAATAAAATCACCAGAGTAAAAAATAATCCGAAGCTTCCCAGTAAAATTCCCATATCGAAAATTGTTGGTGTATAATAAGCCCAGCTTGATGGTAAGAAATCTCTGTGCAGAGAAGTAACCGTTATTACAAATCTTTCGAACCACATTCCGACATTTACTAAAATTACAATAACTATCATAACAGGAATTGATCTTCTGAATTTTCTGAACCAGAATAGCTGAGGGAAAATCACATTACAGCTAACCATTATCCAATAAGCCCAGGCATAAGGACCAAAAGCTCTGTTTATGAAAACAAACTGTTCTGCCTGAACACCACTATACCAGGCAATAAAAAATTCCATTCCGTAAGCGTAGCCAACCATCATACCTGTTGCAAGAATAACTTTATTCATCTTTTCAAGATGATCCATGGTAATAATATTTTCCAGATTGAAAATTTTTCTAACGAATACAAGAACAGTAACAACCATAGCAAATCCGGAGAAGATAGCTCCAGCAACAAAGTAAGGAGGAAATATAGTAGTATGCCAACCAGGAAGAATAGAAACTGCAAAGTCAAAACTTACGATTGTGTGAACTGAAAGAACGAGCGGTGTAGCAAATCCTGCTAATAACATATATGCTTTTTCATAATGCTGCCAATGTCTTGAAGAATGTCTCCAACCCAAACTAAAAAGTGAGTAAATAGTTTTTTTAATCTTCGAAGTTGTTCTGTCTCTTAAAGTTGCAAAATCGGGAATCAATCCGATATACCAGAAAACCAATGAAACAGTAAAGTATGTTGAAACTGCGAACACATCCCAAAGCAAAGGTGAGGTGAAATTAACCCATAAACTATGCTGATTAGGATAAGGAAGCAGATAACCTGCAAGCCAGGGTCTTCCTGTATGGATAACAGGGAAAATACCAGCACACATTACCGCGAAGATTGTCATCGCTTCTGCAAATCGGGCTATACCAGTACGCCATTTTTGTCTGAGCAAAAACAGAATTGCAGAAATAAGTGTTCCTGCGTGACCAATACCAACCCAGAACACAAAGTTTACAATCGGAACAGCCCAACCAACAGGTTGATTATTTCCCCAAAGACCTATTCCATAATAAAAACTAAATGCAAGGCAAACGGCTCCAATCAATAATAATGAACCTGAAATAGATAGTGCAATAAAATATTTTCTATCAGGTTTTGTGTCGAGTGGTCTGGCAACTAACTCTTCAATTTCAGCGAGCGAGAGCCGACCAGCAATTGCCGGAGCTTCCTGTGAGTAGTCAATATTCACTATAATTCCTCCGTATGAATATTTCTAAGTTTAGCAATGTATGTTACATTTGGTCGAACATTCAATTCTTCAAGCACATAATAACCAAGTTCGTGTGTTCTGTATTTATAAAATTCAGAATCTTTACCGTTTATATCACCAAATTGAATTGCATTTGTCGGACAAGCTTCCTGACAAGCAGTTTTAACATCTGTTCCTTTAATCGGCGTACCTCTTCTTGCAGCTTCTGAGCGTGCTTCTTCAATTCGTTGAACGCAGAAAGTACATTTCTCCATTACTCCGCGTGAACGAACAGTAACTTCAGGATTAAACATCAATGTAAAGATTGAACTTTCCTGATATCCATCTCTGAAATGATCTCTGAAGTTGAAGAAGTTAAATCTTCTAACCTTATAAGGACAGTTGTTAGAACAATATCTTGTTCCAACGCAACGATTGTAAACCATTTGATTAAGACCATCAGGACTATGAGTAGTTGCTACAACCGGACAAACATTTTCGCAAGGTGCCTGATCGCAATGCTGACAAAGCATTGGTTGAACACTTACTCTTGGATCATCCGGTGAACCCGAATAATATCTGTCAATTCTTAACCATTGCATTTCCCTGCTCTTCAAAACCTGATCTTTTCCAACAACAGGAACATTGTTTTCAACATTGCAGGCAACCACACAATCACCACAACCAAGACACTTATTTAAATCAATAGCCATTCCCCATTTCATTTCATTATATTGAAATGGTGTGTAAACACTTTCTAATTCCTTTGGTCTGTGCTCCTGAATAAAATCAGGATTCTTTTCATATTTTGCTACAGTGCCTTCCTGAATGATGTGTCTCTTGATATGTAAATCCTGAGTTCTTGGATTATCGAATGCGTGATGTTCCTGACTGGAAGCAAGAGGATATTTTCCAACTGCTTTTGTAATTGATGCATTCGTATAAATCCAATTACTTAGCCCTGACTTAGAAGACAATAAACTATTTGCATTAAATCCAACACCTGAAGCAACAATTCCGGAAAATTCTCTTCCGTATCCGAGTTCAATTGTAATTGTATCATCTGCATTTCCTGCCTGGATGAATACTGGCAAAGTTAATTTTCTGCCGTCAACAGAAACTTCAACTAAATCATCATTCTCAAGATTCAAAGATTTAGCTGTATTGTGTGAAAGTGCAGCATAATTGTCCCATGTAATTTTAGAAACAGGATGAGGCAACTCCTGAAGCCAACCATTATTAGCAAATCTGCCGTCACCTACCTGATAACTTTCTCTTAATATTAAAGTCATACCATTCGACTCAATATTAGCAATGGAAGTACTCATTGCTGCAAGATTTACATTACCAATTGATGGTGTTGATTCATTTGTTAAAACAAATCCATCGTGAAGAGCACCAAACCAGAGTTGTTTGAATTCAATTTTAGATTTAAGAGTTGGATAGATATTGGTTTCCCAATTCTTCATCAGATAATCGTGATATAATGTGTCAGAATAAGTTTCTGGATTAGTACTTATCCAGGTAAGAAGGATTGCTTCCTTCTGTCTTGTATTATGAAGTGGTGCAATAACAGGTTGTTGTAATGAAATCAATCCTGTTCTGGTTTTTGCATCTCCCCAACTTTCAAAATTATGATTGATAGGTAAAACATAATTACTGAATTGAGCCGTCTCATTCATTCGCTCAGTTAAAGTAACAACGGTCGGAACTTTGCTTAATAAATTTTTATAGTTCAAATCATTAGGAAAATGATAGACAGGATTGCAATCCAAATGAATTACTGCAGCAACTTGTCCATTACTGATTTTATCAGTTAATTCTTTTAATTCATTTAGTGATGATAAATTCATCAGATTGACTTCAGAACTATCATTCCGATAAAGAGTTTTATTGCCGAGCAAATCATTCAGAATGTTTACAGCAATGTGAACATTCTCAGGCAGTAAATCGCCAGCATATACAATTGATTTGCCTTTATTTGATGCGAGGTCATTAACAAGATGGTTGACTTTTTCTTTATCGAGATTAAATTTCTGTACAAAGCTTTCCAGATTGTATTCAGAAGCTAATGAAGTTGAAATGACACCTTTTTTACTCAGTTCATTCATCAAGCTCATAACAAAAGCAAACTGATTTTCAGGTTTCAAACGCATTCTGTAATCAGAGTTCATTCCAGTAAGTGTCATTGAACTTTCAACAACATAAAGTCTGCTGAATGATTTTTTATTAACATCTCTACCTTCAGCGAACATTCTTTTATTCTCAACAGTGTTTCCTTCAACACCAAGAAAATCAGAATCAAGTGAAACAATTACTTTGGCTTCATTCCATTTAATTAATGGGAAACTGCCGCTTCCATAACATTTTAACCAGGCAGAATTTCTGTTTGAACTATTAAAGAGCTCATAGCTATAAATTTTTGCTGAAGGAAACTTCACCTTAAAATCATCAAGTACTTTTACTGTAGTTGGTGAAGTAATTGTGTGAGTCAAAACTGCAATCTCTTTGCTTCCAGCCATACTCAAAGCAGCGATGATATCTTTATCAGATTTGTTCCACTCAATTGTGTCAAAACCGGTAGAAGTCTTTTTTAATGGCTGCTGAATTCTTTCAGGATCATAAAGATTTAAAATATTTGCCTGGCCTTTAGCACAAATTTTACCTTGATTTACCGGATGTTCAGGATTTCCATCAATCTTAATTGGTCTTCCCTCTCGGGTTTTGATAAGTATTCCACAAGAGTTTGGACACGCGGTACAAGTTGATGCATAATAATTCGGTTTACCGAGAATGATTTCTTCAGGCTTAATATTGTAGGGAACAATTTCACCTTTGTCGCGATAATCACTGCAGGCAACACCAGCAAGAGCCGCTGATGCACCGAGTAACGCTAAAAATTTTCTTCTGGAAATTCCTGATAAGTTTTCATTCGGATCAAAATCATCTGTTACACCGTCTGCAAATTCATGATGACGTGCCTCTAAAGTTTTTTCATTTCGGTAAAGTTCTTCGAAACTTCTCCAGTAATTTGGATCAGGATTATTATTATGCTGTTTATTTTCTTCTCTGTAATCAGACATTCTTTTCACCTGCTTTTTTCCTGCTGACTGCTAATGGATTAATTTTAACTTCAACTTTTTTTGATTCAAATCTTTTTTTAGCTGAAGTAAACGGAATGTATTTGAACAAAGCAATTCCAGCTGCGGCAAGCGTAGCTGAAAGGAAAAATTTTTTTCTATCCATTTTATTTTTTGTTTGATTTAAATTCATAGTGAATTCCTATCTATGACAAGCTGAGCAATATTCAGGACCTTTATTTATTTGATCTTTCAATTCAGGAAATTTATCGTGAGCATTTCTATGACAATTCAAACAACTTCCCATCGTAAATGAATTCATCTGCCCGACTTTTTCCATCTGAGTTACTTCGCCATGGCAAGCGGTACAATCAATTCCCTTGTTTACATGAACTGAGTGATTGAAATATGCATAATCCGGAACTTTGTGAATTCGTTTCCAGGGGAGTGGAACGCCATCCCTGTAATATTGAGTGAGCTTAATTATTTCAGGACGATCTTTTCTTGCAACAGTATGGCAATTCATACAGGTTGCAACTGCCGGAACACCTGCAAAACGGGATTTATCCACATTTGTATGGCAATATTGACAATTAATTTTCATCTCACCTGCATGAAGTTTATGAGAATAATTGATTGGTTGAACTGGTGTATAGCCAACTCCATCTCGTTCAGGTCTTGAGACGAAATAAGTTAATGTGAATGAAGAAATAATAACAAAAACAGTTAATGGAAGTCTGTTTCGCAGGATATAATCAAGTAAAGATTTCTTCATTAAATGTCCAATAAATTTTTATTAAGTGAATTAAAAGAAGGTTCTGCCTTCTACAATTACTATATTTTTTATGCGCGGATTAGTACCAAGGGTTTGTTCGCTGCCCTGGTTTGACAGTTACAAATATTTAACAAATTTGTTGCGTAAAATTATTAAAAGATGATTATAAAACAAAAGAAGTGATTAAAGGTTTAAAGAGAAATTATTTTGCACACTTATTAGTTGAATACTTAAAATATTCTCTGAAGTATCTGATATGTTAAAAACACAGTAATGACCAGAATTGACAGATAAATCAAAATTTTTTTAATTGAATGAAAGGTCAATGCAACTGATGTAAGATAACCTCTCCAACCACATTTTGTGCAGCGATATGTATGATAGACTCCAATACCGTTAACTATTTTCTCTTTAGTATTTCTTGAATGAGATTTTTTCAGTGTATTCAGTTCCTTACAGGAAGGACATCCGCCAAATGATGGATTTCTTTTCATTAAGACAGCTGATTTTGACATACAACTATTAATTCTTTTTGTTTAGTAGTTTATTATAAATAGTCTCATTACTGAAAAGAGACAGAGCAGTATTAAACTGCTTATCATATTTCAAAGATTCTTCAAGTCCTTTTTGCTGATTGTAATACCGTGTTGCCAATTCAACTTTAATATAATTCATTATTTCTGATTTGTATTTATCAAGTTCCTTTTCGAAATAATTCTTCAATTCATCTTTCAACTTTGAAGCAGCATTCATAATCCTGCCGTTGATTTTATTTTTCTCAAGATCATCAATCAGTGAATTGAGTTTCTTCTCTACTTCAGGTGTATAATTGAACTCTTTACTTTTTATGTAAGAAATAAAATCGGTGAATATTTTGTTATCATTCAGATTTTCAAATTTTGTAGTTTGATTGTTGTAATAGTATTTATCAGCAAAGTCAAAAATTATTCCTTTTGCTAAAAGTTCTTTGGTTATCTCTCCTTCTATTTCCTGTTTTACTAAAGTATCAGGAGTAATTCCGCCGGCACTATAAACTTTTCTTTGATTGTCAGTGCTGAATTCTGATTTCTCTTCAATTAACGGAGTGCTGAAAACTTTATTCTTTTTTGAGTAATCAATTTTTTGAATACACCTTCCACTCGGAGTATAATATTTTGCTGTGGTTATCTTTAAAGAAGTATTATAAGTAACCGGAGTGATTGTTTGAACTAATCCTTTACCAAATGACTGAGTTCCGAGAATTATTCCTCTGTCGTGATCCTGAATTGCACCAGCAACAATTTCAGAAGCAGATGCACTGTTTTCATTAATCAGAACAACTAATTTTTCATTCGGAACAATTGGTTCTTCCTTCGCAAAATATTTCTTTTCGCTGTTTGTTTCTCTGCCTCTTGTTGAAACTATTAACAAATCCTTTTGCAAAAATTTATTACAAACATCTACAGCAACATCAAGTAATCCACCCGGATTACCGCGCAAATCAAGCACAATTGAGTGAATAGGTTTTTCTTCTTTAAGTTTTTTCAATGCATTCTTAATTTCTTCTGAGGCAGAACGACTGAAGTTGGTAAGTTTCAGATAAACATTATTGGAATTCTTTGGATAGAAACCGGCATAAACAAGATTTTTAATTACGATCTCTTCACGGATAATATTGAATTGCAATGTGTCCTTATCATTATTCCGTAGCACTTTGAGTTGAACAATTGTGCCAGGTTCTCCTTTTACTTTTGCTGACAATTCATCTATATCAGAAGAAGAAATCGGCTGTCCATCAACTTCTATAACAATATCTCCGATTCTAAGTCCCTGTTTCTGAGCTGCATAACCTTCAATTATTTCCGTGATAGTAACTCTGTCATTTCTTACTCCAATTGTAACTCCGATTCCACCATATTTTCCATTTGTCATCAGGTCAATATCATCTTGCTTGCTTTCATCAATAAAAACAGTATAAGGATCAAGAGACTTAAGCATTCCCTTAATTCCTTCGCGCATAAATTCTTCGGGATTAATTTCATCAACATAATTGAACGAGATTTCTTTATAAACTTTTCCAAAGATTTCCATGTTTTTGGAAATCTCGTAATAAATATCACCGCTTCGCTGAATGTAAAACCCAAGTAAAAAAGCTGATACAATTAAAAGAAATAAAACTGATTTTTTCATATTATTTAGGCTCTATCTCTTCGATATAATTAATAATTAACTTATGAATAATTTCAATTGATTGAGTGCCGTCAATTACCCGAAACCTTTTTTCGTTTTTTGCAAGAGTAAGATAACCATTCCTCACTTTTTCAAAAAAGTCATTTGATGATACTTCTATTCTGTCAAGTTCCTGATGAGTTTTTTCCGATTTTCTTTTAACTGCAACTTCAACAGGAATATCAATTACAAAAGTTATGTCAGGGATTGTTTCACCGATAGCAAGCTTATGAACATTAAGAACTGAATCAATGGGCAATCCTCTTCCGAAACCCTGATAAGCTGTTGATGAATCGTGAAATCTGTCTGAAATCACAATTTCACCTTGTTTGATAAATGGATTTATTTTTTCTCTTACAAGCTGTGCTCTGCTTGCTGAGAACAGAAGCAGTTCGGTTTCCATAAACATTTTGTTGTTTTTTTTATCAAGCAAAATGTCTCTTATCTTTTCCGATATTTCTGTTCCACCAGGTTCACGAATTACCTGAACAGATTTGCCTTTTCTTTCAAAATAATTTTTCAGTAATTCAACCTGAGTTGATTTTCCGCAGAAATCTATTCCTTCAAAAGTTATGAACATAAAATTTAATTTCAGATGAGTTAATATTTTTTAATTACATATTTAAGTTTGTCGGGCTTAACTGAAAGCAAAGTTATATCTGCCGGCAATTGTAGTTCCGGTTTGATAAAACCGAGCGTATCACTGATTACTTTATAATAGTCTACAGAGGCAATAATATTTTCAGCAGTTATTTTGCCAAGTATATTTACTCCGCCGCGAAATGTACAATCAATTGTATTAGGAATTAAAACTATTTCAACATTGGCTGGTTTGTTAATCACATTGACGGGAATACCTGCAACTGTATTTTCAACTATTCTCTGAACATCAAGCGTTACTTCAACAATCTTTGGAATGGTTTCAAATCCTCTTAAGCTTTCAAGTTCTGAAGTTAGTGAAATTTTCTGATCGAGATTTTTCAGAGAAATCTCTTTAGTCTTAAACTCATCCATATATTTTATCAAGCTTGATGGTCCTTTAACAAGAACAGAATCAGGTTCGATTGAAACTTTCGTAGCGAGATTATAACCATCTTTAAAGTCAAGATTCAACTGCGGAACAACCTTAAGTTTTTTTTCAGCTAATGGTTCAACATTAATTCTGATATTTTTAGGATTGATATCAAGTATATTAATTCCCGCAGCAAACCAGGGATTGTTTTCAACATTTGCCAATAGATTAACTGAAACTACTCCACTATCACCTTTAACTGATACATAAAAATATTTCGAACTTCCTAATTCAAACGACATAAGTTTCCATCCATCAGCTTTTAAGCGAACGGTAATTGTTGGAGGAAGATCATTTCCAACGGTATAACCTGCAGGTAAATCAATAACTTCAATCGGCAGTTTATAAATTGAATAATATTCATCAGACAGAGCGATACTCACCCAGACAGTAACCGAAAATAGAACGGAAATAATTATTATGTAAAACTTTTTATTCAAATTATTCCGGTAAAATTTGTTTAAAGTAAACCATCAATTCATCACGGTTTGCAATTGAAATTTGTCTTCCTTTAATCGGAAATTCTTCAAAGTCACGGGCAACTCTTCTAAGCTTATGAACATTAAGTCCATCAAGATCTGAAAGTTTTTTAACAACATAGGAAGATACTGCTTTTGGTTTGGATACTTCAGTTTTCTTTTCATCACCTGAAATCTTTTTTCCCAATGCTTCAAGTCGTAACCTTTCAATTGTACTTAGATTAATATCAGATGTTTCGGAAGATTGAATTTCTTCTTTTGGTTTTGATAATTTTTTTACGGCAGTCTTTTTAACTTTTCTTACTTTAACACTTTCAGATTTTTTTTCGGGAAGCTCTTCTATTTGTGAAGTTATAAGTTTTTCCTGAGATTTTATTTCAGATTTGATTTGTCTGATATGATGTTTTTTTGTTTTATTAAAAAATTCTCTTTCTATAGATGGGTTTAAATTTTCCAGAATTGTAAAGTTTACAACTGAAGAAATTTTATTAATGCTTTCAATCGCTAAATTAAGTGCGTATTTAATTTGAGGAATATTTCCCTTCAGTTTTAATAATACATTTCCTTTATTTATCTCGTCAAGCTCAATTTCCACGGAAGAATTTTTTAACAATGTATCAACAGCATAAATTGATGCGCAAAAACCATTTACTTCTAAAAGTGCAAATGAGTTATTCATCTTTCTCACCTTCAATAAAATTAAACAATTCCTGATGAGGAACTGCAATAACTGATTTTGCAACCAAAGAATTTTTTTCAGTGCAATGACCTGCTCCAAAATCTATTGCCTGCTGAACTGCTCCCAATTCACCTTTGATAAATACTGTCGTGTAACCATTCAGTAGCTGGCGAACATTTGAAAGTTTGACTTCAAATTTATCAACCATAAGATGAGCAATTTCAACTGCACTGCTCAGTGAATTTGTTTCAATTATTCCAAGCGATTGTTTAAGCATTGATGTGCTCCCAAATAGATTTATCTGTACCAAAAATAAGAGGACGATGGTTAATTATCAATTTAATCAATTCTGTGAGTCGAGATATTCGGAAAGAATTATTGCTGCTGAATGCATATCAATCAATCCTTTTTCCTGTCTTTTCTTTTTATTCTTCACAGATTCTATGATTCTTCTTTCAGCAATTTTTGAAGTGTGAGTTTCATTCCAGAGTATTATCTCAAGTCCGAATCTTTTTTCTAACTCCGATTTAAATTTCATCACATCCATTAAAACAGATTTAGCAGAATTTGGCGAATCTTCAGGCAAACCTAACACAATTTTTTCGACTGATTTTTCTTCAATTATATTTTTCAGATTTTCAAAAACATTCTCGTCATTCAGGATTGTTGTAAAAGGTGATGCAAATTTTTTGAAAGGATCACTTAATGCTATTCCTATTCGTTTAAGACCAAAATCAACTGACATTATTCTGGTAAAATTATCTTCGTTCATAAAGTGCTTTCGAATCTCTCAACTGAATAAACTCCCTGAACTTTTTTCAATCTCTCAATAATTCTGTTAAGATGTTCGAGATTTTGAACATACATAGTAACATTTCCTTCAAAAGTTGAATCAGTTGTATTTATGTTGATTGATTTAATGTTTGTATTGCGGTAAGTTACAATTGTATGCGAAATGTCGTTAAGAATTCCCGGTCTGTCTTCTCCGCGAATTGTTAATCCGGCAACAAAAAGATTGTCTTCAGTTTCAGGCCATTGAACATTTACAAGTTTAGAAGAATCAGCAACTGACATATGTAAAAGATTAACACAATTTTTCCTGTGAATTTTTATTCCTTCACCAACTGTAATGTAACCAATTACCGGATCGCCGGGAATCGGATTGCAACACTTTGCATAAGTGTAAAGTATTCCGGATTTTTTCCCGTCAACCAAAATACCGCCTACATCACTTCTTGCGACATTGGCAAATTTATCAAACCCAAGTTCTTTTTGTTTCTCACGTTCTTCTCTTTCTTTGCTTGCGGTAATAACATCGTCAACATTTAGCAGACCTTGTGCAATTGCTTTGAAGAATTGTTTTACATTATCGTATTTATGAAGGTGTGCTAATTTCAGAAGTTCATCAGCATTAAAAGTAAGTTTTAACTTTTTAATTTTTTTCTCCCAGATTTCTTTTCCCTTTTCTATAATCTCCTGCTCTTCTTTATTCAGCCATTTACGGATTTCATTTTTTGCTTTGTGAGTCTTTACAAATTTTAACCAGTTTTTGTTAGGATGCTGATTCTTTGAAGTTATTATTTCAACCTGATCACCACTGTGAAGTTCTGTATCCAGCGGAACAATTTTGCCATCTACCTTTGCACCGATACAATGATGACCCACTTTACTGTGTATATCAAAAGCAAAATCAACCGGAGTTGATCCAACAGGCAATCTTCTCAAATCACCTTTTGGTGTGAAGACATAAATTTCATCCTGATAAAGATTAAGCTTAAAACTTTCGAGCAATTCTTTTTTCTGTTCATCTCTCGAGGCATTTTCAAAAATGTCGCGAATCCAGTTTACCCAATTTTCTAAATCTTTATCTGTTGCGGTTTTACTTTCTTTATACCGCCAGTGTGCCGCAACACCTTTTTCTGCAACTTCGTGCATTTGTCGTGTTCTAATCTGAACTTCGACAAGTCTTCCTTCAGGTCCAACTACTGTTGTGTGAATTGACTGATAATTATTTGTCTTTGGAATTGATATATAATCTTTGAAACGATCAGGAACCGGAAGATAAATCTGATTTACAATTCCAAGAACTGTATAGCAGGCATTAGCATCATCAGTATCGAGAATAATTCTTACTGCAAACAAATCATAAATTTCTTCAAAAGGTTTATTGCGCCGAACCATTTTCCTGTATATGCTGTAAAGATGTTTCGGTCGTCCGCTTAACTCATACTTAAGTTTATACTCATTAAGTTTTTTTATTATTGGCTCAGAAAACTTTTTGATATATACTTCTCTGTCTTTTCTCTTGGCTTTTAATTTTCTTGCAAGTTCTTCATAAGCTTCTCTGTTAAGAAATTTAAATGATAAATCTTCAAGTTCCCACTTAACTTTTGCTAATCCGAAACGATGAGCAAACGGAGCATAAATTTCAAGGGTTTCCTGTGCTATTCTTCGCTGTTTATCTGGACTAACAAATTCAAGCGTTCGCATATTGTGAAGTCGGTCAGCAAACTTTACAAGAATAACACGAACATCTTTAACCATTGAAAGTAAAAGCTTACGATAATTTTCTGCTTTGGTAATTTCGTGTCCCTTAAATATGCCGCTTATTTTTGTTACACCATCAACAATTTCGGCAACTTCTTTTCCGAATTCTTTTGAAAGAATTTCCACTGTATAGTCAGTATCTTCTGCAACATCGTGAAGCAAAGCACAAACAACTGTTATATCATCTAAAGGAAATTCTTCAACTGCAATGTTTGCAACTTCGTAAGGATGAGTAAAGTATGGCTCGCCTGAAGCACGAATTTCATTTTTATGTGCTTCAAGACTATACTCGAAAGCTTTTGTTATTAATGCTTCATCAACCTTAGGTAGATTTTTTCTGCAATTCTTCAGCAAAGCTTCGAGCATCATTTGATATTTGGGATTATCTAAAGCCATTTTTTATAGTATGATAAAATCTCGGTTGGAATTTACTTTATTTTTCTGACTACTTAAAGTCAGCGCCGAAGGTGGGCAATATTTAATAGCTGTTCAGCTCTTTATATAATTTCTGAACTCTTTTCAGGCGGCTTTCGAGCTTATCCTTTTCATACTCAGAGTAATTTTTTATGCTTAATATTTCTTCACATAGTTTCTTTGCATCTGAACTTTTACCAAGTTTATAATATTGCTGAGCAATGATGTGTTTTAGTGTAACTTCATTAATTCTATTCGATTTCAGTGTATCCGGATATGACTGAAGAACATTAAAATATTCTTTGATAGATTTTTGTGGATTTATGTTTTCGTATGCTCTTGCTAATCCCCATCTGAAAATCCGTGAATCTGGATATTTTTCAAGGGCCTTCCCGGCTAATTCAATTGCATCTGCATATCGTTCACGATCAATATAAATCCAGATTAAAGAATTAACAGCAAGATGATAATTGTATGATGAATTTTTAACTGCCGAAGAAAGTAATTTTATTCCCAAATCTTTTTCGTCATCAATAAATGGCAGCCAATTAAGAAATTCAGTCTTGGCACTTTTCCAGTACTTGTAAGTTCCGATTGCAATGTAAGCATCGTGAAATGAACTATCACTTTCTAAAATATCTTCAAATAGAGAAATAGAACTTAATCCCGTTGAAATTGCCTGAAGCCAGCTTCCGCGAATAGCATCATAGTAAGCAATGTAACCTTCGGTGAGTGCAAGAAAATATTTATTCCACAGATTTCGTTCGTCTTTTTCCAGTAAATTTTTTGAGATGTCTTTTGCAGTTTCGAGGTAGTTTGTAATTAGTTTGTGATTGAAAGGAATTTCATAATCATAACTCTGTGCAATTTCAGTTGCAGCTAAATAAATTTTCCCAAGAGGTAAATCACTTCTCTGATTATCAAGCTCAGAAAAAATTGTTTTTGCTTCATCGTAATTCTGATTGATAATTTTATCAATTCCTTTTCGAAGTAAATCATCAACTTTTTTATCTGGATAAGATTGGGCAAATACTGAAAAGGATAAAAATAAAACCGCTGCAAATATTTTATTAAAGTGTACCGAAAGTTCTGTCACCAGCATCTCCAAGTCCAGGCAAAATATATCCTTTATTATTCAGCTCTCTGTCTAATGAAGCAGAATAAATTTTTACTTCAGGATGATCAGCATTCATTCGTTGAACTCCTTTTGGAGCTGCAACAATACATGCAAAATAAATTGTCTGAGCACCTTTCTTTTTAAGATAAGTAACTGCTCCTGATGCACTGCCACCGGTTGCAAGCATTGGATCTAACAGTATCACATCAGATTTTTCGAGTTCGGCAGGAGTCTTGAAATAATATTCAATTGGTTCGAGTGTTTCTTCATTTCGCTGCAAACCAATATGCCCGACTTTTGAATCCGGAATAAGTTCCAGAAAACCATTTACCATTCCAAGTCCGGCTCTTAAAACCGGAACAAGCACAATTTGTTTTCTTAGTTTGTAACCTGTTGTTTTTTCAAGAGGAGTTTCAACTTCAATTTCAGTGAGAGAAATATTCTTTGAAATTTCTGCAGCAAGCAAATTAGAAATCCTTTGTAAAGCAGATCTGAAAATTTCCGGCTGAGTGTTTTTATCGCGCAGAATAGTCAGATCTTTTTTTATTAAAGGATGCTCAACGATGTAAAAATTTTTCATTTAAACTCTTTCGATTTTGATTTGAAAGATAATGTTAAAGGAACTCCTTCGAATCCATATTTTCTTCTGAGTAAATTCTCTAAAAATCTTTTATAATGTTCTGCAACCTGATTTGGATAATTTGTAAAGAATAAAAAAATCGGATAGTGTGCTCCAACTTGTGTAATATATTTAATCTTCACTTCTCTGCCGGTCTTTGTTGCCGGTGGTGGATTTTTTTCTATTTCAGGAAGAATTTCATCATTAAGCTGACTTGTTGGGATTTTCTTTTTTCTTTCCGATTCAACCTGTTTACTAAGCTCAATCAATTTGAATATTCTTTGCTTTGTAAGAGCAGAAATAAAAATAATTGGTGCGAAAGAAGCAGTTCCCAATTTTTGCTTAATTGCTTTCTCAAATATCTGTGCAGTGTTCTGATCTTTTTCAATTAAATCCCATTTATTTACCGCTACAATTAAACCTTTTCTCCACCTGATAACTTCATCAATAATTTTCTGATCCTGACTTTCAAAACCAAGTTTAGCATCAATTAAAACGATTGCCACATCACATTCGCCAATTGCTTTGTAAGTTCTTATGTTGGAAAAAAATTCAATGCTTTCCTGAACTTTACTTTTCTTTCTTAATCCTGCCGTATCAATAAGAATTATTTCTTCGCCATAATATTTAAGTATTGAATCAATACTATCCCGTGTTGTGCCGGGAATATCTGTAACGATGCTTCGTTCCTGTCCAAGAAGCGCATTTGTCAATGAAGATTTTCCAACATTTGGTCTTCCTACAATTGCAATTTTTAATCTTGGATCTTCGGTGGTTTCATTAATCTGCGGAAAGTCCGATGTTATGTCATCAAGCAAATCACCAAGCTGTCTTCCGCTTAAAGCACTGATGTTGTAAATCTTATCCATCCCAAGTTCATAAAATTCACTTAGTGCCTGCTTCTGAATTTCATTATCAACTTTGTTTATCACAACAAAATATTTTTTTCCTGACTGCCGAAGCATATTAGAAATGATTTTGTCGATTGGATTTAATCCTGCCTTAAAGTCAAGAAGAAATATAATTGAATCTGATTCTTCAATTGCAATTTCAACCTGTTCACGTATTGCGGATTCAAAAAGGTCTGATGATTCAGGAACATAGCCGCCTGTATCAATTAAACGGAACTTCTTTCCTGCCCAATCGCTTTCGCCATAATTTCTATCGCGTGTAACTCCACTTACATCATCAACAATTGCATCACGCTTTCCAAGCAAGCGATTAAAAAGCGTAGATTTGCCTACATTAGGTCTTCCGACTATTGCTACTAAAGGTAATTTCATAAATTCAATTCAATTCTGTATTTGCAAACGAAAATTTTTCTTATGCAAAATTACAGATTGTAATTGAGATATACGGCAGGAAAAAATTCTGTCTTGTCAGACAATTGATAACTATCCATTCTCACTTTTACTGCAAGATTCTTATTAAACTGAACGGTTGACCAAACAGCATCTAATGCGCTGAGAAAATGATTTATATAAATTCCAATAACAGCAGCAGTTGACATATTATAAAAATTATTTGCGTCGCCACGCAATCCTGAATAGTATTTGAATGATTGGGAAATATCTGAATTGTTGCTACCACCATTAAAATCCCACCAACCTGGAGAGAATTGATGATACTTACCTATCATTTCGTAATATTGCTGCTCACCATGTCTTGCAAGTGTATGAGAAAATCCCTGAATTTCTCTTTCAACATTGTTGAGTTCTTCCCAACTAACTCTTTGCCACGGCTTTTTATTTGGGTCAGGATCAATCTGAATATTTTTATCTTTGTACTGATTTATCCATTGTGCATAACGAACAACACTCCAGCCGGAATTATCAGTAACATTGTCAGCGTAATTTTCAAATTCTTCTGTTTTGCTGTCACCTTTGTTGTTGTAAACAATAGCGGCAGTAATTAAACCTGCTTCAAGAGCTCCGAATATTACTGCTTTCCAATATTCTCCTGCATAAAGCTCTCCGCTTCCGGGAATTATAGCAGAGAATAAACCTGCAAGAATTGGTGACTTTCTATCAGATGGCTGCTGAAGATTTAATGGTTGTGCCTCAAGTGATTTATATTCCTGCAATAAAATCTTAGAATCATAAGCAAGATTGCCTGAAAGATTATTTTCATCTGATTGTTGTGGAAATGATAAAACTGTAAAAATGAAAAGTGTGAAGAGCAAAGAATTCTTTAGCATAAAATTCCTCATCTGATTTTTGTATTACTTCCAAAATTTAAAATTTCAAATCCGAATAGAACGCCTCCATAAAAGCTCCATTCTTTACCATACCTAATTGACTGTGTATTAACAACTCTTGTAAATTCATCCAAAGCATAAGCAGCGTGAAAGAAAATACTTGTTGGGAAAAGATAATATGAGTTTAATTGTAATCTAAGTTCAGCACCAACACCTTTTTTGAATTGGTTGAGTTCAGGAATTTTCCCATTCCAGGCATTGCCGATATCAGCATTAACTGAGAAGAAAATTTTATCAATATAGAGATGACCAATTTTCGTATCAATGTTTCTTAACAACGGAAATCTGTAGGTAAAGTTGAGCCAGGCAATTTCATTCCCACTAATTGAATAAAAAGGATAAGATTTCATTCCAATCAATCCGCCGAGATAAAAATCAAAAAAGTCAGGAACTGTGGGACCTAAAACAGAACCCAATCTTACTGTCGTATTAAAAGTGTGTGAACTAAATACAGGCAAGTATAGTCCTGTTTTAAATTCAAGTTTATGAAAATTAAAATTGCGATAAAGCGGCTCGAGGAAACCATCTTTAATTGTGTACTCACCTTCTGAGTTAAATTTGTTAAACTCATAATTGTATGTTAATTCGATGTTCATTCCAACAGGATTAATATCATCATCCTTCGAAGGAGCAATAGTTAACCAGGTATATTTCGCTTCGAGATTTCTGCCAATGAAGTAATTATCTTTTGTTGATGGATAAAGTGTTCTGTTATCATCCGGAAGAATAAAACTTCCAAGAGTTGCTGTATAAGTTGAGAATGCAAATTTCAATTGAAGATTTTGATCTCTGCTGAACAATCTGTGACGGACAATAAAATCTGCTTCGAACAAATCATAAGTTACATCTGTTGGAATAACAAAATCATAATTAACGATTCCTCCAACGGTATCAGCTCCGAAGAAAATATCTACATCAGCTTTTCTGCTAATACTGTAGAGTTCAACTGAGAGTTCAGGTCTTAAACCAAGTGAAGTAAAAAGCGGAAGTTTGTTTTTATAATCGAATACTAAAAATAAATCTCTCTCAAGCCGAGTATTGATTGAACCGCCGGCAAATATCGCATAACGATTTAAGATATCATTTGATGATACAAGTAAACCTGGTTTTAATTTTTCTGAAAATTTATTTCCAGTATTATAATTATCGTAACGAAGGAATGGAAAGAAACTAAGATTCGAGAAAACACCAGTGTAAGGTTTCTTTTCAAAATCAGGAACTTCATAATCATTAAAATTCTTCAACGAATTGATATCAAATTTAGTTATATCACCGTTTGGCTTATCTTCATTAAGTGGCGGATTATCAATCCAGATGTAATTCATTCCATCTCTAACTTTTTTCTGTTCATCAGAATTTATGAGAAATATTTTATAACCTGATGAAGTATAACCAGCATAAGCTATTTCACCTTTTCCATTTATTGCCGGTATAAAAGCGCCGCCAATTACATTTGTAAGTTTTTTCTTCTCTTTGGTTAAAAGATTTAATGAATACAAATTAAAAATTCCTGTTTCGTCAGAAGCATAAATTATTTCATCATTTGATTTGAATACAGGGTTTCTTTCATCTTTATCAGTGGCAAGAAGAAATTCAACTTTACCACCTTTAGAATTTATGAAAGCAATATCTCTGGTGTGATGATATGAATAATCAAAAATTATTTGTGAATTATCAGGAGAAAATTTTGGATTATAAACCTGTTCACCATTTGAATAAAAAGTTAATTGCTGAAAGTTCTTTCCATCAATATCTACTTTGCCAAGATTAGTTGTTCCATCTTTCTGAAAAATGAATACAATACTTTTCCCATCATTTGAAACTGAAGGATGATTTGCACGAAGATTAAATGTTATCCGTGTTTCTTTTTCATTTTCAATATCATAAACATAAAGGTCGTGAACATTATACCAGTTTGGGTTATCGTCACTGATTTTCGAGTAAACAATTTTTTTTGTGTTTGGAATGAAAGAAAAAGTTGAACGAACTCCGCCAGCAATCAGTTTTTCTTTTTTCGTTTCCAAATCATATTCAAAAATTGAGGCTGGACCGAAATAATCTGAAGTCTTGTTTGAGATGTAGTAAACTTTTTTTCCATCTTCAGAAAAAACCGGATAAAAATTGCCAAAGCCGACTGAAGCTATTTGCTCGCCTTCAACTTTGTTTTCAATAACTTTAGAAATACGATTTTTGTAATCGTTAGTTAAAAAATCTTTCCACTCATTATAAAGTTGATTTCCATCTTTACCAATTACTTTACTGAAAGCCGCATCAATGGTAAATACTCCGAAATTTCCGAGAGCTTTTGTTACTTCGCGCAGTTTATCTTCACCATACTTTTGAGCGATGTAACGAGTGAAAGCAAATCCGGAATTATAAACTGATTCATTTCCAAGACTGGTCTTCCCAAACACTCCCATTTCATTCCAGGTGAGCATATTTCCATCAAGTGCATAAGACCTGAGAATCATATCACGATGTGTATCCCAGCGATCGTAGTCAAATTCTTTTCTCATATATTGAGCAGTTCCTTCAGCAAACCACGCAGGAACATTTATCATTGCCAGCGGATACGAAATTAAAACATTCGGGAAACCATAAAGTATATCAGGCCGTCTTTTATCTTCGTAGCTAAGAACCTGAAGAAAAACTGCCGGCAAACTTCTTTTGCTCTTCATTGCCGCCTGAATCTGAACCATATGAGTGAACTCGTGAGAAATAACATTTCGCAGCCAATTGTGTGTTCCGCGCAAATCAAAATCAAGAGCACTTGTCCAGATTTCAATTTTATTATCAAAGAAATAAGTTGCACCGTTTGAATAATCATCAATATCTTTTATCACATAATGCACAACATCAGGTTCATACTGATATAATGAGCAAATGGGATCCCAAATTTCATCAGCAATTTTAGCAACAACCTGAGCAGTTCGTTCAGCACCTTCGTGATAATGAACCTGAATATGCTTGCCTTTAATTGTTAACCAGTTTAATTCAGGATGAAATTCAGTAAACTGTGCGTAAATAATATTTGGGAACAATAAAAGAAAAACGATGAATATTCTTTTCATAAAATTTTTGTAAGAGAATAGAAATAAAAATTATTTGACCACTGCGATTTTTATTGTAACTGATTCTGATTTCCCCGAATCACTTGTAGCTTCGATGCGGGCAATATAAACTCCGCTTTGAATGTTTGATACATTCCAGATTGTTTCGTTATCAAAACCACCGGCTGCATAACTATTCAATTCAGCAACAAGTTCGCCAGCTAAATCCAATATCTTGATATTGATTTTTGAATTTTCAGATACATAATATCTGATCGCTGTGCTTGTTTCATATACAGGATTCGGATAATTGTAAGCTCTGCTTTTCGGAAAGAATTCTTCTATTCTGTTTGTTGAAATAGCATTCTTCAGGAAAGAAGAATTTTTTCTGTCACCATATAGTTCAGCCCAATCAATATGTGAAAGTACAGAAGAAATTTTCCACGCGTAAAAATTATTTGTTTCGTTAATTACAGCGAGGCAAATACTTCCATCATAAGTAAATAAAGCTGGATATGCAGAATTATTTCTGCCAACAGAAATTGGAAAACCATCAATGATTTTTCCGCTTCCGCCATTTACAGCATAAATATTTCCTTTCTTCGTGAATGCAATTACTTCTGATTTTTTATCACCTTCAATATCAGCAGATAAGACAGAGCCGTTGAATTCATCATTAAGAATTGTAAACGGGAAATTATCTGCTAGTGATCCTTGCAGGTTGTAAGCGTATAATTTATCTCCAGCTGTAAGAAGAATATAATTATCTCCATCATTCTTCAAATCAGATAAAGAGAGAGTTGAATAACTTTGTGAATAAGGTAAATCAAATTGATGAATTATTGCTCCATCAGAAAGTTCAATTATTTTGTAGATGTTATTTTGCTTTGCCAATAAAATTGTAATAAGATTCCCTTTTGAATCAATGGTATTAACAAAATCAATTATGTCAGTAAAATCAAAAGTTGTGATCTTTCCATCGGAATAAATCAGAGCAGAAGTGTTTTCTGTAGAGCCAAAAACTCCACTTGCAATTATTTTATTCTCGAAAGAAGTTACTTTTTTGATTTCGGTATTGTCACGGATTAATATCTCATTCTTTGGATTGTTATTACCAGAAACAAGTGAAGTTAAATCAAAGATTATAATTTTTCCGTCATCAGTTCCAAACAGAATTTCGTAGGTTTCAGTTGCAGTTCTTCTTACTGATGGAGCAGTCAAAACTCCAAATGGTAAAGTAAAATTACCATTAGATAAATTGACTCCATCATAAGCAAGAAAAATAATTTTTGAAGGAACAAGTTGTAAAGGATTGTAAGTTACACCAATAAGATATTTCACTCCGCCAAACTGCACTGCTGCTGGTTTAAAATCACTAAATGATAGAACGCTATCCAATAAAATGTTTCCATTATAAAGATATAAATCCTTGCCGGATATTAAACCCAAAAGATCATCATTATCATCGAGCGATATTAAATATTTTGACTCTTCATTTGAAAAATTTTTGAATGAGTAGAGAGGTTTAATTATGGAATCGCCATAAGCTATCTTAAAACTCATTCTGTTTGAGTTATCTGAAAAATCATAAATTGAAATTAAACTGTTTGCGCCTGAGTTAGATTTGGTTGAGGGTCGGGAATTTTTATCAAATCTGTTTTTATAAAGTTTAGATGGATTACCCTTATACCATAAATCAAGTTCGGTTCCTTCACCGATAACTTCATCACCAAAAATTGTAAAGAATTTTTCACCAATGTCCTGAACCCCATCAGCTTCTTCTACATCAACACCGCGAAGATTTTTATCTGTGTTGATTTTATTTGATGCAATTTTCTGACTTATAACATTTTCGTCAATGTGCCAGATTAAAATTCCACTTCCCGGCAAAGCCCAATCAAATTCATCAACATCAATTACAACGCCGGATAATGAATCTGTATCAAAGCTTCTGAAACCAGTTGTATCTTTAAGAAAAGTTTTGACGAAAGTGTTGTCACCAATTTTGTATTTAATTGTTGAACCGTCTGCAGATGCATCGCGCTGTTTGTTTTCAATTAAGTAATATTCCGATGAATTAATTGGTACTTTCAAAATAACTGTGTCTGAAAGTGAGGAAGCAAATTTTGTAGTAAGATTTATATCGTAGTTATCAGGTGAAAGTTCAACAGGAGTAGCCCAGCCAAGATAAATTTTTTCCCAGGCTGAAGGTTCCGGGGGAAAACTACCATTGTAAGCAAAGATTGATTGACCATCCATTAAACCAAATCTGCCGATTGCGCTTATTCCTGTTTCGGTATCAAACAAATCCGGCAGACCTAAGTGGCTTCCAACAGTTGCACAAAGTAAACCATTGATTGTAATTTCAAAAAGAATATTTCCGCTAAGTGTGCTCAACTCTCTTGATTCTGTTTCAGGAATTATTGCAGTGTTAGTTATTTTGAAATTACCATTATTAACCGGAAAGCCATCAAAGTTATTTCCGAAAATTTCTTTCAGAGCATTTTCACTCAGGTAAACTGAAGGAAGGTCTCTTTCATTTCCCAAACTTCCGGGAAGTGAAATATCTCTTCCAACTCCTGCGTGAAAAATTATGAATAAATCATACTCAGAAAAATCGAATGTTGGATATAATTGATTTGCAATTGACCATACTTCCTGAGAGAAATTTCCTAAAGGGGTAAAATCATTTGACTTTGGTGCGGGAGAATAATTTCTCATTGTTTGAGAAACTGAAAAAGTATCAGGCAAAACAAAATATTCAACATTAAGTTTATTATCTGATACTTTCCTGAAATAATTTTTTACAAATTCGAGATGAGATTCAAAGTAAGTCCTGTCGTGTGGTAAAGGATCAAGAATATTGTTTCCATAATTCTGGGAATAAATGCTGCCGAATTTTCCATTACCAAATGTTGCAGCATCTTTATCTTCCTGAAAATTTACCATAATACCAAGAATTTTTAGTGTATCGGAATCTAAAATTCTCGGACTGTTTAATGGTGCAACATTAAAAGTATTATTAAAACTTTGGGCAGATAAACTGCCCAAAGTTATAAACAGCAATAACAGGATTACTTTTTTCATTAAGATTAAATTCCTCTTGGTAAACCGCGTGTTGATTCAGGAACTGCTCCCCAGCCAATCAAAACTGTAAATCTGAGTGTGTCGTTCAAAGGATGATTCTCACCATTCTTGAATACTGATGTAGTAATGTAACTGAAATCAAATCCATAAATATCATATCTGATTCCTGCACCAAAGGTTACGAATTTTCTGTTGCCGTAATTCGGATCCTGATAGAAAAAGCCGGTTCTTAAAGCAAACAGAAAATCTCCAGGAGTTCCGTAAACATACTCAAGTCCCATTGAAGTAATTACATCTCTGAGTTCTTCTTTAAATGATTTATCACCCCAGGCAGTGAATATAGCTTTATACCAATCGTCTGATTCAGTTACGGTTTTAGTTGTATCACCTGAAGGAACAACCTTGGTTGTTTTGCTTACAAGTAATTTTTGAAAATCAAGAGTATAGATTAATGAATTAAATTCATCATCAAGAATTTTATAAGCAAAACCTAATCTGAAGTTTGTTGGAATTGGATCTGCCTGAGCTCTGTCAATGTATGAAATTTTTGGACCGAGATTACTTAGGTTAATACCCATAGAAAATCTGTTACCAATATCTTCATCGATTAATGGAAGCACCAGTGAAGAAGGACGCCACATTCCACCAATATCAAAACTGACAGAAGTAGCAACACCTTTTCCCTGCTCTTCTCCTGTTGGCTGATCTGACAGTCTGCTATGAATAACTCTGAAATTAAATCCTAAACCCCAATCTGAATGAAGTTTTGTAGCATAGCCCAAAGTAACAGCAGTTTCAAATGATCTGAATGTTCCGAGTGGAGTCGGATCTGTTTCGCCTGTTCTTACAAATTCACCATAATTCATATAGGTGATACTTGCAGTAACATTACCACTCAACTCTTCAAAATATTGGCGATAAGTTAAGTAATCATAGAACAAATCAAGATTGAATTGCGGTAACCAGTTACTGTGGGTTAAACTGACTTCCGTTCCTGTTAAGAATGCAGCACCAGCAGGATTCCAGAAAATAGCAGATGAGTTATCAGCTAATCCCGCACCTGATTCACCAATTCCGCTTCCGCGTGCATCCGGTGAAATCAAAAGGAATGGAACTGCAGTAGTTTGTGTTGATTGAGCATAGGATACATTACCTGCTGAAACAGCAACTAAGCTGAGCAAGAATATCCTTAGAATTATTTTCATCGTTGTTTTACCTCCGAATAATGAAATGAACTTATTTAAAACCAATTTTCCTCCAGTGATTAAATATATAAAACTTCTTTAATACTTCACTAATAAAATTTTTTTACCTTATTACTGCAAGTTTACCAAGATAGGATTTGTTAAACCTTCCATCGGAAGTTTTAACAATTAATTTGTAAAGATAAGTACCGTTAGCCAATTCATTTCCATCAGAATCTCTTCCATCCCAATCAATGGTTACATATTTATCGTTAATATATTGCTGTTCAATTTCCTTAATCAATCTTCCTGCAATTGTAAATATCCTGATTTTCACATCAACCGGTTCTGATAAATTCTGTTGGAATGTGAAAGTAGTTCTTCCACCAAATGGATTCGGATAATTATAAATATCTCTTACAACTAAATCATCATCACTTACTACTGAAAAATAAGCTTTTTCAGTTGAGAAATTGTTGAAGATATCCCAGGCTTTAACCTGAATTGAATAATCACCACCATCAAGTTTGCTGAATGTATAAGTAATTTTACCCGATCTTCCTCCCGCATCAAGATCACTGGTAAAGTAATTTGTAAAATCAATCGGATTATTAACCTGCTCGTTAAGAATTCCTTCAAGTTTATGTCCGATGCCTGTACCCGTTGTATTTAGACCAGTTTCATCTGCTAATCTAACTATTAACAAAGGACTTGAACCAACCAGATAAGCGCTTTGGTAATTTTCATCATCAAAGAAAATATTTATTTCAGGACCTTTGCCATCATTAGCAACTGACGAATCGGTTCCACCAACAATAATATTTTTTGTAAATCCAACTCCATCATTCTGTTGATTGAAAAAGTACAGATTTATTTTACCATTTTTATTTTCGTATGAAATATCTTTTGGAACATAAAACTCAGTTGAAAATTCTCCATTTGTAATACTTATTCTTCCTCTGAAAATTATCGAGTTCTGAACAGTCATTGTAAAAGGATTATTTGGATTCGGTGAGATCTCTGGTAAAGGAACTAATCTTTCTGAATCAAAAACAGTCAGAATACCTTCACCATTAAAATCAGTCTTTGTTGAATTATCTGAGTTAACTACTCTTCCATCAATTTTTACTTTGCTTAAAGCTTTTATCTGAACATCAGTAACTAATAATTGTCCATTGACTGAATCAATGGTTGAACTAAGAACAGGAATATTTAATCTTAAAGTTGGATCGCCAAGCAAAACATATTTCTGATCATTAATTGAGTAGTTTGTAAGTTTAGTCAAATAGAATCCTTTGCCAAGAGTTATTGGCAAACCCATTGTATCACGAGCTGTTTTGAATAATCTATCAATGAAATCTTTGTTAAGTCCTTCATTTTCACCTGCAAATACCAATCTTGCGGCTGTCAATGCGGCAATAGCACCGTAATCTTTTAACAGCACTAGCTGCTCGGCACCACTTTGATAATTTGGAATATCAAAATATCCAAAGTCGCAGGTAAAAGTTCCGAGAACAAATAATTTGTCATTCTTAAGTCTGGGAATGCTTACAGTTTTTTCGAATACAATTTCATGTGTCCACACCTCAGGATTGCCGTGACCGATGTAATTTAAATAAACAGTGCCTTCATTTATCGAGCTGATAATTTTTTCATTCACTTCTGGTTTTCTTCTGCCACCGGAAGTGATAACAGGTGGATAAGATGCAAGATAAATTTTATTGAAGTCAAATGATTGAGGGAAGAATATTTTTGATAATTCTTCATTTGGTCGTGTATGTAATGAAGTGTCATCTCCACTAGAGGTCCATCCATCATCTGAAACAAGAGTTATCAGATTTCGCCAGGTTCCTTTATCAGAGTTCTTTTCGTATTTAATTATCTTATCAATGTAGTTGTTCATCTCAGCTAAACTTCTTGCAGGAATTCTTCCGATTGACAAATCAATAATACTATCATCACCGACAACACGTGCAAAAAAATCATCTGTAGTGTATGAGTCACTGTTATAAATCAGAATTAAAGATTCTTCTGATTGCCAAGTAGGAACAAAATTATCACCAAATCCTTCAATATTTTTATAGTCGTAAGTTCCTTTACCAAAAAGTAGAACATATTTTGGTCTTATCTGCCAATTGTCATTAGCATACTTAATGTAATCTCGAATAGCGCTAACATCAGGCAAGCCGCCGGAAAACTCATTATAAATTTTCTCAACTTCAACAACGATTGTAGAAATAGAAGGAATGGTCTGAGATTCTCTGTAATTTTTTAATCTGTTTGCTGCATCAAGAAAATCTTTGGAAGAAATAATGATAAACTCAGCACCAGTTGATTCTCCGTGCAGATTTGAATTTGATATTTCAACAGCATTTGACGGAGTCTTAAACTTACCTGACTCAACAGCAATGTATTTTGATCTTTGATTAGCTGACTCTAAAATCCTGAACGAACAATTACCACCACTTATGTTCGGATTATCAACGAGTTTTACATTTGCAAAATCTGTAACATCAAAGACATTGATATTTGATGTAGAAAAATTACTAAGTTGATATTCAACAATTCCATTAACTTCATTAGAGAAAATGATCAGAAAATCATTCAATGCTTTTAGTTCTCTCTTATATTCGATTTCAAAATAATCCAGATAACCAACAGAAGTTGATGCAGCGGGATTAATTCTGAAAGTAAGCGAACTCAAATTATTCGGAATGTTTCCTGAGTAGGTAAAAGTTCTGGAGTGTTCCCTTCCGACCTGATATCTATTTGAACCAAATCCAACCAGATTTTCATTAAAAATCTGATTACCATTTTCCGAAACAGTTAAAGTAAGATTTGTAGAAGAACCAACTACGAATCTCATACTATATTTTACTGGCTCAGTTGGAACACGTGCGTCAAGATTGTTCATATAAACTCTTTGTAAAACTGTTTGACTGAAATCATCGCCAAACCATTGTCTGCCTGTTTTACCAAGATTTATTTTATCGTCTTCTTTATATGCAAAAGCTACAGTTGTGGTTTGCTGGAAATCAGGATTGTCAGTGAGAGAAGTTTTCCTGTTCATTCTTTTACCTGAAGTTCCACCTGAAGTTATCCAGTAGTAATTACTCTTAGAGTAAGGATGTTTGAATCTGCTTATTGTTTTTCCGTCAGATTTGTAATCAAAAAAGTTTGTTCCTCTTCCATAGAATAATATGTAATCATTTGCATCAAACTTACCGTCTTCTTCACCAACAACAAGAATTGCGTTTTCAACAAGATCATTTGGTCTCGGTGCACTCGGTAATTCAGGTAAAACTTTACCGCCGTTATTATAAATTTTTATTGTTCGCGGATCAACTGTGTTTGGATCAATTCCAAAACTGCTTAACTGAGATCGTGTGATTTTGTAGATTCCTTCTTCCGGAGCTTCAAACCTAATCCATTTACCATTTGCAAGAACACTGTTTGTAACATTTATCTTGTTTGTTCTTAAAGCAGATTTGTTCCAGTATTTTGCAACATCAAAATTTATTACTGCACCCTGAAGAAAATCATCTATTGGTTTTGACACAAATTGCGCTGAAGAAAATTTAATTCTGAATGTTATTTCTTTATAAAGTTTTATTTTATTCTGAAGCGGATCAAACTGTATCGGACTTATTATTAAATTCTGTATCAATAAATCGCTTGCATAACCAGCTTCGGCAAAACTAACTAATTCAGATTCTGATTGCTCATAATAGTTGTCGGCTTTATAAAAAACTAAATGATAGGAGATTGAATCAGGAACCATATCAGGAATCGGCAGCAGTTGTCCGTCAATTTCTTTGTATGAATAATTCAGAATCTCAACTGTATTTCCAAATTCATCCGGAACTCCAATCGGTATAATTCTTCTCTGAACAGAAGGTTTACCTGATTCATCCGGATTTAAAACTTTACCAAGAAACAATTGAACATTACGGAATTCTTCAGAACCGATTTTAACAAATGAGGTATCAGTATATTGTGGTGAATATGAGATAGTAAGGGAGTTAAAATCAGAGTTGATGATTTTAATATCACTCTGTGAGAAGGCAGAAAAAGAAAATATCAGAAGAACTGAAAGGAGATATGAGATTCTGCTATTCATACTTAATACTTTATATGTTATTTAATTTAAAAATCTGTTCAAATGAATTAAGTAGCAAGAATCTCTCTAAGTTTCTCCTTATTTTAATCGAAAAATATAGAAGTATGTGTTTACAAGTCAAGTCTTTAGTTCAGTGGTAAAGAAATAATCTCTTTTACCAATTCATCCGAAGTAATGTAAGTAATTGAGAACATTTTACGAATGAGCTTAATTTTTTTGTCCTTGCCTATTAAAACAATCATTCTTTTATTTTGACCGAATAGATTTAAAGCACTGTATTGTTCACTTACTTTTTTATCAACATCACTTAATACAGGAAAATTGATATCAATATTATCACAAAAATTTTTATGAGTTTCTTTATCAGCAATATTTATTGCAACAAGCTGAACATCAAGTTGATTAAATTTTTCAATGTTAAGTTGATAATCTCTTAACTGATTAGAGCAGACAAGCGTGTTATCTTTCGGATAGAAAATCAGCAGAACATTTCTATTCAGATTTTTATAAAGATTAAATTCTTCACCTTGCTGATTTAATATTGTAAAGTCAGGTGCAATATCTCCTACTTTCAAAGTCCAAGTAACTCCTTATTTTGTTTCATTGCTTCGATGCAGAAAGCTATATGTTCATCCAGTTCAACTCCGAGTTCTTCAGCTCCTTTTATTATATCTTCTCTGTTAACAGCGCGGGCAAATGCTTTATCTTTTAATTTTTTCTTTACTGATTTCACTTCAACCTCATCAATACTTTTTGATGGACGTACATAAGCAACTGCAGTCAGAAATCCTGCTAATTCATCACAGGCGAACAAAGTTTTCTGAAGTAAAGTTTCTCTTTTTACACCAGTGTAATCAGCATGAGACAAAATTGATTGAATGAAATCTTCCGGAAAATTCCTTTCACGTAAAATTTCAGCGCCTTTGAACGGATGTTCTTCTGCCGTTGGAAATTTTTCATAATCGAAATCGTGTAACAGTGCAACATTTCCCCAATAGTTTTCATCCTGACCAAATTTCTTTGCGTAAGCTTTTACACAGCTTTCAACTGCAAAAGCGTGTTTAAGTAAACTTTCATTTTGAGTGTATTCCTTAAGGAGAGATAAACAATAATCACGATCAAGATAATTTTCCATTTTTTACTTCCCTGAAATTAATTTATTACTCGGACAGTATTTGGCAATAACACAAAGTTCACATTTTGGTCTGTTTGCAATACAAACTTTTCTTCCGTGCGTTGCCAGAAGATGTGAAGATAATATCCAGTATTCTTCCGGCAATAATTCCTTAAGTCGCATTTCAATTTTATCCGGATTATCTGTATCAACAAAACCTAAAAGATTAGATAATCTTTTAACATGAGTATCAACAGCAATTGCAGGAATCCCAAAAGCATTTCCTGCAACAACTGAAGCAGTTTTTCTTCCAACACCAGGAAGTTTTACTAATTCATCGAAATCAGCTGGAACTTTGCCGTTATGATTTTCTATCAATGCTTTGCAACAAGCTTTAATGCTTTTTGCTTTTTGTTTATAAAATCCTGTTGAGAAAATATCTTTTTCTAATTCCTCATCACTTACATTCAGAAAATCTTTGGCTGATTTATATTTTTTGAAAAGTTCTTTCGTTACTATGTTCACTCGTTGATCAGTGCACTGGGCAGATAAAATTGTTGCAACAAGAAGTTGAAACGGATTTGAAAAATTCAATGCAATTTTTGCATCAGGATATTCTTCTTTAAGTAAGTCAAAGATTTTTTTTGCTCTGAGTTTTTCTTTTTTATCATTCATCTTTTTTGAATCTCGGATCATTGATGAATAATCTTTCTACAGGTTTATTATTTAAAATATGATTTTGAATTATCTCTTCAACATCATTTACAGTTATTCCACCGTACCAGATTTGTTCAGGATAAACAACCACAGTCACACCAAATTCACAAGCATCAAGACAACCGGCAGTATTGGCTCTTACAGATGAATTAAGTCCGAGTTCTTTTAATCTTTTCTTGAACAACTCTTTAACTTCGCTTCCTCCTTTATCTTTACAGCAACCTCTCGGATGTCCCGCCGGTCTTTGATTTTCACAGACGAAAATATGTTTATCAAATCTTTTCATAAATGTTTTCACTTAATTGGCAAAAATTTTTATTCTTTCTTTATAAAATATTACAATATATTTTTTAATTGAAAATAGGAGAAATTATGTCAAAACTATTTTTTATTCTGCCAATATTGTTTCTGTTTATCGCTTGCGAAAAAGTCGTCAACTCCGGAAATTTTCCCATTTACTCCAAATACCCAACTCAATTAAATACTGAGTGGGAGTATAATACTATTATGTTGTTTGAATATTATGATTCAACCGGAAATATTGATAGTTCTTCAGTTATGGATTTAGGACATACAATCTGTAAGATTACTAATATTAATGATAGCATAGGTAATTTCAGCAAATTAATTTTATTTGAAGAGTATGATGTAGCAACTCCAACCAATATCCATAAAACCTGGTATGTCAATGCAGATTCCGGTTTATATTCAATTGCTTATTCTAATCCCGGTTCATCTCAGATAGTAATACCAAAGCAGCATCTAAAGAGTTTTGAATATTTCATACAAACTGTGAAATCAATTGGGGTCGCTCCGGCTTTTTATTTCGGGTTATCTAATTCGAATCAGGTAAGTGATTCAATCCAATTTTATACTTATCCAAGGAAGGTTTTAGTCTATCCATTAAAAATCGGATCGCGATGGATTGAATTAATTGAACCATTCTATCGTGAAAGGATTGTCAGGACAACCGAAATAATAAATTGTAATGGAAAAGATTATAACACTTACAAAATTGAATCGGAAGGTGATTTTAAAGTAATATTTAACGATTATATTAATCTGACTGATGGACTAATTAAGCGAGAAATTTTAATTGATAGTGTGGCAATAATCTCTCCCATTTCACCTGATCCTCAAGGTTACTATAAATTTGGTTCCATTTCGAATTTGGTTAGAGTATTAAAACCTGAAAGATAAGAATTAGTGCTTGATCATTTCGAATTGAATTAGATATATAATAATATTTTCATATCTGTCCCATATCTGTCCAAAATAAATTGAACTCACTCTAATCTCTCTCTTAAAAAGAGAGAGACTTACCGTCAATAAAACGACATATTATTACGTTCTGTCAGAATTTTAACATTAAGTCATAGGTTTTAATAAGTCCTTCTCTTTGTAAGAGAAGGGTTGGGATGAGTTCTCAAATTGTCTAAAATCATTAGAATATTTTAATTATTCTAAAGAATTTTTTATTTAATAATTTATTTTGGACACTACTGATCTGTCCAAAATAAATTTATTTATGTGGCTAAAGCCTGCCTTTGCTTTTAATTTTTTCAGTTCACTAAAGTGAACTGCAATAAATGCTCATTATATTTTTTTCTATTGCAGTTGGATTCATCCAACTGTTATAGTAAAAAATAGAATATTATGGGCTTTAGCCACATTTAATTAAAACCTGCAAACAATAAGAGAGTAATACTTGTTATAAGGGATTCAATTAAAAATGAATTTGGTTTATTTTATTTTGAACTAAAATCATAGTTTATTGCTCAGGTTTAAGTTCATTTTGGACAGCATTGGTATTTTGAGATGAATTAAGAATAGGTTTAGTAGCGCGAACGGGATTCTTCAGAATGAATCCTTTGGAGAACCCGTGATCTTCGATTTGTGGTAATATCTCACCTTACGCAAATCTGTGAAACCTTCGAGGTTTGGCTAAAAGTGTAGTTAAAATAAAGATTCTCAATTATTTCAGAAAACCTCGAAGGTTTTTATCAAATGTGCGTAACATAACTTAATAATTCTTTTAAAATTTGATTTGAGTTGAGTTAGTAGCGCGTACGGGATTCTTCAGAATGAATCCTTTGGAGAACCAGTGATCTTCGATTTGTGGTAATATCTCACCTTACGCAAATCTGTGAAACCTTCGAGGTTTGGCTAAAAGTGTAGTTAAAATAAAATAAAGATTCTCAATTATTTCAGAAAACCTCGAAGGTTTTTATCAAATGTGCGTAACATATCTTAATAATTCTATTAAAATTTGATTTGAGTTGAGTTAGTAGCGCGTACGGGATTCTTCAGAATGAATCCTTTGGAGAACCAGTGATCTTCGACTTGTGGTAATATCTCACCTTACGCAAATCTGTAAAACCTTCGAGGTTTGGCTAATTAAGCAGTTAAAATAAAAGAAAAATTCTTATTTATTTCAGAAAACCTCGAAGGTTTTTATCAAATGTGCGTAACATATCTTAATAATTCTATTAAAATTTGATTTGAGTTGAGTTAGTAGCGCGTACGGGATTCTTCAGAATGAATCCTTCGGAGAACCCGTGATCTTCGACTTGTGTTAATAATTCTTTTAAAATTTGATTTGATTTGAGTTAGTAGCGCGTACGGGATTCTTCAGAATGAATCCTTTGGAGAACCCGTGATCTTCGACTTGTGTTAATAATTCTATTAAAATTTGAGTTGAGTTGAATTAGTAGCGCGTACGGGATTCTTCAGAATGAATCCTTCGGAGAACCCGTGATCTTCGACTTGTGTTAATAATTCTAATAAAATTTGATTTGATTTCAGTTGAGTTGAATTAGTAGCGCGTACGGGATTCGAACCCGTGATCTCCGCCTTGAGAGGGCGGCGTCCTAAGCCACTAGACGAACGCGCCAATGTAATGTAGAATGTAAAATTTAGAATGTAGAATGTAGAATTTAGAATGTTCAATGTAAAATTTTTTTTACAGTTACTAGCTTAAATTTTTTTAAGAAAATTTTTCTCTTTATAGATTTAAGAAAACTATATCACGAACTTTAAAAGAACATTCATCATAATTAAAAATGTACAATGAGAATTATAATTCATTGTACATTTTACATTCTGCATTCTAAATTAATCTGTTGTCCCGCCAGGGCTCGAACCTGGACTCTTCTGATCCAGAGTCAGACGTGTTGCCAGTTACACCACGGGACAATAAATTTTGTTCAAATTCTGAGTCGAAATATATCGAACGAGGTATATAAATGCAATTTCAACTTTGGATTTGAAGTTAAGAATTATGCTTCTTATGTTTATGAAAAAATTTCTTAATCTTATGAAAAAGTTATTTCTGATATTCAATTTATTCATTTGTGTTTCATTCCCTCAAAAATTTTTCTTTTCTGAATCAATCGGAAATTTTGAAAACGCATCTTCATTTTACATTTCATCAGATGGATTTATCTATATAACCGATAAAGGAAAAGATGAAGTAGTTCAGTTAGATACCCTTGGCAATCTTTTAGAGAATGTTGGCGGATTTGGATGGAATCAATCCCAGTTCGATGAACCGGTTGATGTATTCGCAGATCCTCTTTCTGTTTATATTACTGATAAAAATAATCATCGAATTCAGCGTTTTGACAGGAAATTAAATTTTATCTCTCAACTTTACAGCCGTGAAAATGAAAATTTAAATGAAAGATTTGGTTATCCGAATGGTTGTGTTGTCTCAAATCAGGGTGATTTATATGTACTTGATTCAGAAAATAGCAGAGTTATAAAATTTAATTTATTCGGGAATTACCAATTACATTTTGGTGGTATTGATGCAGGTGAATTCTCTCTTCAATCACCAAAAGCAATTTCAATCAGTTCAAATGGAATTGTGTTTGTAGCCGATAATAAAATTTTGTTCGCATTTGATCAGTTCGGGAACGGTTTAATAAAACTCAAATTTGATGAAGAGATAAATTCAATCGAAATAATTTTTGATAGAATGATATTAACCACAAAGGACAAAATCTTCCTCGCTGATACTTATCAAGAAAAAATTGAATTCCGCAAACTTGAATTAGTAAGTGAAACACATTTTAAAATTGTAAGTGCTTTATTGTTCAACGAAAAGATTTATGTTTTAACTCCAACAAACATTCTCGTTTTCTCACCGGTTACTGAATAAACCAGATGCAGAACAAAAAAATATTTCCAATCAAAATATTATTATTATCCGCACTCATAATTTGGAACATTGGAATTTTCAGTCCTTGTTTTTTAGGAAAAGACAATTTGCTTGCTCATCATCTGATAAAATTTATTTATTCACCTGTTTGTCATCAGAATGCTGAAAGAAGTTTTGCCTGCAATCATCTTCAGTTTATGGTTTGTGCAAGATGCACGGGAATTTATTTCGGAGCTATGATTGCAGCATTGTTAAACCTTCTGCCAGTTTCAATTAGTATCAGTAAAAGATTTTTATTTTATTCAGCTTTGCCAATGATTATTGATGTATTGATGTTGAATCTGGAAGTTTATCAATACAATAAATTGCTGGCATTTATCACAGGAAATATATTCGGTGCATCAGTTTTTATTTTTATCTTTGAAATAATAAAAGATTATTTTCTTGAAATCATAAAGGAATAAGTTTTTTGAAGAAATATCTTCCTACTTTTATAACAGGATTTGCTGCTTCAGTACTTTCAATTGTTCCCGGAATAAAAAGTTTCAGTTGCTGTCTGATAGTTCCCGGAGCAGTTATATTAGCTTTAATACTTGATCAGAAAGTCAATAAGAACTCTGAACGGATTCAGATTGGTAAAGCAGTTATGTTTGGTTTTATGACAGGATTATTCGCAACATTTTTTATCACAGCATTAGATGTATTAATCACCTTCATCACCAAAACAAATGACTTTGTTGAAGCTCTTCCGCAATCTGAAACGCTTATTCGTGAGTTCAAATTCGGGCCGATGGCTGAAGAATCTCTTAAAATGATGAAACAAATGGGAAAAGAAATTCAACGAACTGGATTTTCAGCATTATATCTTTTTATTTTATTAACAAGCAATTTTATTACAAACACAATCTTTGGAATTATCGGTGGATTAGTGGGAATGGGATTGTTAAATAAAAGAAAAGCAGAACAATAAATGATTGCAGGTTTTATTTTCTCCATTCATATTATTTTTATTCTGATCATCTTTACGAAAAAGTGGCAGAATGAAGGTTTATCAACAGCATTTTTAAATGTCGGATTGATTATCATTTTGTTTTCTGTCGGTTGGACTATTACAGGAATGATTGCTAAAGCTATTATGGAAACTGAAGGATTGGGCAGAGAATTTAACAGAGATACTTTCTCATTGGTTTTACTAACAGTAGCAGAATTCTTTTTCTATAAGTTTTATTACTCAGAAGATTTTACCTCAAGCGATAAGGGAAAACAATCACCGCAGTCTGATTAATCTGTTTTGCATTTGGTGGAAGCGGTTCAAATCTCCACTGCCACAAAGAATTTATTGCAGCTTGTTCGAGTCTTGCATCTGCTTTGGTTAACAAAGTAACTGAGCCAACTGTACCATCCGGTTTAATTGTGAATCTTATTCTGATATCAATTTCTTTCTGAACACCTTCGGGATATTCAGGAAGTGTATAATAATAAATTCTTCTTGTTCCACTTCCTCCCCACTCAATATCAAATCCAAAACTTCCCTCACCTTGAGCGAGATTACCTTGTCCCTGATTTGAAACATTTGAAGTTTCTTTTTTGGTATTCTCTTTCTTCGTTTCTTTCTGAACTTCTTTTTGTTTATCAGCAGGATTTATAACATTATTATCATCAGTTGTTTTTGCCTTCGGAAGCTCAACTTCTTTTACCTCCTGGCTCTTTTCCTTTGTGGTTGTTTTCTCTTCTGGTTTGGCATTCTCTTCAGTTTTATTTAACTGATCTCCGATAGCACCAGCAGAACCAGATTGTCCGGAAATTCCAAATGAAACTTCCACATATTCTTTGGGAGAATAATCAAATGATAAATTGATTATCCACAAAAGCAAAATAAGAATCAGATGAAACAGAAATGATGCTGAGTAAGAAATCCTTTTTATTTTTTGATAACTGAAATTCATTTTACAATTGCTCTTTCTCAGTTTCTATTGTAAACTTTTCTATTCCCGAAATTTTAGCCGCATCAATAACTTTAATTACCATTTCTATTGCAACAGTTTTATCAGCTCTGATAATCAGATTATCCTGATTTACCTGAGCTTTCATTTCAGTAAGTTTAGAAGGAAGCAAATCCATACTAACTTCTTCCGAACCTGCATAAACTGCTCCACCAGCAGTAAGTGTTACAATCATTCTTGCTGGCTCTGTTCTTTCATTTGTTTTTGAACCGGGTAATTTAACTTTAACTCCGGTCTGAATTACAAACTGAGAGGTAAGCAGAAAGAAAATTAACAGCAACATTACAATATCAGTTAATGAAGAATAAGCAAAAATGCTCAAAGGTTCTTTTGATGATTTAAATTTCATATTGCTACCTGATTATAATTCTATTTCGTCGTCAATTTCAGCTTCCTCAGTTTCGCCTTCCTGAATAACATCAACTACATCGTTTGCAACTGTTTCCATTTCACCGACTAATCTTTTTACCGCACTCAGAAAATAATTGTAAAATGCGAGAGCCGGAATTCCTACAATCAAACCGAAAGCTGTTGTAATTAATGCTTCCCAGATTCCGCCTGCTAAATCACTTGGATTAGCTGCACCGGCTAAATCCTGAATTGTCATAAATGCCTGAATCATTCCTGTTACAGTTCCTAAGAAGCCAAGTAGAGGCGCAATTCCAGATACCGTTGCAAGAATTGTTAATCCTTTTTCGAGCTTAGAAATTTCCTGACTTCCGGCATTTTCAATTGCTTCTTTAACTCTGTCGTGTCCGTATTTATATTTTTTCAAACCCTTACGAACAATATTTGCAACCGGAGATTTTTCTTCCATACAATAACTTATCGCACCTGAAATGTCTTTCTTCTTTATAAATCCACGAATGCGAACCATAAATGCCGGAACATTTATTCGTGCCTTGCGAAGAACTAAAAATCTGTCAATTACAACTGCAAGTCCGACTATTGAAGTAGCCAGAATCAGCCACATAATAAATCCGCCTTTAAGAAATATTTCGAATAGATTCATATTGTTCCTTAGTTAGTTTATAATTTTACTCTTGATTGAAATTCCTGTGCTTCTCTTAATGTTGGAAAGTTTCCAACACGAACTCTGAACCAAACTCCCATTCCCTGAATTTCAGCTTTTTCTACGAATGCACTGTAACCTTTGTTCCTGAACTTTGCAGCTTCATTTTCAGCAATTGAATTTGATCTGAATGCAGCAACCTGAACAACATAATAATCTTTATAAAGGAAAATATTTGGTGCAACTCTTTCATAATTCACAACAGGTGGTTGAGTTGAAATATTTTTAACAGGCTGCTCTGTTTTAGTTGTTTCTGTTTCTTTCTTTGCAACTAACTCTTTTGGTTCAGATTTAATTTCTTCTTTTTGTTCAGACGATTTCTCAACTAAGTTTGTTTCTGTCTTTTCAGAATCAATTGGTGTTGAATTTGTTTCATCAGTTTCTTTCTTAGGATAAGGATAACTGACCGGAACAGAGAAATCCCGTTCTATTATCGAAGCGTTATCTGTTTTTAATACTAATTTCTGTTCAGAATTTTTCGTTGAAACATTTTTGATTTGAGTGATGTAAAAATAAAGCATTCCTATTATTGCAATACTTCCAAATAAAACTATAAAAAACGGAACTTTAGATTTTCTCGGCTGATAACTATAAAGTTCCTCACGAACTTTTTTCAGTTCTTTAGCTTCATCAAATTCAGGTTTTTCATATTTATTTTCTTCAACAGATAAAGAGGGTAATTCTTCTTCCACTGACTCTTCGATTGTTTCGTTTACAACTTCAAACTTATCACTAATTTTTTCTTTTGATTTCAGACTATCAAAATCAATTTCCGGCAAAGGTGTTCCAACTTCTTCAAACTGTTCTACTTCCTGAAGTTCTTCAGGTTTTACCTCTTCGAAAAATTTTGAAGTTTTAGTTTCATCAGTTTCTTTATCTGCTTCATACACAAATTCAACTTTTTCAGATTGAGAGCTTTCAGACAAAATCTCTTCAGATGTTTCTTTTTCTTCAAAAGAAATTTTTAATTCTTCCTCTGCAGTTTCTATTGATTCAATATTTTCCCGAATTTCTTCCTCAACTACCTCTTCGCTTTCAATTACAGTTTGAATTTGATCAGTTAATTTAAGCTCATCATTAATTTGAATCTGCTCTGAGATAATTGGTAATTCTTCAGATATTATCTCTTCTACAGTATTTTCAACTTCCTCAGGAATTATGATTTCGTCTTCAATCGCTTCAGTTTTTTCTTCAGTTATATTTTGTTGCAGTTCTGCTTTTTCATTTTCCTGCAGATCTAAAATAGTCTCTTCTTCAATTTCTTTTGAAAGATCAACTCCAAAATCCCAGGCAACATGTTGAATTCTTAATGTTTCTTCCTTCTTTACTTCGCCAGTTTCAAGAAAGCTATCTGGAATTTCTTCATCGAGTTTTAGTTCTGGTTCAGTCATCTCGAGAGAAATTCTGTTGCTGTTAAATGCCTGCGAGGTTAAAATAATTTGTGGAGGATTATTTTCATACGCTCCTAATATCTCAGCTTCCGTAATAATCTTTTCAACTTTTGATTCAATCAGTCTTCTTAATTCATAACCGCCTGTAGGAACATAAAACTCATCTGATGATGTACCACGAACCGGAATAAGCGGCTTACCAATGCTTAAGCTGAAATAAGTGTCAATAATCTGGAAATCATCGTCATCAATAGTCGGGACATTAAAAATCAAACCTTCTTCAATACTTGATTTCAAATCTTTATTTAATGAAAAAAGAATGAAGTCAATAAAAGCATCAGGAATGTTCTCTTCGATAAAATTTAATCTCGATTGATTAATTTTTCCTTTAAGTAAAAAGAAATAGCCGAAGTCTTTTACATAAGCTGCTTGTCCGATTTTCAAAAGAGATGACAATCGCTTCAGAAGTATCTCGAAGAAAAGCTTTAATTCGGAATCAGGTATTCCGGCTTTTTTGGCAATTTTTTTTATTAGTTCAGCTCTTGTCATTATAATTTTTGAAATAGTACAAGCAAAATTTATAAAATTACAACTTATATTTCACGCCAAACAGAAAATTAAGCGGTACTTCCTGATAGTTGTACCAGAGATAATTTTTCTGATTAAATAAATTTCTGAATGAAGCGAAGAAATCAAATTGTTCGTTGAATGTATAATTTAAATCAACTCCGAAATTCAGGTAATCATCAAGTTTAATTTTGTTTTCAATATCAGCATATCTACCTGATAAATAATCAGCTCTGAGTGAGCCGATGAAATTTTCATTGAATCTGTAACTGTAAACTGCATTAAGTTTAAGTTTAGGTGAATAAGGTATAAAATCTTCATTATCATTCTGCAGCATATTCAGTTCAGCACTGCTATATAATTCGCCGTATGGTCCGAGATAGAAAAGAAAATTCACATAAGGCGAAATATTTGTTACATCGGTTTTAGCCAGCGCAAATTTTCCTTTCTGATACGAGTTGACAAAATATGGATAATCTTTAGCAGAGAAGAATCTTAATCCGCCATCAATCTGATAGTAACGACTGAATTCATATTTCACTGAAACAGAATATTGCAACCCTTTTTCAAAATAGATTGAAGAGAGTGAATCAACATCAAGATAAAGATTTTGTTTTAGATAATACGAAGGTCCATAAAATTCAGGCATCGAATTGTATTCGCCAAATAAAGTGAGAGCATCAGAAAGTTTGACTGCAACTGAAGCATAGGGATTAAAAAATTTATCACCGCCTGAATTTGAAATCGTTACACCGAATGAACCTTTGGCAACCTTAGTAAACTGAAATCCGGCTGTAGGTCTGAAAATAAAAATATCTTTTCCTGTTTTAACATCAGGATAATTTTTTATTGAATGGTTTCTGTAATCTGCAACTGCTCCGATATTCAGGAAAGAAATTCTGAACAAACTTTGTGCTTTGAGATTCAGATTGTTCTCGTTAAATGGTTCCTGCTGAATTGATGTAATCTGGTCATCAATATTAATATCAAATAAGAAATTCGGATTGAATTCATTTTTTATGTTAAGGTTTAATCTTCCTGAGTTCAAAGATCTTTTTTCTGTGGGATTATCAGACATAAAAAATTTATATCCATCAGTTCCATACTCACCACTCAGGTGAAATTGAGTTCCGGGTAAAAATCGTGAATCAATGTTAGTCCAATAAAGCAAGTCGGCACCAGCTTTCAGACCATATCTGTCGCTGTTATCAACATATTCTCTGTTGTTAAATCCGGAAAATTTCAATCGCAGAATTCCGTTATCAATAGGTTTTCCGTAGAGAGCATCAACATAAGGAAAAGAATATCTGCCTAAACCAGCTGCAATATAACCGTTATGAAAATATGTGCTGTCAAGAAAGCTTAAATCTTTTTGTATCGGAAGAGAGAATTCACTAATCTCAAGTTCTTCTGGTGAATAAGATGGTTTAAGAAAATTTTCAGAAATAGTTGTAACAAATTCAGGTTTAATCTTATCACTTTTTTTAACTGCAATAACATCTTTACCTGTAATGACAAAATCCGGTAGTTCTACACCGGGAACTTTAGTTTTTTCGTCCTGTGAATAAACAAAGACAGATGAAGCAATGAATAAACTTATAAAGAGAATTTTTTTCATCTTAACTTCCTTAATTTTTCCTGAGCTTCTTTACCGAAAGATGTTCCGGCATATTTTGCAAGTACAGCGCGATACATTTCTTCAGCACTTCGTTTGTCATTTATCTTCACATAACAATCACCTAAAAGCAGAAAAGATCTCGTCACCCATTCTTCATATCTTGAGAAAAAGTTTCTTACACGAAGTAAAGCAGTAATAGCATCATTGTATTTCTTTTGTTCAAAAAGCGAAAGTCCGTAATAGTACTGAGCTTTAGCTCCGATGTCATCGGTTCTTGCTTTACCTAAGTAAGAAAGATACATATCAGCATTTTCATATCTTGATGCAGATAATTCAATTAAACCGAGTTCAAGTCTGGCTTTATCAGCAAAAATATTTTCAGGATAAGTTGTTGCAAGATTGTCGAAAACCTGATATGCTTCCTGAATTTTTTGCATTTCGATTAGAGTTAAACCTTTATTAAAAAGCATTTCTGGCAATTTGGAAGACTTTGGTAATTCTTTAATTCCTGCATCATAAATTCTTAGAGCATTCACATAATCTTTAATGTTTCTGTAAACAGCTCCCATCTCAAGAACAGATGAAGCGGCAAACTCACTCGTTCTGTAATCTCTGAAAACTTTTTCAAAACTTATTATCGCTTCTTCATTCTGATTTAAGTTCTGTGCGCTTTTACCCAGCCAATAATAAGCATCCGGAACAAGCTTGCTGTTTGTATATCTAACTATAAATTCTTTGAAAGCAATTTTTGATTTTTCATAATCTCCCTGACTGTAGTAAATCTCACCTTTCTTAAAAAATACCTGATCTGAAAATGAAAGATTAGGATTACGATTAACAAAATTATCTATGAACTGAACAGCTTTATCAATCTGATCTTTTGCGAGATATGTATATTGAATTCCGGTTACTGCATCAAAAACATTTGGTGAGTTTGGATATTGTGCAATAACTTTTTCATAATTAACAAGAGCCGAATCATATTTACCCATATTGAAATATGCATCGCCAATCGAATAATAAATCATCGGGATTAAAGATGAGTTCGGATATTTCACAAACATTTCTCTGTACTTGTTAATAGCTTCATTGTATGAACCTCGCTGAAAGTAAATCCATCCGACAGTAAATAATGAGCCCTCAGCATATTCTGAATTCGGAAACTTCAACTGAATGTTATTGAATTCCTGAATTGCCTGTTCGGTTTTACCTGATTTATATAGTGCCTGAGCATATTGATATCTTGTGTAAGGATTATCTGAATCTCTTGCACCGCTTTTGAAAATATCCTCATAAATTTTACTAGCAGCTTCAAAATTCTTACTTCCGAAATAACTATCAGCAAGCCGCAACCTTGCATCATCAATACGAGTATCATTTTTAAATTTTCTTATAAATTCAGAGAAAACTGCTGAAGCATTTTCATAATCACCACTATTGAAATAACAATAAGCTTTTCCATAAACTGACATCGCATTAAATTTTTCATCTTTCCCTTCTGCATAAGTATATCTGTTCAGTGCTTCTTTGTACTTTCCTTCTGCAAAATAATTTTCAGCGAAGTAGAAATTAACTTTCTGATTTTCGAATGAAGCATCCGATGCTTCTATTTCTGATAAAAGTTTAAGAGAATTTTTATAATCACCTAAATGATGTTTTGCAATAGCCAATCCGAGCTTCGCTCTGTTTCTCGTTTCTTCTGATGCAGAACTAACTTCAAGTGCAGATTCAAAAAAATTGCTTGCAGATTTGAATTGCTTTTTGTTTAATTCAATTTCACCAAGCATAGTTAAAGCTTTTGCACGGACTTCAAAGCTTTCAGATGAATTTGCCGCTAAAAGATATCGTGCTGCAAGATCAGGATTGTTTGCTGTGTAATATAAAACTCCCATCTGATACTGAACTTCCTGAACCAAAGGACTTCTCGGATAGCGATCTATGAAACTTTTATAAATTTCAAATGCTTCGCTGTTTTTTCCAAGATATCTTTTACATTCACCTTTCCAGTAAAAAGATTTTTCAGCGATAGAATCTGCTCCCTGTGAAAGAAAATCAAAAACGCGAAAAGCTTCATTGTATTTTTTCTGCTGAAACATTGACCAAGCTAATCCATAATTAGCACTTCTGAAGAATTTTGAAGATGGAAATTTTTCAATTATTTCAGAATAAGTTTTTTCAGCATTTGGAAATTCCTGAACGCGGTAATAAGAATTTGCAAGCAGATACAAACTCTCGGAATATAAATCTTCCGGCAAAGTTTTTAGAATAGGATTATTAAGCTCCAGGATTGATGATTGATAATCCTTCAACTTGAAATATGACATTCCTATTCTTATTTGTGCAACTGGTGCCAATTTTGAATTTGGATGATAACTCAAAAGTTGATCATAATATTTTACTGCATTCTGATAATCACCTTTTTGCTCGTAAGTATTTGCAAGAGTATAGAGAGAATAATCTGCAAAGCGATTGTTTCGTTTATCATTAACTGCTTCTTCAAGAAACTTTATTGCTTCATCAGTTTTTCCCTCTGCAGTATAAGATTCACCTATCCAATATAGAGCACTTCCGGTAAACTGACTTTCTGGATACTCGTTTAACAATTGCTTAAAGCGTGTTCTTGAGTCATCGTACTTTTTCAAGTTAAAATAGATTAAACCAAGATTATAGAGAGCATCAACTCTGAAATTTGTCCAATAAAAATTATCCACCAAATAAGCGAATGTTACGGCTGCTTCATTTTTACGACCTAATTTCAATAAAGATTCTGCACTATAATATTTTGCTGATGCAAAAGTTTCATCAACAATTTTATATTCATCAAAAAATTCTTCAAAAAGAACTGAAGCTTCAGCAAATTGTCCGGAATGAAAAGCCGTCATTGCGGAAGAATATTTGTCAGAAACGGTTTGCGGATGCAGAAATGTGCAGAATGAGAATGTAAGTAAGATGATATATTTCATAAAATTTAATTTTTACTCATTTAGTTGAATGAAACTTCAGAAAGTTCTAATCAATTCTCCAGAAATTTTTCACACGAAATATAAAGTTTAGTTTCTCATAAAAGCAAACCAATAAAGGAAATATGAGAATCAGTTAAAGAAAGTTTTTAAAAGGAAGAGTTCAGCATAATGACAAGATTTAGAAGGATAAGATTAAATTTGACAAAAACTGAATAAGTAAAACTGAATAGAAAGAACGAAATTGAATAATTGATTTGCCACATTGGCAATCTATAACAATAAAATATTTCTAAACTAATAGATTAAATATCTCCACTATTCTGAACTAAAATAGCCTGCCCTAAACTTGATTCGTGAACTGTAGGTGTTTAGCAGCAGGTTATATGGCCTTCTTTCATCTTAACAATTCCTGTCCAACACTAGCTTCAGCGGAGAAGGATCATCTTTTTTGTTTCTGAATAACTTCCGCTAATCATTCTATAAAAATATACTCCACTTGATAAATTACTTGCATCTCCGAAGGATCCTGTGGAAAATTCTATTTCATATGTACCAGCTTGTTTATATTCATTTAATAATGTTTTTACTTCCTTTCCAAGTATATCATAAACTCTTATTTGAACTAATTCCGATTTTGGAATTGAGAATTTTATTTTTGTTATTGGATTAAATGGGTTAGGATAATTCTGGGATAAATAAAAGTTATTTATAGTTAAAGAATTGTGCTCTGCGGATGTAACAATCACACTATCTTGGTTATAAAATATTAAACCATAATTCTGATATGGCTGAAATGAAGAAAGAATATATATTTTATTATTTCGCGAATCTGACAATCCTTCTTTAAACCAATTGCTTGGGACTGGGGAATTGGATGAGTCAATAAATTGCCAATTTTCATCATTATATATTAATAATCCATTTGTAGTCCCAAAGTATTTAATGTTGTTCTGATCTATTACAACGCCATTATATGAAAAAAGAGTAAATTGAAATCCCCAATTAGTACTGTCATAATAGACAAATGAAGTATCTGTAAGACTTGCTGCAATTTTACTTCCTCCGCCTTGCAAATTAATTGTAACCCACTTTCTATTTTCAGAATCAACAGATAAAGAGGTAAATAGCTGAGATGGTCCTCCGCTAAATTGCCCGCTAATGGCTTTTATCCAGTTATTACCATCATAGTAATATAAACCAAAAAAATCCGTGCCCACCCAAATTTTATTACTGCTATCAACCTCAATAAAATTAAAATCTCCTATACCCTGAAATGAATTCTGATCGTGAAAAAGCGTCCAGCTTCCATTATAGTAAGTGGCTATTCCGTAATTTGGAATTCCTATCCAATAACGGTTGATTAAGTCAACAGTGATTTTAAAAACATAATTATCTGGTATCAGCGAATTGCTTGTATTCAAACTATCCCAATTACCATTGTCCAGGATGTATACGCCATTAGCTGCGGTTCCAAATAGCATTTTACCATCACGGGCTTGTGAAATATCTGTAATTACAGTGGATGTTTTTAATGGCGAGTTGGTCGAATCAAATGTTTGCCATATACCATCTTTAAAAAATTGAAGATATCCCCTATTATTTTCTCCGACAGAGCTAATCCAGTATCCATTATTATCATCTTCAAAAAATGCGTTAACACTATTAGAAAGTAATAGTGAATTATTTTTGTTAATTAATACCCAATTTCTATTTAGATAAGTTTGGGCAGACAAGTTCATTGATAAAATAAATATTACAGCCAATAAATTTTTCATAACTACTCCTTTCATAACTTAACAATCAGGTAATTCATTAGTAAACGACGGATGAGTTTCATTATAAAATTGGTCAGTTTTACAATACTTTAAGTTAGTAGAAACTGAATTACTATCAAAAATATACTTAATTTCAACTAAGGTGCTAAACCTGTATTGTTTACCAAAATAGTTTTGATAGCAGTTTTGAATACCTTTGCACCAGCTATGAATTAGTTGTGCGTAAAAAGTATAAGGAACTGAAGTCGGTGCATTTGGTGGGATAAAAGTTTGTGATTTTATTTTCCACCCATCAATTTCGTTCCAATAATAAAGTGAAATTCGAATATATTGCAGATTGTTTCTCTGAACGGTTAAATTCCCCCATGTTGCAAAGAAATCATAATCCTTTGCTCCACAATTATATGTCCAAAAACAATTAGGATTGAAATTAGACATATTTGCCTCCATATTGATTTAATGGATTTATGAGCCACTAACGGTATGTGCCTAACCCCCCGCCCATCCGTTAGCTAACGGTCAAAATTAATTAATTAATTAACAATATACAATTAACAATTCAAACACTTGTCCGCCTTTGGCAGGGAACTACTACCTTTTAAATTTCACAAAAGCCGAGTGTGAATCCCGAAATTTTTCGGGACGGCTTGAGGCAATTGTTATATGGTTTTCTTAGTAAATTGATTTTTTACTCTTATAGATTCCTATCCCATCAGTGCCAGCAAATAAGAATCCATTTTTATCAAGTAGCAAGCTTCTGATACCTACAAGTTCTTTTAAACCCTTACTTTTTTCCTCCCATGTTGATCCACCATCTTTTGATAAAAACATCCCGCCATCTGCAAAGCTTGTATATAAATTATTATTTTTATCTAAGAGTATATCTGTAAAGTGTGAATTTACATATGAAATGATTTCCCAGGTATTCCCATCATCATTAGAGAAAAGTAATTTCTCAATTCCACCCGCATATAAATTACCCAAAGAATCTTCAGCTAGCGCAAAAAATATTTGACCATCCATAGAAGCCATATATACATCTTGCCAATTTTCACCCTTGTCTGTTGAAACATAAATTCCATTTACACTGGAATTGGACCCAGCAAATATTTTATTATTAGAATTAATAAGTAATGAACGAATATCTTGTATAAACATTCCGTTTACTAATCTCTTCCAATTATTTCCTCTGTCATCAGAACGAAATACTCCATTCATTGTTCCTAAATAAACACTTCCATCTTTGTCTATTTCAATTCCGAAAATCACTGTAGAAACTTGAGTAGAATCTAAAGCTGTAAAACTTATTTCACTTCTATTCCAAGAATTTCCGTAATCATATGAAAACCAAACATCCGAATTCCCGGCAATATAAATTTCATCACTAAGCCCTATTCCAATTGCTCCCGCTGTATTCGTTGATAATATTATACCCCAAGATTCACCATTATCAGTTGATAAAAGAATTTTACCAGGAGTTTCTGCAACTATATATCCGTTAGAGCACATTTTTACTTTTCTAATAATTTTATCGGGTTGATCTTTAAATTCCCAAAAGTCTTCTTCATCTTGTGGAAGTGGTTCAACTAAAGTTTCATCTTTACATGCTTGAATTAAAATCAACGAAGCTAAAAGTATAATTAAATTTATTTTCATATTACTTCCCTTTTTATATTATGCCATATAACGGTGTGGTGTTTAAGCGGATGCGCAAGCGTTTGCGCACTACATACCACGATTTATTGATAATATTGTTTAGTTACTTCCCCCCTCATAAAAACAAAACAAAGCCGAAATACAAATGTTAAGTTTTATTGAAGCATTCCGCTTGAGACACAGGTTATATTGCGACTAATATAACTCTTGATACTATCATAATAATGATATAATTTTGACATATAAATAAGGAGAATTTATGCCAATCATAAAACCAATATCTGATTTGAGGAATAAATCGAATCAAATATCTGAACTTGCCAATAAATCTAATGAACCTATATTCATCACCAGGAACGGCGAGGGCGATTTAGTTGTAATGTCTATGGAACACTATTCCAGGCTGCAATTAAAGATTGATTTACTCAGCAAACTATCTGTAGCACAAAATCAGAAAGCCAAAGGAGATAAAGGACGAACTCTAAAACAAGTTATGACTGATATTCGGAATTCAATTAATGCCGACAGATAAATATCAAATTCGGCTGCTTAGAATTGCCGAAGAAGATTTTACAGAAATCATATCTTTCATTGCAGATGATAACCCAACTGCTGCTGAAGAAATGGCTGTCAAAATTGAAAAGAACATTGAACTTTTAGCCGAGAATCCAATGCTTGGAAGAATACCAAGAGATGAAGACATTAAAAATCTCGGATATAGATATATAATCATTCAGAACTATATTGTATTTTACACTATTGAAGAAAAAACAATTCTTATACATAGAATTCTTCATGGTGCCAGAAACTATAAATCATTGCTCTAACGACATTGTTGCTAAGCCGCCGCCCATAACAGCGATGCCGGTTTTATTAAATTAATTTTATGATTTAAAAAAATTTTCATAATAGAACTACATCGAACAAGATTGACGAACGAAGCCAACAAACTTTAAAATTGCAAATTAGCTGCGGACTTTAAAGCTGTCGGCTTGAGCAGCTTGTTATGTTGCATTCCACTTTATTATTCCATTGTTAAGTTTTTTAAATTATTTCTAAGTAAAGTTTCTAATTCCTTTCTATATCCTAAATAATCAGCTCTGATATTTCCATTTCTATCGACAACTACGGTGTGTGGAACTCCGTATCCGTGAATTTGATTATAGTAATCCTTTGTAACAAAATAAACAGACTGGTTTTTTAAAAAATTAAATTCTTTTTTTTCAAAATAACGTTCCCTAAGTTCTGTGGAAGTTTCACCAGAATTTAAGAAAATAAATTTCACATCTGCAAACTCTTGTATTAGTTTTTTAAACATTGCAAATTCTTTTATACAGGGAGAACACCAGAAATTAAAACGGTTGATTACAACAATCTCTCCTTCTAAAGAATTTAATTTTACTGAATTACTATCTAAATCCATCAAAGTAATTTTAAGTATATTTTTGTTAATATTAGGACTAATATTTGTTTGATTTGTAAAACGAAGCTTAGCTAGCTCATCCAGTTCATTTATTTTTACCAATACCGCGTTTGCTTCATTAGAAATTTCTCTGATTCTTAAAAAGCCAAGGTATTCATACCAAGCTTCCGCACGTGTAGAATCTACTTTGAGAGCATTTTCAAAATTTGATTGTGCTGAGGCAAAATTACCCAATGTTATATCTGATTTTGCAAGCAACATACAGGAATTATATATATGATAAGGAACAGTTAAATTTGGGAATGCATCATATATAAATTCTCTACCTCTTTTTAAATCCAAATTCCTTTCGATTAAAATAGCTCCGATTCTTTGTTTGGTAATTGGCAGGTTGTCATAAAACAATACCGAATCAATCAATGGATTTATTTTCTCTAAATCAGTTGTAATTACAGCAGTCATCTCTAGCAAGTAAGAAAATACATTAGGCTTAGCAAAGGAATGAGGATATTTTTCTAAAAATTTCCAGCAAGAATCTATTACAGGTTTTACATTCTGGAGAGAATCATATTTCATTGCGTAAGCTAAACCATTATTAACATATTGAACCATTCTCTCTTCTTCTTTAGAATATGTTGTGGTTTGCGCAAAGACAGATACAACATACAACAAAAATAAAAGAACCATTAAGCTTTTCATTTTATAACCTTTTTTTATGAGGAAAGAGAGTAAAGCTTTCTACCATTAAGCTCCTTTTTTTATTGCAACATAACGTCGTTGTGCTTAACCCGCAGCCCATAATAAGACTGCCGAATGAAACCACAACTGCCAAAGATTAAGCAAACTGCAATTATCCGTCAGCTGACGGATTCTTTGTGTGAACCATCCTTCGGACAAGTGCAGTTTGCAATCCGTTAATTAACGGATTAATTAAAAGAACTACTTAGAACGACAAACTTAAAACGGAACGACCAACCCAAGAATTTTAGAAAACCCGAACCTGCTTGCAGCAGGCAAGTGCGAAAAGGCGGTCAGGCGGTCAGATGTTATGTTTAAAAAGTCTTGCTAATTAACTTTTTTTGTTAATCAAAATTATAAAGGAGACTTGCAATGAACAACATAACATTCACAGATTCACATTTTTTTGTTGGTATTGATACTCACCTTAAGAACTGGAGAGTAACAATACGTAACTCAGGTTTAGAACTAAAAACATTTTCATTGAACCCTTCGCCTGAAGAACTTTACAAATATCTTACTATGCACTATCCAGAAGGAATCTACTTCATCGTTTACGAAGCAGGTTTCTGCGGCTTCTGGCCACAGAGAAAGTTTAATGAACTTGGCATTAACTGTATTGTTGTTAATCCTGCAGATGTACCTTCATCAGGCAAAGAAAAAGTTGTTAAAACTGATCCCAACGATTCCCGCAAACTTGCACGTGAACTTGAAAATGGTTCTCTTAAAGCTATCTATGTGCCTGATATCAATCACGAACAGCTTCGCTCACTTATGCGTCTTCGCTTTCGTTTGGTTCAAAATCAAACAAGAACAAAGAACAGAATTAAAATGCTTCTTTATAACTACGGTATCATTATCCCTAAAGAACACATTACCAACTCACGCTGGTCTGGTTACTTTATCCATTGGCTTAAATCTGTTAAGCTCAACTCAACTGCCGGACAGTTTACTCTTGATAATCTTCTTCTGCAGTTAGAGCAATCAAGAGAAAATCTAAAGCAAGCACTAAAGCAATTAAGAGAAGAAGCTAAGCAAGAAAACATATCTTCCGTTATTTCATCTCTTATTTCTGTACCCGGTATAGCATTTATTACAGCGATGAGTCTTTACACAGAAATAATAGACATAAACAGATTTAACAGTTTTGATCATCTTGCATCTTTTGTTGGACTTGTTCCTTCGGTTTACTCCTCCGGTGAAACTGATTACACAAGAGGGATATCTTTCCATCACAACAAGTTTCTTCGTCCTTTGATTGTTGAAGCTGCCTGGACTGCAGTTAAAACAGACCCTGCTCTTACATTCAAGTATAAAGAGTTAATAAAAACAATGGCCAAACAAAAAGCGATTATACGTATAGCAAAGAAACTGCTTAGAAGAATAAGGCACGTTTGGATAAACCAGGATAAGTACGTTAAAGCTTTAGTTGCTTAAAAGTTAAAAGATATTTTGTCAGTAGTTCAAAGAACAAAGAGTAAGTAAGCTAAAAGAAATTATTTTTTATGCGGCGAGGACTGTTTGCTCAACCCTGCTCATCGAACCTTTGGTTCAATCCCAATGGGACAAATGAGTTTCTGGTCAGATTGCAGCCTCGCCTTAATAATGTTTTTAAAAGACATACTGCAGCCCCGATTTAATCTGGGGACTGTTAATAACAGATTGTCCGAAGGATTCCTTAGGAAATTCTTTTAGTTATAAAAATATAATGCCGAAGGCATCCCTTCGGGAGAACACTATTTAATTAAACTTCGACTCAACCGTTGACTTTTTACATAACGGTGTTGAGCAGCAGGTTATATGGCATTCCCTCATCTTAACAATATCATCTTTTTTGTCTCTGAATAATCTCCGCTAATCATTCGGTAAAAATATATTCCGCTTGGTAGATTGCTCGCATCAAGCTCTACTTCATAATTTCCGGCTTGTTTAAACTCTTTAAGGATAGTTTTTATTTCTTTACCAAGAATATCATATACTTTAATCTGAACTATTTCTGATTTTGGAACTGAGAATTTAATCTTCGTAAAAGGATTGAATGGGTTGGGGTAGTTTTGATACAATTGATAAGATAAAAGTAAATTATTTTCTTCCATTATATTTGTTGGAATTTGAAGTTCATATAATCCATAACTATTAGTAGCAATAAATAGAATATTATCATCAATGTTTAAATCTTGCGCAAATGCTCTGGACGCATTCTCATTAAAAATTATCTCCCAATTATTTCCATTATCTTCAGAGGAAATAACTCCATTATTAACACTTGCATAAATAATATTATCATAATCAATTTTAATTGAATAAGTTATGCCACTATAGAGTTTTATCCAATTTTGATAAGGATAATTTAAATGATATATCCCATAAAATTGATTATCCCCTTGTGTGCTAGAATAAAAAAGATCATTTAAAGAATTTATTGCAAGACCATTTTTACTACTAATTGATGTAGGTGCTAGAATTTCCGAAAAAGACTGACCGTAATTTGATGTGTAAAATATTTTACTTTGATTAAGGAAGCCATGTATGAAAATCGTTTCGGTATTCTTTTCATATAAAATTGCGCTTCTAAAAGGAGATGAGCGAATGCTTGTTGTATTCCAAGATGAACCTGCATTCGTACTTATTCTTAAATTTGGATATGCAGCATCAATCAAAATCGAATCAGTAATAGCTTTAAAATTATATCGTTCAATTACGTCATTTGATATGAATTCCCAACTGTCACCATTGTTTGATGAACGATATATACCATCAGTAAAAGTTGCCGCATAAAGTTCACCCGAAGGTGAAACACTAACTGCTTCAACCTCACTTAACCCTTTATTTTCCCAAATTTCAGTTGTTCTATTGTACCTTTGTACTCCTGATGGTGTTGAAGCGAAAATAAAATTTTTATCTGGACTGAAATCTATATTCTGAATATGAGATATCGGTAAACCTATTTGTGTAAACGTCTCTCCACCGTCAGTAGAACTGTAAACACCTTCATTCTCTGAACCAACAAGAATATGACCTTGAGAATTAATTTTTAATCTGAACACTTCAACTCCTTCTATTCCACTTTGATGCTGTATCCAGGTTTGCCCCATATTGGCTGTTTTAAATAATCCATCTTGTTTTGTTCCTGCATATAATGTTCTGTTAGAATCAAATGCAAGTGATAATACTACTTTACCTTCTAAACCCAAATGTATCCAATTATTCCCTCCATCCGATGAATAATAAACTCCATTTCCATTATCATAATATCCCGTGCCCACAAAAATATTATTTGCTGCATCTATCAATATTGAAGAAATTGCTGTATCCTGAAAAGAATTGCTTTGGAACCAATTATTACCATTGTCTGTGGTTTTGAATAAACCTAAATGTGTTCCACAATAAACGGTGTTATTAGAATCTGTTGCAAATACAAGGGACATTAAATTGCCAGAGAGCTCCCAGCTATCTCCGTAATTTGTTGATCTATAAACCTCTCCTTCACCATTACCAGCGAATAAAATGCTATCATTGCTTTCTCCAAATGCCCAACATTCTCCTGTATTATAACCAGTGTTATTATTTTCCCAAGTTAGTCCGTTATCTGTTGAGCGATAAATTCTTCCTTGATGGTTAGTGCCGACAAGTATGTGACCTGCTTTATTTATATAAAGAGCATATATTTCAAATGGATCAAATTGTGTTTCTATCTCATTCCAACTATTTCCGTTGTCAGTTGATTTGTACAAACCTGAATAATATTTAAATTCAAAAGTAGGAGTAATAAAGCCATAAACACCAACATATATTTCATCATTTGAATTAATAGCCATATCACCGACAATACCTCCCATAGGACCTCCGGTATGTTTCCAAATATAATTTTGTCCAAAAAGAAAACTTGATAGTATGCTAAACATCAAAACAAAGATTGATAATAGTTTCATATTCAACTCCTATATTGTCGGTGATATGAATTTATTATCCTACTTCGCTAAAAGCATTTTCTTAGTAGTAGAATAACTATTTGCTTTTAGAGTATAAAAGTATATGCCACTGGAAAGATTAGATGCATCAAATGATACATTATAATTACCTTTTCTTTAATTTCATTTACTAATTCAGATACTTCATTTCCTAATACATCATAAATTTTAAGCGAGACAAAAGATTTTTCTGGTATTGAAAATGATATTATCGTAGCAGGGTTGAATGGATTCGGATAATTTTGTGATAAAGTGTAGTTTATTTCTGTTTCCAAGTCAATTCCCCTTTTATACGGGATTACTGTCGTACTAACTGTATTGGTGAATTCCTTACCAAATGCTTTAACTTTATAATTTATTACTTGCCCAGGCTCACCCATTACTACTGAATTATCCGTATATGTAAATGTTGTGTTACTTACAGTAGCTATTAGTGTAAAAATTCCGTTTCCAGAATCGTCACGATATATTTGATACAGAATAACATTTGAAGTAGGATATTTTCCCCAAATTAACTTAGGTCTATTATTCCCATTATTTACTAATACCAGAGCATTAGACCAGAAACTTTCGAGTTTATCTGTCTTAGATGTAAAGCCAAGAATATCACTAACACGTACCAATGAACCATTTTCTATATAATTATTACACTTAACAACACATCTATATTTCCCCTCGTCTGAATCATAGTAAAACCAAACATCGGGATTAATACCAGATTCAACAAAATTATTATCGCGGGTATCTAAATAAAAATATTTACCAGATACTTTTGAATTTGTAATTTTATATAATCCAAGTCCCCACGGAGAGACTCTCCCTTGCTGGCTGAGCCATTTCCAATTGAATGGTGCTCTTGTATCAGAATTTGACTGATTAAAATTGCCTGTAGAATACATAATAGAAGTATATATTTCTTCATCTTCAGAGATTATATAACTACTACCTGATTTTTCTCAAACCACGCCCTCCGCATCAATTGTATGGTAAACAACCTCACTTCCGCCTACCCCAGTAATTCCTAAAAACAATTGAGCAAGTTCTACTGTTTCCTGTGCTTTCAGCGTATTACAGAGAACGAAAATTGAAACGAAAAAGAAAGCTAACCGTTTCATATGACCTCCATATGAGATTTGTTATTGATATTGTTAATTAAGCAAGCCATATAACGGAGTTTTGCCTAAGCCGCCGCCAAGCAAAACAATGATTATTAAAAACATTAATTAATAAAAATTAGGGACACATAGTAAAATGGAAACACTTAATAATAAACCAGAACAAACAAGCTACGCCGAAGTAATACAAAACAGTATCAATGAGATGGCGGTCGGCTTGAGGCAATTGTTATATGGCTTTCTTTCATCTTAACAATATCATCTTTTTTGTTTCTGTATAACTTCCGCTTATCATTCTGTAAAAATATACTCCACTTGGTAGATTAATTGCATCGAATTCAACTTCATAGGTTCCGAGTTGTTTATATTCATTTAATAATGTTTTAATTTCGCTCCCAAGTATATCATAAACTTTTATTTGAACTATTTCTGATTTTGGAATGGTGAATTGTATTTTTGTTAGTGGATTAAATGGGTTTGGATAGTTTTGTAATAGATGATAAGATTTAATTAAATTATTTTCATCATAATTCACTGAAGTAATCATTTCTATTTCATATAAGCCAGTTCTATATGTTCCAAAATATAATTTGTCAGCTAAACTTTTTATATCTGATACAAAATTAACGTTTCCAATTGGCTGAAAAAAACTAGTCCAGGTTTTACCGAAATCTGAAGAAAAATAAATACTGTCTGAGCCAGCAAATATTTTTCCATCTGTTCTTGCAAAGATGCTTACAATATTTTTATCAAAAATTACTTGTTCCCAACTAAAGCCCTCATTTGTAGAGCGCATTATTCCTCTTATATTTGAATCGCCAAGAAAAACAAAGCCATTTTCTATTGCAATGATTAAATTATTTTCTGGCTGAAGAGAAAACCCAGAAAAAACTGAGTCAAAAGAAAGACCAAAATTTGTTGATTTATATAATATATCAGTAGTTGAGCCATAACCCGTTACAAAAATAGTATTGAAATTTGCAGTTATACCCCTTGAAAAGAATCCAGTATTAATTGGAACAATTGACCAAGATTGACCACCATTAAATGAAATTCTAAGATTAAATTCTGTTAATGCAAATAATGTATCATTATTTATTGATAGAACATTATAAACAGACATTAAGGTATCTTTTGTAAGATTTGTTAACTGCCAGGTTTGACCTAAATCCATTGATTTAAATAAACCTTCATCTAAAGTAGCAACAAATAAATAATTAGATTTTGTTATCGAAACAGCTTCAACATTTTGCAAACCTATGTTTGTCCACATATTGGTTAAGCGATTATATTTCTGAACTCCAGAAGGAGTTGAAGTAATAATCAAGCTGTCACCACTAAACACTATATTCTTTACTCTTGAAATTGGTAAACCAATCTGTTCAAATGAATTTCCATTATTTGTAGAGCGAAAAACTCCTTCATTTTCCGAACCAATAAAAATATTATCTTGTTGATTAATTTTGAGTCGAAAGACTTCTTTTCTATAAAGTCCATTTTTGTGTTGAGTCCAACTTTGTCCAAAGTCTGTTGTTTTGAATAAACCATCTTGCTTTGTACCAGCATATAAATTTCCTTGTGAGTCAAATGCTAGTGATAACACTACTTTACCCTCCAATCCTAATTGTATCCAGTTATTACCTCCATCAGTTGAATAAAAAACACCGTTTCCATTATCATAGTATCCAGTGCCACAATAAATATTATTAGCTGAATCTATAAGAATTGAGGAAACAGGGATATTCGATAAAAAATTATTTTGCGCCCAGGTTAGACCATTATCAGTTGTTGCAAATAATCCATAGTGGGTTCCGGCATATACAATATTATTTGAATCGGTAGCAAAAACTAATGGTCGAAGGTTAGCTGAGAGCACCCAATTATCTCCATAATCTGTTGAACGATATAATTGCGTATATTGACCATCCCCAGCAAACATTACTCCATCTTTGCTTTGTCCAAAAGCCCAGCATTCACCGGTATTATAACCGTTTCTTTTATTTTCCCACGTTAGACCGTTATCTGTTGATCTGTAAATTCTTCCTTGAAAATTTGTTCCTATCCAGAGATGGTCTTCCTTTGTTATATAAATTGCATATACTTCAAAATCTTCAAACTGCGTTTCAATCTTAAACCAACTATCACCATTATCGGTTGATTTATATAAGCCGGAGTAGTTATTAAACATAAATGGATATACTCCGGCATAAATTTCACCTAAAGAATTAATAGCCATATCTCCGACAGTACCCCCCATAGGGCCTCCGGTATGCTTCCAAATTAATTGTTGAGAACTAATATATTTTGAAAAAAAACACATCACAAAAAGCAAGATAATTATTCGTTTCATTTTCAGCTCCTTGACTGTCGGTGATATAATTTTGTAATTCCTACTTTGCTAAAAGCATTTTCTTGGTTAAAGAATAACCATTTGCTTTAAGCGTATAGAAATATATACCGCTCGAAAGATGAGAAGCATCAAATGAAGCTGAATAATTACCAGGTTCTTTTACCTCACTTATAAGTTCAGTTATTTCATTTCCTAATACATCATAAATTTTAAGTGAGACGAAAGAGTTTTCTGGTATTGAAAATGATATTATCGTAGCAGGGTTGAATGGATTAGGAAAATTTTGATTCAGTTGAAAAGAAGTAATAGTATTACTTTCATTTTCAAAGTTCTGCTTGAAAAATCCAGAAGTGCCAATGGAAACAGTATTGCTAAAATCAGAAGTGGTTGAACCATTATATGCTTGAACTTTGTATTCTGCAACTATACCATTTCCAATTGCTAATCCTTCGTGAGTATATTCATAGGTGTTTGCTCCAACAGTTGCAAGCAAGCTGAAACTACCGTTGCCACCGTAACGCCAGTAAACTTTATAACCGGTTGCTGAGAAGTTTGGAATTGGTCCCCAAATAATTCTTGGTGTATATGGTTGAGCAACCGATGGAACAACAACTAAAACATTACTCCAATAATTTTGAAGGCCAGATGTGTTTGGCGATTGATTTCTTATTTGCCAAACGGAAATTAAACTACCTTGTGGTATAGTTGTCAAACTTTGATTTACATTTTTGTATTGATATACCCCTTGCGAATTATTGAATACAACAAAAAAATCAGGATTATAAACAGCCCCTCCAAAATCACTATCTCTTGAGTCCAGATAAAAATATTTATCAGTTTGCTTAGAGTTAGTAACTTTGTATAAGCCAAATGACCAGTAAGGACCCCCAAATAACCAATTGAAATTAAAACCAGGCCAATCAGCACTTTGAAAATTTGCATTACCAACTGTTACGAGTGAATTACTGTAAACACCACCAGTAACAAAAGAACCACCACTATACTGCCATACTTCTCCGTCAGCATCAATATAGTGTGTAACTTGTTCGGTAGAACCCACATTTGTGCAGCCAAGCATAAATTGCTTGTCTGGGATTAATTCTTCTTGTGCAAAAAGAACAGAAGAAAAAACAACGAATACGAAAAAGAAATTGAACCATTTCATTGTAACGTCCAATGAGATTTGTTGTTGATATTGTTAATTAAGCTAGCCATATAACGACGTTGCGGTTAAGCTGCTGCCCATAACTACAATGCAGCACAGAAAAACTCAAGCCAATGATTATTAAAAACTTTTTTATTAGAACTCCCTTGAAAAAGATTGCCGAAACGGAACGACTAACATTAAAATTTGTAAAAAGCCGAATACGAACTCGCAGTCAGCTTGAACCGCTAGTTATATGGCATTTATTCCTCATCTATAAATTGAATATCTGTTATTTCCATTTCACCATTAATCAATTTTCTTGTTATAATCTTAATCCTTGATCTATCATTAATTATTTCTTGTTCAGTAAAAATTTCTTCTATTAATATTAATTGATTTTGTTCAACTCTGTAGATTGAATTATGAAAACAAAGTCCGCCACATCCTCCACGGCATTCTGAGATTATGGTTTTGGTTAAAGAATCCAGAGTTACATAACAATCTAGCAAGCCAGAATATTCATAATTAAGTTCATATAAATTTTTAATTGGATTAAAAATCCAATAATCATATAAAGCTTGCCCTCTCATATCACGAAAAACAACTAAACTTATATCTTGGAAACCATCAAAATTGAAATCTGAAAAAATAATGTCTTCATTAAAATTAAAATAGTCTGATGTATCAATAATCTCTTGGAAAAGAGAGCTATCTTTCAAATAGTATAATGATATTCTATAAATATTTGTTGGATCATTATCCTCTTTTGCTTCAAAAATACAGAACCTTCCAATCATTGAAGGAAGATTAGGGTGAATATTAAAAATGTAACTTGAATCATATATAATTTCATAACCTTCTTGAGATAATAATTCTTTTTGTGAGAAAAAGAATAGAATTATAAAAGCCAGAGTGTTAAAACTTTTTGTTAACATAATATTTTATGCCATATAACGACGTTGCGGTTAAGCTGCTGCCCAGAGCAAGAATGCAGCACTGAAAAACCAACGCCGATAATTATTAAAAAACTTTTTTATTAGAACTACTTTGAACAAGAAACTTTAAACGGAGCAACAAACACTAAAATTTGTAAAAAGCCGAATGCGAACTCGCAGTCAGCTTGAACTGCTGGTTATATGGCTTTAAAAATTAATTAAATCGCCATTTACTTTTTAAAGTTTTTTCTGACTTAGCTTTTATAAATATTTCAGCTTTGTCTTTGGGCATCGGTAAAGTAATCTCAAATTCAGTAAAGAATCCTCGATAAACCTCTGCACAATGTTTTAAACCGAACTGAACAATTACCTCATTTTCTGTTGCATCATAAAAAGCAAAATTATCTAATACACTTTCTAGGTCAATTGAATCACAAATATTTCCCAAATACTTTATTAGATCATTTAGATTATTTATGTGTAAATCTTCTATTTTACCTATATCATTAAGATGATTACGAATAATTTCTACTTCTATCAATTTTTCAAGTAATATGTTTTCATTCCAAATATCTGTTAATAAAATATGCTTTTTGCTTTCAAGATTATAGGTGTAGTAACTTGAACCATAACTTGGATGAGCACTACCTCCTCCGTAACCCATATAACTAGACCAAAACGATAAATATGGACCAGCTATTGAAATAAGAGTGAAGTTACTTTCAAAATGATATGGTTCTGAAAAGCCTTCCTCAACCTCATCAGCTGTCACTGCTATTTCTATTGTATCTATTCCTTTTATATTTTCTTGTGATACTATTACTAAATCCTCATTCCAATATATTGTATAATCTTTATAGTTATATTTATGAGTAAATATGGAATCTATCTCAGATACTTGTGATGATATATTAATCGCAAAAAAAATAAGAAAAAATATTAGAAATAATTTTTTCATTTATTACCCTATTTATTAGCCATATAACGATGTTGCGCCTAACCCGCCGCCCCAAGCAAGGAAGCCAAGTAAAACACAACTGATAAATATTTAGCCGTAGGTGCTTATCTTTTTCCTTAAGCACCGAAGGCAAGTTAATTAATTTATTAGAACACTTAGAACAACAAACTTTAACTAAAACACAATTTCAAAAATCTCAAAATCGCCCAACTAAAATGGCGGTCGGCGTTGAGGCGCTTGTTAGGTTGAACATATAAAAATTTTAAAGTGATATTCCCTTCTCATTAATTAAAGGGCCAAATGAACCTTCAAGTAAAAAGAAATCAATTAAGTAGCGATGTCCTTTCTCAATTTTAATATTGAACAATATTGCATTATTAAATCCTATACAAGAAGCTTTAACATTATAAGTTCCAGGTGGAATATTGGATATTTTATAGTTCCCATTATAATCTGTTCCAGTTCCAAGATAAGTTGAATCAATAATGATATTAGCATTAACAATAGGTTCATTAGTGTTTTTATCAACAACTCTTCCAAATATTAATGATTTATCATCGAGATTTACATCTAGATTACCAGAATAAAGTAATATTCCTTCTGACTGATGAGCGCAACTTGAAAATACTAATAACAGAAAACTAAATGATATTAAAATTAAATAAGATTTAAACATATTTTAGAATGAAATTTATTATTCAACCTAACGTGTTAGGCATGAGCGGCAGCCCCTGACCTCTCTTCCGCAGTTTACCTCGCGCTGTCCGCTCGATGCCTTTGTTAGTGATCACGCGAGGAGTTGCGGATCCATCCGCAGCAGTACAGACGTCGCAGTTACTCGCGTGCGATGAAGATGCCTGCACCGATTAGAGCGCCGCCAAGCAGGAACGTAGGTGTGATGAGCTCTCCGAGGAAGAGCCACCCGAGAAGTGTGCCCACCACCGGCTGGGCGAAGAACGTCAGCGAGGCTGTCGCCGCAGGCAAATGGGCGAACGCATAGTTCCAAAGGAACATCGCTGCGGCAGTCGCGATCACTCCAAGGAACAGGACGCCGCCGACGACGCCGGGCGAGATCGGCCCGATTGCGCTGGCAGACACTTCACCCACGGCGAGCGGGACGCTTACGGGCAACCCCCCGAGCAGCATGACCGTACTCGCCAACAGCACGGGGGTGGAGCGTGACACCCGTCTGACAAGAACCGAGTAGAGCGCCCACGTCACCGCCGCACCAACCAGGCAGAGGTTGCCAATGAAGAGAGCGGAAGAGAGATCGACGTGGCGCGGGTCGATGACGGCAACCACGCCCAGCGTCGCTACGACAAGGGCGAGCACGCCGCGAGGCGTCGACTTCTCCTGCAGCACGAGCGGTGCGAACAACAGAACAAAGGCCGGTGTTGCGGATGTGACCAACGCACCGTTGGATGCCGTGGACAGCTTGGTCCCAACGAACTGCAGGCCCAGCGAAAGCCCGTACCCGATTACGCCGACGGCAAGCAGCTTGAGTGTCTGACCCCGCTCTAGTCGACTCGTGCGCGTCGCCACCACGACCACTCCGAGCACAAGGGCGCCGATTACGAGCCGCAGGGTTAGGAGCGTGAACGGCGGTATGACCTGCAGAACGACCTTGCTGACCACGTACATGCCGCCCCAGATTGAAGCGGCCAACAACCCCGACACCAGCCCTCTTGTGTTGCGCTTGCCCAAACCGTCCTCCCACTGCCAGAATGCGACCTCGCCGGAGAATAGCAGAGCGCCACAGGTCCTCAGCAGGATGCATCGAGGCTTCGTGCGCGTGCGATGAACCGGACGGTGCATCACTAACTATTAATTATACTGCACACTTTTGTTGTTTAAGGAACGATATCCTGCGTGCAGTTGCAGGATATTATTCCAATAGCTTTGTTTTTGCGTAAAATTCTTAATATTTAAAAATAGCATC
>Ga0101944_10000155_pt1 | contig 229716 bp, 199 predicted proteins | sample DewCreD2012metaG_FD_75245 | JGI IMG/M metagenome (GOLD analysis project Ga0101944, IMG submission 75245) | Hot spring sediment bacterial and archeal communities from British Columbia, Canada, to study Microbial Dark Matter (Phase II) - Dewar... ...
CGCTTGAGCGAGATTCCTGGCGAATGCCAATTTCGGCATTTGGGGGTACCTCCTTTTGAGGTTGTCTCAAACCGAAGGGGTATCCCCTTTCCTTGCCTGACACAAACTCGGATACATCACCGACCTCCTTGGGCGCTTGACAGGAAGTCCGGCGCATGTAGTATCGGGTGCCTGTCGCGGCGGGGAAGACACCCCAGGGGCGGTGATCGAGGAGGACATGCCAGAGGCCAAGGAAAGCAAGGACGCCAAAGAAGCCAAGGAGTGCGAGGGTTTCGAAGTCGAGGGGATCGTCAAGGAAATCCTCCCCGGCGGAATGTACCGGGTCGAGCTGGAGGGCGGCCCCTCGGTCATCGCCTACGTGTGCGGGCGCATGCGCAAGAACTACATCCGCATCGTGATGGGCGACCGGGTGCGGGTGGCATTCTCTCCCTACGGCCCGCAACGGGGCCGCATCGTCTACCGCAGCCGCTGAACCGATACGGGAGTCGCCCATGGCCAGCCGTCCCGTCGTGGCGGTGGTGCGAACGGCTCCGGAGCGCGTCCTCGACGACATCCGGACGCTCTGCGAAAGCGCCGGCTTGAAGCGGGCCTTCGATCCCGCCGCCGCCACCATCCTCAAGGAAAACATCTCCTGGCACTTCCCCTTCCCCGGAGCCAACACCACGCCCTGGCAGCTCGACGGCGCCATCCGCGCCCTGCGCGGCCTCGGCTACGGCGAGCTGGTGTGCGTGGGCAACAACACCGTGGTCACCGACCCGTTCAAGGGCGAGCGCCTCAACCGCCTGCGCGGCGTGCTCGAGCGCCACGGCGTGCCGGTGCGGTACAACTTCCGCCCCGAGGACATCCGCTGGAGCGTGTACACCCCGCGCCGGCCGCTGCGGGTGCTGCACCGGGTGTACCCCGAGGGCATCCGCATCCCGGACTTCTTCCACGGCAAGAACATCCTGCACCTGCCCACCATGAAGACCCACATCTACACCACCACCACCGGTGCCATGAAGAACGCCTTCGGCGGCCTGCTCAACACCCGCCGCCACTACACCCACAGCGTGATCCACGAGACGCTGGTGGACCTGCTCTCCATCCAGCAGGAGATCCACGCCGGCATCTTCGCGCTCATGGACGGGACCATCGCCGGTTGCGGCCCCGGCCCGCGCACCATGACGCCGGTGCGCACCGATCTGATGCTGGCCTCGGCCGACTCGGTGGCCATCGACGCCGTCGCCGCGCGCATCATGGGCTTCGATCCCATGAGCATCCCCTACCTGCGCCTGGCCCACGAAGCCGGCCTGGGGGTGGCGCGCCCGGAGGAGATCGAGGTGGTGGGCGAGGACGTGCGCGGGCTCGACCTGAAATTCTCCGTGGGCGACAACCTGGCCAGCCGGGGCGGGGATCTCTTCTGGTTTTCGCCGCTGAAGGCGATGCAGCGCCTGCTGTTCCACACCCCGCTGGTGTACGCCTTCATCGGGGCGTCGTACGTGTACCACGACCTGTACTGGTGGCCCGCCCGCGGCAAGCGAATCGCCGCCCGCATCCGGCAAAACGACCCGTGGGGGAAGCTGTTCGAAAGCTACCCGGAGTGAGGCGCCGCTAGAAACCGCGCGAGCGGCGGTGGAAGGCCTCGAACACCAAATCCTTGTTGAAGCGCCACTGCCCATCCACCTTGACGCCCGGAATGCGGCCGGACTGGACCATCTGGCGCACCTGAAGCGCGCTGACACGAAGCATTTTGGCCACGTCCTCCAGACCCACCAAGGGCACCTCGGCCCCGACCGGCGAGGGCTTGGGCGCCGGTTCCGGCGTGGGGGGCGCGCTCGGCTGCGGCTTCGACTCGGCCTTGGCTGCCAAACTCTTGCCCTGGGCCGCGCCGGCGGTCTTCTTGGCCGCGCCGGACGTCTTTGGGGCCGGGGCCTTTGCGGTCTTTTTCTTTTCGCTGGTCATCTCGTCTCCTTGCGATGGTCGCTCCCGCCGCGCGGCGGGATGATGTTTCATATCAGATCTTCCAACAGTTCGCGAGCGGCGGCGAGGTTTTCCCCGCCGCCGAGGTTGAGCAGCTCGTCCAGTTTGGGCATGACCTTCTGCACCCGCTCCAGAATGGCCATCTCCTCCAGGTGGGGGCTTTCCAGCGAGGGCCGGGCCGAGGCGATGAGGCGCAGCTCTCCCAGCGCTCCCGCGGCGTCCTTGCGGGCCAGCAGCGCCAGCGCCAGATGGAATCGCGGAATGGACGTCGGATCCTTGGCCACCGCCTCGCGCAGGTTGGCCACGGCCTTGTCCAGATCGCCCTTCTTGAGGTAGGCCACCCCCAGCGTGTCCCGGATGAACCCGTTGGCCTCGGCGTTGGGAAAGATTTCCAAAGCGTGCCGGGCCATCTGGATGCAGCGATCGAGGTGCTGGCCCATCTTGGCCTGCACGTAAGCGAGCTCATTGAGCAGCATGGCCGCCACGAACGGGTCCTCGGTCGGCCGCAGGCCGCGCTCCAGCCAGGCCACCGCCTCCGGGTACAGGCCCATCACGTTGCACACCGAGCCGATGGCCAGCAGCAGATACGGCATGTCGCCGACCTGCTCGTGGAGCCGCACCAGGTCCTGCAGCGCCCGCTTGGGATCGTAGGCCGCGCCGACGGCCCACACGTCGAGCAGGAAAAATCCCTGCGAGGGCGCCAGCAGGTAGGCCAGCCGGGTGAGCGAGTAGGCGCGTTCCAGTTCCCCCAAACGGAAAAAACCCATGGCTCGCTCGAGAATCTTCTCCGGATCCACCGCCTGCGGTTCGCCGCCGCTGCCGGACAGCGCGCCGCCGGGTTCGTGGATGGACTCGGAGATGATCAGGATCTCGAGGTTCCAGGGGTCGAGGGCCTCGGCCCGACCGATGAAGACGCGGGCCTCCTCCCGGTCGCCGCGCCGCTGGGCCATCTCGGCCAGCAGGCGAAGCGCCGGCACCGAATCCAGGTGCTCGCGGTAGTAGGCCTCCAGTTCCCGGCGGACCGCTTCCAACTCGGATGCGGCCGGATCGCCGAAAGCGGGAGACTGGCGCAGCAACAGATCCGCCGCGCGCCGAAAGAGCTCGCTGTCCGTGTCGGCTTCGACCATGAGCACGCCGTCATCCTGGGCCACGAGCGCCTCCACCGGGCCGCACCGGGCCCGCGCACGCCATTCTGGAGTTGACGCCTACCACACGGCCCGGCGGGCCGCAACCGCAGAGCGCGGGTCAATCTCCCGGCGGTTCACTGGCCCGGCGCGCCTCGAGCAAGACCGGATGGTGGTCGCTGTGACGAAAGCCCAGATCCAGGGTCCGCACCTCGGCCGCCTCCACCCCCGGGCCCAGCAGAAAACCGTCGATCACCGTGACGAAGTTCTGGCCCGGGCGCCAGGGCCGGTTGACCGCGCGCAACGACGGGCGCTCGCCGTCGAAGGCCCAGCGAAACCCCGGTGGCAGCCAGTCGGGATCGACCGCGATGCGCCAGTCGGGCACCGGATCGGCATGGCCGAAGCGCGCCTCGTCCACGCCCGGGAAGACCTGGTTGAAATCGCCGGCGGCGATCACGTAGGCGCCGTCTTGCGCCAGCCGGATCAGGCGCTCGCGCAGATACGCCATTTCCTGCCGGCGCAGTCGGCCGTCCCGATCGAAGGTCGACAGGTGCAGGTTGACGACAACCCAGTCGCGCCCGTCGCCGGCGGGCAGCCGGAGTTCGTGCAGACAGCGCTTGAGGTGAAAGACCCGCACCGGCCAGGGGAAGGCTCCCGGGAGCTGCAGCCGCCGAGCCGACGACACGGGCCGGCGCGAGAGCGAGAGCAGGCCGCTCTCGACCCGGCCGATGGGCCGCAGCAGCGGCCACGGCACCCACGGGCTGCGATAGTTGGGCGCGAAACTCCAGGCGAAGCCGGGGAGATCCGCCGCGATCTCCCTCGCCTCGTCGATCCCGAAGGTGCGCGACGAGTCACGGTCCACCTCCTGCAACAGCAGCAGATCGAACCCGGCGTGGCGGCGCAAAACCTCGCGGATGCCGGCCAGGTTCTGGCGCACCCGCTCCGCGCTCGGGGCGCGCACCATGCGCCCGCCGTCCATGAAGAAGTCCGCGCCGTCGTCCAGGCCGGCGTAGCCGATGTTCCATGTGAGCAGGCGCAGCGACGATGCCAGCGCCGCATCCGAGGCCTGTCCCTGGACCGGCGTGTCCAGCACCGGCGCGGGACGCCATTCGATGGCGAGGAGCACGAGCACACCTCCCAGCAGGAGCGCAAGCAGCGGAAGCGAGATCCACATCAGACAGCGCGCGGCGCGCCGGCGTCCGGAAGCCTTCATGGTCGGAGAGCCTAGCAGTCGGCCTTGCGCGAGGAAAGGGGGCTTGACTAGTATGAGCCATGCGCTGGCCGATCACCACTGTGCTTCTTGCCCTGCTTTTCGCCTGTACCACCACCTACCCAGAGCCCGACGCCGGCCCCGACGTTCGGGACGGGCCGCCTGCGGGCGACGACGGCGGGACGGAGCCGGACGCCGGATGGGATGCGGACGATGGGGGCGATCCGGGTACGGATAACGGGCCCGGGTGCGACTACCCCGAGCGGTCGCCGGATCCGAGGCCCTGGACGGTGGGCGGCGCCGGCACCTTCGAAGCGCTCACCTGGAACCTGCTCAACTACCCGGTGAACTCGCAGACCTTCCAGCGGGTTGCGGACCTCATCTGGCAGTTCGACGTCGATCTGGTCGCGGTCCAGGAGATCGGGAACCTCGCCGAATTCGAGCGCATGATGTGCCTGCTCCCCGGCTATCGCGCCGAGCTCTCGCCGCACGCCTATTCCGACGGCACCTACCAGAAGATCGGCTTTGTCTGGCGCGAGGATGTTTTGCGCCTCGTTGCGGCCAAGATGATCTTCACCTGGGACAACGACTTCCCCCGGCCCGCCTTCCAGGGCGAGTTCGAGCTCACCCTCCCCGGCAAACCCGCCCGCACGATCATCGCCATCGCCGTCCACCTCAAGGCCGGCGCCACAGCCGAGGACGCGGCGCGGCGCAAGGGGGCGCTGGAAAAGCTCAAGGCTCAGATGGACACAATCTGCCAGAAACGTCCGGACGCGTTCACAGTCCTTGTGGGCGACATGAACGACGACCCGGCCGACCCCCTCGTGGACAACGTCTTCCCAGCCCTGCTCAACGACCCGGATCACTACCGGGTGCTGACGCTCCCCCTGGCCCAGAACAGAGAATACAGCTACATCCCATCCCGGGCACTGTTGGACCACATAGTGAGCGGTTGCGCGCTGCGGCCCGTTTCGGCAGAGGCCGACATCCTGGAACTCGACCAGCAGGCGCTTGGCTACGACTACCGCGCGAACGTCTCCGACCATCGGCCGGCGGCAGGCATCTTCACGTTCCCCTGACCCGCCGAAAGCCGTACGGGCGCGAGGGCGCTGGCTCCTTGCGGCCCCGCGTTCGCGCGCTTGGGGTTCATGGGCACGCTGATGGTCGAGTGCGCGGCTGCTGGCGGCGAGTCCCGAAGGGATCGCAGACCCTTGACGGCAAAGGTCGGGCGAAGGCTACTCGGGGCGCGAGGCCGCTGGCTATTTTGGCCCCGGCCTCGCGCGCACGGGGTATTTTGGGGCGTGAACCCGCTGGCTCCTTGCGGCCCCGCGTTCGCGCGCTGGGTCAGTTTGGGCGCGACCTGGGTCTTGCAAAAAAACCCGGCACCCTTTCGGATGCCGGGTTGTACCGACAAGGGCCGATCGGTCTAGAAGAACGCCTGAACGCCCAGGTACCCGATGGGGATGGTCATGACGCTGGTGCCGTTGTCCTCGAGCGTCATGTTGTAGGTGAAGCGCAGGCCGAGGTCGAGGGCCACGTTGGCGTTCATGGCGTACAGGATGCCCGCGGGCACCATGATCGCCAGCGACTTCGCGGTGTCACCCTCCTTGGGAATGCTAAAGCTCATGCCGACGTCGGCGCCCACGTAGATGGCCATGCGGCCCATGGGGATGAAGTACTTGGCGCCCACGCCGAACCCCAGGGCCTTGCCGGCGTCTTCATAGAGGTCGCCGAAGCCCATGGAGAACAGGAGGCCGCCCTCGAGTTCCAGATTGTCCATGAGGAAGTAACCGACGGTGGGGGCCACGTTGAGCTGGAACCCGGTCTTGCTTTCACTTTGTCCGGCAGCCTTTACCGTGACTCTATCGATGTCAAACGACAGGGCGCCACCGAGCTGCATCGTGCCCGCCTTCAGGGAGAGCTGGGGCTCCTGGGCCAGACCGACCGCAGGAACCAGCGCCAAGCACATCGCAACGAGGATGATCTTCTTCATGTCTTTCTCTCCTTTCAAGAGATGGTTATCCGACGCCGCCAGAGACGGCATCTTCGCGCGCGGTATTCAAGCAAATTGCGGGCCAATCATGATGTTCTTGCTCAAAAACCGAGCCACAGAAAAAGTTCAGTAATATCAATGGCGGCGCTGACCAACCGGTTAGTCGAACTCGCCTTCGGCAGTGCAATTTCGCACCATGCGTGCGAAAACGACAACATCGATCCAGATTTCGCGCATAGCGGTTTTCGCGCCTGAGAAAGAAAGTTTGCGAATCATCCCGGCATCATTAATATACCCGGCATGAGTCCTGCTCTCTCGCGCGACGTGATCCGGGCCCTGCCCAAGACGGATCTCCACCTCCACCTGGACGGCTCCATCCGCATCCCGACGCTCATCGAGCTCGCTCGCGATCTCGGCGTGGCGCTTCCCTCCCAGACCGAGCAGGGGCTCACCGAACTCGTCTTTCGTGAAAGCTACGAAAGCCTGCCGGATTATCTGCGCGGCTTCGGCCTCACCTGCGCCGTGCTCCAGGGGCGCGAGGCCATCGAGCGGGTGGCGTACGAACTGGCGCTCGACAACCTGACGGAAGGGGTGCGCTACATCGAGGTGCGTTTCGCTCCCCAGCTCCACGCCCGGCCCGGCTTCGACGCGCTGGATGCCCTGCGCGCGGTGAGCGCCGGCCTGGAGCGAGCCAAATCGGAGTTCAACCGCCGGCCAGAGGTGCAAAGCGGCGCGGAGCCGCCCTTCGAGTTCGGCATCATCGCCTGCGCCATGCGCTATTTCGACGAGCGCTTCTCCGCCTACCACAAGGCTTTTCTCGATCTGCACCGCTACTCCGATCCGGACCGGGTGTACGCGCTGGCCTCGCTGGAGATGGCGCGGGCCGCGGCCATCGCCCGCGAGGAGCACGGCCTGCCCGTGGTGGGATTCGACCTGGCCGGGCCGGAGAAGGGCTATCCGCCCATGGACCACCGCGAGGCCTACGACTTCGCCCACCGGCACTTTCTCCGAAAGACCGTCCACGCCGGGGAGGACTACGGCCCGGAGTCCATCTTCCAGGCCATCACCGAGTTGCACGCCGACCGCATCGGCCACGGAACCTCCCTGCTCAATCCGGCGGCCATCCAGGATCCGGCCATCCGCGACCGGGACGCGTACGTGCGCGAGCTCACCCAGTTCATCGCCGACCGGCGCATCACCCTGGAGGTATGCCTCACCTCCAACCAGCAGACGAACCCCGCCCTGCGCGACCTGGCCCGCCATCCGCTCGGCGAGATGCTGGCCCGCCGGCTGTCGGTCACCCTGTGCACCGACAACCGCACCGTCTCGCGCACCACGGTGACGGACGAGATCCTGAAGGCCGTCGGCACCTTCGGCATCGGCCTGAAGGATCTCAAGAACATCATCGTGTATGGTTTCAAGCGCAGTTTCTTCCCCGGCGCTTACGCGCAAAAGCGCGAGTACGTCCGCCGCTGCATGGAGTACTTCGAACGAGTGATCGCCCAAGCCGGGCTCGCCTGAGCGCGCCCGCGGAGCCCGTGCCATGACCCGAAACATCCGGATGCTTTCGCTGTTGCTGTTCGCCGCCGCCTGCTCCCGCTCCACCGAGGACACCCAGGCCCCTCCCGCGCCCCCGGCCGCCACGCGCGCCGCGCCGACCGCAGCCCCGCCGAACCGAAAGGCCCCGGACTGCGCCCGGGTGGCGCCCAGGACCATGATGGAAAAACACTGCCCCCAGTGCGTCCTGACCGAGAAGAAATCCCCCGACGGCCGGGGCGTCTCCTGCCGCTACAAGGGCGAGAGCATCGGCGGAGAATTCGAAATCATGCTGGCGTGCGACGAGGATCTGGCGAAGGAACAGGTGATCGCCGAATCGCTGCGCCAGTTCGAAAGCCTCAAGACCATGAAGTACGAGCGCATCGAGGGTCTGGGGCGCGGCGCGGTCAAGAACGGCGACCTCCAGGTCGTGTTCTGGGACGACGACACGCCCTGCCAGGCCACCCTGACCGGGGTCATGGTCAAGGTCGACCTCGCCGCGGTGGCGCGCGATCTGGCCGCCGCCATCACCCCGGCCGCCCTGGAGTGATTCGCGGCCCGCCCTCAGCCGTTTTCGTTGAGCCAATCGATCAGCGACTCCGCCGCGGCGATTCCGTCCACCGCCGAGGAGGTGATCCCGCCGGCGTAGCCCGCGCCCTCTCCGGCCGGGAACAGCCCCCGGGCCGCCGGACAGGATCCGGAGCCGTCGCGCACGATGCGCACCGGGCTCGAGGTGCGGGTCTCGAGCCCGAGCGCCAGCGCCTCCGGCGAGAGCCATCCGCGCATGCGCCGGCCGAAGGCCGCAAGCCCCGAGCGCAAGGGTTCGAGCAGGAAGCCGGGCAGCAGCCGATCCACCCGGGAGGCGGCGATCCCCGGCCGGTAGAGACAGGGCATCTCGCCGGTCGAGACGCGCCCCGCGAGAAAATCGCACAGGCGCTGCGCCGGCGCTCGGTAGCCCCCTCCGCCCGCGCGGAAGGCCTCCCGCTCCAGCCGCCGCTGGAACTCCAGCACGGCGAGCGGCCCCTCCCCGCATTCCGACGGCATCAGGGCCGCCACCAGGGCCGCGTTGGCCTCGGTCGAGTCGCGCGCCGAGTTGCTCATGCCGTTGGTGCACAGGCCCTCCGGCTCGGTGGGCGTGGGCAGCACCTGGCCGCCCGGGCACATGCAGAAGCTGTACACCCCGCGCCCGCCGAAGGTTCCCGTCAGCCGGTAGCTGGCCGGGGGCAGCCGCGGGTCGCCGGCGAAACGCCCGTACTGGATGCGATCGATGAGCGCCTGGGGATGGGTCACGCGCACGCCCACCGCGATCGGCTTGGGCTGGATGGCGATGCCGCTCGCGAGCAGGGCCGGATAGAGTTCGCGGGCGCTGTTGCCGGGGGCGAGCACCGCGGCGTCGCACTCGACCTCTCCGCCCGGGAGAACCAGCGCCGCGAGCCGTCCGCCGGCGAGGCGCACTCCGTCCACCCGCGCGCCGAAGCGGATGTCGCAGCCGGCGGCCGCAAGCTCATCGCGAAATCGCGACAGCGCCGCTGGCCAGCGATCGGTGCCCACGTGGGGCTGGGCCGAGACCAGGATTTCCTCGCGCGAACCCGCTCCCAGCGCCTGCCAGCGTTCGAGCACCGCCCGCACCCGCGGGTGGTCCAGGCGGGTGAAGAGCTTGCCGTCCGAGTAGGCGCCCGCGCCGCCGAGCCCGAAATGGAAATTGCACTCCGGATCGAGCCGGCCCTGGGCCATCAAGCCGGCCACGAGGCGGTTGCGCTCGCCGATGTCCCGGCCGCGCTCGAGCAGCGTCACCCGCAACCCGGCCCGCAGCAGGCGCTCGGCCGCGAACAGACCGGCCGGCCCGGCGCCCACCACCGCCACGCGCCAGGCCTTCCGGGCCATCGGCGGCGCCAGCGGCAGCGGCGGCTCGGGCGCGACGACCGCCCCCGGCGGCAGCGCGACCGCTCCCGGCGCCAGGCGCACCCGCAGAGCGAGGATCCAGCGCGGCTTCCCCCGCCGGGCATCGAGCGAACGCCGCCGCACCTCGACCCGGCGCACGTCCGAAAGCGGCCGCGAAAGGAGCCGCGCCACCCGCGCCGCCAGATCGCCTTCATCCTGGTCGAAGGGAACGGCCAGTTCCCGGATGATCACATCCCTCTCGCGCCCGCCGCCCTCGGCCATGCCTCACCCCGACGCCGGGCGCGCGGCGGGAGGGCCGCCGGCCGCATCTTCGTGGGGCGCGCCATTGCGGCGAACCGAGAGGTACAGCGCGAAGACCGCGCCGGCCAACGCCAAAAGCCCCCAGATCGCGCCGACCACCGGTCCCGGAACCCCGATCATCCGCCCCAGGACATTGGCGTCCGACTGGGGAATATCGCGGGCGATGAGATCGCTCCAGATGTCGAGCGGGGCGTAGAGGAGCGAGGTCAGGCCGATCACCTTGAGCCAGCCGTCGGACACCGCGTCCGGGAGAAAGCGCGCCAACAGCAGCATTCCCGCGCCCGTGAGCAAGCCGAAGAAAAAGCCGAAGGGATTGGTGAGCGGCACCCAGATCAGGGTGATGATGATCAGGGCGCCCCCCAACCCAGCCACCACCCAGCGGTCGCGCCGCGTGCGCGAGGCGGTGACCAGCACCATCGCGCCGAGCCCCATGCTGCCCAGGTATCCGGCCGACGCGACCAAGGGGTCCCATCCTCCCTGATGGACGCAAAAGCCGCCCTCGGCGGCCGAGAGCTCGATGGCCACCACCGAGCCGCCGGTGATCCAGGTCGCCAGGGCGTGAGAGAACTCGTGGAAGAACACCACCAGGATCTTGAGCGGCCACACCACCGGGGTGTTCCACAGGGCGAACACCACGCCGAAAATGGCGAGCAGGAGCAACAGCGAGCGGCCGTCGAGGCGGGCCGGCGGCGCCTGCGCGGATTGTGGCCGAGACATGCCCATCCACCTCCCGGTGAGAACCGGCCCAGGGTACACCGGCCGCTCCCGGCGGCGCAACCCGGGCACAAACGATTTTTTTTGCGCCCCTGACCCACTTGTGGTGACATCGTGGCAGGAGGTCGACGGTGAACCCCCAGCTCCTGCTCGGCATGGTCTCCACGCTGAGGGAGATCGATCCGCGCTATCTGAAGCAGCCGGATCGGGCCGACCTTCGGGTGCGCTACTTCCGCGGCCAGGCCATCGAGCTGCACGTATGGCAGACGCTGGACGGGTCGCTGGATCACTTCCAGCTGGTGGTGGGCGCCCAGGCGCTCATCTGGAGCTTGCGGCGCGGCTTTCTGCTGGGCGAGGCCGAGCAGGATCCCCGCGGCCCCGGCAGCACCGGCATGCTGCCTGCGGCCGAGATCATCTTCGCCACCACCGAGGTCAAGGGCATGGGCCAGGTGCTGGCAGTGGTGGTGGACCACGGCCCGCTCGACGACGACCTGCGCCAGCGTCTGAGGGCGGTGCTGCTGCAACTGCCCGACCGATCCCCCCATTGAGACGCCCATGGCCAAGTTGATCGTGCCGAGCCACGATGGCGCCGAAGAGCGGCCCTTTCGCTACGACGATCGCTTCGCGCTGGAATCCACCGCGGGCCCGGACCGGCTGGTGATCGGGGTGGCGCAGCGCCCGGTGCGCCTGATGCTGGAGCTGGCCGAACGCGCCGAGGGCCCCTTCCACGTGCTCTACGTTCTGCTCGAGTCGCGCAGCGGCCGCGAGCCGGCGCGCTACCAGGCCCCCTTCGCGCTCATGCTGCACGAGGCGCGGGAGTTCTTTTTCACCTATGAGCGCTTCCTGGAGCGCGACGGGCGGCACCACGCCTGGATCTTCACCGACACCGATCACACCATGCTGATCTACGAGCAGCACGACATCCTGTTCGCCTACGGGCCGCTGATGCGCTTCGTTCCGGTGCTGGAGCGGAGGGGCCTCAAGCGCGGCCCGGTGCGGGTGCCCGCCTCGCACCGGCACGTCATCCTGCCGGAGCACGACCGCGACGAGGCGCAGCTGCTGCGCCACTGGGACTGGGTCCAGAGCCCGTTGCTGCCCGGAGATCAGTACTGACGGCGGCAGTGCGCGCGGCCCGGCGATCGCCGCCGCACCGGCTCAGATGACATCGAAGGTGAGGAAGCTCATGCTGAAGGTGGCGCGACCTTCGGTGAGCGAACGCAGCTCGGTGGAATACCCGAACATGCGCGTGAGCGGCACGCGGGCCTTGACGATGGAGCGGTTCAGCCGCTTGGCGAGATCCTCGACCCGCCCGCTGCGGGCATTGATGTCGCCGATGACCGTTCCGGTGAACTCCTCCGGGGTCACCACTTCCAGCGCCATGATGGGCTGCAACGTCAGCGTGCGGGTCTTCTCGCACAGGCGGCGCAGGGCCTGGCCGGCGGCGATGTGGACCGCCATGGCGTCCGTCTGCCCCTCGCGCCACTGGAGATCGAGCAGCGCCACCTTGAGATCGACCATGGGATAGCCGGTGGCCGGCCCGTTGACCAGGGCCTCGCGCACCCCTTGCTCGGCGGCGCGCAGCCACTCCGGGTTGAGGGGCGGGGCATCGGGCGCCGGAGCGATCTCGTTTGCGATGACCACGCCGGAGCCGCGGGGGAGCGGCTCGCCGCGCAGGGTGACCCCGGCGAAGAGCGACTTGCCCTTGCCTTCGACTTCGAAGTTGCGCTCGAACACCTCGCCGGCCGAGCCGGCCTGGGCCAGCGTCTCGCGGTACACCACCTGCGGCTTGCCCACGTTCACCGGCAGGTTGAACTCGCGGCGCAAGATATCGATCTTGATGTCCAGGTGCAGCTCGCCCATGCCTGAGAGCAGCGTCTGGCCGGTCTCGGGGTCCTGGGAGACGCTGAAGGTCGGATCCTCCTCCACCATGCGCGAGAGGATGTCGGCGAGCTTCTCCTGATCCTGGCTGGTCTTCGGCTCCACCGCGATGGAGATGACCGGCGTCATGAACTGCATGCTCTCGAACACCACCGGATGGGCCACCGTGCACAGGGTGTCACCGGTGGTGGCGAGTTTCAGGCCGACCACGCCGACGATGTCGCCGGCCACGGCCCGCTGCAGGCGCTCCTTCTTGTCGGCGTGCAGCTTGAGCAGCCGGGCGATCTTCTCGTGCGCCCCCTTGGAGGAGTTGTACACCGCGTCGCCGGTCGAGATCTGGCCCGAATAGATGCGCAGGTAGGTGTGCTTGCGGCCCTCCCAGAGCTGCACCTTGAAGGCCACGCCGCAGAACGGCGCGTCCTTGCGCCGCTCCACGGCCACCGGCTCGTTCGTCTTGGGATGAAAGCCCTGGATCGGCGGCAGCTCCGCCGGCGCGGGCAGAAAGTCGCACACCGCGTCCAGCAGCGGCTGGATGCCCTTGTTGCGCAACGCCGAGCCGCACAGCACCGGCACCAGGGCGTTCTTCATGGTGGCCCGGCGCACGCCGGCCAGCAGTTCCTCCAGCGACGGCTCGCGCTCGGCCAGGAAGGCCTCGGCGATGGCGTCGTCGTGGTCGGCCAGGATCTCGATCACCCGCTGGCGCGCCGCCCGGGCCTCTTCGGCCATTTCGCCGGCCACCGGCGAGGCATCGAAGCTCGCGCCCAAGTCGTCGCCGTGCCAGCGCACGGCCTGCATCCGCATCAGGTCGATCACGCCCTCGAAGCGGTCCTCGCTCCCCAGCGGCAACTGGATGGGCAGCGGCACGCAGCCGAGCTTGTCGCGCATCTGCTCCAGGCAGGCGCCGAAATCCGCGCCCGGCCGATCCATCTTGTTGATGAAGGCCAGTCTCGGCACGCGGTAGCGGTCGGCCTGGTGCCACACCGTCTCGCTCTGGGGCTCGACCCCGCCCACGGCGCAGAACACCACCACCGCCCCGTCCAGCACGCGCAGGCTGCGCTCCACCTCCACGGTGAAGTCCACGTGGCCCGGGGTGTCGATGAGGTGGATCTCGTGGTTGCGCCAGGGCAAGGTGGTCACCGCGGCGGTGATGGTGATGCCGCGCTCCTGCTCCTGCGGCATCCAGTCCATCTGGGCCTGGCCGTCGTGGACCTCGCCCATGCGGTGGATCACGCCGGTGTAGTACAGAAAGCGCTCGCTCACCGTGGTCTTGCCGGCGTCGATGTGGGCGATCACGCCGATGTTTCGGATGCGCATCTCGGCGCTTCCCGTCTTGGCTGCCACCGCTCCTCCTCCGCCCGGGCCGGGCTCGGGCCGGGGCATCATACTCCATCGTCGGCTTCAGTCAATGCGCGCGAGCACCCGGCGAGGCGAATTTCCCCTTGCCTTAGGCCGCGCCGTCATGCAGATGGATCGGAATCTCGGGGGCACGGGAGGAATCATGTCGAATCGAATCTTGTTGTGGCTGTTGGCGAGTTCATGTCTCGGCCTGGCGGGCGGCTGCGGCGGCGGCGACGGCGGCGGCGTGAAGTCGGCGTTCGAGCGGTTCCAGACCACCACGCGCTTCTCCTACGCCGGCGCCATCCCGCTTTCGAACACCGGCACGGCCATGCTGGGCGTGATCGGGGACAAGGACATCGGCGGCGTCACCTACCAGCGATACAAGGTCGGCCTGGACGTGAGCGATCCGGCGGAACTCGGCAATCCCGCCACCCGTGGCCCGGAGGTCTGGATGACCGAGAAGTCCCGGGGGCGTTTCGCGGTGGCCGGGGTCAGCGCCACCCTCGATGACCTGTCGGCCACCCTGGACACGCCGCTCGAGTTCGACGCCGGCTGGAAAACCGGCGAGACGCAGAACCTGACCCTGACCGGCACCTCCACCTCCGCCTCGTTCCCCCAACCCACCGCCTTTCGGCTCGCGATTCAGGGAGCGGTGACCGAGGACGACGCCACCGCGTCCACGCTCCAGGGGACCTTCTCCGGCTGCCGCCGCTTCGAAGGCCACATCACCATCGAGCAAGGGACCATCCCGGGCCTCGCCAACGACACCGCCCACGCAGTGGAGGCCTGGTACCACCCCACGCTGGGCATCGTGTCGCTGAAGATGCCGGCGGCGAACCTGGACGCCGGTCTGGGCGGTGAGGAGGACTACGGCAGCGCCGCCTCGGGCGAGAACACCATCCGCAAGGTGCGGGTCCTGGCCAACGACCAGAACCGCTTCGAGCTCTCCACCGCCGACCGCGCGGGCGAGTGGGACGCCGACAAGGACAGCCACGCCAAGATGCTGCTCGAGCTGCGCTGGGCCGGAGAGCAGGACGCCCGCGAGCACCCCGCCCCGGATCCGCTCCTGGTGCGGGTGACCTTCGGCACCTTCGGCGGAATGTTCTATTTTCCCCACCAGCTCGTCGAGTCGCCGGTGTCGATCTTCCACCCGGAGGAGAACGGCCGGGGCTACAAGTACTGGTACGCCTACGTGGACGAGGGGGCCAAGAACCAGCCCGAGAACGGCATCACCTACGACATCATCGTGGAAAAAGACCCCTCGCTCCCGCCGCTGCGGGTGTCGGCCCGCATCCGCTATCGCATCTGGACGCCCTGAGGCCCGGCGCGGGCGGCGCCGAAGCTAGACGTACTCGAAGACGCCCCGGTCCAGCACCGCGTCCCGGGTCTCGGCGTTCTCGGTGCGAAACACCGCCCGGCCCGGCGCGAGCTTCCAGATCAACGTGCGGATGGGAACGCCCGGGTACAGCGCCTTGGTGAAGCGCACCTTGAGCCGGCGCGTCCGCTCGGGCTCGCCGGGGATGAGATGCCGCACCAACGCCCGGCAGGCGAATCCCTGGGTGCACAGGCCGTGCATGATGGGCCGTTCGAAACCGCAGGCCCGGGCGAAGTCGGGATTGGCGTGCAGCGCGAACACGTCGCCGGAGAGCCGGTACAGGAGCGGTTGGTCGGGGCTCGGTCGCGCCTCCTCCACCGCGTCGGGCTCGCGCTCGGGAAATTCGAACGCGGCCGGCGGCGGGGGCGGGCCGCCGAACCCGCCGTCGAGCCGGGCGACCAGGGTGAACACGTTGGTGAACAGCGCCTGGCCGTTCGAGTGGGTGGTTTCGGCGCGCGACACCACGATGGCGCCCTTGCCCGGACCGCGGTCGAAGATGTCGGTGATACGGCCCTCGCTGGTCAGCCGCCCCTCGGCAGGGATGGGAGCGTGGAAGATCGTCTCCTGCTCGCCGTGCAGAATGCCCGCCAGGCTGACCTCGGCGAGCAGCGCGGAGGAAGCGAAGAACTCGAACACCGCCGCCGCGGCGAACGACGGCACGGCGCGGATGCGCTCTTCGTAGCAGTACTCGAGCTCGGAAAAACCCGCGCCCACGCCCAGGGCGTACAGGGCCAGGTCCTTCCAGGTGTAGTCCTTGGTCAGCGGTCCGATCGGTTTTCCGATGGCATTGATGTCCATGCGCTCGCCTTTCGCTTCAGGGTTCGGGAGGGGTGATGCGCCCGTCGCCGTCGGCGTCCACCCGGATGGCGTTGGAGAGCCCCACCGGCCGGCAGCCGGGAAAGGCCGGATTCAGCGTATCGCCGGGATCCGACAGCGCCACGGCCGCGTACCAGGTGTCGGCGGCGGGCGCGAAGGCCAGATCCTCGTCCAGGCGCAGCGCCGGCCTTGTCGGGTCGATCGCGCCCGGGGCCGCAAGCTCCCGGCTCGCCGCCACCTGGCCGTTCGCCAGCACCTCCACCCGCCGCGCCGGCACCCACGAGGCCGCCTGCACCCGCAGGTGGAGCCGCAACCCTCCCGGGCGGGCCACCATGTCTCCGGGACGGGCCTCGTCGATGGCGATCTCGACCAGGATTCCTCCGTCCAGAACGGCGCGGCCCGCCTTCAGCGCCGCGAAGATCTCCGCGGTCGAGGCGTCGGCCAGCGGCTTTCCCACCGCCACCAGGGTGCGCCCGAAACCGGGCGCGTCGTCGCGGGTGTGCGAGTCGGACACGCCCACCGCGGTGCGGAAGAATCCCTGGTTGTTGAGCGCGATCCACAAGGGAAGGTTGTGATCGAGCATCCGGTCCACCGCCCGGCTGTTCAGCACCTCGATGGTATCGAAGCCCGGATCCCATGTGTCGCTCGAAAGCAAACCCAGGCGCGGCACCACCGCGGGCGGATCGAACCCCAGGTGGCTGAAGTAGCCCTTGTCGCCGATGGGGTGGGCCACGTTGATGACGGCGGCACCGAGTTCGCGCGCGCGGGCGAAGAGGGCCGGGAACTCGAGGGTGTTCTCGAACCGGCCGTCCCGGTAGCTGGCGTACGGGATCATCCAGAAGGCCCACCCGGTGGCGTGGGTGGGCAGCCCGAAGGCGGTGAAGTGGGCATAGGTGGGCGAAACCTCGATGCCGGTCACGACCCGGATGGTCCCCGACAGATCGGCTCCCGCCTCGCGCTCCATTTGCCGCACAAACGCCGAGCTGTCCACGTTGCAATCGTGGTCGGAGTGGACCAGCACCTGGACCCCGGCGGCGATGTTGGCCGCGATCTTGTCGCTGAGCGGAAAGTGCGTCTCCACCGAGCGGCCCGAGTGGCCGTGAGGGTCCATGGCCAGGTAACCGGCGGTGGCGCGTTCCCGGACCAGGTGCGCCCGGACCGACCGCTCTTCCGCTGCGCCGACGGTGAAGCTTTCCCGGTGCAGGGAGTAGTCGAAGCCGTGGCTCGCAGTCAGCGTGTACGAGCCGGCCGGCAGGCGCACCACGGCCGAGCCGTTCCAGGCGAAGGTCAGATATTGCGAAAGCGTGCCCTGCGACGCCGGCGCGTCGAGCCCGGCCTGAAAGCTCAGCACGCACGGCAGCGGCAGCTTCTCCTCGCCCGAGATGGGATCCACCTCGACGCAGCGCACCGGCAGGCGGGCGGGGAGATCGAGGTCCACATCCAACGCGGCGCTCTCCCCGGCGACAACGGTCACCGGCCCGGCGAGTTGGGCGGGGAGCATCCCCAAGCGCGCCTCGACGGTGTAGTCCCCCGGCGGCAGGCGAAATTGGTACTCGCCGTCCGGCCCGGCAAAGGTCTGGGAGACGGCGTCCCTGCCCGCGGGCATACCGCCGCCTCTGGCCACCACGATGGCGCCGGGCTCCGGCCCGTTCCCGGCGCGAACAATCCCCCGCAGCGTGCCGAGCGTACTCTCTCCGCGGAAAGCGCGCAGTTTCTCCAGGCAGGCGTCGATCCCGCCTCCGCCGACGAAAACCCGCCGCTCGATTCGCAGCGGCTCGCCCGCCCCCTCCGGCGGCGCGACGCCGCTTGCGATCACGAACGGGCTGATGCCCTCGATGCCGATGTCCACCCGCAGCGGCCCATCAGCGGAGGCGTAGAGCGCGCAGCCGGACTCGGTGGCCACGCCATAGAAATCGAACTCGCCCGAGAAGCTCTGCTGGCCCACGACCCCCACCCCCGGCAAGAAGCGCAGACCCCGATCGCCGAGCAGCACGAGGTCGCCCGCGGTCACGCCCTGGGCAGTGCCCGCGGCGGAGGCGATCTCCAGCCGCAGCGAGAGGGAGTCGCTGTCCGGCGCGAGCTCGTATTCCTGTCGTATGACCAGCGGCTTGGGGACAAGGGTCCCGCCGATGGCCGAATCCAGCAGCAGAAAGCCATGGTGCCGGCCGGTGATGCGCAGGCGCGCCGGCCGGCCGTCCCGCCCGTCCGAAAGCAGTTCGGCCGACAGGGGCTCGACGGTCATGAGATCGAGGATGGGCATGATCTGCTCAAGGGCCTCGTCGCCGGGCTCGCCCTCCGGACGCACGATGTCCGCGTCGATGAGGTTGCCGCCGAACGAGGCGAACTCCCGCGGATTGTCGATCCCCTCGAGGATGAAGGCGGCGCGGTCGTTGTAGAGCTTGAAGTCGCCGAGCCAACCGTGCGCCTCATAGCCCGAAAGCAGCTCGCTCTCCTTGCGGATGACGCCGGCGCGCACCTCGCCGGGGGAGAGGCGTTCGTCGAGTGGAAGCTCGGGCGTTCCGTTCTTCGTGCCACCGGAGCAACCCGCCCATCCGCAGGCCAAAATCCAAAAGAACATCCAGGCGACTCTCTGCATGGACGGACCTCCCAGCGGAGGAGATTACCACAACCCGGTGCCGGCTGGCACGGGCCGGCGATCTATTGTAAAAAAAAGCGCACCGTTCTAGTATGTGTCGAAAAACGAATCTGTGGGCACAAGTGCCCGGAAGGAGGATGCAATGGGTCATCGTATCGGGATCGCATTTTCCGCGTGTTGTCTTTGCCTGATTTTCGGAGCCTGCGGCACGAGCAATCCGGCCGGCAAGAGTTGCATCACCGATGCCGACTGCGCCGCCAACGAACAGTGCTTCCAGCAGACCTGCCGCAGCACCGCCTGCACCCAGAACGCCGAGTGCGCCCCGGGCAAGGAGTGCAAGAACGGCAAGTGCCAGGACATCACGGGCTGCACCAGCAACACCGACTGCAACGGCGCCCTGTGCGACACCGACACCGGCGAGTGCGTGGCCTGCCTCGCGGACGCCGACTGCAAGAACGGCTGGAAGTGCGTCGAAGGCGATTGCATCCCCGGCTGCACCCAGGACAGCGACTGTCCGGCATTGCTGCCCAAGTGCCTCACCGCCTCGGGCTTGTGCGTCAAGTGCCTCAGTGACGCCGACTGCGGCGCCAACGAGCGCTGTCTGGACAACGTGTGTCAGCCGAAGCCCGGCTGCTCCTCCAACGGCGACTGCACCGGCTCGCTGCCGGTGTGCGATCCCACCAGCGGCCAGTGCGTGGAGTGCCTCGCCAGCACCGATTGTCCCCAGGGAGAGATTTGCAACAACAAGGTCTGCGAGACCGCCCCCACCTGCGACGACAACGCCGACTGCGCCGGCACGCCATACCCGGTCTGCGATCTTGCCAATGGAGAATGCGTGGAGTGCCTGGCAAGCACCGACTGCCCCCAGGGCTACGTGTGCAACAACAAGGTGTGCGAGACGGCGCCCGCCTGCGACGACAACAGCGACTGCGCCGGCACCCCGACGCCCTACTGCGATCTCGCCAGCGGCGAGTGCGTGGCCTGTCTGCTCGACACCCACTGCCCGCGGGCCACGGTCTGCGAAGCCGGCGAGTGCGTGGCCGGCTGCCACAGCGACCGCGATTGCCCGCCCAACCTGCGCTGCACCTCGACGGCCGGCGAGCTCGGAGAGTGCGTCCAGTGCATCCAGAACAGCGACTGCCGCGAGAACTGGGTGTGCGGGAGCGACAACGAATGCCACCCCGCCTGCCAGAGCAACCTTGATTGCCAGCCCCCCACGGTGTGCGACACCGCCGCCGGCTACTGCGTGCGCTGCCTCGACGACAACGACTGCCCCATCGGCTACCATTGCGTCGACCAGGACTGCGTGTTCCAGTGCGCCAACGACGACGACTGCCAGCCGGGCCAGATCTGCGAGGGCGGCCTGTGCATGACCGGCTGCCGGGACGACCTGGACTGCCTCCAGGTCGGGACCATCTGCGAAAACAGTCTCTGCATCCCGGGCTGCCGGGACAGCACCGACTGCCAGACAGGCTTCTACTGCGACGCCACCACGCACCAGTGTCTGCCGGGATGCGAAGGGAACGACGACTGTCCGATCGGCTACATCTGCCAGAACCACATCTGCATCCAGGGCTGCACCGAGGACGCCGACTGCCCCATGGGCCAGATCTGCGAAAACAACCTGTGCGTTTTCGGCTGCCGCGACGACCGCGACTGCCCGCAGGGAACGTTCTGCGAAAACGGCCAGTGCGTGACCGGCTGCCAGTCCGACGCCGACTGCCCCATGGGTCGCCACTGCCTGGTCTCCGAGCACATCTGCGTCCAGTGCCTGGACGACACGCATTGCTTCTTCACCCAGGTGTGCGACCCGGCCACCCACACCTGCGTGGACGAGTGTGCCAGCGATCGGGACTGCAACCGCGGCGAGGTGTGCGACACCACCAGCGATCCGGCCATCTGCGTCCAGTGCTACAGCGGGAACGACAGCGTGTGCCGCCAACTCGGCATGGTGTGCGACACCCAAAACCGCATCTGCGTCGAGTGTCTCCAGGACACCGACTGCATCTCCTCGGGAAACATCCCCCAGCACTGCCTGCCGGGAGAGAACGTCTGCGTGGAATGCTACCTCAATGATCACTGCCCGCGGGGCTACACCTGCGATCTCATCTCGTACACCTGCTTCCCCGCGACCGGCCGAAGCCTGTGCGAGCCCTGCACCGAGAACAGCCAATGCGGCGGGAGCGGCGACCTCTGCATTTCCTTCTCGAATCCGAACAACCCGACCCCGGTGGTGATCGACCAGGGCTGCGGCCGCGCTTGCTCGGCCGAAAACCCCTGCCCCGCCGGCTACCAGTGCGCCCGCTACCTAGACGGCATGCAGTGCCTGCCCTTCAACTCCGAGCCGGTGCCCACCTGCGCCGGCATGCGGGCCATCGGCACCGGCTGCGGCGGGATCGGCGCCAACTGCGGCGTCGAGAATGTCCAGGACGGCACCTGCGTGCCCGACTACATCACCCAGCCGTACTGCTCGGTGCGCTGCGCCGGCGCTTCCACCCAGCCGCAGTGCCCGGAGGGGTACCGCTGCCGGGGCGCCGGCGGCATGGCGGTGTGCGTGCCAAACTGATTTTCCGCATTCGAACACAACCCAAGGGAAAGGAAAACTCAATGAAGATAGTCCATGCGATAGCCGTGATTCTCCTCTCGGCCGGCGCGATCCTCGCCTGCAGCAGCGGTGGTTCCACCGTCCCGGATTGCCTGTTGGACGGAGACTGCGCCGCATCCCAACAGTGCCGAGACGGCAAGTGCGTCGCGCTCACCTGTGCCAAGGACGGCGACTGCCGCGGCGGCATGCGCTGCGTCAGCGGCACCTGCACCGCCGTCTCTGGCTGCACCTCCGCCGCCGACTGCAACGGCTGGCAGTGCCAGACGGCCACCGGCAAGTGCGTGCAGTGTCTCGGCGACGGCGACTGCGACGGGAATCTCAAGTGCGTGGCCACGGTGTGCCGGCCGGGCTGCAGCACCAACGCCGACTGCCTCTCCGCCGCCCCGGTGTGCGATCCGGTCAGCGGCACCTGCGTCCAGTGCGTGAAAGCCAGCGACTGCCAGACGGGCGAGAAGTGCCAAGCCAACCAGTGCGTGCCGGACACCACCGGCTGCCAGTCCGACGCCGACTGTCAGGCACCCACGCCGCGCTGTCTGGTGGCGAGCCACCGGTGCGTCCAGTGCCTGACCGTCGCCGACTGCCCCAACGCCGCCGACTACACCTGCACCGGCAACACCTGCCAGCCGGTGAGCACCGGCTGCCAGAACGACAACGACTGCACGATCCCCGAATTCCCGCACTGCAACGCCCAGACCGGCCAGTGCCTGGGCTGCCTGGACAACGGCCACTGCACCGCGCCCCAGATCTGCACCGAGGACCACGTGTGCGGCTATCCGAGCTGCGGTTCGGAAACCTGCACCGAGGACAAACCGGTGTGCGATCCGGCCACCACCACCTGCGTCCAGTGCCTCGCCAGCGAGGACTGCCCGCCCAGTTCGAGCGGCACCAACCGTTACTGCGATACCACTGCCAAGAAGTGCGTCGACTGCCTGGATGACACTCACTGCGCCAGCGGCCTTCACTGCTGGCTGGCGGAGCATGTGTGCGTCCAGTGCTACCGCAACGGCCACTGCGCCGCGAACGAGCTGTGCGACACCGAGTCGCACACCTGTAGCGACGGATTCACCGACTGCATGGCGCTGGGGAATTTTCGCCAGTGTCCCGCGGGATCGTTCTTGTACGACTTCGGCATGGCTAACGAACAGGCCGCGGGCTGCGTGCGCATCTGCACCGATCCCACGGACTGCAACCCGGGCTACACCTGCAAGACCATCAGCACCATGCGGATCAGCCTGTGCCTCCCCGTGTACAACAAGTACGCCAACTGCGAAGCCATGCGGGACTTCGGCAGTCGATGCCGCGTTGCCGGCGACTGCGGCCTGGGCAACTCGGCCGACGCCCTCTGCTATCCGCCCAACGCCATCGAAAGGGCCTGCACCATCCCCTGCAACAGCAACGAGGATTGCCCGTTCATCGACCTCTTCCGGCCCAAGTGCGTCCGCGATCCCAACAGCACGGGCTACGTCTGCGGCGTCTTGTAGCCGGCGCCTCTCGCCTGCATGACCGTCCTCGATCCCGCGGCTCCCGTGGACGAGCAACGGCGCCTGGCCGGTTTGCTGGCCCGGCGCCCGCTGCTCGCCTTCGACCTCGAGACCGAGGGCCTCGACCCGCACCAGCACCGGCCGGTGCTGCTCACCATCGGCGACGACCGCGACCTGCTCCAGGTGGATCTGCGGCCGGGTTTTCCCGACTGGCTGCGCCCGCTGCTGGAGGGACCGCCGCCGAAGGTCGGCCACCATGCCGCTTTCGATGCGGCCATGCTGCGCTCGCTCGGAGTTCGCGCCGAGCCGCTGCTCGACACCATGCTCATCGAGCAGGTGCTGCGGGGCGGGCGCGACGAGGGCGGGCTTTCGCTTTCGGCGCTGGCCGAACGCTACCTGGGCCTCTTGCTGGACAAGACCCTCCAGACCAGCTTCGCGGGAGTGGCCGGGGATTTCAGCCCGGCCCAGCTGGAGTACGCCCGCCGCGACGTTTTGGCCGCCTTTCACATCCTGCTGGAGCAGACGCCGCGCTGTCAGGCGGACGGCCTCTCCGACACCTCGCGGCTCGAGTGCGAGGCGGTGCCGGCGTTCGCCGATCTCGCCTACGACGGCATCCACATGGACCGGGAGGCCTGGGGCGAGATCGTGCGCGAGGCGCGCGACGGACAGGAGATGCTGCGCGCCGAGATCCGCAAGCACCTGGCCGGCCTGGTGCCTTGCGATCTCTTCGGTGTGCCGAGCATGAACCTGGAGAGCGACGCCGAGTGGCGCGAGGTGTTTTCGCGCATCCTGGGTCGTCCCGTGCGCGAGCTCAACAAATCCGCCCTCCAGAAGATCTCCCACCCGCTGGCCGGGCTGCTCGTCCGCTACCGCGAGCAATCGAAGATCGCCTCCACCTACGGCGAGAACCTGCTCCAGTTCGTGCATGCGCGCACCGGCCGCATCCACGCGCAGTTCGTCCAGATCGGGGCGCCCACCGGCCGGGTGGCCTGCCGCGACCCCAACCTGCAATCCATCCCGCGCGGCAGCCGCTTTCGCCGCTGCTTCCGGGCGCCGCCGGGGCGGCGCATGGTCACCGCCGACTACAGCGGCTGCGAGCTGCGCATCCTGGCCGAGGCGAGCCGCGATCCGGCCTTCGTCCAGACCTTTCAGCGCGGCGGCGATCTGCACGCCATCGTGGCCACCGAGATCTTCGGTGTGCCGGTTTCCAAGGAGAAGAACGCCAACCTGCGGGAGCGCGCCAAGGCCATCAACTTCGGCCTGGCCTACGGCATGGGCGCCGGCGGCCTGGCGCAGGTGACCGGGATGACGCTGGAGGAGGCCGACCAGCTCCTGGTCCGCTACTTTGGCGCCTTTCCCCGGGTCAAGGCCTACCTGGACGAGGCCGCCCGCAGCGCCGTCGAACGCGGCTTCGCCCGCACCATCGGCGGCCGGCGCCTGTACCTCTCGGTCGGCGACGCCGCCGAGGAGGAAGAGGCCGCGGCCGCGGCCCGGGTGGCCAAGAACATGCCCATCCAGGGCACCAACGCCGACATGCTCAAGCTGGCCATGGCCGGCATCCGCCGCCGCCTGCTCGCCGAAGGACTCGACGCCATGATGGTCAACTGCGTCCACGACGAGATCTTGCTCGAGGCGGCCGAGGCCGACGCCTGGGCGGTGGCGGAGCTGGCCCGCCAGGAGATGATCCGCGCCGGAGAGCGCTACATCCAGGCGGTCCCGGTCGAGGTCGAGGTCGGCGTGGCCGAGAGCTGGACCAAGTGACGCTCAGACCGGCTCGGCCTCGATGAACACCGGGTGCAGGCGGCGCACGGCGTCCTCCACCGCGCTGTCCGGGATCAGGAAGGTGATGCGGAAGGACGAGGTGTGCAGCCCGCACGGCTCGCAGCCCGCTCCGCGCAGCGTCTCCAGGGCCCGGCGCAGATTGGCAAAGCCCTGGGTGATGCCGGCGCCGATGAGCGACACCGCCCCGAGATCGCCCCGCACCGTCACGCGCTCGCCGAAGCGCTGGCGCAGGCGCTGCTGCAGCGCCGCCGGATCCTCCAGAAACTCCCGCGAGACGACCAGCGCGGCCCCCGGCCCCGCGCCGAAGCGGTGCATCGAAAGCTGCTTGCCCGGCAGCGACTCATCCTCCAGGAACTGGAGCAGCTCGCCCTCCGCGACCGTGCCGGGATCGGCGGCGGCGATCACCCGCACCGAGCGCTCGTGGGCGATGCCCACCACCCGCCCGGGGGCCCGCGGCGGAAATTTGCGTACGATGGTCTCGCTCCCCGTGCCGTCGGTGCGGCGCACGAAGATGGCGATGCCGGATTGCTTGGCGAACTCCACCGCCGCCGCGTTGAGCACCTTGGCCCCGTGCTCGGCCATCTCCTGCATCTCGGCGTATCCCAGGTCGGGAATGTGCCGCACCGCCGCCACCACCTTGGGATCGGCGCTGTACACGCCGTCCACGTCTCCGTAGATCTCGCAGCTCCCGTCCAGCGCCGCGGCCAGGGCCACCGCGGTGGTGTCGGAGCCGCCTCGGCCGAGCGTGGTGATCTCGCGCCGGTAGGACATGCCCTGAAAACCGGCCACGATCACCACCCGGCCGCGGGCCAGCTCGTCCTGGATGCGCACCGGGCGCACCTCGATGATGCGGGCGTCGGAGTGGCGATCGTTGGTGATGATCCCGCTCTGGGAGCCGGTGAGCGACACCGCGTCCAAGCCGCGCTTGTGCACGGCCATGGAGAGCAGCGCCATGGAGATGCGCTCGCCCACCGAGACCAGCATGTCCAGCTCCCGCCGGGGCGGGTCGGGGTGGATGCGGCGCGCCAGGGAGAGCAGCTGGTCGGTGGTCTTGCCCATGGCCGAGACGACCACCACCACGTCTTGTCCCTGGCGGCGCGCGGCCACCACGCGATCGGCCACCGCGCAGATCTTCTCCTCGTCGGCCACCGAGGAACCGCCGAATTTCATGACCACGATGCTCATGCCGGGCGCATGTATCACAGATCCGCCGCCCGAGAAACCGTTTTTCGGGCGGCGCGCCTAGTGCCAGAAGCCCACCCCCAGGCACAGGTTGCTGTAACGGCTGGCGAAATCCACGGCGAACGACAGCTTCCAGTCCCACATCAGCCGAAACAGGCGCAGGTCGGCGCCCGCGGTCAGGTGCAGCCGGCCCCAACTGTCGCTGCGCCGCGCCGGCTCGAGGTAGCTCCCCGCCCGAAGCTGCAGGCGGTTTGAGATGACCTCCGACTCCGCCCCCAACCGGACGCCAATCGACGGCCGCTCCCCGGCGCGTTGGCGCAGCTGCAGTAGAAACCCCTGGACCGTCACCGCGTCCTGGGTCGGCCCGAGGAGCAACAGATCGAGCGCGCCACGCAGGAAGCGCCGATCCTCGGGCGCGCTGCCCCAACCGTGGCGATAGGATGCGCCCAACGTCATCTCCCAGGGCCGAAGCACCTGCCGGGGCAGGTGGCGGCCGGCCACCGCCTCGGCCTCGCCCTCGGTGCGCGAGAGCGCCGCCGGATAGGCGAATGAGCTGCCGAAGGAGAGTCCGCTCTCGGGGATGCACACCAGCATGCCCAGGCGCAAGAAGCTGCTCTGAAAGCCGACCAGCTTCTCGAAGTCGCCGCTGCCCGTTCCCACCTGGCGTTGCGCGTCCAGAAAGGCCCCGGCGAAGCCGGCGCCCAGGTACAGCGCCCCGGGGACGATCTCGTACGAGACGCCGAGGTCCACCTCGAGCAGGGTAAACCGAAACGCTTCCGCGACGCCGCCCGCGCCGGAGGCGGAGAGATCGTAGTTCCGGCCGCGAAAATAGACCCCGGCGCCGAACCGGCCGAACTGGAGGCCCAGCCCACCGAGGACGAAGGTGAACGATCCTTCGGACAGGCCCGGCAGGCCGCTGTTGTCGAGATCCAGATCCGCGCCCACGCCGGGAATGAGCCAGTCCAAAGCGATGTCGTAGTCGAACCAGTCGGTGCTGTAGCTGGTTCGGCGCGAGAGCGAGGCGGGGTTCTGGGGAAACGCCGCCACCCCCTCCGCCAACGCGGCGAAGGCGCCGCCCATGCCGATGATGCGCGAGGAGCCGCTCACGGTGGATTCGGCGTAGTCCAGGTTGAAGTCCGAGGCGGTGATGGGAGGGTAGTCCTGCGCGGCGGCGCCGGGAGGCCAGAGCAGCCACAGGGCCACACCGCTGATCAGCAACTCGAAAAACCGCCCTGTCCGGCGAGAGGCCATGCGCCGTGTCTAGCACAAGCGCGCGCCCGGGACCAGGTCCGCCGAGCCGAACCCTGCGCCCGGGTTGACGGGCGCGCCCGCTTGCGCGACAAACGGGCCGGACACTTTCCCGAGGAGACGTCATGAACCTCGACTGGGTGGCCGATTTCCCCGGCGCCGTCACCGTGTGCGACCGGGAGGGCGTGATTCTGTCCATGAACCGCAAGGCGGCGCAGGTCTTCGCCAAGGAGGGCGGCATGTCGCTCATAGGAAAGAACATCCTCGACTGCCACCCCGAACCGGCGCGGGCCAAGGTGAAGCGGCTGCTTTCCGGCGGCGGCCCCAACGCCTACACCATCGAGAAGTCCGGGCAGAAGAAGCTCATCTACCAGAGCCCCTGGTACCGCGACGGCCAGCCCGCCGGGCTGGTGGAGCTTTCCCTGGAGATCCCCTTCGACATGCCGCACTTCGTGCGGAAAAGCGGCTAGCGGCTACTTGTCAGGAACGATCCCGGGCGGCAGCGCCGGCGGTTTTCCGGGTGTGGAACCACCGTTCTGCGGGGCGGGCTTGTCCGGCTCGTCGCCGGTGTGGTCGAGATACGTCTCGCCCTCGTCGCGCACGCCGCCCGGTGAAGCGAACACCAACCCCAGCCGGCGCGCCTCGGCGACGTAGGATCCGGAGGACAGGCGGAGCTCGCCCTGGGGCGTGACCACGATGGCCGACTCGCCCAGCACCGGACACTTGTCCTCGCACTGGCCGCAGCCGTTGCACTTGTTGGCGTCCACCACCGGCAGGCCCACGCGATGGTCGGCGTCGCGCCGAAAGAAGATGGCGTTGTAGGGGCACTGCTCGTCGCAGATCTGGCAGCGCCGGTCCTGGGCCCAGGCCAGGCAGCGATCGCGCACGATCACCGCGGTACCGATCTTGGCGTGCTGCTTCTCGACCAGCGGCAGCGGCCGGATGGCCCCGGTCGGGCAGACGTGCCCGCACACCGCACAGGTCTGCTCGCAGGCGGCGTGGCGCAGATCGAGGCGCGGCGCCCACAGCCCCTCCAGGCCGGCGCGGTACCAGTCGGCCTGCAGGGTGTTGGTCAGGCAGGCGCGCAGGCATTCGCCGCAGCGCACGCAGCGGCTCAGGAACTCCGGCTCCGGCAGCGCCCCCGGCGGCCGGATGAGCCGGCCCTCGCGGTGCGGCATCGGCAGGAACGATTTCGAGGGATGGAGCATGTCCGCCCGCGCCAGCGCCGCCGAGCCCGCCCCGCCGGCGAGGGCGGCCACGAAGCCGCGCCGCCGCAGCCGCGGGCCGGGATGATCCACGGCGGCGTCGCGACGGGCAAAGGAGAAACGAACGGACTTCTCCGGGCAGACCTTCACGCAGCGCAGGCACACGATGCACTCGGCGCGATCGGTCTGCTTTCCGCCCTCGTGGATGGCGCCGGTCGGGCACTCGCGCACGCAGCGGTTGCAGCCGGTGCAGCTCTCGGCCACCCGGCGGCGGTAGGGCGCGAAATGTCCGGTGAGCCCCAACAGTCCGCCCAGCGGGCACAGGTGCCGGCACCAGAACCGCGGTTGCATGCGGGAGAGGAGCAGCAACACAACCAGCAGCAGGCCAAAGAGCAGCGCGCCGTCGAAGGCCGGCAGGATGAGCTCGAGGTAGGCGAGATCCACCCAGCCCGCGGCCGCGCCCAGCGGCCGCAGCACCGTCAGGGCCGCGTCGCCCAGCACCATGGCGGCGGGGTAGAACACCGCGGCGGTGAAGCGGGTGGCCAGCACCATCGGATCCATCAAGCCCAGCCAGGAGAAGCCGAAGGCGGCCGCTCCCGCGGCGACGAGCAGCAGCGCGTACTTTGCCGGGCGGGCGCGGCGGTAGGACTCGCGGTTTTCCTTGGGGTTCTGGCGCCGGCCCAGGTAGCGATCGGAAAGATCGAACAGCGCGCCCAACGGGCAGACGTGGCTGCAGAACACCCGCCCCATGACCGCGGCCAGGAGCAGAAAGGCGAGCGAAACCAGCAACAGCGGAACCACCACCCGGCCGGCCAGCATGGTGAGCAACCCGAGCAGAGGATCGGAGAAGAGGAAGAAATCCACCGGCCACAGCGCCCGGCCGCCGAAGGAGGCCAGCCACAGCAGCGAGACGAAAAGCACCGCCGAGAACACCTGCAGGCCGCGGCGCAGGCTGCGCTTCCAGGCGAGCCAGGCGGCGAGCAACAAACCCAGGCCGAAGAACACGAAGGCCGGGTGAACACCGGCGGACGGACCGATTCCCATGAACAGGCACGCTAGATCAATTTTCCGCCCCGATCAAACTTCTGCGCCAACCCAACCCCGCGCCAGGAGCGGCATTTTCCCGCGAATGCTTCCTTGCTTGTCGATCGGGCCGCTGCTACAATTACCGCTGCACTCGGAGCGAAGGTCGAAACGTGAGCCCACCGAAATCTTCCCAGATGGTTCCCGGCTTCAACCACAACATCAACCACAAGGGGAAGATCTACCACATCCAGACCGAGGACAGCGGCGTCAACAACCCTCACGTGATCACCCACCTGTTCGTGGGCGGCAACATCCTGGCCACCAAGAAGACCTCCTACGCGGACATCGTGAGCGCCGAAAATTTGCAGGAGGTGGTGCGCGAGTTGATGCAGGAGCAGCACAAGGCCATGCTGCGCAACCTGATCAACGGCGTGTACGACGGCCTGGACGAAGGCGGCGTTGTTACCACCCCGCCGCCCATGGCCGCCGCGGGCGCTTTCGCCGCGGCGCCCCTGCCGGTCACCCCGGTTGCGCCTGCCGCCGCGCCTCCCGTCTCGCCGGCGCCGGCGCCCGCGCCTGCGGCGCCACCCCCGGCCATCCATCCCCTGGCCTCGCGGCCTCCCGCGCCCGCGGCGACCCAGCCGCCCGCCCAGCCGCCCGCGCCCCTGGCACCGCCCCTGGCGCCTCCGGTGGCGCGCCCGATCCCGCCACCCGCTGCGGCGGTTCCAGCGGCGAAGCCTGCGCCGGCCCGGCCGCAGCCCGTCGCGCCCCCAGCGGCGGCGCCCGCGCCCGCGAAATTCCCCCTGCCGGCGCCCACCCGGCCGGCGGTGCCGGCCGCGCGGCCCGTGGCTCCGGCTCCCGTTCCCCCGGCCCCCGCGCCGGCCGCCCCGCCGGCCCCGGTCTCGGCGCCGCCTCCCGCGCCGGCCGCCGCGGCGCCCATTCCGGGTTCGTATGCTTCGTTCCGGCCGCCCTCCCAGACCCGCATCTACCGGCCGCCGATGCCCGAGGAAATCCCGGTTCCGAGCGCAAAGCCCGTGCCGGAAGTGACGGTCCGTCCCCGCACCGAAGGCCCGGCCCGGCCGGCCGCGCGCGAACTGCCCCCCGAGGTGCTGGCCGCCCGGCGTCTATCGGAAAAGCCGGTGGCCAATACCGCCGGACCGACCATCTTCGGCGAGGATCTCATCTCCGAAAAGAGCCTCGACGAGGTGATCCTCTCGTACCTCTCCGGCGAAGCCGACGAGAAGCGCTGATGGGAAGCGCCGGATCCTGGCCAACCGCAATACCGCACCGCGCGAAGGTATTGCATCTTTGGGATCACATGAATTTTGGGGCATACCGATCTGGGCGGGACCGACGGCGAGGCTCCGGTCGCCAGCGCGCCTTGCCGCGCGCCATTGCTGCGGCCGCGGATCCGGACAGGGAGCACGGGCCGTGATCCAGATGTACCACGTCTACATGAACTACGGCCCCGACCTGCCCGTGCTGTTCGACATCACGCTGCGCATCGGCAAGGCGGAATTCGCCTTCGTGACCGGGCCGTCCGGCGCGGGCAAGACCTCGCTGCTCCGGCTCATCTTCCTGGCCGAACCCTGCGCCTCGGGCCAGATCCTGGTGGCCGGCGAGAACGTGGCGCGCCTGCCGGAGTCGAAGCGGCACCTGATCCGGCGCAAGATCGGGGTGGTGTTCCAGGATTTCAAGCTGCTGCCGCTGCGCACGGTGGCCGAGAACGTGGCCGTGGGCCTGGAGGTGCTGGGATGGCCCCCCCGTCGCGTGCGCCGGCGGGTGGAGGAGATGCTGCGGCTGGTGGGTCTGGAACACAAGGCCCACGCGCTGCCGGCCCGCCTCTCCGGCGGGGAGCAGCAACGGGTGGCCATCGCCCGGGCCATGGTCGGCGATCCGCCGATCCTGCTCGCCGACGAGCCCACCGGCAACCTGGATCCGGAGCTGTCCCTCCAGATCTACGATCTATTGGAGCGGATCAACGCCCGGGGCGCCACGGTGGTGGTGGCGACCCACGACCGCGCCTGGGTCGAGCGCACCCATCGCCGGGTCATCGCCCTCGAACGGGGCCGCGTGGTCGCCGGCGGCATGCCCGCGACCTGAGCGCCGGGAGGAACCGTGGCCCGCCTGTTCACCTTTCTGCGCCAGGCCCTGTCCCACCTGCGGCGCAGCCCGCTGCGGGCCGGCACCGCGGTGCTGACCATCGGGGTGGTGTTCTTGCTGCTGTCAGTGTTCGGGCTGCTGGGCTACAACCTGTCGGCGCTGGCGGAGGCGCTGGGCGGGAACCTGCAGGTCTCGGTGTTCTTCGCCGACTCCGCCACCGAGGCCGAGCGGCAGGCGGTGCGCCAGGCGGTGCGCGAATCGCCGCTCGCGGCCGCGGTCGAGGAGCTCTCCCCGGCGCAGGCGCTGGCGCGCTTTCGCGACCGGCTGGGCGCCGACCAGGGCATGATCGAGGGGCTGGGAGACGACTGGCTCCCGGCCTCCCTGGAGATCTCGCTCTCGCCGGCCGGGCGCGATACCGTCGCGCTCGAACCGTGGGTCGCCTCGCTGAAGGCGCTTCCCGGCGTGGAAGACGTCCAGCACGCCCGGGCCTGGCTGGAGCAGTTCGAGCGTTTCCTGCGGGCGGCCCGCATGGGCGCCCTGGCGGTGGGGCTGCTGGTGCTGCTGGCGGCGCTGGTCATCGTGTCCAACACCATCCGCCTGGCGGTCTACGATCGGCAAGAGGAGATCGTCATCCTCAAGCTGGTGGGGGCCAGCGATGCCTTCGTCAAGATCCCCTTCTACCTGGAAGGCCTGCTGTTGGGCGGCCTGGGCTCCGCGCTCGGGGTGTCGCTGGCCTGGGCGCTGGCGACCCTGATCCAGCTCCATCCCGGCGGGCTGCTGCCCGAGGGCATCGGAGGCCTGGCCATCGAGCCGCGAAGTCTGCCCTGGGAGGGCTGGCTGGCCCTGCTCGGGGGCGGGCCGGCGCTGGGGCTGTTCGGCACCCGGCTGAGCCTGGGGAGGCACCTCAAGGGATGAAGACGCCGGCGCTTCCGATCCTGCTGGCCCTCGAGTTGGCCGCGGGCCTGGCGCGGGCGGCCGGCGAGGCGCACCCGGTTCAGGAGGATCTGGGCGAGATCCAGCGCGACCTGGAGCGCGAACGGCGCCTGCTGCAAGAACTGGAGCGCGAGTCGGGATCGGCCCTGCGGGTGGTGACGCGCATCGAGGAGGAGCTGTCCCGGGCCGAACGCGCGGGTCGGGAGGCCGCCGCGGAGCTTTCGCGCCTGGAGCAAGCCATGGCGGAGCACCGCGCTCTCCGCGACCGGGCCGTATCCGAGCGGCAGCGGATCGAGGAACGCTTGCGCCAGCGGCTGCGCCACCTGTACCGCATGGGCGAGCTGGGGTGGCTGAGACTCCTGTTCTCGACCGACTCCCTGTCCGACTCGCTGTGGCGCTACCGCATGGCCTGGCAGATCGCGCGCGGCGATCGGCGCCTGGCGCAGGAACTCGCCCGGCGCAACGAGGAACTGCGGCAGACCGACCGGGAGCTTGCGGCGCGGGCCGAGGAGGTCCGCCGCACGGCCGCCGTGGTGGCGCGCGAGCGAGAGGCGGCCCTGCGGGCCCGGCGCGAGAAGGTGCAGCTTTTGCGCCTGGTGCGCAACCGGGAAGCGCTCCACCGCCAGGCGCTCCGGGAGCTCTCCGCCGCGCAGGAGCGCCTGCGCGAGGTGATGCAGGGGCTCTCCGGCCAGCCGGGCGCCGGCCGCGGCTTCGCCACCTGGAAGGGCCGCCTGCCGCCGCCGCTGGAGGGAGCGCGGGTGAAGGTGCCCTTCGGCCGCCGGGTGGAGGAGCGCTTCAAGACCGTCACCTTGCACCCGGGCGTGGACATCGCCGCCCCCCGCGGCACCCCGGTGCGCGCCGTCTATCCGGGGCGGGTGGTCTTCGCCGAGCGGTTCGCCGGCTACGGGCTGCTGTGCATCCTGGATCACGGCTCGTCGTATTTTTCGCTCTACGCCCACCTGGACGAGATCCGGGTCCGGCGCGGCGACGCCGTCCAGCAGGGCCAGGTCATCGGCGCCGTGGGCGAGACCGGCTCCCTGGAAGGCCCCATGCTGTATTTCGAGATCCGCCAGGGCGAACGCGCGGTGAATCCCGAAGAATGGGTGCGCTTCGGCCGCGGCGGGGGATGAGCCTCACTCGGGCTTGAGGATCAGCGCCGCCAGGGGGGGCAGGGTCAGCACCGCGGAGAAGGGATGCCCGTGGCAGGGGACGGGCTGGCTGTGAACCGCGCCGCCGTTGCCCACGTTGCTGCCGCCGTAGAGGGCGCTGTCGGAGTTGAGGATCTCCCGATACCGGCCCGGCCGCGGCAGCCCGAGGCGGTAGCCGCGCCTCACCACCGGGGTGAGGTTGAGCACCACGACCACCTCCTGCCCGTCGCCCCAGCGCTGGTAGGAGACGACGCCGGTGTCAGCGTCGTTGCAATCGATCCAGAAGAACCCGCCCGGCTCGCATTCCCTGCGATAGAGCGCGGGCTCGGCCAGGTAGAGGTGCAGCAGGTCCTGGACGAAGCGCAGCAGCCCGGCGCGCTCGGGCTCCCGCGACTCGTGCCAGTCCAGGCTGTGATCGCAGTTCCACTCGCGGCCCTGGCCGTATTCCGCGCCCATGAACAAAAGCTTCTTGCCCGGGTGGGTGAACATGTAACTGTAGAGCAGGCGCAGGTTGGCCAGCCGCTGCCAGTGATCGCCCGGCATCTTGTCGTAGAGCGAGCCCTTGCCGTGGGCCACCTCGTCGTGCGACAGCGGGCAGATGAAGTTCTCGGTGTAGGCGTAGAGCATGGAGAAGGTGATGTCGTTGTGATGGTACTTGCGATGGACGGGATCCTTGCGGAAGTAGCGCAGGGTGTCGTTCATCCAACCCATGTCCCACTTGAAGCCGAAGCCGAGCCCGCCCAGGTGCACCGGCCGGGTCACGCCGCTCCAGGCGGTGCTCTCCTCGGCCACGGTGAACGCCCCGGGAAAGTTGCCGTAGACCTCGGAGTTGAAGTCCTGGAGAAAGCGGATGGCCTCCAGGTTCTCGCGCCCGCCGTACCGGTTGGGCAGCCACTCTCCTTCCTTGCGGCTGTAGTCCAGGTACAGCATCGAGGCCACCGCGTCCACCCGCAGGCCGTCGACATGGAACTGGTCGAGCCAGTACAGCGCGTTGGAGAGGAGGAAGTTCTGCACCTCGAAGCGCCCCAGGTTGAAGATCAGCGTCCCCCAGTCGCGGTGCTCTCCCAGGCGGGGATCCTCGTGCTCGTAGAGCGCGGTGCCGTCGAAGCGCCGCAGCGAGAAGTCGTCCCGCGGAAAGTGGGCCGGCACCCAGTCCATGATGACGCCGATGCCGCGCTGGTGCAGCGTGTCGATCAGGTAGCGCAGGTCGTCGGGCGTGCCGAAGCGGCTGGTGGGAGCGAAATAGCCGGTGACCTGGTATCCCCAGGACGGGTCGAAGGCGTGTTCGGCCAGCGGCAAGAACTCGACGTAATTGAAGCCCATGGCGTCGCAGTGATCGGCCAGCCGCGGCGCCAGCTCGCGGTAGCTGAGGAATCGGTGTCCCTCCTCGGGCACGCGCTGCCAGGAGCCGGCGTGGACCTCGAGGATGGCCATGGGCTCGCGCCGCAGGTCGCGCCCCGCCCGCGCCTTCATCCAGGCGCCGTCGCCCCAGGCATAATCGGAGAGCCCGTACACGACGGACGAAGTCTTGGGCCGCTGCTCCATCCACAGGCCGAAGGGATCGGCCTTGAGCCGCAGCGCGCCGTCTTGGGTCTTGATCTCGTACTTGTAGAGCGCGCCGCGGCGGAGGCCGGGGATGAAGATCTCCCAGATGCCGCTGCCCATGCGCCGCATGGGAAAGAGCTGGCCGTCCCAGCCGTTGAAATCCCCCACCACGCTCACCCGGCGCGCGTTCGGCGCCCACACCGCGAAGGAGACCCCCTCCGCGCCCTGCCGGACGCGGGGGTGGGCGCCCAGCTTCTCGTACAGCCGCAGATGCCGCCCCTCGGCGGCGAGGTGCAGATCGAGCTCTCCCAGCGAGGGCAGGAAGCGATAGGGGTCGTCCCGCTCCAGGGAGTTCCCGTCCGCGAAGGTGAAGCGGAGGCGGTAGGGCAGCGGGAAGTCCCGGCCGGCCGCGAAGTGCGCGAACAATCCGCCGCCCAGCGGCTGCATGGCGCCGGCACCGTCCGGCAGCAGCACCTCGGCCTTTTTCGCATCCGGGTGGAAGGCGCGCACCACCAGCCCGCGGCGGCCCTTCCAGGTCATGCGATGGGCCCCGAGCACGGCGTGGGGATCGGGACAGGCGTCCTTTCGCAACGCCTCCACCAGGTCCGGGTCGGCGCCGGACAGCAACTCCGCGGGCGAGGGTTGGGCCGTCGTTTTCATCGGTCTTTCTCCGGGGAGGCATTCGCGGCGGCTCGGGCCGCCTCCATGACGGTCAGCAGCGAGACGCCGGCCGCCCGGGCCCGGTTCCGGCAATCCTCGTACTCCGGGGTCAGGCGCAGCAGCCGTCCCGAGCGCCGGGCGGCCTTGACGCGCACCCGGCCGAAGGGCGTGTCCACCTCGAACGAGCTGCGCTCGAGCCGCGCGCGCTCGACGGCCTGGCGGCGCAGGCCGATGGTGGTGGACTCGGCGAAGACGATCTCCTCCAGCGCCGGGGCCCGCGCCGCGGAACAGAGCAGCGCCAGCACCACGCCGGGCCGGGACTTCTTCATGATCACGGGTTGCAGCCACACGTCCAGGGCGCCTTCGGCCAGGAGCCGCTCCATCAGGTGTTCGAAGGCCTGGGGATTCATGTCGTCGATGTTGGCCTCGAGGAGGAGTTCCTCCGCCGGCCCGCCGCCGTCCTCTCCCCACAGCAGGCGCAGCAGGTTGGGACGGCCGGGGAACGTCCGGGTTCCGGCGCCGTAGCCGACCTTCTCCACCGCGATCTCCACCGGCTCGCCGAAGCGCTGCACCTGGGTGGCCAAAATCGCCGCGCCGGTGGGCGTGATGAGCTCGCCCTCCAGGTCGAGGTGCCGCACCCGGATGCCGCGCAGCAGCTCCACCGTCGCCGGAGCCGGCAGCGGCAGCGGCCCGTGCCGGCTCTGCACAACGCCCCAGCCGACTGCGGGCGTCGAGGCGAGGATCCGCTCGGGCGCGAGCGCCTCCAGCGCCAGGGCGCAGCCGACGATGTCGGCGATGGAGTCCGCCGCGCCCACCTCGTGGAAATGGACGGCGTCGGGGGAGGTGCCGTGGACATGGGCCTCGGCCTCGGCCAGCCGGGCGAACATCGCCTCGGCCCGCTCCCGCGCGCCGCCGGACAGGCCCGAGCGGCCCAGCAGGGTTCGGATGTCGGCGTAGCACCGCTCGGCCCGATCTTCTCCCGGCGCCTCCACCGTAAAACGCCGGGCCTCGATGCCGCTGCGCTCGACCGGCTCGAGGCGCAGGCGGACCGCGGCCAGGCCCATGGCGTCCAGCGCCTGGCGCAGCGGCTCGAGGGAGAAGCCGAGCTGGCCCAGCGCCGCCACCATCATATCTCCTCCGATGCCGGAGCTCAGGTCGAGGTAGAGGGTTCGCATCCCGCCTCCGGGCGCCGGCGGTTGACCAGAGCGGCCGCGAAGCCGGCGCCGAATCCGTTGTCGATGTTGACCACCAGCACCCCCGGAGCGCAGGCGTTCAGCATGGAGAGCAGGGCGGCGATGCCTCCCATGCCGGCGCCGTATCCGATGCTGGTGGGGACCGCGATCACCGGGCTCGAGGTCAACCCGGCCACCACCGAGGGCAGCGCACCCTCCATGCCGGCGACCACCACGATGACGTGAGCCCGGCGCAGCTGCCCGGCGGCGGAGAGCAGGCGGTGCAGGCCGGCCACGCCCACGTCGTTGAGCCGCTCCACCCGGTTCCCCATCAGTTCGGCGGTGAGGGCGGCTTCCTCGGCCACCGGCAGGTCGCCGGTCCCGGCCGCGACCACCAGGATGGTCCCCGTCCCCCGCTCGGCCACCGGCTGCGGAGCGTAGGCGAAGGCGCGCGCCGCCGGGTAAAATCGTCCGGCGGGAAAATGCTGCTCGAGCCGGCGCGCCGCCTCGGGGGACAGCCGCGTCGCCAGCAGCGGCCCTCCCTGGGCGACGATTCGCTCGGCGATGGCCAGGATCTGCTCGACCGTCTTGCCCGGTCCGAAGATCACCTCGGGAAATCCGCCGCGCAGGGCGCGATGGTGGTCCACCCGGGCGAAACCCAGATCCTCGAACGGCAGCAGGGCCAGACGCTCCGCGGCATCCTCGGGCGACACCCGTCCGGCCGCCACCTGCGCCAGCAACTCTCTCAGGGCCTCCGGGTTCATCCAACTCCTCCGGTTCGAGCGGCGCGCTCGATCAGCACGTCGAGATCCAGGATCAGCACCGGCCGCCCGTCTCCGAGCACGGTGGTCCCGGCGAACGGCCCGGCCCGCCGCAGCAGGTTCCCGGGCGGCTTCTGCACCACCTCGCGGTGGCCAGCCACCCGATCCACGCCCAGCGCCAGGCGCCCCTGCTCGCCGTCGCCGACGATCACGGCCTCGCGAGCGCCGTCGCGGGCGGGCTCCTGCAGCAACCGGCCCAGGTCCCGATAGAGGATTTCTTCCCCGGCCGCCGAGAGCGCCATCCCCGCTCCATCCGGGGATGATTCCGAAGGCCGCAGCGGCAGCACCCGCAGCACCCGCGACGCCGGCACGGCGAGCAGCCGTCCGGCGCTTTCCACCAGGAGCACCTGCAGCACCGCCAGGGTGAGCGGCAGGTCCAGGATGAACGCCGTGCCCTCGCCGGGCCGGGACTCGACCGAGACCCGCCCGCCGAGGCGATTCAGCGCCGTTCGCACCACGTCGAGGCCCACGCCGCGGCCCGAGACCTCGCCGCTCTCCTCGCGGGTGCTGAAGCCGGGCGAGAAGATCAGATCCAGCGCGGCGGCCTCATCGGGCGCCGAGCCGTCGGGCACCAGCCCCAGGCGCCGGGCCCGCTCCAGCACCCGGCCGGCGTCGATGCCCCGCCCGTCGTCGCGCACCTCCATCTGGACGCGGTCGTGCCGCCGCCGTACCGATATCCGCAACAGACCTTCCTCGGGCTTGCCCAGGGACAGCCGCTCGTCGGGGGGCTCGATGCCATGGTCCAGCGCGTTGCGCAGGAGGTGGAGCAGCGGCGTGTCCAGCGTCTCCACCAGGGCCCGGTCGATGGGCACGTCCTGCCCCTCGATCATCAGGCGGACCTTCTTGCCCCGGCTGGCGGCGATGTCCCGGCACACCCGCGGCAGCCGGTCGGTGAGCAGGGAGACGGGCACCAGGCGCACTTCCATCACCCGATCGTGCAGCCGGCGCACGATCTGCGACAGGGCCCGCACCGAATCGGAGAGTTCGCCATCGCCCTGGCATTCGGCCAGTTCCTCGAGGTGGGATCGCTGCGCCAGCAGCTCCCCGACCGCGTCGACGAAGAAATCGAGCAGCTCGGCGCTCACCCGAACCATCGGCGCCGGGGCCGCCGCCGCGGACACCGGTGCCGCCGCCGTTTGGGGTGGCGCCGCCGCGGCCGCCGGAGGCGCCGGGTCCTCCGCGGGCAGCCAGCGCACCGCCGCGATCTCGGGCAGGTCCAGGCGCCGCCCGAGTTCGGCCAGCCCCTCCCGGCTCTCCATCAGCACCCGGAGCAAACGCTGGGGCAGGACGCCCTGGCGCAGATCCTCGGGCGGGGGCGTGCTGCGCAGCACCCGTCCGGCCTGCTGCAACCGGCGCAAGGCCAGATACGCCCGCGCCGCCGGGAACGGGCTCTCGTTCGAGACGGCGATCTCCACCTGCAGCCGCCGCGTCGCTTCGGCGCCGGCCGGCGCGGCCGAAGCCGACCCACGGGGATGCTGCAACCGGGCGATGGCCTGGAGCAGGTCCTGGCCCGCCGGCTCCAGCGCTCCGCCGGAAGATACCTGGGAGAGCTGGCGCCGTAGCTGATCGAGCCCGCGCAGCAGCACCGCCACCACCTCGCCGGCCACCGGCTTCTTCTCCTGGCGGAACGGCACCAGCAGGTCCTCCAGGCCGTGGGCCAGCGCGCTCAGTTCGCGGTACCCCATGGAGCCCGCCATGCCCTTGATGGAGTGCAGGTGGCGGAAGGCCTCGTGCAGGCACTCCTCGTCACCGGGGCGACGCTCGAGGTCCAACAGGTTCCGCTCCAGATTGTCGAGGTGCTCGGCGGCTTCACTCAGAAAGAGCGGCTTGTAGGCCGACATGTCCACGGCGACACCGCCTCGCCGCCCGTGGATCAGGCCCGGGCGGCCAGGGCTTTCTGCACCACCTGCAACACGTTCTCCGGCTTGAAGGGCTTGACGATGAAATCGGTGGCGCCGGCCTCGATGGCCTCGGTCACCAGCGACTCCTGCCCCAGCGCGCTGCAGATGATGACCACCGCCTGGGGATCGGCCTTGCGGATCTCGCGGGTGGCGTCGATGCCGTTCTTGAAGGGCATGACGATATCCATGGAGATGAGATCGGGATGCAGCTCCTTGTACTTCTCTACGGCCTCCACCCCGTTGGCGGCCTCGGCCACGATCTCGTAGCCGGCGCCCTGGAAGATCTCCTTGAGGGTGTTGCGCATGAAAACCGCATCGTCGACGATCATCACCCGGCTGGCCATGATACCCTCCTTGGTGCGCCAGTGTATCCTTCGCCCGGCGCGGGAGTCAAACGCCGAGTCCCGACAGCAAGTCCGCAACATCGATCAGCTCGAAGAGCCGATCGCCGTGCCAGGCGCGCTGCCGGCCCAGATGCTTCGGTCCCTCGGGACGCACGTCCTCCAGACTGTCCACCCCGTCCACCAGCAGGGCGGCCGGCTCGCCCCCCACCTCCACCCGGATGGCCTGTTCGCTGCCGGGCGGAGAAACCCCCAGCACCCCGTCCAGGCGCAGCAGCGGCAGGACCCGTCCGTGGTGGTTGAGGATCCCGGCCAGCCATGGCGGCGCCCCCGGCACCGGCACCGGCTCCCGTCCCAGACGCAGCACCTCCTGCGCCTCGGCCAACCGGATGGCGAAGCGCCCGCCCCCGAGGCGAAAGAGCAGCACTCGCTCGGTCCGGGCCGGGCCGGCGGGCGCCTCGGGCGTCATGGCGCGCTCCCGCCGCCGTCCGGCTTTCCCGCGAGCGCGCCGGCCATGCGCCGCAGCGAATCGGCCAGACGCGAGATCTCGAACAGGTTGGCGCTCTGGGCCTCCACCGCCTGCAGCACCGCGCCCGAAGCGTCGAGGTTCTGCCCGGCGACCTGGGACAGGTTGTCGAAGGCCTTGATGGTCTGCTCGGCGCCGGCCATCTGCTCCTGGGCCAGACGGTTGATGATCTGGACCCGGTCGCTGCCCGCGGTGACCGCGGCGACGATGTTGCGCAGCGAATCCGCCACGGCGTTGAGGTGATCGCGGCCCTCCTCGAGCTGCCGGTTGCTGGCCTGCGCCGCGGCGATGGCCTCGGCGCTGCCCTGGGCCACCTCCTCGACCAGGCGCGAGATGCGCTCGGCGGAACGCGACGTGTTCTCGGCCAGGTGTCGGATCTCCTCCGCCACCACCGCGAACCCCCGCCCGGCCTCCCCGGCCCGGGCCGCCTCGATGGTGGCGTTGATGGCCAGCAGGTGGGTCTGCTGGGCCACTTCGGTGATCACGCGCACGATGGCACCGATCTCCTGGGTGCGCTCGCCGAACTCGACCATGCGCCGCGCGGTCTTCTCCACTTGTTCGAACACGCCCCGCATCTTGTCCAGGGCGCTGCTGGCGAGCTGGCCGCCGGATTGGGCCACCCGGCTGGCCTCCGCCGAGGAACGGGCCGCGTCCTCGGCCGCGCGCGAGGTATGGGACATGGAGCGGGCCACCTCGGCCACCAGGGCGGAGGCCTTGCGCACCAGATCGCCTTCCAGTCCGGCGCCGCTGGTCACGCGCTCCAGGCCGGTGGCGATCTCGCCGGCGGCGGCGTTCGCCCGGCGAGCCAGATCGGTGAGCCGCTCGCACTCGCCGCTCGCCTCCCGGCCCGTCTGGGTGGCGGCCTCCCGCTGGCGCGCCGCCTCCCGAGCCCATCGGCGCCGGCGGTGGTCTGCGATCGCGCCGGCCGCGCAGGCCAGAAGCAACGCCCCGCCGCACACCGCCGCGGCGACCCGGGCTCCCTCTCCTGGCACCCACCAGGCGCAGAGCAGCGCTCCCAGCGCGGGTCCGGGCAAGAGCCACAGCGCCCCGGCGAACCAGCCGATGTTGCTTTTTTCTTCCGGCCGCACCGCGATCGCCTTTCAGCGGCTGATCATGGCGTTGACAATCCGCATCAACTGGCTGGCGGTGAACGGCTTGGACAGAAACACGGTCCCGCCGGAGCGAAAGCCCTCCCGCATCGACTCCGAGTCGTCCCGGGCGGTGACGAACACCACCGGCGGCCGCTCGCCCTTTTCGTTGCGCTGGATGTTGCGGGCCACCTCAAAGCCATCGATGCCGGGCATCATCACGTCCAGCAGGATCAGATCGAATTTCTCTTGCTCGATCTTGCGGAGGGCCTCGGCGCCATCGATGGCCGAGCCCACCTCGAAGCCGGCCTTTTCCAGGATGCGCCGAATCATGAGCACGATGTCGGCATCGTCGTCGACCACCAGTATGCGTTTCTTGTCGGCCATGGCTCACCCTTGCGCGGAGCGTTCGAACGGGATGGCGAAGCGGAACACGCTCCCCTTGCCCAGTTCGCTTTCGACCTGGATGGTGCCCCCGTGGGCCTCGACGAAGCTCTTGGCGATGGCGAGCCCCAGGCCGGTGCCGCCGTACTCGCGGGTGGAGGAGCCGTCCACCTGGTAGAAGGAGTCGAACACCCGGTGCAGCTTGTCCGCCGGAATGCCGATCCCGGTGTCGCGCACCGTGACCAGCACCACCGGCTCCTGCGCCTGCGCCAGCGCCTCGGGCAGACCGTCGCCCCCCGCCGGCCGCCGCCGCGGCACCTGCGCGACCACCGCCTCCAGCTCCACTCGTCCGCCCTTGCGGTTGAACTTGACGGCGTTGCCCAGAAGGTTCACCAGCACCTGCCGGAGCTTGTCTCCGTCCGCCATCAGCGGGGGCAGGTTGTCGCCGACCTTCATGGTGACCTCGACCGATTGCTTGCGCGCCATGGGCAGCACGGTGGTGGCCGCGGCCCGGATGATTTCGCCCAGGTTGCAGCTGGCCAGGTTGAGGCGCAGGTTGCCGGACTCGACCTTGGAGAAGTCCAGAATCCCGGTGATGAGCGAGAGCAGGTTCTCGCCCTTTTCCATGATGGTGCGCACGTAGTCGATCTGTTCCTGGGAGAGGGGGCCGGCCAACCCCTCGAGCAACATCTCGCTGTAGCCGATCACCGAGGTCAGCGGCGTGCGCAGCTCGTGGGACACGGTGGCCAAAAAACTCGACTTCAGCCGGTCCAGCTCCTTGAGCCGCTCGAAGGACTCCTGCAAGGCGCGGTTCTTCTCTTGCAGCTCGTTGAAGCTGGCGCTGACCGTCTCCACGTGCATGCGCGAGGTGAGCGCCTGCTTGTAGCCGGTGTGCAGCATCACCTCGATGACCTGGGCCAGGTGGTGGACGACCTTCTGGGCCGCGGCCTGCGGCACGCGCCGCACCCGCAGCAGCAGCCGGGCGGCGATGTCCGGGTTGAACTTCTCTCCCATGGCCTCGGCGCCGAGCCCCTGCGGCCGCCCCTCGGCGGGCAGGTAGGGGCCATAGAGGATCCGGCCCATCATGTCGCCCTCGTGGAGGATGGGCATGATCAGGTAGCGCAGGCCGGTGAAGCAATCGTGCACCACCGGGTCCGGGCCGGACAGCTCGATCTGGCGCAGCGCCGTCACGTCCGCCATGCAGCGGGCCTTGCCGGCGGGGAAATTGAACAGGTAGGCGCAGAAGTCGGCAGCCTCACCCTTGGTGTCGATGAGTTTCTCCCCGTTGCGATCCAGGATGCGGAAGCCGATCTGGAAGAGATCGGCGTAGGAATCGCACACCTCGCGGAATACGGCCACGTCCAGCAGCTCCGCCAGGGAGAAGTTCCGCTGGAGCACCGAGGTCACGTCGCGGCCGGCGGTGGGAAGCGGGCTCATGGCGTGGACCTCCCGGCCGGGGCCTGGAGATGGGCGGCGGGCGAAAGGCGCAGCAGCCCCTGGACGAACTCTTCCTCCTCGATGTGCAGCTTCGACGCCAAGCCGTGCCGGGCATCCAGCGTGCGCCAGGTCAGGCGCAGCAGGCCGGCCAGGGTCTCCATGACTCCCTGGCCGCGCAGGGCCACGGCCTTGAACACCGGCTCCCGGCCGCGCCGCGCCACCTCGTCGATCTCGGCGTCGCTGCGGATGTCGGGCAGATCGCGCTTGTTGAACTGGATGACCACGGGGAGTTCCTGGATGTGGAGGCCGTTCTGCTTGAGGTTCTGCACCATGTCGCGCCAGGAATCGTTGTTGGCCTGGGTCATGGAGCGCTGGGAGTCGGCCACGAAGACGATGCCGTCGGCCGCCTGCAACACCACCCGCCGGGTGGAGGCGTGCATCACCTGGCCGGGGGCCGTGAACAGCTTGACCTTGACGGAAAACCCGGAGCGGCTGCGGAAGAACACCGGCATCAGGTCGAAGAACAGCGTCCGGTCGTCCGAGGTGTCGAGCACCATCAGCCGGCCCCGCACCGACGGATCCATGAGCTGGTGGATGGCCTGGAGGTTGGTGGTTTTCCCCGACAGGGCGGGACCGTAGTACACGATCTTGAGGGTGATTTCGCGCTGCTCGAGGTTGATCTGCACCATGGCCCGATCCTGCCCGGCCGCGGCCGGGTCACTCGATGGCCACCTTGCGTTTCTGGCCGCGCCGCTCGCGGATGCGCGGCAGGCGCACCGTGAGCACCCCGGCCTCGAAACGCGCCTTGAGGTTCTGCATGTCGCCGGCGCTGGGAAGCTCGACCACGCGCCGGAAGGCGCCGTAGGCGCGCTCCATGCACAGGTAGCGCGAGTCCGCCGGCGGCTGCGGACGGGGCTTGTGGCCCTCGATGATCAGGATGTCGCGCAGCACCGAGAGTTCGAGGTCCTCCCGCCGCAGCCCGGGAAGCTCGGCCTCGATCACGATCTCCTCCGGCGTCTCGAACACGTCCACCAGCACGTCCGCGGCCACCTCCGCGAGCGCGTCGCTGCCGGACCCGGACTGGAAGAAATCCCGAAACAGCCGGTCCATCTCGCGCCGCAAGAACAGCAGCCGTTCGACTGATTCCTTGGGGATGCCGCCCATGGCCCACCTCTGCGGCCGGCGTCTCCCGGCCACGCAACGGAAGAAGATAACACCCCCCGCCGCCGATGGCAAAAGATTTCAGGCCCCGAACTTGGCCAGCCGTCCGGCATGGGCCAGCAAGAGCGGCATCAGCTCGCTGGCCCGGATCCGTCCCAGGCCGCCCGCGATGCAGGCCGTCTCGTTGAATTCGCCGACCGGATCGCGCCGCACGTTGCGGCCCCAGATGAGCAGCGGCACCGGATGGAAGGAGTGGCTGCGCATGACGCAAGGGGTCGAATGGTCCCCGGTGACGCACAGCACATCCGGGCGCAGCGCGACCAGGCGCGGCAGCAGGCGGTCGAACTCCTCGAGCACCTTGACTTTGGCCGCGAAGTTGCCGTCCTCGCCGGCCGAGTCCGTCTTCTTGACGTGCAGGAAGAGAAAGTCGGTCTGTGGCAGCTCCCGCTCGACCAAGGCCACCTCCTGCTCCACCGTGCTCTGGCCTTCCTCCACCACGCGCATGCCGGCCAGGCGCGCCACCCCCTTGTACATGGGATAGGCGGCCACCGCGCAGGCCCGCCAGCGGTACAGGCGGCAGAAGTCGGGCAGCGGCAGGTACAGATCGAAGCCGCGCAGCATCACGAAGTTGGCGGCCGGCTCGTCCGCCAGCACCGCTTTGGCGCGCTCGATGAGGGCGTTGGCCAGCGCCGCGGCGCGCCGCGCCTTCTCCGACGGCGCGGCGGCGCTCGGTTCGACCGGCAGCGGCGCCAGCCCTTCCTTCTGCGGATCGCTGTCCTTCAGTCCGGCTTCCAGCTCGGCGCCGCGGAACACCGCCGCGGCCCGGTACTCTTTGACGTGCTGGAACAGCACCCGCACCCCGTCGATCTCGCGGATGGCCTCGGCCAGGCGCCGGGTGACCCGCTGTCCCTCGGCATCCGGAATCCGGCCGGCCCGGCGGTCGCGGATCCGGCCGTCCTCTCCGATGGTCGCATAGTTGATACGCGCCGCCAGGTCCCCGGCGGCGAACTCGAAGGCCGTGCCGGCGGTATCCAACACGCCACGGCCGATGGAGTAACGCAGCGGGTCGTAGCCGAAGAGCGCGATGTGGGCCGGGCCCGAGCCCGGGGTGATGCCCGGCGCCACCGGGTCGTGGAAGCCCGTGATTCCTTCCCGGGCCAGCCGATCCAGGTTGGGCACCTCGGCCGCCTCCAGCGCAGTCCGGCCGTCCGGACCGGGCAGATCGCCCAGCCCATCCAGCACCACCAGCAAAACCTTGCTCTCGGTCTGAAGCGCAAGCGACGATAAAAAGTCGAGGTCCATTCGTCCTCCCTTCTCCGCCCGCGACAATATCGAAAAACCGGCCCGGATCAACTTTCGGCGGGCGACCGCACCTGCCGCAGCAGCGCCTCGAGGTCCGCGCGGCCGAACGGCTTGGGCAGAAATCCGTCCATCCCCGCGGCGGTGCAGTTCTCGGCCTGGGCCGCGCTGGCCTCCGCCGACATGCCGATCAGGCGCTGGCGCCGGGCCCCGATCTCGCCCTCGAAGCGGCGCAGCTTACGAGCCAGCGCAAAACCGTCCAGCCCCGGCAACTGGCAGTCGATGAGGGCCAGCGCAAAACCGCCGCCTTTCAGCGCCTCGAGCGCGGCCCGTCCGTCGCCGGCCTCGGCCACCTCGCAGCCGAGCTCCGCAAGGTTTCGCACCAGCAAGCGCCGGCTGACCGGGTCGTCTTCGGCCACCAACACCCGCAGCGACACCGGCGCGGTCGCGGCCGGCGCCGGCTTCGCCGCCGCATGCGCATTTTTCCATTCCGGCAGGCGCAGCGGGCCGGCCAGGCGCTCGCGCTGGATCTCGAGCAGGTGCTCGTCCCGAGCCAGGCGCAGGATGCCCTCCACCGCGCCCGCCAGTGCCTGGCCGATCCGGCGCGCCTCGCCCCCCAGCTCCCTGCGGCGCTCGGCCGCCGGTTCTTCCTTGAGCAGAACCATCAGCCCGAGGATGCGGTGCAGCGGTTCGCGGATCTCGCGGTTGAGCGAGGCCAGAAATCGGGTCTTGGCATCGGAGACGGAGCGGGCCTCGGCCAGCGCCGCCTCCTGGTCGCGCTCGGCCCGGGCGCAGGCGGCGTGGTTGTAGGCGAACACCAGGGTGATGCCCAGGAACGATGTCAGCCAGGTCATGACGGTATCGAAGCGCCGCCATTCCTCCGGGGTCAGGTAGGGAAAAACGACGCCCTGGCGCTCGGCCAGCGCCATCCCCACCACTCCCGCGATCATGACCGGGGTCCACCACAGACCTCCCCGCCCCGCCAGCACCACCGCGCACACCGGCACGCAGAGCATGAGGGAGAGGCTGGCCGGGGTGAGCCCGCCCGAGTACGTCGCGGCCGAGAAGACCGAGCCCATCATCGCCAGGCACATCCAGTGGGCCCAAAGCAGCAGTCGCCGGCCGCGGCGCACCGCCGCCATCCCGGCCAGTGTGGCCAGCAGCGATCCCGCCTGCCAGGCGGCCAGCGGCCAGGCACCGTAGGCGACCTGGTTGAGAATCCAGAACGAAAGCATCACGGCCATGACCGCCCCGCCCCAATTGACCAGGCGCACCCGGCGGCGCTGCTCGATGTCCAGCTCGCGCCCGGCCAGGGACAGGAAGGCATCCGCCCGCTGGCGCAGGTCGCGAAAACTCCATCGGCGGCGCGGCGCAAAGGTCACGAAGTCTCCCCCCCTTTTCGCCACTGGCGCAGCACCCGCTGCAGCTCGGCGCGCTGGAAGGGCTTGATCAGGGCGTCATCCATCCCCGCCCGACGCCGGGTCGCCTCGTCCGCATACCCCGTGTTCGCCGTCATGGCCACCATGGGCGGCAGGGCCGCGATTTCGCCGCGCTTTGCCATCTCCCGCGCCTGGCGGGCCGCCTCGGAGCCGTCCATCACCGGCATATGGATGTCGAGCAGCACCAGGTCGAACCGCTCCCGCCGCAGCGCCGCCAGCGCCGCCTGGCCGTCGCCGACAGCGGCGACCTGGCAGCCGATTTTCCGGAGCATGAGCTCGGTCAGCTTCCGATTGGCCTCATCGTCCTCGGCGAGCAGCACCTTCATCCCGTCAAGGCCCGGGTCCACTTCCGAGGAGGACGACACCGCCGACGCCGGCCCCTCCGAGCGCTCCAGGGGAAGCGAGAAGAAGAACCGGCTGCCCCGGCCCGGCTGCGACTCCACCTGGAGCCGTCCGCCCATGGCGTCCACCAGCCTGCGGCTGATGTCCAGCCCCAGGCCGATGCCCTGGCTCCGGCTGGCCTCTGTCCCGGCCTGCTGGAAGGCTTCGAAGATGCGAGCCTGCTCCTCGGCGGGAATGCCGACGCCGTCGTCGCGCACCTCGAAGAGCAGGCGCTCGCCGCCCTCGGCGGCCGCCACCGCCGCCGCGACCTCCACCCGTCCCCGCGCGGTGAACTTGATGGCGTTGCCCGCGAGGTTGACCAGCACCTGCTGCAAGCGCCCGCCATCGCCCCATACCCAGGCGGGGACATCCGAGGCCACCCGGCCGGTCAGCACGTTGCCCCGATCGGCCGCCCGCGCCGCCAGGATCTCGATCACCTGTTCCACGCACAGACCCGGCGAAAACGCCTGCCTCCGCAGTTCGATGCCGGTCGACTCCGCCCGGGAGAGGTCCAGCAGGTCTTCCAGCACGTGCGCCAGCATGTGGGCGGTGGTCTGGGCTTGCTGCGCCTGGGCCTGCCGCACCGCCGGATCGTCCTCTCCCTCCATCGCCTCCATCAAGCCGAGCAGGGCGTGGAGCGGCGTGCGCACCTCGTGGCTCACCCGCGCCACGAACTCGGCCTTGGAGCGCGTCGCCCGCACCGCCTCGGCCTGGGCGGCGCGCAGTTCCGCCGTCGCTCGCAGATAGGCCCGCTCGTATTCCCAGGCCAGGTAGGCGATGACCAGCAGGCTGGTGACCCAGGTGAGCGCCGCGTCCAGCGGGCGTTCGGGCTCGGGGATGAGGTTGGGGAAGACGAAACCCCGTTCGTGGAGCCAGGCCAGCGCGCCGACCCAGGCCAGCGCCGGCAACGTCCACCACAACCCGCGACGCTCTCCCAGGGTCAGGGCGCCCACCGGAACGGTGATGAAGAGGCAGGCGTTGGTCCCGGCCAGCCCGCCGCCGACGATCGCGCCGACGCCGATGACGACGAGCAGCATGGCGGTCAGCCCGACCGCAACCCGATCCAGCCCGAGCCGTTCGCGGTGGTACAGCAAAAACATCCCCAACGCGGACACCACCGCGAAGAAAAGCGCGATCCCCCAATTGCCGTAGCCGAGCTGGCCGACCACCCACAGGCCGCTGGACAGCACCAGCACCATCCCGGCGCGAAAAAACAGGCGCCGCCGGCGCTCGCCGCTCATGCTCCCGGACGATCCAGCCGGCACTGTGACAGAGGATGCGTTCACTGGTTACCCCGCGGGATTCGACCTCTACCAGATGTCGGTAAAAACCTCAACCTCCGCCGGGCCCGGACCGCGCCGCTTCGGGGAACGGCCCGGCCGCCGCGCGGATGAGGCTTGCCTTTTCCCGGGCGCTTGACCATCATGCGCGGCATGCGGGTGGCGCGCTTTCCTCCCGGTGATGTGGTCCTGGCCGGCCGGCCGTTCGGCGAGAGTCTGTTTGCCGAGGTCGACCGGCTGCTGGCGCAGGGGTTCTGCCCCGAAGGCCGGCTGGACATCGAGAGCGAGGAGAAGCGGCTCACCTGCCTGATCCACCGTTCGCTGCCGCACCTGGCCGGCCTGCAAGAGGAGGACAGCTACTCTCCGGTATGGCTGAAGGACTTTCCGGTGCGGGCCCGCCAGATGCTGGGCGCGGTGTGCACCCTGCAACGCACCGACGCCGTCCAGGTGCTGCTGGCGGCGGTGCACTTCCGCTCCCGGCCGGAGGTGCAGGCCACCACCGAGCTTCTGGACCTCGCGCACGTGCTCTCGGTGCTCGAACGCCAGGGGGAAGACGCCGCCCTGGCGCTCGAACGGACCGGCGAGCGCACCTTGCTCTTCCTGCAGAAGGGCCAACCCGCGCGGGTGTATTTCGCCGATCCGGCCCGGGCTCCGGCGGCGCAGGGCCCGGTGGCGGACCGATTCCTGGCCCACGTGTACGATCCCTCGGCCCCGCCGGGACGGGTGGAGGTCTGGAAGAGCCTCAACATCTCTCCCGACCCCGATGCCGGCTCGTCGCTTTCGGTGCTGGCCGAGGCCGCCCGGCCTCCCCCGCCGGCCACGGTGCTAGTGCGCCTGGGCGGGCGGGTGGTGATGCAGCGCCCGTTCGTGGCCCCCGCCATGACCGTGGGCCGGGATCCGGTCTGCGAGATCCCGCTCGACAACCTGTCGGTCAGCCGCCGCCATGCCCGCATCCTCTGGGAGAAGGGCCGCTTCATGGTCGAGGACCTGGGCTCGGCCAACGGCACCACCCGCAACGGCGAGCCGGTTCAGCGCGCCGCGCTGGGAAAAAACGACCGCCTGGGCGTGGGCAAGTTCGAGCTCTCCCTGGCGGACGCGGCAGACGCCGTGTCTCCCGACGCCACCATGCATCTGCCGCCCCGGGCCTCGCGCGAGGTCCGTCTGGTGGGAGACGGCGTCTCCGTCCCCATCGCGCGCCAGCTCTCCATCGGCCGTTCCGCCGGGGCCGACGTGCGCGCCCGCGGGTTCTGGGTGCGGCCGTTCCATGCCGTGATCCTGGAGGAAGGCCCGGGGGTGTTCCGCCTGCGCTGCACCGGCGGCCCGGTGCGGCTCAACGGCCGAAAGGTCCGCGAGTCGGTGCTGCGACCGCGCGACGTTCTCGAGGTGGGGCGGTCGCGCTTCACCGTCCAGGCTGCCGACTCGGGCGAGGACACCCAGGGTTGAGCCGTCACCAGCGGCGCACGCGGCGCTTTTTGCTTTTCGGCGGCGGGTTCTTGGCGGGGGCGGGCGCGGCGGACGGATCGTCGGCCTCGACCTTGGGCGCGGCGGGCGGCGCCTTCTTCCCGGTCAGGCGCTGGAGCAATTTCTCCGCGCGCTTGTGCTCCGAGGCGCAGTGGCGCGATAGCCATTCCAGGTTGCGTTCGCGTCCCTGGAGCGCGACCGAGGCCTTGGCCAGGGCCGGCTCCTCGCGCAGGATCTCGGCCAGGGTGTCCCGGCAGCGCCGATAGGCATCCACCACCGGCTCCACCAGGCGGGATGCGGCCTGGGGATCGCGCTGGGCGGCGGCCAGCGCCGCCTGCCGGATGGCCATGGGAAGAACGTCTTCCGAAAGTTCCCGCGCCCGCGCCATCCGCACCGCCGAGGCCAGGCGCCCCTCGACGGCGGCCAGCTCCCGCGCTGCGCTCTCGAAAAAGGCCTTCCACTCCGGCTCCTCGGTGAAATCGCCCCGGACGGCCAGGGCCTCGCGCAGGGCGAGGCGTTCCTTGTCGAGCTGCGCCCGCCGATCCGCCTCGCGCGGCTTTTTCTCCAGCTCCGCCATCCCGCGCCGCAGCGCCTCCAGCCGCGGCTCGAGCTCGGCGCGCTCCGCCTGGATGCGCTCGAGCCGGGCCGGGCGCTCCAGCCGATGCCGCAGCCCGGCCAGCGCCTGCGGCGCCGTGTCCAGGTTGACCTTGAGGGCGGTGAAGTCGTCGCGCTGGGCGATGATCGATTCGCACCGGCCGAATTGCTCCTGCGCCTCCTGGAGCCTCCGTTCGGCGTCGCGCAACTCCCCCGCGCGGGTGGTCTCGAAATACCGCTCCAGCAGGACGCTCACCGAGTCGTAGCACAGCCGCGAGGCCGACTCCTCCAGCGAAGAAGACAGCTCTCCCAGCTCGGGGTAGGCGGAGAGCAAGGCCCGGTTGTCGTCGAACTCCTCCCGCGCCTCGGCATACGCCTTGGCCGCCGCCTCCAGATCCTTGGCGCGCAGCGCGGCCCGCATGGCGCGCAGTTCGGATTCGATCCGGCCCACGCAGCCCTGCACCGCGTCCACGTCGATGTCGCCCGAGGTGTGCTTGGGACAGCCGGGCGCGGCCAGGAGCCACAGGGCCCCAGCGGCACAGGCCAGGCCGATCTTCTTCCAAATGCGTTTCACGCCACCTCCCTGTCGGCGCCGCCGCGACGCCGTCCGATCGGCGCTCGGGCCGGGAGCGCGTCCAACTCAAGCTCCCGGCGCCGCCGCCCCGCCGGGCAGGCGGACCTCGAAGCGCGCCCCGTGGCTCGCCCCGGGTAGGGGGGACACCACCGCGATGCGGCCGCCGTGGGCCTCGACCACCATGCGGCAGAAGGCCAGCCCCAACCCGGTCCCCCGCATCGGCCCCAGGGAGCGCCGCTCCACCGGAGCGAAACGCTCGAAGATGCGCTGCTGGTGCTCCGGCGGGATGGGCGGACCGCTGTTGGAGATGCCCAGGCAGAGTTCGCCGCCGCCGTTGCCGCCGGCGCCAGCCCGGACATCCAGGACCACCTTGCTCTGGCGCGGCGCGAACTTGATGGAGTTGCTGAGCAGGTTGACCAGCACCCGCTGCATCATGCTCCGATCCATCGGCCAGTCCAGCTCGGGCGCGGCCACGTCGAAGACCACCTCGCGCGAGCGGGCCAGTATGCGCACCCGCTCCACGCATTCCTGGGCCAGGGCCAAAATGGCCACCGCCTCCCGCTTGAGATCGAGCCGGCCGCTCTCCAGCCGGGTGATGTCGAGGAGGTTCTGGGTAAGGTCCAGCATGTCCCGGCAGGTGTGGCCGATCACGGACAGGGTGTGACGCAGCGCCTCCGGCATCCGGCTGAGATCCTCGCTCTCGATGAACTCCAACCCCATCATGATGGTGGCGAGCGGGTTCTTGAGATCGTGGACCACCATGCCGCTGAGGGCCTCCTTGAGCTCGTCGAGCCGCTGCAGCTTGAGGTACTGCTCCGCCAGCCGATCGTTGGCCTCGGCCAGCTCCCGGGTGCGCTCGAACACCTTCTGCTCGAGGTTGATGTTGAGCTCGCGGATGGTCTCGAAGGCCAGCGCGTTTTCGAAGGCCACCGAGGTCTGGCCGGCCACCGCCGAGAGGAATTTCACGTCCTCGTCCGAAAACGCGGCGTCCGAGGCGCGCGGCCCGAGCGCGATCAGACCCTGGAGCCGCGTCCCCGACCTCAGCGGCACCAGGGCCGCCGCGCCGGCCAGTTCCACCGGCAGCGCCGCCACCGCCGCTCCGCTCAGCGGACCGCTCAGGTCGAGCCCGCGCAGCGCCTCGTCGGCCAGGAACGTGGCGCCCTCGCGCCGCGGAAACACCTGGCGCAGGCCGGCGCCGTCCTTGGGGTGGACGAACACCCGCATCCAGCGCACCGGCATCACTCGCTCCACCAGTTGGTCGAGCGAGGAGAGCAGCTGATCGATGTCCACCGTGCTGCCGAGCCGCTCGCTGTATTCGATGAGCGCCGCCCGTTGATCCACCTGCTCGCGGTAGAACAGCCGGTCGACCAGGTGCTGGGTGGCCTGGCGCAGCGGGGCGAACAGCGCGGCCAGCAGCAAGGCCACGATGACCCGCACCCCGATCCATTCCTCGCCATAGGCGCTCACCACCGCCCAGTCGCCCAGGGCCACCAGCAAGAGGTAGGCCAGCACCACGAAGACCGTGAGCGCGAAATACACCAGCGAGCGGTTGATGATCAGATCCACGTCGAGGAAGCGGTGCCGGACTACCGCTACCCCGACGGCCAGGCAGGCCAGACACACCAGCAGGTAGGTGATCTCCTCGGGCAGGATGGGGCTGCCGCCCAGGCCGCGGGGCAGCTCGAAGAGCAGCACGTGCGGCGCGATGCCGGTGATGGTCCCCCAGAAGATCCACTTGAGCCGCTGGCGGGAATCGAGGCGGCGGGCGCTGAGGAAGTTGCGCGCCAGAAAACCGACACACAGGAGCAGATAGGCGCCGAGGTAGAGCCGCAGCAGGCCGAACATGGCGAGGTTGAGCCGGATCCAGTCCGGGTCCAGGCTCGAGCGCCCCGCCGTCTGGGAGACCATCAGGCTGGCCGCCAGCCCCAGCGCCGGCAGGTAGAGCAGCGCCCGGACCGGCCGGCGCGTGCCCGCCCTCTCGGGAAAGATCATGGAAAAATGGGCCAAGAACGCCACGGTGAACGGGTACAGGCCGTTGGAGAGGACATTGGAGACGGCCCTGCCGAAGGGCAAACCCAGCGTGTTCTCCGGGTAGTACACGAACATCACCGCGGTGAGCGATCCCAGGGCCGAGGCGAACAGCACCATGTGAATATCGGCGGCGCCCTTGAGCACCACGAACAGCGTCACCAGCCACAGCAGAAACGACACCATGGTGTTGATGAACAGCAGCCGGCCGGTGATGGAGCGCGCCAGCTCCACCCGCAGCAAGAGGATCTGAGCCCCGCGCTCCACCTCGACCGCCGCCGTCTGCCCCACGCGGTTGCCATCGAGGATGAAGGCCACCATGTCCGCGTTCTCGACGGCCACGCCCGAGACGGAGCGGATGCGATCGCCCGGCTGGAGCGGGCCGCCGTCTTGCGCGCCGGCGACGGTGAGGCCGTCCGCTCCGCCGAGCGAGCAGGGGAGCCGGGGTTGCTCTCCGGGGAGAGACGCGGTGGCCAGGACGCCGGCCAGCAAGGTCAGTCCCAGGAAAACGAGCAGCGCCTTTTTGGCCAGGATCACGAAACGTGATGTTATTCCGGCGCTCGGAAGGGGTCAATTTTCGTTCCCGGCGCGCCGATTGACAGCGGAGCGCCTCTGTGGTGTCTTTTCGGCCGCGAAAGGAGGCCCGCCATGGCCCGCATCGTGCTACCGAAAAAATTCAAGAGCGCCTACCCGCACAAGTTCGCCCAGGGGAAGAAGCGCTTCCTGTGTGGGCGGCGCATCCAGCCCCGGCCCATCACCGGAAGGGAATCGCTGGAAGACCTCATCGAGAATTCGTTCCTCGCCTACAACGCGGCGCGCCTGCACGAGGCCTGCCGGCTCTTTACCGAAAAGATGCTGGACGCGGACGTCACCGTGGGCATGAGCCTGGCCGGCGCGCTCACTCCGGCCGGGATCGGGAGCTCGGTGCTGGTGCCGCTCATCGAGGCCGGCTTCGTCGACTGGATCGTGGCCACCGGCGCCAACCTGTACCACGACATGCACCACGCCATGAACCTGCCGCTCTACAAGGGGTCGCCCTTCGTGCGCGACCCCGAGCTGCGCGCGGTGGGCGTGGTGCGCATCTACGACATCCTGCTCGACTACAACGACGTGCTCATGCGCACCGATGACGTGCTGCGCAAGGTGCTCTCCCAGCCGGAGTTCCAGAAGGAGATGGGCACCGCCGAGCTGCATTACCTGCTGGGCAAGTACTGCGACGAGTTCGAGCGCCAGACGCGCCGGCCGCGGGTGTCGCTGCTGGCCGCGGCCTACCGCGCCGGGGTGCCCTGCTTCTGCTCCTCGCCGGGCGACTCCACCATCGGCATGAACGTCGCCGGCCTCGAGCTGCGCGGCAACGCCTGCAAGGTCAACCCCAGCATCGACGTCAACCAGTCCACCGCCATCGTGCTGGACGCCCAGCTTTCGAAGCGAAGAACCGCGGCGGTGCTGGTCGGCGGCGGCTCGCCCAAGAACTTCATGCTCCAGACCGAGCCCCAGATCCAGGAAGTGCTGCGCATCCAGGAGTTCGGCCACGAGTTCTTCCTCCAGTTCACCGACGCCCGGCCGGACACCGGCGGGCTCTCCGGCGCCACGCCCCACGAGGCGGTGTCCTGGGGCAAGGTGGACGTGACGAAACTCCCCGACGCCATCGTGTGCTACCTCGACTCGACCGTGGCGCTGCCCGTCCTGACCCATTACGCGCTGGCCCGCCACCGGCCGCGCAAACTCAAGCGCCTGTACCACAAGCTCCCGGCGCTCACCGAGCGCCTCACCCGCGAGTACTTCCGCAACAACCCCTGAGTCCCGCCGAGGGGAGGACCCATGGTCAGCGAAAAGACGCTACTGCGCCTCGCCCGCCGCCACGGCACGCCGCTGTTCGTCATCGATCATGACGAGGTTCGCAAGAACTTCCGCACCTTTCGCAAGCACCTGCCGCGGGTGCAACCCTACTACGCGGTCAAGGCCAACCCCGACCCGGCCATCGTGCGCACCCTGTACCGGGCCGGGGCCAGCTTCGACGTGGCCTCGTTCGCCGAATTCGTGATCGTGCACAAGAACATCGAGCACCTCCCGCCCAAGAAGCGCCAGGACTTCATCTGGGACAAGATCATCTACGCCAACCCCATCAAGGCGGAGGAGACGCTGTCGCAGCTCGACCCGTACAAGCCGCTGGTGACCTACGACAACCCGGAGGAGATCCGCAAGATGAAGCGCTTCGCCCCGCACGCCGGGTTGGTGCTGCGGGTGCGGGTGCCCAACACCGGCTCCATGGTGGAGCTGTCGTCCAAGTTCGGCTGCGCGCCGGGCGAGGCGGTGGACCTCATCCAGCAGGCGAGCCGCAGCGGCTTCACCGTGGAGGGGCTGTCCTTCCACGTGGGCTCCCAGGCCACCAACTTCGACAACTACCTGCAGGCGCTGTCCATCTGCGCCGACATCTTCCAGGAGGCGCGCCTGCGGGGCATCGGCGGTCTCAATCTGCTCGATATCGGCGGGGGCTTTCCCGCTCCCTACGACGACAAGGTGCGGCCGTTTACGGAGCTGGCGAGCCTGCTCAATCGCGAGATCGACCGATTGTTCCCCGAGGAGATCGAGATCCTGGCCGAGCCCGGACGCTTCATGGTGGCCACCGCCTGCACGCTGGTGGTCAAGATCATCGGCAAGGCCCGGCGCGACCGCAAGCTGTGCTACTACATCGACGACGGCATCTACGGCACCTTCTCCGGGATCCTGTTCGACCACTGCCAGTACCACCTGGAGTCCTTCCGGGACGGCCCGCGCGAGATCTGCTCGGTGTTCGGCCCCACCTGCGACGCGCTGGACACGGTCTCCACCGCCGAGCACCTGCCCGAGCTCAAGATCGGCGAGTTCCTCTACTCGAAAAACATCGGCGCCTACACCACCGCCTCGGCCACCGACTTCAACGGCTTCCCCAAGGCCCGCATCGTCCACGTCAACCCGTGAGCGGCCGGCAAACCGCGGGCAGCGCGAACCCGGGACCGGCGCTTTCCTCATCGAGCATCTTCGCAACATCGGTTCGAGCGCGGCGTTTATTTCCAGGTAGCCTCGTACACGTGCTCCGTGGCGCTGGCCCGGATCAGTCGCACCGCCACGTTCTGGGCCCCGCCCGCGGTCAGCGCCGCCCGGAACGAGCCGCACATGTTGATCCGGGCGTCATCGAGATACAGCCACTCGGGAAAGCGCAAGAAGCCCAGGGCTCGGTTTTTTTCCGCCTGGACCTCGAGGGTGGAGCCGCGATGGAAGGCCTCCCAGCGCTTGCCCACCGTGCGCAGCACGGCGATCGGCGACATCACCACCATGAGCAGCCGGTAGAGCCGGCCCTGGAAGCGGGCCAGGTCGTGGGTGTACACCCACTCTTCGGCCTCGGCGGCGCTGCGAAAACGCAGGTCGCCGACCGCGAGAAAGACCGCCTCCATGGCCATCTCCGGCACCCAGACGTTGACCGGCGGAGGATTGCGCAGCCACTCGGCGGCTTCCGGCGGCAGGTCGTCCATCGCATCGGCGAGCAGCCCTTCCTCGGCCACGTCGCGAAGCAAACCGCCCTTGCCCTGGCATTGAGGGTAGCGGTCGAGCCGGCCGGAGTGCAGCTTCAGGTAGCGCGAAAGGAAGGGAAAGCGTTTTTCGTCCATCGCCATCGTGCCCATCCCGCGCTCAAGTCCAGGCCGCCAGTATAGTCGACGGCCCTACAAAAAAGAATTGATTTCTCGGCCCGCGCCGCCCATCCTCGGATCATGCCCATTTCCAAAGAGGAGCTTTTCCGGCAACTGGCAGCCCTCGAATACCGCCACACCTGTTGCAACGGCCCCGAGCTGCGCCATCTGCCCAAGGTGCTGCGCGAGGGCGAGCGGCTGCGGGCGCTGGCCCGATGCGTCCACGACGGAACCCGCTGGCTGGCCTGCGTCACCGACCAGCGCCTGCTCCTGCTCGACAAGGGCTGGTTTTACGGACTCAAGATGGTGGAGCTTCCCACGCGCGAGATCCAGGCCATTCAGCAAAAGACCCGGGCACTGAGCGGCGAGCTCGCCATCACCACCGCCAGCGGCACGCGGCGCATCGCCCGCCTGCGCCGCCGGGCCGCGCTGGTCATCGCCGACACCCTGTCGCAACAGATCGCCGACCTGGGCGCCCGCGCGGCACCGGCGGGTCCGGCCGCGGCCGGGACCGAGGAGCGTCTTTCCTCGCTCGAGCGGCTGCAAAAGCTTCGCGATAGCGGCGTGCTCACCCCGGAGGAGTTCGCCGCGGAGAAGGAAAAAATCCTCCGTCAACGCTAGCCCAACTTCCGCAGTTTGAGTGGCGATGTTGCATTCCACCGATATCCGATTGCGCCACGCGAAAGCGCGCCGGGCGAGCCGGCCTTCGCTCTCCGACCGGAGAGCCGGCTCACCCTCAACCACCGCCAAACGACCCACTGGAGCACCCCGCCGAGGATCCCCCTCCGCTGAACATCGCCTGCACGCTCGCTGGGAGCCGGAACATCTTTCCCTTCTTCCGGCAGCGGGGACACTCGGCATCGTCGTCGCGCTCGCTCAGAGAACGAAGCAACTCGAAACGCTCGCCGCATTTCGGGCAGCGGTACTCGTAGAGCGGCATGACCGCCTCCCGGATCAGTTGGCCGGCGGAGCCGGGTGCTTCTTGGCCCACTTTTCGAGAAAGCGGTCGAGCATCTTGGCGATGTCGGGTTTGGGACGCAGACCCACCATGGCGTCGGCCACCTCGCGACCGTCGAAGAGCACCAGCGTCGGGATGCTGCGGATGCCGAGCGCCGTGGGTACCTGGGGGTTCTCCTGGGTGTCGAGCTTGACCACCTTGACGCGGCCCTCGTAATCCCGGCCGATCTCCTCGATGGCGGGAGCCAGCATACGGCAGGGACCGCACCACGGAGCCCAGAAATCGACAAGGACCGGGATCTTGGACTCGACCACTTCTTTCTCGAAATTGGCGTCGGTAACATGAGTGATTGGCATGTTCAACCTCCTGTTTGCAAGCCAAACAGTAACTGCTGCAACACCTGTGCCAGACAAGTACAAAAGAGAAAATCACCAAATATTAGCCATAATACAAATGGTTACAAAAAAGCCCCGATTGATTTATATTCTTTTTTTTCAAAAGCAAGTGATGCAGAATTATAATGCAACACAATGCAACATCAACTTCGGTCATTCATTGGGCAGTGATTATCCGGCAGTCGACGGCGAGGGCGCCCTTTCCTTCGGCAAAGACCATGAGCGGGTTGACGTCCAGCTCCGCGATCTCGGGAAAGTTCATGGCGAGGTGCTCGAGCCCGACCAGGGCCGAGCGGATGGCGGCGATATCCCGCGGCGGCTGGCCGCGGACGCCGCGCAACAAGGGGTAGCTTTTCAGCGAGCGGAGCATGGCGTCGATCTCCGGCTCGTCGCAGGGAACGACCCGCATCGCGGCATCGCGGAACACTTCCACGAAGATGCCTCCCAGCCCCGCCAGGATGACCGGCCCGAAGTTGTTGTCGCGCCGAAGCCCCAGGATGACCTCGCGGGCGGGCCCCACCATGGGCTGGACGACGAGGCTGAAATCCTTGTCGCCGGCCCGCTCGGCTACACCGGCCATGGCGTCCCATACGGACCCGGCGTCCCCGGGCCGCACGTTGAGCGCCACGCCGCCGAGGTCGCTCTTGTGGGAGAGCCGGGCGCTCGAGATCTTCACCGCCGCCGGGCCGCCGATTTTGGCCAGCGCCGCCTCCAGCTCGGCGCGGCTTTTCGCCTCGGCGAAATCCGCGACCGGGATCTGCGCGGCTTTCAGGATGGACAGGGCCTCGGGAAGAAGGACCGGGCGCCGCTCGGCCCGGGCCCGATCCAGGATACCGCGCACGGTGCCGATATCGATCTTCCGCTCGGGCAGCCGCGGCGCCGGACGGGCTTCGTGCTGGAAGTCCCGCACCAGAGAGAGCGCATGGATGACGTCCTCCACCGCGGTGAACACCGGGTGGGGCAGGGTCTTGCGCAGGACGTTGAGCTCCTCGTGGTCGGTGGCGACGCAGATGGCCACCGGCTTGCCCACCTCGAAGGTCAGCTCCTCGATGCGGCGAAACAGCGCCTGCGAGCGCTCGCCCTCCATGCCGGCGATGTAGGTGTGCAGGAAGACCACCCCGTCCACCTGCGGCAGCCGCAGGGTCTCCTCGATGATGCGCACGTACATGTCGAAATCGAAGAGATCCCCGAGGTCGAGGGGGTTGGTGAGGCGGATGACGCTGGCGCGAAAGTGCTTTTCGATGGAGCGCAGAAACTCATCGGGGAAGGGCGCGAGCTCGAAGCCGGCCCTCTCGCAGGCGTCGGCCGCCATGACCGCGTGGCCGCCCGAGCGGGAGATGATGGCCAGGCGGTTGCCCTTCAGGCGCGGCAGCGGCAGGATCTTGAGGTAGTTGACCAGCGTGTCGGCGTCGTCGAAGCGGGCGATGCCCACCTGGGAGAGCGCCGCGGTCACCACCGCGTCGTCGCCGGAGAGCGAGGCGGTGTGGGACTGGGCGATCTCGCGCGCCAGCGAGCCGATGTTCGACTTGTGCAGCAGGATGGGCTTGCTGGTCTTGCGCGCGATGTCCATCAGGCGCCGCCCGTCGGCGATGCCCTCGAGGTACATGACGATGATGTCGGTCTCGGGGTCGTCCTTGAGGTACTCGAGCAAGTCGCACTCGTTGATGTCGAGCTTGTTTCCTATGCTCACGAACTTGGACACACCGAGGTTCTCGGAGGCCAGCACGTTCAGGTAGCTCAGGCCCACTCCGCCCGACTGGGAGAGGATGGACACGCGCCCGCGCCGAAACACGTCCTTGAGCCGGGCGAAGGGCAGCACCAGGCCGTTGTGGAAGTTGGCCACCCCGATGCCGTTGGGGCCGATGAAGCGGATGCCGTGCCGCCGGGCGATGTCCTGCACCTGCTGCTGGAGGGCGACACCCTCGGGGCCGTACTCGCCGAACCCGGCCGACTCGATGATGACGCGGCGGATGCCCTTCTGGCCGCACTCCTCGATCACGCCCGGCACAAAGCGCGCCGGCACCAGCACCACGGCCAGATCCACCGCGTCGGGGATGTCGGAAACCGAGCGGTGGATGCGCCGCCCGAAGGCGTTGCCGCCGCGCGGGCCCACCTGGTAGATGATGCCGTCGAAGGAAAACTCGTGCAGGTTCTGCACGATGCTGCGGGCCAGGTTGTCGGGCGAGTCCGACACCCCCACCACGGCCACGGTGCGGCTGTTGAAGAAGGCGTCCATGCGGGTCTCCTGGGCTATGGGAGGGGGGATGGTACGCAAGGCACCATCAAAAATCAACTTCCGGCCGGCAGCCCCAATCCTCGGGCAGCACCCCGTTCGCTTGATCGGGATTCGCCGCTCTGGTAACAGCCGGCTCATGCCCGAGTGGCTGAACCACAACCCGGTGCTGCTCGGTTTCCTGGCCTCGCTGGCGGCGGGGCTGGCGACCGGCGTGGGGGCGCTGCCGATCCTCTTTTTGCGGCGCTTCTCGGAGCGGGTGATGGACACCCTGCTCGGCTTCGCCGCCGGGGTGATGCTGGCGGCCACGGTGTTCTCGCTCATCGTCCCGGCCATCGCCGCCGGGGGCGTGTGGCGCGCCATCGTCGGCATCGTGCTGGGCGGCCTGCTGCTGGAGGCCGCGGATCATCTGCTGCCGCACACCCACCTCGAGCCCGGAGGGAACACCGAGGGGCCGAAGAGCTCGCTGCGCAAGACCTGGCTCTTCGCCATCGCCATCACCATCCACAACCTGCCCGAGGGCCTGTCGGTGGGGGTGGGCTTCGGCTCCGGCAACATCCACGCCGGGCTCATCCTGGCGCTGGCCATCGGATTTCAGAACATGCCCGAGGGCCTGGCCGTCGCCCTGCCGCTGCTGCGCGAAGGGTACCCCCGGCCGCGGGCGCTGTTCTACGCAACGCTCACCGGGCTGGTGGAGGCGCCCATGGGCCTCCTGGGCGCGGCGCTGGTGGTGTGGATAGCGCCGATGCTGCCCTACGCCCTGGCCTTCGCCGCCGGGGCCATGCTGTACGTCATCTCCGACGAGATCATCCCCGAGACCCACCGGCGCGGCTTCGAGCGCGAGGCCACCTGGGGCCTCATCGCCGGCTTCTGCCTCATGCTGGTTCTCGACAACATTTTCGGATGACGGCCGGCCGATTCCTTGCGCGGCCGGCCGCGGTCGGCCATAATCGACTTCGTGCCTCGATCAGGCCAAGAAGCGGCTCCAACGCCTCCCGAACCGAAACAGGTCCTGGAGCGCCTGGACGAGCTTCCGCCCTTGCCGCAGAGCACCATCGAGCTCGGCGAGCTCATCGAGGATCCCCGCTCCACTCCCCTGGCGCTGGCCCGGCTCATCGAAAAAGATGTCTCGCTGGCGGCGCGGGTGCTGCGCATGGCCAACTCGGCCTTCTACGGCATCGCGGGCGGCGTGGACAGCCTGGAACGCGCCGTGTGTTTTTTGGGCTTTTCCACCATCCACCAGATCGCGGTGTATTTGCAGTCGCGCCAGATCCTGGACGGGGCGGGCGCGCGGCCGCCGGAGGCGCTGTGGCACCACGCGCACCAAGTCGCGCGAGCAGCCCGGGAACTCGCCCAGCAGATGCGCTGGCCCATGGTCGCGCGGTTCTACGCGGCCGGCTTGCTGCACGATCTGGGCCGGGTGGCCTTGTTCTGCCTGTTTCCCGAACGCGCTCAGCGCTGGAAACCCTCCGGCGCGAAGCGCGCAAAACGCCTCGCCGAAGAGCGCGCCGTCTTCGGACTCGATCACCAGACGGCCGGAGTGCGCCTGGCCCGGCGCTGGCGTTACCCGGTCAGCCTGCTCGCGGTGATCGCCGGCTGCCACGGAGAAGACAACGCGGCGCAAGCGCAAGAAAACGAAGAAAATCTCCTGCTCGCGGCGGTCTCCTTCGCGGACGGGCTGGCGCGCGCGCAGGACGACGACAAGGGTATCGCCGGGGTGGAAATCGCTCCCGACCCTGCCGCACACGCCCGCCTGGGGATCTCCGCGGAGGAACAAGAATCCCTGGCGAACCTTCTTCGGAGCGAACTCTCGACCAGCGAAGACAACGAGGATTCGCATGAGCGATGACTTCGATACGCTCGGCAAGGACCTGCTCGATCTTTTGCTAGATCGAACGCCGGATGTGTTTTTACTCGTGGATCCGAAGCGCATGGAAATCCTTGCGGCCCGCGGCCCCAGCGAAAGCCTGCTGGGCAAACCCGCCTCGGCCCTCTGCCCGATGCCACTTGCGGCGCTGTGTCCGAGGCAGCCTGCGCCGCACCTTCCCTGTCTGGGTCCGATACACTTTGCCCAGGAAGGACGCTGGGCGGAGATGGCCATCGCCGGAGCGGGGGGCATGCTACGAGTCTGCTCGGTCTGGGTAGTGCCGCTCGATCCGCCGGGGCGGGGACCTGTCCTGGTGCGACTGACGGACATCAGCGAGCGCTACGACCTGGAGCGGAAGCTTCGCGCAGCCCAGCAGGGCGTGCGCAAGGTCGATGTCGAGCGCGCCCGCGAGCAACAGGCCCGGCAAGAAAAGAGACGGACCGACCTGCTGTACATCTTCGCCGCCGGTCTCTCCCACGAGCTGAACAACCCGCTCTGTGCCGCCCTGGCCAACTTCGCCGCGGCCCAGGACATCTGCCGCGAGGCGGCCGAGCGCCCGAGCCGTGAGAACGCGGCCGAGATGCACGAGTTGATGCGGGACTCGCACGCCGCGCTCAAGCGCATGGAGGGCCTGGTAAAGTCGCTGCGCCAACTCGAGTACCAGCCGCGGGCGCAGCCGCTGGACGCCGCCGCCTGGCTGCGCAAGCACCCGGACCTCGCCGGCATCGAGCTGGAGGCGCCCGAGACGCTGCCCGTCCGCAGCGACCCCGTTCTCCTGGAGCGCATCCTCGTGCCTTTGCTCGACAACGCCCGCCGGGCCATGAACGGCCGGCCGGGGATCCGCCTGGTCCTGGCGAAGGCCCCGGACGGATTTTCGCTGCGGGTCGAGGATCGCGGGCCGGGCGTCCCGCCCGATCTCGCGGAGCGGGTGTTCGATCCGTTCTTCACCACCCGACCGCCGGGACAGGGGCTGGGCCTGGGGCTGTTTCTGGCCCGGCACGCCGCCCAGCAGCTGGGTGGCACCCTGACCCTGGAGCCGAGGGACGGAGGCGGTTGCGTGGCCGTGGCCCGCCTGCCCATGGATTCCACGCCCTTCGGCGTCAAGGCCGGCTCCGCACAGTACGAATCCTTTCGCACCCCGAGCCGCTGATCCGGTTTCCTGGCGGCGGCCGCGGCCGCTCGAGCCATGCGCCCTCGCCCGGACGGGTGCGGGCGGGCGGACAGGTTCAGATCGCGAGGCCCACCAGGCCCCCGCAAGACACGTCGAAGCCGAAGCTGCCGGCGTAGCCCGCCCCGAGGCCGAAGAAGAACCCGCCGTAGAACCACTCGCCCATGTCGAACGACAACGACAGCGTCCCGCCGGCCCGCGCGCCGATGAGGTTCTGGCGCTCGGCCGGATCGGCGCCGGCGGGCGGCCGCCCGGTGAGGACCAGCAGCGCGGCCTGCGCCGACACGGCCAGCTCGGCGTCGCGCCACTTGGCGACCTTCTCCATGGGCAGGACGAAGCGGACCCCGGCACCCGCCAAGATGCGATCCAGGTCGAGCGCGTAGAAGTGCCGGTAATCGAGCGTCAGGTAGGCGAAGGCGATGTCCGCCCGCGCCTGCAGCCCGGAGCCGGCGTCGAAGTAGAAGCCGCTGTCCGAAGCGCCCGGCCGCTGCAGGTTGCCGAGCAAGCTGGCCTCGATGGGTTTGACCTCGAGATCCAGACCCACCTCGATGGCCCGGGCCGGGGCGGCGAGCGAGGGAAGGAACACCAGGCACATCACGCCGGCGTGGCGCAATCGGCGTCCGCGGGATGGCCGCCAGACGCCTGGCGCCGTCGCGCGCGGGGTATCTTCTCGCCATGGGTTTCGGCATCGCGGCATGGAATCGATCCCTTACGGATTGAGGATGTCCTTGAGCAGCTTCGCCTCCGGGCTTTCGGTGATCACGATGTCCACCCGCCGGTTGCGCCGGCGGTCGGCCTCGTTGTCCTGCGGCGCGATGGGATGGGCGTCGGCGTACCCCACCGCGGAGAGCCGTTGCGGCGGCAGCCCGAGCGAGATGAGGTAGCGCACCACCGCGCTGGCCCGGGCCGAGGACAACTCCCAGTTGGAGGGGAAGCGGGCGCTGGACATCGGCAGCGAACAGGTGTGTCCCTCGACCCGCACGGCGTAGTCGGTGCCGGCGATGACCTCCGCCACTTGCTTCAGGATGGGATGCACCGATGGTTGCAGCTCGGCCGATCCCGGCGGGAACATGATCCCCTCGGCGGCGAAACGCACCGTCACTCCGCGCTCGGACGGGATCACGCTGAGCGATCCCTGCAAACCGGCGCGCTTGATGAGCTTCTTGATGTTGGCCGCCACCACCGACATCTGGGCCACGCCCGATCCGGCCACGATGGCGATCTTGGTGCCGTCCGCCGGCCCCGGCATGAGCACGCCCTTGCCGCCTTCGGGCATGGTCTTCTCGGTGCCGCCGAAGTTCATGCGCAGCGCCCCGGCCACCGCCTGGAATTTCTTCAGGTCCAGGATGGAGAGCGAGTACAGCATGACGAAGAAGGCCACCAGCAGCGTGATCATGTCGGCGTAGGTCAGCAGCCAGCGCATCGAGCCGCCGCCGTCGTGCCCGCCGCCGCCGCCGCTGTCTTTGTGCTTCTTGGCCATGCTCCTCCCGGCAGAAGTCTCAGGTCGCGCTCGGGGCCTCGGCCTTGGCCGCGCCCTTCTCGCGCTGGACGCCCGCACGCTGCTCCGGGGACAGGTACACCTTGAGCTTCTCCTCGGTGATACGCGGGTTGTCACCGGCCTCGATGGAGATGATGCCCTCGATCATGGCCCGCCGCACCAGGCTCTCCTCGGCGTTTCGCGCTTTGAGCTTGGCGCCCAGAGGCAAGAAGATCAGGTTGGCGAAGGACACCCCGTAGAAGGTGGCGATGAAGGCGCCAGCGATGGCCGCGCCCATCTTGCTGGGATCCTCGAGCTGGCCCAGGGCGTGCACCAGCCCGAGCACGGTGCCGATGATGCCCAGGGTGGGCGCATAGCCGCCCATGGTGGAGAAAAACCCCTCGCCTTCGTGGTGGCGCTCTTCGATGTGATCGAGATCGTTTTCCAGGATGGAGCGGGTGACCTGCATGTCGAAGCCGTCGGCCACCAGCTGGATGCCCTTTTGCAAGAATTCGTCCTGGATCTTGGCCACCTCGGACTCGAGCGCCAGCAGGCCCTCGCGCCGGGCGCGCTCGGAGAACCGCACCAGGGTGCGGATGGTCTCGGAGAGATCCATGTGCTTTTCGAAAAAAGCGTTTCTCAGCACCTTGCCGATGTTGAGCGTGGTCTTGAGCGGGAAGCTCATCATGGTCACGCCGAGCGTGCCGCCCACGATGAGCATGAAGGCCGGCGCGTTGATCAGCGCCGACAGGTGGGTGCCTTCCCACAGGGCCGAGCCGACCAGGGCCACCCAGGCCATCACCAGACCGACGACGGTCGCCTTGTCCATGACTCACTCCCCGGCCGTCGGGCCCGCGTGCACCGCGCGCCGGTACGCCACCACGCGCTTCACCACCTCGTCCACCGGCTCCTCGACCATGTATTTCATGCCGTTCACCAACGTCACCACGGTGTCCGGGGTGCGCTCCACGGTGAGGATGAGCTCGGCGTTGAGCACGAAATCGTGATGGCCCAGGCGGGTCAGATGGATCACGGCATCTCTCCCAGGCGCGGGCGGCGCGCCGCGCCCATATCTTCATCGGCCCGCGCGGGGCGGACTTGAGCGAAACGTCATGGCTTGCTCCGCACGGGGAGGCGGACCTCCACCACCGTCCCCTGCCCCGGCGTCGAGTGCACCTGGATGCGCCCGTGGTGCCGGCTCACGATGCCCCAGGCCATGGACAACCCCAGCCCGCGGCCCTCGCCCATGGGGCGGGTGGTGTAGAACGGCTCGAACAGGTGGCGCAGCTCGTCCTCGCGGATGCCTTGCCCGCTGTCGCGAAACGCCGCGACCGCCTCGTCCCCATCCCGGCGCAGGCGGATGTCCAGCCGGCCGCCGCCGGGCATGGCATGGAAGGCGTTGAGGATGATCTCCACGAACGCCCGGGCCAGATTCCCCGGGTCGAGCCACAAGGGCGGCAGCTCCTCGGCGTGCAGGTCCACCTCCACGTTCGTCGGGCGGGACGCGAACGCCAGGCACAGCGCGTCTTCCAGGCACGCGCGCAGGTCGGCTTCTTCCATGAAACCCGGCTGCCCGTCGGGTGCGAGATTGGCCAGCGCCCGCACCACGCCGTGCACCCGGTCCAGCCCGCTGACGGTCTCGGCGATGAGCTTGGGCACGTCGGCCAACAGCTCCTCCGTCTCCGGCGGCAGCGGCCCGCGCCGGCGGATTTCGGCGTCGAGGGCCTGGAGGTATTCCTGCAGGCTGGTGAGGTTGGAGCGGGCGAAGGCCAGCGGGTTGTTGATCTCGTGGGCCACCGCGCCGGCGATGCGGCCTAGCGAATGATATTTCTCCGACTGCACCAGGCTCACCAGTTGCTGCCGGGTGCGCTCGTAGGCGCGCTTGAGCAACTCGTAGCGGTCCAGCACCTCGCCCAGCTCGCCGGCCAACCGCTGGTTGGCGCGCTCCACGATCTCGGCGCACAACTGGGACGGCTCGACGGGCTGCCCGAACATGTCCCCGAGCTCCGCCAGCCGGCGGTAGATGCCGCTCGCCAGCGCCTCCGTCTCGGCGCGAGGCAGGAACTGTCCCAGGAAGCTCTCGCCATCGTTGAGTCCGTTCTCGACGCCCAGGTGGCATTGGTAGGTCAGCGCGTCGGCCGCGGCCACCAGCTGGGCCGCCCGCCGGGCGCATTCGTCCGGCTCCGAATCCGGCGCGTGATGCTGGCGCACAACCTTCCAGATGCTGGGCGGGACGCGCCAGCGCGAGAGCAGCAAGGCGCCCACCTCGGCGTGATCGACGCCGTACTGCAAGCGCTCCCGCTCCAGGGTCCAGCGGCGGCCCGCCGCGCCCGGGCTGGCCGGCGCCGGAGGCTCCAGCATGGGGAACCGGCCCACGTCGTGGAGCAGGCCCCACACGAAGGCCTCGTCCGCCGGGAGCTGGTAGCGGCCGGCCAGCGCCTCGCAGGTCAGGGCGCAGGCCAGCGAGTGGCGCCACAGGCGGTAGGCCGGCTCCCCGGCTCCATGTCCGGGTACGTGGCGCAGGATGGTGATGCCAAGCACGGCATAGCGCACGGCCCGCGTGCCCATCACCGCGGCGGCGCGCTCGACGGTGGTGACCGGGGACACGGTGCGGTACACCGCGCGGTTGGCCATCTTGAGGACGTTGCTGGTCAGCGCGGGATCGGAACGGATCAGGTCGACCAGCGCGCCCAGGTCGGCCTTTTCGTCCAAGCACACCTCCAGCACCCGCGCCGCCACCGGCGGCAGGGCGGGGAGTGATTCCATCCGCTCCAGCGCCCGGCGCAACTGGCATCCGGAGCGCGTCACCTTCTCCAGGAAAGCCCGCGCCTCCGCGTCCGGCTCCTGGAACTCGACGCCCCAAACGCTCTGGGATCCCTCGGCGGCCGCGTGGCGCACCCGCCCCTGCACCCGGGCCAGGGGTGCCCCTCCTTCCTCGGCGGGAAACACGATCTCGATCCGTTCCCCGGCCGGCACCGAAGCTGGCGCGCGCAGCGAGGCGCCGCCGAGCGAAAGCTCGCGGGTCTGGCCCGAAAACCGCCGGCCGCCGGAGACGATGACGACGGGCATCTGAATGGCCACCCGCATCTGGGCCCGGCTCGCGAGCTGGAGCAAGGAGAACAGGCGCTGCTGAAACTCCGAGATCGGCGGCGGCTCGGCCAGCAGCAGCACCGGTGGGAGGTTCTCGTAGCGCTGTCTCGCCTCGGCCGCCAGCCCGGGGCACAGCACCACCGCCATGAGCGATTTCAGCGACGCCTGGCGCCGGAGCTGCTCGAGCACATCGTCGCCGAGCATGTCGGGCATCCAATGATCGAGCAGCAGCAGGTCGGGCGGCCGGCGCGAGGCCTCCAGCAAGAGCGCCCAACCGGAGGAAGCGGTGCGCACGTCCACCCCCTCGCGGTTCATCAGGCTCTGGGCCAGATCGAAACGCCAGCAGATGTCCTCGTAGGCCAGGATGGATACCGTCGCCATGATCCGCGCGTCCTTTCTCTGCGCCGCCGCCGATGCCGGGACCGGCGCGGCTCCCCCCCGCTAGGTGACCTGCAAGTTCCGCACGAAATCGGCCGGGTTCGAGGCCGCCGCCCGGGCCACCTCGAAGTCGAGCAGCCCGGCCTCCAGCATCCGCCGCAGTTCCTGATCGAACGTGTGCATGCCGTCCGGGGCCGACTGGGCGATGCGCTCCGCGAGCCCGCGCAGGCGCTCCGGCTTGCGGATCATCTCCTGGATGCTGGCGGAGCGGAGCATGAGCTCGGTCACCAGGATGCGGGCCTTGCGCCCCTTCATGGGCAGCAGCTTCTGGCTCAGCACCGCCTGCAGCGTCTCGGCCAGGCGAAAGCGTCCCGCCAACTGCTCCTCCGGCGGGAACAGGCTGATCAGGTGCTCGATGGTGCTGGTGGCGTCGCTGGTGTGGATGGCGCTGAGCACCAGGTGTCCGGTCTCGGCGGCCTGCAGCGCCACCCGCACCGTCTCCAGGTCGCGGATCTCGCCCAAAAAGATGGTGTCCGGGTCCTCCCGCAGCGCGGCCCACACACCCGCCGAGTAGTCCAGGATGTCCCGCCCCACCTCGCGCTGGCTCACCAGCGACGTCCCCGGACCGATGACGAACTCGACCGGATCCTCGATGGTCAGGATGTGCTGGCGCGTGTTCTTGCAAAGATAGTCCAGAAACGAAGCGATGGTGGTGGACTTGCCCATTCCGGTGGCGCCGGTCACCAGCACCAGGCCCCGATCGAGGGTGGCGATGCGCTTGACCGCCGGGGGCAGCCGCAGCGCGGCGAAGTCGGGGATCTGCAGCGGGATGAGCCGCAGCACCAGCGCCGCGTCCCCCCGCGCGAAGAAGCGATGAACCCGAAAGCGCGCCGCCCCCGGCCACTCGGCCGAAAAGTCGAACTGGCTCGAGGCCGCGGCCCGCTCCCGCAGGCCCGCCGGAACCATGCGCTCGGAGACGGCCAGCAGCGCCTCCCGGTCGAAGCTCATGCCCTCGACCGGCAAGAGTTCGCCGGCCACCCGCAGCATGGGCGGCTGCCCGACCCGGACGTGAACGTCGGAGGCGCGCTGCTGCACCGCCACGGCCAGCAGGCGGGCGATGTTCTGTTCGGCGGCGGCGATGTCCACGTTCACGCCTCCTCGGCGGCTTCGATCCCGCTCGCGCTCTCCTCGGCCGCCAGCGAGCGGCACAGGCCTTCCAGCCCCTCGGACAGGGGCAACACTTCCCCGGTCAGGATCTCCTCGCAGCCCGGATCGTCCCTCAGCGCGCGCGCCAGCAAATCCTCGACCGCGGCGCGCAGTTGGACCAGGTAGCGGCGCAGCACTTCCCGGACGGGGTTTTTGGGCGACGGCGGACCGATGTCCCGCTCGATGTCGCCGATGCGGGCCAGCGCCTCCTTGAGCGAGAGGACGGCCGCGCCCTTCTCCTCGTCCAGCGCGCGCCGCAGCAAGGCCGGTACCCGTCCAGCGGCCTCTGTTCGCTTTCGCTCCATTCTCAAGTGACCCCCGCGGCCAGCGCCAGCCGGCCGACCGGCTCCCGCTCCCGGCGTTCGCGCCCGAACAGGAGAGATTCCAGCGCCCGCGGCTCGAGCGGTTTTCGCAGCAGAACGGCCTCGCCCGCGGAGGGAGGAGCCACGGCGTTGGAATTGCCGCAGAGAAACACGACGCGGCCGGGCAGCGAAATGCCCCGCCGGCGAGCCTCTCCCAGAAGCCGCCCGCCCGAAAACCCCAGCGAGTCGAGATCCAGGATCAGGCCGTCGAACGTCGTCGAGGCCAGCGCCGCGAGCACGGCGTCGCTGCCGCAGGCAAACACCTCGCAGCCTCCGGCCAGCCCGCTCTCGATTGCGATCCGGGTCCGTTCGTCCCCGGACGAAAGGAGCCAGCGGCCCCGGCGGCTCGGCCTGGGGTGCGTTCGGTTCGGATGGTTCATGCGGGCCACCTCCGCGGAGCCACGTCGAGGGCCCCGAACCCTTTGCAACCACCATGCCAGGCACGGCGCTTTGCGCCGCTCGCTTGCAGGCGCTCCCGATGCCTGCAAAAATCCGCCATTTTTCAATTGGTTATCCATCAACCACCCTGGTATTGATGGAGTTGCCGTCCTGGCACAGATAAGAGCGCAATGCCTCTCGGGCGACGGCATTCTGACGCCTCTTTTCGCGGATGTCGTCGCGAGCCTTGAGAAAGGACGATATCAAAGCCTCGCCCGATGCAATCAACTCTTTGATTTTTTTTGATATTTCGTCTTCTGGGCCGCGTCTCTGGTCAGGGGCCGTCCCCAGCGCGCGCGTGTCAATATCGACCAGGGATGATACAAGACGTTGACGTTCGGCCAGAGCGGCGGAGGCAGCCGCGAGGTCGGAGGCTGCCAGCGCCTCCCGCATCCTGAGGGAATGCTCCTCGATGGCCCGGATGATCGCCAGCGCCTGGAAAAGGCGTTCGTTCACGGCTCACCCCACCCGCTCCACCGGTTTTGCTTCGTTGGCTTTTTCCAGCGCTTCCTGCCAGGTCTGGCGCAGATCGCTCAGGATGCGGGTCACATCCGCGAGCGGCTGGGCCGAGCGCTCGGCCTGGGCGGCCACGATGCGATCCAGCACGAACTGGTACAGCCGCTCCAGGTTGGCGCAGATCTCGGGAGCCACGGAATGGTCGAGCACGGCGGCAAGCTCGTGCACGATGGCCATGACCTTGCGCATGAGCGGGAGCGCCTCGAGATACCGGCCGCGGCCGATCTCGTCGATGGCCTGGCCGTTGAAGCGCAGCGCCCCGTCGTAGAGCATGAGCAGAAGCTGGCCGCGGTCGGCGGTGAGCACCCGGGAGGACTGGTAGGGGTTCGTCATGGATCACCCGTTCTGGTCGGTGTTGAACTGGCTGGACCAGTTGAGCAGGCTGGTCTGCTGCGCCTTGAGCTGGCTGATGACGGTCTCGAGATAGGTGAACTGCTGCACCAGCAAGGCCTCGTAGTCGGCCACCCGCTGTTCCATGCGCGCGATCTGGTCGGACAGGTTCTCGCGGCGCGAATCCAGCCCCTCTTGCCGCTGGACCAGGATGCCGGAGACGACATCGGTGTAGTCGGCGGCCACCGCGCCGAAGCGGGCCGCCAGCCCGCTGCTCTCCTGGACGAACAGCCCGGCCACCCCCGTCATGTCCTCGGCCAGCGCCTCGTCGAGTTCGGCCGAATCGACGCTCAAGGTGCCATCCGAGCCGGTCTTGATGCCGATCTGGTACAGGGTGGCGATGTCACTGCCGGCCTGGCTCACCGGCTCTCCCGCCGCGAGCTGGAGTCGCGATAGCAGCCCGCGCAGCGTGCTGTCGCCGAACAGCACCCCCACTCCGCCGTCCGCGTCGCGGACGAACTGCGAATGCAGCAGCGACACCACCTTGTTGTAGGCGTCCACGAACGCTTGCACGCGGCCCTTGACCGTCGCCGCATCGGCCGAAACCGTGACCTGCACCGTCGACTGGCCGGTGTCGTCCAGGATGTCCAGGGTCAGCCCCGGCACCACGCCGGTGAGGCGGTTCTCGCGCCGCTCCACCAAGAGCCCGTCGAACATCACCTGCGCGTTCTGCGCCTGCACCGTCTGCGTCAGCGAGAGCTCCTGGCCGCTGCTGCCGCTGTAGGACTCGCTGATCACCAAGGCATCGTCGGCCGAGCCCTCATACCCGGTATCGCGGGCGTACACGGTGAGGTAGGCGGCGCTGCCAGTGTCGATCACCGCGGCGGTCACGGCCGCGCCCGACTGGTTGATGGCGTAGGCCACGTCGGAGAGGGTCATGCCTTCCTCGATGGTCACCTCCACCGGGTCGGCGCTGCCCACCGTGATCTGGAGCGTGCCGGCCTTGACCTCGGCGTCGGCGGAGGCGAAGGCCACCGAGCGGTCCTGCTCGGCGCGGGCACGCTGCAGCACCTGGATGGAATACGCGCCCGGGCTGGCCGAGCCGCTGGCGCTGGCTCTCAGCACGCTTTCGTCGGACGAGGACGCCGTATACGCCAGGATCTCGCTCGATCGATCCATGCCCGAGAGCAAGGATTCGAGCGAGGACAGCGCGCTGGAGATCTCGTTAAGGAGCGACTTCTGGGTGTCGATGGTGGCCTGCTTTTTTTGCAGGTTCTGGATGGGGATCCGCTCGAGCGCGACGAGCTGCTCGATGATGCTGTTGGTGTCGAGACCCGAAAAGATGCCGCCGGCGCGAAATGTCATGGGCGCTTCCTTTCCGTCAGAGTCATCGGCGCGCCGGCGCGGATCTTGAGCCATGGCCGAGACCGGAAGCGGCGAGGCGAGCGGAGGCGCGATGCGGAAACGGCGGCGGGGAGGGAAAGGGGCGGCCCCGGGCGAGGACCGGAGCCGCCCCGGGGATCAGGTGACGCTGTCGAAAAACAGCCCTCGCAGGACTTCCAGGTTGGCCAGGACCTTGCGGACCTCCGCGGGCGGGATCTCCCGCACCACCCGGCCCGTGGCCTTGTCGATGACCAGGATGACCGGCTGATGGAGCGGCCCGTCCTTGAGCACCATGGCCTGGCCCTCCGCCAGGATGTCGCTCCCCACCAGAACGGGCGGTTCCGCCCGCCGGGGAGCCGGCTCCTGCGCCGGCCGGGGCTCGCGGGGCCGGGAGGCCTCGGAGACGGCCGCGGAGGGCTCGGACGCTCCCGCCACGGGAGGCGTCGCGCCCACGGGTTTCAGGTTCGGCACGGACATGGCTCACCCCGTGTTCCGGGCGCCCGCGGCGCGGGCGGCCCGGACGGCGTTACTTCAGCAGGCTCAGGGCCACCTGGGGCACGGCGTTGGCCTGGGCCAGCACGCCCACGCCCGCCTGCATCAGGATCTGGGCCTTGGTGAGCGTGGAGGTCTCCGCCGCCACGTCCACGTCCCGGATGCGCGAGTTCGCCGCCGACAGGTTCTCGTGCTGCACGCCCAGGTTGGCGATGGTGCTGTTCAGCCGGTTCCCCAGCGCGCCCAGGTCGGCCCGCAGGGTGCTCACCGCCACGATGCCGGTGTCGATGAGCCCGAGCGCCGTCTGGGCGTTGGCCTTGGTGTCCACTGCCGCGACGTCAACGCCCAGGGTGGTGGTGTCGGCGGCGCCGATGGTCACCGTGATGCGGTCGTTCGCGGTGTTGCGGATGCCCACCTGGAAGTCCAGGACGGCGGTGCCATCGAGCAGCGCCGTGCCGTTGAACTCGGCGGTGGCCGCGATGCGGTCGATCTCCTCGATCAGCGCCTGGAACTCGGTGTCGATGTAGCCGCGCTCGGTGGCGCCCACGCCGTCGGAGGCCGACTGCATGGCCAGCTCGCGCATGCGGATGAGGATGTTGGAAATCTCGTTGAGCGAGCCCTCCGCGGTCTGGATGACGCTCACGCCGTCGAAGGCGTTTCGCTGCGCCTGCGCCGCCGAGCGGATCTGGGCGCGCAGGTTCTCGCTGATGCCGAGCCCGGCGGCGTCGTCGCCGGCCTTGGTGATGCGGTAGCCACTGGACAGCTTGGACAGCGACGAGTCCAGCATGAGCTGGGTCTGCATCAGGTTGCGCTGGGCGTTCAGCGCGGACACGTTGGTTTGGATGGACATAACCATGATCTTCCTCCTTGGAAGGTTGGGCGAGGCTTCCGCGCCCCGCGGGTTTCACTTGTCTTCATCGGCCCGTCTCGGCGCACCTTGAGCCGGGCGCGCGCGGGCCAGGCGCAGGCAGGCGTCGAACACCCACTGCTCAAGCTCGCGCCGCCAGAACACCCGCTCCACCGCGTCCGGCTCCCTCCCGTCCAGGCTCACTTCGCCGAGACTGAGGCGCGGCGGCCGCTCCCGTCCGGGCTTGATCTGCGAGAGAAGGCGCACCGCGACCTCCTCCAGCATCTCCCGCGGCGATGCGCTCCCCGCGTCCGTGGCCCGAAAGACAAGCTCGGCCGGCCGCCCCAGGTCGCCGCTGGCCACCACCTCCGGCGATGCGGCTTCGGCGGGCGGCGCTCCCGCCTCCTCCCAGACGCCGTCGGGGGACAGGCGCAGCGAGAGGGGCGCCGCGCCATCGGTCCCGGCCGCGGCCTCCCGCAGCAGCAGGGAAAGCCGCTGGCGGGCGCCGCCGTCGCGGTCCCAGGACATCCGTCCGTCCGGCGCCAGGCACACGAGCAGGCTGCCGCCGTGCTGCCGCAGCAGAACGCAGCAGGCCCCCGCGCGCTGCCCGCGCCGCTGCGCCTCGCGAAATGGATCGAGCGCCCGGCTGGCGGGATCGAGCGTGAGCCGGCGCCCCGGCTCCACCGCACGCCGCGCCAGCACCCGCATCACGTCGTCCTCCGCCAGATCCCGCAGCGCGTCCAGCGCGCTCCGAGTTCGTAGCAGCAGGACGTTCTTGCCCCCCAGGCGTAGCCACAGCACGCGCTCCGCCGCCCCGTCGCCCGGCGCGCGCGCCATCGTCTCCAGCACCGTCTGCACCAGCCGACGCAGGCGAGGCACGCCTCGTCCCGAGGAGGCATCCCGCGGGGCCACCTCGAACGCCGCGAGCGGCAGGCTCTCCCCGAAGCGCGCGATGCGCAGCAAAAGCTCCACCAGCCCCTCCGCGCCCTGGAACGTCCGGCGCACCAGGGTCCCCCAGCTGGTCGCTTCCCACGCCAGCAAGCGCTCGAGCTGGCACTCGCCATCCGGGCCGTAGTCCAGCGGATCCCACTGCTGGGAGAGCCGCTGCACCTCCTGTTCGGCTGGCGGCGAGGCGAACTGCGCCTCCAGCAGCAGCCGTTCGGGCCGCGGGGTCTCGACGAAACGCTCCACCGGCACCGCGTCGGGCCGGGCGCCGGCGCCGAACCTGGAGAGCCGCTCCAGCCGGCGCCGGATCGACGACAGCCGGGCGCCGGGCCAGCCGTCCACCCGCACCACCGTCTCGGGGCCGAACAGGCCGTTCTGCGCCGGGAAGGCCATGGCCAGGTCCTCGTCCAGGCCGCGCGCCAGGGTCTCCCCGCCGGCGCACTCCAGGCGCACCCCCTCCGCCTCCAGGCGGAACGAGAGCAGCGGCTGCACCAGCGAGCCGGGAAAGTACCCGGTGGCCAGCAGCGGCACCTGATGGGGATCCTGGCCGCGGCTGCAGCGCAGCTTGTTCTGCAAGGCGATGAAGTCGCGGGCCCGCAGGGCCTGCGGCGGCAAGGACGGGTAGCGCTGCTGCAGGCGCTCCAGGGCCGACTCCAGGTATTGCTGGATGCGCCGCCCCAGCCGGTCCACCGCGGCCGGGCTCCAGCGTTCAAAGCCGCGCAGCCGTTCCGCCCGCGACGCCGGCCAACCCCAGCGCCCGGCCAGCTCGCTCAGCCGGCTCTCGAGGTCGACCCCCTCGCCCGCGCCGCGGGCGCTCCACAACTGCAGGTAGAACGCCTCCTGGAGCAGGTCGACCTCCTCGCCGCGGCCGGCGGCCTGCACCTCCGCCACCAGCACGTCCAGCAGCAGCAGGTAGGGATCGCTCTCCAGCGGCCCCGGCGGCCGCGGGCCCATGACCCGCTCCTTGAGCAGCTCGCACAACAAAGCCGGCGTTTCCGCCTCCAGGTGGCGCAACAGCAGCGTCATCTTCAGCAGGGCCTTGAACGGCCGCTGCACCGCCTTGAGGAACTGGTACAACCCCGCGCCCAGCATCTCCTCCGCGCCGACCGGCCGCGGCGCCCCCAGGTCCAGATAATCGTCCAGCAAGATCCCCGGCTCCCGGTCCAGCGCCTGCGCGGCGCGGCGGTATTCCTCTTCGTCGAGGTGCGGCGGCAGCAGCCACCACAGCGGGGCGCGCCCCTGAATGACCAGGTGGGTGCGGTAGAACTCCTCCTGCAGCGCGTGGCGCATGGCGGAGCCGCAGCTTTCCCCATCCAGCGCGCCGAAGTCGCACTGGCGCACCTGCGCAAGACTCAAGGGGAAGAAGTGGACCTCCAGCCCGCGGGCGGCGGCCCACTCGGCGAGCGCGTCCAGCCGCCGCCGCAACAGGCGCGGGCCCTTGCCCTGCATCTCGCGCTCGTCCAGGATGAGCCACAGGTCGAGATCCGACTGACGCGTCTGGGCCACCGTGCCCATACTGCCGATGGTGAACAACGCCTGGATGGCGGGCCGGCCCCGGCTGAGCGCCGGCTGCCAGCCCACTTTCGGAAACAGCCGGCCCATGGCTTGGCGCATGGCCTCGCCGGGCTCGAAGTTCACGATGCCGGCCGGGCAACCGGCGCATTCGCCGGCGGCGGGCGTTCCCGGCGCCACCTGGTGCAACAGGATGGGCAGGGCGTCGAACACCAGCCGGGCTGGTTCGTCCAGCCGCTGGCGCAGCGCCTGCAAGCGGGAGGCGCGCACCATGCGGTAACGGCGCTGGCGCTCGCGGGCGTTCAGCGGCGGCGCCGCGGTCGCCGGCGGCGGGATCCGTTCCGGGCCGGGAAGCTGGCTCCAGAAATCGGCTTCTTCGCGGCTCATGCGCCCGCGGGCAAGGCGTAGCGCAAGGGCCAGGCGGGATTGTCCAGCACCAGTTGCACGCCCAGGCGGCTGCGGCTGTTGAGCACCACCGGGGCCTTGAGGTTCAGCGTGGCCCGGCCTTCCCCCGGCGGGAAGGACACCACCACGCCCAGCCACAAGTCCTCGGGGCCGTATTCGCCCACCTGCTCGGCCAGGTCGGAGGGATACTCCGGCCGGTAATCGGTGACGAAGTGCAGCGGCGAGGCCACCGGAAAGGCCAGCCCGCCCTCGTCCACCGACTGGAGCCAGTGGAACGGCGAGCCGGGCGCGTGATCCAGCAGCACAAAGCGCTTCTGCGCCGGGAATCCGATCATGCCCCGCGGAAAGGTGATCACCTTGGCCGGATCGACGGCCACCCGGCCGAAGCGCGGGCTCTCGACCGCGGCGGGCAGGTCAACCGATGCGGTCGAGATCGTCGGGGCTGGCGGCGGCCGCTTCGCGGTTGATCTGCGCGAGCCTCTGGTAGAGTTCTTCGCGGTAGACATGGACGCTCCTCGGGGCTTCGATCCCCAAACGCACCTGATTGCCGGAGATGGCGCGCACGGTGATGATGATGTCGTCGCCGATCCGGATCTGCTCCCCCGACTTCCTTGTCAGAGTGAGCATGGGCACCTCCCGGGGTCACCTGCGAGCGAGCAGGCTCATGGACTGGAGAATGGGGAAGGTGGCCAGCGCCGCCTGCAATGCCCGCTCGGCCGTGGCCAGCTCGGATGTGAGCCGCGCCCAGTCGGCGTCGCCCAGCCGGCCCCGATCGCTCTCGGAGCCGATGCGCAGGGCGCTGTTGCCCTCCCGCGCGAAGGCGACGGTGTTGTGGCGCGCGCCCAGCTCGGCCCGGGCGGCGTTGAGCTGCTCGAGCCCCTGTTCCAGATTGCCGAGGCTCGCGCGGATGGCCGCGGTGTCGTCGGCCGCCAGCGCCGCCCGCAGCCCGTCGAGCGCGGCGAACAGGTCCACCCCGCCGCCGGCGCCTAAGAACACGCGGTCGCCGGCCAGGTTGGCCGCCACCCGCAGCCCGGGCGTGACCTCGATCCAGGCCACGCCGCCGTCGCCCTGGTAGGTCCCCGCGGCGTCGAAGGCGGGCGTGTCCTCGCGATATCCCGAAAACAAGTACCGCCCGGCCGCCTGGGCGTTTCCGGCGGCGAGCAGTTGCGCGAACAAGGCCTGGGCCTCCGCGGCCATGTCGGCCCGGTTTTGTGCCGTGTACTGCTCGGAGGCGCCCTGCACCGCCAGTTCCCGCGCCCGGATCAGGAGTTCGCTGGCCGAGGCCAGCGCCGCTTCGGCGCCTTCCAGGCGCGTCTGCGCGGCGTCGGCGCCGTCGTCGCAATCCCGGATGCGCGCCAGAAACTCGTCGAGCGCGCCGATGCGGGCCGCGGCGGCGGGATCGTCCGAGGGGCGGTTGACCCGCATCCCGGTGGCCGCCTGGTCCTGGAGCCGGGCCAGCCGCTCCCAGGAGCCCGCCACCCGCCCCGCCAACCGGGCAAATACCTGTGAATCGGTGACGCGCATCGTCTTCTCCCGGCTCAGTCCTTCTTGAGGGACAGGATGATTTCGAGCATCTCGTCGCCGGCCTGGATCACCTTGGCCGCGGCCTCGAAGGCCCGCTGCGCCTTGGCCAGCTCGATCATCTCCTCGTCGAGCGACACGCCGCTGACCGCCTCGCGCATCTGCGACACCATGGAGAGGCGGGCTGCGGCCTGGTCCAGGGCGCGCTCGGCGCCCTCCAACCCCGCTCCCAGGTCCGTCACGGCCGCGCGCCAATACTCCGAAGCGGCGCGGGTTCCGCCGGCGAAGAGCAGCGCCGATTGCAAGTCGGCCAGGGCCTGGGCGTTTCGGTTGTCCCCGGGAAGACCGAGGGCGTCCTGGGCCGCTGCCAGCGCGTCGGGCTGGCCGTCCACGGCCGCATCCAGCCGCAGCTGCCCCGCGGCCCCGTCCGCCGCCGCGATGGGCGCGAAGAAATCCCGCCCGCCGATCCCGTCCAGGCCGAAGCCGGCCCGATGCTGGGCGTTGAACGCCTGCGCCAGCCCGAAGGCGATCTCGTCCAGCCGCTCCAGGGCCCGGCGGGCCTCGCCGTCGCGGGCGGCGAGGAGCCCGCCCAGCCGTCCCGACACCGACTCGTCCAGCACCCGTCGGCTTCCGTCGGGGGCAAGCACCACCGGCGAGAGCAGGCCGTCGTTGGCAGCCTGGGCCTCGGCGGAGAGCCGCGCCACCCGGTCGGCGTTGACCAACATGGTGCCGTCGGCCAGCGCCAGGTTGAGGTTGCCGCGATCGTCGGCCACGGTGACCACGCCGATGCGCTCGGCGACCTCGTTGGCGAGCTGCATGCGCCGATCCTTCAGATCGTTGGCCGAGCCGCCTGCGGACTCCTGGATGCGGATCTCCCGGTTGAGCTCGGCGATCTGGTCCAGCCGGGACTGGATGTCGCCCACCATCCCGGCCACCTGTCCGTCCAGCGCGGCGCGCGCTTCCTCCAGGCGGGTCCGCTGCAGGCGAAAGGAATCGCCCAGGGAGCGCCCGGCCGAAAGGAGCGCGACTCGTTCGGCGGCGCCGCCGGGGTTGGCCGCCAGATCCCGCAGCGCGGAGAAGAAATCCGAAAGCGAGCGCTCGATGGGATCGTCCGCGCCGACGCCGAAGGCCGACTCCAGCGTGGTCAGCACCTGCACCCGCTGGGACTGGTAGCCCTGTCCGGCGTTCGCCCCCAGCAGCGAACGCTCGATGAACAGATCCCGCGCCTGCGAGATGCCCGGCACGTCCACCCCGGTACCGATGGGGCCGGGTCGGCCCAGCCAGGGATCGCGCGCCAGCAGATCGGCCCGCTGACGGCTGTAGCCGGGCGTGGCCGCGTTGGCCATGTTGTGCCCGATCACCTCGCCGGCCAGACGGTGGCTCGACAGCGCGCTCCAGCCGATGCCCAAGATATCGAAGGTGCCGGCCACCGCTCCTCCTTCAGGCCACCCGCTCGCCCACCAGCGCCGCCCGGCTCTCCACCGGCCGACCGCTGCGATCGTAGGAATGCGCCTCGCCGCCGCACAGGATGCGGCGCCATTGCCGCACCAGGCCCAGCGCCTGGCCGATGATGTCGCGGTTGGCGCGGCCGAGCGCCTGCACGGCGCACAGCAACGGCGCAACCGCGGACCGTTCGCCCGCGTCCGCCAGCGACAGATCCCGCTGCAGCGCCGCCTGCAACGATTCGATCTCGGCACTCAGCGCCTCGGCCTCGGCGGGCCTCCATTCCAGCGCGGCCGCGCGCTGGCGCGCCAAGAGGTCGCTCATGCGCTCCAGGGAGCGCTTCACGCCTTCGATGCCGTCGTGTCCGAGAGCCATGCCATCACCGTGGAAAGGTCATCGAGAATGGCGTCGGCCAGATCCTCGGCGGACACCGGATAGACCCCGTCCTTCATTTGAGCGGCGGCCGCGGCCACCCGCTCCAGATCGGGGCCATCCGAATCGGGCAGGCGGCGCAGCAGTTCCTCGGCCTCGGCCTTGCCCCGGAGCGAGATGCCATCCTGGCCTTTCGGAGCCTGCGACACCGGCGCGCTCTTTGGCGATATCGGCCATGAAACCGCGATCCGGCTGTTTTCGTTGATCTTCACGGCGCGTTCTCCTTGCGAATCTTCCCTCGCTCCAGGGATCATCGGCCCGGCATCATGGAACTTGAGCCCGGCGCAGCCCCATCAGCGCCAGCCTCGGATCCAGGCTCCGGCCCTGGCGGCGGATCTCCAGGTGCAGGTGCGGTCCGGTGGCGCGGCCGGTCTGGCCGATCTCACCCAGCGCCTGGCCCGCCCGCACCGCCTCTCCCGCCTGCACCCGGACGGCCTTCAGGTGGCCGTACACCGCCTCGCTGCCGTCGGCGTGGCGCACGGTGACCGAGAGCCCCAATCCGCCGTTCTCCCCGGCCTGAACCACCCGGCCCGCGGCCAGCGAGGCGAAGGGGCGGCCTTCCGGCGCGGCGATGTCGAGCCCGGCGTGGAACTGCGGCTCTCCATTGAAAGGATCGTTGCGAAAGCCGTACCCGGACGAGATGCGCCCGCAGTCCTCCAGGCCCAGGCATGCCAGCGGGTCCGGCGCCCCGGCCGGCCCCAGCGAGCGCGTCATGGCGTCGGCCAGGCCCAGGTTCGCCCCGGCGCTCAGCCTATCGGCCATGATCTGGTCGAAGAGGGCCTCGGTCATCTGGCCCTGCGCGCCCTCCCCGAGCCAATCGGGTTCCGGCAGGCTGCGGCGCATCTCGGATAGCAGCATCTCCCAAAAAAAACCCTCCAGTTGCTTCGCCGCCGTCTCGAGCGCGCGCGGTTGGTCGGGACGGATGCCGTCCAGGGACAGCAGGGTCATGGCGCGGCTCCTTTCACAAGATCTCCAGCCGGGCCGGCAAGGCGCCCGCGGCGCGGATGGCCTGCAGGATGTCGATGAGATCCCGCGGGCTGGCGCCGATGGCGTTCAGCGCCCGTACCACTTCTCCCAGGGTCGCTCCGCGCTCGACCAGCCGCAGGGTCCCCGGCTGCTCCTGCGCCGACAGCTCCTCCGCCGAGGTGGTCACGGTGGTCCCGCGCGAGAACGGCTCGGGCTGGGACACCACCGGCACGGAGCGGATCTCGAGTTGCAGACTGCCGTGCGACACCGCCACAGGGGCGATGCGCACCGCCTCGCCCATGACCAGGGTGCCGGTGCGTTCGTTGACCACCACCCGCGCCACGGCGTCCGGCGCGACCTCGAGGGCCTCGATCTGGGCGACCAGCGCCACCAGCTTGCCGCGCTGCTCCTCGGGCAGGCGCACCCGCACCCGGCCGGGATCGTCGGCCTCGGCCAGTTCCGCCTTCAGCGCGGCGTTGATGGCCTCGGCGATGCGGGCGGCGCTGGTGAAGTCCGGCTGGACCAGGTCGAGCAGGATTTCTTCTCTTCCGGCCAAATTCATCGGGACCTCGCGCTCCACCAGCGCCCCCTGGGGCACGCGCCCGGCGGTGGTGTGGTTGCGGCTCAGGCTGGAGCCGCCGCCCTGAAGGTCGAATCCACCCACCGACACCGGCCCTTGCGCCACGGCGTACACGTTGCCGTCGGCGGCCTTGAGCGGCGTGAACAGCAGCGTGCCCCCGCTCAGCGAGCGGGCGTTGCCGATGGAGGAGACCACCACGTCCAGCCGCGCCCCCGAGCGCGCGAACGGCGGCAGTTCGGCGGTGACCATGACCGCGGCCACGTTGCGCACCTGGATCTCGCGCGGGTCGATGCGCACCCCCTGGCGTCCCAGCATGGCCGCCAGCGACTGGGTGGTGAAACGCGACTGGATGGTGTCTCCGGTCCCCTTCAGTCCCACCACCAGCCCGTAGCCGAAGAGCTGGTTGGAGCGGACGCCGTGAACGTTGGAGATGTCCTTGATGCGCTCGGCGGATGCCGGCGCGGCGAACAGCATCGCGGCCAGGAGGGCGAGGGCGAGACGGTTCATGGCGACTCCTTCCTCAGAACGGCCAGATCCAGTTCAGCAGGCGGGCGAACCAGCCCGGCCCCTGCTTTTCGCTGACGGTGCCGCGGCCGGTGAACTCGATCTGGGCGTCGGCGATCTTGGACGAATCCACGCTGTTGGAGCCGTCGATGTCGATGGGCCGCACCACACCGGAGATGTAGAAATGGTACTCCTCGTCGTTGACCAGGATGACGCGGTGCCCCTCCACGAACAGGGCCCCGTTGTGCAGCACCTTGCGCACGATGGCCGGCACCACCGCCTTGACGTCGCCGCGCCGGGAGGTGGCGCCTTTTCCCAGAAAGCTGTTCTGGCTGCTGGCCCCGATGAGATGGGAGCGGTCCAGGTTGGGGTTGGCCTGTTCCAGGGCCTTGAGAAAACCCATCATGGCGTCGATGCCCACGCGCACGTCCGACTCGGAGCTGAGGTCGGTCTTGGCGTCCGAGAAGGCGCTGGATTCTTCGCGGATGCGCACCGTGACCACGTCGTTGGGCAGCAGCGCCCGCTGGTCGGAAAAGAGGTAGTTGGCCGGCTGGGTCGCCGCCCACAGCGAGCCGTCCTGCGGCGTCCCGGCGGGACCGGCTTCGTCGGTCGGGAGCTGGTAGTCCCGGCGCTTGGGCTCGTAGGGAGCGATATGCTTGACGCAGGCACCGGTCAGGGTCCAGAGCGCCAGCGCCAGGGGCAGAATCCGGCGCGCCGCTTTCATCTCTCACCTCCTCCGTCCGCGACGGTCTCCAGGGCGACCCGCTTCGCTCCGAGAACGCGGGCTTGCAGGCGGCGGCCGCTCTGGACGTTGATAACCGCGATGCGGTCGCCGACGCGGCCCGGCGCCAGCGCCTGTCCCGGAACCCGCAGCCGCAGCGCCCCCGCGTCGAGTTCGATGACCACCCGCTCTCCCGCCCGTACCACCAGAGGGCGCTCCAGGCGGTCGGCCCGGACCGGCTCTCCGGCGCGAAGGGGCGAGCGCAGAATCCGGCCCACCGCTTCTTCCGGCGCGCGGCAGACGCTTCCCGAGACGCCGGAGAGTGGCAGCGAGCGCAGCGCCAGGTCGCCTTCGGCCAGCACCGTCCCGGCCGGCAAATCCCGCGTCGCCGCCAGCGCGTCGGTCCGGCGCTCGAAGGTGACCCGCGCCCAGGTGCGCCGCCCGTCGAGGTCCAGGCCGATCACGGTCGGCCCGGAAAAGTCCTCGCCCGGCCGGAACTCGACGCGCGTCCGCTCCGGGTCGGGGCGGGCCGGCAGCCGGGCGGGAAGTCGCAGCGCGCGCAGGCCGAGGCGGTCGCCGCTCGGCTGCGCCTGGGCCTGGGCCGCGGCCAGGATCCATTCGGCCCAGGCGTCGTCGCCGGCGCGCGCCGGCGAGGGCGCGAGAGCGGCGGCCAGCAGCGGCCATCCGAGGCAAGCAGAAATCCAGATCCCGCGGCGCATGGTTCTTCCTCCAATCGCCTCAGCGCAGGCGGGTCACGTCCTGCAGCATGGTGTCCGCGGTCTGGATGACCTTGGAGTTGAGCTCGTAGGCCCGCTGGGTGGTGATCAGCCGGATCATCTCCTCGACCACCTGCACGTTGGAGGACTCCAGGAAGCCCTGGCTCAGGCTGCCGATGCCGCTCTGGCCGGGCGCGCCCAGGATCGGCTCACCGCTGGCCGGCGTCTGGCGGAACAAGTTGTGCCCCAAACTGAGCAGGCCCGCCGGGTTGGGAAAGTCGGCCAGCTCGATGCGACCGATCTCGGCGCCCTCCGGCGCGTCGGCCCCGAAGGCCGTCACCACGCCGTCGCGGGAGATGGTCACCTGGGTGGTCTCGGGCGGAACCTCCAACGGCGGATCCAGCGGATCGCCGGCGGAGGTCACCACCCGGCCCTCGCCGTCGGTGCGAAAGCTCCCGTCGCGGGTATAGGCATAGCTGCCGTTCGGCAACTGGATGCGGAAGAAGCCGCGGCCTTCGATGGCCAGGTCGAAGGGGTTGCCGGTGGCGAGCTGCGAACCGGGGGCGAAGCTCTTGACGATGTCCGCCAGCCGGGTGCCGTGGCCGATCTGGATGCCGCTGGGCGTGGCCTCGCCGCGCGTGTTGGCCGCCCCCGGCGAGCGCAACGTCTGATACAACAGATCCTCGAAGTGGAGGTCGTCCTTCTTGAAGCCGGTGGTGTTGACGTTGGCCAGGTTGTTGGCGATGACCTCCATGCGGGTCTGCTGCGCGTCCATGCCGCTGGCGGCGGTGGTGAGGGCGCGGATCATGATCACACCTCCTTGCGGGCGGCATCGTTGGCCCGCTGGTCGATTTCCCGATAGCTCTGGATCACCTGCTGCAGCGCCGAAAACGACCGCTGCAACGCGATCATCTGGACCATGCCCGAGAGCGGCGACACGCCGGCGAGCTCGATCCACCCCTGTCGCACCGGCGCCTGCGCCGGCCGGGCGGGGGCATCGCAGCGGTAGCGGTTGGCGCCCTCCCGCTGCAGCTCGGCCGCGGGAAGCTCGACCCGGATCAGCCGGCCGACCTCCTGGCCGCGGACCCGGACCGTGCCGTCTTCGAGGATCGCCACCGTACCGGCCGGAAGCCGCAGCGGGCCCTTCTCTCCCAGCACCCGGCTGCCGTCCGCGGCGGCGAGAAAATCCTCCGCGTCGCGATGGAAGCGGCCATCCCGGGTGTAGCGCACGCCCTGCGGCGTTTGCAGCGCGAAGAACCCCTCCCCCTCCAGGGCCAGATCCAGCTCGGCCTTCGTCTCCCGCAGCGGCCCCGGCCGGGCCGACTCCGTGCCGGGCTCGATGGACACGAGCGCCCGGTCGGCCGGCACCTCGCGCGTCCGGTCCCAGACCGCGTCCGGCGCCTGGCCGGGCCCGGCCAGCGCGGAACCGAGGTACTCGCGAAACGACGGCCGCAGGCTGCGGTAGCCCGGGGTCTCCAGATTGGCCAGATCGTTGGCCACGGTCTCCAGTTGCCGCTGCCGTCCCAGCGCGCCCGACAGGGCGACATAGATTCCGTCACTCATGTTCCGCCTCCGCGATTCGAAGGGCCCCCAGCACGGGTACGCGGGCGACCTCGTCCATCCGGCGCCGCTCCGCCTGCCGCTGCTCCTTGCGGTACCGGTCCCGGTCCTCATCTTCGATCCGCTCGAAGGCCTGGCGGTCGCACACGCGCCGGGTGGCCTCGGCGCGGCGCTGCGCCACCTCCTGGCGCAGGCGCGCCAGCTCCTCGAGCGCGCGGGCCAGCTCCTTCGAAAAGAGATCGAGCAGCGACAGCACCAGGGCCAGCTCCTCGCCCCGCAGGGGATGCTGCAGCTCGCGCGCCAGCTCGTCGCGCCCGCCCTCGATGTCCCGCACGCGGCACAGACACTCCTGCTCGCTTTGCATCTTCTGGCCGAGCCGGCGGATCGACTCCTCCTCGGCCAGGCGCTTGAGCCGGAGCAGCTTTTCCATGCGAAAACGGTAGGCCATGGCGTCCTCACACGGTCAGATCCACCCGAGCGCCGCGATCGTCCGGTCGCGGGGCATTCTCGCCCTCCGCCGGCGCCTTCTTGGGCGGGCGGCGGCGGCGCTCGGGCAGGCGCCGTCCCGGCGCGGACGAATCCGGCGCCGGCGGCACCCGCACCAGCGGCTCGGGGCGAATGGCGTCATCGGCCGCCATGATCGCCTCCCTCGCCGGGCTCGTCGCGGCTCATGCTCTCGCGCAGGGCGTTCACCGCCTCGCGATGCAACTGGCACACCCGCGACTCGGTGACATCGAACAGCACCGCGATCTCCTTGTACGAGAGCTGGGCATAGTAGTGCAGCGACACCACCGTTCGCAGCCGCTCGGGCAGCCCGCGCAGGGCCCTCACCAGGCGCCGCCGGGCCTCGCTGCGCAACAGCCGCTGATCGGGTTGGGCCTGCTCGCGCTCGGGATCGCCGGCCGGCTCGAAGCCGCACTGCTCCAGCAGGCTCAGCGACAGCTCCAGCCCCGGCGTGAGCATGGCCTGCTGCCGATCGAACTCGGCCAGGGTCATGCCGAGATCCTGGGCCAGCTCCTCGTCGCTGGGCGGGCGCCCCAGCGTTCCGGTCAGCGCGCGCCGGCGCGCCTCCACTTGGTGCAGGCGCCGCCGCGCCCGGCGCGAGATGGGGTCCAGGGCGCGCAGCTCGTCCAGGATGGCGCCACGGATGCGGAATTCGGCGAAGGTGCCGAAGTCGAGCCCGCGACTCTCATCGAAGCGTTCCAGCGCCGAGATCAGCCCCACGCACCCCGCCAGCATCAAGTCGCGGCGGTCGACCGAGGCCGGCAGGTGCCGGGCCAGGCGGCCGGCCACCCGCTGCACCAGCGGCAGGTGTTCCAGAATGCGGGCCTCGCGCGATCCGGCCGGACTCCGGCGCTGCTCCTCGCGATAACACAGGGTGGCGGTGTTCATTCCTGTCCTCCTTCGGCGAAGCGCTCCGGGCTCCGCAGCAGCCGCTCCCAGAACATCTTCATGCCCCCGTCCTGTCCGGGCGGCGGCTCCAGGGCCAGGAAGCGGTCGGCCAGCCGCGCCAGACCCAGGGCGGCCGGAGAATGGGGGAACAGCTCGACCAACGGCCGGCGCGCCATCACCGCCCGGTTGAGGTTCTCGTCGTGCGGGATGCTGCCGAGCAGCGAGATGGACACATCCAGGAACCGGCCGGTGACCGTGGTCAGCTTGCGGTACACCTCCCGGCCGTCCTCCTCGGCGCTGGTGTTGTTCACCAGCAGGTGGAAGTGGTGGTGCACCCGCCGCTGGCAAAGGATCTTGATGGTGGCGTATGCGTCGGTGATGGCGGTGGGCTCAGGATCGGTGACCACCACCACCTCCCGGGCGGCCCCGGCGAAGAACTGCACGTCCCGCGAGATGCCGGCGGAGTTGTCGATCAGCACGGTGTCGAAGCGGGATTCGAGCGCGTCGATCTGGTGCAGGATGCTGTAGCGCTGGGTGTCGTCCAGGCAGGTCATCTCGTAGATGCCCGAGGCCGCCGGCAGCACCACCACCCCGCCGGGGCCTTCCACCAGGATGTCTTCCAGGGCCACCCGCCGCGATATGGCGTCGAAGAGGGTGTAGCGGGTGGTCAGCCCCATGATGATGTCCACGTTGGCCAGACCCAGGTCGGCGTCCACCAGCAACACCCGGCGCCCGCGCTGGCTCAGCAGCAGCGCCAGATTGGCGGCGATGTTGGTCTTGCCGACGCCGCCCTTGCCGCTGACCAGCGCGATCACCCGCAGGCCCTGGGCGGCGGTCGCGGGCTGGGGTGGACCGTTGCCGTTCATCAACACGCGAAGACCCTGTCCCTGATCCATGTTCGTCTCCTCACGCGCCCGGCGGGTTGGCCAGCAGCAGCCGTCCGATCCGCTCCGGGGTCGCCATCTCCAAGTCCTCCGGAACCCGCTGGCCGGTGGACAGGTAGCTGCAAGGGAGGCGCAGGTTCAGAAAGCCGTTGAACAGGGCGCCGAACACGGCGCACTCGTCGAGCTTGGTCCACAGCAACCGGTCCGGCCGCAGCGGCGCGAACGCCTGCGCCTGAAGGCGCAGATCGGACGGCGAAATGGCCGCGGGCAGCACCAGGTGGATCTCGTCGACCAGCGGGCGGGGCAACAGCGAGGAAAGACGCTCGATCTCCTCCCGGGCGCGGAAGCTGCGCCCGCCGGAATCCACCAACACCAGCGAGCAGTCGCGCAGGCGCCTTCGCGCCGGCTCCCAGTCCGCGGGGGACTCCACCACGCACAGCGGCGCGTGCAACAGCTCGGCATAGGTGCGGAGCTGATCCACGGCGCCGATGCGGTAGGTGTCGGTGGTCACCAACCCGACCGTCTTCCCCGCCAGCGCGGCGTGCGCCGCGATCTTGGCCACCGAGGTGGTCTTGCCCACGCCGGTCGGACCCACGAAGGCCGCCACCCGCCGCTCCGCGGCCCGGTGCAGCGGCGCCGCCACCCGCAGCAACCCCAGCGCGAATCGGGCTACGGCCGAACGCACTTTCGCCGGATCGTCGTAGTCCTGCGGCGCCGAGCGCACCAGCGCCTCGGCGTTGCCCGGCTCCAGCCCGTTCTCCACCAGTTGCCGGATGACGGTGATCTGCCCCGGCGGCAGGTCGCAGCCGCGGGACAGGCGCGCCTCGGCAATCAGCGATCGGAGGGTGGCGCCGGCCTCGCCGAGCTCCTGGCGGATGCGCGCGATGGCCTCCCGGGCCTGTTCGCGCTCCCGCTCGCTTTCGAGACACGAGGCGCGCAGATCGCGCACCAGCCGCTCCACCAGCGCCTCCGGCTCCGCCGCGCCGGCATGCGCCGGCGCATCCGCCCGCGGCGGGACGGCCGGCCGGGCCGGTTCGGCCGCCGGCGGCGACGGCGCCACCAGCAGCTCCAGCATCGGGCGGCCCGCGCCCAACAGACCGGGCCGCCGCAGTTCGCGGGCGGACAGCACCACGGCCTGCGGGCCGAGCTCCTTCTTGGCCGCGGCCAGGGCCTCGGCGATGCTTTCGGCGCGGTAGGTTTTGGCGGTGGCGGTGGCGCTCATATCGTGCTCCTCCATCGTCTAGCGGGCCGGTGCCGCGGCCCGGTTGGGGGACAACGACGGCGCGGCCGGCGCTCCCGCCGGCATGCGCCGCTCGGAGGCGCGCAGCAGCCCGACGGTGCGGACCTCTGCGCGCGTCTGCACCTCGTGCAACGACAAGACGGACAGCGCCGGCAGGAAGCGGCGCAGCAGATCGGAAAGGGCCCGCCGCAGGTCGCCGGGCACCACCAGCAGCGGCGGCACCGGGGCCGTGGCGGTGAACTCCTGGATCTGCCGCGTCCAGTTGCGGATCTCCTCCAGGTCGAGCGACAGCGCCCCGCCGCGCTCGCCGGGCAGCAGCCGCTCGCGCACCAGGCGCTCGGCCGCGGGATCCAGGAAGATGGCGTGCAGCCGGCCTTCCTCGTCGGCCGCCTTCTGGCAGATGGACGGGGCCAGCCGCGCCCGCACCAGCTCGCACAGCATGGCGGGATCGCGGGTGCGGCCGGCCTCTTCGGCCAGCGTCTCCAGGATGGTGGCCAGGTCGCGGATGGACACGCCTTCGGCCAACAGCAGGCGCAGCACCCGGGTGACCTCGGCCAGGGTGAGCGCGCCGGGAATGAGATCCTCCACCAGCTTCGGCGAGCGCCGGGCCACGACCTCGAGCAGGTCCTGCACCTCCGTGCGGCCGAGCAGCTCGGCGGCGTGCCGGCGCACCAGCTCGGTCAGGTGGGTGGCGATGACGGTGGACCCGTCCACCACCGTGTACCCGGCCCGCTCCGCCCGGGAGCGCTGGTCCGCGGAGATCCACACCACATCGATGCCGAAGGCCGGCTCCACGCCTGGCTGGCCGGCGATGACCTCGGCCGGCTGGGCCGGCGCCATGGCCATGAGCCGATCCGGCACAATCCGCCCGCGGCCGATCTCGGCCCCGCGCAGCAACACCCGATACAGGTCGGGCGGCAGGCGCAGGTTGTCGCGGATGTGGATCGGCGGCACCACGAACCCCAGGTCCATGGCGAACTGGCGCCGGATGGCCCGGATGCGCCCCAGCAGATCGCCGTCGGCGTCCTTCTCCACCAGGCGCACCAGGCTGTAGCCCAGCTCGAGCTCCAAAGTGTCCACCGGCAGCATCTCGCGCAGCGCCTCCGGATTCTCGGGCGCGGCGGCCGGCGGCGGCGGCGCGGCCTCGGCGGCCGCGGCCTGGGGGCGTCCGCGCGAAAGCCAGAAGGCCAGTCCGGACAGGCCCCACAGGATCAGGGTGGGCATTCCCGGAACAAAGCCCATGGCGAACAGCAGCCCGGCGACGATGCGGCTGCCGCGCTGCTTTTGCGAAAGTTGCGACAAGATCTCGCTGCCCAGCTCGTCCCGCGAGGCGGTGCGGGTGATGACCACGCCGGCGGCGGTGGACACCAGCAACGCCGGGATCTGCGAGGTGAGACCGTCGCCGATGGCGAGCAGGCCGTAGATGGCCGCGGCGTCGCCTGCGGCCAGGTTCTGCTGACCCACGCCGATGAGCAGGCCGCCGATGAGGTTCACCGCGGTGATGATCAAGCCGGCGATGGCGTCGCCGCGCACGAACTTGCTGGCGCCGTCCATGGCCCCGTAGAAGTCGGCCTCGCGTTCGACCTGGGCGCGGCGCTCCCGGGCCTGGGTCTCACCGATGGCGCCCGAGGCCAGCTCGGCGTCGATGCTCATCTGCTTGCCCGGCAGCGCGTCCAGGGTGAAGCGGGCCGCGACCTCGGCCACCCGGCCGGCGCCCTTGGTGATGACCACGAAGTTGATGATCACCAGGATGAGGAACACGATTCCGCCCACCACGTAGTTGCCGCCGACCACGAACTTGCCGAAGGTCTCGATGATGCGCCCGGCGGCCGCGGTGCCCTCGTGCCCGTGCAGCAGCACCAGCCGCGTCGAGGCCACGTTGAGACCGAGCCGAAGCAGCGTGGCCAGCAGCAGCAGCGTCGGAAACACGGAGAATTCCAGCGGGCGCTTGAGGTACACCGCCACGCACAGCAGGAGCAGGGAAAAGGAGAAATTGAACCCCAGCAAAAGGTCCATCAGCGCGCGCGGCAGCGGCAGGATCATCAGCATCACGATGCCGATGAGCGCCACCGCCACCATGGCGTCGGCACGGGCCGGCGCCGGGGACGCCGGCAGCATGGCTGGATTCGCCGGCGAGGTCATGGCGCCACCTCACCCCGCCGCCGGTACAGCGCGGCGTAGATCTCGGCCACGGCGCGGAAGAACTCCGGCCGGATGACCTGGCCCACGCGCACCTTGCGATGGAGGGAGCGCGCCAGCGGCCGGTTTTCCAGGATGGGCACGCCGTGGCGCCGGGCCAGGCTGCGGATGCGCTGCGCCAGCGCGTCCTGGCCCTTGGCGGTGAGCCGCGGCGCGCTGTCACGGGCGCGCTCGTAGCGCAGGGCCACGGCCAGGTGGGTGGGGTTGGTCACCACCACGTCGGCGCGGGGGACTTCCTTGAGAATGCGGTTGGTGGTCAGGGCGCGGTAGCGCTGGCGCCGGCGCGAGCGCACCAGAGGATCGCCTTCCTGCTCCTTGAAGTCGTCGCGGGCTTCCTGGCGCGTCATCTGCATGCGTTTGCTCAGATCCCAGCGGTTGAACACCAGGTCGGCGGCGGCGATCCCCGACAGGCCCAGCGCCGCCAGGCCGAACAGCCGCACCGCCGCCTCGGACAGGTACAGGGCCAGGTGGCCCGGGGCCTGGCGCGCCAGCGCCACGATGGCCGGAAGATCGCGGCGCAGGCACAGCACCACGATGCCGGCGATGACCGCCGCCTTGAGCAGCGCCTTGAGCAGCTCGGCCAGGGCCCGGCGGGAAAACAGCAGTTGCTTCAGCCGCGGCAGCGGCCGCAGCCGGTTCCAGTCCGGTTCGATGGCCCGCGGGGCGAAGACGAAGCCGCCCTGGACCGCGTGTCCGGCCGCGGCGGCCGCGAGCGCCAGGGCGAACACCGGCAGCAGCGCGCCCACGCCGGTGGTGAGAGCGGCATGGAGCCCGGCCAGCGGCGGTCCGTCCAGATGCGACACCGTGCCCACGAAGAACGAGCGCACGCCGCTCGACAGGCTCGGAGCCCAGGCCACCAGCAGCGCGGAGGCGCCCAGGATCGCCACGGTGACGACCTCGCGGCTCAGGCCGCGATCGCCGCGCTCGGCGAACTCGCGTTCGCGCCGGGCGCTTGCCGGTTGGTTGCGTTCCTGGGTGGTTTCCTCGGCCATGCGTTCTCCTCACGGCGCGGCCGGCGTCCCGGCCGCTTCCAGCGACAGTTCCAGCGAGCGCCGGCTCTCCCAGTTCGCGCCCTCGGCGAACCCCGGCAGGCTCAAGGCCAGCACGGCCAGCCCCGCCAGGATGGTGATGATGAAACCGATCGACAGCAGGTTGAACTGGGGCGCGGCGCGCGCCAGCAGCGCCAAACCCGCCTGCACCGAGAACAGCACCGCTACCACCGGAGCGGCGAACGAAACCGCCGCGGCGAACAAGGCCGACCCGGCCCGAGGAACGCCCAGGACCAGAGCGCCCAGGGATTCGGCCGCCTGGCCGGGCGGCACCGCCTGGCAGCCGCGCGCCACCACCCACAGCAGGCCGTGGTGGCCGTTGCCGGCCACGAAGACGGCCAGGGCCACCCAGGCCATCAGGTGCGCCACCGCTCCCTGCGGGTCGTTGCTGCCGGGATCGACCAGGCCGGCGAAGCCCAGGCCCATCTGCAATCCCATCCACTGTCCGGCCATCTTGGCCCCGGCCCAGAACATCCCGGCGCACAGCCCCACGCCCAGACCGAGCAGGATCTCCGCCGCTCCGCGCAGGGCCAGGTCCACAAGATCCACGGGGAACGGGGCCGCGGGCGCCGCCGGGGCCAGCACCAGCGCCACCCCGATCGCCAGCATCAGCCGCAAAGTCCAGGGAAAACCCTCCAGGCCGAAGAACGGGGCGGCCAGCATGATGCCCAGCATGCGCAGCAGCAAGAACATCCCGGCGCTGAGCGGCAGCAAGGGCAGCGTCACGGTCAGCCTCCCATCTGCGGCAGCAGCGAAAACGAGTGCCGGGTGAAGTCGAGCAGGGTGTCGATCATCCACCCCGCCGAGAGATAGGCGGCCACGGCCATGGCCACGATCTTGGGGATGAAGGCCAGCGAGGCCTCGTGGATCTGCGTGACCGCCTGGAAAATGGACACCACCAGGCCGACCACCAACCCCGCGGTGAGCACCGGGGCGGAGACCAACATGGCCACTTGCAGCGCCGAGCGCGAGTATTCCACGGCGAAGGCGGGGGTCATGGCGCGCTCCTTACGCAAAACTCCGGGCCAGCGACCCGACCAGGAGGTTCCAGCCGTCGGCCAGCACGAACAGCAGGATCTTGAACGGCAGCGAAACGATCACCGGCGGCAGCATCATCATGCCCATGGCCATGAGCACCGACGACACGATGAGATCGATGAGCAGGAAGGGAAGGAAGAGGAGAAAACCCATCTGGAAGGCCGTCTTGAGCTCGCTCAGCATGAAGGCCGGCGCCAGGATGCGGGCCGGCACGTCGAGTGCGTTCTGCGGCCGCTCCTCCTGGGCGATGCCGTAGAACAGCGCCAGGTCGTCCTCGCGGGTGTGGCGCAGCATGAAGTCCTTGAGCACGGAAAATCCCGCGCTGAAGGCCTGGCCCTCGTCGAGCTGGCCGGCCCAATAGGGGTCCACCGCCTGGCGCTGGATGCGTCCCAGGGTGGGCGCCATGGTGAACAGGGTCAGAAAGAGCGCGATGCCGATCAGCACCTGGGTGGGCGGGGTCTGGCCCAGGCCCAACGCCTGGCGGGAGAACCCGAGCACCACGATGATGCGGGTGAAGGAGGTCAGACACATCAGGATGGCCGGCGCGAAAGCCAGCGCGGTGAGCATGAGCAGGATCTTGAGGGCCGCGGACATCTGCCCTCCGCCCTGCACCGACAGGGTCAGCGAGGCCTCGTCGCCGCCGGCGGGTTCGGCCCCCGCCGCTTGCGGGATCAACCACAGTCCGAGGAGCAGTGCGGCGCGCGCGATCATGGCGGGCTAGATCCTCCCCAGGCCGCGCAGCTTGCGGGCCAGATCGCGCTGCTCGCCGGGCACGGATCCCGCCGCGGCCGGGGCGGGCCGCCGCTCGGCGGCCTCGACGGCCTCGGCGGCCTGGAGCAGGCGGCCGAACGAGCGCTCGTCGGCGCTGGGATCGGCGCCCTCGGCGGCTTCGTCCTCGGCCGGCGCGGTGCCGTCCAGACGGGCCAGCAACGAAAGCCCCTTTTCGGAGCAGCCCACCAGCAGGCGCTGGTTCATCACCTCGACGAGCACCAGGGAGCGGCGCCCGCCCATGGAAAGGCTGGCCAGCCGCTGCAGCGGCACCGCGGCGGCCCGCGGGGCGCGCCGCCGCGTCCAGGCCCACACGCCGCCCAGCCCCGCCAGCAGCACCAGCGCCGGCCAGGCCGGGACCGATGCCGCGGCGGAACCCACCACCGGATTGGCCAGCGCCGACAGGGGCGGGTTCTGCGCCGGGGACGCGCCGCGGGCCTCGGAAGCCGGAGTGGGCGCGGCGGGAGCGGCCGGCGCCGGCTCTGCGGACAGCAGTTCGGCGGCCAGGCGCTCCCGCAGCGTCGCCGCGGCGGGTTCGGCGGCCGCGGCGGTCGGCACGAGCGGAAGGGCCGAGAGCGCCAGCGCCAGCATCCGGATCGCGCGCGCGTTCATGATGCGCCTCCCTCAACCGCGCATGCGGGCCAGGCGCTCGGACGGGCTGGCGATGTCCAGGATGCGCACGCCGAAGCGCTCGTTGACCACCACCGCCTCGCCGTGGGCGATGAGGCGGCCGTTCACCATGAGGTCCAGCGGCTCGCCCGCCAGCTTGTCGAGCTCGATCACCTTGCCGCGGGAGAGCTGAAGGATCTCGCCCACCGTGAGCGAACACCCTCCGAGTTCGGCGGAGAAGGCGAGCGGCACGTCCAGCATGAGCGCCAGGTTCTGATCCCGGTCCTGGGCGGCCGGCGCCGGCTCGGCGGATTTGCTCTTAGCCTCGGACGTCATCGGGGTTCCTCCATTCCAGAAATTCGATGGCGAACTTGCCATTCTGCTCCACCGGAGCGGCCAGGCCCTTGGGTACGCCGCCCAGAAATAGCCGCAGCGGTCCTCCCGGATGCTCGTCCAGGCGCACGATCTGGCCCGCCTGGAGATCGAGCAGCCGGCGCAGGCTCATCCGGCTTCGGCCGAGTTCGACGGAGAGGCGCAGCGGCACGTTGGCCACGGCCAGGCGCAGGTTGCGCAGCCAGCGCTCCCGATCGGCCGGGCTCTCCTCCTGCGGATGCTCGGCCAGGCGGGGCTTCACCGGCTCCAGCGAGCCGTAGGGCAGGGCCAACTCCATCCGGCCCTCGACGCCTCCGACGCGCACCGTGAAGGTGCAGGCCATCACCAGATCGCCGCTGGCGCCGGTCATGAGATGGTCGCCGCTGACCTCGGTGCGCAGGTAGGCCGGCTTGAGCGCCAGCACCTCGCTCCAGGCCTCGGCGGCGGCGCGGGCGAAGGCCTCCGACAGCATGCGGGCGAACTCCGTCTCGACCGCGCTCAGGTCCGGCCGGGGGCGCACCGGCAGGGCGGCGTCGGCCGCCACCGCCTGGCCGCCGAAGGCGATGCTGAGCAGGGCGAAGAACAGGTTGGGCTGCACGCAAAAGAGCGCCGTCCCCTGCAGCGGCGCGATGGAGAGCAGGTTGATGCAGGCGGGGCTGGCCTGGTAGCTCAGAAACTCGCCCATCTTCTGCGGCGCGGCGGGGTCGGCGGCGATCTCGGGCTCGGGCAGGCCCAGCTCGGCCAGGTTCTGCGCCAGCCGGCGGGCCAGGCGGCCGTGGATGGCGTCCAGCGTCGGCATGCGCCCCCGCACCACCCGCTCGCGGCTCACCAGATCGTAGGGCTTCACCTCGGGGGCCTTGTCGCTCGCGCCTCCGGGCGCCCGGGTGACCACCGTCTTCTCCGAGTCGGTGTCGATGCGCCCGTCCTGGAGGGCTTCCATCAGGGCATCGACTTCGTTCTGCGACAGGGTGGGAGGCATCGCGCCTGGTCCTCACTGCACCACGAACTCGGTAAAGAACACCCCGCGCGGCTTCTTGCCGCCGAGGATCTCCTCCACCAATGCCGAGATGCCGGCGCGCAGCGCCTGCTTGCCCTCGGTGTCCTGCACCTGCGACACGGTCTTCCCGGAGAGGAGCATGAGCACGCCATCGCGCAGCACCGCCTCCCGGGCGCGCAGCTTCTCCAGGGCCTTCTCGCTGGGCAGCTCGATGGAGACGCTGAGCTTGAGGTAGTGGCCGCTGTCGCGATCGGCCAGGTTCACGATGAACCCGGTGAGGGCGAAGAGCGGCCCCGGACCCTTGCCCGCGGGCTCGGCCTCGTCCTGGGCCTCTTCTTCGCCATCGGCGGGCGCGTGCGCGGCCGGCGCGGAGCGGGTCAGCGTGATCACCAGCGCGGCGCCGCCCACGAGCAGGCTGAGCACGGAAAGAACGGCCGGCAGCGGCGAGGAACCTTTCGCCGCTACGACCTCGTCGGGGGTGTTTTCGAGTTCGGCCACGGTCGGCTCCTTTCGGCGCAAAATTCGGTCGGCCAGGCTCGAAGCAAGAGCCGTGCCAGAGCCGGTCACGATGTAACAAGTTGATCAATAAAGATTTTGACGTCGGCCCCGATCCTGTCCCGACCGCAGAGCGCCAACGCTTTGAGCAGCGAACCCGTCAGGTTCTTGACGCCCGAGGAGAGAAGGGATCGCCCGCGAGGCGAGCGGAGGGGGCCAGACGGCGGGGACGGGCCGGATACGGCCGGACGAGGAATGGCGGGATGGGAGGGGGAAGAAGAAGCCGGATTCTGCTAGCGCTTGAGGTTCATGACCTCTTGCAGGAGCTGGTCCGCGGTGCCGATGGTCTTCGAGTTGGCCTGGAAGCCGCGCTGGGCGGCGATGAGCTCGACGAACTGCTCGGCCAGGTCGACGTTGGACTGCTCCAGCGAGTAGGCGTGCACCGTGCCGCGGCTGCCGCTGTTGGCGGCGCCGATGAGCGGCTCGCCCGAGCCGCGGGTCTCAATGAACAGGTTGCCGCCGATGCGGTCCAGGCCCTCGTTGCTCTGGAAGGTGGCCAGGGCCAGCTGGGCGATGGTGCGCACCTCGCCGTTCGAGAAGCTGCCGGTGATGAAGCCCTCGGGCGTCACCGAGATGAGCTGCAGCGTCCCGGTGGCGTAGCCGTTCTGGCTGAGGAAGTTCACCGCAAAATTCCCGGCGAACTGGGTGCTGCCGGCCAGGCCGGTGCCGCCGTCGGTGGTGATGGAGTCGCCGAAGTCCCAGTCGATGGTCTGGCCCGGGGTGGCGTCCAGGAAATCCACCGTGTTGCCGGCCACCGTCTCGGTGTCCAGCGCCCCGTCGGTGGTGAAGCCCAGGGTGCCGTTGGCGATCTCGGTGGGCACGCCCGGGGTGCCGCCGGTCAGCTCGCCGCCGTCCACCATGGCGTGCCATTCCCAGGTGTTGGCGCCGGTCTTGCGGAAGTACACCACCACCTCGTGGGCGTTGCCCAGGCTGTCGTACACCGTGAGGGTGGTGTTGAAGTTGGAGGTGCCCGCCGGGTCGGCCGGGTCCCAGGGGTTCGCCAGCACCGCGGCGTTGGCGTCCAGGTTGGCGGTGAGCGTCACTTCGGTGGTGGGCAGCGGCGGGACGTTCACGCCGGTGAGGTTGAGGTCGCCGAGCACGCCGCTGATGACGCCGTTGGCGTCGGCCATGTACCCCTGCACCTTGAGGTTGTTGGGGTTCACCAGGTAGCCGTCCTGGTCCAGGAAGAACTGGCCGGCGCGGCTGTAGAAGCGCCCGTCCACGCCGTTGACCGTCCCGTTGAGGATGAAGAAGCCGTTGCCGGACACCGCCAGGTCGGTGGCCCGGCCGGTGTTCAGCAGCGACCCCTGGGTGAAGAGGGCCTGCACGTCGGTGAGGTTGGCGCCGCCGCCGAGCTGGCTGGCCGAGCCGTTGCGCCCGAGGAGCGTCATCTGCAACACGTCCTCGAAGTTGCCGCGGGAGGCCTTGAAGCCCACGGTGTTCACGTTGGCGATGTTGTCTCCGATGATGGAGATGGCCAGGCCGTTGGCCTGCAGGCCGCTCACGCCGGTGTACATGGAACTGAGCAGGGTCATGGGATCTCTCCTTTCGTACGGTTGGTACCGTTGGTTTGGACCCGTTCAGGACACTTCGATCACGTCGCCCAGGGCCACCCGCAAATCGCCGATCAGGATCTCGGGATAGCCCTTCTCGTAGCTCACGCCGGTCACCACGCCGGTGACGCGCCCGGTGGCCGAGAGCCGCTCTCCGTCCGGGCCGCGGCCGGTCACTGAAAAGGTGTAGTTCCCGGGCGGGAGCCGGTTGCCGCTCCCGTCCCTTCCGTCCCAGGTGTAGCGCCCGGCGCCGGCGGCCAGCTCGCCCAGCGTCACCGAGCGCACCACCTTGCCGCTCTCGTCGGTGATGTTCAGCACCATCTCCGCTCCCTGCGCGGGCAGGTGGTAGGCCAGATCCACCGCGCCCTCGGCCGGCAGCGCCACCCGGTCCCCCTGCACCGTCACCGTGCGCCCCACCAGCGAGGCTACCGCGGTGCCGCTCATGGCCGCCTGGGAGAGCGCCAGCGCGTCCAATTTGTCGTTGGCCCGGATGAGCTGCTCGACGTTGGAGAACTGGGCCAGTTGGGCCATGAACTCGGCGGGATCGGCCGGGTTGAGCGGATCCTGCATGCTCATCTGGGCGATGAGCAGGTTGAGGAAATCCTGCCGGTTGAGCTCGCTCGGGTTCTTGTTGGGATCCTTGGCCGGGGTGTTCGGGGTCCATCCGGTCTGGCTGATGTTCATGGTTCCTCCTTCAGCGCCGCCCGCGCGCCGTTCGCGCAAGGCGCGTCTCGGAGCCGTCCTCGTCCTCGCTCGTCGCGCCGCCGGCGCTTTCGCCGCCGCGGGATCGCATCCGATCGCCGTCTTTGCGATCGAAGACCAGCGAGATGTCTTGCAGCACCACCCCGGATTGAAGCAGCCGGGCCTGGAGAGCGGGCAGCTCGCGCGCCAGCGGCAGGTAGCCGTTCCAGCCATGGCAGATCAGCCGCAGCGCGGGCCGGTTCGCCGCCGAATCCAGGCGGATCTCGACCGTCCCGCCGCCGGGAGGCTCGAGTTCCAGCACCGTCACCGGGCGCCGCTCCCGGGCCGCCTGGCGCGCCGCCTCGGCCAGCCGATCCAGCACCACCGGCGGCAACGCGTCGCCGCCTTCTGCCGCCCCCGCGCCCGGCGGCTCGCGAACCGGCTCAGACGCCTGCGGCGGGATCGCCGTCGAGACCGCCGAAGACGGCCCGCCGGCCCCGCGTTCGGTCCTCGGCTGCGCCGATCCGGCCTGGTCCTCCTCGATGGGCGGCATCGGCGCTCCGCATCCGGCGCTGCATCCGGCCTGCGGCGCCCTCCCCTGCCCCGTTTGCGCCGCTGCCGGGGCCGGCACAGGCTCGGGCCCGACGGCGGGGGCGGGCGCGGGCGCCACGGGAAGCAGCGAGGCCAGCGCCGCCGCCGCGTCTCCCTGCCGCTCGATCTTCAGCAGGCACTCGAAACAGCGTTCCTGCGGCTCGCGGGCGACCGCGCGCTCCGGGGTCTTGGCTGCAGCCGGGCTCGCCGCGCCCACGCCTCGGTTGGCCGGCATCATGGCGTTCCCCTCTTGCCCTGGAGCACCAGCGCCTCCATGATGCGCGCCGCCTGCTCCGGGCTCATGGCGTCCAGGATCTTGCCCACCCGCTTGGCGTCCATGACCGAGAGCAGCTCCGCGGCGAAGGGCACGGACAGGCGGGACAGGGCCACGGCCGCGGTGGCCGGAGTCATGGAGGCCATGCCCCGCGAGACGCGTTTCACCCGGGTTTGCCGATCCTCCGCCGCGACCGTTTTCGCCGCCGTCCCCGGTGTCGCTCCCGGCGACCGCTCCTCGTCGCTCCCGCTGCCGAGCAGGCGGGCCTGGGCCTCGATGTCGTTGCGGATCTCCTGGCGCAACTGCTCCAGGCGCCGCTGCTCCTCGCGCAGCCGCTCACGCTCTTCCTCCATCTCCTTCTGCCGCTCGGCGAGCGCCCGGCGCACTTCCGGCGACCGGGGCAGCGCCCCCCGCAGGGGATTTTCCTTCGCCGGCAAAGGAGAGCCCTTGGCGGCGACAGCGGCGGAGACGGCGCCGGCGTCGGCCGCTTGCAGCAAGAGGGCCCAGGCCAGCAGGAAAGAACTCATGGCATCTTCTCCTTGGCCGCCAGAACGCGGCGCAACTGGTCCAATGTTTCCGCCAGGGCGAAACGCTCGGAGCGGCCCTGGGCCAGGAAGCGCTGCACGGCATCGATGCGCTCGATGGCCCGATCGGCCTTCGGGTTGGAGCCTTTGGCATAGGCGCCGACGTGGACCAGGTCGCGCACCTCGTCGTAGTCGGCCAGGATGGCGCGGACCTCGCTCGCCAGACGCCGGTGCTCCTCGCTCACGATCTCGTTCATCAGGCGGCTGACGCTGCGCAACACGTCGATGGCGGGGTACTGGCCGCGGTTGGCGATGGCCCGCGACAGCACGATGTGCCCGTCCAGGGCGGCCCGCGCGGCGTCCACCACCGGGTCGTCCAGGTCGTCGGACTCGGCCAGCACGGTGTACAGGGCGGTGATGCTGCCGCGGCCCTCGCCCGGCCCGGCGCGTTCCACCAGGCGGGGCAGCACCCCGAGCATCGAGGGCGGGTAGCCCTTGGTGGTGGGAGGCTCGCCGATGGCCAGGCCGATCTCGCGCTGGGCCATGGCCACCCGCGTCAGCGAGTCCATGGTCAAAAGCACGCGCAGGCCCTCATCGCGGAAGTGCTCCGCCACCGCGGTGGCGAGGAAGGCGGCCCGGATGCGTTCCACCGGCGACCGGTCGGCGGTGGCCACCACCACCACCGAGCGCGCAAGGCCCTCCGGGCCGAGATCGTCCTGCAAGAACTGCCGCACCTCGCGGCCGCGCTCGCCGATCAGCGCCACCACGTTCACGTCGGCCTGGGAGTTGCGGCACAGCATGCCCATGAGCACGCTCTTGCCCACGCCGGAGCCGGCCACGATGGCCATCCGCTGGCCCTGGCCGCAGGTGATGCAGGCGTCGATGGCGCGCACGCCGAGCGACAGCGGCTCGCGGATGAGGGAGCGCTGCAGCGGCGGCGGCGGCGGCGCGTGGATGGGGCGGGTCCGGGCCAGCGCCGGCGGCGGCAGGCGGTCCAGCATGCGGCCCATGCCGTCGATCACCCGGCCCAGCAACTCCGGCCCCACGGCCGCCGCGGCTTCGGCGCGACCGGGCAGGATGGAGCTGCCGGGCGCCACGCCGCGCATGTCGCCGAGCGGCATGAGCAGCGCGCTGTCGCGGCGAAAACCCACCACCTCCGCCGCCACGCCCTCGCCGCCCGTCTCCGGCCGGATGCGACACATGGATCCCACCGTGCCCCCGGGCACCCACCCCTCGACGAGGAGTCCGACCACCTGGGTGACCTTGCCGGCCACCGGCACCAGCTCCGCACGCGAAAGCGCTTCTCGGGCGCGCCGGCCGATATCCGCCGCCGCCATCATGAACCGCCTCCCGCGAGCGCCTGGGCCAGCACGTCGCGCAACACCTCGCGCGCCGCTTCCAGCGAGGCGGCCCGCCGGCCGTCCACCCGGCCGCGCTCGGACTCGACCACGCACTCCCCGCGCGAGAGCGACTCGTCGGCCACCAGGCGCAGGCGGCTCTCGTCCGCCGAGAGCCACTCCGGCCGGGGGGTCCGGCGCAGCAACGCCTCGCGATCCTCCGGATGGAGCCGCAGCTTGAGCGGCCCGTTCGGCGGCAGGCGCTGGAGACAATGCGCCGCGTGGCGGCTCATCTCGGCCGAATCGCGTTCGAGCCGCTTCTGCACCATGCGCTCGGCGACGGCGCCGGCCAGCTCCAGCAGCACCTCGACGGCGGCCTGGCGGAACCAGAACAAGAAACCGCCGCTCTCGGCCACCTCTCGCGCGGCGCGCTCGGCGCTCTCGCGCCGGCGCCCTTCCGCCACGCCCTCCTCGAACGCCTGGCGCAGCCGTTCCTCCATCGCTGCGCCCTCCGCGAGTGCCGTCGCGGGCGTCGTCGCGGGCGCAGGAGCCTCGGACGGCGGCGATGGGTCGCCCCGGCGAGCGAACCGGGCCGGCACCACCCGGTTTTCGCCCGCCGCGGCCCCGAACGGGCCCGGCCGGGAGGCGGAGGAGCGGCGCCGCGGGCGCCAGGCCGGGATGGATGGATTCTCGGGAGCGTTCAACTCACACCACCTGTTCGTCGCCCGCGCCGAGCAGCAGGGCCTTGCCCTCCTGCACCAGCGCTGCGGCGGCTTCGACCACCGTCTTCTGCGCCTCTTCCACCTCGGACAGGCGCATGGGCGGCAGGCTTTCGATGTCCTCGCTCAGCATGGTGGCGGCCCGCTCGGACATGTTTTTGAAGAACCGCTGCTTGAGGCCCTCGTCCGCCACCTTGAGGGCCTTGGCCAGCACCTGCCCGTCCACTTCCTTGAGCAGGTTGCGGATGCCGCGATCGTCCATGCCCGCCAGATCCTCGAAGGTGAAGAGGTTGCGCTTCACCCGCTCGGCCAGCTCCGCGTTGCGCTTGGTCAGATCCTCGAGCATGGCGTTCACCTGGGCCTTGGGCAAGCGCTTGAGCAATCCGGCCGCCGTTTCCACGCCATCGAGCCGGCGCACCTGGCCGCGGTTGCGGCGACGCAGCTCGGCCTGCAGGCTGGATTCGATCTGACGCAGCATGGGTACGGGGACGGCGGAGAGCCCGGCCATGCGCAGCACCGCCTCCGAGCGCTTCTCCATGGGCAGCTTCTGCAGCACCTCGCCCGCGCGCTTCACGTCGACGTTGGCCAGCACCAGGGCTACCGTCTGCGGATGCTCGTTTTGCAGCACCTGAGCCAGGGCGTCGGCGTCGGCCTCCGGGCACAGACCCATCTCGTCGCTGGAAACATCGGCCACGGCGGCGCCGGTCTTGTGCAGCAGATGCTCGAGAAACGCGGCGCTTTCGCCGGGCAGCATGCGGTTGCCCTGGAGCACCTGCTGGAACTCCTGCAACACCCTCTGCACCGCCTCGGCGTCGGCGTCGCGCAGCTTGCGCGAGGCGGCCAGGATGCGGCCCACCTGCTCCGGGTCGAGCCGTTCCAGGATGGCGGCGGCCGCCTCCGCGCCCAGAGCGTAGAGCAGCAGGGCGCAACGGGCCGGTCCGGGGAGAGACTCGCTCATTTGCTCTCCTCCTCAAGCCAGCTCTTGAGCAGGTGCACCACCCGCTCGGGATTCTGCGCCGCGATCTGGCGGATGTTCTGGGCCGGCTCGCCGGCGCTGCCCGCCGCGGCCGGCGCGCCGGCCAGCAGGCCCGCCGGCCCGAGGCGCTGCTCCAGCTCCGACACTGTCATGGCCTGCCCCGGAGGCAGCACCGTCCGCGGGCCGCGGGCGGCGAGCAGGCCGCGCAGGGCCGGACGCACACCGAGGAAGAACAGCAGCGCGCCGAGCAGCACCAGACCCGCGATGCGGGCGGCGGCCATGCCGTCCAGGTTTTCCCACCAGGCCGCGAAGAACGTCGGCGCCTCGGGCGCCTCCACCGTCTGGAAGGCCAGGTTGGAGACTTCCACCTGGTCGCCGCGCTTCTCGTCGAACCCGACCGCCTTCTTGACCAGCACAGCGAAGCGCTCCATCTCCTCGGCCGAGCGCGGCTGGTACGTCGGCTGGACCTTGCCGCCCTTGCCGTCGCTGCGGTAGCTGCCGTCCACCACCACCGCGGCGCTCAGGCGCCGCAGGCTGCCCTGCGGCCGTTCGGTGCGCTGGACCTTCTTGTCGATCTCGTAGGACAGCGTCTCGCTGGAGCGCTGGTAGTCTCCCGGCTGCGTCCCCGTGGCCGCCCCGCCGCCCCCGGGGAGATTGGAAGGCGTGCCGACCACGCCGGCGGCGACGGCGCTCTCTCGGTTGCGGCTCTCGTTGGTCCTCTGCTCGCTGCGCACCACCGCCCGATCCGGATCGTACTCCTCTCGGGTCTCCACCACCTTGTCGAAATCGATCTCGGCGGTCACCTGGGCCACCACCCGGCCGGCGCCCACCAGCGGCTCCAGCAGGTCCAGGATGCGGCGCTCCACCCGCCGCTCGACCTCGCGCTGATAGGCCACGCGCTCGTCGCTGAGCCCGCCGCCGTCGCCGTCGTCCAGCCGGGCCAGCACCCGTCCCTGTCCGTCGATCACGGTCACCCGGCCGGGCCGCAGCCCCTCCACCGCCGAGGACACCAGGTAGCGGATCCCTTTCACCCGGGCCGGGTCGAGATCGGCGCCGGGGAGCAGGTTGACCATCACCGAGGCCGACGGCTCCCGCTGCTCGTCGCGAAACAGGCTTCGCTGGGGCAGCACCAGGTGCACCCGGGCCGAGCGCACCTCCTTGAGCGAACGGATGCTGCGGGCCAGCTCCCCCTCCAGCGCGCGCTGGTAGGTGACCTGTTCGCGAAAGCGGGTCATGCCCAGGTCGTCGTGATCGAACAGCTCGAATCCCGCCCCTCCCGCCCGCGGCAGGCCGGCGGCGGCCAGCTCGATCCGGGCCTCGTCCAGACGGGAGGCGGGCACCTCCACGCCGTCTCCGGTGTCGCGCACGCGGGCCGGGATGTTGCGCTCCTTCAGCCGGGCCACGGTGGCCTGGACCTCCTCGGCCGACATGCCGCCGCCCAGCGCGCGGTAGTCGTCGCGGGCCAGCACCACCGCCACGAAAACGAAGAACGAGAGCGAAAGCAGCAGCAAGAGCCCCAGCGACCACCGCCGCGCCGGCGACAGGCTCTGGTAGAAGGCCTTCGACTGCTTGCCGATTTTTTTCAGCGTCTCCATGGCTTCCTCAGATGTTCATGCGGCTGATCTCCCGGTACGCCTCGATGATGCGGTTGCGCACATGGGTGAGCAGGCGCAGGGAGAGATCGGCCTTTTCCAGCGCCAGGGCCATCTCGTGGATCCCGGTCTTGCCGAGCACGAAGTCCGCCGCGGCGGCGTCTCCCTGCTTCAACTCGCCGTCCACCGCCCGCAGGGCCCGGCCCAGCAGGTCGGAAAACGCCTCCGCCGGCGCCGGCGAGGCCTGCGGCAGCGCCACTTCCGAACGGGCGCCGCCCGCGATCGGGGGCGTCGCCACCAGAGCGTCAAAGGCCATCTCTCGCCTCCTAGCGCATCAGGTCGATGGCCCGCGCGGCCATCTGCTTGGAGCTCTCCAGCACGGTGGCGTTGGCCGCGTAGGAACGGGTAGCGGTGATGAGGTTCACCATCTCCTCGGCCACCTCCACGTTCGGCAGGCGCACGTAGCCCAGCTCGTCCGCGTCCGGGTGATCGGGGTCGAACACCGTGCGCGGCGGAGACGGGTCCAGGAGCACGCTCTCCACCTGCACCGTGCTGGCGTTCTCGCCCACCAGCCGCTCGAGCACGCCGGGAAACGACTCCTCCAGCGGCGCGGCCCGGACCACCGCGTCGCGGCGGCGGTAGGGGCCGCCCTCGGCGGTGCGGGTGGTGTTGGCGTTCGCCAGGTTGGAAGCCACAAGGTTCATCCGCAATCGCTCCGCGGCCATGCCGGTGCCGGCGATGGCCATGGCGGTATTGAAATCGCTCATTGCGAGCCTCCCTCGGAAATGGCGTACCGGATCATGCCCAGCTTCTTTTGCAGCGCCCGGTTGGCGGCATGGTACAGGGTGGAGTTTTCCGACAGCTTGGCCAGCTCCCGGTCCAGCGCCACGGCGTTGCCGTCCAACCCGGGGACCACCGCCGGGTCGTACACCACCTCCGGCGCCGCCTCCTGGCCGGCCCCCTGCTCCCCGCTCAGGGCGCGTTCCAGCACCCGATCGAAGCGCATGTCCACCGGAACGTAGCCGGGGGTGTTGGCGTTGGCGATGTTGCCCGCCAGCAGGTGCTGGCGTTCCAGGCGCAGCGCCAGCGCCTGCGCCAATACTCCGGATACCCGATCGGGAAATCCGCTCATGACTCACCTCCCTGCGACGGTTCGTCCGCCGCCGGCAACCAGACCTCGGCCTGCGCCCCTCCGCCCGCGCGCGGCGAAAGGGAAACGCGCCCGCCGTGCAGGGCGGCGATGCGCGCGGCCACCGTCAGCCCCAGCCCGGCGCGGCCGGGCCAGCCCGACACGAAGGGAGCGAAGAGATCGTCCAGATCCCCGGGCAGCCCGGCGCCCCGGTCGAGGATGCGAACGCACACGCCGCCGGCGTCGGGGCGGGCCAGCACCTCGACCGAGCCGCTTCCCGACTGGGCGGCGTTTGCCAGCAGCTCGAAAAACAGCGTCGAGAGCAGCGAGGCGTCCCCGCGCAGACGAAATGCGGCGATGGCCTCGGTGTCGAGGCGCCACAACGGCGCTTCCTCCCGAGACTCCCCCACCGCCTGCGCCGCCTGGCGCAGAAGCCGGGGCAGGTCCAAAGGTTCGCTGCGCTGCAAGCGGGAGCCGGAGGCCAGCACCGCCGCGTTGAGGATGCGGCAGGTGCGATCCACTTCCCGCGCCAGGTCGCGCGCCAGGGCGCGCTGCGGCTCGTCCAGGTGGCCGGAGATCTCGTCCGCGAGCAGCCGGACGCAGCCCAGCGGGTTGCGCAGCTTGTGCGCCAGACGGTCGACGGGAAGCGGTGCGGCGGCCGGGGTCATGGTTTTTTTTCCTCCTCTTTCGCTACTGCGTGCATCAGTCGCGCGGCCTCGGCCCAGGGAGACCCGCCGCTGTCCGGCGCCGTCTCCGTGGCCACGCCGAGCCGCGCCAGGCGGTAGCGCGCCACCTCGGCGCGTTCGTCCCTGGGAAAGCGGCGCAACACATCCCGGTAGGCCTGCGCCGCGGCATCGGCCAGGCCCGACTCGTAGGCGAGATCGGCGAGCAGCATCCAGAAATCGGCCGCCTCGGGCCGGCGATCCCGATCCGGCGGCAGGCCCAGGCGCACCAGCTTGACCGCCTCCACGCCGCGCCCCAGGCCGCGCAGGATCTCCGCGCCGCGCCGCGCCGCCTCCAGGGCGCTCGGCCGGCCCGGCTCCAGCACCAGCGCCTGGCGGTAGTACTCCACCGCCTCCTCCGGGCGGCCGCGCGCCTCGGCCAGCCTTCCGCGCAGCAACACGGCGCGCCCCTCGCTCCCGGACCGGGGCAGCGTCTCGTGCAACGACAGCGTCTTGGCGGTCCGCTCCAGATCTCCCTGGGCGAAGAAGGCCTCGGCCAGCGTCAGGGCCAGATCGGCGGTGATGGCACCCGCGCCGCGCTCGCGCAACAGCCACAGCACGCACTCGCTGGCGGATCGGGGCAGCCCCAAGGCCAGCAGCGCCTCGGCGGCCCGGCCGACCTCGCGGCGCACCACCGGAAGCGGCAGCGCCGGGATCCCGTGAAGGTAGTCGAGCGCCAGCATGGCGCTCTCGGCCCGATGGCCGTCCCGCTCCAGTTCGGCCACGCGCCGCAGCAGCGCCGCCTCGAGCAGCGGCCGCAGCTCCGGGCCGAAAACGCTCTCGGGCGATTCGGACAACAGCGCCAGCCCCGCGCGCAGGGCGGATTCCATGTCGCCGCGCGCGAAGGCCACCCGGGCGGAAGCGAAGCGCGTCTCCTCCCGCACCCAGGCGGGATAGGCGGCGGGATCGCCGGCCAGCGCCTCGGGCGCCGGCTGGAACACGTTGCCGCAGTAGGCGGCGATGCGCCAGCGGGCCAGAGGCGCAAGCTGCGGCGCCTGGCGTTCCGCCCGGGCCAGCACCGCCCGAAGCAGCGGCGCCGCCCCGTCGAGATCCTGCGCGCGCACCATCCGGTCCGCCAGGACCAGCGCGGCCAGCACGGCATTCTCGCCCTCGCCGGCGGCCAGCCGGAGCAACCGGGCCCGGGCCTCGGCCGGGTCCGATAGAAGCAGCGATTCCGCCTCGCGCAGGGACGCGGCCGCGCGCTCCGGCACGCCGGGCCGCCGGCCGTAGGGATAGGCGCCGCTTTCCGGGGGCAACACCCGGCCGCTGCCCACGCGGATGCGCACCCGTCCGGGGCGCGCATCGGGCAGCCGCCGCGCTTGCAGGTTGGCGTAGGGGAGCTGAAGCAGCCAGCGCACGCGGCCGCGGCCGCGCTCCGTCTTCAGCACGCGGCCGCCCTTGGCCGGCAGCGATTTGACGAGCTCGACAGTCGGATCCGCGGCCTTTTTCCAGGGGATGTCGATCTCCAGCCGGCTCCAGAGCGGATCGGCCTTGAACCGCACCGTCCCCCGAGGCAGGGCCGGAAGCTCGATATCGCTCTGTTCCACAAGCAAGGGATCCCAGTCCGGCTCCGCTCCCCATAACGTGGGGGCGGCGAAAAGGACGGCCAACGAAAGACTTGTGATTCGCCGGTGGCTCATGGTTCTCGCCGAGCGGGCGCCTCATGCAATGTCGATGCCACGCGCGAGAAAAAATCCCGGCCTGAGCGCAACTCTGCAAAAAGAAAAAGAGATCTGCGCGCGGACGCCCGCGGCCGCCGCTCGCTGGAGTCGATTTTTGGAGTCAACAGTTTGACGAACGGGCGCGATCGCGGTCATGAATTTGACCGTCGCCTCACGTTCGGGCGCGGTGTGCCGATAGTCGTTGCGATGGCCGAACTCTCCCGCAAAGAACCGGATTCGACCGCGCCGAGGCCGGACCGCCCGCTGATCATCTGCGTCGGAGGCGGCAAGGGCGGCACCGGCAAGAGCGTGGTGTCGCTGAACCTCGCGCGCCAACTCGCCAAGGAAGGCTTCAAGGTGGTGCTGGCCGACCTCGATCTCGGCGGCGCCAACCTCCACATCATGGCCGGAATCGACAGACCCCGCGGGACGCTGCGCGAGTTCTTCGGCGGGCGGGTGGAGAGCCTGGAGGCGTTGCTCACGCCGGTCCCCCATCTCCAAATCTTCCTCATCGCCGGCGGCGACGAGGCGGCCGGAGTGGTGCAGCCCGGCAGCGCGCGCAAGCAGAAGCTCGCCCGGCACATCCAGCGGCTGGACGCCGACGTCGTCGTCTGCGACCTGGGCGGCAACTCGTCGCTGGACACGCTGGATCTGTTCTTCCTATCCCACTTCGGGGTGCTGGTCACCACGCCCGAGCCGACCGCGGTGAAAAACACCTACGGTTTCATGAAGGCCGCGCTGCTTCGGCGGCTGTGGCGGGCCTGCCCGCCGCACTCGCCCTGCCGCAGGCTGCTGGACCGGGTATGGGATCCGGAGTCCGACGAGGTCGATCTGTCCATCGCCGAGCTGATGGAGAAGCTGCGCTCCGAGTCGCCCGAGCTCGCCCGGGAGATCGAACGCCAGCACGCCGGCTGGTCGCTCGATCTGGTGGTGAACATGGCGGACGACGAACTCGGCCGGCGGGTCCACCAGGGGCTGGCCTCGGTGGCGCAGCGCTTTTTGGATCTGGGGCTCAACCTGCTCGGCAACATTCCCGCGGACGAGGCGCTGCGCGAGTCGATCCTGCGCGGCCAGCCGCCGCTGCTGAACCGGCCCCTGTTCGCCGTGCGCATGTGGGAGCGCGTGGCCGGCGCGCTCGAACCGGGAATGGCGGTGGGCGTCAACGAGGAGATCCATTTCCGCGACGAGGTGCTGCACATCCAGACCGAGGACCTGGGCCCGGAGGCGGCCGCCTACCTGACGCTGGTGTACATGGGCGGCCGGGTGCTGCTGTCCAAGCGGGTGGAATGGTCGAGTTCCTTCTTTGAACGCGCCGGATCGAGCCTTCGCCAGGAACGGGTGCGCTTCTTGCACCGGACCGTGATCCAGGCCATCCTGTCGGGGCGAATTCCGCTGAGCCTGCCGGCCCCCGAGGGCGAACGGCCGAAGGCCGCGAACTCGGAAGGAGAAAGCCCAAACCCATGAGCGAGCGACACGCCCAATCCCCAGGGGGCAACCACGTGCTTCTGGCCGGCCTGCCGGCCGGCGCGGCGGAGCGCCTGTCCCGCATCCTGGAGAGCGGCGGCTTCGCGGCCCACCAGGGCATGCGCGACAACCAGGCCTGCACGCTGGCCTTCATCCAGTTGCCCGGCGGACCCGAAGTGGCGGTGCTGTATTCCGCCGGCGTGCGGCTCATCGGCGTGGCCCGGGCGCCGGGACGGGACGGTCTCATCAACCCGGGTTGGCCATTTGAGTCCGCGATCCACCTCGAGATGTCGGCGGAGACCATCCTGCAGATCGCCAACGACGTCTTCTTTCGCAACAGCGGAACGCGAAAGTTCCAGCGCCACCTGGTGTCGGCGGAGGTGCTGGTGGCCGGTCCGGAGCGAATGCTCAAGACGGCGCTCGCCAACCTGTCGCTGGGCGGGGCCTTCGTGCGAACCCTCAATCCATTCCCCTCCGGATCGACGGTGCGCCTGCGCCTGATCGAGCACCAGGCGGCGGGGGACATCCAGGGCCAGGTGCTCTACGCCATCGGCTTCGACGACGAGAAGATCATGCGGCTCGACCAACCCGATCGCCCGCTGGTGACCCATCCCGGCATGGCCATCCGCTTCGGCGACGAGTCCGAGGCTGCGGTGGCCCAGTGGATCCGGCTCCTCTCGCCCGCGGGCAGCGAATCCACCGAGCCGCTCCACTGATCCATTGCTCCGAACCAGCACCGTCTGCGCGCGAGGCCGGGGAGGCACAGAGCCAGCGCCCTCGCGCCCAAACTACCCACATCGCGCGAGGCCGGGGCCGCAAGGAGCCAGCGGCCTCGCGCATGAATAGCCTTCCCCCGACCTTTACCGTCAAGGGTCTGCGATCCCTTCGGGACTCGCTTCGCTCGCCCAAGCGGCACACGATTGTGTGCCGCGTCGGAAAACGAGAGGGTGTTTCTCGTTTTCCGGAGGAAGGCGCGGACCTGCGCCGCGCCGAAGCGAGAGCAATCAGCGGCGGTCGGGCTCCGGCTGAATCCGCTATCAAGAAGGGATTGCAGGCAATCCCTTCATCTTGCGATGAAGATTTACCTCACCCCGCATTTTCGGGAATGTGCATCATTTCCCCCTCTCCACTGTGGAGAGGGGGCCAGGGGGTGAGGTGTTTGTCGCGCGAACGCGGGGCCGGACAGAGCCAGCGCGTTCGCGCCCGATGTCTCTTGTGGCCTTCGCCCGCTCGCGGCCGACTCAGTCGATGAGCAGGCCCTTCTTTTTCATTTTTTCGACCAGCGTGGTGCGGTTCAAGGAGAGCAGCGCGGCCGCCCGATTTTTATTGTTGCCGGTGCGCTCCAGCGCCTGAAGGATGAGCCGGTTTTCGAACTCGTCCACCGCGCGGTAGAAATCGACCCCGTCCGGCGGCAGCTCGGGCTCGCGCTCGGGCTCGTCTTGCGCCGGCAACCGGTCCGAGAAGTTTTGCGGCAGGTCGGCCGGGGTCAACATCCCGCGCGCCTTGATGATGGCCATGCGCTCGATGAGATTCTCCAGCTCGCGCACGTTGCCCGGCCAGGAGCATGCGCGGAGCATGTCGATGAGTTCCTCGCTGGCGCCCTGGATGGCCAGCCGGTGGCGCCGGTTGAAGCCGGCGATGAAATGCTCTGCCAGGGGCCGGACGTCCTCGGGCCGGTCCCGCAACGGCGGCAGGCGCAGCTCGAACACATTGAGCCGATAGAACAGATCCTCGCGGAAGCGCCCCTCGCGCACCATCTGGGCCAGGTCCCGGTGGGTGGCCGCCAGCACCCGGAAATCGGACCGGACCGGGCGCGTGCCGCCCACCGGTTCGAAACTGCGGTCCTGGAGCACCCGAAGCAGCTTGACCTGGAAGGCCGGCGACATCTCCCCGATCTCGTCAAGGAAGATGGTGCCGCTATCGGCCATGGCGAATCGGCCGGGCCGATCGCGGAAGGCGCCACTGAAGGCGCCCTTGCAGTAGCCGAACAGCTCGCTCTCGAGAAGGTTTTCGGGGATGGCTCCGCAGTTGACCGGCACGAATGGCCCGCGCGCCCGCGGAGAGCGCGAGTGGATGGCGCGCGCGATGAGCTCCTTTCCCGTTCCGCTCTCGCCGCGGATGAGCACGGTGCAATCGGTGGGGCTGATGCGTTCGAGCAGCTCGAGCAGGGCCTTCATCGGGCCCATGAACCGGCTCACGAAGGACGAGCCCAGGTCCGGCCCCTCCGCGGCCGGCGCGGCCGGAGCCGGTGTCCCCTGCCGGGCGCGGAGCAACTCGCGGATGGTGTTCGACAGCACGTCCAGGCCCACCGGCTTCTCCAGCACCTGGTCCGCGCCCAGGCGCATGGCCTTGACCGCGCGATCGACGGTCGCATAGCCGGTGATGAGCACGATGGCCGAGTTGGGCAGGGCCCTGCGAGCCTGCTCCACCACGGCCAAGCCGTCGGCGCCGGGCATCATGTAATCCGAGACGACCAGGCTGTAGTCGCCGCCTTCGATCAGGCGCAACCCCTCGTCGCCTCGTTCGGCCTCGTGAACATCGAAGTCCATCTGCGAGATCACCCGGCGCAGGATGGAGCGAAATCCGGCATCATCCTCGAGAAGCAACGCACGGTTGGCGGCAGCCATTGCTACTTCTCCTCGGACAAATGGTGCCTGGGGACGATTCAATTTTCGGGCCAATAACAGATAAAAAAAATCTTCCAATAACAACCCAATAGAATGGGATGTAGCCCTGGGGGGGGGGTGCGAATTGACCTCATATTTGCGGTCGATTTGAAGAAATCGTACTGAATTGTACCCAAGAAAAAAATCACCCACGGGTCAAAAAAAACCCCCGCCTTCGCTTGAAAAAACCACAATTCCTTGCCGATAAGGTCAAGTGGAGGCTCAGGGTGACGATGTTCTCTGCGGAAGTCCTTCGGAGGAGAACGTGCAAGAACCTTCGATCATCGCCGGCATGCTCGAGTCTGCGGCGCCGACCGCGCTGGTGGACGGCGAGAGCCTCGAGGTTCTGGCAGCGAACAGCTCGCTCGCGGAACTCGTCGGCGAGAGCGCCCTGGATCTCATCGGGCGGCCCCTGGACCGTCTCTCCCAGGACGACGAGGGCAAACCCGTCCAGATGGAGCGGCAGCGCCACGCCGTGCTCCTGCGCAAGGACGGCCAGCGCCTGCCGGTCGAGCTGTGCGCCATCTTCGTGGAGCACGGGCCGAAGCCCGCCATCGTGCTCAGGCTCCAGCCGCGCTCCCCCGAAGCCAGCGGCAGCCAGCTCGAGAACCGCCACCTGGCCCTCCAGCGTTCCCACCGCGAGCTTCAATCGGCCTACAACCGCCTGGAGCTGCTCAACGACACCCTCAACCTTCGCAACCGCGAGCTGCGCGAGGCCTACCGCCAACTGGCCTACGCCTCCAAGATGGCGGCCATCGCCGAGCTCACCGCCGGCGCCACCCACGGCATCAACAACCCGCTGGCGGTGGCGGTGAGCGGTCTGCGCGAGATCGCCGGGGCGCTGGCCGAGAACCCCGGCTGGGATCCCGAGGGCCGCCTGGCGGCCACCGCGCGCCGCATGGACCTGGCGCTCAAGCGCATCGAGGGGATCGTCTCCGACCTGCGCCGGGTCGCCCGCATCGGCGCCCGCCGCGGCGAAATCCGCTCGGTCAACCTGGCCCAGGAAGTGCGCCTGGCGCTCGACCTGGTGTCGCACAAGCTCGCGGGCATCGAGGTGGCGGTTGAAATTCCCGAGACCATCGCGGTGCGGGTGGCGCCGGACGAGTTCAACCAGGTGATCATGAACCTGGTGGACAACGCCGCCTACGCCATGAACGGCAACGGGCGCATCCGCTTGCGAGCCCGCATCGAGCAGCACCAGGTGGTGCTGGAGGTCGAGGACTCCGGGCCGGGGATTCCGCCGGACATCCGGGAGCGGGTGTTCGAGCCGTTCTTTTCCACCAAGCCCGCCGGGAAGGGCAGCGGCATCGGCCTTGCGGTGTCCCGCAGCATCATCGAGGGCTATGCCGGCTCGCTCAACCTGGCCGACTCCGAGGGCGGCGGAGCGCGCTTTCTCATCCGCCTGCCGATCGAGGTGACCGTTGAAATCCCAAGCGACGATCCTGGTCGTGGATGACGACGCGCTGGTGCTCGACTCGCTGCGCGCGGAACTGGGCCGCCACTATCGCGTGCTCACCGCCGCCGACGCCCGCGAGGCGCTGGAGATCTTCTCCCGCAACCCGGTGGACTGCGTGGTCAGCGACTACCGCATGCCCGGCACCAACGGCATGGCGCTGCTGCGCGAGATCGGGATGCGCGACCCCTACGTGGGCCGGGTGCTGATCACGGCCTACTCCGACGCCGAGGCCCGCGACGGCGCGCTGACCGAAAAGGGGGTGCTCAAGGTGGCCAAGCCCTGGCGCGACGAGCTGGAGATCGCGGTGCAGCGCTCGCTGGAGCTGCGCGTGCTGGAGCAGAAGCTGGAGCGCAGCCTGCGGCGGTTCGACCTGGGCGTGGAGGTCGAGCGCCAGTTCCGGCGCGAGACCGAGCCGGTGAAGCTGATGCGCCTGGCCCTGAGCCAGGTGGCGCGCCTGGAGGGGGTCGAGGCCTGCGAGCTCACCGTGGGCGACAGCCCCAGCCCGCGACGGCTGGGCATCGCCTCCTCGGAGCGGGTGATCTTCGAGCACACGATCGATTTCCCGCCGACCATCCGGCACGTCGAGCCCAACAACCGCCTGGAGCGCGGCGAGTCGCACTGGAGCTACGCCATCCCGCTGTGGCAGGCCGGGGACGACACCTGGTGGCTGCGCACCTTCCTGGGCAAGCTGCGCCAGGACGAGCTGTCCTGGATCGACTTCGTGGCCGAGCAGCTGGTCGACGCCATGGAGCGCAGCATGCTGTTCTCCGAGGTGAAGCGCCACCGCGATACCAACGCCGCCAACCAGGGGCAGCTCATCACCATGGAGAAGATGGCCGCGCTGGGCCTGCTGGCGGCCGGCGTGGCGCACGAGATCAACAACCCCGCCGCCTACGTGCGGGCCAACCTGGGCATCATCGAGAGCGATCTGGCCGACATCCTGGCGGCCGTGACCGAGACCCGCCGTTCCATCCACGAGCTGGCGCCGCCCGATCTGCGGGTGCGCATCGAACCCGCCAGCCGCGTCGCCGAGCTGGAGAAGACCGTGGCGGAGATTGGCGAGGTGCTGGCCGAGACGCGCGAGGGGATCGAGCGCATCATCGGCGTGGCCCTCAACCTCAAGACCTTCGCCCGGGAGGACACCGGCCAGCGCGAGCGGGTCTCGGTGCGCCGCTGCGTGGAATCCAGCCTGGCCATGGTGACCTACCGCTACAAGACCGGGCTGGCCATCGAAAAGTCCTTCGAGGAGGTCCCCGACGTGCTGGCCCGCTCCGGCGAGCTGGGGCAGGTGTTCCTCAACATCCTGATCAACGCCGCCCAGGCCATGAAGGGCAAGGGTCGGATCTCCATCCGCATCCGCGCCGAGAACGCCTGGGTGTGCGTCTCCATCCAGGACACCGGGCCGGGCATCGCGCCGGAGGTGCAGAGCCGGATGTTCGAGCCGCTGTTCACCACCAAGGCCGCCGGCGAGGGCACCGGGCTGGGGCTGAGCATCACCAAGGAGATCGTCGAGCGCTACGGGGGCCGGATCGAGGTGGCGAGCCAGGCGGGGCAGGGAGCGACCTTCACCGTGCGCCTGCCCGCGCTCGACGACGGCGGTGACGAGATGCTCCGCACCGTCTGACCGCTTCGCCATCGTCCCCGAAAAAAATTTTCTCGCCCGCAAAGGGGTGATACCATGCGCGCCGGACCCCGTCGCAGGAGTCGCAGGCCATGGGTTCCTCACGCGCCGCCGCCCTCGGGCGCTCGATCCGGTCGGTCTTCTTTTTCGTCTTCATCGTCGTCTGGACCCTCGTCTGCTTCGTCATCGTGAGCGTGGCGCTGCTGGTCCCGGACCGCGGCTGGCTCTCCAACTATCTGGTGCGCGTGTTCTGGGTGCGCGGCACCTTCGCCGTCTGCCGCATCCGGCTGCGCTCCAGCGGGCGGGAGAACCTGCCGGCCGGCCCGTGCATCATGATGAGCAACCACCAGAGCCACATCGACATCATGGCCATCTTCGGCAGCAATCCGGTCAATCTGCGCTTCGTGGCCAAGAAGGAGCTGTTCTGGATCCCCTGCTTCGGCTGGTACCTGTGGTACGCGGGCTACATCCCCATCGATCGCGGCCGCCGCGAGAAGGCCATCCGCTCCCTGGACCGGGCCGCGGACAAGATCCGCCGCGGCATCTCCATCGTGACCTTCCCCGAGGGCACCCGCTCTCCGGACGGCCGCATCCAGCCCTTCAAGAAAGGCCCGTTCATGCTAGCGCTGAAAGCCGGCGTGCCGGTGATCCCGGTGGCCATCCACGGCTCGCGAGACGTCCTGCCCAAGAAGAGCCTGGCCATCCGCCCGGGCACGATCCGGGTCCGCTACGGCGCGCCCATCCTGCCGCAGGGCGGCTCCAACGAGGAGCGCGACCGGATCATGGCCGAGGTGGACCGCCGCATCCGCGAGCAGTTCGACGCGCTGGCCGCCGACACCGAAAAAGGAGACTGACATGGATCTGCGCCGCCGCTTTCGCCGCTGGCTCTGTCTCTGCCTCTGGGCCTGTCCGGCCCTGGCGCCGGCCCGCCCGGGCCAGGTGGTCTCCACCATCGCCGCCCCGTCCAAGAACATCACCGGCATGGCCTACGACGGCAAGTGGCTGTGGCTCGCCGATCACCGGCTCGACCGTCTCTTCGGGATCGATCCCGCCACCGGCGCGGTGCAAAAGACGCTGCCCGCGCCCGGCTACCGGCCGGCGGGCCTGGCCTTCGACGGCGAACAGCTCTGGTGCGTGGACGCGCGCGAACAGGCCGCCTTCCGCATGCGCACCTCGGACGGACGGGTCACCCGGGTCGTCCCGGTGTACGCCAACACCCCCTGGGGGATCTCGCCGCGGGCCATCGCCTGGGACGGCTCGGCGCTGTGGGTGAGCGACGATGCCCGGTCGCGCCTGCAACGGGCCGATCCCCAGGACGGCACGGTACTGCGCGAGATCCCGTTCCCGGCGCAGAGCGTGGACGGCCTCGCCTGGGACGGGCGCTACCTGTGGGTCTCTGATCGCCTCGCCGACAAGCTCTTCGCCGTCGAGCCCGAGTCCGGCGAGGTGGTGATCGCGCTGGCGGCGCCGGGACCCCACGCCACCGGCCTGGCCTGGGACGGCAAATACCTGCGCGTCGCGGACTATCAGAAGGACGCCATCGACTCGGTGGTGCGCGACGACGCCGAGTTCGTCGAATATGGCCCAGCCACCGAACGCTGGGTGGTGTTCTCCCACCAGGTGCGCAACTTCGGCCCCGACTCGGTGCTGGATCTCGAGAGCCTGCTCGCCCTCCCCGCCGATCTGGACTCGCAGAAACTGCTTTCGGCCCCGGAGTTGTTCCCCGCCGGGTCGAGCCTGGTGAGCGATCAGTTCGGCCAGAAGGCCGCGCGATTTTTCCGGGCTCTCCTCGCGCCGGGACAGGCCGCCGAATCCCGCCTGAAGGTTCGGGTGCGGACCCGCGAGGTGCGCCACCACATCTATCCGGAGAAGGTCGCCGCCGGAAGCCCCCCCGCCGAACTGCGCCGGCTCTACCTCACCGATGCGCCCAAGCTCGACATCAAGAACCCGGTCATCGTCCGGGCCGTGGCCGAGGCGGTGGGCGCGGAGAAGAACCCCTACTGGGTGGCGCGCCGCATCTTTCGCTACATCCACCAGCGCATGCACTACGAACGGGTCGGCGGCTGGGACACCGCTCCGCAGGTGCTCTCCCGCGGCTCGGGCTCGTGCTCGGAGTACACCTTCGTCTTCATGTCCATGTGCCGCGCCGCCGGCATCCCGGCGCGCTACGCCGGCGCGTTGGTGGTGCGCCACGACCAGGCCTCCTTCGACGACGTGTTCCACCGCTGGGTGGAGATCTGGCTCCCGCCCTACGGCTGGATCCCGGTGGATCCGTCGCGCGGGGACAAACCGAGCGAGGCGGAGCGCGCCGACGCCTTCGGACACCTTGGCGACGATTTTCTCATCACCACCGTCGGCGGCGGCGGCTCGACACTGCTCGAATGGAACTACAACGCCAACGAGCGCTTCCAGTGCCAGGGGCGCTGCCGGGTCGAGGTCGAGGCCCTGGCCGACTGGTCGCCGGACGACCCGGACGCGCCGCCGGCCTCGAGCGCCGTGACGGCGCCGCCCGCGCCAAGCGCGCCATAGACGCCCCGCCGCGGTTGACATCCGGCGCGCGCGGGCGGTATGGATCCACAGGAAGGCCGGGCAGTGGCCCAACCCGGGTTCGAGGGAGTCTCCTTGGCGCGCCAAAGCCTGCTGCTGGTGGACGGCGACCCGAAGTCGCTGCGCGTGATGGAGGTCAGCCTGCGCAAGGCGGGCTACCTGGTGACCACCGCCGTCAACGGCCTGGACGCGCTCGAGAAGGTTCAGATCTCGCCGCCGGATCTCATCATCTCCGACACCAAGATGCCGGTCATGGACGGCTTCGAGTTCTGCAAGAAGCTCAAGAGCGACGGGCGTTTCGAGAGCATCCCGTTCATCTTCCTCACCAACCAGAAAGCCATCGAGGACAAGGTCCACGGCCTCGAGCTGGGGGTGGACGACTACCTCACCAAGCCCATCTACATCAAGGAGATCATCACCCGGGTCAAGATCCTGCTCCAGCGGCGCGAGCGTGACGGGCTGGAAAAGCGCGACAAGAAGTCGAGTTTCTCCGGCTCCATCGCCGACATGGGCGTGGTGGATATCATCCAGACCATCGAGATCGGCCGCAAGACCGGCATCATCCACCTGCGCTCCGCGGAGAACCCTCCCCGCCAGGGCGCGGTGTTCTTTCGCAACGGCAAAGTCATCGACGCCGAAATGGGGCGGCTGCGGGGCGAGAAAGCCGTCTACCGCATGCTGCTGTGGAACGCCGGCGACTTCGAGATCGAGTTTTCCACCTCGCTCAAGCATCCCGACAACATCACCCTCTCCAGCCAGGGCCTGCTCATGGAAGGCATGCGCCGGGTGGACGAGTGGGGCCGGATGAACGAACAGCTCCCGCCGCTGGAGACGGTGTTCGAGGTGGATTACCACGAGCTGGCCGAGCGCCTGGGCGAGATCCCCGACGAGGTCAACGGCATCCTCCGGCTGTTCGACGGGCGGCGCAACCTGATCCAGGTGGTGGACGATTCGGACTTCGATGATCTCGAGGCGCTGTCCATCATTTCCAAGCTGTACTTCGAGGGCCTGATCTACGACGCGCACCACTCCTCGCCGACCGCCCAGGCAAACGTCTCGGTGGGAGACTGGATATCGCAGCCCCCGACCACCTCGCGCCCGCCGCTGCCGGATCGCGACGAGCCCGTGCCGGCCGAGTTGCCCACCGCGCCCGCGGTGGCGGCGCCCCCCGCCGCGCCAAAAACGTCCCCGGTGCCCGCGGATGTTGCGGCGCCCGAGGTGGCCCCCCCTCTCACCGAGGCGCCGGCCGAACTCCCGCTCCCGTCACTGGCCGCTGTGCCCGCCGAGCCCCCCGCGGCGCTGGTCACCGAAGCCGCTCCGGTCGTCCTGTCTCCCAAGGTCATCGTCGACCTCGAGGCCGGTTCTGCGCCGAGCGCGCCCAAGCCGAAGACGGAGCAGAAGGTCATCATCGAGTCGCTTCCCAGCGAAACGTTGTCACAAGACGTTCCCGAGGTGGTCCTCCCGCTGCCGCCGCCATCGACGGTCTCCCCGCCGGCCGCAACGCCGGCCATCCCGGTCCCCGCGGCGCCGTCGGCGCCGCCGCCGGCGGGAGGACAGCCCGAGGCTTCCTGGATCGTCATCGAAAAGCGCAACGGCGAATTCCGCGCCACCGGCGAGGGACTCGGGGCCCAGCCCGCGCCGGCGCCCGCCGCGGCCCCGCCCGCCCCGGAAGCGAGCGCGGCGCCGGAGCCGTCGCGCACGCCGGTTTCGGTGCCCGATAGCGCCGCTTCCGAGATCGTCGAGGACATGCTGACACTGATGCGGCCTCGTCCGGCTCCCGAGGCGGTGTCCGCGGGGCCGTCGGTGCCGAACGCGGCAGCGGCCAAGGACCCCGAGGGCCAGTTCTTTGAGCCCAAGGCCGCCCCGCGAGACCCGTCGGCTTTTGACGAAGAGCCGGAGCTTTCCGTGAGCGGCCCGGGCCGGACGCTGGCATGGATTGTGCTGGTTCTGTTCCTGGGCGCCGGATTGGGGGCCGGAGGCTGGTATCTGTTGCGAACGTTCCGGGGGGGAGAGACCCACCCGACGCCCACTCCACCCACCCCTTTCCCGGCCGCCGAGCCCGCCGCCGCGGCGGACGCCGGCGAACTGCCTTCCATTCCGCCCTGGCCGGAGGATGAGGAGCCGCCACCGCCGGTCCCGGCGAGCGACGCCGCCCAGGCCGCCGACGGCGGCGGCGAGACGGGCGCCGGCGCGGTGGCCGCCGCCCCCGCGGACGAAAAAATCGAACCGCCGCCGCCCGTCATCCCGGATTCGCCGGCGCCGCCAAAGGTGCCCAAGCCGGCGCCGGCCCCGCTCCCCGACAAGGCCGCCATGGAGCAGTACGCCGCCCACCTCGCCCGCGGCGAGGAGCTGTACAAGGCCGGCTCCCTCAAGGGCGCGGCGGCGGAATTCCAAAAGGCGCTCACCTTCCACCCCAACGGCGTGCAAGCCCTGGTGGCGCTGGCCAACGCCCTCTTCGAACAGGATCAGAATGCCCCGGCCATCCAGGCGGCGCGCAAGGCCATCGCCATCGACCCGCGAAACGCCCGCGCCCATCTCACCCTCGGCACCATCTACCAGACCCAGGGCCGGACCGACCAGGCCATCGAAGAGTATCAGGCCTACCTGCGGCTCGAACCGAACGGCAAGTTCGCTCCCGACGTGCGGGCCATCTTGAAGAACCTGCGCTGACACCATGCGGGTTCTCGGCATCGAATCTTCCTGCGACGAATGCGCCGCGGCCGTCCTGGACGGCGACGGGCGCCTGCTCTCGAACACGGTCGCCTCGCAAATCCCCATCCACGCTCCCTACGGGGGCGTGGTGCCGGAGCTCGCCTCGCGCGATCATCTTCGCAAGGTCGTCCCCACCATCCAACAGGCGCTGTCGCGGGCCGGTCTTTCTCTTTCGGATCTGGACGGGTTGGGCGTGACATGCGGGCCGGGGCTCATCGGCTCGCTGCTCGTCGGCGTGACGGCGGCGCGGGCGCTTTCGCTGGTCCTCGACCGGCCCCTTGTCGGCGTCAACCACCTGGAGGCCCATTTGCACGCGGCCTTCCTCGAGCGGCCGGATCTCGACTATCCCCATCTCGGTCTGGTGGTGTCGGGCGGCCACACCAGCCTGTTTCGCGTGGACGGCGTGGGCCAGCTGCGCCTGATCGGCCAGACCCGGGACGATGCCGCCGGCGAGGCCTTCGACAAGGCGGCCAAACTGCTGGGCCTCGGCTACCCGGGTGGAGTCGCCATCGAGAAAGCCGCCGTCGGGGGCGATCCGAGGGCGCTGGATTTTCCGCGCCCGCTCCCGGGAGAGAAGCTGCAGTTCAGCTTCTCGGGACTCAAGACGTCGATGGCGGTGTTCGTGAAGCGCCACGGCGTCCCCGCGGGACAGGCACTGGCCGACGTGGCCGCGAGCTTCCAGGAAGCGGTGGTGGAGACGCTGGTCAAGAAGACCATGGCCGCGGCCCGGAGCGAGCGGCTGGCACGGGTGGTGGTGGCCGGGGGCGTGGCCGCCAACCGCAGGCTGCGCGAGGCCATGCAGGAACGCGGCCGGGTCGAGGAGGTCGAGGCGATCTTTCCCTCTCTGTCTCTCTGCACGGACAACGCCGCCATGGTGGCCGCGCTCGCCCGCCGGTACCTGATGGCCGGCCGGGACGATCGCGCCGACCTGGACGCGGACGCGAGCCTCTCGTGGAACGCCGCATCGACATAAGAACCCTGCTCGCCCGCCACGGGCTCCACCCCAAGCGCTCCTGGAGTCAGAACTTTCTCATCAGCGCCGGCGCGCTCCAGCGGATCGCGGACGCGGCCCAGGTTCGAGACGAGCCGGTCGTGGAACTCGGCGCCGGCCCTGGCACGCTGACCGCTGCGCTGGCGGCCGTCTCTCCGCGCGTGCTCGCCGTCGAGCGAGACCGCGATTTCGCCAGGCTGCTGCGCGCCGAGTTCTCGCTCTCCTCCAACGTCGAGGTCCTCGAAGCCAACGCCGCCCGTCTGGACTGGAGCCAACTGCAAAAGCGCCTGGGCGGACCCTGCGTGGTGGTCGGAAACCTTCCGTACCACATGGCCACGCCGATCCTGTTCTCGTTGCTCGAGAGCGGCGGCGCGGTGCGGCGGGCGGTGCTCATGCTACAGCGGGAGATGGCCGAGCGCCTGGCGGCATCTCCCGGAAGCCGCGCCTGCGGCGCATCCAGCGTCATGCTCCAGATGCGTGCCGACGTCGAGGAGCTGTTCGATGTCCCGCCCGGATCGTTCTACCCCGCGCCGAAGGTTCATTCCCGCGTGGTGCAAATCCGTCCCCTGGTCGCTCCGCGCCACCCCGTGCGCGACCCGGCCCTGTTCGGCCGCATGGTAAGGACCGCTTTCTCGAGCCGGCGCAAGACGCTCTCGAACGCATTGCGCGCTTTTTTCGGCGCGCCGTCGCGCGAGCCGGGCGAGCGGGTTCTGCAAAGAGCCGGGATCGACCCCGCCCGCCGGCCGGAGACCTTGACGCTGGAGGAATGGGCGAGGTTGTCGGACGCGGCCGGGGCCGAGGCTCAGTAACCGCGGCGCTTGACCGTGGCCATGAGCGATTGCATGTGGCTGTTGACGTAGTGGCGGAATTCTTCGGGGTCGAGTTCCAGCTCGGAGAGGATCTCGGTAAAGATCTCGTCGAAGCCGCGAAACTCCTCCTTGCGCATCTTCATGGCGATCTTGAGGAGCGCGGCCTGGTACATGCGTTCCTGCTTCGAGCTCATGTTCGCCTCTGCATGCCTGCGCTGCAATCCATCTATGGCTTGTACCATACAATGCAATATGTCAATCGTCAAGTTTGTTACTGCAATCTTGGCTCCGGTATTGCCCGGTTCCAGGCCGTCTGGTAGATTGGCCTGCCATGAACGCCATCTTTCTTTCCGGCGGAGGCGCCCGCGGCGCGTACGAGGTCGGCGTTCTGCGGGCGCTGATGTCGGCCGGGATCAAGATCGACATCATCGGCGGAACGTCGGTGGGCGCGGTGAACGCCGTGCTCGCCGCCACCGACCAGCTCGACGAACTTTCGGACGTGTGGCAGAAGGTCTCCACGCTCTCGATCTACCGGCCCCGTCTCGACGTATGGAATCTCGGATCCTGGCTCTCTCTCACCGACAACACCGGTCTCGCCAAGCGGCTCCGCGACGAGGTGCGCTGGAACCGCCTGGCGCGCAGCTCGATCCGGGTGTTCATCAGCGCCACCAACCTCACCCTGCGCCAGAACGAGGTCTTCTCGACCTCCGAGATCACCTACCAGCACGTGCTGGCCTCGTCGGCCATCCCGCTCTTGTTTCCGCCGGTGCGGATCGGCAAGTACTGGTACATCGATGGCGCCTTCTCGCTGCTTCGCCCGCTCAAGCCCCTCATCAAGGCGGGCGCGGATCGCGTCTTCACCGTGTACCTCACCCCCCGGCGCCCGCGGCTCGACGCGCCGGCGGGGCTGTTCGAGATCGCCGACCGCAGCCTCGAGGTGATCATGTCGTCGGCCATCGCCGGCGATCGGGCCCAGATCTTCGACACCAACCAGGAGATCGACCGGCTGGAGGCCTCGGGCATCGCGGCGGACGTCCTTCAGCACAAGCCCTTTCGCAAGGTGGAGGTGATCTCGATCCATCCCTCGCGCGATCTGGGCCGGGTGGGAAGCTGGCTGGTCTTTTCCCGCGAGCGCTCGCGCGAGCTCATCGAGCTGGGGGCCTCCGACGCCCGGGCGGTCCTCGAGCGCCACGACCTGATCTGAACCGGCCCGCCCGCGGCCGTCATCGTCCAGAGTGGCGCTCGCATTCGCTGGCGGCGCATTCTCGGGACGCCGGGCGGCGGTTTTTTTTCGAGGCGTTCGATTTCAAACGAACGCCCGGCGGTAGCGGCGCCTCAGGAGCCAGAGAAAGAACGGCCCGCCCAGGAAAGCCGTGATCACGCCCACCGGCAGCTCTCGCCCGATGGCGACGAAGGCGAGCCGCGAGAGGAGGTCCGCGAGCACCAGGAACGCGGCCCCCGCCAGGGCGCTGGCGGGGACGAGCAAGCGGTGGTCCGGCCCCAGCCAGAGCCGGCAGACGTGCGGGACCATGAGCCCGACGAACCCCACCAGCCCGGTGACGCAGACGGCCAGACCGACCAGGAGCGAGGCGGCGAAGAACACCAGCACCTTGAGCCGCTCGACCGGAACGCCGAGTTCGAGCGCGCCGGATTCGCCGAGCGCGAGCGCGTTCATGCCCGGCGCGGCGAACCAGAGCACCACGATGCCGGCGATGATGCCGGGGCTGAGCGCCGCCAGCGTCGACAGGTCGTAGTCGGTGATGATCCCCATGAGCCAGCCCAGCACCTCCTGCGCCTTCTGGGCGGTGACGACCACCTTGATGAAGGTGATGACCGCCGAGGCGAAGGCGTTGAAGACCACTCCGACGAGCAGGACCGTGGTGGCGTCCAACCGCCCGCCGACGCGCCCGACCCGGTAGATGAGCAGCATGGCGCAGAGCGCGCCCGCGAAGGCCGCCGGGCCCTCCAGCACCAGGCCCTCCGCCAGGCCGCCCAGGCCGACCATGGCCAGGGTTCCGCCGAGCGCCGCGCCGCCGGAGACTCCCATCACGAACGGATCCGCCAGCGGATTTCTGAGCAAGGCCTGAAAGGCGACGCCTACCACGGAAAGCGCCGCTCCCGCCAGGGCGGCCAGCCAGACGCGATCCAGTCGGGTGTAGATGACGACCGCCGCGGCGGGATTGCTGTCGGGATCGAGCGGAAAGATTCGCTCGATGCTCACGTCTCCCGGGCCGACGAGAACGCCCGCAATGGCCGCGGCTACGAGCAGGACAAAGAGCGCACCGTTGACAAACACGAACCGTGCCGGGCTCAGCGATGGGATGCTGATCGTATCCTGGTCCTTCAAAAATCCGCCTTTCTGACCGATCGCGCGGCTGGGATCTCGATCTCAGAGCAGATGAGAAGGTATGGAGCCAGCCTCGGGCGGCGACTTGATATCTTTCTTTTTCACCATGCCATCTTCCGCTCTATCGACTTTTATATCGGTCGATATTCCGCAATCATCCGGGAAAGCCATCCACGACCACAATGGCCGAACCCTGATCTCGAAATCGCCTTGCCAAATATCCTCGCTTTCATCATCAGCAGACAGGACAGTGACCGACTTCGGTTTTTCCTTCTTTGAAAAACGACCGATCTCCGAAGACACGTCATCAAATCTGTAAGGGTATGAAACAAAAACAAAAACATTGGGGACAGGCCCCGTTGGTTTATTTATTTTTGGCGAGCACATGGAAAGTCCCGCCTGTGTTTTCTTCATGTAGACACGGCCTACTAGCGCCCTGAGCTCTCTGAACACGGCAACAATGGCTGCCTGTTGCAGGTCCACTTTTGCGCCCAGGGCTCGGCAGATGCGGACATCACTTGGAATACAGATTCTCTTCGCCTGAGCAGGGCGTTCCATGTCCTCCACTCGCCTGACCAGACTTATCAGTCCTGACCTCTCAATATGAGAAAGAAAAGCCCTGGAAAGGTCTATCGAGCATGAAAAGTGAGATTTCATTCCATTGGCAGACACTTCAATCAGCGGAGAAGAAGCCAGATATACCGATATATCGGTCAATAATTTGGCATTTCTTATTTCACTATTATTAATGATGTCATCGATTGACGCACGAAAAATGTTTATTGACTTATCTTCTTGATAATAAGATTTATTTTCTGATGTACCCAAAATGTATCCATCAATATGCTCTCTCATCTTTGACATATCAACCGATTTACCGGTCGATAATACAACATACTCGCCAAAAGACTCTTGAAAAACATCGATGATTTGTGCATTCTGTTCGAAAAAGATGCCGTGTCCGTGCGCGGATGACCGCGATGTAACCAGCAATATATTGTTTTTTTTGGCAAAAGAATATAGACTGCCACTGTCATCGAATCTTGCTTCATCGACCGCCACGCATGCGACAGGACCATTTTTATCATTGAAATCATTGATGAACTCTTCGATCAAGCCGACCGAAATCATGGCCGAGCCCGGATGATCCATGTCGATCCGGACAACTCTCTTGGCCATTCCCACAGATGAAATAAAATCTTTTATTACCAAAGACTTACCAACGCCACGGGGACCGCGGAGATGGGCGTTCTTTCCCTGGCTAATTAATGTTGCGACCTGATTGACGTATCTTCTGTGAGTCTTTGAAAGAACAGTATGTTTTTCCTGGTTCCAGGCCGACAGCAAGGAAAGAATTCTTTCTCTTGTGCTATTATTATCCGCCATATCGGTCGGTATTTTACAAAGGACACGGGATATGTCAATCTCTTTCGGCTTGGTCGAGAATTTCTGAAAGACTTTCGAGCGCCTCTCCGACTCTCGGCCCGAGCCTGAACCATTTTGCGGAATCAACGGCAAAGACCTTCTTTCGCATGACGGCCGGGATGATCGTGTACCGGTTCCAGAATTCCATGGCCTGGTCCCGGGTCATCTCCCCTCCGGTTCCGCTCCCCGAGGCGTCGATGATGACATCGGGCGCAGACGAAATTACGACCTCGAGGGGAACGGCCGGGAAGGCGGGCCCGCCGGACGGAAGAACGTTTTCGCCCCCGGCCAGCCGCAGCAGTTCTCCCGGAAAGCTATCCCGGCCGGCCGCCACCAGCGGCCGATGCCCGTAGACGAGCAGCGCCCGGACCGGCTTTCGCAGCTGCGCCCGTGCGACCACGCGCGCGACGGCGACCCGGAGCCCCGCGTCCAGCACGACCGCCGCGGCCCTCCGCGACAGCATCGTCCCGAGCGCGCGGATGTTCAGGTAGAGATCCTCGATTCCTCCGTCGGCCAGTATGGCGACCGGGATGCGAAGCCGGGGCAGGGCCGACAGGCGCTCCTTCCCGCCCGGCGCGCGCACGCACAGGACCAGATCCGGCCGGGCGGCGGCGATGGCCTCGACGCTGGGGTCGATGAAGCCGCCGACCCGGGGGATGTCCCGCACCGCCTCCGGAAAGTCGTCGTAGCGGGTGACGCCGACAAGCCGGTCTCCGGCGCCGAGGGCAAAGACGATCTCGGTGAGGTTCGGCGCCAGCGACACCACCCTGCGGATCTCGCCCCGCGGCTCGACCCCGTCCAGAAAGGCCACTGGAGGGCCGGCCAGCCACAACAGGGCCAGCCATGCCGGGCTCACGGCGCGACCGCGGCCAGGGCCACCGGCCCGTCGCCGACCTCGAACGACTGCGGGGCCTCGACCCCGCGCAAGCGAAACACCCGGTCCGTGGCGAAGCAGGCCGCCCAGCGCACGCTGCCCGCGCAGGCCAGGTCGGAGACGAAATCGTAGATGCCCGCGTTGAAGTCCGCCGGGCACAGCGAAAGCGGCGCGCCGGCCTGCAACGTGCCGATGTCGAAGGACAGCACCCGGCCGTCCAGCTGGTCGCCCACGTAGGCCTTGCCGTCCGCCGCGAGGCACATCCGGCCGGGCGCCCCGCCGATGGCCACGCTCCCCGTAAGCGCGCGGGCGCCGACGTCGTACACCTCGATGGTGCCGTTGCCCGAAAAGTCCCCCGAGGCGGAGACGAACAGCCGTCCGCCACCGCTCTCGGCGTAGACGTAGCCGGGATTCTGCGCCCCAAGTTCCACCTTGCGCGTGATGACCCGGGCGGCCCGGTCGACCACCGCCAGGAACCCCGGCCCCGCGGGTGCCCAGTCGGCGCCCAGGTTGGTGAGGGTGACGAAGACCTCGTTGCCCACCACCGCCACGCCCTGGGGCCGCGCGAATCCGGGCTTGTTCGGATCCGCCGGCGACAGGTCCTTGCCCTCCGGCATGGACAGCCGCGCCAGCACCGGCTGCGCCGAGAGGGCCGCCCGCGGGTCCACCACGATCAGCTCGTTGGAGAGAAAGCAACTGATCCAGAGGTGGCCGCTTCCATCCGGAGCCATCCAGAACGGATTGCAGCCGTCCCCGAGCGCGTACTGCCGCGTCACCGTCCAGGCGCTGGCGTCGATCACCTCCAGCGAGTTGCTCTGGCTGGAGAGCACAAAGGCCTCGAGCCCGTCGAGCAGCACCTGGTTGGGCGCCTTGCCCACCGCAACCACCGCCTTCTGCACCAGCGGCGGCTCGCTCGCCGAGACCAGGCTCACATCCTCACCCAGGCTGTCGACCACCAGCAACCGGATGTCTCGCAATGGGTTTTCGCTCCCGCCGCCGCAGGCGGCCATCAGGCATGCCAGTGTCCCGCCGACAACAGAAAACCTACCTTGGGTCTTCATTTCTCTCCTCCTTGGATGGAAAAGGTGATCACGAAGGAAATCCCGCTCACCGGAAACCCGCGCACGTCCTGGACCCGCTGATCCAGCAGGTTGCGCGCCTGGAGCAGGAGCGCCGACCGCGGCGACGGCCGGACCCCCAGCGCCAGATCCAGCAAGAACCGCTGGGGCAGCGACTTGGTGTTGGCCAGGTTGACGAAGTTCTCGCCGATCCAGTAGGCGCCGGCCTCGCCGATGAGACGCTGGCGATCCCAGGTCAGCCGCACCATGAGCTGGTGCGCGGGCCAGCCCGGTACCCGTTTCCCGTCCCGGTTGGGACGCCCCGAGCGGTCGCGAGAGAGCAGCCCGGAATACACGAGCTGGCCCTCCAGTCCGGGGACGAGCCGGAGGCGCGCCTCGATCTCTCCCCCCGCCACGTCGACCTGGCCGGCGTTCTGCGGCTTGTAGCGAAAGGCCGCGGCCGGCTCGTACACGATGAGGTTCTGGTAGCGCAGCACATAGGCGCTGGCGGCGAGACGCAGGCGGCGGCGCTGGAGGCTCAGGCCGACCTCGGCGCTCCAGGCCTCCTCGGCTTCGAGGGCCGGGTTGCCCTCGGCGAAACCCGAGCGCAGGTAGAGCTCGGCGAACTCGGGCAACCGGACGTTGCGCCCGGCGTTGGCGAAGAGCCCGAGCCCGCGCCCGAGACGCAGGCGGGCGCCGCCCGAAGCCGACAGGTTGGCGCCGGCGTCCGAGACGACGGTCAGGCGGACAGCGGGTTCGAGGCGAAGGGCGCCGCCGAAGGCCGAGAACCAGCCGGAAGCGCCGCAGGCGATGCTGCGCCGGAGCGGATCGCCGAAGTCCGCATCTCGCAGGCGCAGCACCGCCGCCCCGAAAAACAACCGGGCCCGGTGCCTCGCCAGCGGCAAGAGCCAGGACGCGCCCAGGTCCGCCCCGTTGGTCTCCTGACGGGAGTCCGCCGGCGCGCCGGTGAGCTCGCCCAGCGGGTCCGAAAAGCGCCGCACCGACGCGAGCTGGCGGGCCGAGAGCGCAAGCAGCGCCGGCCCCGCCTCGTGGTGGGCGCGCACGTCCAAAAGCTCCAGGATGTCGCTCTCGCGGGCCCGCCGGCTGGTGAAGCCCAGCAGACCCGCCACGCCCCGCTCCTGGAAGGCGCCCAGGTGGGTGATGCTCCACACGCCTCCCGTGCCCAGATCGCTCCGGGCCCGCGCCAGCCAGGAGAGCGCGCGCGAGTCGTTGTTGCGCCGCAAGCGCTCGCGATCGTCTTCGGGATTGAGCGGCGTGCCCCGGTCGTCGGTGAAGGGAAAGTCCCCCTCGCTCGCGCGGGCGGAGACGGCCATCAGGTAGCGGGCCGGTCCCGAGCGAAAGCCGGCGGCGGCCAGGCCCTGGAAAGTTCCGAACGACCCGCCGCTGAGCTTGAGCGAAAACGCCTCCCGGGGCGCGCGCGGGATCAGGTTGAGCGCCCCTCCCAGCGCGCCGGCGCCGAGATGGGCCGCGGCCGCGCCGCGCAAGACCTCGATGCGATCGATGAACTCCGCCGGCAGCAGAGACAGGTCCACCCCTCCGCCGCCGGGCGCCGGCAGCGGCACTCCGTCCAGCAAGACGAGCGTCTGCGCCGGGCTGCCGCCGCGTAGCGACAGGGTGGCGAGCTGGCCCTCGCCGCCAAAGTCGCGCAGCCGCGACGAGGGGGACTCGTGCAGCAGGCGCGGCAGCGAGGCGGCGCCGGGCGCCCTGTCGTCCAGGCGGATGACGCTCTGCGCCGCCGCGTCGAGATCTCCCGGGCCGTCCAGTCGGGGCGCAACGACCTCGACCACCTCCTCCTCCCCTTCGGGAGGTTCGGGCGCATCCTCGCCGGTTGCGGCCGGAGCCTGGGCCCGGGCGGCGAGCGCCTGCGCGAGCAGCGTCGCGATCACGGTCTGCCGGAGCGGGAACAAAAAAATCCCGCCCTCGGCACGCGGGCGGGAGAATGAGTGCATCACTGCACCTGCCGCTCATGCTCGAAGGGCGAAAGTGCCATGCGGCCGGGCAGGTTTCCTGGCTGACGGGTATGAGGCCTCGCCTCGCGCCCCGGCCCGCCTTCCCCGGATTTCCGAGTGGCATTGGGGCCGGAACTTCCCGATCACAGTGGCGGCACCGCGCCGGATTCTCACCGGCTTCCCTACACCCTGCCGCGCCGGGTTGCCTACCATCATCATATAGACCCTGTCAAGCGCGAACCCGTTATTTTCCCGACCCCGGCTCGCTCGGGCGGCGGTCGGCTCCGGCGCCGAATCGAACGCACGTCAAGATCGGCGCTGTGAGCGCCGGGAGCCGCGGGGCGGGAATTTGCGGCGGATGGGATGACGGAGGCGGCGAGCCGGATAGGATAGAACCTAGGAGCGCGCCTCCTTGCGGCGGGGGCGTTTTTCATCCCGGGCCGATCCGCCCGGAGCCGGGGCCTCGGCCGGCGCTTCCGGGGACGGCGGGGCCTCGGGCGGGGCGGCCTTGGGCGCAAGGCCGTGCAGCTCGCGGATCTTGTCCTCGATGCGCGCGAGAAGATCCGGTTGCTGCGCGAGCATCTCGCAGGCGGCGTCGCGGCCCTGGCCGATGCGCTCCTCGCCAAAGGAGAACCACGAGCCGCTCTTGTCGATGATCTGCGCCGCCACCGCCAGGTCGAACACGTCGCCGAGGCGGTAGATCCCCTGGTTGAACAGGATGTCGAACTCCGCCTCGCGGAAGGGCGGGGCCTGTTTGTTCTTCACCACCTTGACCCGGGTGCGGTTGCCCACCACGCTCTCGCCGCGCTTGATGGCGCCGATGCGCCGGATGTCCAGGCGCACGCTGGAGTAGAACTTGAGCGCGTTGCCACCGGTAGTGGTCTCGGGGTTGCCGAACATGACGCCGATCTTCATGCGGATCTGGTTGATGAAGATGACACAGGTGCGGCTGCGGGAGATGCTGCCGGTGAGCTTGCGCAGGGCCTGGCTCATCAGACGGGCCTGGAGCCCCATGTGGCTGTCGCCCATCTCGCCCTCGATCTCGGCCTTGGGCACCAGCGCGGCCACGCTGTCCACCACCAGCACGTCCATGGCCCCGGAGCGCACCAGCATGTCGGCGATCTCCAGGGCCTGCTCGCCCGTGTCGGGCTGCGACACCAGAAGGTCGTCGACGTTCACGCCGAGCTTTTTCGCGTACTTCACGTCCAGGGCGTGCTCCGCGTCGATGAAAGCGGCCAGCCCGCCCATGCGGTTGGCCTGGGCCACGATGTGCAGCGCCAGCGTGGTCTTGCCCGAGCTCTCCGGCCCGAAGATCTCGATCACCCGCCCCCGGGGCACCCCGCCAACGCCGAGCGCCACGTCGAGCGAGAGCGACCCGGTGGGGATCACCGAGACGTCCTGGTTGAGCGAGGCGCCATCGCGAAGCCGCATGATGGAGCCCTTGCCGAATTGCTTCTCGATCGAACCGATGGCGAGATCGAGCGCGCGATCCTTGTCATTGGAGCTGGATGGGGTCATGGTCTCTCCCTGTTCATTTGTTCAGTATCGTAGCCTCCCAGAAGGAAGCTGTCAACTGTCGTGTACACCGGCCCGTCCGGCCGCAACTCCGAACGGACCAGGTGTACCCGATCGATCTGACATTTTCCGAAATCGAACCCTTCCTCGGCCCTGAGATCGCCGGAGATGTCCGGCACCCGGCCCCGCTCCTTGACCCGGCCGAGCGTGACGTGCGGCGAAAACGGCCGGTCCTCCCGGGGAAATCCCAGCGGCTCGGTCACGGCCAGGGTGAGCGCGTGCAAGGTGCGCACGAGATCGGCTCCCTCGCGAACCCCGGCCCAGATGATCCGGGGCCGCACCGTGGACGGAAATGCCCCCAGGCCGAAAAGATGCGCCTCGAACGGAGCCAGATCCTTGAAAGCGCCGCGCAGACCTCCGCTCAGCTTGGGAAGCAACCCTGTGTCCACGTCGCCCAGAAACTGCAAGGTGATGTGGATCTGCCGCGAGCCGACCCATTTGACCCCAAGGCGCCGGCCCAGGGAGCGGTCGAGGCGGCGCGCGCCGTCGAGCAGCGCCCGCTCCAGTTCCGGGCCCAGGGATACGGCCACAAACGCCCGTATGCGCTCGCTCATTCTTGCCACCTCTCCGCCGGCGGATCGATGAAGCGCGGCTGCACCAGCCAGCGTCCGTCTCCGCCGGCGCGAAAACGCTCGATGTGCGCCCTGAGCTCGCGAACGCCCCGGTCGACGACCAGGCGCAGCCCCGAGGCGGCGCACAGCATCTCGTAGTCGCCCATCGAATCGCCGGCGGCGAGAACCGGCCGGATGCCGATGCAACGGTCGATGGCCTCCACCTTGCCCGCGCCCCCGGTCACCGGCATGTCGGGATCGCGCCGGGCGGTGATGCGCCCCCCCTTGACGAGCGGGGCGATTCCCAGCACCCGTTCCGGCCCGATTCCCAGGTGCTCCCCGGCGAACACCTCCACCGTCCAGCGGTTGGAGGCGGAGACGATCCAGGTCTCGACACCGGCCTCTTGCAGGCGGCGGATGAGACGCGCCATGGCCGGATAGGGCCGCAGGCCACGGGCGATCTCGATCGAATCATTGCCCAACGCTAGGCGCTCCGCGCCCACCGGCCGGGATAGCTCCTCCCGGATCACCGTCCGGGAAATCTCGCGCACCCGCTCTGGCGAAAGGCCGCACAAGACCTGCGCCGCCCAGAAGTAGGCCGTATCCCGGCCCGCGTGGGACAACAGCCGCTGGTAGCCGTCGATCATGGCAACGGCCATCTGCGGCAGATTCGCTCGATCCTCGGCGAAACGCTCGAGGGAGCCCCGGGGAGAGACGAGCCCGGCCGTCCGGTCGAAGGGTTCCCACACCTCGTCGCAAGAGAGCAGCGCCTCGACGTCGAACAGCCCCTGCCGGGCCATGGCGTAGAATACCGCCTCGCCCGTGTCGTGATGCACGCAGGTGCCGTCGAGATCGAAGGCCGCCGCCTTCCGCCCCGGGGGCAGGCTGGCGATGAAGCCCGAAAGCCGTCGGGCCACATCGGGGAGAAAGTCCGCCGTTTCCATGCGGCGGATGGTATCACAGGCATTCCGCCGGCCCAACCGATTTGCCCACCGGGCCCGTCCCCCGGCATCCGCCGCTCCGGCTTCCCCGTCACTTGACCGGCGACCTGCGCGGGCCTAGCATGGCGTCCTGGCGCGTCGTGCGCCCATAGGATCCACCTTCCGCAGGAGAATTCACATGAAAAACAGGATGGCGTTCGGGATGGCCGGATTGGTGTCGCTGCTCGCCGGCTGCTCGGAGTCCGACCGGGCGCTCGCGCCCCAGGCGGCGGCCCTGGTGGATGAACCGGCGCTCACCCGCATCTACACGCCCGCCCCGGAGAAGCTGCGCGCCGAGCTCGAGCGCCGCGGCCTGGACGTCACCGGCTCTCACCACCGGCTCGGCTACGTGGACGTGTACGCCGCGCCGAAGCAGCGCGATCGGACGCTGCGGGATCTCGCGGAGCGGGTGAGCCGGCTGGAGCTCCTCGACCACCGCCGCCCGGCGCTGGCGCTTTCCGACTACCGAAACCCGGCCGAGGTGTCGACCTACCTCGACTCCATCCAGGCCGCCTACCCGACGCTGGCCAAGAAGGTGGACCTCACCCCCTCCGGGCTGTTCGAGGGCAACCACGTGTACGCCATGAAGATCTCGGACAACGTGAACCAGGACGAGGACGAGCCCACCATCCTGTTCACCAGCCAGATCCACGCCCGCGAGGTGATGACCGAGGAGATCACCTGCGACATCGCCGACTACCTCACCTCGCGCTACAACAGCGATCCCGAGGTCAAGACCTGGGTGGACTCGATGGAGATCTGGGTCATCCCGCAGATCAACCCCGACGGCGCGAACTACGTCTTCACCACCTACAACTACTGGCGCAAGAACCGCCACCCCAACTGCGCGGTGGACAACAACCGCAACTTCCCCTGGAACTGGGCCCAGTGCCCCGGCTCGAGCTCCGATTGCGGCGACGACACCCACCACGGGGCCAGCGCTGGCTCCGAGCCCGAAACTCAGGCCACCATGGCGCTCATGGCCGAGCTTCGGCCCATGTACTACATCGACTTCCACTCCTATGGCGAGTACATCCTGTGGCCAACGGGCTGCGAGAAGACCGAGGAGGACGATCTCTTCCGCCTGTGGGTGAGCGAGATCAACGCCATCCTCCCCGACGACGACGGCCAGGTGGGGCAGTTCACCATCGGCAACACCGCCGACACGCTCTACACCGCCCCCGGCGGCACCGACGATCACGCCTACGGCGCCTACGGCTCGCTCGGCGTGACCATCGAGATCAACCGCGACTTCCAGCCCGACTACGGGCAGCTTCGCAACCTCACCGTGCAGCGCATGCGCAACGCCTGGCAGTACCTCATCCGCCGCACGTTGAATGGTCCCTCGGTGCGCGGGCACACCCGCGACGCCCAGACCGGCCAGCCGGTGGTGGCCACCTACCAGTTCGCCAACCATCCCTTCACCCACGGGCAGCTTGCGCTTCGCACCGACGCCGCGGGGCGCTTCGGGCGCGGGGTCATGCCGAACTCCGACCACGTCATGGTGTTCACCGCCCCGGGGTACCTGCCGGCGGCGCGCTCGGTCCACGTGGGCCAGGGCCCGGCCGACCTGGAGGTCCTCATGACCGCCGGGACCAATCATCCGCCCACGGTGGCGGTGGGCCCCGACCAGACCGTGAGCGAGGGCGACATCGTGACCCTGGACGCCAGCGCCAGCTCGGATCCCGATCCGGGCACCACGCTGGTCTTCGTGTGGACCCAGACGGGCGGCCCGGCGGTGGCGCTGCGGAACTCCGCCTCGGCCACGCCGAGCTTCTTCGCCCCCGGGGTGAGCCAGGACACCGTGCTCACCTTCCAGGTGGTGGCCTCGGACGGCGAGCTGTCGAGCGCCCCGGCCACCACCCGGGTCACGGTGCGCAACATGTGGGACGGGAGCACCACCTTCCCCTCCACGGACACCCCGATTTCCATCCCCGACTCCAACAACACCGGGATCATCTCCATCCTCCACGTGGATCAGAACCGTCCCATCCTGTCGGCGCGCGCCCACGTGGACATCACCCACACCTACATCGGCGATCTCATCGTGGACCTGACCTCGCCGGCGGGCACGCGCATCGTGCTCCACGACCACGCCGGCGACAGCACCCACAATCTCCACGCCGACTACAACCTGCCTGCGGTGGCGGGCGAGATGTCCGGCGGCGACTGGCGCCTGCGCGTGGCCGACACCGCCGGCGGCGACTCGGGCACGCTCGACTCCTGGACGCTCACGCTCGAACTGGTGGGTGACCCGCCCTGCCAGCAGGCCTCCGACTGCCACCTGCCCCACACCACAACGGCCGACTGCGTGGCGGGCCGCTGCGAGGTGGCGGCCTGCGAGAGCGGCTTCGGCAACTGCAACGGGCTGCACTCCGATGGCTGCGAGGCGGCCCTGGCGAGCGATCCCTTGCACTGCGGGAGCTGCGCCAACGCCTGCGCCTTCGCCCACGCCGCCGCCTCGTGCCAGAACTCAACCTGCGTCATGGGCGCCTGCGACGCGAACTACGGCGACTGCAACGCCGCACCCTCCGACGGCTGCGAGACGCCGCTTGCGTCCGACCCGCAGCACTGCGGAAGCTGCACCAACGCCTGCTCCTTCCCGCACGCGGCCGCCCTGTGCCAGAGCGGCCAGTGCCGCCTGGGTGCCTGCGATTCGCTCTTTGGCAACTGCGACGGCAACGCCAGCAACGGCTGCGAGTCCGATCTCTCCTCGGACGCGGCCCGCTGCGGCTCCTGCACCCGGGTGTGCAACCTCTCCCACGCCACGGCGAAATGCGTCGCCGGCGCCTGCCAGGTGGACGCCTGCCAGGGGAGCTTCGCGGATTGCGACGGCGCGGGCGCGAACGGCTGCGAGGTCGATCTTTCCAGCAACGTCTCTCACTGCGGCGACTGCGCCACCAACTGCCAGGCCCTCAACGCCCAGGTGAGCTGCCAGGCGGGTTCTTGCGTCATGGGACAGTGCCTGGCCGGCTACGCCGACTGCGACGGAGCCGCCGCCAGCGGCTGCGAGGCGGACCTGCGCAGCGATCCGCTCCACTGCGGCGCCTGCGACGCGCCCTGCGTTCTGCCCAACGCCGTTCCCGCCTGCGCCTCCGGCGCTTGCCGCGTCGCAGGCTGCGAGGCGGGCTTCGGCGACTGCAACCGCGTCGCCGCCGACGGCTGCGAAAGCGACACCCGCAGCGATCCTTCGAATTGCGGCGCCTGCGGCACGGTTTGCGCCGTGCCCCACGCCCAGAACACCTGCGTATCCGGCCAGTGCGCGGTGGCCGGCTGCGAAGCATCCTTCGGCGACTGCAACGGCTCGGCCGCGGACGGCTGCGAGACCTACCTCAACAACAACTTCGACCATTGCGGCGCCTGCAACCACTCCTGCGACGTGCCCCACGGCACGGCCCAGTGCCGCTCGGGAAGCTGCTCGCTGCAATCCTGCGAGGAAGGTTTCGACAACTGCGATCGGGACTCCGACAACGGCTGCGAGGCGGAGCTGGCCGGCGACCCGCAAAACTGTGGCCGCTGCGGCAACGAGTGCGCGCCGCCGCACGGCATTGGGTCGTGTCAGCAGGGCGGCTGCGCCATCGCCTCGTGCGAGACGGGATTCGGCGACTGCAACGCGCAAGTTGCCGACGGCTGCGAGACCTCTCTCGCGACCGACCCGCAGAACTGCGGCGCCTGCGGCCATGCCTGCCCGGCCGGCCGGGAGTGCCGCGCTGGCCAGTGCGCCGAGCCCTGCCCGGACGCCGACGGCGACGGTCACACCGACGCCGTATGCGGCGGCGACGACTGCGACGACACCCGAGCCGAGGTCCACCCCGGCGCGGCGGAGAGTTGCAACGGCATCGATGACGACTGCGACGGGACGAAGGACGACGGCCTGGAATGCAGCGAGGGCTGCGGCTGCGGCCCGGCCAGGTCCGGCGGCGCCGGCGGGTTGACCGTCCCGCTGCTTGCGCTGATTCTGCTGGGGCGCCGGAGACCGTCATGATCGCCATCGATGCCCCCGGCTGGGGGATCCGGCGCATCGAACATCTGGTGATGGACTTCAACGGCACGCTGGCCTGCGACGGAATGTTGCTGCCGGGCGTGGACGAGCGCCTGATGCGGCTCTCGATGAAGGCGCGCCTGCACCTGGTCACCGCCGACACCTTCGGCACCGTGTCCGACGAGAGCCGCCGCTTCGAGCTGGCGCTGAAGATCATCAAGAAGGGCGCCGAGGACGCCCAGAAGGCCGAGCTGGTCCAGCGCCTGGGCCCGCTGAGTGTGGCGGCCATCGGCAACGGGCGCAACGACGTGGGTATGCTGCGGGAGGCGGGCCTGTCGATCGCCGTGCTCGGTCCGGAGGGCGCGAGCGCCGAGACCCTGGCGGCCGCCACGCTGGTGTGCCCGGACATCCTGTCCGCGCTCGACCTGCTGCTCCACCCGAAGCGTCTGGCCGCCACCCTGCGCCGCTGACGGGGACGCCATGAAGGTGAACATCGGCAGCCAGGCCATCCGCAGCGCCCGCCAGGCCGAGGCCTTGCTGGGACAGCTCCGGGAGGGCCTGTTCCAGACCGACCTCGACCACCTCATCGTGTACTGCAACGAGTACGCGGCGCGCCTGGCCGGTTTCGAATCCGCCGAAAACATGCTGCAGGCGAAGCTGCGCTCCGTGGACCTGTTCGTGGATTCGGAGGATCAGTCGCGGTTGGTTCAGAACGTGTTGCTGCACGGAGCGGTGGAGAGCTTCGTGTGCCGCATGCGCAGCCCCCGGGGCGTCGAGCGCTGGATCCAGATTTCGGTTTTTCTGGCGCTGGACGATCACGATCAGCACGTCGGGTTCTGGGGAATCTTGCGCGACCTCACCGAGCAGATGGAGACGCGACAGGCGCGGGATCGGCTGCAACGGGAGCTGGTCGAGGCCCTCAAGCGCCTGGAGGAGAGCGAGCGCCTGGTGCGGCAGCAGCGGGACGAGATCCTCTCCCGCAACCGCCGCCTGCAGGAGTTCCACGCCGCGGTGATCCACGACCTCAAGGCGCCCATGAACTCGCTGCTGGGATTCCTGGACATGCTGGGCGAGACCATCGTCCCGTCCGACGAGAAGACGCGCCACTGCCTGGAGCGCATGCGCTTCAACGTGCTGCAGATGGACCGCATCGTGCAGGGGCTGCAGGAGCTGATGCTGCTCGATCGCGAGGCGGAACGGCGCTTGCCGGTCGATCCGGTCCAGGTCATGCGCACCGTTCTCCAGAACCGCAGAGAGCAGATGGGCCGCTGCGCGGTCACGGTGGAAATCCAGGACGAGCTGCCCGCGGTCGAGGTGCAGCCCACCAAGTTGTACCAGCTCCTCGACAACCTGCTCTCCAACGCCCTCAAGGCGGTCCAGTCCCGGGCCGGCGGCCGGGTGTTCTTCGGCCGGGGGTGCGAGTCCGATCCGACGGCCTTCTTCGTCGAGGACAACGGTCCGGGCATCCCCTCCTCGGAGCGAGAGAAGGTGTTCGCGCCCTTCTACCGCGCCGATCGCTCCACCCCCGGCTCCGGCCTGGGCCTGACCATCGTGCGCCGCATCGTGGAGATGTACGGCGGCCGGGTTTGGATCGAGGCCGGCGCGGAGGGCGGGACGCGGGTGTGCTTCTCCCTGCCCCGGGCCGCGCTCTGAGCCGGCGCGCTAGAGCGCCAAAAAAGCTTCCAGGATGCGCGGCGCGAGATGGTCGTCTCGCACCGGTCCCACCCGCGCGGCGGCGAAGCGATCCGCCGCCTCGGGAAAATACCGCTCGGCCCGACGGAGAAAGTCGGCGCCTTCCTCGGGCCCGATCTCGGGATGGGCCTGCATGCCGAACACCGGCAGCGCCCCCCAACGCAGGAACTGGACCCGACAGTCCGGGCTGGCGCCGGCGGCGCGCAGTTCGGCATGCGAGGATTCGACCACCTCGTCGAAGTGCGCGGCGAAGGCGTGATACTGGCCCGGCGGCAGCAGCCATTCCCCGGCGAGATCGAGCGGGATCCAGCCGAACTCCGGCCGGGCCGCCCGGCGGACGCACGTTCTCGACCCCAGGGCGAGGGCGATGAGCTGGTGGCCGAAGCAGCTGCCCAGCACCCTCGCCCCGCGGCGCACCGCCTGGCGCAACCAGGCGGCCTCGTCGAACGCCCAGGCGGGCAGGGTCACGATGCTGCACTCGGAGCCCGTGAGGATCACGTGCCGGAAACGCCCCGGATCGGGCAGCGCCTCGCCGGCCGGAGGCCGGACAGCGGCGAAGGCGCCGGCGCCGGCGGCGCGCCAGTGGTCGAGCGGGCGGTAGAATTCCGGGTCGATCGAGTTGTCCACGATCAAGAGGTCGTCTTTCATGGCGGGAGCGACCTTAGCCCGGCCCGCGCCGCCTGTCCACTCCCCGGGTCGGAACGGAACATTGACAATCGGCGCGCGCGGTTCCTAGAATCCATCTCCAGCGATTGCAAGGAGCGCCGCATGCGGTCTCGAGACTCGCTTCTGTTCGCCGGCGTCGTTCTGTTCGCGGCCGCGGGTTGCGCCGCTCCCACCCGCGCCTGGGTGCACCCCGACGACGCGCCCAAGGTCTTTCCCTGGCCCAACAACCAGAGCCAGATCACCATCCGGGTCAAACCGCGCACCACCCTGGCCAACACCTGCAGCTGGTTCGGCACCTATGAAGAAGTCGCGGTCACGCCAGAGACCAGCTTCTACATCACCGACGAGTTGGACAAGCAGTTCGTGTACACGCCGGTGCGCTCGCCCATGCGCCGGCTCTCTCCGGTGAAGACCATCGAGATCCGCTGGCCGGTCAAGGGACCCGAGCCGGCCCCGGCGCCGGCCACAGAGCCGCCCCCGGCGCCGCCGTCCGCTCCGGCCGCGCCGGCAAAGCCGCAGCCCGATCCAACCCCGGCTCCGCCGCCCGCTCCCGCGTCCAAAGCCCCGTGAGCGCCTCGGCCGCCACCCCGCGGGGGACACTGGACTAGCCCATGGGCCTGCTGCGAACGATCGTCTACTGCCTGCGCCTGCGCAGCCACGACAAGAAATCGCCGGAACAGATCGCCAAGATCCAGAGCCGGAATCTGGCCCGGCTGGTGCGCTTCGCCAAAGAGCGTTCGCCGTTCTACGCGGAACTCTACCGCGACAAGGATCCCGACGCGCCCGATTTCAACCTCCGCGACTTGCCCCCGGTCACCAAGGAAATGCTGATGGAGAACTTCGACCGGGTGGTCACCGATCCGCGCCTGCGCCAGGCCGAGATCCAGGAATGGATCCGGAATCGGAGCCGGGTGGGCCGCTTCTACCGCCGCCGCTTCGTGGTCACCCACACCTCGGGGACCACCGGCACGCCGGGCACCTTCGTGTACGACAAGCGTGAATGGGATTGGATCCAGGCCTTCGCGGTGACCCGCGGCGTTCGCTACAAGCCCTCCTTTTTCGGCTTCTTCGCCCATGCCTTCCGCATCCTGCTGCGGCGCATCCGCGTGGCCCTGGTGAGCGTGCTCAGCGGCCATTTTGTCACCTACGTGCTGTTTCTGCTGCGCCCGCGCATCGGCGCGCTGGTGTCGCGCTTCCGCTTCCTGTCCGTGATCGAACCGTTGCCCGATCTGGTCGCGCAGCTCAACCAGTTCCGGCCCGATGTGCTCCACTGCTATCCGACCATGCTGGAGGTGCTGGCCTACGAGCAGATGGAGGGCCGGCTGCAGATCGCCCCCTGGCTGATCAGCTGCAGCAGCGAGCCGCTCACCGGCGCGGCCCGCAAGGTGATCGAGAAGGCCTTCCCCCGCACCCAGCTCTACGAGACCTACGGCACATCGGAGGGCGTCACCATCGCCTCAGAATGCGCCCACCACCGCGGGCTGCACGTCAACACCGACTACTACATCCTGGAGAGCGTGCGCGAAGACGGCTCGCCCGCGGCCCCGGGAGAGCCGGGCGACCGCCTGTACCTGACCTGCCTGTTCTCGCGCACCCTGCCGCTCATCCGCTACGAGCTCAACGACGTGGCGGTGTGGCTGCCGGAACGCTGCGAGTGCGGGCTGCCCTTTCCGCTGCTCAAGGTGCGCGGCCGCAGCGACGACACCTTCTGGGTGTACGACGCCGACAAGAACCCGGTGGCGCTGCCGCCCATTCCTTTCGAGGCGGTGTTTCTGGATGTGGACGGCCTGACCCAGTACCAGCTCATCCAGGAAGAGCGCGACCTCTTGGTGGTGTTGTTCCGCCCGCGGCTGGACGCCGACATCGCCCGGGTGGCCGAAGAGTTGAAACGCCGGCTGAACGCCTACCTGGAGCAGCGCGGCCTGGCGGGCTGCCTGCGCATCCAGGTCAAACCGGTCGAGCAGATCCAGCGCCACCCCGCGTCCGGCAAGGTGCGGCAGATCTACAGCAAGGTCGAGCGGCTCTACCTGCCCGGCCGGCCGCTGGGCGAGCGGCGCGCCGGCGAAGACCGGCGCATGGCGGATCTTCCCGGTCCCGAGAAGGAGCGGCGACAACGCGCGCGCCGCGTCGAGGACCAGACGACGGAGTGACCCGATGAAACGATGGCTGTGGGGATTGTTCGTGGTGGCGTTGCTGGCCGCCGGCGCCTGGGCGGCGTTTTCGCTCCCCATCGGAGGGCGCACCCTGATCGAGCGCCTGCGCGGCCCCGGCGCCACCGCCGCTTCCGCCGGCAAGGCCCCGCCGGCCGTGTCCGACTCCCGGCCGCCCGCCGCCGCGCCCGCCGGCAAGGAAGCGCCGGGCTCGAGCGACAGCGACCGTCTCACCGAACAGGACCGCCAGAACCTCGATCGCCTCCTGGAAAACCGCTTGCACGGTCCCGACGGCGGCGGGAAGCGGGAAGCGCCATGAGCGCTCCCCGGGGGATGCCGGGATTCGCCGGCCTGCTTTGGCTGATGCTCGCCGCCGCCGCATTGGCGAGAGGCGGCGAAAATGCAGCCCCCGTCGAACTCTGGCGGAGCTTGCCGGAAGGGCCTCTCCCGCCGGCCACCAGCGAGGTCTTCGGGCGGCTCATCGACTCGTGCCGGCCCGCGGTGGTGGCGGTCCACACCCGGGTGCGCCGGGTCGTTTTCGCCAGGGACGAGGAGCCGGCGCTGCTGTTCGATCCCTGGCGGCTGTTTCCCGAGCTTCCCCGGGAGGAGCTGGAAGACGGCGTGGGATCCGGCTTCTTGATCCACCCCGACGGCTGGGTGGTCACCAACGATCACGTGGTGGCCGACGCCATCCGCGTGACGTTGAGCATCCCGGGCATCAGCGGTCCGGTCCCGGCCCGTGTGGCCGGGACCGATGCGCGGACCGATCTGGCCCTGCTCAAGGTCGATCTGCCAAAGCCGCTCCCGGCGTTGCCGCTGGGCGACTCGGACGAACTCCGGGTGGGCACCTGGGTGCTGGCCATCGGCAATCCCTTCGGCCTGGAGGCGGTGGCCACCAAGGGCATCCTCTCCGGAAAGGGGCGCAGCCTGTCGGATCTTCCGGGCGTGCAGGGCGGCGGGTTCGAGTTCCTGCAGACCGACGCCGCCATCGATCGCGGCAGCAGCGGCGGTCCGCTCATCAACCTGCGGGGCGAGGCGGTCGGCATCAACGCCGCCATCAACAACCGGGCCCGGGGCCTCTCCTTTGCCATCCCGATCAACGTGGCCAAGGCCGTCCTGCCTCAGCTGCAGCGCTTCGGGCGGGTGCGGCGGAGCTACCTCGGCATCGCCGTGGACGATCTGGGATGGGAGCTGGCCGGCATGCTGGGAATGTCCGAGCCGCGCGGCGTCGTGATCTCGACCGTCAAGGCGGACGGACCGGCCGCGCAGGCCGGGGTGAAGGCGGGGGACATCCTGCTTTCCATCGGCGGCCGGCCGACCCGAAGCGCCTCCGACATCGGCTGGCACTCCCAGACGCTGCCGCCGGGCGTTCCCGTCGAGCTCGAAATCTGGCGACTCTCGGGACCGGTCCGGATTGCGGTCATCCCGCGGGAGCGGGCCGCCGCGCCGTCCCGAGCGGGGCCGCCCCTCGCCGCCGCTCCCGCCTCGGCCGGACCGGGCCTCGAGGTGGTCGCGCTCGACGCCGCCAGCGCCGAGCGGGCGGGGTTGTCGCCGGGCGAACGCGGACTGCTGGTGCTGCAGGCGCGCGACGAGGCGGAGGCCGCGGGGGTGCGCGCCGGAGACATCATCCTGCAGATCGACGGCGCGCCGGCCCGCGATCCGGAGGATCTCGATCGCGCGCTTTCTCGCATGCCCCGCGGCGGGCTGCTTCGCCTCTACCTGGTGCGCCAGAAGAACGCGCTGTTCATCGCGCTGCGCCGGTCCTGGTAATGGCGGGCGTCCGTGAGAGCGACGCGCCCGCGTGCCGGCGCTCATTGGGGGCAAGTGCAGGGGCGCGGATTCGATGTGGGCTTCGAAAACCCAAGCGGGCGGGCTCGAACGCCGCTTCCCGTCGATCCGCCCTGCGCTTTTGGGACCGTGTCGATTCGCCGGTCAGGCCTTGGCGCCGCCTTCGGCGGGCGCAGCGGGCGCAGCCGGCGCGGCGGCTGCGCCGCGGCGAGCCTTGTAGTGCTCCTCGCACAGGCCGGCGCGGAAGACCTTCTTCATGCATTCTTTCTTTTCGCCGCGCTTGAGCTTCTTGGCGTTGTGCTGGCAGGTCTTGTAGCGGCCGTGGGGCAGCTCGCCCTTGCGCCACTTGTGGAAATGCGCGTTGCAGTATCCCTTGGCGCGGTAGGGCCGCTTGCAGCCCTTCACCCGGCACGTGCGGGGCGAGGTTGACTTGAGCGCGGCCTTGGCCGGGCTCGGAGCCGCTTCCTTTTTTTCCTTTTCGCTCACATTCTCCTCCTCGTTGGCGTCGGGCGCCTCTTCTAGCAGAAAACCCGCCCCGATTTCAACTCCCGCGCGGCAGCCGCCGGGCGATGGGGATCTGGCGGCCGGCGCCGAAGGCCCGCGGTGACACGCGGAGCACCGGGCAGGCCTGGCGCCTCTTGAACTCGCTCTTTTCCAGCATGGCGACGAGCCGTGCGACGGTGGCGGGTTCGGCGCCGCGCCGGACGATCTCCTCCGGCGCCAGGCCCCGGGTCAGGTACTGATCCAGCACCGCGTCCAGGACGTCGTAGGGCGGCAGCGTATCCTGGTCGGTCTGGTTGGGGCGCAGCTCGGCCGACGGGGGGCGTTCCAGGATGCGCTGCGGAATGATCTCCTGCTCGCGGTTGATATGGCGGGCCAGCTCGTAGACCTCGTGCTTCCACAGATCGCCGATGGGCGCCAGCCCGCCGGCCATGTCTCCGTACAGGGTACAGTAGCCGGTGGCCAGCTCGCTCTTGTTGCCGGTGGCCAGCGCCAGCGCGCCCAGCCGATTGGCGTGCGCCATCACCAGCGTCCCGCGGATGCGGGCTTGCAGGTTTTCCTCGGTGAGCGTGGCGCGAACGTCGCCCAGCTCCGGCAGCAGCATGGCCCGGAACGCCTCCAGCGCCGGCCCGATGGGTTCGACAAAAAACTCGACACCCAACCGCCGGGCCAGCCGCTCGGCGTCGCCCTGGCTGTGGGGCGAGGAGTACTGCGACGGCATGGCCAGGGCGCGGACCCGGTCCGGCCCCAGGGCCTCGGCGGCCAGCACCGCCACGACGGCCGAGTCCACTCCGCCGGAAAGCCCCATCACCGCCCGCTCCAGAGCGCACTTGGCGGCGAAATCGGCCAGCCCCAGCTTGAGGGCCGCCATCAGCTCCGCCGCGCCCTCCACCGGTGACGGCCGCCGTTCGGAGGTTCGGGTGGCGAGGTCCAGCAGCACCAGGTCCTCGCGGAAGCTCTCCGCCCGCGCCAGCAGCGACCCATTCTCGTCGCAGGCCAGCGAGCGCCCGTCGAAGATCAGGCCGTCGTTGCCGCCGACCTGGTTGACCAGCAGCACCGGGACGCGGGCCTGGCGCGCCACCTCGGCGATCTGCCGCTCCCGTTCCCGGCCCCGGCCCCGGTGGAAGGGCGACGCCGAGATGTTGATCAGCACGTCCACGCCCTGGCGCGCCAGGTCCGCCACCGGATCCGCAGGGTAGCGCTCGCGCCCGGGCTCGGGACCGTCCCAGATGTCCTCGCACACCAGCAGCCCCAGCCGCCAAGGGCCGAGGGTCACGACGCGCCGCTCGGCCGCCGGCTCGAAATAGCGATCCTCGTCGAACACATCGTAGGTCGGAAGATTCGTCTTGGGCTGCGTCGCCTCCACCCGGCCGTCGCGGATCAGCGCGGCCACATTGAACAGCGGGCGCCCGCGCGGCGACGGGTTGGCGAGCACGGTTCCCACCACCGCCGGCACCGGGCCGAGCCCGGCGGCCAGCTCGGCGAGTTCGCGCTCGGCTTCGGCGATGAATTCGCCCCGGCTCAACAAGTCCAGCGGCGGATAGCCGCACAGGGCCAGCTCGGGATAGACCGCAAGCTGCGCCCCGGCCGCCGCGGCCCGCCGATGCCATTCCCGGATGCGCCGGGCGTTGCCGGCCAGGTCCCCCACCACCGGGTTGAACTGAACCAGGGCGATCCTCATCCGCCGTCCTTCTTCAGCAACCCGTGATTCAGCATCTCCATGCCGACCGCCAGGAGACGCTCGGTGTCCATGGCCACCCCGATGGCGATGTAGCCTTCGAGCGCATCCACGATGCCCTTGAGCAGCATGGCCACCGCCTCCGCGTCCAGCGGCCGGACCGCGCCGCTCTCGATGCCCTTCTTGATCACCGCCGCGATGGCCCGGGTGTACTCGGCCTGGAGTTCGGCCAGCATCTTCCGCACCTCGGGATCGCGGCCGGCCATCTCCCCCATGACCATGAAGAAGCGCGGATAATCGGGCCGCGCCCGGAAGAACTCCAGGTAGTGCCGCGCCATCTCGGCCAGCATGGTGCCGAAGTCGCCTTCCGCGCGCGAGGCCTCGGCCAGAAAGGCGGCGGACTCGCGATACTCCTCGCGCACCAGCGTCTCGAAGATCTGCCGCTTGCTGTCGAAGTGGAAATAGATTCCGCCCTTGCTGAGCCGAGCCTCGGCGGCGATGTCCTCCACCCGGGTGGGAAAGTAGCCCTTTTCGATGAAGCAGCGCCGCGCCGCGTCCAGGATCTGCTTGCGCCGCACGTCCTCGGGGAGGTGGCGGGTCATCCGTCGCTCCTTCGCGGCCGGCGGGGCCGGGCGGACCGTACGCCGTCCAGCCGCCTCAACCCTTGCCCAGACCGCTCAAGAACCGGTCGATCTCCTCCAGCGTCACCGGCCGTTCCGCCCGCGGGGGCATCACCAGCCGGCCGGCGGTGGAATCCCCCGGCGCCAGCACGCCCGCGGCCCGCCGCGCCCGCACCGCTTCCGGCACCTCCAGGTCCCGGTCCAGGCCCAGGTTGCGCGCAACATTCTCGGCCAGGGCGCGATCCACCGCCGGGCGCTGCAGCATGGCGCACTCGAACAGCGCATTGTCGCACAGGGTGTTGATCAGGCGGGGGATGCCGCGGCCCATGCGGTGGATGACCTCCACCGCCTGGTTGGTGAACAGCATCCGGCGCGCGCCGGCCATGCGCAGCCGATGCTTGATGTAGGCCTCGGTGGCTTCGGCGGTGAAGGGCTCCAGCCGATAGCGCAGGGCCACGCGCTGCGCCAGCGGCGGATCGAGCAGCAGGTTCTGCTCCAGCTCCGGCAAGCCGAAGAACACGAAGGTGATGAGCTTGCGCTCCGGCACCTCCAGGTTGAGGAGCCCGCGGAACTCCTCCATCAGCTCCCGGGTCTGCAACATCTGCGCCTCGTCGATGAGCACCACGGCCTTCTTGCCCTGTTCGTAGATCTGGACCAGGCGCTGGTACAACTGGCTCAGCAGCGTCAGCTTGTCGTCGGAGGGGCTCTCCACGCCGAGTTGGAGGGCGATGCGGCGCAGCAGCCAGGCGGCGGTGATCCCCGAGTGGATGATCACCAGCAGCGCGGCCTCGTACTGCGCCTCCGGCAGATTGTCCAGCATGCGCCGCGCCAGCGTGGTCTTGCCAGCACCGATGTCGCCCACGCACAGGGCCAGGCCGCGCATCTGCTCGACCGCGTACATGAGCCGGGTCATGGCCTGGGTGTGCTGCGCGCTGTTGTAGTAGAAGCGCGTCACCGGCGCGTTGGAGAACGGCTCCAGGCTCAGCTGAAAGTGGTCCAGGTATCCCATGCGGCGCTTCCCGGCACCGGGTTACATGTACGAGATCTTCCGGCCCCCCGGCGGGACCGGCGGTTTGGGCCCTTTCGGCTCCGAGGCGGGCCGCGGCTCCTCCGACTCCGGCCGGCTCACCGCCCCGGACTGGATGAGCTTCTGGATCCGCTCGTCCACGTCGCGGAACTTGGGATCGCGCTTCTGCACCTTGTTGAAGTAGAACAGCGCCTCGCCCTTGTCCTTGAGCATCTCGTAGGCCTGGGCCATCTCGAAGTACACCGCGGTGGCCTGGTCCTCGGCGATCCCCGGCGAATGCAGGGCGTCCTTGAAGCGATTGATGGCATCGCTGTACTGGCCCTTCTCGAGCAGGCACAACCCCACCATGGTGAGCGCGGTCGGCCGGCGGCCGGCGTCGGCAGCGGCCACGGTGAACTCCGAGATGGCGTCGTCGATGAGGCCCATCTCCTTGTAGGCGATGCCCAGGTCGAAATGCGTGGCCGAGTCTTCCTTCTCCACCACCTTGGCCACGCCCTTCTTGAACTCGGAAAACACGTCCTCCACGCTGTACTGGAAATCCTCGTCCAGCGACAGAGCCGAGGTCTCCGAACTCACCTCCCGCTCCAGCTCCGCCGCCAGATCGAAGGCGCCGGCCTGGGGAGCCTCGGCGGCCGGCGCGGGCCCTTGCTGGAGGGAGCGAATCTTCTCCTGCCGCTGGCGGATGCCGGGATGGTCGGGGTGCCGGCTGGCCAGCGCCTCCAGAGACTCCACGGCCTCGTCGAGCAGGTTCTGCTGGATGAAGAAGTCCACCTCCTCCAGGCTCTCTTCGAGTTCGTCGTCCTCCTCGGCCGCCGGCGCCTCGGCGGGCTCGGCCGCGGCCACCGGCGGTTTCGCGGGCGGCGCCGCGGCGACCTTGGGCGCGGGCGCGGGAGACGGCGCCGCTGTCCGGCTCGCCGGTGACGGGGACACGGGGGGAGGCGGGACCACCGGAGGCCTGGGCTCGGGCTTCGGCTCGGGCCTGGGCTCGGCCTGCGGCCGGGGCGGCGCCGCCGCTGGCGCCGGTCGCAAAGGCTCCTCGTCGCCGGCCGGCTCCTCGACGAAATCCTCGTCGTCCACCATCTCGATGAGTTCGGGCTCCTCCTGCGATGCGGTCTCGGCGTCGAGCACCACCGGCGTCTCGTCCGCCTGCGCGGGCTCGGTCGCGAGGAACTTGGCCGGGCCTTCCTTGGGATAGACTCCGGTGCTGAGAAGCGAGACATCCGCCGTCTCGTCGCCCAGGCCGTCGTCGTCGAGCGAGGGAAGCTCCACCGGCGGTTGCGCCTCCGCGGGCTCCGGCGCGATCGGCGGCGGCAGCGGCAGTTCCGTCGCGGCCCCGCGACCGAGCAGATCGCCCGGATCCATCGAGTCGAGATCGGCGATCATGGTGGCCGTCTCTCCGATATCGTCCTCCTCCTCCGGCTCCGCCACGGCCGGAGAAGGAGTGGCATCCAACCCGGCCCACTCCTCCGGCACCGGGGCCGGCGAATCGTCCAGAAGGATCGGCTCCTGCACCTCGCGCACCGGAGGCCGCGCCGCGGGCCGCGTCACGCCCGGTTGCGGTTCCTCGTCCGGAGACATAAGGAGCAGATCATCGTCCGGAGCGGGCAGGGTCTCGGACAGGTCCTCGGGCGGAAGGCCGCCCTCGGGCAGATCGTCTCCCATCTGGATGACCGGGCTCTCGGCCGGCGCATCGACATCTTGCGCCTCGCTCAGATCCAAAAACTGCTCCTCCACGGGGGGAGGCGCGGTCTCCTCGGCCAACTCGCCCGGCTCGGCAGCCAGATCGTCGACCGCGATCTCGAGGTCTTCCTCCACCGCCACTTCCCCGTCGCCCAGGATGATGTCCGCCTCGCTGGTGATGCTCTCCACCGGTGGCGGCGCCGCCTCCGGCTCGACCGGCCGGTCTTCCTCCAGCGGCGTCTCGTCCCCCAGGCGCGCGGCCAGGGCCCGGCCATCGGCGTTGCCGGGATCCAGGGACAAGAGTTCCGCCAGGTACGTCCGGGCGGATTCACCGCGACCCAGGCGTTCGGCGATCTGCGCCAGCGTCAGAAGCTCGGCCACCGCGGCGTCGGTCTGTCCCGCGGCGAGATACAGGTCCTTGAGCTTGCCGTGCCCCTCGAGATTGTTGGGATCGAGCTCGAATACCTTCTTGAGGTGCTCGAAGGCCTTGTTCTGCAGGCCATACTTGACGTAGACGTCGGTCTCGGTGAGCAGGCGGGAGATGGTCTCGCGGGCTTGATCCGGCAGCGGGGCCGGCGGCGCCGCCTGCGGGGGCGGCGAGAGATCCGGTCGCTCCACCGCCATGGTGGCCTCGCCGTCCGAGAGCACCTCGAGCTCCGGTTCGGGTTCGGGCGCCGGCTCCGCCTCCAGCTCCAGCTCGTCCGCGGCGGGCTCGGCCACGCGCGGGCCCCGCTGGGGCGCGGTGGGCTGGGTGACCGTGCCCATCGGCCTCTCGCGGGTGACGTCGGCGAAGTCCTCCCCCGGCGCCTCCCTCTTTCCGCCGCCCTGCAGGGCCTGGCGCGCCTCGGGGTCGTCGGGCGACAGATCCAGGATGCGCCGGTACACCTGCTGCATCTCGGCCAGATTGCCCTGCTCCCGATGGATCTTGGCCATCTCCTTGTACACCGAGACGGTCTTGGAAATCTGGTTGAGATCCTGGAAGGCGGTGGCCAGGAGGTTGAGCGTCTCCAGATCCTGGGGATCGGCCTTGAAGCAGATCTGGAGCTTGCCCAGCGCCCGTTTGGTGTCGCCCCGCTGGAGATAGATGTTGGCCAGCTCCTTGACGAGCTGGATGTTGCTGCTGTCGTGGTAGATCAGCCGCTCGGCGACCTTGATGTAGTCCTCGATGCGGTTCTGGTTTTTCAGATCCTCGGCGGCCTTGGTGAAATCCTCCACCGCCTCGGCCACCATCCCCTCGCGCGAATACAGCTCGGCCAACTTGATCCGGCTGGCCACGTTGTCGGGGTCGAGTTCGACGATGCGCCGGAAGATGTCGAGCGATTCCTTCGATTGCCCCTGCTGCTCGTAGTAATCGGCCACCACCTGGAGATGGTTCATGGCGTCCGAGGCGATGCCCAGGTTCTGGTATTCGTCGGCCAGGCGCAGGTTGACGTCGATTCGCCCCTCGTCGATTTTCAGGATCTGCTTGTAGACGGCCACCGCCTTGAGATGGAATCCCTGGCTGGAGTAGGCCGCCGCCACCTTGAGGTAGGTGTCCACCGCCTCGGCCTTCTCGGCGATGCGCACCAGCAGATCGCCCTTCTTGAGCAGGGTGCGGACATCCCCCGGATCCTCGGCCAGGATCTTCTCGTACTCCTTGATGGCCTTCTTGATCTGGCCCTTCTGGATGAACTTGAGGGCGGCGTCGTTTACCTTGTTCTTGTTGATGGCCACGAGCCAACCCTCTGGCGCGGCGGGGGGCGGTGGAAAATTCCATCCTTCCCGTCGCGCCGAGCCAAAACGCCAAAACACACCTTTCCGGCGCGATTTCCGGCAGGCGGGAATGTTCCCGTCCAGAACGATCGCGCCAGAAAACCTTTCAAATCCAAGCACTTCGACCAAAAGCGCCTGGAGCTTGATCCTATAATCGAATCAACGCCCAGTCAATTTCTTTTTACAAACGGGGCGGGCCGGCGCCCGGCTACTTCACCCGCTCCACGTAGGAGCCAGTGCGGGTGTCGATACGGATCCGTTCGCCTTCCTTGAGGAAGAGCGGCACCTGGATGACGGCGCCGGTTTCCAGGGTGGCGGGCTTGGTGCCCCCGGCCGCGGTGTCTCCCTTGACGCCGGGGTCCGTGCTCACCACGGTGAGCTCGACGAAGTTGGGCAGGGCCACGGTCAGCGGCTGGCCGTTGAAGAACAGCACCGTGACCTTGACGTTCTCCTGCATGAACTTCTCGCCGCCCTGGAGCTTCTCCTGCTCGATGAAGAGCTGCTCGAAGTTGTTGCTGTCCATGAAGTAGAAGTTGGCTCCCTCGCGGTAGAGGTACTGCATCTCGCGCTCTTCCATGTTGGGCGTGTCGACCTTGTCGCCGGACTTGAAGGTCCGCTCCAGCACGTTGCCCGTGGACAGGCTCTTGAGGCGGGTGCGCACGAAGGCGTTGCCCTTTCCCGGCTTCACGTGCTGGAACTCCACGATCTCGAAGGGCTCGCCTTCGATTTCGATCTTGAGGCCTTTTCGAAATTCTGCGGTGGTGTACATGTCGGCTCGGTCCTTTCTCGCGCTCAGGAAAGTTCTTTGAGCAGGGCGCCGGCGTGCCGCCGCAGCACGTAGCGGGCCCGTCCCAGGATGGCGTCGGGATCGCAAAACATCGCCACGAAATACTCCTCGCGCAGCCAGCGCACCAGGAGCACGCCCTTTTCGGTGGCGAAGACGGCCTCGGTCAGCGCTCCGGCTTCCACCGCTTGCAGCGCCGCGATGGCCTGGCGCAGCGGCGCCCCCAACTCGATGAGCAGCGTCTCCAGATCGAGGGCGGGGTCGCGCTTCTCCTGGGCGATGCTGATGCCGTCCAGGCTCATCACGAAAGCGGCCCGGCATCCGGCCATCTCGCGGCAGATATCCTGCAACTCGGATTGGAAGGACATGTTCGCTCCTCGCGACTCGAACGAGCGTCAGCGCGCCCGCTCCAGCCGCTTCAGAAGATCCTGGAGAACGGCGAGCCGGCGCTCGCTCGCGCTCGGGCGCGGCGCGGCCAAGGCCGGGGTCGGCGCGGGCGGCTCCTCGGGCGGCGGGGCCGAACCGGTGAGCCGGGCCAGCATCCGCTCCAGTATCCGCAGCCGTTTCTTGTCGTCCACGTTCGCCTCCCGCCCGGCTCGGGCCAGCGCCGCCCTGCACTGAAGCAGACCCTGGCGCAGCGATTCCCGCTCCATACCTTGCGCCAGCAGCCGCTCGAAGATGGGCAAGGCCTTTTCCGGATGACCCTGGGACAAGTACAGGCGGGCCAGCGTTTCCGTCTCCAGGGGGTTTTCCACCACCGGCGGCCTCTCCCATCCGAAAAATCAGAGCTTTTCTATGCGACATGCCGCGCATTGTCAAGGCGGAACGCCGTCCGGGGCGGGACGCGGCGCTGGGCGGGGCCCGGTTCACGTTCGGGTTTGGCCGCACAAGCCGAGCGGAGGCGATACAGAATCGCGATGGGGAGACAGTCCCGCGGGAGGGAGGAAGATGCGCCGGCAGCTACTGGCAGCGGCCGCTCAGGCAGCGCAGCCCGCCCTCGCAGTCCGCGTCGCAGGCGCAGGCCAGCGGATCGAAGCAGAAGCCGTTCTGGCACACCTCGCCCTCGGCGCACTCGTCGTTCTCGCAGCAGGCCCGGCGGCACTGCCCGTCCACGCACTCCTCGGGCACCGGGCAGTCGCTGGTGACCCGGCACTCGGGCGGGATCTCGCTGCGGTCCTTGCAGATGCCGCAGTCGCAGAACTGATCCGGACCGCAGGCCTCGTCACTCCCGCACAGCATGCGGCACAAGGCGTCCACGCACAGATGGCCCTCGGGGCAGTCGGCGTCGCGCAGGCACTGGGGGTCGGGCCGGGGGCGATCCACGCAGGCGAAGTCCTGGCAGATCTGGGCCGGCGGGCAGTCGATGTCGCCGCGGCACAGCAGGGCGCAATGCCCGTCCAGGCACACTTGCGGCTCGGGGCACTCGGAGGAGGCGCGGCAGGTGTTCTGCGGCTCCGCGACGCAGACGTGGTCCTGGCACACGAACCCGTCCGGGCAGTCGGAGTTCATGGCGCACAGTTTCACGCAGGCGCCGTCCAGACAAACCAGACTGGAGGGGCAGTCCGCCGAGGTCGAGCAGCTCACCGGCGGCTGGTCCCCGGGCTTGCATACGCCGTGGTCGCAGGTCTCGCCCTCGGCGCAATCGGCCTGGGAGGCGCACCCGGCTGGAACACACGACCCGCCGCGGCAGGTCTCGCCCGGACCGCAGTCGGCGTCGGCCTTGCACTCCACGGTCAGGCAGGAATTGCTCACGCACAGCCCCATCGGCCCGCAGTCGGCGTCTTGCTTGCACTGCACGCTCTGACAGGCCCCCGCGACACAGATGGCGCGCGCGCCGCAGTCGGCGTCCGTCCGACAAGCATTGATCGGCACGCACACGCCGTCGACGCACCGCTCGTTGTCGAAGCAGTACACGCCGTAGCACAGGTCGTAGGTGCAGAGGTTGTTTTGGCACACCTCTCCCGGCCAGCATTGGCCATCGTATTCACAGGAAGGATAGACCGGCCAGCAGGAGTAGCAGTCGCACTCGTAGCACAGGTTGCCGTCGCAATAATAGTCGTAGCAGTCGTCGTAGCAGCCGTCATCGTAGCAGTCGTACTCGCACTCGTCGTCGAAGCAGAACGGGCAGCCCGAAAGCACAAGAGCCAGGCACAGGACCAGCGAACCGCCGAGCATCGTTCCAGACTTCCTCATGGCATCCTCCTTGTGGTTCAACAGCGCCTTTCGTTCATGTACGCGAAGGTCTTTTGCAGAAATTGTGCCAGATGCCGAAACAAATAAATCCAGTGCAAATACAGATAGTTACAAATGAGATCCGGATCACCTGTTTTTCTATGGCCTCATACCGAAAAGGGAAATCGCGACATGCCGATCCGACCGGCGAGGATTATTTTTGACCGAATCGCGCTTTTGCTTAGAATATCAACGTGTTTTGAAAAACAGCGAGGTGGCGCGCCCGGTCGGAATGTGGCATGGATTCACAGGGCGTTCCAGTTAGGAACACGAATGATTCCAGATTCGAACGCAAATCCGCCCTCCCAATATCCGATCGTGGACGTTCCGCGCATCGGCTGGCTCCTGTGGATCGTGCTTTTTTGCTTCCTCTTGCCGCCGGCGCTGGTGGCGCTGGTCGGCAGCCGCATGGGAGGCATCCCCCACCAGAACCTGTGGGTGATCCTGCTCGGGTTGCCCATACCGCTTGCGGTGCTCTCGCTCCCGCGCCGTTATGTTCTCGACGAGGAGGAATTCCGCATCGAGGGGGTCTTTTACAAGGTGCGGGTGCCCCGCGCCCAGATCCGAGGGCTGTCCCGGATCTCGGCCGCCTCGGCGCTGTTCCACCCGGCGTCGATCTTCTGCTCCGATCCCTCCTCCGCCTACCGGCTCGACCGGCGGGGCCGGCGCAGCCTCATCGTATCCTTCCACGACGCCCGCCCCTTCGTCGCGGCCCTCAAGCCATCGGGAGAGTCGCGACCGGACGGCCGCTGATCATTCGGGAAGGGCGAACTTCGAATCGTCGATGGGGGCGGCGGCGTCCACCGCGGTGATCTCGCAGCGCTCCAGGTTGGCCCCGTCGCGGTTGACCTCGATCACGGCCGGGACCCAGTCGCCGGTCTGGCGCGAGCCCCAGTTGATCCAGAGGATCTCGATCAGGGCCTTGTCGTCCAAGAGCATCAGGCGCAGGGGCAGGAAGTTGTCCTTGTCCAGCCAGAACTGCGGGCGGTCCCGCTCCCACTCCTTGGCCCCCAGCACCACCGCCACCCGCCCGTGAAAGCGGGCCAGCGTGTCGCGGCGCAGGTCGATCTTCTGCGCTTCGGCCAGCTTCTGGTAGCGGCTCGCCGATGCCCGGCCCTCGACCAGGAACAGGAAAGGATAGTACGCCCAGGCCGGAGCCCGCTGGACGGCCTTGCCGGGGGACTTCTGCGCGCACTTCTCGTGGACGCACACCGTCCACTCCTCGGGGCCGGCCTCGCGCCGGACCTGGCCCGGAGTCTTGAGCAGCCACTTCTCCTCGCGCGCTTCGCCCTCGGCCCGGCGGCAGCTTGCGCTGACCGTGAGCCGGGTCATGCCCATCTTGGCGCGGCGGTCGGCGAGCTTTTCGAACCAGAACGACGCCGGCGGGATGTAGGCCAGCGCCGGCACCGAAGCCAGCGCGAGAACGAGCAGCAGGCGACCCGAGCGCATGCGCGCCTACCCGGCCAGATCCTGGAGCAGGGCCTTGAGGAACTGGTAGAAGCGGCCCACGCTCTCGATGTGCACCCTCTCCGAGGGAGAATGGGGCGACTCGATCTGCGGCCCGAAGGAGATCATGTCCATCCCGCCGCACTTTTCGCCGATGATGCCGCACTCGAGGCCGGCGTGGATGGCCTTGACCGCGGGCTCCTTGCCGAAGAGGCGCTGGTGCACGCCTCTGGCGCGGGCCAGCACCGCCGAGGCCATGTTGGGCTGCCAGCCGGGGTAGCCGCCCTTGGGCTCGACGCGCGCGCCGGACAGCTCGCCGAGGGAGACGATGCCTTCCTGGATGCGGCGCAGCGCCGGCATGACCGAACTGCGGCTGCTCTCGTGCAGCAGCGCCGACTGCTCGCCCACGCGCACCACCGCCAGGTTGGTCGAGGATTCCACCAGCCCCGGGATGTCCTGGCTCATGGCCAGCACGCCGTGAGGAAGGGCCAGGACCAGCCGCAGGAACTGGCGCGCCGCGCGTGGCTTGAGCGCGTCGGGGGTCTGCTCGCAGGGGGCGATGTCGATGGCCACGCCGGAATCGGCGCGCCCGAACATGGCCGAAAGGTCGGCGCGCTCGGTCTGAAGCAGCTTCTCGGCCTTCTTGCGCGCCCCGTCCCCCATCCGGATCACCGCGAAGGCCTCGCGCGGGATGGCGTTGTGCTTGTTGCCGCCCTCGAACGCGCACAGCTCGAAGCGCGCCTCCCGAGAGAGGTGGAGCAGGAACTGGGCCAGCACGCGGATGGCATTGCCGCGCCCGGTATTGATGTCGAGTCCGGAGTGGCCGCCCCGAAGCCCGTGAACGTGCACCCGGTAGGGCCGGGCCTTCCCCGGCTGGCGGGCCAGGGGAAGCTCGAGCAGGGTGTCGGCGCCGCCGGCGCAGCCGACGTAGATGGCCCCCTCCTCCTCCGAATCGAGGTTGAGCAGGATCTTGCCGCGCACGAAGCCGGGTTTGAGGTTCTGGGCGCCGGTGAGACCGGTCTCCTCGTCCACGGTGGCCAGGATCTCGATCGGGCCGTGGACCAGGTTCTTCTCCTCCAGGATGGCCAGCGCCGCGGCCAGGCCGATGCCGTTGTCCGCGCCCAGCGTGGTGCCGTCGGCGCCGAGCCATTCGCCGCGCCGCACCACCGGGATGGGATCGCGCGCGAAGTCGTGCCGCGAAGAAGAGTCTTTTTCGCCGACCATGTCGAGATGGCCCTGGAGCACCACGCCCGGCGCCGACTCCTTTCCCGGGCTGGCGGGCAGGCGCACCACCACGTTGCCGGCGGCGTCTTTCTCGGCGGCCAGATTGCGGCCGCGGGCGAATTCCAGAAGGTGCGCGGCCGTGGCGGCCTCGTTGCCCGAACAACGGGGAATGCGGGTCAAGGCCTCGAAGTGGCGCCACAGCGACTCGGGTTGCAATCCTTCGAACGGGCTGGCCATGCGGGCTCCTTTCCAGGCCGGCCGGGCGGCCGGGGTGGGTCGAGGTTCATTCGCCGAGCAACGCCGCGGCATCGTTGGCCAGGCCGCACGCCGAAACATCGCCGGCCTGGATCGCCTCGCAGGTGCAGCGGCCCGAATCCAGGATCGCCTGGCAGCGGTCCTCTTCCTCCTCGGAGATGGAGGTGTTGCTGTCGGCGGCGTTGACGTTGGTGTGGCAGCGCTCCTGGCTCAGTCGCGTCGGCATGCAGTCGCAGATCTTGTCGGCCAGGTCCTTGCAGGGCGAGCCGCAGCCGGATCCGAACGCCATCGAGAGCGCGAGCGCGAACACCGGGCAGAAAAGTCGGAGTTTCATGGGCCGGACTCTATGGCCCGCGCCGAGCGCCTGTCAAGCCGGTCCCGCTCTTTGGCGAAAGACCCGGCGTGGATCCGGCCGGAGACTTGTGGTATGGCAAGCCCATGCGCGAAATCGGGATCTTCGCCAAGCTGTCGCACCCGCAAGTGCCGCGTCTGGCCCGAGAGCTGGCCGCGCTCGCGCTCGGCGCGGGTTGGGCGGTTTCGCTGGAGGAACCCCTGGCCGCCGAGCCGGAGGGCGCGCGCGCGCTCCCCGCCGCCGAGCTGGCGCGGCGCTGCGATCTGGCGGTGGTGCTGGGAGGAGACGGAACTCTGATCCGGGTGGTGCGCCTGCTGGACGAGCGGGAGGTCCCGGTCTTCGGGGTCAACCTGGGCTCGCTCGGGTTTCTCACCGGCTTCACCGCGGCCGAAGCCGCCGCCCATCTGGAGGAGGCGCTGTCCGGCCGCATGAAGACCTCCGAGCGCCTGCGGCTCCAGGCCGATGTGGTCCGCGCCTCCGGAGAGCGGCGGACCTTCCGCGTGCTCAACGACGTGGTGGTCAGCCGGGGCTCCATCAGCCGCATCATCGACATCGAAGCCCGCGTCGACGGCACCCCGGTCACCGTGTTTCGCGCCGACGGGCTCATCGTCTCCACCCCGACCGGCTCCACCGCCTACGCCATGGCCGCCGGCGGCCCCATCCTGGCCCCGGACTGCCGCGCGCTGGTGCTCAGCCCCATCTGCCCGCACATGCTGACCCTGCGCCCGCTGGTGGTGCGCGAGGAAAGCCGCATCGAGCTCGCGGTGCGCGGCGCGGAGCGGGACATCGTGGCCACCTTCGACGGACAGCAGGCCGAGGCCGTCGGCGCCGGCGACCGAATCGAGATCCGCTCCGCCCCCGGCCGGGTGCGCCTGGTCGAGCCGCCGCGCAGCCACTTCGAAATCCTGCGCACCCGCCTGCGCTGGGGAGAGCGCTGAACCCGATGCTGCGCCGGTTGCGCATCCAGGATCTGGCCATCGTGGAACGGCTCGAGGTCGAGTTCGGCGCCGGGTTCACCGTGCTCACCGGGGAGACCGGCGCGGGCAAGTCCATCCTGGTCGGCGCGGTGGGGCTGCTGCTCGGCGGGCGGGCGGAGGCGGAGATGATCCGCTCCGGCTGCGACTCGGCCGAGGTGGAGGCGGAGTTCGAGCTGCCCGAGGACAGCGCCGTGCTCGAGCGCCTGCGGCAGGCGGACCTGGCCGACGGCCGCTCGCTGCGCATCCGGCGCACCCTGGCCGCGGGCGGCCGGGGGCGGGCCTTCGTCAACGAGCGCGCGGTGGGCATCGGCAGCCTGGGCGAGATCACCCGCGGCCTGATGGAGATCGCCGGACAGCACCAGCACGTGGCCCTGACCCAGGAAGACACCCAGCTTTCGATCCTCGACGCCTTCGGCGGCTTGCAGCCGCAGCGGGACGAGGTCGCCCGCGCGGTGGCGGCCCTGGACGAGGCGCGCCGCGCGCTCGACGAACTGCTGGCGCGCGAGCGGCAGCGCGCCGAACGCGAGGAGTACCTGCGCTTTTCCCTGTCCCGCATCGATGCGCTTCGCATCCAGCCCGGCGAGGACCGCGATCTCGAGGCCGCCCGGCTCAAGCTGCGCCACGTGGAGAAGCTCTCGGAGGGGCTGGACCAGGCCCTGGAAGCGCTCTACCGGTCCGACGCGGCCGCGGTCGAGCTGCTGGGCCGGGCCCGCGCCGCGCTCCAGAACCTTCTCCGCTTCGACCCGTCCATCGCGGCCGGCCACGAGCGGCTCTGCGCCATCATCTCGGAGGTCGAGGATCTGTCGCGGCAGCTCGAGCGCGAGCGCGAACAGCTCCCGGCGGATCCCACCCGGCTGGAGGAGGTCGAGGATCGCCTGGCGGCCCTTCGCGCCCTCATGCGGGCGCATGGCCCGACGCTGGCGGACGTGCTCGCGGCGCGGGAGCGGATGGCGGGGGAGCTGGCCGGCCTGCAAGGGCTGGAGGAGCGGCTGGCGGCGGCCCGGGCCGACGTCTCGCGCCTTCAGGGCGAAGCCCAATCGCTGTGCCAGGGCCTCTCGGACGCGCGACGCCGGGTGGCGGCCGCTCTCTCCGAACGCTTGCAGCAGGAGCTGCGCCTCCTCTCCATGCCCGCGGCCCGCCTGGCGATCGAGGTGACTCCGCTGAACCCGCCGCGGCCGTCGCCGCGGGGCTTCGACCGGGTGGTGTTCTTGTTCTGCGCCAACGCCGGCGAGGCGCTGCGCCCGCTCTCCAAGGTGGCCTCGGGCGGGGAGCTGTCCCGGGTGCTCTTGGGGCTCAAGGTCGTGCTGTCGCGGGTGGATCCGGTGGCCGGCTACATCTTCGACGAGGTGGACTCCGGCGTGGGCGGAGCGACGGCCGAGGTGCTCGGCCGGACGCTGAAGAGGGTGAGCCGCGAGCGGCAGGTCCTGTGCGTCACCCACCTGCCGCAAATCGCCTGCTTCGCCGACAATCATTTCGAGGTGAAGAAAGACGCGCATCAGGGGCGCGCCCGCGTCGGGGTCCGCCGTCTCGACGGCGAGGCGCGGGTGGACGAGATCGCCCGCATGGCCGGGGGACGCCGGATCACCGAGCCGGCCCGCGCCCACGCTCGCGATCTGCTCAAGAACGCCTCCGGCCCTACGGCGAATTGAGCCGCTTTTTTGCCTTGGCCCATTGACTGTGGTACACGGAGATCATGCGCTCGCGCCCCGGGAAAAGACAAAAGCCATCCCGAAGCACCCTTCCCCAAGCCCGCATCTCCTGCTGGGCGGCCACCGACGTGGGGCTCAAGCGCGAGGACAACGAGGACAGTTTTCTGGTCGAGCCCTCGCTGGGCCTGTTCATGGTCGCCGACGGCATGGGCGGACACGCCGGCGGCGGGACCGCCTCCCGGATGGCCGTGCGCCAGGTGCGGGACGCCGTCCTGGCGGCGCGGCGCGGCGGCGGGCTTTTCGACCGGTCCGCCGCCGAGGTCGAGTCCTCCCGCGTCTTCGACTTTCTGGCCGGCGTCATCTCCGAGACCTCGGCCCGCATTTTCGAAGAGTCGAACCGCCGGCCGGAGCTCTCCGGCATGGGGACCACGCTGACGTTGCTGCTGATTCACGGCCGGCGAGCCTACGTGGCCCACGTCGGCGACAGCCGGTTGTACCGGCTGCGCGACGGATCCTTCCACCAGATCACCGAGGACCACTCCCTGGTCAACGAGCAGGTCAAGGCGGGTTTCATCACCGCGGTCGAGGCCCAGCAGAGCCGGTTCCGAAACATCATCACCCGCTCCGTGGGCTTCGAGAGCGAGGTGACACCCGACACGCTGAGCCTCGAACTCGAGGACGGAGACGTGTTTCTGCTCTGCTCGGACGGGCTTTCAGGCATGGTGGGCGACGAGCGGATGGAGGCCGAGCTGCGCGTGGGAAGGCTCGCCGATTCGCCCGCCCGGATGATCGGCCTGGCCAAACGCAACGGCGGCGACGACAACATCACCCTGGCGGTGGTCCGAGTCCGCCTGCCTGGCTTGCCGGCGGCGGCCAAGGCCAGGCGATAGGCGAGTGCGTGACACAACCTCCGGATTGCAAGGAGGAATTTTGCAACCGCCCCGAGCGTTGCCTGGCGGAAATGCCGGCCGCAAAGGCCGGCGCGAGAACCCGGCGGCCGGAATGGCGCGCCGACTGGAAAAATTCATTGACAGGGAGCGGGATTCTTTGAGACATTGGGAACCCGGACCCATGTGCCGGAAAGAATGAGCAAGCGCTACACCATAATGATCGTGCCGGAGCGTTCGTCGCGCGTGAAGCGCATTCGCGTGGCGCGCTCCAGCCTGTGGATCGGCTGCACGCTGCTGGTTCTGCTTCTGGCCGCGGTGGCCGCCAGCACCGTCCTGTTCTTCAAGGTGCGCGACCGCCTGGCCGAAAACCGCGTCTTGCGCGAGGAAAACGTCGAGCTCAAGACCCGCCTGGTGGCCCTGCACGAGCAGATGAGTTCCGTGCGCCAGACGGTGGACCGGGCGTTGCGCTATTCGGCCAAGCTCCAGGTCATCACCGGGCTGCACGACCCCAAGCGCCACCTGGCCATGGGCCCGTTCGAATCCCAGAACACCGACATTCCTCCAGACACGAACGGGGTGGTGGACCCGTTGGTGCGCGCCATCGGCGAGCAGCCCCACCTGGCGCTGAAGCTCCTCGGCAACAACCTGGAACGCCTGGCGGCCGACTCGCGCCGGAGCGAGGAAGAACTCCGCGCGCGCGAGGCCTTCCTGCGCACCCAGAAGGTCCGCCTGGCCTCCACGCCGTCGGTGTGGCCGGCGCGCGGCTGGGTCACCTCCGGATTCGGGATGCGCCCGGACCCCTACACCGGCAAGCCGGCCATGCACTCGGGCCTCGACATCGCCAACCAACCCGGGCTTCCGGTCGTGGCCACCGCCAAGGGCGTGGTGGTCTCCTCCGGCGTGACCTCCGAAGGATACGGCCGAACGGTGGTGATCGACCACGGATTCGGCATCAAGACGCGCTTCGCCCACCTGTCGGAAGCCAAGGTCCGCGTGGGCGACCGGGTCGACCGGGGCGACGAGATCGGCAAGATCGGCAACAGCGGCCGCAGCACCGGCCCTCACCTCCACTACGAGGTGGAAGTCAACGGCGTTTGCGTGGACCCCGCCGACTTCATCCTCGAAGAATAGCGCCCGAAGCCCCCCGCTCCATATCCAATCCCAGACACTCCCATCTTCGCAACCGGCAGGCCCTTCGTGTGGGAGGCCCGTGGGGTTGCCCGAGCGGAATCGTGGCTGACTCGGCTCGCGCCAGCGATCCGACGCCCGAAGCCGCCATTTCCCCGCGCTTTGACATCCGCCACGGGATCTGCCACAAGGCCGGCCCAGGACCGGAGGAATACGCGCCATGAAGCTCAAGGATTACATCACACTGGGCAACCTGCTCTCCGGATTCGCGGCCGTGATCGCGCTCTTTGAGGGCCGCTTCTCCCTCGCCTGCTACCTCATCTGTCTGGCCTATGTCTTCGATGTCCTGGACGGGCTGGTGGCCCGGCTCACCCGGCAACACGACACCTTCGGCAGCATCCTCGACAGCGTCTGCGACTTCGTCACCAACTCGATCTTCATGTCGCTTCTCGTGTTTGACTTCTTCTGGCGCGAGGCCGGCTGGCCGGTGGGTCTGGCCGCCCTGGTCGGAGCCTTTCCGGCGGCGCTGGGGACCATTCGCCAGGCGCGCCAGCAGGACCGGCCGCTCTCCTTTCCCTGCTACTGGATCGGGCTGCCCCGGCCGGCGCTGGCGCTGTTCACCCTGGCCTTGCTCAACAGCAGCCTGGTGGCCCTGGCCACCGGCGCGCTCCGTCCCTGGGTGAACGGCCTGCTGGCGCTGCTCATCGTGGCGGGCTCGCTGCTGCACCTGAGCCACTTGCCGTTCGTCAACCACCACGAGCGGCGCTTCATGACCTTCTTGCGGCTGGGCGCCTGGATCTTCTTGCTGGGTTCGCCCCTGGCCTTCGCGGCCAGCCTGGTCCTCTTCGGCGACGGGCGCCTGCTGTTCGACCACTGGGTGTTCTGTTTTCTCATCTACCTGGGGCTGGCCTGGACGCAGATCCCGTACGCGGACATCGAACGCCTGCGCGAAGCGATCCGCGGCGAGCCGGTGCGGCTGCCGCTGGTCCACCGCGACGTCGACTGGCGCCCGCGCACCTGGGCGCCGTTCTTTCTGGAACGCGACGGTTGAGCCTCAGCCTTCTTCGCCCAAGACAACGGTCGAGCCCGGCGCCAGCAGCAGCAGGCGATCGCCGGCCCGGAGCGGTTCGGTCGCCGGCGGGTTGGTCCACACCCGCCGCTCGCCGCCCGGGCCCTCCCGTTCCAGGCCCAGCAACACGGCCCCGTGACGCCGCACAAGCTCCCCGTGGACGAACGCCACGTCCTTGCCTGCCCAGGCGGTCGGCAGCAAGACCGAGTGGAGGTTGTTGCCCCGCTCATGCGTCAGCACCTCGTCGAGGAGCGTCACCAGGCCGCGGTGCTTGGCTGCCAGGGCCAAAATCTTTCCGCCGTACTCGTCGGGGACGATGACTTCCTCCACCCCGGCGAGCCCGAGGTGGCTCTGGTTTTCCCGATTGAGAAGCTCGACGCAGGTGAGAATGTCGCGGTTGAGCTTTTCGATGGTGAGGGCGGCCAGCACGGTGCGGGCATCGCGGTCCTGGTCGGTGCGGGCCACGGTCTTGTCGGCGAGCAGGATGGCCCGCGCCGCGCGCTCGATGCCGGCCTGGCGCAGCGTCTCCACCCGGGTGAAGTCCCCGCTCACCAGAAAGAACTGCTCCGCCGGGATGGGCAGCGGCCGCGGCGGCTCGGCGGATTCGATCACCAGCACCACGTACAGCCGCGCCAGCTCCGGGTCGGCGCGAAGCTGGGAGAGCACCTGGTAGCCCATGCGGTTCCAGCCGCACACCACCATGTGGCCGCTGAGTTCATCGAGCGACATGTCCCGTTCCTCCATTCGGCCGCGCAGGCGGTTGACCATGGACGCCGCCACGATGCCGGTGAAGGTGGCCAGCAGACCCACCCCGCACAGCATCACCAAGAGCGTCACCGTCCGCCCCAGCGCGGTCTCCGGCACGCCCGGCTCGGGTTGGACCGCCACCAGCGAATACACGCTCCACCAGAACGTCTCGGCCAGGCTCTGGTACTCGCGCGCCTGGCTCCGCTCGGCCAGGTGGAGCCCGATGGCCCCAACCAGCACCACGATGACCAGCATCGAAAACAGCGCCAGCAGTTCGAAGCGCACCGGCCGCAGGCTGCCGCCGAGGACGCCCATGCGCCGGTTGAGGATGTTGCCGAGCCGAAGCAGGCGAAGCAGCCGCAGCACCCGAAGCAGCCGAAACGGCCGAAGGAGCGGCAGCACCGCCAGCACGTCCAGCCAGTACAGGGCGAAGAACCGGCGGCGCGAGGGCATGGCGATGAAGCGCAGCCCAAGCTCGACGACGAAGATGCCGGTGAGGGCGTGGCCGGCCGTCTCCACCGGCTCGAAGGCGGCATGGGCGTCGGAGAGAAAGATCTCGACCAGCAAGAGCCCCACCGAGAGCAGGATCAGCCCGGCCACCGCGAGGTCGGCGGCCGGATGATTCAGCCAAAGGTGCATCTTCTTGCGCACGAGGGTCAGAATGCGGCATGGGATGGCGCTTGTAAAGAACGGCGGAGCGCGCGGCGGCGGCGTTCTCTTTTGGGTGGATGCCTGCGGACAGCAGGAAGAAAACATCCGCATCTGTCCGCGCGGCTGCGCTCCCTCGGGCGACGCCGGCCTCGACGAGCCGGACGGTGAACCCGAGGGAGCAGACGGGGGCTGGGACGACGGCGGCCTTCCTCCCGGAGATGGCGAAAACCTTTCGCAGTGTGTCGAAAAACGCCATCGCTTCGTCGCGGCGCAGGTCCGCGCCTCGCTCCAGAAACCAAGCACCTGCGCTCGATTTCGGATGCGGCGCATCCTTGTGCCGCAACGCGGGCTGTTTTTTCAACAGCCTGCTAGCGCACGAACCCGAGCCGCCCCGCGTCTTCGCGGCCCGCCGGACAGGCCTCCTCCAGCCAGTGGAAGTGCGCCGGGCCGGCCGGGTGGTAGCAGCGAAGAAGCGGCCGCGGGCTGGCCGTGCCGCGGACCGTGGAGAGGTAGCCGAGCAGGCGCACCACTTCCCGCCCCTCGCAGTCGGGATCGAGAGAGAAGAAATTGTCTGCACCCGACCAGCAGCGGTACAAGGGCGCTCGGTCGGGGCCGGGCCGGGCGAAGAGCATGAAAGGCCCGTCCGCGGTGAGATCGCGGTCCTTTCCACACAGGCCTGGCGGCCCGTACACCGGGTTGCACACCTGCTCCCAGGCGCCCGAACCGAGCAGGGTGTCTCGCTCCAGCGCATCCGGCGTGAGCACGTGGTGGGTGGAGAGCGAGTTTTGCGGATCTTTCACCCGCAGCGAGTCGATCAGCACGTATTCGTCATCGACCTGGCAGCAGCTTTCGGACGTCATCTGCTCCGGGGTGCAGGCGCGAACGCCCGAGCGGTACACCCGCAGACACGAGGCCAGGAGGTCGAGGTACTTCGTGCCGTACTCGACGGTGGGCTCGATGTCGCGCACGAACTCGGCGCCGTAGGCGTCCACCCACAACCAGTCCAGGCCGGGGGTCGAGGGCGCCTGCGGCGGCGAGTATTTGCCCAGGCTGCGGCCCAGGTTGCCGAGGTTGGCCACGTAGGGGTTCGGCTGGGGCTGGGCGATGAGCTCGTTCCAGGAGTTGATGAGCAGATAGTCGGGCTGCACCTGAAACGCCGTCTCGAACTGCTTCTGGAAGGTCAGCCCGTTCATCTTGCCGGAGGCCTGAAACGGCAGGCTGGCGTAGGCGAGTTGGTAGGAGGTGCTCACCGAGAGCACCGTGCCCAGGGGGCTGTTTCGGGCGTACCCCTGGGCGCACGGGACGCCGGCCGCGACCAGCGTGGTCCACTGCCCGTCCGCCGTCTGGCAGGGCTGCATCCAGGCGGCCTTGCCGGCGGCGAAATCGCCGGCGCCGAGCAGACCCCACAGGTGCGGCGTGAGCACGTCGTTGCGCCCGCCGTTGGCCTGGAGCGCGGCCTCGACGGCGGGGTCCGGCGGCAGGCCGCCGTGGTCCACGATGAACATGACCTTCTTTCGGGTCTTGCCGTCGGTGAGCACCAGATCGGCGTACTCGGGGCGGTTGTAGAGATCGAGGTAGCGAATCGCCAGGTGAATCCACTCGGAGTGCTCGGCGGGCCGGGCCGGGATGGGGACCCACACCGCGATCTGGGGGGTCATGACCCCGCGCTGGCGCAGGGCGCGCCACTCCTCGAACAGCACCTCGATGGGCCGAAGACCCAGCACGTCGGCGAAGGGCGACAGGAAGGCGAGGTTGGTCGAGTCCACGAACACGAAGTCCACCCCCGCCTCCCAGAGCTGGCGGGCGTGGATCTCGGCCACCGCGGCGGCGTTCGGCGAGTCCGGCACGAAGTCCGGCTCCGGATAGGGCGCCTCGCCGGGCCGGGCGCGATAGAGCGAGTAGAAGCCGATGCGCGGCTCCGCGTGGAAGTGAAAGCTCGCCGCCGAGCCCATCAGGCCGTGGTCGTTGAGCATCTCGGAAAACGTGCGCTCCGGCTCGCGCACCACGGTCTCGATCGTCGGCCGGTCGCTTTCGGGAAGCTGCTGCACGGCGTCCCAGGCGTAGGCGTGCCAGGCCAGGTAGAAGATCCCGACGCGCTGTCTCGGGTAGGACTGCGTGCACTGGTCCTCTGCGCACCAATAGCCCGCCGGGCAGCACGTCGCCCCGCAGCAGGGCCCGGCGCAACCCGCCGGGGGGAGAGCGCATTCCGTCTCGCGGGTGTGGCCGCAGCCGTCGGCCTCGGTCGCAAACCCCGAGCAGCCGGCGCACTCGCTCGGCTGGCAGGCGCAAGCGGTGACGGGCCGCCAGTCCGGGACGCACTCGTCGCCGGCGGCGCCGTCGAACTCGTCGGCGGCGTCGGCAAAACCGTCGTCCCCGCCCGCGTCGGGCCTGTCCTCGTCGGACACCGGGCCGCCGCCGTCGCCGTCGCCCCCGTCGCCGCTCGACCCGGCGCCGGAGCAGGCCGCGAAGAGAACGGCGACGACCATGATGAGGGCTCTCGGGTTCATGGGCCGGACCTCCCTGTGGTGATCGAGCGAAGACCCCGGCGATGGGTCCGCGGGGGCCGTCCCCGGCACACCAGCATACCATGGTTCGATCGCGCTTTCCCCCGGTCTTGCTTTTTCGGATTCGGGCCGGGCATCATGAGGCGTCTGTGTAGCGACAGGGCGGAAAAATCGAATCGGCCCACCCGCCCCTGCCGGCGCCATGCGGAGGCGACCATGCGGAATCTGCGGACCTTGCCACTCGCGGCCCTTCTCCTCGTCTCGAGTCCCGCCGGCTGCCGGCGACCGGCCGACCCGTGCGCCGCGCCGGACAGGGAACCCGCCGCGAGCATGGCCTGCCGCCTCGGCGATCGGCACGCCATGGTGCTCATGCTCCACGCCGAGCGCTTCGCAAAGACCCGCAAGGACCTCCTGCCATGGATCGCCCTGGCGGTGCAGGGCGCGCGCGTCGAGCGGGCCCTGACGGAGGCCTCGGACGCCTGGGGCGCGCTCCGCAATCTTGCCGCTCTCGCCGGCCGGGAGTTCCCCGAGCGCCTCGACGGCCTGGATCTCGAACGGCCGCTCGCGCTCGGGCTCTTCGAGACGGAGGGCGAGGCGCTGGCGGAGGCGGTGGAACTGCTCGCCGCCGAACCGGGAGCCCGGATGCCTTTCTGGGAACGCCATCGCCTGCTCGTCCCCGCAACGGACGCGAAGGTCCTGCTCGGCTCGCTCGGCGCGCTGCTCGCCCGCTCGGGCCTTGCGCGCCTCGAGGTTCCGGGCGCGCCGGTGGACCGCGAAACCTGGTTCGCCCACGAGTTCGCGGGGGATCGGGGCGTGCTCGGCCTCATCGCCGAAGAAAGGCACGTGCGCGTGGAGATCGCCTCCCGGCCGGACCCGGAGGCGGAGCCCGCCAGCGCCCGCGAGTTCTCTTCGGCTCCCGCGCCAGCCCGGACGCTCACCCGGACGCCGGCCTTCCAGGCGCTGTGCCGCAACGACGACCTGGTCACGCTCTATCTCCGGCCGTGGCGGTTCCGCTCCCTTTCCATTCAGCGATCGCTGTCGCTGATCCGGTCCGCCCTCTCGGCGGCGGATCCGAGTTTTCGCGCGACGCTGCTGGCCCAGGGCGTCTCCGAGGTGCTCTCCGGCTACCTGTGGATGTCGCCGCTCGGCGCCGAGATGGACGACACCGCCATCGGGCTGTCGTTTTCCGGGGAGCTTTCGCTGCAGCGGGTCAGCTCGCTCACCGAGCTCGGCCAGCGCATCTTCGCGGTGGCGCGACAGAAGGAAGGCCCGGCCAGCACCGGGGAAAAGGCACTGGCCGAGGGACGGCTGGCCATCGACCTTCGCCGGGCCCTGGCCGCGGCCGAGGAGCCCGAGGCGCTCCGGCGGGCGGAGACGCTCGAACACGTCTTCATGATCCCGCGGGAGTGCGGCACGTTCTGCCTGTGGTACTCGCCCCTTTGTCAATGGCTCGGTCTGGGAAAGGCGCTGCTTCGGCTCGGGGGACCGAAAGCCGCAAGCCTCCTCCCCGCGGCCGGCGCCGCGGTGCTGACGTCGACGGGAATGGAGTTTTCCCAGCTTCGCCTGGCTTTGGCCGCGGACTTTCCCGCGGACGCCGATCTGGCCACCTTGCGAGAGCTCGCGCGCGCCATCGAAAGCGAAGGCGCGTTGCGCGGAAGCGAGGTGCCCCTCACCATCGAAAAGGTCCGCGAGCGCCAGGAGGCCCTCCTCGGCATCAACCAGGATCCGCGCAAGTTCTTCGTCCGCCGCGCCATCCCCGAGGGACTCCTGGCCGAGGCGCGGATCGACCTGGCCGAAGCCGCCCGCCTCGCGGGCATCCAGCCGGAGTTTGCGCCCCTCGCCTCCTTGTCGGAACTCCGGTGCCGTCTCCGGGTTTCGGGCCGGGCCCTGGTCATGGAGGCCGCGCTCGGACTGGCCGGCACGGCCAAGGCCCGCATCGAAAACGGGCCCGAGTTTGCCGACTCGAGCTGGGAGTCGCCGGGGCTGGCCGCAGAGGCGTCTGCGGGCGGCCGCTGTTTGCTCGAGATAGTGGCGGGAACCCAGAGCGCGCTTCGCGCCGTGGCCATGGCGGACCCGGCGCAAAAGGGCGTCCTGCTGGCTGAGGCCATCGCCGACCTCGAACCCAGGCTCTCCTGCGCCCAGAAGGATGAACACACCCGGGCGGCGGCGGAGCGGATCGCGGCGGCGCTTTCGCTGTTCTCGGCCGAGCTGCTCCTCGATGACTTTTCCACCGAGCGGGCGCTCGCCATGCTCGCGGCCGCCTGCGAGAAGGGCAACGGGCGCGCCTGCGCGCGCAAGGAAAGAGAGGAAAAGGCGCCGCGAATTCAGCTCGCCGAGGTCGGGCACGGCTGCGCGAGCAGCGGCGCGTTCGGCCCGCGGAATGCCGCGGCCCGGCTGGGCGCGAACGGGGCGACCCTGCTCCCCGACGCTTTCGCCGAGGACTTGCTTCTGGCGATCGATCGGGAGGCGCCGTTCTCGTCAGTGGCCAAGCTCGCGAGCGGGCTTCCCCCGGCGGTGAAAACCATCGAGCTTCCCGTCCGCGACGGCGATGGAAACCGGCGGGCGCTGTTCGTGACGCGCAGTGCCGCCCGACCGGACCCCGAGCCGGACGAGCTTGTCGTCCTCCTGCGCCCGACGCCGGGCGGCGCCGAGCTCTCGGGCCCGGGCGGCACGCTAGCGATCGATCGCCCGCCGGAGTGCCAGAATCGCCCGGAGTGCCCCGAGATGACCCGGGCGGTTACGGACACTGTCCAGAAGGTCAAGACGCATTTTCCGCGAGGCCGGCTGTACCTGGACGCGCCGGCCGACACGCCCTGGCGCCGGGCGGCCGTTCTTCTCGCGGGCGCGGGTTGCCCGGAGCCGTTCGCCGAGAACCCGGCCTGGACGGTCTTCCTGGGGCCGGCTCCGGAGCGAGCCGCACCACCGGCGCAGGCGCCGGCGCTCCGCGATACCCGGGACGGAAAACCCGCGCTGGTGACCGGACCGTACAACAAAGAGGACATCCGGCGGGTCATCCGGATGAACCTGGCGCGTTTTCGCTACTGCTACGAGCTCGTTCTGATGCAGGACCCCGCCGCCTCCCCGGCGGTCGACATCCGCTTCACCATCGGCCCGAAAGGCACGGTGATAGACGCCCAAGCGTCGCCCCGAAAGCAGGGCAGCCCCCGGCTGGAGGCCTGCCTGGAAAAGACCATCCGGCAGCTGCGTTTTCCCGCGCCGCTCGGCGGCGGAGTCGTCACGGTCACCTATCCCTTCAACTTCCAGCCCGGCGATTGACGGCCCGATCTCGAGCCCGCTCCGCCAGCGGCCTCGCGCCCGTAAAGCCGGAGCCGCCTGCGCAGGTCCACCACCGCTCGGCCTCGCCGCGATGGCCGGTCTGTGCTAGTCTGCATGAGTTTTTTTGAGGAGGAGCCATGCCGCGTCGAACCAGGCTTTTTATCGCAACCGCCGTCTCCATCCTGGCCGCGTGCTCGAACGAAACGGACCGCGTCTGCGCTCCGGGCGAGCCGTCGGCCTGCACCTGCCCGGATGGCTCCCCGGGAACGCGTCAATGCCAAAGCGACGGAAGATCCTGGGAAGACTGCCGCTGCTGCCAACCCTCCTGCCAAGACCGGGCCTGCGGAGACGACGGTTGCGGCGGAAGCTGCGGGGCGTGCGACACCCCTCCGGCTCCGACCTGCCGGGACGAGAAATACCGAATGACATTCCAGAGCCCCGGCCAGTGCGACGACGCCGGGCAATGCCGCTTTTCGCCGTCCGAGGAAGAGTGCCCCTACGGCTGCGCCGAGGGCGCGTGCCGGCCCGACCCCTGCCTGGCGCTGGACTGCGAAACGCCGCCGGATGCCTGCCACCTTCCGGGCACATGCCAGCGCGACCCCGAGCCCCATTGCGTCTACCCCGCCCAGGAGAATGGCGCGCCGTGCGATGACGGCATCTTCTGCAACGGCGCCGAGACCTGCCAGGACGGCGTCTGCCAGGGCGGCGCGCCGGTCGATTGCTCCGCGCTCGACGAGGCATGTCTCGTGGGCGTGTGCGATGAAAACGCCCGCGAGTGCGGGACGGCGAACCGGGAGGACGGGACGGAGTGCGGAGACGGAACATACTGCAACGGGAGCGAGACCTGCCACGGCGGAGCCTGCCAGGCGGGAACGCCGGTGGACTGCTCGCACCTGGACACGGCCTGCCGCCTCGGTGCCTGCAATGAACAGCGCAAGACATGCGAAGCCCAGAACCGCTCCAACGGCACCCTCTGTTCCGACGGCGTTTTCTGCAACGGCGAAGAAACTTGCCAGGGCGGGGTGTGCCGACCGGGGGCCGCGCTGGACTGCTCAGGCCTCGGCGGGGAGTGCCTGGCCGGGGTGTGCGACGAGGAGAACCGGATCTGCACGGTCAAGCCGCTCGCCGACGGCGAACCCTGCGACGACGGCGACGCCTGCACCGCGCCGGACACCTGTCTTTCGCAGAGGTGCCAGAGCGGCCCGCAGGTGTGCGACGTGCCCACGGTGCTCATGGTGTACATGGCCGCCGACAACGACCTGGATCCCGACTCGGTGGCCGACACCAACGAGATGAAGGCCGCCAACGTGGACAACGCGCCCTGGCTCAAGCTGTACCTGCTCTGGGATCGCCGCGGCAACAACAACAGCCGCTTCTACCAGGTCCACAACGGCGCCATGACCCAGCTTTCCGCTCCTCGGCTCGGGCTGCCCCAGAGCGGAGCGGGCGAGGTCAACATGGCCGACCCCGACACGCTGCAGAAGTTCATCCTGGACGTGAAGGACCGCGAGGGCGCGGCCAACTACTATCTGATCCTGTGGGATCACGGCGACGGCTGGTACCGCGCGGCGGCGCTCGGCAAGCCCCGGTACAAGGACCTGTGCTACGACGAGCAGTCGGGCTACGACTCGCTCACCACCGCCGAGCTGCGCCAGGGAATTGCGGGCCAGGGTCTGCGCCTCCTGGGCATCGACGCCTGCATCCAGTCCCTCGCCGAGATCGCCTACGAGGTCCGCGGCGAGGCCGAGATCATGGTGGCCTCCGAAGAGCTGGAGCCGGTGTCGGGCTGGTCGTACACCCAGCTTCTGTCTCAGTTCCGGCAGCTGGCCCAGCCCACGCCGCTCGGCTTCGGCACCCTGGCGGTGGACACTTACATCGCCAGCGCCGCCGGCGACACCTCGCTGACCCTGGCGGCGATCGACCTCTCCCGCATGGGCGAGCTGGCCGCGGCCGCCTCCGCCATGGCGGACAAGCTGGCCGGATTTTCCAACCAGAACTGGAACAGCCTGTGCGGCCAGCAGGAGTGGTTCGGAATCTACTGGGGAGACAACCCCCATCTGGCCGACCTGTACCGGCTGGCGCAGACGGCGCGCGCCCTGGACGCCGCCAACGCCTCGGTGTACGACGGCGTCCTCGACTTGTTCGCCAGCCTCGTGCTCCACGAGGGCCACCTCTCCGACCATCCCAACGCCCATGGCCTGGCGGTGTACTTCCCTTGCCGGGTGACGCTGGATCCGGACTACACCGCCGCGCGACTGCGTTGGGTGGCAGACACCTCCTGGCGGGCGATGCTCCAGGCCCACTGACGGCGCAAGTTTCTTGCCAATGCGCCGGATTCGCGCATAACGTAGACAGGCGTAGCGCAGATCCCGGCGCCGGCCTCGGCCGTCGGGACGGATGGAGGGAGCGGAGCATCCCGGTGGGAGAGATTTTCGGAAAATACTCCCTGGAGCGCAAGCTCGCCGTGGGCGGCATGGCCGAGATCTTTCTGGCCACCTACGTGGGGCCCGAGGGATTCAAGAAGAACGTCGCCATCAAGCGCATCCTGCCCAACCTCACCGAGGACTCGGACTTCGTCACCATGTTCCTGGACGAGGCCCGGCTGGTGGCGCGCTTCTCCCACCCCAACATCGTGCAGATCTTCGAGCTGGGTCAGGTCAAGGGCACCTACTTCGTGGCCATGGAGTACGTGCACGGCCTGTCCACCTCCCGCGTCCTCAAGGAATGCAAAAAGAAGAACACCCGCCTGCCGCACGAGTACGCGGCCAAGATCATCTCCTTCGCCTGCGAGGGTCTGGAGTACGCTCATTCCTTCACCGACGCCGACGGCACCCCGCTCAACCTCATCCACCGCGACGTCAGCCCGCAAAACCTCATGCTCACCTACGACGGGGTGGTGAAGGTGCTCGACTTCGGCATCGCCAAGGCGGCGCGCAACCTGTACCAGACCCGCACCTCGACCCTGAAGGGCAAGGCCGCCTACATGTCTCCGGAGCAGATCAGCCTCAAGCACGGCCTGGATCGGCGCTCGGACATCTTCGCCCTCGGCATCGTCCTCTACGAGTTCATCACCGGCCAGCGGCCCTTCAACGGCGAGACCGAGCTCGAGATCATGCTCTCCATCGTGCAGCAAGAGCCGGCCCATCCCCAGATTCTGCAGCCGGACATCCCCGACGAGCTGTGCGCCATCCTACAGAAGGCGCTGGCCAAGGACCGCGACAAACGTTACCAGACATGCCGCGAGCTTCGCTCGGACCTCGAGCAATTTCTCATCAACCGCAAGATCCTGGTCGACAGCTATACCCTGGGTGCCTTCCTGCGCGAGCTGGTGCCCCCCGGCGACTTGGGCGTCGGCTACTCCCTGCCCACGCCCTCGCGCCCCGAACTGGCCAAGCCGGGGGACGGATCGGGCTCCAAGCCCAAGGTGGTGCGCAGCGGCCGCACGCCGCCCCGGGCGCCGGCGGACAAGGGCGAAAACGCGCCCACCGTGCTCACGCCGTCGGAGATGTTCCGACTCTCCCAGGGCATCGAAAAGGCCCGACCGGCGGATGCGGCCGCCGTCACCAGCCCGGTGCCGCCGCCCGCGGCAAAGCGCGGCGGCAGCCAGCCGAAACAGCGCGCCCCATCCATCCCGCATCGCGGCGGCCGGCAGAATCTGGTACTGGCGGCTTCCATCCTGGGGCTCTTCGTGCTCATCGGCGTGGGCGGGGCGTATCTGCTCTTCGGCCCGCAGCCCGTCGAGCCCGCCCGGCCGGTCCTGGCCGACGCAGGCCCTCCCCCGGCGGAGGAGCCATCTCCGCCGCCGGACGCCGGCGGGACGCCGGGCCTCGCAGCGGACGCGGCCGCGCCACCGCCGGAGCCTGCCGACGCCGGCGCCGAGCCTCCCGCCGATCCCGGTCCGGCCCTTCCCGTCAAGCCCGAGGCTCCCGACACCGGGCCGCGGCGCAACCTGACCGCGGAGGAACGGAGGCAACAGCGCGAGGAAGACCGCCGCCGCCGCGAGGAGGAAAAGCGCAAGGCCGACGAGGAGCGCCGCCGCAAGGAAGACGAAGAACGCCGCCTGGCCATGAGCCAGGTCGGCTTTTTGAAGATCGATTCGCGTCCCTGGACCGAGGTGACCATCGACGGCGTGAGCTACGGCCAGACGCCTCTGGGGATGGGCGCGGACGAGAAAGGCATTCCGCTTTCCGCCGGCCCGCACAAGATGGAGCTTTCCAATAAGCGCTTTGGCATCGATTTCCGCCAGACGGTGCAGGTCCTGCCGGGAAAGAGCCAGACGGTCAACAAGGTGTTCGGACAGGGTACGCTCAAGCTCTTCGTGCTCCCCTATGGCGACGTCTACGTCAACGGAACCATGGTGGGCAGCACCCCGCTGGAAAACCCGCTTCAGCTCTACGAGGGCGTCCACACCGTGCGAGTGTTCTGCAAGCAGACCGGCAAGGAAGAATCCCGCAAGGTCAACATCGTCGCCGGCCAGGCCCTCACGCTCAACATCGACCTGCGCTGACGCCGGCGCGTTCGCGCCCGAGAACCCCGGCGCGCGAGGCCGGGGCCAGACAGAGCCAGCGGCCTTGCGCCGGATTAATCTTTTTGCGGCGCGCCAGGCGAGTCCTCTATGTAGCGGAGCCGGCTTTGCGGCGAGCAACTAAGAGGACTCGCCGCCAGCAGCCGCGCGCTCGACCATCCGCGCGCCCATGAACCCCAAGCGCGCCAACGTAGGGCCACACAGAGCCAGCGCGTTCGCGCCCTAGTAGCCTTCGCCCGACCTTTGCCGTCAAGGGTCTGCGATCCCTTCGGGACTCGCTTCGCTCGCCCTTGACGGCGGTCGGGCTTCGGCTGAATTCGCTATCCAGAAGGGATTGCAGGCAATCCCTTCATCTTGCGATGAAGATTTACCTCACCCCGCATTATTGGGAATGTGTCTCATTTCCCCCTCTCCACTGTGGAGAGGGGGCCAGGGGGTGAGGTGTGTGTCGCGCGAGGGCGAGGCCAGACAGAGCCAGCGCCCTCGCGCCCGATGTCTCTTGCCTTGTCGCGAGCGGATGGGACGCTGCTTCCTGGCCGGGCCGGGCTCAGCGCAGACGGCTGGTGGCCGGGGGCAGGTCGGCGATCACCGCGCCGCCGGGAGGCATGATGAAATCCACCGTCCTCAGCGGCCGTGGGGTCCCGCCCTGGCGCGCCATAAAGGCCACCTGGTTGGGACAGGCCGGCAGGCCAGCCGCCAGAAAGTAGCCGTTGTCGGAGGTATCGGATCGCGTCAGGTCGGGAATGAGCGTTCCGCCATCGGCGAAATAGGCCACCCGCCCCGGTGGGACCGGAGGCAGGGCCAGACCGATCACTCCATGGACGATGGGACGGGGCGCCGGCTGGGCGCAGTCCGTCATGCGGCCGAGCAGCAGACCTCGGCGCGCGTCCCAGGGAGACATGACGGCGGCGTAGCTGTCGAAAAGCGATTGCGGCAATACCGCCACGTTGCGTACGACCTCGCCGGCGCAGGCGTCGGCGCGCAAGACAAACCCCGCATTCACCGTCTCCACGGTCGCGCCCCCGCCGTCCAGATTTCCGGCTCGGACGGTGATGAGGAGCGGGGTGTTGGTCGGAACATCGGCGAAGGCGTAGCGCGCGTAGTTGTTGTCATCGGCATCGGGAGCGGCCACGGCGGAGATGGGGGAAAAACCCGGCACGGCCGGAGCCGAGAGAAGCACGGTGAGCCCGGCGGTCTTGTCCGTGGGAATCGAGGGGAACAGATTGACCCGGCCGGAAAGCGCGCAACTCTCGGGCGTGGCGGGCGGCGTCGGGATGGCGAAGAAACAATCGAGGCTCGAGGCGGAACCGTCGGGCGAGACGGCATCAGCGCCGGGGTCGAGAACGCAGGTCTTCTCCTGACAGGTACCACCCCGACAGGCAGCTCCCTGACAGACGCCGGGCGCGGGCCGGCACAGGCCGGTGCCGGTGTCGCACATCTCCTCGGCGCCGCAATCTTCGGCCGAGACGCACGGACCGCTGCACACGGCCGCGTCGGGGTTGCACACTGCCGGGCCTTCGCATTCCTCTCCCACCGCCGATGAAAATCCGTCCTGCGCGCAGACTTCCACCCAGGCCCCGCCCTCCGGACAGAAGCGCGCCGCGGGGCAGGCCGGCGCCTGGCTCGCCCGGTAGCAGAGGCCCTGGCTCTCGCCGGCCGAGACGGGACGGGTGACGCACAGATACCCCGCGGGGCAGGCATGCGCTTCATCGCAGCGCTTTCCCGAAAAATCCATATCCGACACCGCACAGCCCGCGGCCAGCCCGGATACGGCCCACCCCAACCCGCAACACAGGAACAATCCCACAACGCCAAGGAACGTCGCCGCGGCTCCCGCGCGCCCTGGGCAACGCTGTGCCCCCGCCACTTGCGCCCGGCCGCGCCGGCCTTCGAGATCCCGCGTCCGGACGCGGGAAAGCCTGCGGAGCATACGTGCCGGCATCAACAACTCCGCGTGCATTTTTCGTTGTACCGCGCCCGGTTCCATGGGCACCCACCGACTGTTCAAGACCCTTCCATCAGGGCATGCGCGGGGCCTGCGGTTTTTCGAAAACGATAACGCTCACCTTGCCGGGAAAGGCCCGAAAGGGGATGGTCCCGAGCGAGCGCGACGAGACGCTCCCCTTGACCTTGACCGACGCCGAGGCCACGCCCCGAATGGGAGGAACGTTGGCCGCGCAGAACAAACCCTTGGCGGAGGTTCCGGTGGCGTCGAGGGCCGGCATCCAGTCGGAGCCGATGTAGTACAGCAGCGCGTCGGCCGGAGAAGGATTGAGCTGGGACAGACCGGCGGTCGCGTTCTGGATGCTCATCTGGGCACAGTCCTGGACCTTGCCGAAAACGAGACCGCGGTCGGCGCGGACCGGAAGCCCGCTGTCGCCGGGCGATGCGTAGGCGGAGTAATTCGCCTGGTAGAACGAATACGCGTCGTGCGCGAGCTTTCCCCCGGCCAGTTCGCATTCGTCGCTGCGCAGATAGATCGGGAAGGTGAACGTCTCCACGGTCAGGGCGCCGCCGCTGCCGCCGCTCTCCACGGCCAGGACCAGCACGGTGTTGGTCGGCAGCGCGTTCTGGGCGTCGAAATGGTACCGCAGGTCGGTGCCCGCGAGCGTGATGTCTGCGCTCCGGATCGGGCTTCCCAGTTGGTTGTCGAGCACATCCTGCATCTCGTAGGCTCGCACCTTCTTGCCTTCCAGCGAGACGGGCTTTTCGAAGAACGGCGTGATGACGTCGCCTTCCAGTTCGCAGGACTCGGGCGGCGGCGCGGGCGGATCGGCCGGCGGCGCGTCGTAGCAGGATAGCGCCGGGTCGCCGCTAAAGATCGCCGGATCCGAGCGGGGCGCGGTCACGCAGGCGCCGAGAACGCATTCCTTTCCGTTGCATTCCTGGCTGGTGACGCACAGCCCGAGCGGCACACAGTGGCGCTCCACCGGGTTGCAGGTGGTGCCGGCGTACTGGGCGCAGGTGGAATCGTCGCTGCACAGGTCCTTGCAACTCGGGGCGTAGAAGTCGCAATACTGACCGGAGTCGCAAGTCCGGGTGTCGGTCCAGTTCAGCGATTCGGCGTCGCACCGCTGCACGATCCGTCCGGTGGGATCGCAACGCAGGCCGTCGGGCGGAGCGCAGGTGCCCTTCATCTCGCAGCGCTGGTCATGGCACCAGTAGCCCGCCGGACAATCGCTCGAGGTGGCGCAGATCGAGCCGCCGCACACCGCGCTGCCCGGGTCGCCCGAGCAGGTCATCCCTTGCGGGCAGTTCGACCGCTGCCAGGCGCCACCGACGCAGGTTTCGATGAACTCCGGCGAGCCCGTCACGCAGCGCATGTCTCCGGTGTTGCAGCTCGGCGTGTCCCCGCCGTCGCTCCCGCCATCCGACGGAAAACTCCTGCACACTCCGACACTGTTTTCGATGATGACGCATTGATATCCAGACGGGCACGGGCGGGCGGAGCTGCACGCCTTCCCTTCCACGTCCATGTCGGACAGGACACAACCCGAGAATCCGCCGAAAAGGACGATGAGGAGCCATCGTTGCGCGAAAGACATGGCGGGCCTTCAGAAGCGGACCGTGGCGGAGAAGCCCGTCGGTCCCGCGGTTACATTCACCGTCTGCCGGCTGGCCGGCGCCGCGTCGCCCTCCACGAAAAACAAAACCAGCGCCGTCGCCAGCAGGCCGCCGCCCACCCCGAACAGGATGTTGGCGGTGAGCGCGCGCGACTCGGCCGAATCCTTGAGCGATTGCGCCTTGTCCGCCCAGATCTCCTTGTCGAAATCGGCCTTGGACTGGCTGGCGAGATACCCGAACGTCCCGCCCGCGATCAGCGCCGCTCCGCCCGCGCCGGCGGCGATCCAGGTCCACAGCCGGCCGCGCGGCGGCGGGGCCGGCGGCGTGGGGCCGGGCCCCGGACCCGGACCCGGCTCCGGTCCGGGCCCGATCGTCACGGTATCGTCTTTTTTCTTGGGCGGCGGGATGGTCTTTTTAACCGCCTCGAAAACAGCCACGATCTTCGGCGCCGTATCCGGCGGCGGCGCGCAGTCGTAGTGCGCCCGCACCGCCTCGGCGAACTCGCGTTCGGCGCCGGCCCGATCTCCCAGGGTGAAGCGGGTGAGCCCGAGATAGAGATGGGCCCGGGCCTTGTCCTCGGCGCCGATGCCCTCGGTGGCCACGGCTCGCTCCAGAAGCTTCAGCGCCTCCTGGAATTCGAAGGCCTCGTAGGCGGCGATGCCCTTTTGCAGGTTGGGGTCCGCGGCGCGGGCGGCGCACGGCCAGAAGAGCCAGAGCGACGCCACCGCGGCCAGCACCTCGGTTCGCCAGACAAACGAAGTGGTTTTCATCGGGTCATACCTAGCACGCCCCGGCCACATTGACAAGCGCGCGCCCTCGTGGCGATATGACGGCGTCGTCGAAGGAGACGCGTGCGTGCGCCGCCCCTCGCCCCTTCCGTCCGCCCTGCTCGTCGTCCTCGGCCTCGCCGGGTGCGCCGAGGAGATGCCGCGCGAATACCGGGATCTGCCGCCCCGGTCGGGCCTGCTCGCCGACCCCGCCCGCCTTCCGCGCGGCCCGGCGGCGGCTGGCGAGCTGGCGCTGGCGCGCATCCTGGTCGCCTGGGAGGGCAGCCACCCGGCCCGTCCGGTGCGTTGGACGCTCGATGAAGCCCGCCGCCGCGCCGCCGCGCTGACCGAACTGGCCCGCGCACCGGACGCCGACTTCGGCTCGCTGGCGCGTCGGTTTTCCGACGATGCCGAGACCTCCGCGTCGGGAGGAGACATGGGCGTCGTGTCCCCGTGGGCGCTCCACCCCGACATCGCGGCCGCCGCCCAGCCGCTCGCGCTGGGTCAGGTCTCGGAGCCGGTGGAGACGCCCGAGGGGTTTTCCATCCTGTTTCGGCGCGAGCCGTCCTGGGCGCAGGCCGCCGAGATCGTGGTGAGCTTCGACGGGGCGGTCCGCTACGTGCCCCGGCAGCCGCGGGACCGCGAAGCGGCGCGGGCCCTGGCCGAGGACATCCGCCGCCGGGTGCTGGACGGCGCCGCCATGGAAGAGGAGGCCTTGCGCCACTCCGACGCGCCGGAGCGGGAGCACGGCGGCATCACGCCGCCCTTCGCGCGCGGCACCCGCCACCCGGAGTTCGAGGCGGTGGTCTGGCGCCTCTCGCCCGGCGAGCTGTCCGAGGTCATCGAGACCCCCACCGGCTTCCACCTGGTGCGCCGGATGCCGATCGAGCGCGTCCAGGTCCGCCGCATCGAAGTCTTCTTTTCCGACGGGAATGCCGACCCGGCCGCGCGCCGCACCCGGGAGGAGGCGCGGGCTCGCATCGAGGAAGCGCGCCGCCGCGCCCTGCTGCCCGATGCCGACTTCGCCGCGCTGGCGGCGGAGTTCTCGGACGGCGCCGAGGCGTCCAAGGGCGGGATGATGGATCCCTTCGCTCGCGGGGTCCATCCGCTCCCGCTCGAGCGGGCGGCCTTTCAGCTCTCCGCGGGCCAGGTATCCGGGGTCATGGAGCTTCCGGGAGAATTCATCATCATCAAGCGGGTCCCCTGATGGCCACGAAAACCCCACCATGGTCGGCGTGCATCCGCTGTCCGGCCCGCCGCCGCGGATGGATGGCGGGCGGGCTCGCAGCGCTCTTGCTGGTTTCGGCCCGGCCGGCACGCGGCGGGCCGACCGAGATCGACCTGTGGGTGCTGGGACAGGATCGCCTCACCGCCGGCCAGCCGTCCTGGCTGCGCATCCTGGTCCGCGCCTCCCGCGGGATGCTGCGCAGCCTGCCGCTGCCGCTCGCATCGCTGGAGATCGAGCTGTCCGGGCCCGGCCGCTCCCAACGCCTGCTCTCGGCCCGCAGCGATCTTCTGGGCACGCTGGAGGCGCGTTTCGCGGTCCCGGACTGGCCCGCGGGCGAATACTCTCTCTCGGTATCGTGCAAGTCCCCGTTCGGGGACCGGCGCCTCTCGCGGGCGGTGCGGCTGGAAGCCGAGCGTTCCGCATCCGTCTCCGGCGCGTCGGGGCCTCCTCGCCCCAGGCCCGCCCCGGTCGATATGGCACCAGGACCTTCTCTTGCGATTGCGCCCGAGGGCGGGCGTCTGGTCGCGGGCGTGGACAACCGCCTGCTCGTGCAGGTCCGCGACGGGGCGGGACAGCCGGCGCGGGCGACCGTCCGCCTGCGCCGGGGGGAGCGCGAGGCGGGCGCGGTCACGCTCGAGCCGGATGGCCGGGGATTTCTCACCGTTCGCCCCGCGATCGACGATCTGGAGACGGCCGGCGCGCCCGTCCCCGTATCGTTCGCACCTGGGTTCGAATTGCCCGCGGCCGCCCGGCGCGGCCCGCCCCGGATCTGGACGGCCCGGGTCGAGGGCTCGCTCCCTTCGGGCGAAAAGCTGCGACAGGACCTCCGCCTCCCGGCATGGCCGGAGTCCGATCGGCTGTTGCTGCGCCTCAACAGGAACCTTCTGCGCCCGGGAGACACCGCGGTGGCGACCGTGTTCTCGCCCGAGGACGGCGCCTGCATGCTGGAGATCTTCGAAAACGGGCGCGTCCGGGACGGGCGCACGCTGGCCATCCAGAACGGCCGGGCCGAGTTTCGCTTTTCGCCGGACCGGCCGGGCGACTTCTGGCTCCAGGCCTGGCGACTCATGCCCGACGGGAGCCGCAATCTCCACGCCGTCCCCTTGCGGGTCGAGAGCGACCAGACACTGGCCATCGTGTTCGCGCGCGATCGGGCGCGGTACCGTCCGGGCGACGAGGCTATCTTTCGGGTGCTCGCGGTGGATGAGCGCGGGCGCGCAACCGGCGCCACGATGGCCTGGAACGCAACGATCCGGACGGACGGAACGGCGGATGGCGACACCGAGCCGTCCGGCGATCTCTGTCCGCCGCGGGCGGAGCCGGCCGGCCCGCCGGAGCTCGCGCTGTGGCACAACCCCTTCGAGGAGCGGCGCCTGGCCGCCGAGGCGGATCGCCGGGCCATCCAGAGCGCCCTCTACCGGCGGCTGGAGCAGGGGCGGCCGCTCGGAGAACGAGGGCCCGACGGGCGGTGGCGCTACTCGACCGGCCTCTTCGACGAGCTGCTCCGGGAGAACCTGCTGCCTCCGGAGCGGAGCCGCGATCGGTTCGGCGAGCCGTACGACTCGAACTCCATCGGCGAGTTGTGGCCCGAGCTCGCCCCCGAGGTCTTCCTGCCCTCGCAGGATCTCAATCGCCTGCTGGGCCTGCGTGCCACTTTGGTTGCGCGGCTGCAAAAGTCCCTGGCCCGGGACCGGAGTCCGGCGGTGCCGCTGTCGGAGCGAATCCGGCACGAGCTCGACTCGATCGCGACGACGGAGAGCGGCGTCGAGTACTTGCAGAGCGTCACCGGCCAGCCGTACACCGTCGACAGGCTTCTGCGCGAGGCGTTCCCCCCCGCGGAAATCGCCCGCGAACTGCTCGAGGAACAGGCGCGAGAGCTGTTTTCGGCCCTTTCGCGATATCGGGCCGATTCCGAGCGCTGGTACCGCGCCCCCATCTGCCCGCCCGCCGGGCCGTGCCGGTTGCCGCCGGATATTCTCGACCGCCTGCTCATGCGCGGCTGGCTGCGCGCGGACGCGGCGCGCGACCTCTGGGGCCGGCCCTTGCGGATCGTCCAGGACGAAGCCGCCGCTCTTTCGCGCCTCTCGCCGCCGGATGGAGTGGCGGTGGTGTCGGACGGCGAGGACGGACAACCGCTCACCGATGACGACCTTCGGCTGGAGCCGGGGGCCGCGGACGGCGGGCTGCGCTTTCTATCCCGGTGGCTGGGGTTGTGGGATCCGAGCCCTCCGGCCGAGGTGGCGCCCGCTCCGTCCCCCGCCCCCGTCGCTGCCGCGGAGGCGGCGGAGGCCTCCACCGCCGTGCTTCGGTCCGGTCCCGCCGCGCCAGTCGATGAGCGGGGCCTCACCATCCGCCTGCCGCTCCCCGCCGAACCGGGAGCGGTGCGCCTGCGCGTCGTCGCCCGCGACGGCCGCGGGCGCTGCGCCGCCGCCACCCACACCATCGAACTCGACCCCGGCGCCCCAGACCGGCGTTGACAGTCGCTTTCGCCGATGCTACCAACGGCCGATGGCTCGGGCCGTCGCCAACCCTCCGGATCCCGATTCCGCCCCGCCGCCCGCCGTGGCGCTGGCCTACCGCCTCACCGCCCGGCCGGTCCGCGAGGTGGAAGCCCTGCTGGAAGGCGTGGTCCGCTCTCCCGTCCAGCTCATCCCCGAGATTTCTCATCACCTCATCGGCGCGGGCGGGAAGCGCATCCGGCCGCTTCTGCTTCTCCTGTGCGAGCAGGCCTGCGGCGGCGAGGGCCGCGGCGTGCCGCTGGCCGCCGCGGCGGAGCTCATCCACAGCGCCACGCTTCTCCACGACGACGTGGTGGATCGGGGCCACCTGCGCCGCGGGGTGCCGGCCGCGCCGCGCGTGTTCGGCAACTCGGCCTGCGTGCTGGTCGGCGACTACCTGCTGGCGCAGGCCTACGATCTGGTGATCCGCAACGCCGACCGGGCCCTCTTGCTGGACCTCAGCCGGGTCCTGTCCGGGATGGCCGAGGGCGAGATCCTGCAACTCGTGCGCTCGGGCCGGGCGGCGCTGTCGTTGGACGAGTACGTGCGCATCATCGCCGGAAAGACGGCGGGGCTGTTCTCGTGGTGCTGCCGGGCGGGGGCCTCGCTGCCGGCCCCGGCGATGGGCGAGCCGGCCGCGGCGTTCGGGCTGGCCTTCGGCATGGCTTTCCAGATCGGCGACGACATTCTGGACTACACCGCCGATCCCACCCAGAGCGGCAAGGATCTGGCCAACGACCTGGCGCAGGGAAAGACCACCCTGCCGCTGCTGCTGGCCTGCGAGGAGGACCCGGGCCTGATCGAGCGGGTCGAGGCGGCCGCCCGCGACCCCGAGGAAGGCGCCGCGCGCGACATCCTGGAGCGGGTGCTGGCCACCCAAGCGGTGAACCGTGCCCGCGAGGAGGCCCGGCGCTTCGCCGACGAGGCCCGGGAGCATCTGGCTCGCCTTCCCGCCTCCGCCGAACGCGACGCGCTCCAGTCTCTCGCCCGCTTTCTGGTCGAACGCGTCTGAGGGCCGCCGGCGCCCTCGCCGGCGCTGCGAAAGATCCCGCTCAAATGTCTTGAATTTTTCTTTCGCTGGATCTACTGTCGCCGCCAATCAGCCACCGTCCCGGGCCATGCCGGTTGCGACCGGCGAATACGCCGCGGGACCGAAAAGGAGGAAAGAATGAAAGCGTTCGCCCTGATGGCCACCGTGTTGTTGCTCTCCCTGTCCGCCTGCAACAAGGAAAAGGCCCCGGAGACTCCGGCCCCGACCGCGCCCGCCACCGACACCGCCAAGGCGCCCGAGGCTCCCAAGCCGGCCGAACCGGCCAAGACCGACCAGCCCGCCCCGGTGGCTGCCGCTTCGGCCGGGGACGCGCCCGAGTTCCTCAAGAAGTCCATCGACCACCTCAAGGCGATCAACACCCTGGTCAAGGACAACATGGCCGATTGCGGCAAGGCCGTGGCCGCCGTCGAGAAGTACATGGACGAGCACAAGGCCGATCTCGAGGCCATCAACAAGGCCAGCCAGGAGATGATGACCAAGGCGAGCGACGAGGACAAGGCCAAGATGGCCCAGCAGGCCATGGGCCTGATGATGCCGGTCATGCAGGAGCTGACCGAGGTCCAGACCGCCTTCGCCCAGAAGTGCCAGAAGGAAGTCGCCAAGCTCTCCGAGGCCATGGGCAAATTCTCCCCCAAGGGCAAGTAGCCGTCGGCCCGCGGAGCGATCCGGCGCGGGCCGTCCCGGCCGGCGCCCGAGCACTCCGCCCCATTACGAACCCCCCGAAGACATCTCATCCCGCCGCATCCGGCCGGGGAGGGGGCGGTTTTTCCGTCTCTGACCCGGCTTTCCATAGCGGACCGTCGTGTTGTGAAATTCCCGCCGGCGCCGTCCATTGAGAGAACACCGGCGAAGGTCCGCCGCAGAACAACGACATGAGAACACTCTTGTGACGAAAGCAGGCGCCAGCGCCGGGCACGAGGAACCGGGACGGAAGGTTGCGGAGACGGGATCCTAGCCGTGTGTTGAAAAACGCCATCCTGACATTTTTCAACTCGCTTCGTCGCGGCACAGGTCCGCGCCTCGCTCCAGAAATCAAGCACCCGTGCGCTTGATTTCTGACGCGGCACATCCTTGTGCCGCAAAGCAGGCTGTTTTTCGACAGCCTGCTAGAAGGGAACGTCCTCGTCGGCGATGGGAGGAGCCCCCTCGAAACCGCCGCCGGCGCCGTCGCCGCCTTCATCCGGCGGAGGAGGAGCCCCGCCGCCTCCCTGCTCGCCGCCGGCGCGCTCCCCGCGCGCGCCGAGGAACTGGACCGTCTGGGCCACGATCTCGGTGGTGTAGCGCTTGTTCTTGTCCTTGTCTTCCCACTGGCGGGTCTGGATGCGGCCCTCCACGTACACCTGGCGCCCCTTGGAAAGATAATCGCGGCAGTGCTCGGCCAACCGCCCGAAGGTCACGATGCGGTGCCATTCGGTGCGTTCCTGCGCCTGGCCGTTGCGATCGGTCCAGCGGTCGCTGGTGGCGATGCGAAAATTCGTCACCGCCTGCCCGCCCTGGGTGTAGCGGGTCTCGGGGTCGGCCCCCAGGTTGCCGATCAGGATCACCTTGTTCACGCCGCCGGCCATGGCACACCTCCTTGTCCGAAGCTGCCGGCAGTACGCCATCAACCGCGGCCCAAGTCAAGCACAACTCCGGCCGGCGCGGCCTCGCCGCGGAAACGACGTCTTTCTGTCCCGGCCGGATCCGGGCACAGGCATGACACGAGGGACTTGACAACGAGCCCAGCGGCATATGTAAATTGGCTGGCTGGCCAATTTACTCTGGAGGCGCGCATGGACTGGTTGGAGCGACTGTGGCAGGTGGGCCGGACGTCCGGGCTTTCGGAGGCGGAGTGGGCCACGGCCCTGGAGCGCCTGGCGCAGCTCGGCGCTCGCTTCGGCGGCCTCGGCGGGGAGGCCGGGGCTCCCGATCCGCAATCCGAGCGGCTGCGCCGCGGGATCGAGCGCAATCTTTCCGACAATCCCATGCTGGCGGCCTGGGCGCTCGCGGTGGGAGCCCGCTCCGCCGAGCCGGTGTGGCGGCGCTTCGTCGAGAACTTTCTCCTGCGCCTGGTGGCCGCGCGCAAGCCCGTGGTCGAGGAGCAGCGCCGGCGCCTGGGCTTCGCCCCGCCGGTGACCCTGGTGTTCAACCCCACCATGCGCTGCAACCTGCGCTGCCGCGGCTGCTACGCCTGGAATTTCTCCCAGCGCGCCGACATGGAGCCGGGGCTTTTCGTCCGGCTGCTCTCCGAGGCCCGCGACCTGGGCGTGGCCTTCATCACGCTCACCGGCGGCGAGCCGTTCCTCTACCCCGGCATCGAGGACATCTTCGAGCGCTTTCCCGAGCTCACCTTCATGGTCTACACCAACGGACAGCTGCTCTCCGACGAGCGGGTGGACCGCCTGACCCGTCTGGGCAACGTCTGGCCGGCCATCTCGGTGGAAGGCCGCGAGGCCGAGACCGACGACCGGCGCGGCGCGGGGGTGTTCGCCGGCATCTGCGCCGCCATGGAGCGCATGCGGCGCGCCGGCATGCTCTTCGGCATCTCGGCCATGCCCACCCGCAAGAACGCCGATCTCATCGCCAGCGATGATTTTCTGGACTCCTTCCGCGACCGCGGGGCGCTGTTCGGCTGGCTGTTCACCTATCTGCCGGTGGGCCGGAGCCCGCAGCCCGAACTCATGGCCACTCCCGAGCAGCGCGACATGCTGCGCCGGGCCAACCTGCGCTGGCGTCGCACCCGGCCGTTCTTCATGGTGGACTTCTGGAACGACGGCCCTTTGTGCGGCGGCTGCATGTCAGGAAGCCGCTTCGCCTTCATCACCAGCGACGGCTGGGCCCAGCCCTGCACCTTCGTGCAATTCGCCACCCACAACCTGCGCGAGCACTCGCTGAAGGATGTCTTCGCCTCGCCGTTCTTTGGCGGCATCCGTGCCCGCCAACCCTACCACCCCAACCTGCTGCGCCCGTGCAAGATCATCGACCACCCCCACGTCCTGCGTGAGCTGGTCAAGGAGCATGGCGCGCGGCCCACCTGTCCGGGAGCGGAGAAGGTGCTTGCGGACCCGGTCATTCGCGAGTTCCTGGACAGCTACAGCCGCGCCTACGCCGAGATCGCCGAGCGGGCCTGGCATGGCGAGGACTACCGCGCCGGACGCTGCGTGGAAGTGCCGTTCTTCGGGCGGGTGGACCTCGAGGACATCTATCGAGAGCGCCTCGAAAACGCCCGGCGCCAACTGGCCCCGCGCGCCGGCGCCGAGGATCCCAAGCCGGCGTCCCGGCCCGTGATCTAGCGGCGCCGCTCCCCGCGCCCGCGAGTCCCGATGAGCCCCGCCCGCAGCTCCAGCGCATCCCTCGACAGCCCATCCGGCGAAAACGCCCCTGCTCTCCGGCGGGAGCCGGCGCGCCGAAATGGCAGGCGTTGCGCAACGGATGGGAACCGTGCCTGACGGCGAAGGGAACACCGGCTTCGGCGAAACGCTCATCGTGAGCGATCTCCACCTGCGATCGGGCTCGGACAGGGCCGGGGCCGCCGACTTCGCGCGGCTCGTCTCGTCCGCGAGCGGCCCCGGCGCCCGGCTGGTCCTCGCCGGCGACATCTTCGATCTGGATTGGGTGGGGCGGGCGCCGCGGTCCGGCGAGAGCACCGCGGCGGCGGCCGGGCGGCTGCGCGCCATCCTGGAGGAGTTTCCCGAGGTGCAAGACGGGCTGCGGGCCTTCTTGCGGCGCGGCGGCGAGATCGTCTGGCTCCCCGGCAATCACGACGCAGAACTGGCCCACCCCGAGGTGCAGGCGGCGCTGAAAGAGTCGCTGGGCCGGCCCGGCGAGCGGCTGCGCTTCGAGGCCGAGGCGGCCGACATGGACGGGATCCGCATCGAACACGGCCACCAGCACGACCCCGACAACCGTTTTCTCCCCGATACGCGCGAGGCGGTGCTGCGCGGCCGGCTCTCGGATTTTCCGCTCGGCTGCCTGCTCACCCGGTTTTTGCTTTCGCGCCTGCCGTACTACAGAGAGCGCGGCGACCAGCACCGCACCCCCTGGCAGACGTTCCTCGGCGTGCTGCGGGACTTCGGCTGGCGCACCCCGTGGATGGTGCTGCTCTACTTCTGGGCCGGACTGCGCATCGCCCGCCGCGCGGGCCGCCTTCCGACCGGCGCCGACTCCTTCGTCACCATGCGCAGCCCGCTCGCCGTGATCCGGCGCATGTACCTCGACCGCATGGCGCTGGGAGCGATCCTGGCTATCTGCCTGATCCTGCTCCCGATCGCGCCCAGCGCCGGAGACGGCCGGCTCTGGCTGCTGCTCGCGAGCCTTGCGCTGGCCCTCTGGCTGGCGATCCCGCCATACCGCAGACACGAGTATTTCGAACGCGCCCGGCGCGAATCCACCGCCGCCGCCCGCGGGCTCCTCTCCGGAGGCTTTCGGGAAGTGGTCCTGGGCCACACCCACCGCGCCGGCGAGGAGGCGCTGCCCGAGGGCCGGGTGGTTTTTTTGGGCGCCTTCCAGTTCGCCGGCCCGCGCGGCCGGCCGTTCGCCAGAATCCGCGGCGGGCAAAGCGAGCTTGACTGGCTGCCCCCGATGGGGTAAGCCCGTCCTGTCATGGGACGACGGCCAATGGGAGATACGCGCCGCCGCCAGATCCTGGAGGGTCTGCTGCGGGCGGTGGCGAAGCACGGGCTGCGGGAATGCAACATGTCCCGGGTGGCCGACGAGGCCAAACTCTCGCGTGGAATCCTGCATTACTATTTTTCCGACAAGGAAGAGATGCTGGGCGCGCTGGTGGACCACCTGCGCGAGGAGAACTTCCGCCACTTCGCAGGGAGCGTTGGCCGGATGAAGGGCCCCTGGGAGCGGCTGCGCTCGGTGCTGCGCTACCCGGCCCGCCGCTTCGGTCGCGAGCGCGGGGCCATGCTGGCCAAGGTGTGGGTGGAGTTCTGGGGGCTGTCCTCGGAGAACGAGCGGGTGCGCGAGTTCGTGCTGCGGCTCCAGTCCGACCTGCGGGAGCTTCTGCGCCTGCTCATCCAGGACGGCCAGGACCAGGGGGTCTTCCGGCGCGACGTGCCGGCGAAGCACCTCGCCACCATCCTGATGGGCGCGCTGGAGGGGATGGTGCTGCAGTGGCGCTTCGCCCCCCGCGAGGCGCCCTTCGCCGCCACCGCCCGGAGCCTGGAGCGGGTGCTGGAGCGGGTGCTGCGCGGCTAGGCTTGCGGCGCGGGCTTCTCGGTCATGTCTGAAAAAGTCTTGACCTTTTCAGAGGTCGCTCGAAAAAGCCCGAGCCGCGCCAACCAGCCCATGATCTAGGCCCAGATCCCGGCGATGGCCTCGCCGCACCTCGGGCAGCGGCCTCGCTCCAGCCGGTTGGCGGCGACGAAGAACCCCCGCCGCTCGATGAGCCTCTCGCCGCACCCCGGGCACAGGGTGTCCTCGCCGCCGCTACCCGGCACGTTGCCCAGGTACACGAAGCGCAAGCCGGCCTCCCTCCCGATGTCGTACGCCCGCCGCAGGCTCTCGACGGGCGTGGCCGGATGGTCCAGCATCTCGAAGTCGGGGTGGAAGCGCGACAGGTGCCAAGGCATGTCCCGGTCCACCGAGGCCAGCCAGGCCGCGGCCTCCTTCAGCTCCTCGGCCGAGTCGTTCTCGCCGGGGATGAGCAGGGTGGTGACCTCCACCCAGATGCCGAGCCTCCGCATGCGCGCGATGGTGTCTTGCACCGGCTGGAGCCGGGCTCCGCACACCTTGCGGTAGAACTCGTCGCGGAAGGATTTCAGGTCCACGTTGGCCGCGGCCAGCACCGGGGCGATGTCCTCGATGGGCTGCTGTTCGGTGTAGCCGTTGGTCACGAACACGCTGCGGATCCCGGCCGCCGCGGCGAGTTTGGCCGTGTCGTGCGCCCACTCGAAGAACACCGTGGGCTCGGTATAGGTGAAGGAGAGCGAGGCCGCACCGCTCGAATGCGCCGCCGCCGCCGCCTCTTCGGGCGGGAGATACTCCGCCAGAAGACCGCGTCCCTGGCGGGGTGACTGCGAGATGTCGTGGTTCTGGCAGTGGCGGCAGGAGAGGTTGCAGCCGGCCGCGGCCAGGCTGAGGCTTGTCGAGCCGGGCAAAAAATGAAACAGCGGCTTCTTTTCGATGGGGTCGACGTGCGCCGCCACGATGCGGCCGTAGGAGAGCGAGACCAGCGTTCCCTGGCGGTTCTCGCGCACCGCGCATACGCCGCGCTTTCCCGGGGCGATGAGACAGCGGTGCGGGCACAACCGGCAGCGGACCCGTCCGTCCGCCAGGGCCTCGGAGTACCGGGCGGGAACGGCGTCGGGATGGCTTTTCATGAGCGAGAGTGTACCGGAACGCGGGCCGGGAGAGAACCCCCGCGCGCGCCCTGGCGCCCAAACTCCTTGAGCCGCCTGTCTGCCCGTGATAGCTTCGCGCCGGATGCCAACGGGGCGCTGCCCCTCAACCCGGGAGCCGTCATGCGCTGCCAGAGTGTCTCCGTGTGCAAGAAGGTGGTGGACCGCACCGCGCGCCGCTGCGCCGAGCGCGGCATCATCATCCCCACCTTCGCCGAGATGAAGGATCCCCGCCTCGTCCCCGAGAAGATCCGCCGGGCCCTGAAGACCATCGGCCTGTGGGACATCCATCCTTTGAACCTCTTTCGCATCACCTGGAAGAACGACCCCGAGAGCGGCGGGTTCGGCAAGGTCAATTTCATCGAGATCCCCTCCAGCCTGAGCGGCGTGAACGCCCGCATCGTGGGCCTGGTCGGCAAGTTCTTCCCCACCGGGGCGCACAAGGTGGGGGCCTCCTTCGGCTGCCTGGTGCCGCGGCTGGTGACCGGCAACTTCGACCCCACCGCGCACAAGGCGGTGTGGCCCTCCACCGGCAACTACTGCCGCGGCGGGGCCTACGATTCGCGCCTGCTCGGCTGCGAGGCCATCGCCATCCTGCCCCAGGAGATGAGCCGCGAGCGCTTCGACTGGCTCAAGGAGATCGGGGCCGAGGTCATCGCCACCCCCGGCTGCGAGTCGAACGTCAAGGAGATCTACGACAAGTGCTGGGAGCTCAAGAAGACCCGCGACGACGTGGTGGTGTTCAACCAGTTCGACGAGTTCGGCAACGGCATGTGGCACTACGAGGTGACCGCCGCGGCCATCCAGGAGGCCTTCGAGTCGCTGGCCACCGGCTCCGAGCGCCTGGCCGCGTACGTCTCGGCCACCGGCTCGGCGGGCACCCTGGCGGCGGGCGATCGGCTCAAGGAGCTGCACCCGGGCCTCAAGATCGTGGCCGCCGAGGCGCTGCAGTGCCCCACCCTGCTTCTGAACGGCTTCGGGGGCCACCGCATCGAGGGCATCGGCGACAAGCACGTGCCCTGGATCCACAACACGCGCAACACCGACCTGGTGGTGGCCATCGACGACAACGATCCGATGGCGCTCATTCGCCTGTTCAACGAGCCGGCCGGGCGCGCCTACCTGCGCAAGCAGAACGTGCCGGCCGAAACCGTGGACCGGCTCGACCTGCTCGGCATCTCCAGCGTGGCCAACCTGCTGGCCTGCATCAAGACCGCCCGAAGGCTCCACCTGAGCGAGCGCGACGTGCTGTTCACCGTGTTCACCGACTCCATCGAGATGTACCGCTCGCGCCTTCTAGAACTGGAGCGCGCCACGGGACGCTACAGCGAGCGCCAGGCGGCGCTGGACTTCGAGGTGCACCTCCGAGGCCAGCACACCGACTTCATGCGGGAGCTCGACACCCAGGAGCGGCTGCGCATCCACAACCTCAAGTACTTCACTTGGATCGAGCAGCAGCAGAAGGACATCCAGGAGCTGCGCGCGCAGTGGGACGAATACCAGACCTACTGGCCGCTGCGCTGGCGCCAGGCCGGGACCTACGACACGCTGATACGGGATTTCAACCGCCGCTCCGGCATGAGCCGCAAGTACCGCTGAGCCCTACTTCTCGTCCTCGAACACCGAGCGCATGCTGTCGAAGAAGGCGCGCTCGCGCCCGGAGATCTTCTCCAGCTCGCCGTCGTCGAGGAACATCCCCCCGCACGAGAAGCACTTGTCCACCTCGACCTTGTTGACCTGGATGGTCGAGAGCTTCATGCCGCACTTGGGGCAGCTCATCCAGTGCAGCTCCTTGAGGCGCTTTTTCTCCTCGTCGGCCATCTCCTCGCGCGCCTTGACCATGAGCCGCCGCAGTTTCAGCGCCTCCTGCCGGGCAAAATATTCTTCTTCCTGGTTGCTGGATTTCAGGGGCGACATGACGATCCTCCTTACTTGAGTTCTTCCAGGTTGCGCCGGGCCACGGCCGCCTCGGGGCCGTTGGGCAGGATGTCCAAGTACTTCTGGTAATACTTGCGAGCCTCGTCCTTGTTTCCCAGATAGCGGTTGGCCTCGGCCAGCCCCATCACCGCGTCGGCGTAGTTGGGGTTCTGCTTGAGCGCCTTGCGGAAGGCATTGATGGCGGCGCTGTAATTGCCCATGTCGAGATAGCACAAGCCCACGCCGCTCTGCGCCTCGACATCATCGGGTTTGAATCCCAGCGCCGACTGGTAGGCGGCGAGCGCCTCCTGGGATCGTCCCCGTTCCTGGAGACGGTTGGCCTGCGCCATCCATCCATCGTAGTCGGCTGGCGCGGCCGGGGCGGCGGGCTTTTCCTCCGGCTTCTTCTCCTCGGGTTTTTTCTCCTCCGGAGGAGGCGGCGGCGGGGCCAGCGAGGCCAGCAGCTCCTTGGCCTCGGGATGGTCCGGGCTCTGGGCGAGAATCCGTTCGAGCTGGACCTTGGCCTCGTCGAGACGCTTGAGATCGATGAGCACCCGGGCCAGCCGGCAGCGGCTGCGCAGAAAATCGGGCCGGCCCTCGCGCTGGGCGGACTCGATGGCCGCGTTCAGCAGGCGCACCGCGGTGTCGCGGGCGGCGGGATCGGCCGCCGCCGCCGCGCCGGATAAAAAGAGCAGGTCGGGATCCTGCGGCCGGATCTTTTCCAGCTCGGCCACGATGACGTCGATTTGCGCCCGGTCGCTGCCGCGGACTCTCAGGAGCTGGGCCTGCGCCGTGCGGGCCTCGAAGGACTCCGCCTCGATCGCGCGCGCCGCGGCGATGGCGCGTTCGGCGGCATCCTGCTCCTGCCGCCCCGCGGCCGCGAGCGCTTCCCGCTCGGCGGCGAGCTTTTCCTTCTCCGCGGCCAGCTCGGCCTGCTTGGCCTTGACTTCGGCCGGCGGTTCCTTGCCCTCCTTGGGAGCGAGCGCGGCCGCCTCGGCCTGAAGCGCCTGCCAGCGGGATTCGATGGCGCGGATGCGATCCTTCGCCCGCTCCATGCGCGCCAGGTGCACCTGGGCCAGCGCCGCCTGGGCCTTGGCGAAACGCCCCCGGCTCTCGGCGATGGCCGCCTGGAAGTCGGTGGCGGCCTGGTCGTATCCGGCCGGCGTGTCTTTCATGAAGGCGTCCATTCCCGACTTGAACTGCTGGAGCGCCAGCGCCGATATCTCGTCGCCGCCGCTGAACTTTCGCCAGAGCTCGTGCACCTTCTCCGGCATGAGCAGATAGACCGCTCCGGCTCCCAGCGCCACCACCAGGAGGGGAACGATGACCATCCACTTGCGCCGCCCCCGGCGCCGCCACTTCTCGACGACATCGTCGTCCTCGACATCGCCCGCGGCGCGCTCGTCCCAACTGTCGGGCTCGGTGCGCCCATCCCCCGCCGGCGGCGGAACGGGAGGATAGGCGGGCGCGGGCGGCTGCGGCGGCATGGCCGGATAGGACGGCGGCGCCGCCGGAATGCTCGGCTGGCTGAGCGGCGCGCCCGAAAACGGCATGGCGTTCGCCTGGGACATCCCCGGCTGGGAGTAGCTCGGGCCCATCGGAGGAACGGCGGGCATCCCGGGAACCGAGGGCATTGCCGGCGGCACGGGGGCCGCGCCGGCGGGATAGACCGGCGCGGGCGGCATCATCGCCGCCATCGCCGCCGGCACGCCCGGCGCCGTCGGGTACGGCGCGACGGGCGAGCCGGGCATCACCGCCGGTGGGACCACCGCCGGCAGGGGCTGGGTGACGGGAGCCGCGGGCGGAACCATGGCGGACATCGTCGGTTGCGACTGGTCCACCACCCGAAAGAACGAGGCCAGCTCGGCGATGGAGCCCAGCTTCTTCCACGACTCACCGCTCTTGCTGATCTCGTCCTCGCGCGAGACCTTGCGCTCCACGATCCACTTTTGCAGCGTGGTCAGTTCCTTGAAGCTGAGCATCTGCCCGTCGGGTTTGCGGATCATCCAGTTCTTGGCGGCGCCCGGGTCTTCTTCCGCCCCCGGCGTCACCGGTTCGGTGAGCACGAAGGACTTCTTGCGAATCTTGAACATGTGGCCGCAGCTGCTGCACTTGACGGTGATGCCGGCCTCGGTGACCCGGTTGTCGTCGAACTCGTACTCGGTGCCGCAACGTTCGCAACGAATGTCCATGCCTCAACCTCTCGCGCCGGTCAGGGGGTCAGAACCTGACGCAGCTTTTTCTCGGCGGCCTGAGCCCGGTCGCGGTCGCCCAACCCCTGGTAGGCCTTGACCAGACCCTCCAGCGCCTCTCGCGATCCGGGACGCGCCGCCAGAGCCCGATTGAACTCCAGCGCGGCCTTGGAAAACCGCTTGCCGCGCAGCGCCTGCTGCGCCTCGCCCATGGCCCGGGCGTACATCGCCCCGGCATCGACGGCCGGCGGCGGCTGAATCTCTCCCGGCGGAAGTCTTTCTCGCTCCGGTGCGCGCACGCCCAGCGCATTCAGCGGAAGGTAGGCCGAAAAGTCGAAAACCCCGTAGCGCGTGAGTGTGGCTGCCGCAACAAGCAGCACGCCGGCCGTGGTGAGAGCCCAGCCCAGCCACAACAGCAGCGGCAGGACCGACGGGCGCGGTTTCGCATCCACGGCGGTGGCCAGAGCGGCGGGCGGCGAATACAGCGGCGGCGCCACCCGGACCTGCGCGGCCGAACCGGCCGTGCTCTCTTTCGCCAGGAAGGCCTGCGCCCCGACCCACTGATCGCCGCCGGTGCTGACCTGGCATGTGTCCGTGTCATCCCGGTCCGCCAGCCAGCGCAGCAGTGCGTCCCGGCTCGGAAAATCATAGAGCAGCCCTTGTCCCGTGCGGACCTTGAACTCCTCGCGGCCCTTGAGCACGGGTTTTCCGCTCTGGGCCCGGATGGCGGACACGCCGCGGGCGGGGGCGGCGAGTTGCTCCTCCGTGGATTTGATCTCGGCGTTCGAGGCCAGGCTGATAAACGCCTCGCCGGAAAGCCGGTCCAGGTTGGGCGTCGCCGATGATTTTTTATCCACAGCGGCCGGCCCGGCCGGCGGCGGCGCTGGCGGAGCCGGCGAAGCGGGCACGAAAGCAGCGGCCACCGCGCCGGACTGCGTCGGCTTTTTCGAAAGCGAGTCCGACAGCGCATCGAGCGGGGTGGCCTGCTCGTGCAACTCGCCGGGCCGCGCCGCCTCCGCCGCGCCGGACGGGATGCTTTTGTCTTGCGTCAGCGGCTTCATCACCGCCGGCGCCGGTGGCAAATCGAGCGGCGACGGCGCCGGAGCCGGAGAAAGCGGCGGCGGCGCCGGGGGTCGCTGGACCTGGGGCGGGGGAGCGGCCGCTCCCGGCGCGACGGTGGTCCCCGCGCCTTGTTTTTCGGGCTCGCCGGGCCGCCTGACCACGAACTGGTGGCTGCAGCGCGGGCACTTGATCTGCGCCCCGCCCAGCGGGACCTTCTCGTCGCCCACCCGGTACGAGGTGGAGCACTGAGGGCAGGTGACTTTCACTCGTCTCTCCGGTTCATCGCCTCGGCGGTTTCGGGACGTTAGCACTTCGGCCGCCGGGTGGCAACTTCGCGGCGCCCTCGCGCCCATGAAATCCACATCGCGCGAGGCCGGGGCCGACCAGAGCCAGCGGCCTCGCGCCCATGAAATCCACATCGCGCGAGGCCGGGGCCAACCAGAGCCAGCGGCCTCGCGCCCATGAACCCTGAGCGCGCGAGGCCGGGGCCGACCAGAGCCAGCGGCCTCGCGCCCATGAACCCTGAGCGCGCGAGGCCGGGGCCGACCAGAGCCAGCGGCCTCGCGCCCGCATCGCCTTCGCCCGACCCTGGCCTCAAACACGCCTGAGGTAGTCGGCCAGGATGGTCTTTTCGCCGGCGTCGTCGAAGTCCACGGTGAGCTTGAGCCCGAGCCTCGTCTCGCAGGCGGCGCGCACCAGCCCCCGCCCAAACGAATCGTGCTCGACGAACCGCCCGACCCAGGCGGATGCCGGGTCCGCGGGGCTGGCCGCGCGGCCGGCGCTTTCGACATCGGTCCGCGTCCTTGGGCCCGTCCCGCCCCGGGACTTTGACTTCGGCTTTGGCTCGGACTCGTCCTTCGGCCCTGCCTCCCCGTCGAGCGACAGCTCGTCACCGTCATCGTCGTCGCCGAGGTCGAAGACATCGGCGTCCAGGTCATCGTCCCCATCCCCGGACCGGCAGCGCACGTCCTCGGGAAGCAGGTCCAAGAAGCGCGACGGCGGATTCATCTCGACCCGCCCGAAGACCACCCGCGTCTCGGCGCAGGAGAGCACCAGCCGCTTTCGCGCCCGGGTCATGCCGACGTAGCACAGGCGGCGCTCCTCCTCGAGCGCGCCGCGCCGCTCCCCGTCCTCCTCGTCCTTGAGCGACCGCCGGTGGGGCAGCAAGCCCTCCTCCAGCCCGGCCAGCAGCACCTCGTCGAACTCCAGTCCCTTGGCCGAGTGCAGCGTCATGAGGGTGACGGCGTCGGCCTCGCCGCGCGCGCCGTCGAGGTCGGTGAGCAGGGAGACGTGTTCGAGAAAGGCGCGCAGGGACGGATCGCCGGAAAGCTCGGCGAACTCCTGCGCCGCCGAGGCGAGTTCCATCAGGTTTTCGAGGCGGGCCTGGGCCTGCTCGCTCTCGGACTCCTTGAGCATGCGCAGATACCCGCTCTCCTCGAGCACCACGCGCACGCAATCGACGGCCGTCCGTTCGCGGCACTCGCCGTGCAGCCTTCGCACCAGCGCGGCGAACCCGAGCGCCTTCTCCCGCTCCGACTTGCGCAGGTCGGCCAGGCGCTCGGCGGTGATGGCGTCGATGATGGCGCACGAATGCCGCTCGGCGATCTGGCACAGCCGCTCCCGGGTGGTGTCGCCGATGCCGCGCGGCGGGACGTTGAGCACGCGCAGCAGGTCCACCTCGCTCTTCGGGTTCTGCAGCAGGCGCAGGTAGGCCACCGCGTCGCGGATCTCGGCCCGATCGAAAAAGCGCACGCCACCCACCACCAGGTAGGGGATGCCGTACACCCGGAAGGCCTCCTCGAAGGCCCGGCTCTGGGCGTTGGTGCGGTACAAGACGGCCAGGCCCGCGAGCGACTCGCCCCGCTCGCGCCGCTCGAGCGAGAGGCGCACCGCCAGCTCCGCCTCGGCCCGCTCGTCGGAGAGACGCAGAAGCTCCACCGGCACGCCCGGCGCGGCCCCGGTCCACAGGGTCTTCTTGTGCCGCTCGCGATTGCCGGCGATCACCCGCGAGGCGGCGGCCAGGATCTGCGGGGTGGAGCGGTAGTTCTGCTCCAGCTTCACCACCCGGCAGCCGGGGTAGTCGGCCGAGAAATTGAGGATGTGGCGCACCTCGGCCCCGCGCCAGGAGTAGATGGACTGGTCGTCGTCGCCCACCACGCAAAGGTTGGCCTCGGGCGGGCACAGCGCCCTCAACAGACGGTACTGGGCCGGGTCGGTGTCCTGGAACTCATCGACTAGAACGAAGCGAAAGCGCCGCCGGTACAGCGCCAGCACGTCGTCGAAGTCGCGAAAGAGCTTGCACGTCAGCCGGATGAGGTCGGCGAAATCCACCGCGTCGTTTTGCCGCAGGCGCTCCTGGTAGCGCGCGTAGAAGGCGGACGGCGGGCCGAAGCGGATGCCGCCCTCGCCCGGGCCCTTGAGGTTGCGCTTGGCGCGCTCGATCTGCGAGAGCAGATCCTCGACCGGGTACAGCTGCGGGTCGAGGCCCATCGAGCGGGCCACCTCGCGGCCGAGGCGCCGGCTGTCGTCCTCGTCGTAGATGAGAAAGTCCCGGCTCAGGCCCAGAAGTTCCGCGTGGCGGCGCAGCAGGCGGGCGCCGAAGGCGTGGAAGGTAGAGATCCACGAGGGAGCCTCGGCGCCGAGCAGGCGCTGCACCCGCTCGCGCATCTCGCGGGCAGCCTTGTTGGTGAAGGTGACGGCCAGGATGTTGTCGGGCGGGACGCCCCGCGCCCCGACCAGGTGGGCGATGCGGTAGGTGATGACGCGGGTCTTGCCCGAGCCGGCGCCGGCCAGGATGAGCAGCGGCCCATCGCCGTGGAGCACCGCGGCCTTCTGTTCAGGGTTCAGCTCCCGGTCGAGATCCACGCGCGCACGCTAGCAGAAAGCCGAGAGGGAGGGCAAGCGGACGAACATGAAACCGGCCGATGCAATCAGTTCTGGCAAACACCGTCCACACACGGTTGAGTTTCTCGGCATTGGCGATGGCAGGCTCCGCAGTTGAACCGATCTCGGCTCAGATCTTTTTCGCATCCGTTGGAGTCGATATTGTCGCAATCTCCCCACAACCTGTCACAGGTTTGGATATGGCATGTGCCATCCGAGCAAGTGGCGGTGGCGTGGGCGCGGGAGCAGGCGACCCCGCAGGCTCCGCAGTTGGTGGTGGTGCGCAGCGACTCGCAGCCGTTCACCAGATTGTTGTCGCAGTTGGCAGCCAGGCCCGGTGTGCACTGAGGGTTGCACACCGGGGTGTTGCCGGAGAGACTACAGCTCGTGGTGCCGTAGTTGTTGATGCATTGGATGCCGCAGTCGCCGCAGTTGTTGATATTCAGAAGGTTGGTCTCGCAACCGTCGCTGACGTTACCGTTGCAATTCTTGTACATGCTGGCGCAGGCCTGGATCTCGCAGGTTCCGGTGACGCAACGGCCGGTTTGAACGTGCGCCAGCGTGGTGCAGTTCATCCCGGTGCTGCAAGTCGTGCGGCAGTTGGTGTCCTGCCACAGGTTCGCCTCGCAGCCATTGTTGGAGTTGGAGTCGCAGTTGCCGTATCCAGCAAGACAAGCGCTGAAAGCACAGTTGCCGCCCGACCCGCAAGTGATTCCAGTCGCGTGCTGGACCGTCTGCGTGCAATCGCGGCGGTAAAAACAGTTGGTTCCGCACGAGGTGGGCAGCGAGAGGGGGGTCTCGCAGCCATTCGAGCGCGCGCCGTCGCAATCTGCTCCCGTCGAGAAGCAGAAGCCGTAGTCGCAGGCGCCCTGGTTGCAGAACGTCCCGCCGGCGTGCTGCACCGCCGGGAGGCAATCCACCCTGTTGCCACAGTTGGTTCCGCAGGAGGTCGTCTGCCAGATGTTCGTCTCGCACCCGTTGGGCCGGGTGTTGTCGCAGTCGCCAAACCCGTTGTTGCAGCTTCCGTAGTTGCAGGCGCCGGCGGTGGTGCAGGAGATGTTCGAGGCGTTCTGCACCTCTTGGGTGCAATTGTGGAGCGCGCCGCAGGAGGTGCCGCAGGAGGAGGTCTGGCGCATGTTGGTCTCGCACCCGTTGGGCCGGGTGTTGTCGCAGTCGCCGTAGCCGCTTGCGCAACTTCCGTAGTCGCAGGTCCCGCTGTCGCATTTGATCCCGCTCGCGTGCTGGACCGCCTGGGTGCAGTCGACCCGGCCCTGGCAGGCGTTGCCGCAGGCGTTCGTCTGCCACAGGCTCTCCTCGCACCCGTCGGTGCGATCCTGATCGCAATCGCCGAACCCCGCAACGCAGCTCTGGTAGTCGCAGCTTCCCTGCCGGCAATCCGGCCCGGTGATGTTCTGGAGCTGCGTGTTGCAGTCTCTCTGGCAAGATCCGCAATGCTCGATCTTGTCCAGCCGGCTCTCGCAACCGTCGCTTTGCGTGTTGTTGCAGTCGCCGAATCCTCCGGCGCAGGTGCAACCGTCTCCGGGAAGCACGCAGACGGCGTTCGCGCCGCACACCAGGCCGCAGTCGCCGCAGTTCTGCTCGTCCATGACCTGCTCGCACCCGTTGGCGCGGTCGCCGTCGCATTCGAAATATCCCTGGTTGCAGCGGTCGTAGTCGCAGACCCCGTGCTGGCACAGCGCGGTGAGCACGCCCATCGCCTCCGCGTCGCAGCGGATGCCGCACCCGCCGCAGTTTTCGATGTCGGACTGGATGTCGATGCACCGTCCGTTGCAGCAGGCCTGGCCCGGCTCGCAGGCGGCGTTGTCCGAACACCGGCACTCGCCATCGCAATGATCCGCCCTCAGGCCCGGACAGGCATTGCAGCCGTCGCCGCAGTGGGCCATGTCGCCCGACTTCTGGTCGGTCTTGACGCACGAGAGGAGCTTGCCGTCCTGGCACTGTTGGGTTCCTTTCCAGCACTGGCCGCCGTCGGGGACGAAGCACTCGGCCGGGCCCGAGCACTCGCGCACGACGAGGGTGAAGCTCCGCTCCGCGCTCTGGCCGTTGCCGTGGTTGGAGGAGTCGAACACCACGACCTTGAACGACCGGGATCCGGCGTCGTCGTTGCCGGGGCGGCCGGAGAGCGTGCCGTCGTCGTTGTCGATGGAGAGCCAGGCCGGCGCTTCGCGCAGTGAAAAGCGGTAGGGGCTGATGCCGCCGCCGGCGGTGATGACGATGGTGTAGTTCTGGCCCACCGCGGCGTCGGGGAGCGCTCCGTTGGTGATCACCAGAGGCTCGGCCGCGACGCAGACGCCGTTCTTGTCGCAGGCGAACCCCTGGGCGCATTCCGCGTTCTGCTCGCAGGGGAGATCCTCCCCGCCCCCGCCGCAACCGGCCAGGATCGACGCCCAGAAAAGCACCGCACAACCCGCCACCATCAAAATCCTCGTTCTCATCGCAACCCTCCGTTTTGTCCCGGTCGCTTGCCCGGTGGTTCCCCAAGCTCTGTTCTTTGATCGTCCCGCCTGTCCCTATTTCCGATCCTCCCGCCAATCGACGCCGCACCTTCTATCAAGCTTCAAGATTTTTTCGCAAGGGGGCTTCGCCCCCTTGAACCCCCAAAGCCCCGCAAGTGACTCCTTGTTCTTCCTCGTGCCTTTCATCCCCTCTTGTCCTCCGCCCTGCCCGGGCCGCACACAAGCTTCGGGGCTCCGCTCCCTCGAACCCCGACAGTCTCTCAAAGATCAATCGCACCCCACGTCCGGATCGCAGCTCGTGCAGCACTTCCCGGACGTGCACCAGGTCTTGCTGCAACTGCTGCTGCACTTGTTCCCTTGCGCCGTGGTCACAGTGCAAGCTCTGCGGCAGCAACCGACCCTCGGGTCCGTCCCGGGCACGTTGCAGCAGTATTGCCCCGGAGGGCAGGGGTTATTTCCATGATATGAGCACGCACAAAGGCCGTTCACGCAGTCCGGCGCGTTCGAGTTACCGGGACACGGCTTCCCCATATCGCAAAGACACGCCCCGTTGTCGCACACCATACCGCTCCAACATCTCGCGTTGCAGATCCCGCAGTGCGACGCGTTCGACCAGAGATTTACGCGGACACCGACGGCTCCCGACTGGCAACACATGTCTTCAAGGGTTCCGGAATATGGCGGATTATCATTGTTCGTGCAAAGACATTTGTTTGTAATGTTGCTGCACATCGCAAACGAAAAATCAGGATATGGTTCTCGGCATTTACTAAAATCATTGTCGCAGTCGCACGTGAACGTCCCCAGGTCGCAGTGCAATCCCCCGTCCTCGATGCTGCACGCCTGATCGCATCCCACGCAGTTCGCCGCGTCACGCGCTCGGCACAAACCCCCGCAGCAGATCCGTTCCGCCGTACATCCCTCGTTCGTCGCGTCGATGCACCCGCACCGATACCCGCTCGCCGCATCCCCCAAACACAGACCCCCAACCCCCTGCGCGTCCGCGTAGCACCGGCTCGTACACCCACCGCACGAGTTCACCGAACTCAGATCCGTCTCGCACCCCTTCTCCTGCGTGCAGTCCGCCCACCCCGCCACGCAGTGCCCACCCACCGCGCACACTCCCCCCTCGCACGGCACCCCGCTCGTGTGCACGTACACGCTCCCGTCCGTGCAGTCGTCCCCGCATCCCCCGCAGTTCTTCGCGCTCATCTCCGTCTCGCACCCGTCCTTCACATCCCCGTTGCAGTCGTAGTACCCAGCCGCGCACCCCTTGTTCGCGTTGTACCCGCACTCCCCCCCAACGCACGTCGCCTCCACCACGTGCATCGACTCCCGGTCGCACTTCTTCCCGCACCCCCCGCAGTTCTCCACGCTCGCGTTCACGTCCTCGCACTTCCCGCCGCAGCACGCCTGCGTCGCCCCGCACGCCTTCCCTCCACCGCACTTGCACTCCCCAGCGCAGTTGTCCGCTCGCAAATCGCATGCCCCGCACTCCATCCCCTCCGCCCCGCAGTGCATCATGTCCGTCGATACCTGCGTCCCCGCCGCGCACGACCCCAACACCCCATCCACGCACACCCGCTCCCCTTCCACGCAGTCCTTCCCCGATACCGTGTAACACCTCTCGTTCCCCTCGCACTCCTTCACCAGAAGCACGTACGTCCGCCTCACCGTCTCCCCGCTACCCCCGTTCGAATGATCCGTCACCGTCCCCACCACCTCCCACTGCGTACCGGCTCGGTCGCTCACCGTCCCGCTCAATACCCCCGTCGCCGGGTCCACCGAAAGCCACCCAGGCAGCGTCTTCCCGCTCGCCGCCTCCAAACCCCACCTGTACGGCAGCAAACCCCCCTCCCCGTTCAGCACCGCCTGGTACGGCCCCCCGGCCACCGCCGCTGGAAGCGACTCCGTCGTGATCCGCAATGGGCTCGCAGATACGCACTTGAGCTCCGAGTTGCACAGGTATCCGGTCTGGCAGTCGTTGTTGATCGCGCACTTGAGATCCTCGGGGTTCACACCGTTGCTGCAAGCGGCCGCCACAAGCACAAACGCCATCAGCAAGCAAGAACGTTTCATGTTCCCTCCTCCGGGGACGGATGTTTTCACTGGAAGATACAATCACCCGGCACGTTTTGGCCACAAATTTTCACGCAGCATCCCCGGTCCGGCCCGCCCTCCGGCCCGCCAAAGCCCCCGTCCGTCCCATCGCAACAGTAGCGCCCCTCCGGACAGGCGCCGTCTCCGGCGCCGAAGGTGGCGCACACGCAGTATCCGCTCGCCTGTCCCGCGATGGTGTGGGGCGCCGGGCTGCTCTTGGGGCACTTGCCGTATTCGCCACCGTAATAGCAGCGGCCCTGATCGCACATCCCCAGCGTCCCGTCCACCTTGCGGCAGAGGACGCCGCACCGCCCGCAGCCGGCGGGGTTGCTGGCGGTGTCCAGGCACTCGTAGCGGTACACCCCGGGCGCCGTCTGGAATCGGCAGCACTGGGAAGCGGCGCCGCCCTGGCAGGCGTCGCTGGGGCCGCAGGCGCAGCGGCTCCCCTCGGCGCTCGTGCCGCAGGTGGCGAAGCTTCCGACAAAGTCCCGGCACTCTCCGTCGTCCTGGCAGTAGCACTCCCCGGCCGAGATGTCGCAGTGCGGGCCGCCGAAGCCGATGCCGCAGGAGCGATTGCAGCCGCCGCAGTTGTCTTCGTCCTGGGGCCGGCAGGCGAAGCCGCAGCAAATCCCGCCGGCGCAGTCAGCGTTCCCGAGACAGCCGCAACCGAGCTGGCCGGGTTCGGGAGAGACGCAGCGCAGCCCCTGGACGGCGCAGTCGAGCTCGCACGAGCCGCAGTGGGCGTCGTCCATCAGCGGCGAGCAAGTCTCGCCACAGCACTGCTCGGCGCCGCTCTGGCAGTGGCCGGCGTTGGCGCAGCCGCAGTGGGCGTTGCCGGTGCCGAAGTGCCCCACGCAGGCGCGGTTGCTCGCGTTTGTCGTGCAATCGTTGCGGCAGCCGCCGCAGTGCTGGTCGTCAAAGGTCTGCTCGCAGCCGTTGTCGGGATTGCCGTCGCAGTCGAGAAAACCGTTGCGGCAGGCCCGAAAACCGCACACCGGACCGCCGTCGGTGACGAGGCATTCGACGCCGTCGACGTTCTGGAACCTGCCCAGGCAGCTTTCGGCGCAGCCGCCGCAATGGGCGGCGTCCTGCTCCTGCTCGCACCCGTTTTCCCGATCGCCGTCGCAGTCGAGGTATCCCGGCTCGCACTCCTCGTAGTCGCAGCGCCCGCCGTCGCAGAACACTCCCGTCGCGTGTTGGGCGCGCGCGGCGCAGTCGTTGCCGCAACCGCCGCAGTGCTGGGTCGAGATGTCGAGGTCCGCGCAGCCGCTTTCGCAGCAGGCTTTCGCCTCCGGGCACACCGGCCCGCCGGCGCAACTGCACGCGCCGTCGAGGCAGCGATCGGCCCGCAGCGCCGGACACGCCGCGCAATCGGGGCCGCAGTGTTCGAGGTCGGCCGACGGAACCGAGGAAGCGCAGTCGGTCCACGTCCCCTCGACGCACAGCCGGACGCCGCCGCGACAGGCGCTCCCGTCGCCGACAAAGCACGGCACGGTTTCGGTGCTCTGGCACTCCACCACCGCCAGCGCCAGTTGCCGGGTGCGGCTCCGGCCCGAGCCGTAGGAGCCGTCGGTCACCGTCACCGTGATCGGCTGGACCGCGCTGACGCCGGTGGGGGTGCCCCGCAGCACCCCGGTTTCGGCGTCCAGCGAAAGCCACGGGTAGGGCGACTCCATGCGCCAGTGGTACGGCGTGAGCCCCCCCTGGGCCATCAGCGTCGCCTCGAACGGCGCGCCCGCCTTGGCGCTCGGCAGGAACTCGGTGACGATCTCGAGCGGATCGACCGGGACGCACTGCTGCTGCGGGTTGCAGGCCATGCCCTCGCGGCAGGGGTTCTGGTCCGAACACAGTTCCAGGCTCGGTCCCCCCGAGCAAGAACAGAGCACAATCGACAGACAAAGGACAGAGCGAGCGATGCCGAGCTTCATGGTCTTCCTCCTCCCCGGCGAAGGCTCCGGGACCGGCAGCGTTTTTTCTCGCCGGGACCGGAGGCAAAAAGTTTCGTTTTCTCGTCCATGCGGCCCGTTTTTATGCACATTTCGTGCCAAAATTTTTGTTTCGTAAAATCAACATGTTGCAAATTCGCCCCCCCGCCCGACGTCCGGATTTCGAACAACTGTCCGATTTTCGGACGCTCGCATTAATCCATACATAATCCCACCACACAACCTCCCTTGGAAATCCCCATCGAGGTTTGCTGCCTTCACGGAGAGACCATCGACAAAACGGCCGGCCATGTCAAGCATGAATCGAATTGATGTAGTAAGCACGTGACTCTGTCCGCATGGATTAGCACATGAAGTGACCGCTTTTCAGCGGATAGGATATCTGGGTGGAAGTTCAAGGAGGAGGAGGGCCACCCATGACGATGTATCTTTTGATCGGTGCTTTGATCGGTGCCAGGCACCCCGGTTTCCCCCCGGTTTCGCACCCGGCTGTTGCATGAAAAGCTTCTTGATTCCGGTGAGTTGTTGGACCAGAATCCGCGCGGTCACTTGCGGAGGCGAAGCGCATGGACAGCTTTTTTTCCTCCATCGTGGATATCTTCAAGGTCGAGGGCCAGCCGCTCTCCCTCATCCCTGCCATCGAGGTGGCGGTCATCACCTCGGCCGTGCTGGCGATATTGTTCTTTCGCTTCCGCCAGCCGGCGCTGCTCGCCTACATCGTGGCCGGGCTGGTGTTGGGCATCTTCGCCCGCGCGGTCATGGGCGAATCGTCCGCCCACATGGAGGAGATCTCCCACCTGGGGCTGGTCTTTTTGCTCTTCATCATCGGTCTGGAGCTGGACCTCTCCCAGATCCTGAAGCTCGGCCTGCGCCCGGCGCTGGCGGTGCTATTGCAGGCGCCGCTCACCATCCTGCTCGCGCTCGGCCTGCAACATTTGCTGCTCCTGCTCGGCATCCATTGTCCGGGGCTGGCCTCGTCGGAGAAGGGAACCTTCATCTTCGCGGTGGCGATCGCGCTCTCCTCGACGGCGGTGGCGGTGAAGCTGCTGGCCGACAAGTTCGACCTCACCTCCCAGGCGGGCAAGATCACGGTGATGACGCTCATCGCCCAGGACGTGTGGGCGGTGCTGGCGCTCTCCTACCTCTCCTCGCAGCGCGGGGAGGGCGCCTCGGCCTGGACCATTGCCTTCATGCTGGGCGGGGCGGCGGCGGCGGCGCTGGTCATGGGCTGGACCGCCAAGAAGCTCCTTTCCCGGCTGTTCGCCTTCCTGTCGCGCAGCCCGGACCTCATCGCCATGCTGGCGCTGGGGTTCTGCTTCCTGGGCACCATGCTGCTCTCCTCGCTGGGGCTGTCGGCCGAGATGGGGGCGCTCATCGCCGGGCTGTCGCTGGGCACGCTGCCCATGGCCACCGAGATCATGGCCAAGGTGTCGTCGCTGAGGGATTTCTTCATGGCGGTGTACTTCGTGACCCTGGGGATGAGCCTGCCGCCGCCGTCGCTTGCCATCCTGGGCCAGGCGCTCATGCTCATCGCCATCCTCATCGCAAGCCGCTTTGTGGTGATGACGCCCATGCTCATCCTCGCCCGCCAGGGCGCGGTGGTTTCCCTGGTCGCGCCCATCAACCTGGCGCAGCTCTCCGAGTTTTCGCTGCTGCTCGTGCCGCTGGGGGTGGGGGGCGACATGCTCACCGGAGAGGAGGGGTCGGTCATCTCCTACGCCATGATGCTCTCGGTGCTCATTGCCACCTACGGGATCAAATACAACTACCCGCTGGCGCTGGCCCTGCACCGGCGCTTCTCGCGCAACATGCCGATTTCGAAAGACGATTCCGCTGCTCCCGCCTCGCTATCCGGGTCCGAATCCGGGGTGGGTGGCACCGGGGGAGGCACCGGGGGCGCGGGCGGGCAACCGACGGAGAAAAAAGAAGAAAAAACACAACCGGCGCCCGCGAGAGACATTGTCCTTCTGGGGTATTTCAGGACCGCCGAGGCGCTGGCGCGCATGCTGAAGGATACCCGCCCCGAGCTCATCGAGCGCATTCGGGTGGTCGACTTCAACCTCAAAAACCATCCCGCCATCCGCGAGCACGGCATCGAGGTCGCCTACGGCGACATCAGCAACCCGGAGGCCCTGCGCCACCACCGGGTGGCCGAGGCGCGGCTGGTCCTCTCCACCGTGGGCAATACCTTTCTTCGGGGCATCACCAACCAGGAGATCCTGGCCGCGGTCAAGAGCATGAACCCTGCCGCGCGCTTCATCGGCACCGCCGAAAGCTCCGAGGAAAAAGAGCGCCTGCTGGAGAACGGGGCCTTCGCCGCCATCTCGCCATCCGAGGAGGCGGCCCGCGCCATCTCCCAGATCCTCGGCCGCGCGCTGGCGGATTGACGGGCCGGCGCCGAACGCGCTGTTGACACCGGCCCGGTTCGGCCCAATCCTTTGGCCATGCCGCTTTCGCCCGAGCATCCCCGCATCCTCGAATACCTGGAGACGCTCCGGCTCCAGCGCCGCCTGGCGCAGAACACCGTGGACGCCTATGCCCGGGATCTGGCGCAGTTCGAGGATTTCTTGCGGCCGCACCATGCCAGCATCCTGGAGGCCACGCCGGTGCTGCTTCGATCCTTTTTGGCCACCCGCCACTCGTCGCTCTCGCCGCGCTCCGTCTCGCGCAAGCTCTCCGCCTTGCGCGGGTTCTTTCGTTTCGCGCGCCGCCGGGGATGGGTCGCCGAGAGCCCGGCCGATCGCCTGCGTTCGCCGCGCCTGCCGAAGAAGCTGCCGCGGTTTCTGGACCGGGACGAGGTGGGCGCCCTGCTCGACGCCCGCGAGGAAGGAGACCTGGCCCTGCGCACCGCGGCGCTGCTCGAGGTGCTGTACGGAAGCGGCCTGCGCGTCTCGGAGTTGGTGGGGTTGAACCTAACCGACGTGGATCTGCAAAACCGCTCCCTGCGGGTGCGCGGCAAGGGCGGCAAGGAGCGCCTGGTGCCCATCGGCAAACCCGCGGTCGAGGCGGTGCAGCAGTACCTGCCCGCGCGGGAGCGTCTCGCGGCCGCGGCCCGCAAGCCGGCGGGGGATGCGCTGTTTCTGCACTACCGCGGCGGGCGGCTCTCGGCGCGATCGGTGCGCCGGCTGCTGCACCGGGCGGTGCTGCGCGCGGGCCTGGCCCGCGACGTCTATCCCCACGCCCTGCGCCACACCTTCGCCACCCACCTCTTGCAGGGCGGCGCGGATCTACGCAGCATCCAGGAGCTCCTGGGCCACGCCTCGCTCTCCACCACCCAGACCTATACCCACGTGGATCTGGAGCGGCTGATGGAGGTGTACGACCGCGCCCATCCCCGCGCCCACCGGGCGAAACGCCCACCCGAGGAGGAAACATGAACCCGCGCATCCGCTCCACCACCATCCTGGCCGTGCGCCGCGACGGCCTCACGGTCATGGCCGGCGACGGCCAGGTCACGCTGGAGCGCACCATTCTCAAGCACGGCGCGCGCAAGGTCCGCACCTTGCTGGAGGGGCGGGTGTTGGCCGGTTTCGCTGGCTCCACCGCCGACGCCATGACCCTGTTCGAGCGCTTCGAGGGCCGGCTCAAGGAACAAAACGGCAGCCTGGTCCGCGCCGCGGTCGAGATGGCCAAGGAGTGGCGCACCGATCGGGTGCTGCGCCGGCTGGAGGCGCTGCTGCTGGTGGCCGACCGGGAGAAAATCCTGCTGCTCTCGGGCAACGGCGACGTAATCGAGCCCGATCAGCCGGTGATGGCCATCGGCTCGGGCGGCCCCTACGCGCTGGCCGCGGCGCGGGCGCTGCTGAGCCACAGCCCACTGGCCGCCGACGCCATCGCCCAGCAGGCCATGGCCATCGCCGCGGACATCTGCGTGTTCACCAACCACGAGGTCTACCTGGAGAAGCTGCCGGCTTGATCCCGGCGGGAGCATGCCATGACCGATATGGAACACCTGCCCAGCACCACCTTCACCCCGCGCGAGCTGGTCTCGGAGCTGGACCGCTACATCATCGGCCAGCACGAGGCCAAACGGGCGGTGGCCGTCGCCCTGCGCAACCGCTGGCGCCGCCAGCGCGTGCCGCCGGAACTGCGCGACGAGATCGCCCCCAAGAACATCATCATGATCGGCCCCACCGGCGTGGGCAAGACCGAGATCGCCCGCCGGCTGGCCCGGCTCTCGCGGGCGCCCTTCCTCAAGGTCGAGGCCAGCAAGTACACCGAGGTGGGCTACGTGGGGCGCGACGTGGAGTCGATGGTGCGGGACCTCGCCGAGGTGGCGGTGAAGCTGGTGCGCGACGAGGAGGCGGCCCGGGTGAAGGTCCGCGCCGCCGAGGCGGCCGAAGAGCGGCTGCTGGACCTTCTGTCCCCGCGCGCCAGCGAGCCGCGCCCGCCGCCGGCCTTCGACTTCACCTTGGGCCGGGTGGAAACCGCCGCGCCGCCGCCCCCGCCCGAGCGGAGTTCCGAGGAGCGCGAAAAGCTGCGCCGGATGCTTCGCGACGGCGCCCTGGACGAGCGCGAGGTGGAGGTCACCCTCAGCGATCGCAGCGGCCCGTTCCCCTTCATGCAGGTCTTCTCCACCTCCGGGGTGGAGGAGATGAACATGAACCTTCAGGACGCGCTCGGCAACCTGTTCCCCAAGCGCAGCAAGAAAAAGCAGGTCAAGGTGCCCGAGGCGCTGAAACTTCTCACCGCCGAGGAGACGCTGCGCCTGGTGGACAACGACCGGGTCACCCGCGAGGCGCTGCTGCGCGCCGAGCACACCGGCATCATCTTCATCGACGAGCTGGACAAGGTGGCCGGCCGCGAGTCGGGGCGCGGGCCGGACGTGTCGCGCGAGGGCGTGCAGCGCGACCTGCTGCCGGTGGTGGAAGGCTGCTCGGTGGCCACCAAGTACGGCATGCTCAACACCCAGCACATCCTGTTCATCGCCGCCGGGGCTTTCAACGTGGCCAAACCCTCCGACCTCATCCCCGAGCTTCAAGGCCGCTTCCCCATCCGGGTGGAGCTCAAGCCGCTCGGCCGGGAGGACTTCGCCCGCATCCTCACCGAGCCGCAGAACTCGCTGATCAAGCAGTACACCGCGCTGCTCGCCACCGAGCAGGTCGAGCTGTCCTTCACCGAGGAGGCCATCCAGCGCATCGCCGAGGTGGCCGCCGAAGTGAACGCCCGCGCCGAAAACATCGGCGCCCGCCGCCTGCACACGGTGATGGAGAAGCTGCTCGAAGATATATCCTTCCAGGCTCCGGAGATGGGCGGCGCCAAGGCGCGCTTCGGCGTGGCCGAGGTGGACACCGCGCTCTCCGGCATCCTCCAGGACATGGACCTCAGCCGCTACATCTTGTAGGCCCGGCCCGGCCCCGCGTCCGCGCGCTCAGGGTTCATGGGCGCGAACGCGCTGGCTCTGTGTGGCCCCGGCCTCGCGCGACACTCACCTCACCCCCTGTCCCCCCTCTCCACTGTGGAGAGGGGGAAATGATGCATCGTGAAGAAAACCGTGGGGGTGAGGTAAATCAAAGGCCGAGGTTATGCGGGCGCGAACGCGCTGGCTCTGTGTGGCCCCGCGTTCGCGCGCCAAGGATTCAAGGATTGGGGTTTGTGCGGATTGCTTCATCGCAAGACGAAGGGATTGCCCGCAATCCCTTCTTGATGGCGGTTCCAACCTTCGCCCGGCTGTTGTCAAGGGTGAGCGAAGCGAATCGCGAAGCGACCGAAGGCCCTTGACAACATAAGCCGGGCGAAGGTTACACGCGGGCGCGAGGGCGATGGCTCTGTCTGTGGCGCTCAGTGCCCGTGCGACATGAGCGCCACCAGGCCCACGCCGAGCCCGAGCAGCACAAAGTCGACCAGCGCCAGGGAGAGCGTGGTGCGCCCGCGCTGAGCGGGGATCAGATCGGCCAGGGCGACGTACAGGAATCCGGCGGCGGCCACCGTGATGAGGTAGGGCAACACGCCCTGGAGCTCCGAGAGCAAAAAGTATCCCAACAGCGCCCCCACCACCGAGGTGAGGCTGGTCAGGGCGTTGAGCAGCAGGGCCCGGCGTCGGCTGTAGCCGCCGTGCAGGTACACCAGAAACTCCCCCACCTCCTGCGGCACTTCGTGGGCGATTGCCGAGAGGGCCACCGCGAGCCCCAGCGGCAGCGAGGCCAGGAAGGCCCCGGCAATGACGACGCCGTCCACGAAATTGTGAAAGGCGTCCCCGAGGAGCAAGAGCGCACCGGAGCTGGCATGCACCTCGCACTCGCCGCCGTGGCGGTGGCAGTGGCGCCACACCAGGAGCTTCTCCAGCACGAAAAAGCCGATGAGGCCGAGCAGGAGCACCAGCGTCAGGGTGGCGCCGGTCAGGTCCTCGGCGGCGTGCGGGAGCATGCCCAACAGCGCCGCGCCCAATAGGGCCCCGGTGGAGAAGCTGATCAGCCGCGGCAGGAGCCTCTCCATCCACCCGGCGGGAATCCACAACACCGCCGCGGCCAGGAGCACCGAGAGGATTCCGCCCGCCAGCGATGCCGTCAGGATGATCCACAACATCTTCGCCGCGCCTCCCGTCTTGCTGCGTCTGTTGCTGCTTGTGGACCAACCGGGCTCGAAAGTCAAACCGTCGCCATGGCGCGCCCGGTCCGGGTTGAATTCGCCCCGGGGAGCTGGTAGCGTCCGGCCCATGTCCGGTCGCGGCGCTCCCATCGGCGTGTTCGACTCCGGCTTCGGCGGGCTCACCGTGTTTCGGCGCATCGTCGAGCGGCTGCCGGCGTACGACTACCTGTACCTCGGCGACACCGCGAGAACGCCCTACGGCAACCGCTCCTTCGAGGCGGTGCTGCGATTCACTCGCGCCTCGGTCGAGTTTTTGTTTTCGCAGGGTTGTCCGCTGGTGATCATCGCCTGCAACACCGCCTCGGCCAAGGCGCTGCGCACCATCCAGCAGCGCGATCTGCCCGCGCGCTGTCCCGACCGGCGCGTGCTGGGCGTCATCCGGCCCACGGTGGAGGCCATCGCCGCCCGGCCTCAGTGCCGTTCGGTGGCGTTGTGGGGCACGCAGGGCACGGTGCGCTCGGAGAGCTTTCGCCTGGAGCTTGAGCGCTTCGCTCCCGGCGTTCGCCTGACGCAGCAGGCCTGCCCGCTGCTGGTCCCCCTCATCGAGGCCGGCGAACTCGACGGGGCGGGCCTTTTGTTTTTTCTGGAGAAATACTGGCGCCTGACCCTCGCCCAGGACGAGTCCATCGACACGCTGCTGCTCGCCTGCACCCACTATCCGCTCATCGTCGATCGCATCCGCGAGGTCGTGCCCGAGCGGGTCCGGATCGTCTCGCAGGACGAGCTCATCGCGCCGAGCCTGGAGGATTATCTCCGCCGCCACTTCGAGATGGAGGCGCGCCTGAGCCGGGGCGGCACACGCCGCTATTGCACCACCGATCTCAGCGAACATTTCGACGAGCTGGCCCGGGCCTTTTTGGGCGCGCCGGTCCAGTCGGAAAAGGTCGACCTGCGCTGTTGAGCGCGAGCGGGACGATGCGCGTGCGGGCGAAAATATTTCTGATTCTCGCTGGGTTCCTCTCGACCCTGTCGACGGTGCCGGCCGGCGCGGCCGCGGGCGCGCCGTTTCTGTACCAGGGCATCGGCGAGCACCGGGAAGGCAGCGCGATCCTGGAGTGGCAAAACGCGGTGGGAACGCGCGATGCCCGACCTTTCTCGGAACGGGGTTTCGAGACCGGGCTGTGGCTGGACTACGTTCCGGTGGACGGGGCGGGGCTGCGCTTCTCCAATTCGTATCTCTTCTCCGCAGGAGTCGAACCTCGGGCGGCGGTGTTCCTGGAGGGGAGCTGGTTGCTGTTGCGAAACGAATGGCAAGGGATGGACCTGGGATTGGGCTTTGGTTTTGGCAGGGATTTTCGCGATGCCTGGCTGCCGCGGATTCGCGTGTTTCTCGGCGCAAAGAGCGGAAGGTTCGAGATCGCGGCGGGGGTCCTGGCGGAGTTTCCGATGGCCGCTGGACGGGACGCGATGGACGTGATCATCACGGCGGCGGCGGGATACCGGATTGCGGACTCGTGGGTCGCCGGCGTCGAGGCCGCGGCGGAGGATCTGGAGGGGTTCTTCGAGGAAGAAGAAGCCGAAGGCGGGGCACGGCTCACCGCTGGGCCCACACTATGGGTCCACGTGACGGATTCCTGGCACATCAAGGCAAATGTCGCCGCCTGCATCACTGGACGGCTGCAGGATGGAACAAGGGAACTCGTCGCTCCCGGGGTGGCGGCCAGGCTGGCGGTGGGTTATTCCTTCTGATTTCTGCCGGCACCGGGGTGCCTGGCACCGGGACGCGGCGCTCGCGCGGGTAAGCACTATTGTTGTTTGTTTTTCAATAGTTGGACAAAAAAACGCAAAGAAGCAGCGAAGCAGCGGGGCCTGCCACAAATTTTTATTCAATAATTACAGCACGTTGGAAAGGTCGGGCCTTGCTGGCTGCTGTTCGTTCTCGGGGAGGAGCTTTGCGGCGAGTCCGCTCAGGCCTTGGCCTTCTTGATCTCCTCGACCAGCTCGGGAACGGCCTTGAAGAGATCGGCCACCAGCCCGTAGTCCGCCACGTTGAAGATCGGCGCCTCGGGGTCTTTGTTGATGGCCACGATGACCTTGGAGGACTTCATCCCGGCCAGGTGCTGGATGGCGCCCGACACGCCCGCGGCGATGTAGAGCTCGGGGGCCACCACCTTGCCGGTCTGGCCCACCTGGAGATCGTTGGGCACCCAGCCCGCGTCCACCGCGGCCCGGGTGGCGCCCACCGCCGCGCCCAGCAAGTCCGCCAGGCCTTCGAGCAGCTTGAAGCCGTCGGCTCCCTTGGTGCCGCGGCCGCCGGACACCACCACCCGGGCGTCGGTCAGCTCGGGCCGCTCGGACTTGATGACCTCGAACTGCTCGAAGCGCTTGCGCAGCGCGCCCAGGTTGACCGCGACGTTCACCGGCACCTTCTGGCCGCCCGGGCTTCCCTTGGGGGCGGCCTCGAACTCGGTCTGGCGCGCGGTGACCACCTTGATCGGCGTGGCGATCTCCACCTCCACCACCGCGCTGCCGGCCCACACCGGCCGCAGGAACCAGCCGTTGTCCATCAGGCCCACGATGTCCGAGGCCATGCCGGCGTCGAGCTTGGCGGCGATGCGCGGCATCAGGTCCTTGGCCATGGCGGTGGTGGTGGCGGCCACCACCTGGGCGCCGGCGTCCTTGGCCGTCTGGGCGGCCACCGCGGCGTAGGTCTCGGCCAGGTAGTTGGCCAGATCGGCGTGGTCGGCCACGAAGACCTTGGCGGCCCCGAAGCACGACGCCGCGTCGGCCACTCCGCCGACGTTGTGGCCCATGATCAGGATGTGAAATTCGCCGCCCTGCTTCTCGACGTATTTTTTGGCGAAGGCGAAGGCCGACAGCGAGGCCTTTTTGAGCTGTCCGTCGCGGTGCTCGGCGATGACGAGAACGTTTCCCATGGCGCGCCTCCTTAGATCACCTTGGCTTCGTTGCGCAGCTTCTCGACCAGGGTGGGCACGTCCGGCACTTTGATGCCCGCCTTGCGCGAGGCCGGCTCGGAGAACTTGTGCCACACCACCTTGGGCTTGGTGTCCACGCCCAGCGAGGCCAGCGGGATCTCCTTGAGCGGCTTCTTCTTGGCCTTCATGATGCCAGGCAGGGAGGCGTAGCGGGGCTCGTTGAGGCGCAGCTCGGCGGTGATGATGGCCGGCAGCTCCACCTCGACGTGGTCCAGCCCGCCGTCGGCCTCGCGCACCACCTTGGCCTTCTTGCGGTCGTCGGAGAGCGCGATCTTGGAGGCGAAGCAGGCCTGGGGCCAGGAGAGCAGCTCGGCCAGGATCTGGGCCGCCTGGTTGTTGTCGCCGTCCACCGCCTGTTTGCCCATCAGGATCAGATCCGGCTTTTCGTCCTGCACGATCTTGTGCAGAATGCGCGCCACCGCGAACGAATCCAGCGTCTCGGTGGCCACCACCAGGATGCCCCGGTCGGCGCCCATGGCCAGCCCGTTGCGGATCTCCTTGGTGGCCTCGGTCGGGCCGATGCTCACGACCACGATCTCGGCCTGGCCCTTTTCCTTGATGCGGATGGCCTCCTCGATGGCGATCTCGTCGAAGGGGTTGACCTTGTAGTCCACGCCCTCGGTGATCACGCCGGAGCCGTCCGGCTTGACCTTGATCTTGACGTCCGGATCGGTCACTCTTTTTGCGGTTACCAGGATCTTCACGCCTGTCCTCCTTTATCTCGCCCCGTCAACGGGGGATTTTTTTGGCGTCCTCGAGAAATTTTTGCAGCCCGATTTCGGTCAGCGGATGCTGGGCCAGTTGCTTGAGCACCTTGAAGGGAATGGTGACCACGTGCGCCCCGGCCAGCGCCGCCTGGGCCACGTGCATCGGGTGGCGCACCGAGGCCACGATCACCTCCGTCGGGTACTGGTAGTTCTTGAGCATTTGCAAAAGATCCCGAACCATCGCCATGCCCTCGGCGGAGACGTCGTCGAGGCGCCCGATGAAGGGACTGACGAACGACGCGCCGCACTTGGCCGCCAGCAGCCCCTGCAGCGGCTGGAACACCAGCGTCACGTTGGTCTTGATCCCCTTCTGCGCCAACCGGCGGGTGGCCTTGAGGCCCTCGGTGGTCATCGGGATCTTTACCGTGACGTTGGGGTGGATGCGCGCGAGTTCCTCTCCCTCGGCGACCATGCCCGCGGCCTCGGTGGCGGTGGTCTCGGCCGAGATGGGGCCGTCCACGACGGCGCAGATTTCGGCGATGACCTTCTGGAAGGGTTTGCCGGTCTTCGCCACCAGCGATGGATTTGTGGTGACGCCGTCGATGAGGCCCATGTCGTTGGCCTCGCGAATCTCCGCAATGTCCGCCGTGTCGAGAAAAATCTTCATAAGCCATCCTTTTCGGTGGCGCCCATTTGATTGAAAATGGCGCAGGCTGTCAAGGAGAATTGACTCCCGCGTCAGCCCTATTGTTTTCCCCCATTTTTTCAATGCGTTGTTTGATCCTCGGCAGAGCCGTCCGCACCATCGTGGCGTGCGGGTCGTCCTTGGCTTTCTCGAGGTAGCGCTCCCACAAGGCCACGGCCTCGGTCAAGCTGGCCATCTCGTCGCCGTGGCGCGAGGCCAGCAGCCCTCCCAGGGTGAACAACGCCTCGACATCGTCCGGGTTGCGCTCGATGAGCTTTCGCAGCGCGGCCAGGCCGCCCTCCTCGTCGCCGATCTCCAGCAGGGCCTCCGAGAGCAGCCGGTGGGCATCCCGGTCTTCGGGCGCGAGCGCGCACAGGCGCGCAAGGACCGCGGCCGCGTCGAAGAACCGCTCCTCCTCCATGAGGCTCGCGGCCGTCCGGCGCAGAAGATCCGGATCGTCCGGCAATCCGTCCGGCAGACCGCCGGCGCGCCGGTCGCCAACAAGGGAGCCCGCGCCGGCGTCCGCGGGCGGCGGATCCGTCCGGCAACCGCAAAGGATCGCAAGCGCCAGGGCTCCGGCCGCCAAGGCGCGGGCTTCGAGCCGGGTCAGCATTCGTCCCCCAGCCGCTCGACGCGCGCGCCGTCCTTGAGAAAGGAGAGCATCTTGCTCACCGTCCATCCCAGCACCGGGTGGCGCAGATCGGGCGCGATCTCGCACAGCGGCTCGAGCACGAAGCGGCGCTCGTGGAGGCGCGGGTGCGGAACCCGCAGCGCCGGCTCGTCGAGCACCTCGCTGCCGTAGAACAGGATGTCGAGGTCGATCGGACGGGGTTCGAGGTGCCTCGATGTGCGCCCGAGGGCGCGTTCGATGGCCTTGCAGGCGGCGAGCAGTTCCTGCGGCGGGAGCGTCGTGTCCACTGCCACCGCCAGGTTGAGAAAATCCGGCATCGGAGCGGTGCCCACCGGCTCGGTGCGATAGAGACCCGAGCGCCGGACCACGCACACGCCCGGGGTCTCCCCCAGCCGGCGCAGCGCCTCCCGGCAGGCGGCCCGGCGGTCGCCCATGTTGGAGCCGAGCGAGATGAAGGAAAGCGGACTCATTTGCGGGAGAGGAATTCTCCCATGCGGCGGCCGGCCTCGCGCAGCCGGTCCTCCGGCACGGTCAGCGACATGCGCACGAAGCCTTTCCCCGAGGGGCCGAAGCCCGAACCCGGCGCCACCAGCACGCCGGTCTTCTCGACCAGCTCCGCGGCGAAGGCGGTGTCGTCCCCGCCGGGGATCTTGAGCCAGATGTAGAAGGTGGCCCGCGGGTTGGGCGGGTCGAGGCCCGCCCGGCGCAGCTCCTCGACCAGCGCGTCGCGGCGCCGGCGGTAGACATCCACCACCTCCGGAAGGTGCGCGGGCCAGGCGTCCATGGCCGCCACCGCGGCCTGCTGGACGGCGCCGAACACGCCCGAGTCCATGTTGCTCTTGAGCCGGGCCAGGGCCGAGATCACCTCCGGACAGCCGGCGGCGAAGCCCACGCGCCAGCCGCACATGGAATAGGTCTTGGAGAGCGAGTGGAACTCGACGGCAATGTCCTTCCCGCCCGGGATCTGGAGCGCCGTCGGAGCCCGATAGTCGTCGAAGGCGATCTCGGAATAGGCCGAGTCCACCGCCAGCAGGATGCCCCGCTGGCGACAGAACTCCACCGTCCGCCGAAAGAATCCCTCGTCCGCCACCGCCGCGGTGGGGTTGTTGGGATAGTTCACCCACAGTACCCGGGCCCGTCGCGCCACCTCGCCGGGGATCCCGGCGAGATCGGGCAGGAAGCCGTTTTCCTCCCGCAAGGGGAGCCAGTGGACCTCGCCGCCGATGAGACGGGTGGCGATGGAATACACCGGGTAGCCGGGATCGGGGACCAGCGCCACGTCGCCCGGGTCCATGAGCGCGAACGGCAGGTGGAAGATGCCTTCCTTGGTGCCGATGAGGGCCACGATCTCCCGCTCGGGATCGAGCTCGACATTGTAGCGGCGCTTCATCCAGCGGGCGGCGGCGGCGCGAAAGGCCTGGGAGCCAGCGTAGGCCGGGTAGCGGTGGTTGGCGGGCTCGGCCAGCGCGCGCTGCCCGGCCTCGACGATGCCCGCGGGCGTGGGTAGGTCGGGATCGCCGATGGTCAGCGAGATCACGTCGAGCCCGCGCTCCTGGGCCTCGCGCTTTTTCCGGTCCAGTTCGGCGAACAGGTACGGAGCCAGTTTCTGCATTCGAGCGGCCAGGCGGATACCCATGGATGCCTCCTTGAAGCGCCGGGAGAGTATACGGAGCGCCCGCGCGCCGGGTCAAGCGCGCCCAAGAACGCTCTCCGCCTCGCTTTCGTCTCGGGCGGCCGCGGCGCGCCGCCGAACGAGCCGAGCCCGCGCAAGCGGCATCGCAGATCCTTTCGTTGACTGAACGCGTCATCATGATAGACTGCGGCGCGCCTTGGGAGGAACCGTGCCGTCCGCCAACGAAACGCCGCTTCAGGTCGTCAACGCCCGCGCCCGCAGCCGCTGGCTGCGGCTGCTCCTGTGGCTTCTGGCCTGCCTGGGGCTCTGGATCGGCGGCGGCACGCTCGGGATATTCACTCTCTATCTTTTGGTGAAGGACTCGGTGCCTGAGCCGCCCGAGCTCGAGCAGTACACCCCGCCGCTCACCACCCGGGTGTTCGACCAGACCGGCATCCTGGTGGGAGAGTTCGCCATCGAGCGGCGCGACGTGGTTCCGGCGGAGGCGGTGCCGCGCAAGCTGGTGGAGGCGCTGATCGCCTCCGAGGACGATCGCTTCTTCGAGCACGGCGGCATCGATCCGCTGGGCATCCTCCGGGCGGCCATCAAGAACCTCCAGGCCGGGCGCATCGTGCAGGGCGGCAGCACGCTCACCCAACAGGTGGCGAAAAGCCTCATCGGCCGCGAAAAAACCTTCACGCGCAAGTTCAAGGAAGCCATCCTGGCGCGCCGCCTGGAGACGAAGTTCTCCAAGGAGCAGATCCTCTATCTGTATCTCAATCAGATCTACCTGGGCCACGGTTCCTACGGGGTGCAGGCGGCCGCGCGCAACTACTTCCACAAGAACGTCTGGGATCTCACCCTGCCCGAGATGGCCACCCTGGCCGGCCTGCCCCAGGCGCCGTCGGACTACGATCCGGTCGACGCGCCAGCGGCGGCCAAGGAACGCCGCGCCTACGTGCTCGCGCGCATGCGCGAGGTGGGCGCCATCACCCCGGAAGAAGAAGCGAGCGCGGCAAAGCAGCCCATCGAGGCCTTCCCCATCCCGGACATCTTCCGTCAGCGCGCCCCGTACTACACTGAGGAAGTCCGCCGCGAGCTTTCCAAGCGCTACGGCGCCGAGGGCGTCTACGAGGCGGGGCTGAATGTGGAGACCGGTCTGGACATCGACTGGCAGCGGGCCGCCGAGGAAGTCCTCCAGCCCGCCATCCGGGCCCTGGATCTGCGCCAGGGATTCCGCGGGCCGCTCTACCACTTCGACAGCGACGGAAAGAAGGCCGATTTCTTGGCCGCGGTGGAGCGGCAGCTTGCGCAGAGCGACGACCTGGCCGCGGGACGGCCGGTGCTGGCGGTGGTGGACGAGGTGCAGGAGAACCTGGCGCGCATCTCGGTCGGGACATCGGTCCGCGGCATCATCCCGGTGTTCGGCATGCGCTGGGCGCGCACGCCCGATCCCACCAAATCGCCGACCTACAACAAGATCTCCGACTGCCGCAAGGTGCTGAAAACCGGCGACGTGATCCTGGCCCGCAAGGTCGAGCCGGAATCCTTGCTGGAAGGCGAGCCGCCCGGTTCGCGCAAGCTCCTGCCCGAGGGACAACCGGTGTTCGCCCTGACCCAGATCCCCGGCGTGCAGGGCGCCCTGATGACCGCCGAGCCGGAGTCGGGCTACGTGCGCGCCATCCTGGGCGGGTATTCCTTCGACGACAGCGAGTTCAACCGCATCCTGCAGGCCTGCCGCCAGCCGGGCAGCGCCATGAAGCCCATCATCTACTCGCTGGCTATCTCGCAGGGCAAGATCAACCCGGCCACCGTGTTCATGGACAGCGCCGAGGTGTACGACGACCCGGAAAACGAAACCCGCTGGAAGCCCGACAACTTCGACGCCGAGTCCAAGGGCAAGGTGACGGTGCACACCGCCCTGGTGAACAGCATGAACCGCGTGGCCATCAAGGTGCTGCGCGTCTGCGGCGACGGCGAGAGCGACGCCATCGCGCGCGTGATCGACTGGGCCAAGCGCCTGGGCATCACCACCGGTCTCAAGCAGGAACTGGGCCTGGCCCTGGGCTCCTCCTGCGTGAAGCCCTGGGATCTGATCCGGGCCTATGCCGTCTTCAACCGCGGTGGGCGGGAGGCGCAATTTTCCTTCATCCGCAAGGTGACCGACCGCTTCGGCCGGGTGCTGCTCAACCGGACCTCCTGGCTGGACCCGTTCCAGAGCTGGGACGAGAAGTTCGACCGTGCCTACGACCGCCTGCGCCGGCCGCCCCGGAGGCTCATCGACGCCGACTCCGCCTATGTGATGACGCACCTGATGTACGGAGTGACCCAGCGCGGCACCGCGTACCTGGTGCGCGGCCTGGGCAAGCCCGCCGCGGGCAAGACCGGGACCACCAACGACTCCACCGACGCCTGGTTCATCGGTTTCACCCGCGATGTGATCACCGGAGTGTGGCTGGGATACGATTCGCCGGCCACGCCGCTCGGGCCCTTCGAGACGGGCGCGCGCACCGCCGTGCCGCTGTGGCTGAAATACACCCAGCGCATCCTGGCCCAGCGGCCGCAAAAGGACTTCGACGTGCCGCCGGGGATCACCTTCGCGCGCATCGACGCCGCCACCGGCTTGCTGGCGCGGCCGGATATGCCCAACTCGGTGCTCGAGGCCTTCAAGCGCGGGGACGAGCCGAAGGAGTTCACCCCCGCCAAGGACCTGGCCCGGCCGGGGGCGTTTTTCAAGGTGGACCCGCAGTACTGATGGTGGCAGAAAATCGGCTGCGGGCGTGATACACTGGTGTGCCGGACTGGCCGCCCGCGGCGTCAGACCGGGATCGTGAGGGACGGCATGAGCGAAGAACGAAGACCGCGCAGCTCGCGGCGGCCCCCGCCGCTGCCGCGCAACACGGAAGAGGAGAACACCGACCGCGGCGCCGCAGAGAGCCCCATCCGCCGGGAGATGGCCCGGCGCGGGCTGAAGGATCCGCAGGACTCGGCGACCCCCGACGAGACCCCGGGCGTCGATTCGGGAGTGGCCGCGCCCGACGACCTGTCCTCCACCGGCGACGCGCTGGTGTTCGACGACAAGCCGGCCGCGGACGCCGGTCCGACGTTCGTGGGCACCATTCCCGCCGCCAGCGCGGACAAGACCTCGATCATCCAGGCCGAGCCCCCGCCGGAGGAGCAGTTCCCGGTGCTGACCATCGAAACCAGCGCCGGCCGTTCCGACGTCGAGGTGGTGCGCGAGGTGTTCGTCATCGGCCGCGCCCCGGACTGCGACGTGGTCATCCCCGACGCGCTGGTGTCGCGCCGCCACGCCAACCTGGAACACCACGGCGAACAGTGGCTGGTGATCGATCAGCAGTCCGGCAACGGCACCAAGCTCAACGGCGAGCGCGTCACCAAGGCGGTGTTGGCGTCCGGGGACGTGATCCAGGTGGGGGATGCCACCATCACCTTCATCATTCCCGGTGCGGAACCACCGGTCGAGGCGGCCTCGGGGCCGAAGACCATGATGCTGCCGTCCGGCGGGACCGCGGTGGGCCAGGCGCCGGCGCTCGCGTCGCCCCGGCGCAAGAAGTTCCTGCTCATCGCCACGGCCCTGGTGGCCCTCATCGGCATCCTGGGCATCGTCAAGAAGCTGACCACCCCGCCGCCGCCGCCGCCCGGCCCCACGCCGCAGGAGATCGCCGCGCGGGAGCGGGCCGAGTTGGAGCAAAAGGCGCAGGCGCAGTTCGAGCAGGTTCGCCGGCTGGTGCGGGAGGACAAGTACACCGAGGCCGAACCGCTCATCCGCGAGGTGGCGGAAGTCTTCCCCGAGGATCGCACCGTCCAGGACTTTCTCAAGACCGTTCAGCGCGAGGCGGGGAGTCTCAAGCTGCTGGCCCGCGCTCGCGAGCTGGCCGCCGGCGGCGAATACGACGAGGCCATCGCCGCGCTGGCCCGCATCGATCCCGAGTCTCGCGCCGCCGAGGAGGTCGAGGCCCTCAAGAAGGAATGCGAGGACAAGAAATACACTCGCCAGCTCGAACGCATCAAGGCCGCCATCGAAGAGAAGAACTGCGAGACGGCCCTGGCGCTCTCCGACGAGGTATTGAAGGTCCGCCCCGATGACGAGGTGGTGGCGGAGCTCAAACGCGCGGCGGAAAAGAAGTGCCAGGTCAAGCCGGTGGTGGCCGTCGGCCCGAAGAACCCCACGCCCCCGCCGCCGCCCCCGCCTCCGCCCAGCGGAAAACTCGCCGGCCCGGCGCTGGCCGCGTACCGGGAGGGCAACATCGACCAGGCTCTGGCCCAGGCCCCGGGCGCGGGCGCCAGCGACGCCACCATCTCGGACCTGAAGAAGCTCCAGAGCCTGCTCGCGCGCGGGCTGGAGCTGTCCAGCAACCCCGGGCAGACCGAACAGGCGGCCAAGTTCCTCTCCGAGGCGCTGAACCTCGACCGCAAGCTCGGCGGCGGCCAGGGCAAGACCACGGAGAAGATCCAGAACACCCTGGCCAAGGTGTACTTCGTGCGCGCCGCCGACGCTCACACCCGCAAGAACTACCCCGAGGCCTACAAGTACTACTCGCTGGCGCTCAAGACCAAGCCCGACATGAAACCCGCCCAGGACCGGATGAAGGAGCTCGAGACCGAAGCCAAGAACCTCTTCGAGGCGGCCTACGTGTTCAAGTCCACCCAGGCCGACCGCGCCATCAAGAACTGCAAGACCGTGCTGCAGATGGTCCCGGCCCAGAACATCTACTACGGCAAGTGCAAGAAGCTCCTGGTCGAGGTCGAGGGCGGCGGCGACACCGGCCACGGCGGCGACGAGGGCGGGTTCTGAGCGGTTGCCAGGCATCCCCAACCAGAACGAATGCACAGCATGGGATATTGGGGGGTGAGGTGAATCTTCATCGCAAGATGAAGGGATTGTCTGCAATCACTTCTTGATAGCGGTTCCAACCTTCGCCCGGCTGTTGTCAAGGGCGAGCGGAGCGAGTCGCGAAGCGACCGAAGGCCCTTGACAACGCAAGCCGGGCGAAGGTTATACGCGGGCGCGAGGCCGCTGGCTGCTTGCGGCCCCGGCCTCGCGCAATGTGGATGGTATGGGCGCGAACGCGCTGGCTCTGTGCGGCCCCGCGTTTTCGCGCCAAGGGTTCATGAGCGAGCCGGATTCTCGGGCGTTACTTATGGGAACCGCCAGTGTTTCTCCAAGGCGCGTTGAACAGCCCGGATGACCGGATCGGCGGCGCCGGCGTCCTCGGGGACGGGCGGAGCGGAGCGTTCGCCGAGCAGCGCGCGCACCACATGGGCCACGCCCTGCGCCTCCCCCTCGATGTGGTAGCCGCCCTCCAGCGTGAACACCGCTCGGCCCGCGCACACCCGGTCGGCGAGCGCGAGAAGGTCGGCGGCCAGGTCGCCGAACCCCTCCTCGGTCACCTGCATGCTCCCCAGCGGATCGCCCCGGAAGATGTCGAACCCCGCGCTGACCAGAATCAGGTCCGGCGCAAACTGCTGTGCCACCGGCGAAAGCAGCCGGTGAAAGATGGCCCGAAACTCGCGATCGCCCATGGGCCGGTGGAGGGGGACCGAAACGGTATAGCCCTCTCCCTTCCCTTCGCCGATGTCCGCCACCGCCCCCGTCCCGGGATAGAAGGGATACTGGTGGGTGGAGAAATAGAGCACGTCCGGCCGCCGAAAGAAGCTGTGCATGGTGCCGTTCCCGTGGTGGAGATCGAAGTCCACCACCATGACCCGCTCGGCGCCCAGCGCCGTCCGGGCATGCTCGGCGGCCACCGCCACGTTGTTGAACAGGCAGAACCCCATGGCCCGCGACCGTTCAGCGTGGTGCCCCGGCGGCCGCACCAGCGCAAAGCCGTTGTCGAGCTCGCCATTCATCACCCGCTGGCAGAGCTGGAGCAAGCCGCCCGCGGCGAGCAGCGCCGCGTCCACCGAACGCTCCGAGGTATGGGTGTCCGGATCGAGAGCCACCGCCTGGCCCCGGGAGGCCAGCACGCGCTCGAAGTATTCTTCCGAGTGGATACGGATGATCTCCTCTCGCGTGGCCGGCCGGGGCTCGACCCGCTGGACTCGCTGAAGGAGCTTTTGCTCCCCCAGCACGCGTTCGATGGCATCGAGCCGGCGCGGGCACTCGGGGTGGCCCGGCCCCGGATCGTGCTCCCGAAAGATCGGATGCATGACCAGTCCGCACTTGCGCATGTGACCTCCATGAGTTTCGCTCGAGTGTAGCAGGACGGGCGAGAAATGGAAGCGGCGGGTCCCCAGGGACAATTCCTTGACCGGGCCGGCGGGCGCCGGTATTCTTTTCGGAGTTTTTTCGAAGGGTTGGCCGTGCGCCGAACGCCCGAACACGCCCCGGCCGAGCACCGTCGGCTCGGCGGGCTCATGATCTTTCTGCTGGCCCTGTCCTGCGCGGAAGCGGCGCGGGCCTCGGACGTCGTCATCGTCAAGTCCAAGGATCTCGCAGCCTACGAGAAGGCCATCAGCGGCTTTCGGGAAAAGTTCAAGGGCTCGGTGGTCACGCTGACCATGCAGGGGAGGCTGGCCGATCCCGCCAATCTGGCCACGGCGGTGCGCGAAGCCGAGCCGCGGGCGGTGCTGGCCGTGGGACTGAAGGCGGCCAAGGCCCTGCGCGCGGAGATCAGCGATATCCCGGTGGTCTTCTGCCTGGCCACCACGACATCGCAGAACAAGCTGCGCGCCGCCAACGTGGCCGGGGTGGACGTCGAACCTCCCATGCGCGAACAGTTCCGCGCCATCCAGGAGGTCGCCCCGAAGATCCGCAAGCTGGGCCTGATCGTCGATCCCAAACACTCGGCCGCGCTGCTTGCGGACGCCCGGAGAGCGGCCGGCGAACTGGGGCTTGAGCTTGTTGTGCGCGAGGTCAAGGAGCGGCGCGAGGTGGGCGAGGCGCTGCGCCAGATCCTGCAACAGATCGACGGGCTGTGGCTGCTCCGCGACGCCACGGTGATCACGCGCGAGTTTCTGGATCAGGCGCTGATCCTCCAGGCCGAGAAGAAAATCCCGGTGCTGGCGTATTCCGATCAGTTCGTGCGCCGGGGCGCAGTGGCGGCCTTTGCCGCCAGCTATCAGAGCCAGGGCCGCAAGGCGGCGCAGGTGGTCAGCGCCATTCTGGAGGGGGCCAAGGCCGGCGAGATGCCGCTCCAGACCCCCGAAGGCGCTCTCATCATCAACCGCGGAGCCGCGGAGCGCGCAGGCCTCTCCGTTCCGGAGGCCGTGCTCGGCCGGCCCGGCGTGCAGGTGGTGGGCCAGTGAGGAGACTTCGTCCATGAACGAATCCCCCATCTCCCGGGAGCGTTTCGGGCTGCGCATCAAGATCATCGGGGCCATGCTGGCCGCCCTGGTCCTGGTGCTGGCCGTGGTCGGCGTCACCGTGTTCGTGCAGATGGGAAAGGAGCTCAAGGACTCGCTCCGGGCCCGTGGCAAGGGACTGGCCCGCAACCTGGCCGCCGAGAGCGTGGTGGATCTGATGTACGAGCAGCACCGGACGGAACAGGCTCGCATCGAGCAACGCCTGCTGGACGACGAGGCGGTTTCCTACGTGCTGGTGCTGCGTCGCGCGCGCAAGGGCGAGACCGGGGTGGGGCGGCTTCCCTACGTGGTGTTCGCGCAGGCCTTCCGCGGCGGAAAGGCGCCCGTGCCGGTGGAACAGCTCGCGGCGTTGCACCTGGGCAATCCGTTGCAGGAGATCGACCACCCCGATTTTCTCGGCTTCACCCAGGAGGTCCGCCCTTCCAGCTCGCTGGCGGCCACGGATCCGAGCGAAGGCGAGGAGTCCGGGAACGACGAAGAGCTGCTGCTGGACGAGGCGGGCGATGGTGACACCGACGCGCCGGCGCCGGCCAAGGAAGGCACGGGTTCCGGCAAGGGGGAGGCGCCGGTGGACGCGGCCGTGCAGAAGACGGCGGCGGCGCCACCCGGCGGCGGCGCCGACGGCGAGCTGGGCTACGTGTGTCTGGGTTTGAGCACCCAGCGCCTGGAGGCCCAGAAAGGCTCGCTGGTGCGCCAGATGTCGATCGCCATTCTGGTGGGCATCCTGCTGTTCGGCGGGGCCATCTACCTGGCGTCGCGGGGTCTGTACCGGCGGCTGCTGTACATGATCGAGGTGGCCATGCGCGCCTCCAAGGGCGACCTCACCCGCACCATCCGCGACACCGGCCACGACGAGATCGGCCTGATGGCCGAGGCTCTCAATCGCATCACCGGCAACCTCAACATCATGGTGGGCAAGATCGTGGTGGCCAGCAAGTCCCTTGGCGAGGCGGTGGAGCAGATCAGCTCGGCCACCGAAGAGGTGGTGCGCGGCGCCGAATACCAGGTGGCCGCCGTGGACGAGACCTCGTCGGCGGTGGCCCAGATGATGATCTCGCTGCGGGGCATCGCCGAGAACGTGGAGACGCTGTCCGGAAGCGCCGAGGAAAGCTCGTCCTCCATCCTGGAGATGGCCGCCACCAACGACGAGGTGGCCGACAACATCCACCAGCTCGCCGCCAGCGTGGAGCAGACCACCTCCAGCATCGAACAGATGGCCGCGGCCATCAAGGAGGTGGCCCGCAGCGTGGAGGATCTGTCCACCGCCTCGGAGCAGACCTCGGCCTCCATGCGGGAGATGGACATCTCGATCGGCCAGGTGGAGCAGAACGCCAACGAGACCGCGGTGCTGTCCGAGGAAGTGCGCCGCGACGCCGAACGCGGTTCGGAAGCGGTGCAAAAGACCATGCAGGGCATCAGCCGCATCTCCGAGAGCACCCAGGGAGTCTTCGCCACCATGGAGGCGCTCGGAAAGAAGGCCCAGGCCATCGGGCAGGTGCTCACCGTCATCGACGACGTGGCCGAGCAGACGAACCTGTTGGCCCTCAACGCCGCCATCATCGCCGCCCAGGCCGGCGAGCACGGCAAGGGCTTCGCGGTGGTGGCCGACGAGATCAAGGATCTGGCCGAGCGCACCGCCTCCTCCACCAGCGAGATCGCCAACCTCATTCGCAGCGTGCAGCAGGAGACGAAGAACGTCATCGAGGCCATGCAACGGGGCCTGCGCGACGTGGACGAGGGCGTCCACCTGTCCAACGAGGCCGAGCAGGCCCTGCAGAAGATCCTGGAGTCGGCCACCAAGTCCACCGCCATGGTGCGGGCCATCGCCCGGGCCACGGTGGAACAGGCCCGCGGCTCCAAGGAGGTCACCGACGCCATCGCCCGCATCGCCGAGACGGTGCAGCAGATCGCATCTTCCACCGCGCAGCAGGCCAAGGGCAGCGAGCAGATCATGAGCTCGGCCGAGCGCATGAAAATCATCACCCAGCACGTGCACGCCTCCAGCCAGGAGCAGGCGCGCGGCTCCAAGCAGATCACCAAGGCCATCGAGAACATCTCGGAGATGGTGCATCACCTCAACCGGGCCCAGAAGGAGCAAAGCCGCGGAGCGGAACAGGTCATGAAGGCGGTGGAGCGCATCAAGGAAGTCGCCGAACACCACAGCGACTCCATGAACCGCATGAAGACGGTGGTGGATCGGGTGGCGGAACAGGCCGACACCTTGCGCGGCGAGATGGACCGCTTCAAGCTCTAGGCCGCAGCCGATATCGAGCCCACCGTGCCCAGAGACGAGAGCGACAAGAGCGGCGGCGAGAAGGTGATGACCTTCGCCGGTCACCTGGGAGAGCTGCGCCGCGCGCTGGTGATCTCGTCGCTCGCGCTTCTGGCCGGGATGATCGTCGGGGTGATCGTTTCGGATTTTCTGGATCGGCTGCTGCGCGCGCCCATCGACGGGCTGCTGCCGGCGGGCAGCGATCAGCCGGTATTCCTCGGCATCTTCGAGCCCATCTTCTACCGCCTCAAGCTCGGCTTCATCGGCGGGCTGGTGCTGGCGAGCCCGGTGATCTTCCAGCAGCTGTGGTGGTTCATCGCGCCGGCGCTGTACCCGCGCGAGCGGAAGCTGGCGCTGCCTTTCATCCTGCTGGCGACAACGTTCTTCGCCGGCGGGGTCGTGTTCTGCTACGCGGTCATCTTGCCCCAAGCGGCGGCCTTCGCGGTCTCGCAGATGACCGACAACACCCGCCTGATCCTGTCGCTGCAGAACTACCTCTCCCAGTCGGCCATGTTCCTTCTGGCCTTCGGGCTGGTGTTCGAGACGCCGCTCCTGGTCTTTGCCCTGTGCTTTCTCGGTGTGGTGCGCGCGGCCACCATGGCGCGCTTTCGAAAGTACGTGCTGCTGGGGGCCTTTGTCGTCTCGGCCATCATCACCCCCACTCCGGATGCCTTCAACCAGGCCCTGGTGGCCGTGCCCATGTACCTGCTGTTCGAGCTGGGCGTGCTGGCCGGAAGGCTGGCCGAGCGGCGGCGAAAGCCGCCGAGCCCCTAGAAGACCCCACCACCTCCCACCTCCCACCCGGTTCTCCCACCCGGTTCCACCCACCCCGGTTTTCTCCGAGAATTTATTGTTTGGATTTTCCTGCGCGATACGGGTTTTGGGGGGCATTCATATCGTGCTGGTTGAGATTTGACCGAAAACGAGCTTCTCTTCGGTCATCTTAGTTTCCGTCCGGCGCGTTCTGAAAAGATTTTTCCAGTCCTGCCAGGCCCGGTTTGCGATTTTTCGATCTTCTCTTGCGGCCGAGTCAGATTCAGTGTCGGCTCAACTGCTCTCCAGCACCACCCCGTCCTCGGTGTACGGAAGCCCCGGCGGAAAGCAATGCTCCGGAAAGATCACCGCGCCCTTCATCTCGCCCGTCTTGAGCCGCTCGCTCGCCTCCCGGTACGCCGCCACAAACTCTTTGTACCCATCGAGGTACTCCTTGATGGCACGCGCGCTGCTCGCATGGCACGGCGGCGCAGGGCTTTGCTTCGTCTGCGCCGGCATCGAAAACGGCGACTGCTCCATCACACGCCGCGGACCCAGCACGGTCTTCTTCTCCCGTAAAAGCCGCTTTGCCGTCTCGCGCTCGATGTCGCAGACGATTCGCTCAAAGCGCATCCTCCGCTCGTTCTCCGAAAGCTCCTCCCACCCCGGCGGCGGCTCAAGCCGAACCTCGTACTCGATGACGTGCTCCCGGCCCGTCCGGCCGTTCTTTCGCGAGTCGTATTCGCGCTCCTGCTCGTGCCAGATTCCCGTCAGGCGCTCGCCGCGGGTGAGCGCGCCGATGCAGTTCGGCCCCGGCCAGTCGCGAGGCGACAGGACCAGGTTCTCCTTGCAGCCGTGGGAGAGCACGTAGCGGATGCGGCGGCGAAGCGCCATGTCGTCTTCGATGGGCGTCGCCGAAAACCGCCTGCCCCAGAACCTCTCCCTCCAGCCGACGTGCTTTCCGACGCGCCGGGCTACGTTGCCGCAGAGAAAACACATGAAACTGGACAACGTCAGAAAGTCGGGCGTCGTCGCGATGAGGTGGAAGTGATTGGAGACGAAGGCGAAAACATGCAACCGCACGGGAAAAAGAGCGAGAGCTCTTCCGAGTACGCCGAGGATGATGGAGTTTGTCTCGGCGGACGGTCGCATGAGCAGGCGGCCGTGGATGACCTTCGAGACGACCTCGAAGGTGCAATCAGGACGCGGAAGGTAGCGAAGTTTTCTGCTCACAAGCTACACTGTAAGCAAGAATCGCACCAAACTTCCCATGCATGCACGCGAAAAGATTAATCAAATAAAAACAAATAACTAGAAAAGCAGTTGGTATTGCAAAAACACCACAAACCAGCCCCCCTGTCCGGATTTCGAACATCGTGTCCG